>OJFP01000016.1_pt1 | contig 133233 bp, 118 predicted proteins | sample 1594141 | NCBI WGS metagenome assembly OJFP01 (sample SAMN05416843, study PRJEB24817) | seawater metagenome | isolation source: Sea water | place: Canada:Atlantic | collected 2013-07 | reverse complement strand
CGAGATGTAGAGAGGTCTCGTGGGCTCGGAGATGTGTATAAGAGACAGATGCACCCGCCTCTTTTTGTGTCTTATTGACCGCTTCAATTGATTGGCTCAACATCGTAGAAAAATCTGACGAACTAGTCGGCTTGGTTTCCGTAACAGTACTTGAAGCTTGCGCCGACATTGCTCGCATTTGAGCCAATACATTATTTATTTCCATATTACTCATACCATTCCCCTTAACTTTCTTTAATCCGAATCAAAATGATCATGCTGGAATTTCAACGCCTGCGTCACGCATCCGAGCTATTTTGTAGCGTAATGTTCTAGCACTTATACCTAACCGTTCAGCAGTATTTTTTCTGCTTCCATTTGATTTAACTAACGTGTCCAAAATTAGTTTATCTTCCACCGCTCTAACACCCTCACTTAAATCATTCTGCGCAGCCGTACTGCTCATGTTTGATAAACTTTCTGAGCTAGGTGAATCTGATTCAAAAATCAAATCGCTCTCGTTAATAATTGAACTACTCGCCATAATCAATGCTCGTTGAATAACATTCTCAAGCTCTCGAACATTACCTTTCCAGCTATGCTTCTCAAGCATCTTAATTGCCCCAGCTGATAGTTTTGGTGCTGATTGGTCGCCACAATAGTGTCTTGCTATCATCGTTTTCGATAACGCTAAAACATCCGACTTACGGTCCCTTAGCGGCGGGATATTGATAGGAAAAACATTGATTCTGTACAATAAATCTTCTCTAAAATGACCGTCATTCACCAACTCTCTTAAATTTTTATTGGTCGTAGCCAACACACGGACATCCAGTTTAATTGTCTTCCTTCCACCTAACCGTTCCACTTCTTTTTCTTGCAAAACGCGTAATAACTTAGCTTGCAGCAAAACATTCATTTCTGATATTTCATCAAGCAAAATCGTTCCACCTTGCGCTTGTTCAAATTTACCTGCTGATGATTGATAAGCACCGGTAAACGCACCCTTCTCATACCCGAACAACATCGCCTCCAACATATTTTCTGGAATCGCCGCGCAATTAATCGCAACGAATTCCTTCTTACTTCTGTTGGAGTTCTTATGTATAAAACGCGACAGCACTTCTTTACCTGTCCCGCTTTCTCCCTGTATTAATACAGTCGCCTCGCTTTTAGCCACTCTGCCGGCTAACGCCACAATGTCTTTCATACTGCTATCATTACTAGGCAACTCACCGAAGGTTGTTGTTTCAGATGCTATAGTCTGCTCAACATTTACGATTAACTCACTAACCTCAAACGGTTTCGTTAAATAATCTGCAGCGCCAGCTTGAATCGCTTTGACTGCTTGCTCGACAGTTGCGTGTGCCGTCATTAGCAACACAGGCAAGCTTGGGAAGCGAGCTTTCAGTGTTTCAAGCAGCTCTTGCCCACCCATCTGATCCATTTTAACGTCGCTAATCACTAGTCTCGCCTGATACGTTTCTAGTGCCTTTAGAGCATCTAAGCCATGCGAGGCACACTTCGTTTTATAACCATAGGTGGTTAAAGCATCATCGATCGCTTCTTGTAATGGCATATCATCTTCAACAATTAAGACATCTATTTGCTTCATCATGCTACAAACTCCTATTTGACTGTTTTTTTAAGGGCAATATCAAAACGGGTAACCGAATAACCATTACCGTTCCAACACCTAAATTTGATACACAGTTGATCTCACCTGCATGGGCATTAACGACTTGCTGAACAACGGCTAACCCCAGCCCTGTTCCATTACTTTTATTGCTATAAAAAGGCTCAAATATTTTTTGTTGCTGCTCGCCTGATAGACCAATACCTTGGTCTTTAACACTTATTCTTAACACCCTTTCGTCAACCAACTCTATTGAACACAACACATGTTCATCAACACAGATCGCGTCCAAAGCATTATCAAGCAGGTTACCAATTGCCCCAATCAGAGCATCCTGGTTCACATTAATCTCTACTGATTCATGAAAACACCCAGCATGAAAATCAATGCGCTTCTCGTAATAAAGGCTTTCTAAACGATCAATAAATGACGTTAATCTAATGGTTTGCTTCACAAATTCTCCACAATGGGAGTAACTCAACATATCAGTTACTTGTGAATCCAAGACCCTGAGCCTATCCAATAATTTTGCGGAGAACTTTTGTTGAGCCTGCTCACTCAACGCATTTGTCGTTAGTTGAGACGCATATAGCAAAGCTGATGCCAATGGCGTCCTTATTTGATGGGCTAGACTGGCCGAAAATGCCCCCATTTCTGCCAGCTTCTTTTTGTGCTCAACTTGCTGATACAGCTCTTGTTGTTGAGTAATATCACTTAATAGTACGACTTTGCCTGTTTGCACCCCAAGTTTGGTGGTTGACAGGGCGACTATTTGACCACCCTTTAAACTGTATTGATCCGTAAATTCATCATGACAGATCAAACAATCCGCACGAACAGCTGTCCAATTGAGTCCTAAAATATCATCATGTAGCCAATTTCTAGCGCAAGCATTCGCTTTAATTACTCTAAGTTGCGCATCTAAAACAATCACCGCGCCTGGAATAGCTTCAATCAAACCTTCTAACTGAGTCGCTAACGTTTCCTTGTCTGATAAGTACTGAAATTTTTCAGAGTTAGACTGCGCCAAAGCATCGCTTAACACGCCCACCTGCTGTTCTAAATGTTGATATGAGTCGGTTAGATGCTGAGATATCTCGTTGAAGGCATGAAATGCATCCTCAAGAGGTTGACTCTTATCAATCGTTTTTGGTGTAGCCAGTATGCTCATGTTCCGTTATTACAATTAAGGTAATACAGACAATGCCAAAAACGTGCCAGTTTATTTTTTAATTAATAAACAATAGGTTAAATAAAATAAATACCCCAAGTGTCAAATAACAATCACCTAATCACTGCGTTGAATATCGTGTTTACGCATTTTTTCAACTAAGGTTGTTCGTCGCATATTAAGTTTTTTTGCTGCATGCGCCACCACGCCACCCGAATCATTTAAGGCCTGTTGAATTAACGAAAGCTCAAGCCCATTCAAGTGCTCTTTAAGATCCATTCCTTGTTCAGGCAAAATACCGACCGCTGCATGGTTATTTTGTGTCGCGACAATCTCTTGAACCGAGAGGTTAGGGTCTTCAAACATCGGCTGCTCAAGAGCAAACTCTTCCTGGGTAACTGCTGGCGTATGGTCATATTGCTGAAATTTATCGGGTAAATCTTTCACGTCAACAACACCGTAAGCATGAATGATCGTGAGCCTTTCAACCATATTGGCCAACTCTCTTACATTACCCGGCCAGTCATGCTGACACAGTGCCATCAACGCAGCTGATGTAAAACGTACTGAGCCCTTCTTGTCATTTTCGATCCGTTGTACTAACTCACTGACCAACATAGGAATATCTTCCGCACGTTCCCTTAACGGCGCAATCGTAATGGGAAAAACATCTAAGCGATAAAATAAATCTTCACGGAAATTACCTTTCTCTATCTCATTTTTGAGATCCCGGTGGGTTGCTGCCAACACTCGTACGTTACACGTTATAGGTTTAGTTCCACCCACTCGTTCAAACACTTTTTCCTGCAATACGCGTAACAACTTCACTTGCATTTGCATTGGCATATCACCAATTTCATCCAAAAATAACGTACCACCTTCTGCCAACTCGAAACGCCCTTGCCTTGCCGTTAAGGCACCGGTAAAAGCACCTTTCTCATGGCCAAATAACTCACTTTCAATCAGCTCCGCCGGTATCGCACCGCAATTAATTGGCACAAAAGCTTTTTGCCTGCGCGTCGAATGGTAATGAATATTTCTTGCAATCACTTCTTTGCCCGTACCCGACTCACCCAAAATCAAAACGGTTGCATCCGATACACACACCTGCTGAATCAATTGCCTTACGCGCTTTACCTCTTGACTGTTGCCAACTAGGCTTCTAAATAATTCGGTCGGTCGCTCGCTGAGACACTTCCTGATTTAACGAGTGCTCAGCTGACTGTAGCTGGCGAATACAATTAATAAACTTCTGGTAGCTTGTTGGCCACTCCAAAGGCACAAGATAACTTGCCAATGTTTTGCTAATTTTTGGCGCCTTGCCTTTATTATAAATATAAAGAAAGGGCTGCTGGTTCTTAGCGTTTTCAAAAAAAGAATGCACATACTCTTCTTTAAAATCGACGCCCTCCGCTACTATAATTAATGGTGATTCATCACTGTTAATTGTACTTTTCAGCTTCTCTATAGCGATCGATTTAACCTTATAATCTAAAAAGCTTAATACCGTTTCTATTTCAGAGCTGCGTGTTTTATCTCCATCTACTACAAACACTTTTTGTAAAGCCATAAAGCAATCAATCCATTATTTTGAATATATATCTACTTAGTATGTCAAAAAACCGACACTTCGTACATTTTTTTATGCGTTTGCTCATCGTTTAAAGCCTAATCTTAGTTTTAGCTTGACAGTCAATCAAACAAGTCTTAGAACAAGCACTTATTAATCTGGACCACACATTGTGACAAACCTCTCTCTGGGATTACTGTTTACTATTTTAGCCGTTCTTATTTTCTTATCTGCTTTTTTTTCAGGCTCAGAAACAGCTTTAATGCGGCTGAATAGATATCGCCTGTTACACCTTATAAAAAGTGATCACCTTGGCGCAAAAATGGCGCACAACCTACTTAAAAAACCTGATCGATTGATCGGGCTCATTCTGCTCGGCAATAATTTCATTAATATTTTTGCTTCATCGATCGCAACCATCATTGCATTGCGCCTCTATGGCGAAGCAGGTATCGCTATCGCGGCAGGGTTGTTAACGTTTGTCATTCTCATCTTCTCTGAAGTAGCTCCAAAGACTTGGGCTGCTAGCCACCCTGAGCGCCTCGCCTTTTTTGCCTCTATCATTTATACCCCTTTATTGAAAGTGTTATACCCATTGGTTTGGGTCATAAACAGCTTATCTAATCTACTACTCAGACTTTTTCGTATCAATGTAAGCCATGATACTGATGCACCCTTACGGCATGAAGAATTACGTACTGTTGTTACCGAAGCCGGGAACCTAATACCCGAGGAGCACAAAGACATGCTACTCGGCATTCTAGATCTTCAGCAGGCCACTGTTGAGGAGATCATGACGCCGATTAATGAAATCCACGGAATTGACCTTGATGACGATATCGACGATATCAAAAAAAAATTATTGAATTCTTCCTACTCAAATTTACCCGTTTTTTCAACAAATATGGATTCCACTCAGGGCTACCTGAGAACAAAAGACATCTTAAATTTAATACAAGACGATCACTTTGATCAGAAAAAAATACTGCAAGCTCAGCGCCCACCCTATTTCATTCCTAACAATACTAGCCTTTATCACCAACTCATTAATTTCCAACAAAACAAGCAACGATTTGCGTTTGTCGTTAATGAATATGGTTCTATCCTTGGACTGGTTTCGCTACAAGACGTTTTAGAAGAAGTGATTGGTGAATTTACTACTGCACCATCGGATAGCTCCCCCGATATTCAGAAAAAAAATGACGGTACTATACTGATAAGTGGCAATATAACTATTAGGGAACTCAATCGATCGTTAAGTTGGACTCTACCAACAAAGGGGCCAAAAACTTTAAATGGACTTATTCTTGAATACCTCGAGTCAATTCCTGAGCAGGGCACAAGTCTAAAACTATATGGACACCCTATAGAAATAGTATTAATGGAAGATAATGCTATAAAACTCGCTAAATTCCAATCCAGCAAGTCGCTATGAAAAATACCTTTCTACCTCAATTGATCTATACTTAATTAAATGACTATATTTTATCTATGGCAAAACTAGCGCTTTATTTTAACAATACACCTATTGATGTCTTTCACCTTGAACAAGACAGCTCTAGCATTGGTAGAGACCCGTCAAATACTTTTGTTATCGACAGTCTTGCTATTGCCCCTACCCATCTAAAAATAACTCGGTTAAACGATGATTATTTCATCGACGCTTTATCTGAGCAATTTCCGACCTTAGTTAATGACAAAGTCGTTAAAAAGGAAACCCTGCATCAAGGTGACAAAATAAACATTGGGAAACATACGCTTTTCTATTCCCAGCTTTCTAAAGTTTCCAGTAACAATAACCCCGAAGCTGCCTCCTTCTCATTAGACCCCCAAGCTCTCACAAAACGACCCAATGAACTTGGAACGGGTAATCTGCAAGCTATGAACGGTACAGACATTGGGTTAGTTGTTACCTTAAACAAGGCCGTCACTGAAATAAATATTGCTGATACTACCCCTGCTATTATTGCAAAAAGACACGACGGGTACTATCTATCGAGATTAACTGACGATCTCATCATCAACATTGATGGTCAGCCCATAACCGACGAAACCAAATTAGATCATGATGCGACGGTTAATATTGGAAGTAACAAGTATCTCTTTTTTATAGAGTAGACAGCTAACTTGAATAATCGGCATGAAGATAAAAGGCGTTTTAAACGTATTTTCCATGATGCTAAGGGGCTTTTAATCACCTCAAAGGGTGCGTCCTTTGAATGCACATTATTAGATATTTCGTTTAATGGATGCCTTATATCTAGTCAGCATGAAATTAATGAACTTCGAGCGAAAGATAACCTTTCCCTCAAGATAACGCTGGGGGAAACGCTGACTATTGAAGCCTTGGCTCATATTGCCTACCTTGGGAAAGGCAAGCACCTGGGTCTACAGTTTGATGAAATAGATATTCATAGCGCTACCTCACTCAGACGATTAGTAGAACTCAACATGGGGGATACTTCCCTATTAGAAAGAGATCTACTGTCCCTTAGTGTACTAAATACTAGCGAACTACCTTAGAAAAAGTTTAACGCGTCTCGCAACACACTCACCGGATGAATTTCCAGCCCCTTAATGCCACTCTTGGGAATATTACCTTTTGGTGCTAGTGCAAACTTAAAGCCGTGTTTCGCAGCTTCTCTTAAACGTTCTTCACCATTAGGCACGGGGCGCACTTCGCCCGATAGGCCTAGCTCACCAAACACCACCCAGTCCTTGGGGATATTTTTAGATTTAAAGCTAGATAATAGCGCCGCGACAACCGCTAAATCGCCCCCTGTTTCCATCACCCGTAACCCACCAACAATATTCACAAATACATCTTGGTCTATTAACGAACATTGACCATGTCTATTCAAAATAGCCAGCAGCATCGCTAAACGGTTTTGATCCATGCCAACCGTTATACGTTTAGGGTTACCTTGCCGAGTGTCATCGACCAGCGCCTGCACTTCAACTAATAATGGCCTTGTTCCTTCACGCGTTACCATCACAATACTGCCTGGCACTTCTTGTTCATGCCGTGAAAGAAAGATTGCAGAAGGGTTCGCTACCTCACGCAGGCCCTTCTCTGTCATCGCAAAAACACCCAGTTCATTCACCGCGCCAAAACGATTTTTGATAGCACGTATCACACGAAAACGGCTACCTGAATCACCCTCAAAATATAAAACGGAATCCACCATATGCTCTAAAACACGTGGCCCAGCAATTGTTCCTTCTTTAGTAACATGCCCCACTAAAAAGATAGCAGTATTGGTGCGCTTAGCAAATCGAACTAAGCGCGCGGCACATTCTCTTACTTGTCCAACCGAACCCGGTGCAGACTGTAACTCATCACTAAAGACTGTTTGAATCGAATCAACGACTAAAACATCTGCCGACATTTTCTCAGCTGTTGCTAAAATGGTTTCCAGTGATATCTCACATAAAATATTCACTTGATCAACGGGCAACTGTAGCCGCGTTGCCCGCATACTAACTTGTTGGGCAGACTCTTCACCTGTAACGTAAAGTGTCTTCGTACGTTGAGCTAAACTGGATAACGACTGCAATAACAAAGTTGACTTACCAATACCAGGGTCTCCGCCAATAAGGATCGCCGAGCCCGGTACAATACCCCCACCCAGCACACGATCCAGCTCACTCAAACCACTGTTAATTCGTTCAATACATTGAGCTTCAACCTCAGATAGCAGCTGTACCTCTGCAGAGCTCGCTTGATCTGCATAACCACTATATCGATTTACCTTAGAAGAGCTCGACATTGTCGATTCATCAAAAGTATTCCAACCCCCACAATCTTGACATTGCCCTGCCCACTTTGTAGCACTCGCGCCGCATTCGCGGCAGTTATAAGTTGTTTTTGGTTTACTCGCCATCTCCCACCCCTTTAATAACTCGTGCTACACGGTCAGTTATGCCGCACATTAATTCATAGGAAATCGTCGCACTCTTATTAGCGACATCCTCTATTGGCAAGCCAGCACCCCACAAAACAACCTCGTCACCTACTTGAATATTGTCGCATTGACTCACGTCTATATTGATCGAGTCCATCGACACGCGCCCCACTAATGGAGCCTTCTGGCCAGCAACTAACACCCTTGTTCCTGCTTCCGCATGCCGAGGGTAACCATCACCGTATCCAACTCCAACAGTGGCTATTAAACTAGTTCTTTTAGCCTGCCAAGTGGCTCCATAACCGACATATTCACCTTTCTTAACCGTTTGAAGAGATATCACGCTGCTTTTTAATGTCATCACTGGCAACAGATCTTCATCGCACGCTTTTGTATCGCAAAAAGGGCTTCCTCCATACAACATAATACCGGGGCGAACCCAATGCCGCCGCGCTTGTTGCCAGCCAAGAAGCCCGGCTGAATTAGCAATGCTTTGTTCACCCGTTAGGCCTGAAATACTCTTATCAAATAGCTCAATTTGTTCAGAGGTAGTCGTAGCATCCATATCATCTGCACACGCTAGGTGCGTCATGAATTTGATAGGTAAACGAACTTTACCGGATAACTGCAACGCATCATGTATACGCACGACTGCTGACCTGTCTACCCCTAAACGGTTCATGCCAGTATTTATTTTCAACCAAATCGACAAGGGCTTACAAGAGCCACTCAAATCAAGTAACTCTAATTGATATTCACTATGAATAACCGCATCTAAGTCATAGTTAGAAAATTGAGCAACCTCATCAGCCGAAACAAACCCAGTTAACACCAAGATTGTTTTTTTAACCCCGGCTTCCCTTAGTTGTATTGCTTCGCCGACTCGCGCGACCGCAAAACCATCAACCTCAGATAAAGCGTCGGCGATATCTAACATTCCATGTCCATAGGCATTGGCTTTAATCACCGCCATTAATTTTGAATAAGGCGCTGCTTTACGGGCAATTGAAACATTATGCTGCAATGCCGATAAGTCGATAATAACTTCGGTATGTTGAGCCATGATTAAGCTAAAGAGCTATTAGTTTATTGAAAATGAAGCGGTCTAATATTCATCATCAATGTATCCGTCGTTCAAGTAATTTTCAAACCGTGTGTACTGCCCTAAAAAGGTTAAGCGACACGTTCCAATTGGACCATTACGTTGTTTACCAATAATAATTTCAGCCACGCCTTTAGCTTCAGAATCTTCGTTATAGACCTCATCTCTATAAATAAAGATAATCACATCGGCATCCTGCTCGATACTGCCCGATTCCCTCAAATCAGACATAACAGGGCGTTTGTTCGGGCGCTGCTCCAGATTACGGTTTAGCTGGGATAAGGCAATGACAGGAACATTTAACTCTTTCGCCAGCGCTTTTAATGAACGTGAAATATCAGAGATCTCCGCCACACGGCTTTCACTCTTTGAGGGCGACTGCATCAATTGCAAGTAATCCAATACAATCAAGCCTAATTGACCATGCTCTTTCATTAAGCGCCTAGCGCGGGCACGAACTTCGATAGGACTTAACGCGGCCGTATCATCTATAAATATTTTAGCTTCTGCTAATAAATTAATCGACGACTGCATCCGTGGCCATTCATCATCATCGAGTTGGCCTGTTCTTACTTTATGCTGATCTATACGGCCAAGTGAGGACATCATCCTCATTGCCAAGGAGTCACCCGGCATCTCCATACTAAAAACCGCTATCGGTAGGCCGCTTTTAATGCCCACATTTTCTGCAAGATTCATTGCAAAACTGGTCTTACCCATCGAGGGCCGCCCAGCCACAATAATTAAGTCAGCAGGCTGAAGGCCTGACGTCATCTCATCTAGATCGGTAAAGCCTGTGCTAGCACCAGTGATAGCGTTCTGGCTTTCGTGTAATTCGGTGATTTTATCAACCGCTATACTCAGCAATTCCTTTATTGATTCAAAACCCTTTTGTCCTTTCGCTCCTTGCTCAGCAATTTTAAACACCTTGCTTTCGGCTTGATCCAACAATTCATTAATATCCCGCCCTTCAGTATCAAAGCCCGAGTCTGAAATTTCATTACCAATATGGATCAATTGCCGCCGAACAGAACGTTGCCGAACAATCGCGGCATAACTAACAATGTTTGCCGCACTTGGTGTATCTTTCGCTAACGCACCTAAATAGGCCAACCCGCCGACACTTTCTAGCTCACCCGTTTGACCTAATACTTCTGAAATAGTCACTACATCAAAAGGTTCGTCTTTTTTTGCCAAATCAGCAATTGATTCAAAAATCAGGCGGTGGTCTTTTCGGTAAAAATCTTCTGGGGACACCTTATCCGCTACGGTGTCCCAACATTGATTATCCAACATCAAACCACCTAAAACAGACTGCTCGGCTTGTAATGAATGGGGCGGCACACGAAGAAATTCCGTCTCATCAGGAAGTTCATAATCAAATAAAGGTTCTTCTGGCATGAATAGGCTTAACAATAAGTTAACGATAAAGCGATTGTACAGGAAGGATAATTTTCATCGCAAAAAAAAGCCGGTGTCAAAACGACACCGGCTTTTAAACGAAATACTATGTGCTAATCTTCTGCAACAACAGCTAGTTTCAGTGATGCAATTACATCCGTGTGTAAATGAATAGCCACTTCAAAATCACCTACTTGTCTAATTGACCCTTCAGATAATTTAATTTCTTGCTTATCAACTTCAACACCGGCATCTGCACAAGCTTTGATAATATCTGGCAAGCCAACTGAGCCAAACAATTTACCTTCTTCACCCGCTTGATGTGCAATCGTCAAACTGAGTTTTTCAACTAACTCGGCCCTTGCTTGAGCCTGAGCAAGTCGTTCAGCTTCTGCTTTTTCTAAGTCAGCTCTACGTGCTTCAAACTCTTTAATTCTATCAGGCGTAGCAAGAACTGCCTTGCCACCTGGTATTAAAAAGTTACGTCCAAAGCCAGGCTTAACTGATACTTTGTCGCCCAAGTTACCTAAATTTGCTACTTTTTCAAGAAGAATAATGTTCATCTTTACTTAATCCTATATATTTAAAATTTAATTCAGCGCTACGTTTTAACAAACCGATAACGCCAATCCATCCATACATCTGACAACCCAATTAATACTAAGGGAAATATCAAATGAGGTACAAAAAATACTGCAACGTAAAATCCACCAAGCAAGTATCGACTACCGCCTCTGTTTTTTATCACCACATGAACAACCGATATACCTACTATAAAAAACAACAGTAAAACCTGTATATCCAAATTCCATACTAACTCTGCAAAGGACCCTTCTAACAACATGCCCAAAGCCATGAATACTACAAACACAATACCATCACGTGGTAACAAACGGAAATGGCTAAACTCTTTATCAAAACCACCCTCGTTAAATAGCAGACCTTGCCACCACCTTCCCAGCATTAAGCTCATCAGCAAACTAACCAGTGAACCTGCAACCACAACCCCAGTCATATACTGCGACCAGAACGCCAAACCTTCTTCTAATTCAGTCTGAGTAACAACTAACTCTTGTTGCTCAGCTAAATTTTTCAAAACATCTTGAATACCTACCGCCCAAAATTGAGCAGGGTTATCAAGGGTTAAATAAATGCCCACTACTGCCAACATTCCCAAAACAACTAAAAATTCTAGTGCTTTATTTAACTGCCCAGTTTCACGCAGTACCATCGAAACTAAAAAAGCGGGTAACCACATAATAAATAAGTACGTGAAAGAAACTAGTGACGTTCCCAACAACATAAGGCTTATTAAAGCAGTTGCTACCGTTGACCCGACTAAAACCTTTAATCCTTCAACAGAGCCATTTCTTAGTGTTACCAAGCAAACAGCAGCAACACTCACTATCAATAAGGGTGGCATTAACAATGATAAAATCGCCATCGTAGCTACAACAATCGTAGCTTGCCGCCCACCTTGCATAATAAATGTCGCTATTGCTTTCATAAGGTAGGGTCTAAAACGCGATTTCTCGCGACAAAATTCCTAACGTTCGTGCGCGTCGCAATATGGAATCAACGATAGGAAACGCGCTTTTTTAATAGCCGCTGTTAACTGACGTTGGTATTTTGCTTTAACACCTGTTACACGTGCAGGAATGATTTTTCCTGTTTCTGTCATATATTCTTTTAATGTATCTAAATCTTTATAATCGATTTCTTTCACGTTTTCCGCTGTAAAACGGCAATAACGTGGACGTCTAAAACCTTTATCAAATGCCATGTCTATTCCTTAAATTTTTTGTTAAACAGTGTCTTATTCTTCTGTTGCTTTTTCAGCAGCAGGTTCAGACACATCTGTTTTTTCAGCTGATGCTTCAGCCGTTTTTTCAACTGGCTTTACATAAGGCTTAGCAGCTTCTTTTTCATTTGACTTAGCAAGTGGTGTGGTACCTGTTATTGCTTCATCACGACGTACAATCATATTCCTGATCACAGCGTCGTTGAATTTGAATGATTTTTCTAATTCATCAAGGCTTTCTTGGTCACATTCGATGTTCATCAACGTGTAATGAGCCTTGTGAATTTTGTTGATTGGGTAAGCAAGCTGTCTTCTACCCCAGTCTTCTACTCGATGAATATTGCCACCGCGCTCTGTAATCGATGCACTGTAACGCTCGACCATCGCAGGAACTTGCGCACTTTGGTCCGGGTGAACCAAAAATACAACTTCGTAATGTCTCATTTTATCTCCTTAAGGATGTATAGCCTCCCTGACATCAGGTGAAGCAAGGATCATAACCAGTTGATAACTGACTACAATTTCGAACGCGCGATTCTACAGGGGTTACCTATATAAATCAAGTTAATCCAGCTGGCCAAACCGCCCTAGTTTAACGGTTACGGCCGATAACAATAGCACCTTGAAATTACTTAATGCCTATCTTTCAATTAATCTTCAGCTTGAATTTTCAACCAATGCCTATCATTCAGTATTAAAAATCAACAATAAACTACTTTGGCACCTTATTTTAGGTATAACTATTATTCGCTTTACTACGTCGTTACTTAATAGTTTTAAGGCAACTTATTTTGCCTAAACACCTCATACAAAATAACCCCTGCAGCCACTGAGACATTTAAACTTTCCATTTTTTCAGACATTGGAATTTTAACCAGCTGGTCACACTGCTGCTGAGTTAATTGCCTCAACCCTTTGCCTTCCGCACCCATAACGATAGCGACTGAACCTGTTAGCTCAGCATCAAAAACATCTAAGGTGGCCTCCCCCGCCGCACCACTTAGCCAAATTCCTTCAGTTTTGAGATACTTCAACGTTCTGACCAAGTTCGTTACTCGGTAGACAGGAAGCACCTCAGCGGCACCACTCGCCACCTTGCAAACTGTCGCATTCAAACGGCATGCATTATCTTTGGGCACAATCACCCCTTGTACACCTGCCGCCAGTGCCGTTCTTAAACAAGCACCTAAGTTATGCGGGTCGGTGACTTGATCCAACACTAAATAAAATGCTTGACCATCTCGTTCTTTAACCGCCTTTTTAAGCGCCTCTTCTGTATGCTCTTGAGGCAATTTGACTGTTAACAAAACACCTTGATGATTACCATTATTTGATAATTTTTCCAGTGTTTTTTTATCTGCATATTCAACACGAATACCTACGTCATCCAAGGTTTCTTTAATTATTTGCAGCTTTACATCTTTTCGTTGGCGGTCCAGCCACGCATTAACGATTTGATCCGGCCTAGCCTCAATTAGCGCTTGAACGGCATGAATACCATAGATTTTTTGCACCTCAGCCATTAGCGTCTTTTCTTCTTATAGCGCTTAGCCACCACTTTCTTCTTCTGCTCGGCGCCCACTAACGCTAAATCTATTTTTTTATCGTCCAAACTCACTTTAACCACTTTAACCTTCAAACTATCACCCAATCGGAATGACTTGTTCGTACGCTCGCCTAACAAACGATGTTTGCTTGCATCAAAGTGATAATAATCATCTCCTAATGCAGTAATGTGAACCAAGCCATCAATGAACACCTTCTCCAACTCAACAAATAAGCCAAATGACGTAACAGACGACACGACACCAATAAATTCTTGGCCGATCTTATCCATCATAAATTCACATTTCAGCCAACTCTCTACATCACGAGTTGCTTCGTCCGCGCGTCTACTACAAAAAGAGCAATGCTCGCCAAACAGCTCCATATCACTTTCTGAATATACAAAGCTCTTTGGATTCTGTTTTGCGATAACGTGCTTAATAGCCCGATGCGTAAGCAGATCAGGGTAACGACGAATCGGTGAGGTGAAATGTGCATACAGCTCTAACGCCAAACCAAAGTGCCCTTGTTGTTTAGGGCTATACATAGCTTGAGACATTGAACGCAACATCACCGTTTCAATTAAATGAGAATCCGGCCTGTTTTGTATACTCGCAATTAATTGTTTATAGTGATGCGGCTTAGGCTCTTCGCCGCCATCCAAACTCAAGCCCAACTCTGACAAAAAGCCCCTTAGTTTTAACAGACGGTCAACACTTGGCCCTTCATGAATACGCAGCAAATTGGGCATTTCATGTTTTGCTAGAAAACTGGCTGTTGATGCATTTGCCGCAATCATAAACACTTCTATCAGCCTATGCGCATCATGCCTAACAACCGGTTCAATTGCTTTGATTTTTCGATCATTATCAAAAACAAAGCGTGTTTCAAAGGTATCAAATTCAAGTGCGCCACGCTCATCCGCAGCACCCTTCATCACCTCATAAAGGCCTCTTAAAGTCGTTAAGTGGGGTAACAGTTTTTTGTGCTTCAACAGCAACTGTGGTTCTGTCTCCTCAAATATCAGCCCAACTTCATCATAAGTTAAACGCGCGTGTGAATGCATCACCGCGTTATAAAATTTCGCCGCTGTCACCATCCCCTGTTCATCTATTCGCATTTCGCAGACCATGCACAATCGATCCACTTGGGGGTTTAAACTGCATAAACCATTCGATAATACTTCTGGCAACATTGGTATAACTTTTTCGGGAAAATACACCGATGTCCCGCGCTCATGCGCCTCAGTATCAATCGCACTGTCAGGTTTTACATAATGCGATACGTCCGCAATAGCCACACAAAGCTTCCAGCCCTTAGCCATCTTCTTACAAAACACTGCATCATCAAAGTCTCGCGCATCGGCACCATCAATGGTCACAAAAGGTAGTTTGCGAACATCTTTTCGATCGACTAAGTCCGCCTCTGTAACAGTAGCACCAAATCGTTGAGCCTCATCAAGAACCGCTTGCGACCACGAACTCGGTAATTCATGAGAACGAATGGCCATGTCGATTTCCATCCCTGGCGCCATATGATCACCCATCACCTCGGTCACTTTGGCAATAGTTTGTGTTCGTGCTGAGGGATAACGCGAAATCTCCGCCATCACAATTTGACCGTCTTTTGCGCCCAAGGTCGCGTCGGCAGGAATTAAAATATGTTGAAAAATACGTTTATTTTCCGCTTCGACATGAAAAACACCCATCACATCAAAAAACCGCCCAACCACCGTTTTTACTTTTCGCTCTAACACCTCTACAACACGCGCCTCAAGCTTGCCTTGACGGTTTAATTTTCCACGACTAGCAACCACTCTATCGCCGTTCATCAAGGTACGCATTTCATGTGGCGGTATAAACATATCATCACCACCTGCATCACGCTTTAAAAACCCAAAACCATCGGCATGACCAATCACTGTACCTGTTTCAAGATCGCTTTGCTGCACCAAACAATATTGTTCCTTTCGGTTAAATAGGAGCTCACCCGATTTCAACATCGCCGACAAATGGCCCGATAACGATTTTTTTTCACGCTTTGTTTGAACGCCTAAACCGGCAGCAATATCAATCCAAGCTTGTGGGCGCTTTTGATTGGCCAAATACGTTACTAACTGAGTTTTGCTAACCAACTCATCATTTGAGGTTACCGTCTCTTTTTTAGAGTGTTTATTGGGGGGGAGTTTTTTTGACACGACAGGGGCTTCATAAGGTAAGGGTGTTAAGCCTAATACCCATAAGCTGAGTTTGCAACTGATTGTTACCTCCACGCTAAGTTGATCACCATAGATACTGAAAGCCTTCCAGCGTAGGTTTTCTTCCTAACACGCCCCAGATCGATCTAGGTCGCAAATTAATTCTATAATTTCGGCTAAATAAGTAATTTAATGACTTATATCACTTTATATAAGGACCACCTATATATAATTTTACGTAGTTGGAATGTTCTCAAAGATGTACCAACCTCCTCAGGTTCACATGAACCTCTTAACCCGTGATTATTTCACGGGTTTTTTTTGCTTATCGTTTTTCAACAATAGCTTAATAACGAAAAAAATCTGCCTATATTCCAGTCGAAATATAGCGACGATTTGTCCTTCCCTCATCTATGTAAGCCTAGCTTTCTCTTCACATAGTCTAAAATTATTTAAAACACCGATTCATGTTGGGAGTAGAGTTAAACTCGTATACCCCACCGTTCGATTATAAACGTCCGTCTGACTCGTTTGCTGACAATAAGTACTTAATATCATAAAGCATATGATTTTCCTTTCCTAACGCTCTGATTTTCTTGGATCCAAGCGCTTTAAACTGGTCATGAGAGACAGCGATAATAATCGCATCATAGAAACCTTCAGTAGGCTTTTCTATTAAACGTAACGGCTGCGCATTTTGGAGTTCATTCACATTGACCCATGGGTCATAAACATCCACCACAGCATTGCATAATTCCAACTCATTAATCATCCCTATAACGCGTGTATTCCTTAAGTCCGGGCAATTTTCTTTAAACGATAAGCCCATCATTAAAATTCTAGCCCCAACAATACTTATACGTTTACTTGCCATAAGCTTCACAACTTCGCTAACAATAAAGGACCCCATATTGTCGTTAATCCGCCGACCCGCTGCAATGAGTTGGGGGTGATACCCTAATGTTTCTGCTTTATGGGCTAAATAATAGGGATCGACTCCTATACAGTGCCCACCCACCAAACCTGGCCTAAACGGTAGAAAGTTCCATTTTGTACCGGCCGCTTCCAACACTTCTTCCGTATCAATACCAATACGGTTAAAAATAAGCGCCAACTCATTCACTAAAGCAATGTTGATATCACGTTGTGTATTTTCAATAACTTTTGATGCTTCAGCCACTTTGATACTGCTTACTTTATGAGTACCTGCCGAGATTATTGATTGGTATAACTTGTCAACTGTTGTGGCAATTGCTGGCGTCGAACCCGATGTCACTTTAATAATAGAGGTTAAGGAGCGCTGTTTATCGCCAGGATTAATACGTTCGGGGCTATAACCACAAAAGAAATCTTTATTAAATGTGAGTCCTGAGACCTCCTCAAGAAGTGGTACGCAGACCTCTTCAGTTGCGCCAGGGTAAACCGTGGACTCATAAATAACAATATCACCTTTATTCAAACAAGCGGCGACCATTTTCGTCGCTTCTTTAATGGGTGTTAAATTTGGGTTATTCCCATTATCTATTGGCGTAGGAACGGTGACGATATAAACATTAGCCGATGATATCCCAGCGACTTCAGACGTAAATGTTAGATGTTGAGCTGAAGCAATGTCGTTGGATGACATCTCTAACGTTACATCATCGCCTATCTTTAACGCTGATACGCGTTCATTATTAATATCAAAACCAACGGTTGGATACTGCTTGCCCAGTTCCACCGCTAAAGGTAAGCCGACATACCCAAGGCCAATAATTGCTATATTAAAATCCATCTGAACCTTATCTCTATAAATTACTTAAATTGCGTGGGTCGCCTCTCACAAAACGATGTCACACCTTCGGCAAAATCCTCCTTCAACATACTTGAGTAAAAATTATCAGCCTCTTCATCTAGCCTATCTTTAAGACTGACATCATATGTTTGATTAAGTAACCGTTTCGTTCTCGCCAAAACATCTGTCGGCCCTTTACATAATTGTGCTGCCAAGTCACCTGTGCGTATGTCTAATAATTCTGTCGCAACCACCTGATTAACCATCCCCCATCGCTCAGCTTGCTCTGCTGAGAAACGTTGCCCCGTTAACGCCAATTCCATTGCTCTTTTTTGCCCAACAGCTCGAGGTAAAAAATAGGTCATTCCACCGTCAGGTGTTGTGCCAATTTTACAATATGCAACCGATAAAACTGAATTTTCAGCCGCCACCACCATATCGCACGCTAACATTAAACTTAGACCGAACCCTGCAACAGCACCTTTTACACTGGCTATCACCGGTTTTCCCATCGACGTAATATTAAGTATAGCCTGATGTAAATCCCCAAACATATCATCAGGTAAAGCAGACTCGCCTTCTATTGCATAAGCGTCAATAAGCGATTTGAAGTAATCAATATCGCCTCCGGCCATAAAATGATCACCCGCCCCAGTAACAATGACGCACTTAATTTGATCATCATTCTTTAACTCCTCGGTACAACGCCTAAGGTCTTCAGGCATCTCTAGACCTAGTACATTGAGTTTTTCAGGTTGATTTAAAATAAGCCGAGCAACATTTTCATTCTTTTCAATTAACACGGATGGCATTGATTTATTCCTAGTAAATTTTGATACTAGGAATAGTGTCCTTGATTTTATTGTTTTGCAACAAAATTTGACCTATTTCAAAAATAGGCATACAAAGGAAACCATGTCATTAGAAAAACACTTTTAATAACAATAAATTATTGGAGTGCATAATGAAGACCCCGCTTTTTAAGGCTTTTGCTTTATCATTAACATTGATATTCCCCTTCATTCCGTCTTTGTCTCACTCAGCAGCTTTCGCTATAGCTGAACAAAGTGCTCTAGGAATAGGTAACGCCTTTGCAGGCGGCGCAGCCTCTGCAGAAGATGCCTCAACTATTTGGTTTAATCCAGCGGGCATGACACGTATTAAAGGTAATCAAATGGTACTTGGTATGCACCTTATTGCACCATCCTTCTATTTTGAGGACAGAGGCAGTACAAATGCAGCTGGCGCCACCAGCTTTGCAGACGGTTCAGAAGATGGCGGTCGTTTTGCTTTCGTACCAAATTTTTACTATGTCCATAGCCTAAATGATGACTTAAAACTAGGCGTCGGTGTTAACGCGCCCTTTGGGCTCGCGACAAAATATAGTGATGACTGGATTGGCAAATATCAAGCTGTCGAGTCTGAAATCGTCACCATCAACCTCAACCCATCTATCGCATGGAAAGCGACTCCAGACCTGTCTCTTGGTTTTGGTATCAGCATTCAATACATTGAAGCCACCTTAAACAATAACGTTGATTTTTCTGCGTTAGGCCCTGTTTCTGATGGCTTCTCTCACTTAGAGGCTGACGATATATCCTATGGCTTCAACCTTGGCGCACTTTATAACGTCTCTAATGATACACGTATCGGTATTTCATACCGCTCTGAAATAAAGCATGACTTTAAAGGGGATGCAGACTTCCGAAATATTACGCCTGCTTTAAGCTTAAATCTTGTACTGGCTGATACTCATATAGATGTCCAACCTGATATGCCCGCAAGTGCATCATTAAGCATTCACCACCAATGGAATGATAATGTTGCCGTTATGGCTGACGCTACATGGGTAGGCTGGAGTTCTGTTCCGGAGTTAATCATCATGTTTGATAACCCACTTAAAGCAGATAGTGCTGAAAATTTACAGTTAAAAGACAATCTCCGCCTTTCAATTGGCGCCACCTATACAACAGATAGCTCTTGGACATACCGTACTGGTTTTGCTTACGACGAAGGAGCAGCAAGGAACGCTTCATCTCGTTCTGCACGCTTCCCAGATAATGACCGTTATTGGTTAACATTTGGCGCCAGTTATCAGCTTGCTGACAACTTATCTCTTGATGCAGGTTATGCTCACATCTTTGTACCCGACACCAAAATTGACCGAACCCCCGAAGCAACTGCTCTATCTGGCGCAAGCGCCTTAAGAGGTAACTACGAATCTGATGCGGATATTTTAAGCGCTCAAATTCGCTGGGATATGTAAATCAATCATGTTCATACTTCAGCAAATAAAGTCCCTTTAATGGGACTTTTTTATGTAGGATTATTCAATAACAACAGACTTCATAACATCTAAACGACAAAGGAGAGCATCATGGACAGACCTTGGTTAAATAGCTACCCAGATGGCGTGAGTGCCGATATCGATATCAACAAATACGCATCTGTCGTTGAGATTTTCGAACAAAGTGTAAAACAATTTGCTGCTCAACCATCTTTTAGTAATTTTGGCACCACACTGACCTATTCTGAATTTGATGATGCTACTAGGGCCGTAGCCGCCTACTTACAAAAAACACTGGCGCTTGAAAAAGGTGATCGTGTCGCTATTATGATGCCAAACCTACTTCAAAACCCTATCTCCATATTTGGTGTTCTACTAGCAGGCTTAACCGTCGTTAATACTAATCCTCTTTATACCGCACGCGAATTGCGCCACCAACTTAAAGACTCCGGTGCCAAAGCTATTATCGTTGTTGAAAACTTTGCTAGCACGGTGCAAGAAGTTGTTGCTGATACCAACATTGAGCATATTATTGTCACCAAAATGGGTGATATGCTCGATTTCCCTAAATCACTGGTCACTAACTTAGTTGTTAAATACATTAAGAAGATGGTGCCTAGCTTTTCTTTACCCGATGCCATTTCATTTAAAACCGTCTTATCTGAAGGCTCAAAACAAGACCTTACACATATACCACTGACGCATGACGACATTGCCTTTTTACAATACACAGGTGGCACAACCGGTGTCGCTAAAGGTGCTATGTTATCCCATAAAAATATGGTTGCTAATATGTTGCAAGCATCAGAATGGATAAAAAACGATGTGGTACCGGGTAGAGAGACTATCATCACCGCCTTACCGCTTTATCACATTTTTTCACTGACCGCTAACTGCATGGTCTTTATGGAGGCTGGCGCACATAACATATTAATCACCAATCCAAGAGATTTTAAAGGTTTTGTAAAAGAGCTTAGCAACACCCCCTTTACTGCGATCACCGGTGTCAACACACTATTTAATGCTCTTATAAACACGAAAGGCTTTCATGATATTAACTTTGCACAACTCAAGATAACGCTCGGTGGAGGTATGTCTGTACAGCCTGCTGTTGCCGCTCAATGGAAACAAATTACGGGTTGCACGCTAGTTGAGGCATTTGGGCTGACAGAAACATCCCCAGCTGTGTGTATCAACCCATTAAATCTAAAGGAGTATAACGGCAGTATTGGACTTCCTATTTCTTCAACTTACTGCAAACTTATTGATGACGAAGGCAAGACAATCACCAATGATGAAGCCGGTGAGCTATGCGTTAAAGGTCCACAAGTTATGCAGGGTTATTGGAACCGCCCTGAAGAAACGGCTAATGTATTATCTGACGATGGCTGGCTTAAAACTGGTGATGTTGCAAAAATGGACGGTAATGGCTTTTTCTATATCGTCGATCGTATAAAGGACATGATTTTAGTGTCTGGCTTTAACGTGTACCCAAATGAAATTGAAAACGTCATCGTTGAACATGAAGGCGTACTTGAATGCGGTGTAATAGGCGTAGCTGACGAAAAACAGGGTGAAGCCGTTAAAGCATTTGTTGTAAAAAAAGACGAATCACTGACTGAAGCTGAGCTTATTAACCATTGTAAAAAGAACTTAACCGCCTACAAAACACCCGACAAGATTGTTTTCATTCAAGAACTACCTAAAACTAATGTTGGTAAGGTATTAAGGCGAGAACTAAGGTCTTTATAACAAACGAGCCTCACCCATTTTAGTTTCTGATTAATTCTTTAAGTTGATGTTAACGTAAACCAAGCGCATATTACGTTATAAGGATTCTTATGATAAATGAAACTTTATACACAGCAAGCAGGTTAGTAAACACCTTAAGACGTACAGTTAACACGCTTAGTTTCTATGAAACGAAAAGTTTCATGAACCTTAAGTGGGTAGTCAATAGAAGAGTACACAACTATATAGGCCGCACACACATGCCGTTAATTCTTCACGGCAAACGTATTGAGTTCTCATTGAATGACATCCGTAAATTCTTAAACTTATATGACACTAATGATGTCCAAACACCGCCAATACAACTTTTAGTTAGCAAAGCCTCGCCTCGTATTAAGCAACTAACTGAACAGCAAAGTGATATTAAAAAAACTACGCATGAATTAAAAAACATTCAACCAATCGAAATAGAAACACTCAAAAAAGTACCTAAAATCAAATGGAGTGAAGTATGAAAAATGTTGTTATAGCAGCTTACGTAAGGTCCCCCCAAACATTCGCGCATAAAGGTGCTTTAGCGACGGTTAGACCAGACACCCTTGCCTCACAAGTCATCGCAGGGCTTGTTTCTAAAGCAGGCATTGACCCAAACACACTCGAAGACCTTATCATGGGCTGCGCATTCCCTGAAGGTGAACAAGGTTTTAATATTGCTAGACTAACGGGCTTAATGGCAGGGCTACCACAAACTGTTGCCGGGGTAACGGTCAACCGTTTTTGCGGTTCATCTATGCAAGCTATACACATGGCGGCAGGCGCTATTCAAATGAATGCCGGTGATGCCTTTATTTGTGCTGGTGTTGAATCCATGAGCCGCGTACCCATGGGAGGCTACAACCCTATGCCAAATCCCGAGTTGTTCAAAACGATCCCTGCTGCCTATATGAGTATGGGGGAAACAGCTGAGAACGTTGCAAAACAATACAATCTATCGCGCTCACAACAAGATGACTTTGCCATTCTTAGCCAACAAAAAGCAGCGGCGGCACAACAACAAGGCCTCTTCAAAGAAGAAATCATTCCTATTAGCGCCAAAGCAACCATTATTGATACGGATGGCTGTATTCGAGTTAATACAAAAGTTGAAGACCTCGCTGATTTAAAGCCTGCTTTCTTATCTGATGGAACAGTCACAGCAGCGAGCTCCTCTCCCCTTACCGACGGTGCATCGGCCACTTTAGTTTGCAGCGAAGAATATGCCAAACAAAATGGGCTAAGGCCTTTAGCACGCATCAAAAGCATTGCGGTGTCCGGCTGCGCACCTGAAACAATGGGCCTAGGACCCATTGTAGCCACCAAAAAAGCGCTGGAACGCGCATCGCTAGCGATTAAAGATATTAATATCGTAGAAATAAACGAGGCGTTTGCAAGCCAATCCATTGTCTGTATTCAAGATCTGAATATTTCAATGAATTGTGTCAACATTGATGGTGGTGGTATTGCATTAGGCCACCCGCTTGGTGCCACAGGTGCACGTATTACAGGAAAAGCCGCATCACTACTCGTTCGTGAAAACAAGCAATACGCATTAGCAACTCAATGTATTGGTGGTGGGCAAGGCATCGCAACGATACTGGAGTCTATCTGATGAAAATTGAGAGCGTTGCCGTTATTGGTGCAGGTGTTATGGGCAGCGGTATTGCCGCACAAATTGCCAACGCAGGCAAAAAAGTACTGCTATTAGACATCGTTCCGGATGGTGCAGAAAATAGAAATATTATTTCGCAAAGTGCCATTAAAAAAACATTAAACGTTAAACCAGCAGCGTTAATGCATAAACGCAACGCCAAGAATATTACAGCAGGCAACTTAGAAGATAACCTAAATGACCTAGGTGATGTCGATTGGATAGTAGAGGTCATCATTGAACAATTAGATTTAAAACAAGAGCTGTACAAAAAAATTGACACGGTTCGAAAACAAAACTGCATCGTCTCATCCAACACATCAACACTGCCTTTAGCTGACTTAATTGCTGGTTTACCCAAACGTTTTGCTAATAATTTTTTAATAACCCACTTCTTCAACCCTCCCCGCTACATGCGCTTACTGGAAATAGTCGTTGGGCCGGATACGCGACAAGAATCCGTTGACACATTAACTCACTTCTGTGATCACGAACTTGGTAAGGGTGTTGTTAAATGTAACGACACCCCTGGCTTTATTGCCAACAGAATTGGAGCTTATTGGATGCAAACAGCCTTGCTCGAGGCGATGCGTTTAGGGCTGACTGTGGAAGAAGCCGATAGCATCTGCGGCACACCGATGGGGATTCCTAAAACTGGGGTTTTTGGTTTATTGGATTTAGTCGGTATCGATATGATGCCGCATGTTTTGCAGTCTATGATCCATTCTCTACCCAAAACTGATGCCTTTCATGAGCAAGCAGTCATCCCAGACATTGTTAATCAAATGATTGCTGATGGCTATATTGGCCGTAAAGGAAAAGGTGGTTTTTATCGGCTCAATAAATCCAATGGAAAGAAAGTTAAAGAGTCCATCAATTTAATGACGGGGGAGTATTCGATCAGTGAAAAAGCAACGTTAGAATCCTTGAAGCCTCCTATCGCAAAAGACCTACGAAAACTGGTTAGTTTTGAAGATAAAGGGGGTGAGTTTGCTTGGTCAGTTTTATCCAAAACACTTCGCTATTCAGCCGAGCTAATTCCAGAAATAGGTAACAACATTGAGGCCATTGATCGAGCGATGAAGCTTGGGTACAACTGGAAATATGGCCCATTTGAACTCATCGACAAAATAGGCGTCGATTGGTTTAGCAATAAACTGTCAAATGATGAACAAACCATTCCTCCCCTACTTCTAGCTGCCAAAGGTAACCCGCTTTATCGTTTTGACGAAAAAAAACGGCAAAGCTTAAACTTAGCCGGCGAATATCAAACCCTACAACAAGAAGACGATATTTTAATATTAGCTGATATTAAGCGAGATCAGCAGCCTGTCAAACATAATCCATCAGCAAGCTTATGGGATATTGGCGACGGTGTCCTGTGTTTAGAATTCCATAGCAAGATGAATTCGATTGACCCTGATATTTTAAGCATGATTAACATCGCTATTGAAATAATTCCAAACAAATACAGAGCGTTAGTTTTATATAACGAGGCCGAAAACTATTCTGTGGGTGCCAATATCGGTTTAGCCTTATTCGCTGCTAATGTTGCCGCTTGGCCACAAATAGAGGCCATGGTGAAATCAGGACAAGGCACATATAAAGCCTTGAAATACGCTCCTTTCCCCGTTATCGGCGCGCCCTCCGGAATGGCACTTGGCGGAGGCTGCGAAAGTTTACTTCATTGTGATGCCATTCAAGCGCACGCTGAATCGTACATTGGCTTAGTTGAAGTCGGTGTTGGGCTTATTCCAGCATGGGGCGGCAGCAAGGAAATGCTAACCCGTTGGATGATTAACCCTAAACGAGCTAAAGGCCCCATGCCGGCTATTAGCAAGGCATTCGAATTAATTAGTACAGCAACCGTATCGACCTCCGCAGCTGAAGCAAAAAGTCATCTATTTATACGTCCAACTGATGGCATCACAATGAATCGTGACCGCTTATTGTTCGATGCAAAAAACAAAGCCTTACAACTTGTTGATGGGTACTTACCACCAGAAGAAAGTGAAATCTCATTACCGGGTGCTACTGCACGCACCGCGCTTAATTTAGCGGTTACAAGCTTTGTTCAATCTGGCAAAGCAACCGAATACGACGGCATCGTTGCCGATCAACTTGCGATGGTATTAAGTGGAGGCGACACTGACATTGCTAACCTTCACAGCGAAGATGATTTGTTCGAACTGGAGCGAAAAGCCTTTGTGACATTGATCAAACAGGCTGAAACAATTGATCGTGTTCAGCACACACTTGAGACTGGAAAACCGCTGAGGAACTGAGCATGGCTACGTTAAAAGCGCCCATTGAAGACATTAAATATTTAATTAATGAATTCTTAGATACCTCCGAACTGAGTAATATTCCAATCTTCTCAGATATGACGGCTGACCTCACAGATGTTATTTTTGAAGAAGCTGGAAAGATTTCTGAGACTTTACTATTTCCGTTGAATAGAACCGGTGATGAACAAGGTTGCTCATACCACGATGGCATCGTTACCACACCCGATGGCTTTAAAGAGGCTTATCAAGAAATGACAGCCGCCGGCTGGGGTAATTTGATCTGTAAACCTGAATACGGCGGCCAAGGTTTACCCCATTATATTGCCAATGCTGTCGACGAAATGCTTGTTTCTAGCAATATGTCATTCACCATGTACATGGGGTTAACCATTGGCGCTTATAACGCTATTGATCAATTTGCTTGTGATGAGTTAAAAGGAAAGTTTCTTTCCAATATGGTGTCTGGAAAATGGAGTGGTACGATGTGCTTAACAGAGCCTCAATGTGGCACGGATTTAGGGCTTATTCGGACAAAGGCTGTTCCACAAGCTGACGGAAGTTACAGCATTTCAGGTAGCAAGATATTTATTACCGCCGGTGAGCATGACTTAACAGAAAACATCCTACACCTCGTATTAGCACGGACACCCGACGCACCAAAGGGCATTAAAGGTATCAGTTTATTTCTTGTGCCTAAACTCAACGTTAACGATGATGGAACGCTTGGTGAACCAAACGGTGTTTTTTGTAGTGGGATTGAACATAAAATGGGCATTAATGGGTCATCTACCTGCTCAATGGAGTTTGAAAATTCAAAAGGCTTCCTAGTTGGCGATTTAAACAAAGGCATGAAGGCCATGTTCATTATGATGAACAGCGCGCGACTCCATGTTGGTATTCAAGGCTTAGCAATTGCACAAGCCTCATATTGTAGCGCTAAAAACTACGCTAAAGAGCGCATTCAAGGCAGGGCCCTCACAGGTTCAAAGTACCCTGATCAAGCTGCTGACCCGCTGATCGTACACCCAGATATCAGGCGTATGTTAATGACGATGAAGGCATACACAGAAGGTGCACGCGCCTTGAGTATTTGGCTATCTTATAAACTTGACGTCTCTCATAATGCAGACAACAAACAACACCGGCAAGATGCTGATGATTTAGTTTCTCTATTAACCCCCGTCTTTAAATCATTTCTAACCGAAATCGGTGAAACCGTAACCAGTCTTGGCATACAGGTCTACGGTGGCCATGGCTATATTCGTGAAAATGGTATGGAGCAATATCTACGTGATGCAAGAATTAGTAAAATATATGAAGGTGCTAACGGTATCCAAGCGTTAGATTTAGTCGGCCGTAAACTACCCGAACATATGGGCAAATTCTTACGCCATTTTTTTCATCCATTATCTAACTTCCTTGAACAACATTCTGGGGATGAGCGCCTATCCGTTTACATACACCCATTGGCAAAATCTTTTTCAAGACTACAACAAGCCACGCTTTTTATTGCACAACAAGGGCTATCAAACCCTAATGAAGCAGGTGCGGCGGCAAGCGATTACCTTGATATGTTTGGCTTAGTCGCCATAGGGTATATGTGGGCTAAAATAGCTGAACAAATCACCAGAGGTACGGGCGAAATGGCCGATGAGTTTTATGATGCAAAACTTAAAACCGGGCTGTTTTACATGCAGCGCATACTGCCCCAAACTGGTTCTTTACTCTCCAATATTATGTCCGGATGTACAAGTACGATGAGTTTAAGTGAAGAGCAGTTTTGATCAGCTACCCATAAAAAAGCCCCGACTAATCAGGGCTTTTTTATAAGTTTATTAGCCTCGCTATTTAACTTCCAATTGAATATTTTCACGATTTTTATCGACCGTGGCAGCACCAATGCCCTTCACTTTAGTCAAGTCCTTTAAACTTTTAAAAGCACCATTTTTTTCACGGTAAAGAACAATTGCCCCCGCTTTAGCCTGCCCCACTCCCTTAAGATCTTTAGCAATATCTTCAGCCGTAGCCGTATTAACATTGACGGCTGACGCAACCAATGAAAAAACAAAACAACTTAGCGCAGAAAATAACACAATAATTTTTTTCATAAATGTCCCTATTTATTAATTTAATCAAATATCCATATGCTCATAGGAGCCAAATCACTATGACTTAATTAAAGCGTAACCCACATACGCATAAACCTAAATTTCTATCAGCAAAGGCTTACAAAGAAACCTTTATACCAAGACAGGTTCGATAACACCCCAGTCTTTGCAACTAGGGCAACACCAATTTAAATCCACCGATGTAAAGCCGCATTGCTTACATTGAAAACTCTGCGTTTCACTTTCAAGCTGTTTAATAATGCCTCTCAAAAAATCAGACTCCATATCACCTGATTCATTATCAACGTCTACATACAATTTTAAATAGTTTTTGCTTGGGTGCTGTAATAGTTTTTCATGCATAAAAACAGATGCTTCACGCGCCCCTTTCTGTTCAAGCAACACATCTATAAATCGACTAATCACGATAGTAGACTCATTATCGACTTGAAGTTCAGCCAAGAAATCAAATTTTTGTTTTGGCTTACCTAATTGGTCGAAACAATTAAGAATCAAATCAATAAAGACAGGGACAAACCTAATATCCTGATCCATTATTTTTAGCAATAATTTCAGTGCTTGTTTATGTTCGCCCTTAAGCATGGCTACTTCTGCACTAATAATATTAACCCTAACGCACATTGGATCAATTTTGAGAGCCTTTCTTAGATGGCTTTTAGCAATACTGGAATCATCGTCAGAGATATGAGATAGAGCTACTTCGCAATGCAAATGGGACAATAATAAGGGTTGCTTATAGAGATCTATTGACTCGAGTTTAGTCGCATAATCTATCGCTTTTAACCATTCTTTTTCCTGCTGAAAAATAGACAATAATTGGCGAACTGCATTAACCTGATGTGAAGATTTTTTTTCTAGTTCAAGAAAAATACTTTCTGCTCGATCAAGTAATCCAGCGCGCATATAGTCTAGGCCGAGTTCATTTAAGATATTTTCCCTTGTTTCGTGGCTAATTTGAGGCCGCGCAATAAGGTTTTGATGTAAACGAATCGCCTTTTCAACTTCACCACGCTGGCGGAAAAGTGTACCAAGCGCTAAGTGAGTTTCAATTGTTTCATCATCGACCTCTAATAGGTCAATAAAAACATCAATCGCCTTCTCATGTTGTTCATTTAAAAGGTAATTTAAGCCTTTAAAGTAACCCTTGTACTCATTTGAAGGCTTCTTAATTTTAGACTTGTAATGCCTTGAAGCAACGTACCATCCACTGGCTGCTGCTACAGGTAACAGCATTATTACAATTTCAACCATTCAATTTATTTGTTTTGCGGGGTACGTTCTTAAGTTGGAAACTTCTTTCTTAGTCAACTCAGCCTGTTTTGATAACCTTGAGTAACGTTGACGTAATACCAAGTTACTCCAAGTTTTAGAGCCTATGCCGATCAACGCCCCAATAATAAACGAGCCCAGAAGTGCAAATGACAGTGGTATTTCAACCCACCCATAATAGTAATTAATACTAATAGGCGCAGAATTTAAAATTGAAAGTACAAAACCTATCACTAAAATCAGTACGAATAGTATTAAATATAAAAACTTCATAGCAATCCTTTAAACTAATAGCCATTATGTCAAAATTAATCGTTACTTGATTATAACAAGCCTTACTAGCAATTCACTTTTTTCTTCACGTAATAAAAAAACCCCTATAAAGGGGCTTTTTTATTTAATTCTATAAGTTTCTTTGGCGTCATCCACCCTCGTTCTAAGCTCTTTGCCAGGCTTAAAATGCGGCACATGTTTTCCAGATAGGGCCACTGATTCACCATTCTTAGGGTTTCGTCCAACTCGCGGCGGTCGATAGTGTAATGAAAAACTACCAAATCCTCTAATTTCAATTCTCTCACCTGACGACAACGCTCGGCTCATTCTTTCAAGAATACATTTAACCGCTAGCTCAACATCTTTATAGGGTAAATGTACCTGTTGGTCTGCCAACTTTTCAATTAATTCTGATTTTGTCACATAGCCACCTTAAATCAAAATTAGGCGAGGTATTAAACCTCGCCTAACTTCAAATTATTTACTTGTCTTCCATTGAGTTTTTGAAGATATCACCCAGTGTTGGTGTACTTGCATTTTGTGCAGAGTAGTCGCTCAATACGGCTTTTTCTTCATCATCATCTTTAGCTTTTATAGATAAATTAATGGTTTTGTTTTTACGATCAATCCCAATGAATTTAGCTTCAATTTCATCGCCTTCAGTAAGAATATTTCTTGCATCATCCACACGATCACGATTCAATTCAGACGCACGTAAGTAGCCTTCAATTCCATCTGCTAGTGTAATAACGGCCCCTTTAGCGTCTACTTCTTTAACCGTACCTTTAACCAGGCTGTTTTTATCATTAGAAGCCAAGAATTCTTGGAATGGGTCTTGCTCTAGCTGTTTGATGCCGAGTGAAATTCTTTCACGATCAGAATCAATTGCTAGAATAACAGTCTCAATTTCCATGCCTTTCTTGTAGTGCTGTAGGTCTTCTTCGGTTTTCTCATCCCAAGAAATATCAGACAAATGCACCAAACCATCAATATCACCATCCAAGCCAATAAATACGCCAAAGTCAGTAATTGATTTAATAAGGCCTTTAATCTTGTCGCCTTTCTTATGAATAGCTGAAAAGTCTTCCCATGGGTTGCCCTTACATTGCTTCATACCTAATGAAATTCGACGACGTGTATCATCAATCTCAAGCACCATGACTTCTACTTCATCACCTAATGATACGATTTTAGCTGGGTTAACGTTTTTGTTAGTCCAATCCATTTCAGATACGTGAACCAAGCCTTCAATGCCATCTTCTATTTCAATAAAGCAACCATAATCAGTTAAGTTAGTCACTTTACCGCTTAGTTTAGAGTTTACTGGGTAACGATCTAAGATATTAACCCAAGGATCTTCACCTAATTGTTTCATACCTAATGAAACACGTTTTTTCTCTTCGTCGTAACGTAACACCAATACTTCAATATCCTGGCCAATTTCAATAACTTCTGAAGGGTGTTTAACACGCTTCCAAGCCATATCTGTAATGTGTAATAGGCCATCAACGCCACCTAAATCGATAAATGCACCGTAATCGGTAAGGTTTTTAACCATCCCTTTAAGAATTGCACCTTCTTTAAGGTTTTTCAGTAGTTCTTCACGCTCTGCACTGTATTCTGTTTCTAGAACGGCACGGCGAGAAACCACAACGTTGTTGCGTTTTTCATCAAGCTTAATCACTTTAAAGTCTAAGTCTTTACCTTCTAAGAAAGTTGTATCTCTTAAAGGGCGAACGTCAACGAGTGATCCTGGTAAGAAGCCACTTAAGCCACCTACTTCAACTGTGAAACCACCACGTACTTTGCCAGTGATAACACCTGTAACTGTTTCTTTTTCTTCTGCTGCTTTCTCAAGGAATTTCCAAGCGGCTGCTTTCTTCGCTTTATCTCTTGATAATAGTGTTGAGCCTAAGCCGTCTTCGACCATGTCCAACACAACTTCAACTTCATCGCCGACAGCAACTTCAAGTTCACCCTTTGCGTTAACAAACTGCCAGCGCGGAACATTGCCTTCAGATTTTAAATTAGCGTTAACAATAACTGAGTCGTTAGTAATATCTACAACTAAGCCTGTTATTAGTGTACCGGGGATAAGTTCGGCGGATTTAATACTTTCTTCAAATAGTTTTGCGAAATTTTCGCTCATGACGTTCTCTTTATTAATTCCTAAAAACAAGGGCGTTTTTAGAAAAGGTTAAGTTAAAAAAAGGCTTGAGCGATAAGCCCAAACCACCTTTGTTTCTCTAACGAGTTTCACCCCTTACGGGATACATTTCATTAAATGAAATACCTTTTCCATTTAATGCAATTTTTATTTGTTCTTCAGTAAACTTAGAACTTGCTGTACCACTTCATCAATCGTTTTATGCGATGAATCTATATAGACCGCATCTTTCGGAACAACCAATGGAGATGTCGCACGATTTTTATCTCGCTCATCCCTTTGTTCTATATCTTGAATAACATCGCTCAGATTAGCATTTATTCCTTTTTCAATCAACTGCTTATAGCGCCTTTTTCCTCTCTCATCAGCACTAGCTGTTAAATAGACTTTATGAGCAGCGTTTGGAAACACAACACTCCCCATATCACGGCCATCCGCTACTAGGCCAGGCATAATATGAAACGCCCTTTGCTTAGCCAATAAACCCTCTCTAACTTTTTCAAATACTGCTATTTTTGAGGCGAGCTGCCCCACCTCTTCTGTCGCTAATAGACTACGAACCTCTTCGCCATTCAACAAGACGCCCCAATCACCCTGGTCTGTTCGCTTGAACTCTAAATTAATCCTACTAATTAACTCAACCAGTGCGCCTTCATTATCGATATCAACTTTGTGTTTAATCGCCGCAATTCCAAGCGCTCGATACAAAGAGCCACTATCCAAATAATGCCAGCCTAGTTGCTCTGAAACACGTTTTGAAATTGAACCTTTTCCTGAGCCACTAGGGCCATCAATGGTTAAAATAGGTATTAACTGAGTCATATCGCTTCAATGTTAAAGCCACATGAGGAGGCCAGTTCTACAAAACTAGGAAACGAGGTAGCTACATTTTCGCAGTTATTAATCTTAATTTGCCCTTGAGACTGCAACCCCGCAACTGCAAATGCCATGGCTATACGATGATCATCAAAACTTTCAACCTCACCGCCTTGCACAGCACCTCCTTTTATAATCATACCGTCTGCTGTTGCCTCGGCATCTACACCTAACGACTGCAATCCATTAGCCATCGTTTCAATTCGATCACTTTCCTTAACACGCAACTCTTCAGCGCCTGTTACAATCGTTTTACCTTCAGCATAAGCCGCCGCCACAAAAATAACTGGAAACTCATCTATAGCTAACGCTACTAGATTTTCAGGCACCTCTATACCTTTTAGTTGCTTACTTCTGACTCGAATATCAGCAACCTTTTCACCACCGACCTCTCGCTGATTCAATAATTGAATATCCGCGCCCATCTTTAACAATATATCAAGCACTCCCGTGCGTGTTGCATTAACTCCAATGTGCTCAAGTGTAATATCTGAATTTGGTGTAATGGACGCTGCTACCAGAAAAAATGCCGCTGATGAGATATCTGCTGGTACATCAATTGACATCGCCTTTAGTTTTCCACCACCTTGAAGTGACACGCGGTTTCCTTCCGTTTTAACCTCATAGCCGAACCCTCTTAGCATACGCTCGGTATGATCTCTTGTGACCGCTGGCTCAACCACCGTTGTCGTTCCTTCTGCGTATAAACCTGCCAAGAGCAAACAAGACTTAACTTGAGCACTACCCATAGGCATTGCATAGTGAATACCCCTTAATCGTTCACCCGCTCGTATTCTCAATGGCGACGTTCCGTTCTCCGTACTCTCGACTGTAGCGCCCATTAATGACAAGGGATCTAAAACCCGACGCATTGGCCGCTTTGTTAACGAAGCATCCCCCGTCAACACACTATTAAATGTCTGCCCTGCTAAAATACCGGACAATAAGCGCATTGAAGTGCCTGAATTACCGACATACAAATCATTTTTAGGTACAGCAAGCCCATGTAAGCCGACACCATGAATTCGCAACCGGCCTTGACCCAATCGTTCGATTTTAACGCCCATGTCTTCAAACGCTTTTAATGTGGCCAAGGCATCTTCTGCCTCTAAAAACCCACTAACCTCTGTCACACCTTCAGCCAAGCTTCCCAGCATAACCGAACGATGAGATATTGATTTATCACCAGGAACACGAAATTTTCCAGTTAACCCATCACTTGGGCCAGAGAACATTTTATTCATTTAATTTTACTTTTCTTGCAGGCTCAAAAAATATTCACGAGCGCCTTGCGCTGACTTAAATATTTCTAGCAACCCTTGTTTATCTTTCGTTGAAATTAACGATACTATTTTTTGATTAAGTTGTTCTAACTCTGTCATCACCCGCACCAATTCAGACCCATTTGCCAAACAAATATCCGCCCACATTTCCGGGTCGCTTGAGGCTATACGGGTGAAATCCTTAAACCCACCCGCTGCATATTCAAAAATTTCACGCTCATCTTGCTTATTTTTCAACACCTCTACCAATGAAAAAGCCAACACATGAGGTAAATGACTCGTCGCTGCAAACACCTCATCATGATGTTGTGGTGTCATTATAGAAACTCTCGCACCCAACGACTCCCACCATACTTTAGATAGCTCAACAAAACTTCCAGCTGTTTGTTTAACCGGCGTAAGAATACTGCGTTTGCCATCAAACAAGCTTGCGCTGGATGCTTCCACACCATTATGTTCAGAACCTGCAATAGGGTGTGCCGGCACATAATTACTAGGCACTTCACCAAATACTAAGGTTAAAGCATTTAATACACTACCCTTAGTACTACCAACATCAGTATATAAGCAGTCTTTAGACCACGTTTTTTTCAGCTGTTGAAATACAAATTCAAAAGAGCCTACAGGTGAACAAACAACCACTATATCGGCGCCTTTTACGGCATCAACTATTGACAACTCATAGTCATCAATAACGCCTAATTCAATCGCTTTTTTTAAATGCGCCTCGTTACGTCCCACACCAATAATTTCATCGCATAACGCATTTCTTTTTGAAGCTCTAGCTATTGAGCCACCTATTAGCCCAACACCAATAACGCACATCTTTTTAAACATCTAACATCACTTTCTTAAGAGCACTCAAAAAAACCTCATTTTCTTTTTGCAAACCGACTGAGACCCTTAAATGTTGTGGCATTTTATACGCCGATATTGGGCGTACAATCACACCTTCATGTAGCAGTTTTGTATAAATAGTGCCTGCTTTCTCTCCAACATTTACCGAGATAAAGTTTCCAATAGAAGGTATGTAGTTCAATCCCAATTGCTTAAAACCATCTGATAATTGATTTAAGCCTTGTTGATTAAGTTCACGACTTTTCTCAATATACGCCTCGTCATTTAAAGCCGCTTCAGCCGCTACTAAACCAAGTGAGTTGACGTTAAATGGGTGCCTTACTCGATTAAGTAAATCAGCAATATCTGGGTGACTAACCGCATACCCAACCCTTAAACCCGCCAAACCATAGGCTTTTGAAAAGGTTCTTGTAATAATAAGATTTGAATATCGTTCCAGCCATTTAATCGTATCAACGGAATTATTTTGCTCCAAATACTCGCCGTACGCCTCATCCAGCACGACGATAACGTGGTTAGGTAATTTTTTTATGAACTGTTCAAGTTGGTCCGGCTCGAGCCAAGTTCCCGTTGGGTTGTTTGGATTAGCAATAAAAACAACTGACGTTTTCTCACTAACAAGCTTCGCCATTGCCTCCAAGTTATGCCCATACGCGTCAATTGAGTCTACTGAATAGGCCTTAGCTACTTGAGCCGTTGCGCCAACTGACTGCGTAGCAATTGCGTAAACCACAAACGCATACTCTGAATAAACAGACTCCCGCCCAGTCGTTAAAAATACTCGCGCAATAACATCCAACACATCATTTGAACCATTGCCTAAGGTAATCATGTTGGCTGGAACAGCCAACTTATCGGACAGCGCTTTCTTCAAATAAAAACCATTCCCATCGGGGTATAGCGACATATCATCTAAGGCATCATGTACCGCCTTTTTAACCTTCTCACTCGGACCAAGCGGATTTTCGTTTGAAGCAAGTTTGATGATATTTTCAAGACCAAGCTCTCGTTGCAACTCATCGATTGGCTTACCAGGCTGATACGGGAACAAGCCATTGATTGGCTCAAACGCTAAATCACAAAAAAGGTTTTCTTTGGGCATATTAATAATGATTAATTTAAGGAAAACTTAACCAAACACGTTCTAAATAACAGCTTTAGGGTAAGATCCTAGTACTTTTAATAAATTCACATTAGGCAATAGTTCTTGCAGTACGGCAGCCACCTTTTCATCATCTTTATGACCATCAATATCTACAAAAAAAACATAATCCCAAGCCGCCTGCCTTGATGGCCTCGACTCAATTTTATTTAAACTAATGCCCGCATAGGCAAAAGGTGCTAACACACCTTGCAACGCGCCTGCTATATTCTTTGTAGAAATCATCATACTGGTTTTATCCTCACCACTTGATGGGACTTCTTGCTGGCCAATAACTAAAAAGCGGGTCGTATTATTCGACTCATCTTCAATATTACTGGCTAATGTGTTCAATTGATAAATATCTGATGCGATCTCACCCGCTATCGCTGCCGCACCCTCTTCTTGATGTGCAAGCCTAGCGGCTTCGGCATTACTGCTAACTGCAATGGTCTCAATACCTGCCATATGACCCATAAGCCATTGTCGACACTGAGCTAAAGACTGCTGGTGAGAATAAATAACTTTGATTTGATCGAGCGCATCAGCCGTGGATAAAAGATGATGGTGTATCCGTAACGTGACTTCACCACATATATGTAATGTGGAATTCATAAACGTATCTAAGGTATGACTAACAACACCTTCGGTTGAATTTTCAACAGGAACAACGCCATAATGCGCTCCACCATTTTCAACCTCATGAAAGATATCAGCAATTGTTGTTGCCTCAATTGTATTCACCGCGTGACCGAAATGCTTCAATGCCGCTTCTTGCGTAAAGGTCCCAGACGGGCCGAGAAAAGCAACCGTTAACGGCTTTTCTAACGCCAAACAAGATGACATTAATTCACGGTAAATGCGCGCAACGTGCTCATCTTTCAAAGGGCCTGGATTTTGCTCTTTTACACGCCTTAAAACGGATGCCTCGCGATCAGGACGGTAGAAATCAACCGATTCGCCTTCACGCAACTTTACCGTTGCCACCTCTTTAGCCAAATCAGCACGCTGATTGAACAGTGTTAATAATTGACTATCCAGTTCATCGATAGCATCTCGTAACTCAGATAATGAATCATTAACACTCATAAAGCCCCCTTAAAGAGTTCTAACAGATAGAACGCCATCAATGGCTTTGATTTGATTGACAACTTCTTCTGTTACTTCTGTATCAACATCCAGCAATGTATAGGCAATATCACCTCTTGATTTATTCAATAAATCCAATATGTTATGGCCTGTTTCTGCCAAAATACTAGAGATCTGACCTACCATATTTGGCACATTTGAGTTTGCAATTGCCATCCGATAACCAGCAACTCTTGGCATTTTAACGGCTGGAAAGTTTACTGAATTTTTAATATTTCCATTCTCTAAGAAATCCTTCAGTTGATTGGCAATCATAATCGCACAATTTTCTTCCGCTTCCGCTGTAGAAGCACCGAGGTGAGGCAAGGTAATAACACGCGGATGGTCTTTTAGTAAATTGCTGGGAAAATCACAGATATAGGCATAGAGCTTACCCGCATCTAATGCTGCTACAACATCTTCGTCGTTAACAATACCATTACGTGAGAAATTTAAGATAATTGCGTTATCATTCATCGTAGCGATACGACGCGCATTAATTAAATCTTTCGTTCCTTCATTAAATGGAACGTGAATAGTGACAAAATCAGATTTCGCGAGTAGTTCATCAACCGTATTAGCTGACTCTATTGATGATGATAATTGCCACGCGCGCTCCACTGTAATAGCAGGATCAAAACCAACAACATTCATGCCTAAATCCTGAGCGGTATTAGCCACTGATGTTCCAATTGCACCCAGGCCAATAACACCCAATGTACGTCCAGGCAATTCAAAACCAACGAAATTCTTTTTAACTTGCTCTACTTCTTTACCGATTGACTCATCGTCACCTTCAAGGTTTTTCGCGCACTCCCACGCTTGGCAAATATTACGACAAGCTAATAACATGCCTGTGAGCACCAATTCTTTTACTGCATTCGCATTTGCACCAGGTGCATTAAAAACCGGCACACCGAGGGCGCTCATTTTCTCAATAGGGATATTGTTAACACCTGCCCCAGCACGGCCAACCGCCACGACACTACTAGGAATATCCATATCATGTAGCTTTAAAGAACGGAGCATATAAGCATCAGGATTTTGCATCTCTGAGGCTACTTCATAGCGGTCTCGTGGAAATTTATCGAGCCCCTTAACCGAGATGTTATTCAATGTTTGTATTTTGTACATGTTCGTTAACCTATCAATAATTAATTGTTTATCTACGCTTTCGTTCTTTCAAACTCGGCCATCATGCTGATTAATGCATCCACACCTTCTTCTGGCATTGCATTATAAATACTAGCCCTCATTCCACCGACTGAGCGATGCCCTTTTAAGGTAACCAAACCAGCTGCCTTTGCCTCACTTAAAAAGAGTGAATCCAACTCTGCATTGGCTAAAGTAAAGGGTATATTCATTCGAGAGCGTGAAGCCAACTCGACGGGGTTTGCATAAAAATCTGAGCCGTCAATCGCCGCATAAAGCTTTTCTGCTTTACGGATGTTACGTGCTTCAATCGCTGAAACACCGCCATTTTCTTTAATCCACTCAAAAACCAAGCCCATTAAATACCAACTGTACGTCGCTGGAGTATTAAACATTGAATCAGCTTCTGCATGATTTTTATAATCCATCATAGACGGTGAACCCGCTTGCGCGTGACCGATTAAGTCCTCACGGACAATTGTTAACGCAATACCCGATGGACCCATATTTTTTTGGCCACCCGCATAAATAACGCCATACTTACTCACATCGATTTCTCTAGATAGGATATTTGACGACATATCCGCCACCAAATCTATCCCACCCACCTCTGGCGTCGTCTGAAACTCAACGCCGCCTATCGTTTCATTACTGGTGTAGTGTAAATAAGCTGAATTTTGATCAATATCCCAGCTTTCTATAGCAGGAATAGACGTAAAGTTACTTTCTTCAGAGCTTGCTGATACCTGTACGTGGCAATGTATTTTTGCCTCTTTAATCGCCTTTTTGGCCCAAGCACCTGTATTAACGTAACACGCTTTATCGTTACCACGGAGCAAATTCATCGGCACCATTGAAAACTGCGTTGTCGCACCACCTTGTAGGAAAAGCACCTTGTAATTATCCGGCACATTCATCAACTCTCTTACATCGGCTTCAGCTTTTTCTGCAATTGAAATAAACTCTTTACCACGATGACTCATTTCCATAACCGACATGCCTGAGCCATTCCAGTCAAGCATTTCAGCTTGTGCTTTTTCTAATACTTCCAACGGCACAGCAGCAGGGCCGGCACTAAAATTATAAACGCGGGACATTTAAATCTCCTTAAAACAATTAATCTGTGATTTCTTCGGCAGATGAAGCGTCTTCACCTTCTTCATCTATGTGCTCGTCTTCTAAACGCGCTATACGATCCAAGCCAATTACTTTTTCATTTTTGCCCGGTCGAATAACACGTACACCTTGAGTATTTCTTCCCAAAATTGAAATTTCGTTAGTACGCGTCCGGACAAGCGTACCACCATCGGTTATTAACATAAGTTCATCGGTGTCATCAACTAACACCGCACCCACCAAGCCACCATTACGTTCGCTGGTTTGCATGGCAATGACACCTTGCCCTCCACGCTTATGGATTGGGTACTCTTCAATCTGCGTACGCTTGCCATAACCATTTTCTGTTAACGTTAGAACGGTTCCCGGCTCTGAGATAATCAACGAGATAATTCGCTCTTCCTCTTTTAAGCGCATTCCACGAACACCACTAGCGGTTCGCCCCATCACTCTAACATCTGCTTCTTTAAAGCTCGCCACTTTACCTGAGCTGGCAAACAGCATCACGTCTTTCTTACCATCGGTAACAGCAACACCAACGAGCGTATCATTATCACGTAAATCTATAGCAATTTTGCCGTTTGCTCGTGGCTTCTCAAATTCTTTAATGAGTGTCTTTTTAACCGTTCCTGACTCAGTCGCCATAAAGACGAACTCATCTTCATTAAACTCACGAATAGGTAAAATAGCATTAATTCGCTCATCAGCTTCCAACGGCAAAAGGTTCACAATAGGTTTACCCCGTGCAATTCTGCTAGCCACTGGCAAATTGAACACGCGCAACCAATACACCTTACCTTTACTGGAGAAACATAATACGGTGTCATGCGTGTTAGCAATGAACAACTTATCGATAAAGTCCTCGTTCTTCGTATTCGCTGCAGTTTTCCCTTTCCCGCCTCTGCGCTGAGCTGTGTAGGATGTTAGCGGTTGTGACTTAACATATCCCTCATGCGACAAGGTGACGACCATATCTTCTTCGGTAATCAAATCTTCTGCCGTTAAGTTCAAGAACTTATCAACGATTTCCGTTCTACGGTCTTCCTTATACTCTTCAACCAACTTCTTTAGCTCGTCACTGATAACCAACATTAAGCGAGCTCTATTCGCCAAGATATCAAGCAAGTCATCGATCACAATAAGGAGATCTTTATACTCTTGTAGAATTTTATCTTGCTCAAGGCCAGTCAAACGGTGCAAACGCAGCTCTAAAATAGCTTGAGCTTGAGCGGGTGACAGGTGGTAGAAACCATCAAGTAAACCATATTGCTCTTCTAATTTATCCGGGCGAGAGCGACTCGAATCAGCCTTGGCCAATAATTCAGACACCAAACCCGGCTGCCATGATGCTGCTAACAGACTCACTTTTGCTTCAGCAGGCGTTTTGGCCGCTTTTATCATGGCGATCATTTCATCAATGTTCGACAACGCTACCGCTAAACCTTCCAAGGTATGCGCACGTTCACGGGCTTTACGTAAATCGTAAATCGTCCTACGAGTAACCACTTCCCTTCGGTGATCAATAAAAGCATTCAGTATTTGCTTAAGGTTCAAGCACCTAGGTCGGCCATCAATCAACGCTACCATATTGATACCAAAAACATTTTGCAGCTGCGTATGCTGGTATAGATTATTGATGATGACTTCAGGCACTTCGCCACGCTTCAACTCAATCACCATGCGCATACCGTCTTTATCAGACTCATCACGCAGACCAGAAATACCTTCTAATTTCCCATCTTTAACTAAGTGAGCAATCTTTTCCATCAAGCGCGCTTTATTCACCTGGTAAGGCAATTCAGTAACGACAATAGATAGCTTACTATTTGAACTTTCTTCACCTTCTACGTGATATCTCGCACGTAAATAAATTTTACCGCGCCCCGTTTCATACGCCTCGCGTATACCACTTGCACCATTAATAATGCCTGCGGTTGGGAAGTCAGGCCCAGGTATATACTCCATCAATTGATCAATGGATGTGTCTGGTTCGTCAATTAAACGCAAACAAGCCGTTGTTACTTCGGCCAGGTTATGAGGAGGAATATTGGTTGCCATGCCCACCGCAATGCCTGATGACCCATTAACGAGCAACAAAGGCACACGCGCCGGTAAAACACTAGGTTCATATTCCGACTCATCATAGTTGGCATTAAAGTCGACTGTTTCTTTATCAAGGTCGGCTAGCATCTCATGCGACAGCTTTGACATTCTGATTTCGGTATAACGCATCGCAGCCGCTGAATCACCATCCACCGAACCAAAGTTTCCTTGCCCGTCTACCAACATATGGCGCATTGAAAAAGGCTGCGCCATACGAACGATCGTGTCATACACAGCCGTATCACCATGCGGGTGATATTTACCAATCACATCACCGACAATACGCGCGGATTTTTTATACGACTTATTCCAGTCATTACCCAACACGCTCATTGCAAACAACACTCTACGATGCACGGGCTTTAGCCCGTCACGCACATCAGGCAAGGCTCGACCAACAATAACACTCATCGCGTAGTCTAAGTATGACTGACGCATTTCGTCTTCAATATTGACAGGAATGGTTTCTTTTACGAGCTTAGACATGTAACGGTATCTCCTCAGACGCCAAATAATTCATTACAAACTTTAAGAAAAACGATAAAAACCCCGCCTTAACACGGCCTTTTTATCGCCAACAAATTTATGAAAAATAAAGCTGAAATTATACCCGAAAACTGACCTTCTTGATAACTTTGTTTACCCTTGAAAAACAATGTGTTTGAGTGACCTAGCTCTTGCCAATATAAAACAGAAATAAGCAAACCAAGCGATGACAAAAAAACCACCATATCGTTTACAAACGCTTTACCCCGACTGTTTGTCAACACCGGAAATAGCCACCACCTCGCCGCCACTCAGCACACGATTTCTGCCTGATTTCTTTGCTAGAAACAAGGCCTTATCAGCCACCTCAATCAATTCCGATCTATCTAAGGCTTTCGATATACCGGGTTCTTCAACAACAAAGGTTGATACGCCAATCGAAACCGTTAAATTTAACTCCTCTCCAGTAGAGAGACTCACAGCCGCCTTAGCAACGGCCTCACGCATTCTTTCAGCCACTTCCACCCCTTTTTTCTCAGGTGCCGTCGGCAGGATAACTACGAATTCCTCGCCCCCGTATCGCGCAAGAATATCATTACTTCGCAATTGACTTCGCAGCTGCTCGGCCACATGCCTCAATGCTATATCCCCTACTTGATGACCAAAGTTGTCATTGACCTTTTTAAACCAATCAATATCAATGAACAAACAAGATAAATAATCTCCTGTTCTTAACGAGCGTAGGATTTCTTCATCCATCCTTTGTTCAAAAAATCGACGATTATTAACGCCTGTCAAGGTATCAAATAAGCTACTTCGTCTCAGCTGCTCATAATTCAAGGTGTTTTCCATGCAGACACTCAACACCTTTCCTAAACGATCCAAAAAATAGGTCGCCATATCAACTTGAAAACGCGCCACATCATCACTACCAAACACCATGCAGCCTAGGTAAACACCACGTCGTAGCAAGGGAATGATGGCGACTGTTTTCGGCATCTCCTTTTTATCCGGCCAAAACTCTGTTGGAAGCACCTCATCGGCATCGCCTAACACTATACGTTGGGACATACCCAGCTTATCCTTAAATAAAGCCGTATCTGGTAACACAATGACGCCTTGATATTCATCAAACCTAAAGCCATCTTCAGTGAGAAACTGTTTAATTTCATTATTTTCATCTGCCAACACCAACGACAAAGACTGAAGATTAAAAACCAGCTGAGCATCATCATGAATATGCTCAATTAACTCTCGCAGTGAATTAAGCGACAATAAACGCATATCCAACTCTTGGAAGCGCTTCAACATCTCTTCGTTTTTTTGGGCACGCAAGATCATGCCATCCATATGGCTCTGTAGCATACATACCTGCGTCTCTAAATCGTCATTCATATTTATTGTGACGAACCTTGATGTGCAGCGATCAACTCAACAAAGTCCTCTTCTGATAAAACCGTCACTCCTAATGATAGTGCTTTTTTCAATTTTGACCCCGCCTCTTCGCCCGCAACAACATAGTCAGTTTTTTTAGAAACACTACCCGTTACCTTGCCTCCCAACAACTGCAATGCCTCTTTAGCTTCAACACGCCCCATTATGGACAACGTTCCAGTCAGTACAAACACTTTCCCAGCCAACGCTTGCTCACCGTCAGAAACACGACTAACGTCAGGCCAATGCACCCCTAATTCTTGTAACGACGAGATCACCGCTCGATTATGCGCTAATTCAAAAAAAGCAACGACATGCTGCGCAACAATTGGCCCCACATCGGGCACTCTTTCCAAAGACTGTGCTGTTGCTTGCTGCAAGGCCTCTAACTGGCCAAAGTGTTGAGCCAAACTAGCTGCCGTCACTTCACCCACCTCACGAATACCCAAAGCGTATAAAAACTTTGCGAGTGTCGTCGATTTACTTTTTTCCAACGCGACTATTAAGTTATTCGCTGATTTGTCTGCCAGTCGATCTAAGCCGGACAACTGATCTTGTGTCAAAACATACAAATCAGCCGGTGTTTTAACCAAGCCCTCAGACACCAGTTGCTCAACGAGTTTGTCGCCTAAACCATCTACATCCATCGCTTTACGAGATGCAAAGTGCTTTATAGATTCTTTTACCTGCGCTTGGCAAAATAAACCCGCTGGGCATCGTGCAACCGCCTCACCTTCTGCCCGCTCTATAGTCGAACCGCAAACAGGGCACTCTATCGGCATCTCAAATATCGGCGCATTGCTTTTCCTTTTCTCAAGTACCACCGAAACAATTTCAGGAATAACATCACCCGCTCGTCTAACAATAACCGTATCACCAACACGCACATCTTTTCTGCGCAGCTCACCCTCATTATGCAAGGTAACATTCGTTACCGTTACACCACCCACAAAAACGGGTGCTAAACGTGCTACTGGCGTAATTGCACCCGTTCGGCCAACTTGCACGTCAATACTGACGACTTCTGTCGTTTTTTCCTGCGCAGGAAATTTACGCGCAATCGCCCATCGAGGCGCTCTTGAAACAAAGCCAATCGACTTTTGTAGCGCAAAATCATTCACTTTATATACGACACCGTCAATCTCATAAGGCAGCAAGGCTCGCTTTTCGCCCAACCGTTGATACGCCTTATGGCACTGCTCCATTCCCGTCTCAACCGACACCTGATCACAAATAGGAACCCCCCAATCATCCAACAGCTCAAATAATTCTTGTTGCGTTTGCGGTAGCTCATAACCCTCAAAGACACCGATACCATAGGCATAAAAAGCCAGCGATCGTTTAGCGGTAATTGTCGAATCCAATTGCCTCAAACTACCGGCTGCTGCGTTCCTCGGGTTTACAAATGGCTTTTCAGATAAACGAGCAGCTTCGCGATTGAGCTTTTCAAAACCAGAGAGAGGCATAAACACCTCACCTCTGACCTCTATGGTTTTAGGCAGGTTATCACCTTTTAATCGTAAGGGTATGGCACTGATAGTTTTGACGTTCTCAGTCACATTCTCGCCAATTTTTCCATCACCTCTAGTGGCCGCACGCACAAATACGCCGTCGATGTATAAAAGAGAGATAGCCAAGCCATCTAGCTTAGGTTCAACGAGATACTCAACCTTATTGAGTAACCCCACTCTATCGCGCACACGCTTATCAAACGCCTCAAACTCATCATCATCAAACGCATTATCTAACGACAACATGGGGACTTCGTGCTGCACTTGTTGGAATGACTCAAGAGGAGCGGAACCTACTCGTTGCGTTGGGGAGTCATCACTTATTAAGTGTGGATTTTCAGTTTCTAATAACTGAAGTTCGCGCATTAAGGCATCGTAATCTGCATCAGGGATTTGTGGCGCATCATATTGATAATAATTCTGATTATGTCGATTAATCTCTTCGCGTAATTGCTCGACACGCTTTTTGCTGTTAGTGCTTTCGTTCATCAATGTTTAAGGTTCGCCAATTGAGCTTGGATACGAGTGATTTTATCTGGCATCAATTCGTTCATTTCGCTATCGACCAGTCTTGCGTCAAAGCTTTGGCTTAATTGAAGCGCCACATCCAACATATTCTCAAAAGCTTCCTCTGGATTGACTGCGTCATTCGCCTGAAAAAACAACACAATACCCGTCGATTCAAAATCGGCCATACTGCCGACAGGAAAAGTACCGGGCTCCAGTATATTTGCGACATGAAACTGTTGAACCTCAACACCATCTTGCCGCTCATATCGATGAAAAATACCCATATCACCAAATTCGAGGTTTAACCGCGTAAACCCATCCAATAAAGCCGTGCCTGACAGAACAGTCCCTTCTCTGGACAAAACAGCCAACTGAATAACTGGCGCTTGTTCGGCTACTGGAATATCCTCTTGTTCAACCTCGGGGGCAGCTTCATCCGCATTCAATACCTCTGGCTCAGCCTGCCCCACTGAACTAGCCTCTTGCTGATCCTCAAACACCGCTGAAAAAGCTGACTCACCATTCATCACAGGCTCAACTCTTTCATCACGATCGGGCATATTTAACTCTTCAACCTCATCGTTCTTTTTCTTTTGTAATACGTCATAGAAATAAATACCCATCAGTATGACAATACCAACTAATAGTAATATTAATCTTAACGAATTCTCTTCCATTTTCTATCCTTAAAAATAATGTTAGCTATATTAACTAGCCGCCATTTTAGCGGCTTCTTCCAAATCCACGGCAACTAATCTTGATACGCCAGGTTCCTTCATCGTAACGCCCGCCAATTGATGGGCCATTTCCATGGTTGCTTTGTTATGCGTAATCAATATCATCTGAACATTCTCGGACATCTCTTTTACCAAATGGCCAAAACGACCCACATTCGCTTCATCTAATGGCGCGTCTACTTCATCTAACATGCAAAAAGGCGAGGGGTTTAAATCAAAAATCGAAAAAACCAACGCAACCGCCGTTAGTGCTTTCTCACCACCGGATAACAAATGAATGGAGCTGTTACGTTTACCGGGCGGTCTCGCCATCACGGTGACACCTGTTTCAAGTAAATCTTCTCCCGTTTGTTGCAAGTAGGCGTGCCCACCGCCAAATAACTTAGGGAATCGTTTTTCAAAACCAGCATTCACTTTATCAAAGGTCTGCTTAAATAGCGCCCTGCTTTCTTTATCAATTTTATCAATAGCTGATTTTAATGTTTTTAACGATTCAGTTAAATCAAGCTGTTGCTTATCTAGGTACTGTTTTCTTTCAGATTGCGCCTCATATTCGTCAATCGCAGTCAGGTTGATCAAACCCAGTCTATTTATTTTTTCAGCTAGTGTCGCCACATAGCTTTGCCATTGGGCCTCGTTTGCACCATCTGACATATTACTCAATGTTTCGGCCAACTCAACGCCTGACTCTTGTAATTGCTCCACCAAGGTCTGCTTTCGCACTAAGACCTCCTGATGAATAATTTTAGCCCCGGACACATTTTCTCTAGCTTGTTGTACTTGCTGTTCAGCGCCATGCCTGGCCGTTTCCAGCTGTCTAATGAGTTGATCTATTGACTCCGTTGACGACCTCACGCTGATCAAACGATCATCAATAGTGATTCGTTTTTTTAACAAGCCTTCCAGCGCAATCATTTGCTCATCTAATGGCTCATTGCTAATGGTTAACTGAGCTTGCAAATCAGCGACTTTATCAGCAGCCTGCTTCATGCGTTCTTTAACCGCTTGTAAATTTTGATTGGTGAGCGCTTGAGACGAGCGTAAGGATTCGGTTTTTAGCATTAAGTTATGCGTCAACTCGCGGGAACGATGAACCTCTCGCCTCGCTCCATCCAGTGCTGATTTTATTGTTGAACGTTCTTGTTGCAAAACATCTCGTTGAGTTTCTATTTGTGTAGATTGTTCAATGGCACGCTCTAGCACTTGTTTACTGTTGAGCAAACTCGCTTCATCTGCACTTTTACTCTGTGTTATTTGCTTAAAATCAACCGCCACTTGCAGCAGCCTTTGCTGCGCTAATTCCAGCGCCGACTTCTTGTCATTAATCTGCATCGCCAGTCTCGACACCTGTTGTACCGCGTCAGTTTCCTGCTGACGCAAGGTGCGACCTAAACTCTCTAGTTTAGATAATTCAGCACGAGCGTTAACTAAAACCGTCTCTTTTTGTACAACGTGTTCAGACACCTCTTGCAAAAGTCGGGTCAGTGATTTTTTTTCCCTCTCTAGCACTAACGCACTATTTTTACTTTCGTTCTGTAAAAAACTAACACTATCTGCATTCAACCAGACGCCATCTTTGGTCATCACCGATTCGTGAGCTTCGAGCCTCCCTAGTAATACTTTTGCTTGCTCAACCGTCTCAGCAAAGTGGATATTCTTAAGCAATAACATCGACGGTAAATCAGAGCTGATTAAACTCGCCAAGGATGTTTTTTCAGCCACTTTTTTAGACTCTGAAGCTATGTTAAATAATGTTAACTCACCAGCAGGAGACCCTATATTAGACGTTAATATCGCGTCCATATCGCTAACACAAACAGCCTGCAACCTTTTACCCAGAGCTGCTTCTACCGCCTTCTCCCAGCCTGGGACCACATCTATTTCTTCAATTAACTTAGACGCTTTTGCTAGCCCCATCTCATCTAACCACCGTTCAACTGATTGCTGAGAGTCGCTTGAGTTAGCTTGCTGTAATACGATGATAGACTCAAGCCGACCCGCTAATCGTGAGTGTTCAGCCCGCAATTTAGCTAAAGCATCATTTTCATCATTAATTACTGTTCGCAAAAGAGACGTACTGTGCTGATTTTCTAGCAACAATGTTTGATCTTCTAAGTACTGAGAATTCAATGAATCGTGCTGCTCCTGCAAGCCAGTTAGATCACTATCTTCTACTACTTTTTGCAGCCTATTTTGTTCGCTTTGTGTTGCCGCTAAGCGTTGTGCTAACTGCACCAGTTGGCGATCTAACTGAGCTATTTTTGTTTTTTCAACATCTATTTTTCTTTTTGGCTCTGCCACTTGATACGTAAATTCATCCCAAGCCTTCTGCCAATCGCTCATCTGTTGTTCGATTTCGACTAATGATTGAGCCACCACTGTCTCCTGCTGACGTGCATCTTCTAATGCTAAATCAGTCGCTTTAATCAGTTCATCGGCTTCAATTATTTTCTCATCGCCCCTAGCCAGCTCTTGCTGAGACTGTTCAAGTACCGTATTAAAATGCGTTAAATCGTCCTGCTGCTGCTGTTTTAAATTTTGCTGATGCTGTATGGCCTGTTCCAGTTTGGCGATGTCCGACCCGATGACATAAAACTCAGCTTGCACCCCAGCCAAGGTTTCACGTTGCGTATTATGCTCCTCGCGCTGTTTCTCGATATTTGCCTCTAGCTCTCGTTGAGCGGACAAGGTTTCCTCTACTTTAGTTTCTAGTTGCGTTATTGTTTGATGTTGGCTTTCATCTTGCTCATGTAACCCCTGCCAGCGTAACGCTAATAACTCCGCCTTAAGTTGACGCTCTTCTGCTTTCAGTACTTTATAACGTTCTGCCGTGCTCGCTTGGCGCTTTAGATGGCGGCATTGTTTGTCAATCTCTTCACAAAGATCAGCAATCCGTTCTAAATTTTCTCGCGTGCGACGCATTCGGTTTTCAGTATCGCGACGGCGTTCTTTATATTTTGATATCCCCGCTGCTTCTTCAAGAAATACTCGAAGCTCGTCTGGCTTAGCTTCTATTAATCGGGAAATAGTTCCTTGCTCAATAATGGCATAGCTACGTGGCCCAAGCCCTGTGCCAAGGAACAAATCTGTAATATCTTTACGACGACAACGCGAGCCGTTTAAGAAATAAACCGACTGACCCTCTCGGTTAACTTGTCGTTTCAATGAAATCTGGCGATAGCTTGCAAATTCACCCGTGATTGTTGCATCAGAATTATCAAAAACTAACTCAACAAAAGCCTGCCCAACGGGCTTACGTGTTGTAGAACCATTAAAAATAACGTCCGCCATTTGGTCCCCACGCAAGTGCTTGGCCGAGCTTTCACCCAACACCCACCTGACGGCATCAATCACATTTGATTTGCCACAACCATTTGGCCCAACAATGCCGACCAAATCACTTGTAAAAGGAATAGTCGTTGGGTCAACAAATGATTTAAAACCAGATAGTTTTATTTTTTCCAAACGCATTAGCTAACGATACAGGATTGTGCTTTTTTCACAAAGAATACCGATGAAATTATCCGTTAAAAAGGGCGATAAACACCCTTCTTTTTATATTCATTGTAAAATGCGTTTTTTCAGACAACATCAACGATATTTTAATGAGCACACAACCTAATACCGACTTAGAAACATTCCCTAACCCAAACACTGAGCGTGACTATACCATTCGTATAGATACACCTGAGTTCACCTGCTTATGCCCAAAAACAGGGCAGCCTGATTTTGCAACACTAACACTTGAATATGTACCGAATGAAAGCTGCATCGAACTTAAATCATTTAAACTTTATGTTTGGTCTTACCGTGATAAAGGGGCATTCCATGAGGCCGTCACAAACTCAATACTCGCGGATTTAGTCAGTGCTTGCGAACCACGCTTCATGCGTTTATCGGCTGAGTTTAATGTTCGAGGCGGTGTTTACACAACGGTTGTTGCTGAACATAAAGCGGATAATTGGCAGCCTAGCATTCCTGTTCAGCTGCCTTAAACTCAAAATCGCTCTTTTCGAATTGAGTTAAGTTCGTTCAGTTTCGATTCATCGCTAAGTCTTATCCTTTAACTGCACATTAACAGAACTGCTGCTGCAGTTAAGGATAAGATAATGAAACGACTAAACATATTCACAACCGTTATTTTTTGTTCTCTACTCGCCTTTAGCGCTAACTCATTAGCGGATAGGAGGCATGCTGATCGAGTTCATGACTCAGACCGCCATACTAAGCAGTCGGATCATCAATATCACCCGCATAAAGGTTATTCTATTCGAAGAAATTCACACGCTTACACGCATAATCAAAACAGGTATAGGCAAAAGCATCATAATAAACACAACTACCAATCCTACCGCCATTACTCTAACTATGGCCAACGGGTAAAGCGTGACCGCCATCATTATTATGTCCAACCTCGGCACGTAAGCTATTACCAGCACCCGCAGCCCAGATATTCATCTTTAAGACGCTCTAATTATTACAACCCTGGGTTGAATGTGTACTTAAAGTTTTAATTCATAACAAATAATTCCGTTCCCCCTCCCTTGTGAGATTTTTCTCACATACTCAAAGGCGGCCACATGGGCCGCCTTCTTTTTACTGCTTAATCCGGGTTAAGAGCCCGCTTATTTATAACAAAGATTGCAACAATTTATTCAATCGCTGCACAAATGTTGCAGGGTCTTCTAACTGACCACCTTCACTTAATAACGCTTGCTCAAATAACAAGTTTGAAAGATCAGCAAAACGTTCATCATCCGCTTCATCTTTTAAACGCTGAATAAGCGCGTGCTCTGCATTTATTTCAAACGTTGGCAAACTGGCTGGCATATCTTGACCCGCAGCTTTCATAATGCGTTCCATATGCGCGCCCATTTCGTGCTCATCAGCTACCAAACAAGCAGGAGAATCCGTTAACCGCGAACTCACGCGCACGTCTTTAACTTTCCCATCCAAGGTCGTCTTGATTTGCTCAAGTACGCTGTTTAATGATTCATCGTCCTTTTTATCGTCAGATTTCTCATCAGTAGCATCATCTTTATTAACCTCACCCAAATCGAGGTCGCCTTTAGCAACAGATTGTAAGGGTTTGCCGTCAAATTCTGGCATATGTTGCACCAACCACTCATCGACGTGATCGGTTAATAACAACACTTCAATACCTTTCTTTTTAAAGACTTCAAGGTGAGGGCTGTTTTTAACCGTCGCGTATGCACCACCGGTTAGGTAATAAATTTTACTTTGACCTTCTTGCATGTTCTCAATATAAGAACCCAAGGTTACGGTTTGCTTACCATCTGTTTTAGTGGATGCGAAACGTAACAATTTAGCAATTTTATCTTTATTTTTTGTATCCTCGATTGGACCTTCTTTTAGTACTGAACCAAACTCAGCCCAAAATATGTCGAATTTTTCAGGATGCTTTTTAGATAAGCTTTCGATTAACGACAACACCTTCTTAACCGCGCCCGATTTCAACAAGTCAATTTGTTTACTTTGTTGTAATAGTTCACGCGATACATTTAAAGGCAAACTATCAGAATCGATAATCCCTTTAACGAAACGTAAGTAACGCGGCATTAACTCGCCACCTTCCATAATGAAGGTACGTTTAACGTATAGTTTCACGCCACTGGTTGCTTCTCTATCCCACATATCAAACGGCGCTTTAGAGGGCACATACAACAATAATGTATATTCGTTTGTGCCTTCTACTTTACTGTGCGTATAGGCTAACGGGTCTTGATAATCATGCAGTGTTTGCTTATAGAAGTCGTTGTAGTCGTCTTCTTTTAATTCATTCTTAGCTTTTGTCCACAATGCCGTTGCGCTATTAACCGTAATATCATCGGGCTCGTCTTCTTTTTCTTCATCCTTATTCTCATTTTTCATCAAAATAGGAATATCGAGGTGCTCAGAAAACTTATGAATAATTGACTGCAAGCGGTAACTTTCTAGAAACTCGTCCTCACCCTCTTTCAAATGTAAAATAACGTCTGTACCACGCGCTTCTTTTTCAGTTGTTTCAATGGTGTATTCGCCTTCTCCTGAAGACTCCCACTTCACACCCGTTGCTTTATCTTCACCGGCTTTTCGCGTTACCACAGTCACTTTATCGGCAACGATAAACCCAGAATAAAAGCCAACACCAAACTGGCCGATCATCTGGCTATCTTTACTTTCATCACCTGTTAACGATTCGAAAAACTTTTTAGTTCCCGAATGCGCGATCGTCCCAATGTTTTTCTTAACCTCATCGGCCGTCATACCAATGCCGTTATCTGAAATAGTTAATGTTCGCGCGTCTTTATCAACCGCTAAACGAACTCTCAGCTCGCCGTCACCTTCATAAAGCCCTTCATCGGACAGCGCTGCAAAACGTAACTTATCTGCCGCATCAGATGCATTTGAAACTAATTCACGTATAAAAATTTCTTTGTTGCTGTAAAGCGAATGAATAACTAAATCTAAAACTTGTTTAGTTTCTGCCTCAAAGCCTAGTGTTTGCTTGTCATTCTTGTCTATTGTTTCACTCATTAAAATTACCTTTATCCATCAAGTTTATCTGCAAAATCTAATATGGGGCCTTGTAAAATATTTTCAAGCCTTAGTAGCAGTGCAATAAAAACTCTACCCCATCAACAAATACTAGGTTACCTATAAGCACTTTTTAAATCATCGCTTGTTAAGCATAAAAAACTGAGGTAAAACATCACCGTAATGATGGTTAAGTTTGATATCAACGTTTACTGCTATCTACAAAAAAACATAATAATAACGTTATAAAATGGAGAAGAAAATGAGTACACGGCAACACAGATTAACCGTAGATGATGTTAATGGTGCATGGGCCATTATTCCAACGCCTGCTATCACAACTGCTGAAGACTGGCGAACCGAAGACTCCGTTGATTATGATGAAGTAGCAAAAGCAGTGGAAGGCCTTATCTCTTCAGGCGTTGACGCTATCATGAGCCAGGGAACTTTTGGAGAAGGCGCGACCCTCACTTGGGAAGAAAAGAAAAAGATGATGGAGGTTATGGTTGAAACTGCCGCAGGCAGAGTTCCTATCTTCGTTGGCGTCACTACTATGAATACTCGTGAAACCATTCATCAACTAAAATTCGCGCGCGACATAGGGGCTGATGGTGCAATGGTTGGTCTACCGATGTGGCAACAAATTGATGTGCCTGGGGCGGTGCGCTTCTATAAAGATATTACCGATGCAGTTCCCGAAATGGCCATCTGTGTTTATGCTAACCCAGAAGCTTTTAAGTTTGATTTCCCCACACCATTTTGGGCCCAAGTGGCAGATATTCCACAAATCATTACCTGTAAATATATCAATATTGCACAGCTTCATGTTCATACCTTGGTATCACGTAAAAAAATACGGTTTTTAGCTCTCGAAACCGACCATGCCGACGCAGCCAAAATGGACCCTGATTTTCATACGGCCTTTTGGACACCTCTTGCCTGCACAGGACCAGAACTAACCATCTATTGGCGAGATAGCATAAAAGAAGCGGTCAAAACTGGTGACTGGAGTATCCCGGATGCCATTTACCCTCAAATAATGCAAACACTTGCTCACATATTCCCTCCTGGCGGCTTCTCGGAATTTTCACGCTATAACATTCAACTTGATAAGGCACGCATAAACGCCGCAGGGTGGATGAAGGCAGGCCCTTGTCGCCCACCTTATATAAGTGCCCCTGAAAATTATATTGAAGGTGCCATTAAAGCTGGAAAAGGATGGGCAGAATTGAATAAAAAATTAATTGAAACAGGCTCTTTGTAAAATTAGGTGCTAGAAAAATTAAAAGGCCGCTAATTGAGTAGCCTTTAAATTTTTACTTGCAGGCAGCTCAATCACTGACCTTATTCAACACATCCCTCAATATGCAACTATTATTTCTTTCCACTTGTTGACTAGCAGAACCCCACATATCAGATTATGCTAATACACAATAACTATAAAAAAATATTATGATCAGCTACCTTGTCACCATTCTCTTAACTTTACTAATGTTTGGCATGGGGCTTGGGCTTACCACCCAAGACTTTAGCCGAGTATTTACGATTCCAAAAGCAGCATTAGCAGGCTTAGTAGGGCAATTAATTCTTTTACCAGTCCTTGGGTTTGCGCTTTGTTATGCTTTAAATTTGAGTGGTGCCATAGCCATTGGCATTATGCTATTAACCCTCTGCCCTGGTGGCGTCTTATCTAACATGTTCACCCTTATTGCGCGTGGTGATTTAGCGCTATCAGTCACAATGACAAGCATTTCAAGCCTGATTACCGTCTTCACGCTACCCGTTGTTCTCAACCTGAGCATGATGTATTTCAACGATGAAACTATTCAGCTCAGCTTACCTCTACTTAAAACGGCTACCCAAATCATGCTAATCACTATCATTCCTGTCAGTTGCGGCATGTTGGTATTACAGCATGTGCCCCGCTTTGCGGCAGCTTCTAAGCAATGGGTACGAAAAGGCTGTGGTGTTTTCTTACCATTCCTTATTATTGGCATTTTCATGCAGAATGGCGGCTCTTGGTTCCAACATTTCGTGCAGGTAGGCTTATTAACTGTTTGCCTGAATCTCCTCTCAATTTTATTGGGTTACTGCATAGCCAAGCTCTCAAGGCTTGAAAAGCGTCAGACTAGAACGTTATCAATTGAAGTAGGCGCACAAAATGCGATGCTAGGCGTCACCATTGCCATCAGCCCTTTTTTACTCAACAATGCCGATGTCGCCATGGTGCCATCCATTTATGGGGTAACAATGGTTATAATTTTATGGTTGTACGCCTTAACGATGAACCAATTTGACCGCTATCAAAAATCGAACCAACTGATCCCTTGATACTTTTGAGTGACCCTTGTTAAAAAGACTCTTTACTCAATATATCCCTCAACACTCATTAACAATTGCTTGTTAGTTTTATATTATTGGTCGGCTTACACTATAAAAAATCACCGTTAAATATTAGGAGATCAACATGGAATTAGGGATTGCAGGAAAAACGGCCATCATTGGCGGTAGCAGTCAGGGTATGGGCCTAGCTATTGCGGAAGGCCTTGCAAAAGAGGGTTGCAATGTATTGCTTTGCGCACGCAGTGAGCAAGCCCTTGCAAATGCAAAACAAAAAATTACGGCGCTAACAGACGAGACTAAGGTTGCTACATTAAGTGTCGATTTAAGCCTACCTGATAGCGCAAAAGAAATTGTGCATGCTGCAACGAGCCGCTGGGGAAGTGTAGATATATTGGTGACCAATACAGGTGGGCCAACGCCCGGGCAACCCAGCTTATTTACTGATGATGATTGGGATGCGGCCTATCAAAAAGTATTTTATAACGTAATAAGGCTTTGCCGCGAGGTGCTACCACACATGCGAGCCAATCGATGGGGACGAATTATTAACTTACTAGCCTTGTCGGCGCGTCAAATAGAAGATAATTTATCACTCTCATCAACAACGCGTGCAGCCGTTGTTGCTTTTTCGAAAAACCTAACTGAAGAAGTGGCTGCTGATGGAATAACCGTCAATAACGTCTTGCCGGGTTCAATTATGACCGATCGTTTGCTCGAAATAACAAAAATGCAAGCACAACACCACGGTTACTCAGAAGAAAACGCCATGGCGAATAGAGTCAGCAAAATTCCGACTGGACGCTTAGGTCGCCCAGAAGAAATGGCTGATCTAGTCACTTTTTTAGCGTCGGAAAGAGCGGGGTTTATCAACGGTTTAAGTATTCCGTTAGATGGCGGACAATTACGCTCAGTACTATAGGAGAAACTATGAATATCGACACCATCGCTGATGAATTCGAACGCAGTGCACGTCTGGGTGTTTATTACCCGCCAGCTATGTTTAATCAGTTAGAAATGACACAGGCATTGCAAGTACAACACGCCTTATTAAGACGAAAAGTAAATCGGGGTGAAACACATACAGGTTGGAAAGTTGGCCTAACCGCTAAAGCAATACAGGATCAATTTAACGTTCATGAGCCTGTTTGTGGCTACCTATTAAAATCAGGAATGATCCGCTCAGGTAACCAGCTTAAAGGCAGCAAGTTAATTGGCCCAGGCATAGAAAATGAAATATGTTTTCGTATGAAAAAGGATTTAATCGGACCCAATGTAAGCGCCAACATGGCTAGGGATGCAGTGGGGAAACTGTACCCCGCTATGGAATTAGTAGAAAATCGCGGCGATTTTAGTGCTCAGATAGCTGTTTCTTTAGCCGATAATGTGCAACAAACTGGCTATGTATTAGGTGACCCATTAACTTTAACTGACAGTCTAGACATAGCAACTATTAATGCCCAAGTTTTTTTAAACGCTGAATTGGTCGGTGAGGGAAATGCAACAGCCGTTTTAGGCAGCCCCTTTAACTCTTTAGCTTGGCTAGCCAATAAATTAGCTGAGCTGGGTTTGCACGTAAGGGCTGACGACTATGTTATGGCAGGCTCATTAACTAAACAGTTCGCACTACAATCAGGCGATACGATTAGGACAGAGTTCTCTGGCGGCCTTGGCGAGGTAGCATTTGGGCTAAGCTAAGCCGCTAGAATAGCCAACGATATAGCGATCAAAGCAAGAGCTAAACCATTAACTGTCTGCCAGCCTATTCTTGATGTCTTGAGAGTAATTGACTCGAATACTGCCTTAAGAAAACGAGGCATAAATTGTCCAGCGCTGAAACCTACACTCAAAAACCTTCATGATTTCAGCATCCCATGCGCTTCAAGGAAAAACGGCCTGTTTAGCTTTGATTTTATATAGAAAAGCTAAGCCTGTTGGTTTTTTGTACCCCAAAAACCTAGTTAAATGGCGGAGAGAGAGGGATTCGAACCCTCGGTACCTTGCGGTACACACGCTTTCCAGGCGTGCTCATTCGACCACTCTGACATCTCTCCAATATTAATCTATAAAACGCTGGTAGCTTGCATTTTTGGGCGGTGAATTATATCAGTTAATTCAGGCCGTTGATTCATTTATTACAACTGAGATTCCAACTCATCCCAACGTTGATATTTTTCTTGTAATTGCTGGTCAATCGTTGATAAATCGTTCATTTTTCTTTTTATCTCATCTCGATCCGCCGCATGAAATTCTGCTGTACTAGTTAACTGCTGTAAGCCCGCTAATGCCGTTTCAAGCTCTTCAATTTGTTTCGGTAATTCATCTAACTCTTTTTGACTTTTGAAGCTCAACTTTGGTTTTTTATTTGTTTTAGCAGGCTGCTTGCTTTCGCTAATCTGCTTTACTGGCTGTTCTACTTGACTGCTGTCTTTAATAACTTTGGCCCAATTCGGTAACTCACCCACATAGTCTGTAATAATGCCATCACCTTCAAAAAACCAAAAATTCGTCACGACATTTTCTAGAAATTTACGATCATGGCTAACCAGTAATAAGGTTCCATCATAATCGACGAGTAACTCTTCCAATAGTTCTAGTGTCTCAACATCAAGGTCATTTGTTGGTTCATCCATCACAATAAAGTTGGCGGGTTGACTAAATAACTTTGCCAATAAAATTCTGTTTCGTTCACCACCTGATAAAACTTTTGCGGGTGATCTTGCTCGTTCAGGTGCAAATAAGAAATCCCCTAGGTAACTGATAATGTGTCTATCACGCCCATTAATGGTGATACTTTCTCGACCATCCGATACAAGGTCTATGACTGTTTTCTCTAAGTCTAATAGATCTCGGTGTTGATCAAAGTAAGCGACTTTTAATTTTGTTCCATGTTTGACCTGACCTGAGTCCAGCTCAATTTCCTTTAACAAGGCTTTAATTAACGTGCTTTTACCAATACCATTTGGGCCCACTAGGCCAATCCGATCACCTCGCATTAGTCGACAAGAAAAATTATCCACCAGCTTCCGCCCGTCGTAAGCCACTGAGATATTTTCAGCCTCTATCACTAACTTACCTGACTTCTCGCCTGTCTCAACTTCAAGCTTTGCCGGACCTGCTAAGTTTCTACGATCAGCCCGTTCTCTGCGTAGTTGCTGTAAGGCTCGAACTCGCCCTTCGTTTCGTGTTCTTCTGGCCTTAATGCCCTGCCTAATCCAGACCTCTTCACGTGCTAATTTTTTATCAAACTCTGCGTTACTTTTGGCTTCTGATTCCAGCGCCGCCGCCTTCCGTTCGAGATATTGTTCATAACTACACGACCAACTGGTTAACTGACCCCGGTCTATTTCTATAATACGCTTGGCTATATTTTGCAGGAAAACACGATCATGAGTAATACATACAACTGCGCCGCGAAATGTGGTTAATTGTTTTTCCAACCAAACAATTGTTTCCATATCTAAGTGATTGGTCGGCTCATCCAGCAATAACACATCTGGATCAATCACCAAAGCACGCGCTAACCCCACTCGACGTTTCCATCCGCCTGACATTTCATTTATTTTTTTATCTGCGGGCAAGTTTAAGCGGCTTAATACCGAGTCTACTCGTTGTTGTAACGACCAACCGTCTAAGGCTTCAAACTGATGTTGTACGCGCCCTAAGGCTTCTAAGTCTACCTCGGGGTCTAACAGCATATCGTGATAACGGGCAATTAAATGACCCACCTCGCCCAAACTATCGGCAACGGCTTCATAAACAGTCGCAGCCTCGGGTAATTTAGGCGACTGCTCAAGCGTCGCTATAACTACACCGGCTTGCCGCCACACTTGACCCGAGTCAGGTAATACTTCCCCTGCTAATACTTTTAGTAGGGTCGATTTACCTTCACCATTACGGCCAATTAAACCGACTCGTTCTTGCTCGTCTATTTGCAAGTTTGCTTTATCTAACACCGGCTTTAAACCGAACGCGACACTAACATTTTCAAATTTAAGCAATGGCATAATTATACGTCTTGTAGGAATTTTCTTAACAAATTGAAGGCTAGCGCGGAAGCGACTGTTTGTTGTCGTAACGCTCGACCCCACACGTCCTTGCTACTAGAGATTAAGTGTTGGCCATCGGTCACTGCTGTATACACAGCCACCGTACTATCGTTAACTTTCTTATATATTTGCACAAGGCTTAAATTTGCCTTCTGGCGTGCATAGTTTTTTTTCGCCACTTCAGCCACTAGCGCTTCACTAATATCTTGCTGGACAAAACCAAACTCCAGCATTAAATCTGAGGCCTTCGGACGAATCTCTGATTGAAGCAACCAATCTGCTTGGCATTGTCGTGCTATATCGCCTTGAGATAGTGTTTCGATTAGACTCAATGTTTGGTATTTTTCACTCATCAATTGAGCGATGCAATCAGCTAAATTACTGACTGATTTATCCAGACCATCTACGGCAAAAACGCTACCTAGTAACGCGCCCTTCACCTCATCTATGTATAACTGAATTTGTTCATCCGTATAATGTTTTGGGAATAGCAGCTTCAATTCGTTTTCTGGCATTCCAGCTCTAAAACTCACTCGTATATCATCGGCAATATCCAAACCGTTCACTGCTTGCTGAATATCTGATTCACCCATGCCCATACTTCTAAAGGTAATCAACCTTGGTTGCTCAACTTTAAACTGGCGCTGTAAATCAGCCAAAACAAAAGTATCCATCATCTGCTTCATTTCATACGGTACGCCTGGCATAAAATAAAATCGACAGCGACGGCCTACGGAAGCAAATCCGGGCGCTGTTCCCCAGCGATTATCAATACGTGTCGAGTTTTTTGGTAATAGGGCTTGCTTAGCATTAACCTCAGCCATTGGAACCTTCAGCGTAGCAAAAAAATCACGTATCATCTCTAATGCTTCTTCATCTAACTCAAGTTCCACCTGAAATGCTTTGGCAAATGCTTCTGTTGTTAAGTCATCTTGTGTGGGGCCTAAACCACCTGTGCACAAACAAAGGTCGGCTATCGCATCGACCTCTTTTAATACTTGTACCAAATCCGCCAAGTCATCTGCAACGGTGATATGCCTAATGATATCAAACCCCAATATACGGCATTGATCCGCTAAATAAGCGGCATTGGTATCAACTAACGCCCCCGTGATCACTTCATCACCCTGTGAAAAAATAACGACTTTAGGTTTATCTGCACTATCCATCAAACTGGATCCTGTAACTGGTGAACTTTCGTATATTTAACACCCCAGTATCAAATATCAAGTACTGCCCTTTTATGCCCATCAGCACTCCTTCTATCTCAGGGGTTTTGTCGAAATTAAAGGAGCTTACTTTCGTTGGGTATTCAAGAACAGGGTATTTAATTTCTACTGGCTCAATGTCTTTAAGGGGTTCTATATCACCCTCTTTATTAGCCGCTTGTATCGCGTTTAATTCACTGTCTGCTGCTTGAATAAGTCGATCTCTTTCCTCAAGTAGGTTTTTCGGTTCTGCAAGACCTTTCAGCATTTTTCTCCAATCAGTTTTATCAGACACGTGTTTTTTCATGGCCATTTCAACCTGGCCTGATTGCAAACGTGTTTTGACTTTAAAAATCGGCAGTGCTTGTGTTGCACCTTGGTCAATCCAACGTGTGGGTATTTGTGTGTGGCGCGTGATACCTACTTTTAGCCCCGACGAGTTTGCCAAATAAACAAAGTGATCTTGGAAACAAAATTCTTCACCCCAACTTGGTTCTCGACACGTGCCTAAATGATAATGGCATGCTTCTGGTTTCATAATACATAAATCACATTGTGCCAGTTTCGTCATACACGGGTAGCAAAAACCCTGACTGTAGCTTTTCTTTGTTTTCTTACCACAGTGCAAGCAGTTGATTTCACCTTGATAGGTCAACTTAATCGTTTTTCCTATGTACGGATTTAATTGAATCAACTCGTCACCTATTGGCAATGCATACTCAACAGGCTCTGTTAGCTTGGTGAGCATTTTTTTTATCTGGCCTTCAATCATGCTTTATATCCTAATTCAATTAAACTTTACTTTCTAAATGCAGGGGGCAAAACAGCCATCTGCTTGTATGAAATCGATTTATTTATGACGATAAGAAATCGAATGTTTTATCTAAGTAGTTTTCATAATCCGTAAACCCATGATCGCCGCCTTCAATCACAAGTTGTTCACTACCTTGGTAATAATCGACTCCTTTCTGGAAATCTAAGACCTCATCCCCTGTTTGTGTTAGCAGGAGAAAATTTTTAGCTTGGGTCAGCTTAGGTACGTGCAATTTTTCTAATTCCTTCAAATGCTCTTCAGTAAAATTAAAAACCTCATCCGTGTGATAGTTCGCATTTTCACCTAATACATTTCGCAATAACACATGGGCCTCTACCGCTGGGTTGATTAACACCGCTTTTTTAGCATACTTTTGAGCTAAAAAAGTTGCATAAAACCCACCTAGTGAGCTGCCAATGAGCCCCCATGGGGTATTGCCTAAACTCGCTATGTGGGCCTCAATCATTAACATTGCTTGCGCGGGAGAGTGTGGTAAATCGCTTAGGAATAAAGTGTCGTTATCACGTTGCTCAATATAGTTCTTAACTAACTGTGCTTTAAATGAAGCGACAGAACTACAAAAGCCATGTAAATAAATAATATGCATGGATCAATCGGTAATAAAAAATAATACGATAGGATAACCGACCCGTTGCAGGCTCGCCATCATTAACGATCAGTTAGTCATATTAATGAATGCTGGCAGGGTCGTTAGATACCCCAGCATATTCTGCAATAAATGCGTCTTCAGATAACGGTTTGTTAATCAAATAACCTTGAATCAAATCACACTTATGTTCCGCTAAGAAGTCGTATTGCTCCTGTGATTCGACACCTTCAGCAACCACTTTCATGCCTAAATTGTGAGCCAAAACAATCATCCCATCAACAACAGCCATATCTGCTTTATTGTCAGGAATCTCTTTAATGAACTCCATATCCAGCTTTAATGTACTGGCGGGTAATTGTTTTATGTAACTAAATGACGAATACCCTGTGCCAAAATCATCAATAGAAATACTCACGCCCATTTCTTTAATTTCATTTAACTTTCCGAGCATGGCATCAATATTGTCTAACACCATCGTTTCGGTGACTTCCAACTCCAAATATTTTGGATCTAACTCATACTTGTCCAAACAAGTGCTCACCAAGCTTACAAAATTCTCTTCTGCCATTTGCACAGCAGATACATTAACCGCTACCGTGCCATAGTAAGCATTCTCAGTTTGCCATTTTTTAGTCGTGGCACAGGCGGTATCCAACACCCATAGACCAATTTCTTTAATCAAGCCCATCTCTTCGGCAACGGGTATAAATTCAGCCGGTGACACCATACCTCTTAAACGATGCTCCCAACGAACCAAGGCTTCTGACCCTATCACCTGACCTGTTAATGTGTCTTGTTTAGGTTGGAAGTACAACGACAATTCATTATCCGTTAATACTTTTCTCAATTCTGTTTCCACACGCATTCTTTGTTCTAACACGTCGCTCATGTCTTGTGTATAAGCTCGGTAAGTATTTCTGCCAGCCGCTTTCGCTCTATACATGGCTGTATCTGCATTTTTCAACAACGCGTCTTTTGACAAGCCATCATCAGGGTACATGGCAATCCCGATACTCACACCAGCAAAAACTTCATTTCCAGCTAGATTAAAGGGCTCTTTTAACGCCGCCAACATCGATTCTGCTACTTGCTCAGGGGTTCCATCATCCTTCACATTGCTCAACACAACAACAAACTCATCACCACCAATTCGTGCGAGCATATCGCCGGACCTAATGCAATTCTTTAACCGCCCAGACAACGCTTTAAGAAGAATATCACCCGCCTCATGACCCATGCTGTCATTTATATCTTTAAAGCGATCAAGATCGACAAAGAAGACAGCCACCCGAGTTTCTGATCGTTTCGCGTGTTCTAGTTCTTGCTGGAACTGTTCAACAAAGGCTGTTCTATTTGGCAAACCCGTCAATGCATCTTTATAGGCTAACTTATGCACATGTTGATCCGCAGATTGCTTAGCCAGCAATCGTTTAACCCGTTGCCTTAAAACGGAGAGGTTAATGGGTTTGGGAACAAAATCAGCCGCGCCACTTTCAAACGCTAAATCCACCGATTTTTCACTTTCTAGAGCCGTTGTAATGAGTACTGGAACATTAGCACCACCCGGCAACGCTTTAATCTCTTTACATGCCTCAAAGCCATCCTTGATAGGCATCATCGCATCCATAATAATCACGTTAGGTCTTAGTACTTGGAACAGCCTAACCGCATCTCGGCCATTCGCGCCTAACTCAACTTGATAACCTTCTCGCTCAAGTACGCTCGCCACCGTCATTCGTGTGCTTTGGTCATCATCAACAATTAAAACAACTTCTTTAGTTCTTTTTGATTGCCCACCGTCTGATATTTTCAACGTGGCTAGCTTGCTGTTCAACGCCGCTTCAACTAAAGAAAACTCATGCTCTAACCGCACTATAAAGGGTGCAATAACATTTTCATCTAGCGTCTTTTGAGACCAAGTATTTTCTATTTCCAAACAAACCGACACAAGGCCCTCTGCACCCAAATTACGAGAGCTACCTTTAATTTTGTGTGCCACATCTAGGCATTTAGTCGTATCCCCAGCCTCCATCGCAGCAATTAATGTCACGATGTATATAGGGGCGTCTAATAAATATGATTGAACAATTTGTTGAATTCCACTGCCCGTATTAATCACTAATTCCTTAAAGACAGAATCACTAATAACCGAGCCGTCTGAAACTTCCAACTCAATATCAGAGAAGTACTCGTCATTTAAAGGATACCCGAATTCTTTTTCAAGTTGTACAAGTAGCTCCGGCAGCTGAAATGGCTTCAATAAATAGCCATTCATTCCACTCTTAATTCCGTTTTCAAACTGACCCTGTTGATCTTGTGCGGTTAACGCAATAATAATGGGCTGCTTAATCTCTGCATCTAATTCGCGAATCGCTTTAGTCGCTTCATAGCCATCCATTATCGGCATATTACAATCCATTAAAACAAGGTCATATGAATTTTCTTTACATGCTTTTAAAGCCTCTTCGCCATTATTAGCAACATCGGATTCAACACCAATTTCTTTAAGCGTTGCCGTCGCTACCAATTGATTGGTTGCATTATCATCAACCACAAGCACTCTCAAACTTTGCAACAGATCGTAGCTATTGGTCTTATGCCCAACTCTTTCTTGAGCAGGCTCTTTATTCCCCGAAAACACATCAACTAACGTCATTCTCAACTTTGCATAACGCACAGGGCGGTCTATTGATCCCGAGAAAGGTACATCAGAATCATCAACAAAGTTTACTCTGCTTCCAAACCTCACCATTGGTATTAGCTTTGTATCAGCAAACACTTCACCTTTTTTGAAATTTGCTAGGAAGTCACTCATATCACCCGAGCTATAATCCACATTAAATAGGCAAACCTCGGGAAGCCCCCTAGACTCAGCCTCAAGATTTAGATTTAGCACTGCTTCATCTAAGCTATCGACCGCTTCACACGTCATTCCCCAAGATTCAAAGATACCTTTAATATACTTGCTTGTTTCGCTAAACGGCTCAACTAACAAAACCCTCTTACTTGCTAACAACTCAACCTCATCGGCTGGCTCTTCAAAAGCGATATTATGTGCTTGCATCGGAAGCAATACTTTAAAACACGACCCTTCATCAACCGTACTTGTCACCGAAACGGAACCACCCATTAGTTCTGTCATTTGATTAACTATCGTCAACCCTAGCCCTGTTCCACCATATTGATTCGACTTTTCGGCGCTAACTTGACCGAACGGTCTAAAAATATCCTCTAACGAACCGTCAGGGATCCCTACGCCGGTATCGGTCACCGATATTTCAATCAATGCCCGACCATTTGACTGAGACACAACGTTCGCAGCAAGCGTAATATGACCCAAGGTTGTGAACTTAACCGCATTATTTAATAAATTGCCAATGACTTGACGGATTCTAGTAGCGTCACCACGTACAAATAACACACCATTAGTAGGTAAATCTAAGCAAAGTTCTAAATCTTTTGTTTGAGTTTTTTCTGCATATAACAGGGCAATTTGTTCTAGTAACAACCTCAAATCAAGATCCTTTAGATCTAATTCAAAATGGCCCGATTCCATTTTACTAAAATCCAATACATCGTTAATCATTTGAAGCAACGAGTCACCCGATTTACTAGCCACCTCAAGATACTCATGCTGGTGTTGTGGTAAGCCCATTTCTTTTAACAAATTAACCATCCCTAAAATACCATTAAGGGGGGTTCTAATTTCATGGCTCACATTCGCGGCAAAGTCAGATTTAATCTTAGCCATTTGCACAGCTTGGTCTCTCGACTCCTCAAGATCACTACTTCTCTCTTCAATCACCTTCATCATTTGATTGAATGATTCAGACATTTGGCTGAACTCTGCTGAAGCGCCATAATCAGCCCTGAGCCCCGTTTCGCCTGAAGCAGCTTGAATCATAATAGACGAGAAGCCTTCTAACGGCCTAGTTAAACGCCTAACTAATAAACCGGTAAGGAGCAGCAAAAACAGCGCAACAGTAACAATAATGCCTGCATTAGTAAGAAATATTGTTCCTATATACGTTGCCACTGAAGGGCGATCGACTATAACCATCAGGTAATTGACAGTACCCTCGTCAGCTTTATTTATTTGAACAGTGAAATAAAGCGCGCGCTCTGTCTGTCTCTCGAGTTTAACGCCTTTAAAGTTAACATCTTGCCAACCATGGATTGATTCATAGTCTTTACCCTTTTTTAAAGCAAATTGTTCCTTAAAGTTCTCATCAAAAAAAATGATTTTCTGCACGCCTTGAAATTCTTTAAACGATTTAAATAAACGGCTTAACAGTTCCTCAGTAGTTCCTGAAAAAGGAATCTCCGCTTGATTCGCCAATGCCTTTGTAATGACTTTGCTTTGGCTTACATATGCAGTGCGCTCTCTTTCGAAGGCGACATAAGAAATAAAAGCTGAAGAGGCAATCGACAGAAAGACTACACTCAACAAAAGTGCTCTATTTAATTGCTGACTAAATCGCTTATTAACTGTTTTTACATTCATTAACTCGATATTTTTATGCTATTAAAGTCCATTTTTCCAACGTTTTTATGGCGCTAGTAAATTCAGTTCAACACATATTTAGTTATAGTATAGTTGATAATCAATATACCCCCCAACATCAAGCTTCTACAATTTCCATCCGCAACAGCTTCACACATCGTTATAATGATTTTTATTCATCAAACTTTATGGAGTGGCACATCATGTCATGGCTTTCAAACAAACCTATTCCCGTTAACGAACGACTAATTGTTGCCTTAGATGTGCCTGATATTCCAAGCGCTAAAGCGCTAGTTACTTTGCTAGGTGACAGCGTCGTATTTTATAAAGTGGGGCTTGAGCTGTTTATGTCGGGTAATTATTTTGATTTAATTGATTGGCTCAACGAACAAAATAAACGTATTTTCGTCGACCTTAAATTTTTTGACGTACCCGCGACTGTCGGCCGCGCCGTTAAGCAGTTGAGTGATAAAAAGGTCGATTTTGTTACTATTCATGGCAACGATGCCATTATGCAAGCTGCGGCTGATCAAAAAGGCAGCCTGAAAGTTCTCGCCGTCACCGTGTTAACCAGCTTAGACCGTGGCGATTTAGATGACTTAGGGTTTAAGTGTGACGTAGAAAAACTCGTTACCTCACGCGCAAAACGTGCCATTGCGTTGGGTTGTGACGGTGTCATTTCGTCGGGCTTAGAAGCACCAGGACTCCGTGAATCTCTGGGTAAAAATTTCTTAGTGGTATCACCCGGCATTCGCCCCGTGGATAACCGCCCTGAAGATGATCAAAAACGTGTAGTCAGCGTTGAACAAGCCTTTTACAATGGCGCTGACCACATTGTAGTAGGCCGCCCTATTCGTGATGCTCAAGACCCTCGACAGGCGGCTATCGATATACAAGATAGCATCCGTGCCGTCTTTAGTGATTAGCACTCAATTAGAAGGAGATAATTATGGTTAAAGATATTAATGGTTTTACCCAACCTATTTCAAAGCTTGTTGAATTAAATACTCATCACTTTGATACCCTCATGGAAGCACAAAAAAAAGCAGCCGAAGATTACCGCACCCTTGTTCAACAACGCATGCAAACCGCAGCAGGTATTAAAGACCCCGTTGCTTTAGCAAGCTTTGTTACCGATCAAATGGCATTAGCTCAAAGTAACTATGAAAAAATGGTCGGTAATAGTCGCTCAATGTTTGAAGCCATGACAGGCTATAACGCTGAGGTCATCCAATTATTTCAAGAAAGCACTGCTCAGCTTAAAGAAGAGATTAAAAAAGCAACAACGCATAAAACAAAAAAATAATACGCCACCTGTGTGTATTTTTAGACCTATACAAACGGAGGATAGCCTTATGATATGTTGCACCGCAATATTTAATAGTTTATACTGTGCCCAACTCAAATAAATCCTAACGGAGAAATAACATGAATGACTTTAATGCTTTCGCGGCACCAATCACTAAGTTAATTGAATTAAACAAAGCTCAATTTGAAAAAATGGCTGCAGCTCAACAAGAAGCTGCTAAAAATTACGCTCAACTAACTGAGGCCCGTATCAAAGCAGCAGTAACGATAAAAGATGCGGATGCGCTTAATACTTTTGTTAAAGAACAAGTTGAACTAGCTCAATCAGGTCTTGAGAAAATCGTTGCCGATAGCAAATCTTTATTTGAAGACACAAAAGCTTATAACGAACAAGTTTTAAACATCGTTAAAGAAAGCACTGCTGGGTTAACACCAAAGAAATAAGCACTTTTCAAATGCTCATAAAAAAAGCCACGACCGTACGGTTGTGGCTTTTTTTATGAGCGAAACTTTATTTAAAATAGAAACTATACCTTATAAAAGTTAAACTAATGCCCTCAACGAATCGTACTCATTCGTCACTAAACAACTTAATTAATAAGGAGATTTCAAATGGCTTTAATTTCTCTACGCCAACTACTCGACCACGCTGCTGAAAATGACTATGGCGTTCCTGCTTTTAATGCCAACAATATGGAGCAAGTTCATGCTGTTATGCAAGCAGCAGATGTAACAAATAGCCCCGTGATTATTCAAGGCTCTGCTGGCGCTAGAAAGTACGCGGGCTCTTCTTTTTTAAAGCATTTAATTCTTGCTGCGGTAGAACAGTACCCACATATTCCCGTTGTTTTTCACCAAGATCACGGTACCAGTCCTGCCATTTGCCAACGGTCTATCCAATTAGGCTTCACGTCAGTCATGATGGATGGTTCGTTAGAAGCCGATGGTAAAACACCTAGTAGCTACCAATATAATGTGGAGGTCACTAAAAAGACTGTTGAAATGTCGCATGCGTGTGGCGTATCAGTTGAAGGCGAACTCGGTTGTTTAGGTTCATTAGAAACCGGAGAAGCAGGAGAAGAAGATGGTGTTGGCGCAACTGGCGTATTAACACATGAACAAATGCTTACCGACCCTGAAGAAGCTGCGGACTTTGTTAAACAAACCGGCGTTGACGCTCTCGCTATTGCTATTGGAACCAGTCATGGAGCATACAAATTCACTAAACCACCTACTGGCGACACATTAGCCATCCAACGTATCAAAGAGATTCATGCAAGACTACCTAATACCCACCTTGTTATGCACGGTTCTTCATCGGTACCTCAAGATTGGTTGAAAACTGTTAATGATTTCGGAGGTGACCTTGGCCAAACATATGGCGTACCGGTTGAAGAGATTCAACAAGGCATCAAGTACGGTGTTCGTAAGGTCAACATAGATACTGACTTACGCCTAGCGAGTACAGGATCTATTCGCCAACACTTAGCAGAAAACCCTAAAAACTTTGACCCTAGAAAATTCCTAGCGGTATCAACTGTCGCCATGCAAAGTATTTGTGAAGCACGTATGAATGCTTTTGGAACATCAGGGCAGGCTAGCCAGATTAAACCGATTGACCTTGAAACTATGGTTCTTCGTTACGAATCAGGAGATCTCGACCCAGTGATTAATTAACTTGAAACTTTCTGGCACATTGACTTTCTAATTAAAAAATCAGGAAAACGTCAATGTGCTAGGTTATTAGCTGCCCCTCTTCACTCTTCTAGTTATATCAGTCGTTTTATTTTTACGCCTTCACCCATTAATTTTTGAATCAGAAAACCCCACCTCTCGATTTTTTAATCGCTTGGCACTTAGACAACTACAAATACAGTAATTAGTTACTTTTTACTAAAAACTCAACTAATCTATAGGGCATGTTTAAAGCAACATTCATCAAGTTTTCTTTTCTTTTTCAACTGTTTTTTTTGTTGAGCTGCTCTCAACCCCCAACTTTGTTAGAGTCTGTTATTAATCGTGGCGAACTTGTCGTTCTAACACGAGTAGACCCAACGACCTATATGCTTGATGAGTCTGTACCTTATGGCTTTGAATACGAGTTAGCTTCTCTATTTGCAAACGACCTTGGTGTCAACGTTCGTTTTATCATTCCAGATAAGTTCCAACAATTATTACAATTAACCACCGAGCACGAAGCTGATTTTGTGGCTGCAGGATTAAGCATTACCCCTGAACGTGAACAACTACTCCATTTCACGCCACCTTATTATAAGGTAACACAACAAGTTGTTTACCATTACCGAACACGCCGACCTAAATCAATCTCTCAACTGACGAGTCCTTTCTTCGAAGTACTGTCCGATACAAGCCATGCCGAAAACCTTCGCAAGTTAAAAGCTTCTCATCCAAAACTGTCTTGGGATGAAGTCACCGATAGTACGGTTTTAGAATTGGTATCCATGGTCAATGATCATTTACTTGATTACACCCTTGTAGATTCCAATCAATTCCAAATTATTCGAAGCCATTATCCAAACCTAAATGTTGCTTTTGATATTTCAAAACCTGAAAAAATAGCGTGGGCCTTTCCCTTAAGTGAAGACCACAGCTTATACAATGAAGCCGTTAAGTTCCTTGCTAAAATAAAATCCAACGGAGTACTCAATCAGCTCCAAGATAAGTACTTCGGCTATTCCAAACAATTAAACTACGTTGGCATTTGCACATTCAGGCAGCATGTACAAAGTAGGCTTCCTAAATTAAAAAGTTTCTTTCATCGTGCAGCTGACAAATATCAACTGGACTGGAAATTACTGGCAGCAGTGGCTTACCAAGAGTCGCATTGGGATCAACACGCTGTATCACCCACTGGCGTGCGTGGCATTATGATGCTTACTAAGGCTACCGCCAAACAGATGAACGTCAAAAATCGATTAGACCCCGAACAGAGCATCGAAGGGGGTGCTCGTTATTTATCAACTCGATTAAAAAAAATACCTAAGCGCATCAGTGAGCCTGACAAGACTTGGATGGCACTCGCCTCGTACAATATTGGTTTAGGCCATTTGGAGGACGCGCGTATATTAACCCAACAGCAAAATGGAGACCCCGATAAGTGGGTTGATGTAAAACAGCGCCTACCACTTCTTGCTGAGAAAAAGTGGTATGAACAAACAAAACATGGCTACGCGCGCGGTAAAGAGCCGGTTACTTACATTGACAATGTTCGGCACTACTTCAATATGTTAAATCAGCTTGAGTCTGACGAAATAAAAAGCGAACAAAATAGGCCTAATACCGATTCAGCTTTAGACAAAAAACTACCGGCTCTATAATTGTCGCTTCATCCAAGCAATACAATAATCGAATACATCTTCTTTTTCAGGCTCATGATGCAATTCATGATAAAAATCGTTCCATATTTTCAATGTACATTGCTGACCCGCACGCTCGGCAAAGAACGTAGTGGCTTTATGGCAGGTCAACTCATCAGCATTACCATGCATCATCAATATAGGAAAGTCTACTAGTGATGCTTCTTCCAATAGGCGCTCACCCTCATCCAACAGTTGAGTTCCTAATTTAGCTGAAATTTTATCGTGATTAAAGGAGTCCTCTTTACGGCTTTCTAATAGCGCCTTATCTCTAGTTAATACCCGTGGATCAATCTCATTAGACAGCGACAAAGTTGGCCAGAAAGACTGCACAAAACGCCCTAACTTGACCTTCCACTTAGGTGGTTCAAAAGCCGGCTTTAACATGGGTGAACTTAAAATGACGCCTTTATATTTTCCTGGATGTGATAAAGCATATTTAATTGCTAGTGTAGCGCCCAAACTGTGGCCGTAGATAAAGTGAGGTTTTTCAACATCAATGTTTGATACCTTATACAAAAACCAGTCGATATCCCGTATCATTTGTTGAAAATCGTCACTATGACCTCGCTGACCATCAGACTTTCCATGTCCACGTAAATCAAACGAAACCACCTCTACACCACGAGAAGTATAGTATTCAGCCATATTAGAATAGCGCCCGCTATGTTCCCCCAAACCATGAATAAGACAAACTACCATGGTAGGCTCACCGTCAGGTTGCCATCTAACTGCATGCATAGGCATTCCATCACAGGCCAGCCATTTAGTTTCACTGTGTTTTGTCATGACTCACCTTCTTTCATAACCAATACATTAAGTCTAGCGGTTGAAAGCACAATCAATATTTAAAAGCTTGCTGCTTATGAAGTTTATCAACAAAATATCAGCGGTTGTATTAACGTCTCTTTTTAAAGAATGATGTTAACAACGTAGAACACTCATTAGCGAGCACTCCACCCTTCCATTCAACATGGTGGTTTGTGTAATCGGCTTTGGTTAATGTTAATGCGCTACAAACTGCCCCCCTTTTCTCATCTAACGCACCAAACACAATACGTTTAATACGGGCGTGTTGAATTGCTCCCATGCACATCACACAGGGCTCAAGGGTAACAAAAAGTGTTGTTTCAACGAGGCGGTAATTATTAAGTTGCTGGCCAGCTGCACGTATCGCCATTATTTCTGCGTGTGCGGTAGAGTCATTATTCTTTATCGGAAGGTTAAAACCTTCACCGACGCATTGATTATCTTTAACAATAATCGCGCCGACCGGTACTTCACCGAGTTCTTCCGCTTTATGCGCTAAGGCTATTGCCTTGCGCATCCAAGCTTCATCATCCATTAAAAGCTAACTATTCCCACTCTATGGTTGCTGGTGGTTTACCTGAAATATCGTAGGTGACACGGGAAATGCCAGATATTTCATTGATAATTCGGTTAGAGACATGACCCAAAAAGTCATAAGGCAATTGCGCCCAGCGAGCGGTCATGAAGTCGATCGTTTCAACAGCACGTAGCGCAATAACATATTCATAACGGCGTCCATCGCCTGTAACACCTACCGATTTTATGGGCAGAAACACAGCAAATGCTTGGCTAGTTTTATGGTACAGGTCGTTTTTATACAGTTCGCTAATAAAAATATCGTCTGCAAGACGTAATAAATCTGCGTATTCTTTTTTAACTTCCCCAAGAATTCGAACGCCTAAGCCTGGGCCGGGGAAAGGATGCCGGTACACCATATCAGATGGCAAACCTAGCTCTACACCTATTTGTCGCACTTCATCTTTAAATAGCTCTCGCAACGGCTCAACAAGCTTTAACTTCATATCTTTAGGTAAACCACCTACATTATGATGTGATTTAATAAGGTGTGCTTTGCCTGTTTTAGCACCTGCTGACTCAATAACATCTGGGTAAATCGTACCTTGAGCTAGCCATTTTGCATTGGTTAACTTGGCTGATTCTTCATCAAAGATTTCAACGAATAAGTTGCCAATAATAATCCTTTTTTTCTCGGGGTCAGACACATCCTTTAATTTATCGAGGTATCGCTGCTCAGCATTAACTCGTATAACCTTAACGCCCATATGCTCTGCAAACATAGCCATCACTTGATCGCCTTCGTTTAGGCGCAGCAAGCCCGTATCAACAAACACACAAATCAGTTGATCGCCAATCGCTTTATGTAACAGTGCTGCAACAACGGATGAGTCAACTCCACCTGATAAACCTAGGACAACTTGCTCGTTACCTACTTGCTCACGAACCGATTCGATACTGGTATCAATAATATTTTTTGATGTCCACAATGCTTCACATTGACAAATTTCCAACACAAAGCGGCTTAAAATTCGCCCCCCTTGTTTTGTATGCGTGACCTCAGGGTGAAACTGTAAGCCGTAAAATTGCTTATCCTCGTTAGCCATGCCGGCTATGGGCGCGCTATTTGTACTAGCCATCAATTTGAAACCTGGCGGCAACTCCACCACTTTATCACCATGGCTCATCCAAACATCCAACATGCCATAGCCTTCCGGCGTCATATGATCTTCAATATCTCTTAATAACTCCGTATGCCCGCGCGCACGTATACTCGCGTAGCCAAACTCTTTGTGTTCAGACGCTTCTACACAACCACCCAATTGAGCAGCCATAGTTTGCATGCCGTAGCAAATACCTAATACCGGTATTCCTAATTCGAAAACAATCGCCGGTGCTTGCGGCGCATCACCCTCAGTCACGGTCTCTGGACCACCAGATAACACAATACCATTCGCCTTAAAATCGCTAATGGCTTGAGGCTCAACATCATAAGGGTAAATTTCACAATAAACGCCAATTTCTCGAACGCGCCTTGCGATTAACTGAGTATATTGCGAGCCAAAATCTAAAATAAGAATTTTATGAGTATGGATATCTTCGTATTGCTGTGTATTCAAACTAAACCTCGTTGTTTATCGTTCAATACGATAATTAGGTGCTTCTTTAGTAATGGTGACGTCATGAACATGACTTTCACGCATACCTGCGCTAGTGACTCGAACAAATTTTGCTTTATGCTGCATCACGTCAATGCTCTCACAGCCGGTATAGCCCATACTTGATCGCAAGCCTCCGATAAGCTGGTGCACAATGCTGACCATTGATCCTTTATAAGCTACTCGGCCTTCAATACCTTCTGGCACTAACTTCTCAGTTTCGCTGCTTTCTTGGAAATAGCGATCACTGGATCCTTCTTGTTGAGACATTGCACCTAACGAGCCCATTCCTCGATAACTTTTGTAAGAACGGCCTTGGAACAACTCTACTTCGCCCGGCGCTTCTTCTGTACCCGCTAATAAGCTACCTAGCATCACCGAACTTGCTCCCGCAGCAATTATTTTCGCAACATCACCCGAGTACCGAACTCCCCCATCAGAAATAACAGGAATACCCGTTCCTTTTAGTGCTTGAACAGCATTATCAACTGCTGTTATTTGTGGCACACCAACACCGGCAACAATTCGTGTTGTACAAATTGAACCCGGGCCAATGCCTACTTTAACGGCATCTGCACCGGCATCCGCCAATGCTAATGCCGCTTCGGCTGTGGCAATATTGCCACCAATAACTTGCAGGTTTGGATAATTCTTTTTAACCCATGAGACACGATCCAGCACGCCTTGCGAATGGCCATGTGCGGTATCAACAATCACCACATCTACGCCTGCATCCACCAACGCGCCAATGCGATCTTCTGTACCCTGCCCTGTACCAACAGCAGCCCCAACACGAAGGCGTTCTTGGTTATCTTTGCAAGCTTGAGGGTAATCTTTTGCTTTTTGAATATCTTTAACGGTAATCATTCCACGAAGATGAAAGCTGTTATCAACCACTAATACTTTCTCAATACGGTGCTTATGAAGTAACTGAATCACTTCTTCTTTACTTGCACCCTCTCGAACGGTTACTAGCTTTTCTTTAGGGGTCATTGCCGCTTCAATCAGCCCATCTAAATGTGTTTCAAAACGTAAATCACGACTGGTCACAATTCCAACAAGGTCTGTGCCATTAACGACAGGAACACCCGAAATATTATGTTTGCGAGTCAATGCCATTACTTCACGAATAGTGGTATCTGACGACACCGTAATGGGGTCTTTAACAACGCCACTTTCAAAACGCTTCACTTTCATCACTTCAAGAGCTTGTTGCTCAGCCGTCATGTTTTTATGAATAATCCCTATTCCACCTTCTTGTGCTAAGGCAATCGCTAAGCGAGCCTCAGTCACCGTATCCATCGCAGCAGAAAGAATGGGTATATTCAGCGAAATACCACGCGTGAGTTGTGTTTGTAGACTAACGTCCCGAGGGAGCACCGTTGAATGTGCCGGCACCAACAAAACATCATCAAATGTTAAGGCTTCTTGTTCGAATCGCATAATATCTTTGGGCTTGTCGTAGAAAAAGCAGCTCATTATAAGGTATGCTCCATTAATTATCATCTATATACCTATCTTTCCGGCTTTATGCACGATAACAATCATATCTACAGCGTTTCCGAACTTTGCCGAGAAACCCGCCTTTTACTCGAAGGGACTTTCCTAACACTCAGTATTGAGGGTGAAATTTCCAACCTATCGCGGCCCGCATCAGGACATATATACTTCACGCTAAAAGACGACAAGGCCCAAGTACAGTGCGCAATGTTTCGTACACCACTTCGCAAAGTAGGTTTCAAGCCAGACAACGGCACACGAGTGATGTTAAACGCCCGTGTTAGCTTGTACGAAGCACGCGGCAACTTCCAGTTAATCGTTGAACAAATGGAAACAGCGGGTGAAGGTGCTCTTCGACAACAATATGAAGCACTAAAACAAAAACTTTCAAACGAAGGGCTTTATGATGAAGTTCATAAAAAACAACTGCCTGAATTAGCTAAAAAGCTCGGCGTTATCACTTCATCTAGTGGCGCTGCTATCCACGATATTTTAACCGTTTTAAACAGCCGTTTCCCTTCTCTACCTGTTCTTATTTATCCAGTTACCGTTCAAGGTGAACGTGCTAAACACGAGATTGTCGATGCGATTAAGCTGGCTAATAAGCGCGAAGACTGTGACGTCCTTATCCTTGCGCGTGGAGGCGGGTCACTAGAAGATTTATGGGCATTTAACGAGGAAATTGTTGCCCGAGCTATTTACAATTCAACGTTACCCATTATCAGCGCCATTGGACATGAAGTTGATTTCACTATTGCAGACTTTGTTGCCGATTATCGCGCTCCAACGCCTTCGGCAGCGGCCGAATGCATTAGCCCAGACCAGCACCAATGGCTTAGCCACTTAAATTATTTAGCAAAGCAATTATCGACAGCGATATACCGTGATTTATCCGATAAAAATCAACAGTTAACACAATATCATCATCGGCTGAAACGTGCCCACCCTGGGATGCAGCTTCAAATGCATGCCCAGCGCCTTGATGATTACCAGCTACGTTTATTACAGACACCTAAGCAAATTTTGCAGCAACACCAATTACGTTTCGCCGAGCTCAAGTCAAGGTTAGTCAATAGCAATCCTATTCAACGTACTCATACGTTACAACAGCGTTTAAGCTTCATTCAACAACGTTTGCCCTTGCTTATTGAGCATCAACTTCAACGGGCTAGAATTCGCTTCACGGACTGTAATAGGGGCTTAGAAACACTCAGCCCTTTAGCGACACTTTCTAGGGGCTATAGCATTAGTAAGCGTGATAGCGATGGTACAATCATCAAGTCCACTCAACATCTTAGGTTGGGAGACAAAATCAATGTTCAATTAATTGATGGAACATTAACAACCAGCATAGAAGCCATTAATGAAAACAGTTAAATACCAACTATTTCTAATCGGCCTGCTTTTATCAGGGCTAGCCAACGCATTCCCTCAGCACCAGCCTGTGCCGGGTGGTATTGCCATTGTTCCTCTCATAACTAAAACGCAACCACTCATTTATTACAATAAACGAAAGGTATTAACCGTTTTTAAAGACAATAAATGGCTAGCGGTGGTTGGAATACCCTTATCAGAAAAACCTGGGACGCATCAAATAAACGATGTCAGCAAGAGGCAATCTATTTCCTTTAATGTCATCGACAAAACCTATCCTGCGCAGCATATTACGTTAAAAAAGACCGCTAAAAACAAACGCATGATAAACCCAAATAAGATGGATATGGAGCGGATAACGCGTGAAAGAAAAACACTCTCAACCGCTCTGTCAACTTGGAGTGAAATGCCAGCCAATGTTGACTTTATTTTGCCCGCCCTTGGCCGTTTAAGCAGCCCTTTTGGGCTAAAGCGTTTTTTTAACGAACAGGCCAGAAAACCACATAGCGGCCTAGATATTGCCGCCCCGACAGGCAGCGATGTTATCGCCCCAGCTAATGGTATTATCATTGATGTTGGTGACTATTTTTTTAACGGCAACACAGTGCTTGTTGATCACGGGCAGGGGCTTATTAGTGGATACTTCCATTTAAGTAAAACACTAGTCAGCATCGGCGACACGGTTAAACAAGGACAAAAAATAGCTAAAATAGGGGCCACAGGTCGCGTAACAGGACCTCATCTACATTGGAACGTCTACCTCAATAACACCAAGGTTGACCCCGCCTTTTTTATTAGCGACCATATACACAAACTCTCCACAAAGAAAAAATAACATGCACATTAAAGACCTTTGCACTATTTGCGATCACTGGACAATCACCAGCATTGTTCATGATAAAGACACGGCTACCTTCACCTGTACACACTGCAAGAATGAGTTCGACTTGCCTTGGAATACGGACACACGGTTTCTTATTCGCTCTATTCGACATAGCCTAAAGAAACGGATTAAAAAATACCCTGAACTGGCAGCACTAAAAAATGAAGGTGATGCAATTAAGATTGAAAACTGGGAAGGTGAGCCATAAAGCGCTCAAACCTATCGATAAAAAGTTAACTATGCTTAGGCTTACTTCTTTTTTTATCTTTAGATTTGCTCTTCTTGCCCTTCTCAATATTCGTCGCTGATTTCCTTGTTTTCTTTGCGTAAGGGTTATCAGGCGATTTAAACTCAATCCTCACAGGCGTTCCAACCAAGTTCAGTTTTTCTCTAAACGCATTCATCAAATAACGTTTATAACTACCTGGAACAGCGACGGTTTGATTACCATGAATAATAACAACAGGTGGATTTTGCCCCCCTTGGTGAGCAAACTTAAGCTTAATACGGCGACCGCCCACCAACGGCGGTTGGTGAGCCTTAACCGCATTTTCGAGAATTTCTGTTAAACGCGGTGTAGACATATCAATCATTGCAGAACGATACAAAGCACCAATAGACTCAAATAATTTACCAACACCACTTCCGTGTAATGCCGAAATAAAATAACGTTCTGCATATTCAAGAAAACTTAGTTTCACATCAATCTGGCGCTTAACTTTATCTCGCTGATCTTCTGATAAGCCATCCCATTTATTAAGACCAATAACAAGTGCTCTACCCGTTTCCAATACCATACCTAACAAACTAGCATCTTGATCGGTTACACCTTCACTTGCATCAATAAGGTAAATAACCACATGGGTATCGTCGATAGCACGCAACGTTTGAACGATACTAAATTTCTCAACCGCTTCGGAAACTTTAGAGCGTCGACGCACACCTGCTGTATCAATCAATGTGTATTGTGTACCGTCGCGTTCAAAGGGAATAAAAACGCTATCTCGCGTTGTCCCGGGCTGATCAAACACTACAACTCTTTCTTCACCTAACAAGCGATTAATGAGTGTCGATTTGCCAACATTTGGGCGCCCAATAACGGCCACCCTTATACCTTCTCCTGCCAACGTGTCATCAAATGAATCTATCTTCGGTAAGATATGAAAGACATGCTTCAGCAGTTCAAGCACGCCTCTCCCATGTGTAGCAGCAATAGGCCAAGGCTTTTCAAAACCCATTTTATGGAATTCTGCAATATGTGTATTTGCATCAAGACCATCAGTTTTATTCGCAACTAGCACAACCTGCTTACCTAGTTTACGTAAATTTTGACCGATCTCTTCATCAATAGGGTGAATACCATGTCGGGTATCAACCAAGAAAAGTACGACATCGGCTTCTTCAAGCGCACGCTCTACTTGTTCTACAGCAACGCCATCGATGCCTTCTGATGTAGCCGTAATACCACCTGTATCAACTACTAACGACTTGATATCTGCACGTTTAACTAGGCCATATTGGCGATCCCGGGTTAGACCAGGGTAATCAGCCACTAGCGCATCGCGCGTACGTGTCAAATAATTAAATAAGGTTGATTTGCCAACATTAGGCCGACCTACCAGAGCAATAACAGGCAACATGATTTATTCTTCCGAGAAGCCCTGGTCGGCTACACGCAATGCGGTTATTTCACCGTCTATATCTTGCACATAGATCAAACCATCATCGACAATAGGCGCCGCTGTAATAGCCACATCGCTCACTTTCAAACGACCTACTAACGCACCATCTGTTACATTTAAAATATGTACATAACCTTCATAATCCGCCGTTAACAAATAGTCTCCCACTTGAGTTAGTGGTGTTAATTGACGGTTTTCTAGCCTGTCTTGTAGCCAATTAATTCCGCCATCATTTTGATCCGCAGACCAAATATGATTATTCACATCAACAACAAAAATTGACACCCAATCTGCCAGCATTTTCTTATACGATGACATTTCTGTACGTCGCCAAGAAATTTCTCCTGACCTCACGTCAACAGCAACAACCCCTCCATTAAAGGTAGCCGCATAAATGAAGCGCTCCCCTGCTAACGGATCAGAGTCAACATCAACCATACGAGATAACGCACCACGCCCCCTTGGCACTGCGACACTTGTCTCCCAGATTTGCAAACCATCTTTTAAACGTAAAACAACTAACTTACCATTCGCATAGCCGCTAATAACACCGCCACTTTTAATGATTGGTGAACTAGTTCCACGTAGGCTTAAGGCAGGCACATCTCGAACATACGACCAACGCTCTTCGCCTGTTGCCGCATCTAAGGTATTCACTGCACCATCTATACTACGAACAACAAGGAATCCATCTGAAAACCTCGGTGTTGATAATACTTCGCTAGAAACCTGTGTTGTCCATGCAGTATCACCATCAGCCAGTTTTAACGCAACGACATCTGCATCCGTTGTGCCAAAAAAAACATGCTCAAAACCGACCTCTAATCCACCTGATATAGGGAGTTCTGTTTTAACTTCCCATAAGGGCTCACCTGTTTTCTGATCGAGTGCTACTACTAAACCTTCCTGATCAGCAACAAAAAGCTTACCATCTGATACCACCATTTCAAGCTTTAGAAAGCGCCTACCTTTACCTTCTGTTACCTTTTGCGTCCAAACTGGCGTAAGAACAACTTGCTCAGCGATCTCTTCTAACGCATGCGGTGGTGCAGACTCATCATCGTCAGACGTACTCATCATATCGATGATGCTACTTTCTAGACTTTTCCCTGCCGATTTCGTCTTTTCGACCATACCCGCACATCCGGCTAAGGTCATTACGAGTATAAGCAAACCTATTCGGATCATTTTTCTGTCTCTTTAGCGGGGTCGTTGTTAACGTCCGCAAAATTAGCTGGAGGTGGACCTAAATCATCAAGCTTTAATTGAATTAAACGACGATCTAATATTGCATTTCTAAGCGCTGCGATGTAACCATGCCGAGCTTTCTCAACGTCACCTAACAAACGGTACGCATCGCCTTTTAATGCCTCATATTGACCAATAAACTCGCCTGGGTTAATACCGTTCTCTTCAGCAATAACTGAATCAATATCGGCAATAACGCCGGTCATATCACCATCGGCGATTCGAAGCTTAAATGCACGTACACGTGCAATATGTTGGATTGAATTATTGTCTGCTGTCGTTGCTACTTTTTCTAAAGACTCAATCGCACCTTTGCGATCACCTGTTTCAATTTGCGCTTTAGCTTTATGCATTCCTGCAAGAGCCGCGTACGGTGTATCGCTATATGTTTCGTCAATTTCATTCGCCAACAATATAGCTGCGTCAAATTTGGAGTCTTTCATCGATTGTGCCAATGACTGATAGGTATCAGAGGCTTCTAGCACGTGAGTACGCGTCTTCTCTTGCCAACTTTGCCAGCCGAAAAGACCAATTAAACCCAAACCGACACCAAAAATAATTGAGCGCGAATTCTCTGCCCACCATTTTTTTATGCTTTCAACTTGTTCTTCTTCTGTTTGATAAACGTCCATCGTATTTTCCGTTTTAACTGTTGTTTTGTAAAAAGAGTGCTAATTCATGTTGAGGTAACTGCTGTTGCTCTTGTCGATCACGCAAAAACTTTATACTCACTTTTTTTTCTTCAACTTCATCTTCACCTAGGATCAATGCTAACGAAGCGCCGGTCTTGTCTGCTTTTTTAAACTGACTTTTTAGACTACCACCGCCACAGTGCAAAACAATACCTTTTCCAGGTAATTGGTCACGTAAACGCTCTGCCAACTGTATCGCTTCTTTTCTCGCTTGATCACCTTGATAAACAATATAGGCTAAAGGCGAGTTAACGTTCCATTGATATTGTTCTAATAACAATATCAATCGCTCAACCCCCATTGCCAAACCAACCGCGGGCGTTTGCTTACCACCTAATTGATCAATAAGCCCGTCATAACGGCCACCCGCACACACGGTACCTTGAGCACCCAATGATGTCGTCGTCCATTCAAATACGGTATGCGAATAATAATCTAAACCGCGAACTAAGCGAGGGTTACATTCAAAACTTACACCCGCATCATTCAAGTAGCTTTGCAGCTGTTCAAAGTGCTGAATAGACTCTTCACCTAAAGAATCGAGAAGTTTAGGAGCAGCCTCGATAAGCGTTTGCATAAGTGGGTTTTTACTATCCAGAATACGTAATGGATTAGTATTTAAACGCCGCACACTATCTTCATCTAGCTCTGCTAAGCGCTGGTTAAAATAGTCAATAAGAATTTCTTTGTAAGTTGCTCGTTCTTCAAGCGTACCTAGTGTATTAAGCTCTAACGTCAACTCATCTGCTATGCCAAGCTTTTGCCACAAACGATATGACATAAGGATGATCTCTGCCTCAATCTCGGCTCCCGACATACCAAAGCACTCAATGCCAATCTGGTGAAATTGCCTATAGCGCCCTTTTTGAGGTCTTTCGTGACGAAACATCGGGCCTTGGTACCACAAACGCTGTATTTGGTTATAAAACAAGCCATGCTCTAAACCCGCTCTGACGCAACTGGCCGTGCCTTCTGGGCGTAAACTAAGAGAGTCACCATTACGGTCCTCAAAGGTATACATCTCTTTTTCGACGATGTCTGTCACCTCACCAATCGAACGACAAAACAGATCGGTAGTTTCAACTAATGGCATACGTATCTCAGCGTAACCATATTGCTGACATACTTCAGACATCGCTTTTTCCAGCATCTGCCAAAGTGGCGTTTTATCAGGCAAAATATCGTGCATACCACGAATAGCTTGTAACTTTTTACTCATAAATCTTCTGTGACTATCGACGGTTAAACTTACTTTTTTCGAGCAAACCCACTTCATGAGAGTCGGGGTAGAGTTGTTTTAATTGTAAAATATAACTGGCAACACTATTGTTATCACCCAGCTTACTTTCTGCTTGGATACCGAGCCATAACGATGCCGGCGTATGCTTATTGACCGCCTTAAAACGCTGTAGATAAGCCCTGACAGATAAATAATTTTTCATCTCAAATTTTAACTTTGCCATTTGCAACAAGGTGATAGCGGAACGCTTGTCTCGCTGTAACGCAGTTCGATAATAGCTTTCCGCTTCTTCTAAATCGCCTGCTTTCCATGCGCAGGTTCCTGCATTGGTTAGAGCGACAACGGGGGATCTATACAATGGATTTTTTAATGCAATATTAAAATGCTGATCGGCCAAGTCAAATTCCTTAATTCCACACAAATAACGTGCATAATTATTTTGCGCACTAGAGTTTTTAGGACTTAAGTTAACCGCTTCTTTGTAATGTTTGCCTGCGAGCGACTGTTCACCTAGCCGATCATAAAGTACTGCAAGAACGTTATGGGCATTACTTGAAAAAGGATCGATGTTAATCGCTGCCTTTAGTTTTTCTAACGCAACCTCATTCATTCCCCTGTTCATATATTCCACCCCGAGTGAAACATATACGTCAGCAGGGCTTTTTTCCGCACCTTGAATAGACGAATTACTTTCTTTAACTTGTTGAGGTTGGCAAGCAGCAATAGCTACCGCAACGAACGCCATCATTAACCGAAAACTCCATTTTCTCATAGCCCTGCCGCCTGTTGTTTCTTTAACTGTCGCTTAGTTTTATCTTTTACCTTACCGACTAACTGGCCACAAGCGGCATCAATATCATCGCCTCGCGTTTTACGTGTGGTTGTTACTAAACCAGCTTCTTTCAATACATCGGTAAAACGATGTATTGCATTATTGCTCGACCGTTTGTACTGAGTATTCGGAAATGGATTAAAAGGAATTAAGTTTACTTTTGAAGGCACATCTGCCAATAGACGTTTTAATTCATGCGCTTGCTCTACCGAGTCATTGACACCGCTTAACATAACGTATTCAAATGTTACTTTACGTCGCTTTTCACCTTTAATGTAGTGTTTGCACGCTTCTAGCAATTCAGCAATAGGGTATTTTTTATTAATGGGTACTAACTCATTTCTAAGCTCATCATTCGGTGCATGTAAAGACACGGCTAAACTAGCATCACTAACTTCAGCTAGCCGATACATCGCCGGCACAATCCCTGATGTACTGACTGTTACACGTCGTTTCGCCAAGCCATATGCAAAATCATCCATCATTAAATCTAACGCGGCGACGGTGCTGTTAAAATTAAGCAACGGTTCGCCCATCCCCATCATCACAACATTTGTTAAATTAGCTTTCCCTTCCAACGCTCTTGCTGCCACCCAAACTTGACCGATAATTTCAGCCGTTGATAGGTTACGGTTAAAGCCTTGTTGAGCGGTTGAACAAAACGTACATTCTAGTGCGCAGCCTACTTGTGATGAAACACACAACGTACCACGACCACCTTCTGGAATGAAAACTGTTTCAATACGATTTTGCCCATCTAATTCCAGCACCCATTTGTAAGTACCATCGTCAGACTTTTGCTCGAGAACGATTTCTGGAACGCGAACTTCAGCCATATCAGCAAGACGAATTCTTAACGCCTTGCTGATATTAGTCATTAACTCAAAATCGGAAACACCTTCTTGGTGAATCCATTTTAAAACCTGCGTTGCACGAAACGGCTTCTCACCCATCTCGGTAAAAAGTGCTTCTAGACCTTTACGATCTAAGTTCAACAGGTTTAGTTTAGAGCTCATTAACTATTAACGAAGACGTTCGCAAAGTTCGTTATCGTTAAAGAAGAATTTAATTTCTTCTGCTGCTGTTTCAGCAGCATCTGAACCATGCACTGCATTTTCATCAATGCTATCAGCAAAATCTTTACGAATTGTGCCTGCATCTGCTTCAGCAGGATTTGTAGCACCCATCACTTCACGATTTTTAAGAATGGCATTTTCACCTTCAAGCACCTGTACCATCACTGGACCAGAAATCATAAACTCAACTAAATCGTTATAAAAAGGGCGTTCTTTATGCACAGCATAGAACCCCTCTGCTTGCTCACGTGAAAGCTGCAACATTTTAGACGCAACAATTTTTAAACCGGCTTCTTCAAAGCGAGCATAAATCTGTCCAATTACATTTTTTGCAACTGCATCTGGTTTTACAATAGAAAAAGTACGCTCAAGCGCCATAGTATTACTCCAACAATATAAATTAATTTTAGAAAAAACCGTGTAAATTCACGGCATTAGGTTATCTGGCAATAGACTGCCATAAAACACGTAGTTTACAGATTACAACACTTTCTAGCAATCAAGTAATGACTTGTTAATACCGCTTTTATCAGCTCGAATGGCTAATAGAAAATGATTTAAGTGTCGACAGTGAAACTTTCACCACATCCACACGCGTCGGTAACATTTGGGTTATTAAATTTAAACGCCGAATTAATGCCTTCTCTGGCAAAATCTAATTCTAAACCGTCTAGAAAACTAAGCGACTCTTGGTTGATAATAACCTTCACGCCATGTTCCTCAAAGACAGTATCAGCAGGCTCAACCTTATCTGCAAAATCAATAACATAAGAATAACCAGAGCAACCAGACTCCCGAACACCTAAACGCAAACCTAAACCCTTTCCTCGCTTATTTAATTGATCTTGTACTTGAATTGCTGCACTTTCAGTTAATTTAACAGACATACCACCCTCAATAATTATTAATTACTTACAAACAACTTAGAGCCTGTAACATCTACTAGGTTCCATTGTCACTTCAAACATTCCCGCTATTCTGGTTACATAAAATCACACGCGGCACCAACCTTGATGACTTCAATGAGCATTTTTATGAATACCGTAGCGTCACTAACAAAATGCAACTCTGTCATCAGCAAGCCTTTCTCTTGCCATTCATTAGTAGCAGTTCCCATACTATGCCCCTAACATGCCCACTAATCAGGTTTCATTATTTCATATAAAGCATGACATTTTACATGAACTATTTTCCAATCGACATTTATCCCAAAACATTAACGTTCTTTATTGGTTAGCACACAAACTTTATCTTATACTGAGAGCATGATTTTCTAAAACAGCCGCACTCTTTCATTATTGCTTAACTACTTATGTTTGATATTGGATTTTTTGAACTATGCTTAATCGGCATTATCGCACTTCTAGTGATTGGCCCCGAAAAACTCCCTCGCGTTGCACGGACAATCGGGTTATGGATTGGAAAAGCTCAAGGAATGGTAAAAACAGTTAAGTATGAAATTGATGAGCAAGTGCGCGTTGAAGAACTAAAGCAATCTATAGAGCGAGCTAAACACACGCTTGACGGTAGTGTTTCAGAATCAATTAAGAGCGTTGAGTCATCTGTCGAAGATGTACACGACCAGATTCAAGACTCGCTCCTGCATGATATTGATAACCCTACTAAGCCAGCACCAACAACCAAATCGGCAGAGTAACAAAAAATAACGCTGTACTGGCCACTAGGACGGTAGACAGTAACTCAGTATTCAAACCGTAACGCTCACTCAAAATCATTGTTGCCATCATCGAAGGCGTTGAAGCTATTAATACCGTTGCCTCTATCGTCTTTGCATCTGTCATCGTTGAACTAGCCGTAAAATAAACCACCGCCGGAACAACAAGCAGCTTTATTGCAGATGCTAAAATGGCAATCCCTTTATGCTTTCTCAGGCTACCAAATGATAACGACATACCGACCACCAACAACATACCTGACATAGTAATATTACCTAACATAGTCGTGCCTTTTTGAAGGAAAAGAGGCAGACTAATATCGTTAATATTCATCAGAATTGCAGCAATAAAGGCCCAAATAGGCGGCAAACTTAACAATGACTTAAAGAACCTTAACGGCGTTTGCTTCTCTTCATCATTTTCTCCCCACTCAATCGCTATCCATAAACCGACAATCCATAACATCGGAGTTATTGCCATAATATCAACATAAATGGCAAATTTTGCCGCATCATTACCCTGCATGGCCTGCAGTAATGGCACCCCAAGTGAAATAATATTCCCCAGGCCGCAAACAAGCATTAGCGCGCCCAGCTCAGGCTTACCCCAACCCTGGCGTTTCAACCAAGGGTAAAATACCCAACAAGCCAGCATACCTGCAACAATACCGACATTTGACACCATTGGCGCACTAAAAATATCACCCGACAACTCCACATTAGGGATGACAGAAAAAATAAGCGCAGGGTAAAATAAATTTATCACCAAGGTACTAATCACACGTCGCGTTTCCTGCAACGTTAAGCCTGCCGGTTCCCAATGTCTCAGCAAAACACCCATTAAGATAATAAATGCACTGGGTAATAACGCCGCATTAATTTGATCCAATATTTCAGTCATTAGTTTCTAACCTTAAATTTTCAAGCTAATCATACATTAAGAACACGCCCACAAAGTTATTAGACAAAAAAAAGCCCCGCTTGAAGCGAGGCTTTTTCATGCAAATAGAAGCTTAAGCTGTAACGTTGACAGCTTGTGGTCCTTTAGGACCATTCTCTACGTCGAAGCTTACTTGTTGACCTTCGTTTAACGTACGGAAACCTTCGCTTGCGATAGCTGAGAAATGTACGAATACATCTTTACTGCCATCTTCTGGAGTGATAAAGCCGAAGCCTTTTGATTCGTTAAACCACTTAACGGTTCCTGTTGCCATGATAATTACCTCAATAATATTTAATTTAAAAAATGTTACAAATCTTACAAGGAAATTAACAAGAGCAGATCTTACAAAAACCAGTAGAGAATGTAGCGAACATGATTCTAACGTAATTTTCACATAAAAACAGTAGTTTATTAAAGTTTACTGGACTTATCTCACAACCTAGCTCAGCTATCAGGTACAATGCGCACCATCAAAATGGTTGTGCTGATCGGTCTGCACCCACCTCAAATGCGGCACTATTAGAAAATAATGCCCAACGTAATTAATCATTGCTTCCACCTCGACCGTGCCATACAAACGATGGCGGCTGGACTCATGGAGAAAAAACACATGTCTTTTGACTCACTCGGCCTAAGAGCCGAACTACTCAGTGCTGTATCAAAAAAAGGTTACAGTACCCCCACCTCTATCCAGTCTCAATCCATCCCACTTATATTAGAAGGCCGCGACCTAATGGGTGGCGCGCAAACTGGCACAGGCAAAACAGCCAGTTTCACTCTACCCGTCTTACAGCGATTAATGGAATCAGGTGATGGCAGCATAAAACCATCTAAAGTGCGTGCTTTAATATTAACACCCACCCGCGAACTGGCCGCGCAAGTCGCCGAAAGCGTCAAAGATTACGGGCACAACCTACCACTATCTTCCTTTGTTGTTTTTGGTGGCGTTAATATTAACCCCCAAAAACAAAAGCTCCGTAAAGGTGTCGATATTTTAATTGCTACACCCGGGCGTCTACTCGATCACGTCAGTCAAAACACGGTAGACCTCTCATCTGTTGAAATTTTAGTTCTAGATGAAGCCGACCGTATGCTCGACATGGGCTTTATTCGAGATATTAGAAAAGTGCTAGCCTTGCTTCCTAAACAAAAGCAAACACTACTGTTTTCTGCCACTTTCTCAAACGAGATTAAAAAGTTATCCAGCAGCCTGTTAGACAATCCAGCATTAGTCGAAGTCGCTAAAGAAAACTCCGCATCAGAGCTTATCTCCCAAGTTGTTCACCCCGTCGATAAAAAGCGCAAACGTGAACTACTGTCTTTCCTTATAGGCTCAAATGATTGGAAACAAATATTAGTTTTTACACGCACAAAACATGGTGCAAACAAACTATCAGAGCAACTTAATAAAGACGGCATCACTTCAGCTGCAATTCATGGCAACAAAAGCCAAGGCGCTCGCACCAAAGCACTCGCCAACTTTAAGTCTAATGATATTCGCGTTCTCGTCGCTACCGATATTGCCGCACGAGGGTTAGATATCGACCAACTACCTCACGTTGTGAATTTTGAACTACCCAACGTGCCCGAAGATTACGTTCACCGTATTGGCCGAACGGGTCGCGCTGGCAGTGAAGGCGAAGCGATGTCACTGGTTTGCGTTGATGAATTGAAGTTGTTAAAAGATATCGAGCGTTTAATCAAAACTAACATTCAAAAAGTAACCTTTGAAGGTTACGAGCCCGACCCCAGCATCAAACCAGAACCTATTCAAAATGGGCGAAATAATCAGCGACCAAGAAACACGTCAGCAAAAAAACATTCACATGCCAGACCAAAAGCTGGCTCGAATGCAAAACCGAGTGCCTCACGTGCCAAACAACGCAAGCCTCAAAACAGTGCTGCTAACCGCCCTGATAATTATGGCAACAAATAACCACATTCATACTCAACACATTTAATACGAGCAACCATTATGTTAATTAGTGCAAATATCACCATGCAATTTGGCTCTAAGCCACTGTTTGAAAACGTCTCAGCCAAATTTGGCAACGGTAACCGATACGGCCTTATTGGCGCAAACGGTTGCGGCAAATCGACCTTCATGAAAATTTTAGGAGGTGACCTTGAGCCAACATCGGGCAATGTATCAAAAGACCCTGGAGAGCGTATTGGCAAACTGGGGCAAGACCAATTTGCTTTTGAAGAATACTCTGTTGTCGACACCGTTATTATGGGGCACGACGAATTATGGAAGGTAAAACAAGAGCGCGAGCGCATCTACTCTTTGCCTGAAATGACTGAAGAAGAAGGCATGAGAGTCGCTGAACTTGAAGTCGAATTTGCCGAAATGGACGGCTACAGCGCCGAAAGCCGTGCTGAAGAGTTGTTGATGAGCGCGGGCATCGAACAAGAGCTCCATTATGGTTTAATGAGCAATGTGGCGCCAGGGTGGAAATTGCGTGTATTACTGGCCCAAGCGTTATTCTCAGAACCAGACATTCTATTACTCGACGAGCCTACCAACAACTTGGATATCAATACCATCCGTTGGCTTGAAGGCATCATCAATCAGTCTAAAAGCAGCATGATCATCATCTCTCATGATCGACACTTTTTAAATGCTGTTTGCACACATATGGCTGACATTGACTATGGTGAACTGCGTATTTACCCGGGTAACTACGATGACTTCATGATCGCCTCAACACAAGCACGTGAACTCATGCAATCGGAGAACGCCAAAAAGAAAACACAAATTGCAGAGCTTCAACAATTTGTTAGCCGTTTTTCTGCCAACGCCTCAAAAGCTAAACAAGCGACGTCTCGCGCCAAAAAACTTGAAAAGATTGAACTCGCAGACATTAAGCCCTCTTCTCGTGTCAGCCCGTTTATCCGCTTTAAACAAGCGAAAAAATTACACCGTGAAGCGGTAACACTGGATGGAGTTGGTCACGGTTTTGACGATGAGCCCTTGTTTGAAAACGCATCTATGATTTTAGAAGCGGGTACACGTATGGCAGTTATCGGTGAGAACGGCGCAGGAAAAACCACTTTATTACGCTGCTTAATGGACGAGCTAGCTCCAAACAGCGGCAACATAAAATGGGCTGAAAATGCTACTTTGGGTTATTGCCCTCAAGATGCCAGTGCCGATTTTGATGTCGACATGACTTTATTTGACTGGATGAGCCAATGGCGCAAGCCAAGCCACGATGATCAAGTGGTTCGTATGACATTAGGTCGATTATTGTTCTCCTCAGACGATTTCAACAAAAAAGTGGCTGTCTGTTCGGGTGGTGAGAAAAATCGACTGTTATTCGGCAAACTCACTCTAGGCGAAACCAATGTCATGCTGATGGATGAACCGACAAACCATTTGGATATGGAATCTATTGAGTCACTTAACCTTGCGTTAGAAAACTACGATGGCTCACTTATTTTCGTCAGTCATGACCGTGAATTTGTTTCATCACTCGCCAACCGAATTGTGGAAATTACCCCGAACGGCATTATAGATTATCACGGTACATACGATGAATACCTTAAAAGCCAAGAAGTCGCCAACTTAAAAACAGGCACTCATTAAACAGACCATCGCTCTATAATCCTCGCTCACATAAAGCGAGGGTTATAGGCTAAGCGATTTATGTGCTTTGCAGGCAGCTATGTAATAACGCCTGCATTTTTACCAAGCCTTTTTCTCGGGCCAACTCGATATTTCTATTCGGAATATCTTCAGGGTTCAACACGCTAGCCAAGGCTTTTTCAAGACTTTCCTCGCGTATTATATGCAAGATGGGGTAAGGCGAGCGATTAGTATAATTCGCCGCATCGTCGTAGGGTTGCCCATCAAAACAATAATCTGGGTGAAAGCTCGCCAGCTGGAAGGTACCTTCATGTCCTTCGTCAATTAAAAGTGCAGTAGCAATATCAACTAAATCCAAATACCCTTCAAACGACTCAAACCCTATTGGAAAAATCATTAATGTTGTTTCTACCGTATCGTTGGTGATCAAGCGCTTCATCTCGTCGCTTAACGCCATCAAGCACGCAGCCATCTCTCGCTCATTAACCACCTGATAACAAACGCTATCGTTTACCACTACCGATTTTGCAAATGGGCAAAAATTCAAACCAACAATAACCTGTAACACCCACTGTTGACAGTGATCGATTATCTCAGCGTTTGATGGCATTACCACATTAAATCATCAGGTACTTCAAAATCAGCATACTCATCATCTGTTGTTGTCGTATCTGTATCCGCTAAATAAATCACCCTGCTTTTATCACGCACCTCTATTTTTCCAGCAATTGGCGCTGGAACCACTTCATACGTTTTAACAAACTTAACGATCACCGCGGTGCCTTTGACTACACTTTCGCGTAAAGCCTCGCTGATGTAGATGGTTCTTATTTTTTTGTTATCGGTAAAATTAAACGCTACGCCATCATCATTTTTAGCGAGCTTATTCATATTAATTAGCTGGTTTATTTGCCCAGAAATTTGCTTTTTTTGAGCTTCTTCGTTCGCTTGTGCATTCAGCAACTTGTCTTTCTCTAGTTGCTTTAACTTGGCTTTTTGTGCCAGCAAGGCCGCCTCATCAACCACCTCTATTTTATTTTTTTGCTTTTGTTGAACTTTTTTACGCTTGGCTGTATTAACTTTATGCACTTTAGATTTGCTCGTTAACCCCGCGTTTAATAACTGCTCTTGTAAAGATAAATTTTTCATGGTTTTGCTTATCGTATCAATCAAAATAATAATGAATCATACTCGATTCCAAGCAAGTCTCCCAACCCATAATCGGCGACTATATTTCTTATTCCCGTTCTTAATAGAAGCATAGACCAAAAAAACAACGCTAATAAATCACTAATAGAACGCACTTAGAATTCTATAGTCAGCCCCAAAAGTATAAAACTGTTAACAGCGCCCTAGTGAGGGCCGACACACCTATGACCTAGGATGCAACAGCCGTTTATTTAATGTAAGTATTAAAGTAGCCAAGCCTAATTTAACATTACCGCTCTGTACCATCGCTAAAGACTAACGCTACAAACATTATAAATAGTTACATTTACGTCTAGTAAATACTAACCGCACTTAATCAAAGTATTAAATCCTTCTTGTTCTCTAGAAGCCCTGCCAACGCACCTGGATTAAGACTTACTCTATAAGGAGAGGTCGACTTTACCCAACCTTCGCGCTTAAAACTTGCAACAACACGGCTAGCTGTTTCTGGTGAAATAGCCAACGTAGCCCCCATATCTTCTCGGCTGGGCAAATAACATTTATCTTTATTGTCACCTTCAGCCAAATAAAGCAACAATGATGCAACCCGTTGATTAGCAAGCCCAACTGATAATTGTGAAAGCCAAATATCAGCGTCAGATATAACTTGTTGCCAACGCAGCATTAATTGCTTAGATAAATGAGGCGAATTTTCATTCAACGTATCAATTAAACTCACTGGGATTTTACATAACGTTGCCACTTCTAACACAACCGCATGATGGAGATAAGGCTTACCACCCATTGCCTCAAGACCTACCACATCACCTTGTTTTATAATTCTAACAATTCGATGACTACCGTCAGGTAGGTAACTGATTAATTTAATTAGCCCTGAGCGTAGTGTAAAAATATGTGTTGGATCAGCCTCTACGTTGTACAGAGTCTCTCCGGCTCTTAATTCAAAATCATGTATAGGGCGGTGCATTAAATCAAAATCTTCGCGTGTCAAATCAGCAAACAAAACCATATTTCGAATGGCACATTTTTCACATTTCGTTCCGGCTTTCCAAGCGTTGGAAATTTGCTCATCTAGCATGCAATACACCCATCAGTTTGTTGAAAGAGACGTGACGTTATTTAACGACTAAACAACACCTCACGTTTTGTATAAAAAGCTTTTAATTCTAACTATCTCGCAAAACCCACATCGGCGGTTTATTGGCCACATCTTTCACGCCCCATAAACCAGCCGCAACAACACAAGCAACGCTAACTAAAGGCGTTAGTAAACAAAGCCATATATTAATTTGAAAATCTAAATGTAAAACAAAGCGGTATAAACCAAACGAGACTAATTCAAACATTAACACCGCTATTAAACCCGACATTACGCCAATAAGTGAAAACTCAACACAGTGTGCTTGATTCAACAAACTGCGATTTGCACCTAGCGTGCGCATCAACGCACCTTCATTAATCCTGTTATCCAAAGTCGAATATACCGAGGCAAATAGCACCGTAAACCCAGCTAACAACGCAAAATAAAGCAAATAATTAACCGCCGCCGTGAGTTGGGTCAAAATAGTTTTAAATTGCTTCAAAAGCGCATCAACTTCCAACAACGTCATACTTGGTAATTGTTTCACCAAGGTATTTAGCACTTTCTTATTCTCCTCGGCTAAATAAAAGCTGGTGATATACGTCGCGGGGTAGTTATCAAGAGTTCCATCGCCAAACACCATATAAAAATTTGGCTTCATGGTGTCCCATTGCACACTTCGAATATGCGTCACCACTGTCTCTAGCTGTTCGCTACCAATGCTAAACGTTAACTTATCGCCTAATATCACCTGCAAGCTTTCTGCTAGTTTGCTCTCGATCGACACCTCACCTTGTTTCGCCCCAGTCCACTCACCCGCTACCGTTTTATTATCACTCGGTAAGCTATTACCCCACGTTAAACTAAGATCACGATGCGTTGCGCGCTCGCCTTGCGAATCTTTACTCACTATTCGCTGTACCGGCACGTCATTAATGCCAACCAAACGCCCTCGTACAACTGGATAAAACTGCGCTGCCCCCATAGTTTGCTGCTCTAATTGCTGTCCAAAAGCGGCCACTTGATCGGGCAAAATATTCATCGCAAAGTGGTTTGGCGCGTTATCGGGCAATTGCTGTTGCCAGTCTTGTATCAAATCATTTCGTACGGTGAAGCTCAGCAACATCGCCAATAGGGTAATACTAAACGCCAAAATTTGCGTCACGCTAGCCACGGGGTTTCTTAATACGCCTTGCAAACCCAGTCGATAACTTAGGCTCACATGCGGCAACAGTTTACGCAGCTGCTTTAGCAAACCCATCAATAAAATACCTGAAAGCAAGGTCGTAGCTAAGCCACCACCAATAATCACCAACATTAGCTTATAGTCTTGTGTGTAGCGCCAAATCAGGCCAGAAATCAACAACAAGGCAAGCCCATACACTAACCATGCGCTATTCGATAGCGGCTCTAATTCACGCCGTAACACGCGCAACGGCGATACCTTTTTTAGGCGTAACAAAGGCGGCAAAGCAAAGCCGATTAAAATCGCAAAACCAGTCATAAAACCCAGCATCACCGCGATCAAACTCGGCGCAGCTACTTTAGCCGGTAACAATTCTCGCAATAGTTCAAATAGAACTTCTTGTGTTGCCCAGCCAATTAAGGAGCCTATAGAACATGCCAACACACCCAAAATAAAAAACTGGTACAAAAACAGCACTAGGATATCGTTCTGTTTACAGCCCAAACAACGCAAAATAGCTGTCGCATTAAAATGTCGTTCGCTGTATCGACGCGCGGACATTGCAATCGCTACACCGGCAATTAAAATAACAATAATGCTCGACAAGCCCAAGTAACGCTCGGCGCGTGATAATGCACTACCAAGCTCTGGGCGATCTTCTTGCACGTCCATTAAGCGTTGTGATGACAACAATAATGGTTTTACCCACACGTTAAAGTCATTTAATGCCGCCGCATTACCGCTAAATTGAAAAAAGTAATGTATGTGACTACCTGGCTGTAAAATCTGTGTCGCTTGCAAGTCCGCATCGCTCATCATCACTCGTGGTGATAGGCTGTATAAATCACCTCGCTTATCCGGCTCATAAGTAATCATTTCACTCACCCTTAACGGCTGCTCCCCCACCATCAACTGATCACCGATGGCTAGCTTTAAGGTCGCCAAAACGCGTGTGTCCAACCACACCTCACCTGCTTTTGGGCCATTACTACGGGTCGTTTCTACGCTGTAATCTGCCTGCGTTGTTTTTAATTCCCCACGCAAGGGGTACATTTGGCTAACCGCCTTTACGCCAACCAGTAGTAACTCATCGTTTTCAATTAAAACAGTAGAAAATTCAGCCGTTCGCGCTTGCTTCAGGCCTAGCTCACGCGCTTTATCGTGCCATTCTGCCGGGATCAATTCAGAGCTTCTAATCACCAAATCTGCCGCTAAAAACTCCGCTGCTTGAGTATTCATGGTTCGGTGCATTCGGTCGGCAAATAAGCTAATTGCCGTGGAACTACTTACCGCAATAATCAATGCCAACACCAGCAGGGTTAACTCGCCGCTTCGAGCATCACGCTTTAATAGGCGTAACGCTAAGTTAAGTCGATTCATGTGAGTTGTCCCGCTTCAATATGTAGCGTACGTTGGCAACGTGCGGCTAACGCCGTGTCGTGCGTCACCAATACTAGCGTGGTGTTTTTTTCTTGGTTAAGTTCAAACAATAAATCAATAATTTGTTCGCCAGTTTTACTGTCTAAATTGCCTGTGGGTTCGTCGGCAAACAAAATAGCGGGCTCTGTAACAAATGCCCGTGCTAAGGCTACACGTTGCTGTTCGCCACCTGATAGCTTCATCGGTGTGTGGTTTAGGCGTTGTTCAAGCCCTACGCGCTTTAATAAGGCAATGGCCGTTTTTTCAGCGCCTTTATCACCGCGTAATTCTAGTGGCAACATTACGTTTTCTAACGCCGTTAAACGCGGCATTAGCTGGAAAGACTGGAACACAAAACCCACCAACTTATTGCGTACTTCAGCACGGCCATCTTCATCCAAGGCGGTCAATTCCGTACCCTTTAGCGCGACGCTACCGTTCGTTGGCGAATCCAAACCCGCTAATAAGCCCAACAGGGTCGATTTGCCCGAGCCAGATGCCCCCACAATCGCTATACTTTCACCTTCATCAATCGTTAAGTTAACAGATGATAAAATACTCAAGTCACCATCGGCAACGGAGACGGTTTTACCAAGGTTTTTGGTTTTAATAATGGTTTCATTACTTTTCAACATCAATAGGGTCCAATATGGCTAGGTTAGTTTTATACCCACAGGGCATACGTTTCATTAAAGGTAAAGTGTTTCTGCTGAACTCAGCTTTAATCATTTTACTGGCAATTTTTACAACTGTCTCAACGGTTTCGACCGCCAATACGATCATCGTATTGGGCGATAGTATAAGCGCTGCCTACAATATGCCCGAAGAAAAAGGCTGGGTACACCTTATTCAACAAACCCTCGAAGATAATGGCTACCCGCACACTGTTATCAACAAAAGCATCAGCGGTGACACTACCGCCGGCGGTCTTGCGCGAATAGACAAAGCCTTAGAGCAACATAAACCCAATTTAATTCTCATAGAATTAGGCGCAAACGATGGATTGCGTGGCTTTTCACCCATTTTAATCAAAAAGAACTTACGCGAGTTGATTAACCGCAGTAAAAAATCCGGCGCTCAAGTGCTGTTGCTGAGCATGCGCATCCCATCCAACTATGGCAAACGCTATACCGACCTTTTCTACAATAATTACCCTGAACTAGCCGAAGAAACGAATACTCATTACGTACCATTTATATTAGAGGACATCGCCTTAGCTAAAGATATGTTCCAAGATGACAACCTTCACCCCAATGAAAAAGCACAACCGATTATTTCAGAAAAGATCTGGGGGTACTTAAAGCCCGTTTTAGAAAAAAATTAAACTTATCATTGCAACAAAAATCACCCTATAAGATTAAAAAACTCTCAGACCCAATCTTTTTTAAAATCTTCTGTGCATTTTCTAAGCGTAGCAAGCTCTCTCATCACATTCTACACAAATAAAATGTGGGTTAGATTGTGATGACAACCCAGCTTCCAATCTTATTGGCTAAGGTTTACATTACTGCTGAGAACCTATTAACTTAGCCTTCCTCCCTTTTAGTTACCTTTGCTTTGTCTCTCCACATGATTTACCAGGTACACCTATGCTAATCTAGGCCTTTACCTTCCCACACCAAGTTGGAGCTAGCTTAACTTAAGCCGTCTTATGAATAAAACCGCCATTTTTGTTGACGTACAAAATATTTATTACACTACTCGGCAAGCCTATGGACGCCAATTTAATTACCGTAAACTGTGGCAAACCATTAGCCAACAAGGCAGCATTACCCAAGCTACCGCGTATGCCACTAATCGTGATGACGATGGCCAGCATAAGTTTCAATCGGCGCTTAAACACATGGGCTTTAGCGTTAAACTGAAGCCGTTTATTCAACGTAGTGATGGCAGCGCTAAAGGTGATTGGGATGTGGGCATTACGATTGACGTGCTAGACGCTGCGAAAGACGTTGATCGCGTTATTTTACTCTCGGGCGATGGTGATTTTGATTTGTTGCTGGAAAAAATAAACCAACAATATGGCGTGAGTACTGAGGTTTACGGCGTGCCAGCGCTTACCGCTAAATCGTTGATTGATGCGGCCAGCATTTTTCACCCGATTGATGCGGGTTTATTACTGTAACTGTAGCTAATTAGCGCACCGAAACTCTAATGATTAGCCTGCAAGAATTTATTGAGATGCCCTCTGGAATTCTATTGATTAGCCCTTTGGAATAGGTCAAATAACTGGCGTATTATTAACGCTAAACCAGCCAGCAATTGAAAAACGGTCACCTAACGCGGCGAGTACTTCATGCGGCACGTCTTCGCTTAAAAAAACAACTAGCGTGGCTAAACAGGGAGACACCTGAAGGCCGTCTTTATTCATGTCTTGCGGATACAGCACCAGTTGGCCACCATCGGCGTCATTCCAATTGGGGTTTAAGTAGGTGACGAGTGATAACACGCGATTGGTCTCGCCTTTAAACGCATCTTGATGCTTTGTGTAAACATCGCCGATGGCGTAGTGGGCAAAGTGGCTTTCAAACGAAAACAAGCCGAGCAACAAACGTTGGTTTAACGCTTGCTGCAAAGACCCTGCCCATTCTAGCCAAGCCTGATTAACTTGGGTATTACCGGTAATCCAGCTAATGTGATCGCCACGCAGCAACGGCTTGAGTATATGCTGTTGATCGCGCCCAATACCCGCTTTTTTAAAATGATCAGCTGGTAGCAGACGCACCTCTGCCGCTAATAAAGCCGCCAACTCAGCAGGTAAGGCATTGGTTTGCACGCTATAGCCGTGTTGATATAAATCCTTAGCAATAAGGTCGAATAACAGCAACGCGCACGCCTCGTCTAACACTGACTGGAGTGGTTCAAGGATAGACATCAATTGTTGTCTTCTGGGAGGGGGTTCGTATTATAGTCGGTTTTCGCAGATTAGGCGCTTTTCAACGGTTCGCCGGTAAAAATAACTGAGTACAGGCTTGATACCGGGCAAGCAGATAAACACACCCAGTGGCATTAATATCGGTATTTTTTTCATCATAATGCTGTAGGCATCCATTTCTGAATGGATAGCCCCGCGAGTATCTTCTATATGTAATTCGCGCAGCGCTTTAAACGGGTCAATCCCCCGTTGTCGTAACGCTTGGTCTTGACTGGTGATATCAAACCAACTGAATAAGGCCGCTCGCTTGCCGGCCAGTCGCTCGAATAGCGCACGGTCTTTAACGCAACTGGGGCAGGATTGGTCGTAAAAAACAGTAATTTGAGCGTGATCGGCTAACGACTTTTTCATCGTTTAGCTGCTTGTTCTAACTGCATCAAGCGTGATTTTAAGCGGTCAATTTCATCCAGTAAATCTAACGCTAGAGCAATGCCCGATAGGTTGATATCCAAATCACGTTGTAAGCGCATGGCTGTGTGCGCTTTTTGCAGACAACGCGCGCTAAACTGCCATTGCGACTGCGGCTGGCCGCTGGGTTCTAAAACTCCTTCTTGCACCAATTCAATCACCCATTCATTGCTGCTTGAACAGGCTTGGCACAGGTCGTCTAAAGACAGTGTTATTGTTTCATCGAGCAAGAGTCCGTTGAGTATTTTATCGTCCATATTCATTACACTCCCAATTTACTGCGTGGGTTATAGGCCATGGTTTTTTCCATTTGCCGATATAATTCTTTTGCTTCCTCATTATCGGCCGCCGGTAATGTGATTTGAGGCACTACATATAAGTCGCCGGGTGGCGTGCTGGGGATACCCCGCGCTTTTAAGCGCATTTTGCCACCGCCTTGCGTACCGGCAGGTATTTTTAGGTCCACTTGCCCATCAGGTGTTGGTACTTTAATAGTAGCACCCAAGGCCGCTTCCCATGGTGTGATGGGTAAATCCAAATACACATCATGTCCATCCACGCGGTAAATATGATGCGTTTTAAAGTCAATTTCTAAGTATAAATCGCCCTTTCCGCCTTGGCCAATTCCTGCTGACCCTTGCCCAGCTAAACGAATTCGTTGGCCTTGCTTAACCCCTTTTGGAATTTTCACCTTTAAGGTTCGCTGCTTGGTGACCACTTGCCCGTTAGCGTCTAACTCAGCGGCATTGAGGGTAATGCTATGACTGGCACCGTGATACGCATCGCTTAGCTCAATACTAACCTTGGCGTGATGGTCTTGCCCACGCGCACTAAAGCCCGCTTGGCTACGACCTGGCTGCCCCTGCTTAAAATGTTGACCAAATAAGGATTCGAAGAAATCGCTATGATCTGCACCACTACCGTCGGTATAGCCGCCACTAAATTCATAACCTTCATCCCAGTTCGGTGGTGGGTTGAAGTCCTGACCCGATTTCCAATTAGCACCCAGTTGATCATAGGCCACACGTTTTTCTGGGTCTTTTAATACGTCGTAGGCTTCACCCACTTCTTTAAAGCGGGCCTCTGCATCATCTGCTTTGTTCACATCGGGGTGGTATTTACGCGCTAATTTTTTATACGCACGCTTTATCTCATCTTGTTTGGCATTACGCGCAACACCCATGATGGTGTAATAGTCTTTAAAATCCATCTGCTACCCCAACTTTTTTTACTTAGTCTTCCAATCGAAAGCCTATTTTAACGGTCACTTGCCAATGTTTAATTCGACCTTGGGCTAGATGACCTCGAGTCTCCACCACTTCAAACCAATCCATATTGTTGGTTGTTCTAGCCGCCGCTTCAATGGCATTTCTAATCGCATCGTCTGAGCTGACTTCTGAACTGCCCGTTAGCTCAATATATTTATAGGTATGATGACTCATCTTATCCTCCTATCGACTTTAGGACTTTCAGCATATACCTTTAATACAAAATCGACAATTACTAAACAGTCAATTGGTTTAGCAAAAAAAGATCCGTTCGATAATAACTAAAATTAATGTAAAATTTACATACCATTAAAAACCACCGCGGCAAACGAATTATGAAAACCTTGGAACATCTTTTTAGCAACAACAAAGCATGGGCAGATGCCATAGTAAAAGAAGACCCCAATTTTTTTAAAAATTTATCTAAATTACAGGCGCCCGAGTACCTTTGGATTGGTTGTTCTGATAGCCGTGTACCTTCAAATGAACTCATTAACCTAGCGCCTGGAGAGGTTTTTGTTCATCGAAACATTGCTAACATGGTCATCCACAGTGACTTAAACTGCTTGTCTGTCATGCAGTTTGCTATTGAAGTTCTTAAAGTAAAACATGTGATTGTTTGCGGCCATTATGGTTGTGGTGGTATTAAGGCGTCTTTAGAAAACCATGATCATGGGCTTATTGATAACTGGCTTGGGCATATCAAAGACGTGAGCCGCCTTCACGAAGATGAATTAAGCGCATTAAACGATAAAGATAGAGAACACCGTTTGTGCGAACTCAACGTGATTGAACAAGTCGCCAATGTATGCGATACGACTATCGTTAAAAATGCCTGGAAAAGTGGCGCTGAATTATCCGTTCACGGTTGGATTTATAATATTGAAAACGGTATTCTAAAAGACATTATTGATACGCCTATAACGCACGAATAAGCGTTGACTTTCAACTCACCTGAGTCTTAACAATCTATATCTTCAAGCTCGATGTTTAGTGCATGCCCTGAAATAATTAATTCATAAAGCGAAACAACCAGCGATGACATCATTAAGACCAAACTGGTGATGAACGTTACTTGCCCAAACTGGCTAAGTTCTAGAAATAATAAAAACATTGCCGCCACACAAAAACTAATACTTAGCACACCCAATATTTGCATTCCAATGATGAGTTTAATACGCAATCGTAAACTGATAATTTGACGCGCAATCAATTCTTTATTGTTCTCGTTAATTTGCTGGTGTAAACCACGTATAACGCTAGCTAAACCCATAAATCGATTGGTATACGCTAATAGCAATAGCGAAATGGCTGGAAATAATAATGCGGGGGTAGATAACTCCATAATCAATACCGAGGTGTGATGTATTTATTATTAGCTATCATAAATCGCTAACCGCTCGTTTCAACCTAATCCTTGCCAATACGGCATCATAAATAGCATTAGCATGGTTATTTTGACTTGCTGTACGTAATGTTTCAGCGCTTAGTACATCAGTGTTGGTGGATAAACCGTGCTCATATCGATCACGGTTAACCTGTAGGTTTTCTTCTGCTTGACTGATTGATTGTGCTGTCACACTTATGCGCTTTTGGGTTTCTTGCGTGTCCAACCAATACTGCCGCACCTGAAGCCGAACCAGACTCTGCACCTCATCATATTGTTGCTCTAGTGACCGCGCTTGACGCTCAATGACTGACGCTTGATTTTTAATTGATCCTGCGTCAAATAGCGTCCACTTCATACCCACTCCTACAAGCCACTGCCCTTCATGGGCCTGATATTCATTTTCTTGGAAATCATACCCGCCACTTAATGCAACCTGAGGTAAATTTTTTGCACGAATAGCTCTCGCTTTATGAGTTAGTGCATCTGCTTGCTCTTTTAACACATGTAATTCATAGCGTCGTTCGATCGCCTGAGCAATCAATGACTCTAACGAGTCATCTAGCGTTTCAAACTGTAATTCATCCAATAATACAGCTTCTTGAAAACCCCGGCCTAACAACCGATTATAAGCAGAGCGGCTAATATCAAGCCTATTTTCAACTTGAATAAACGCCTGTAACGCATCAGCCAATGCGACTTGCGCCGCTAATAAATCATTACGCGACACCATTCCCTGTTCGTATAAATTATCTACATCAGAAGCATGAGACTTAAGGCTTTTCACATGACTATTAGCTACTTCAAGCGCTTTAGAGGTACGTAATACTGCTAAGTAGGATTCAGCAACACGAAGCTTAAGATCCAACACTTTACCGACCTCAAGTTTTTTTGACGCTTGCAGCGATGATGTCGCCGCATCAATGCTATTGCTAATTTGCCCCCCTGTGTAGATGGGCATTGTCGTCATCGCTTGATACGAATAACTTTCCCGTTCGGCCAATGGAAATTGCCCCGATAAACCACCGAAGTTTACTTTTGCTTCTGGGTCTTTCTCCAAAGCTGTATAACCTGCCCCAACTGTCACGCTTGGTAAACGGGCTGCTTTTGCTGCTTTAAGCTGATGCTGACTAGCCTGCGTGTTTTCTCGCACCGCTTGCAGACTGTAATCATGTTCAATAGCTACATCCCATGCTTGCTGAAGCGTTTCTGCTACCGCAAACGGCGATATCCCTAGTAACAACAAACAAAACAAGTAAGAACGCGTTGCACGTAAGAAGTGTCTACCTTCAAGTACCTGTAACCGCTTCAAGAGAAGGTTTGTATACGTTGTAAATATCATTACTTATCTCCTACAGGGGTGCTATTTAGCAACTGCCGACGCAACATCGAATACAGTAGCATCGGTATAACCACCATCGTTAACGCCGTTGACACGATAGTGCCGAATATTAATGAAATGGCCAATCCACCAAAAACCGGGTCAGACAACATCACTGCCGAGCCAAGAACAATGGCCAATGCAGTCAATAAAATAGGGCGTAAACGAACAGCCCCCGCTTCTCTAACCGCCTCGTGCGCAGACATGCCTTGCTTCATATAATCTATAACAAAATCTATAATTAACAACGAGTTACGAACAACAACCCCTGCTAATGCGATCACCCCAATCATGGATGTCGAGGTAAAAGGCTCACCCATTATCCAGTGACCAGGAAACACCCCGATAAGCCCAAGTGGGATAGCCGACATGGCAATCAGTGAAATTCTAAACGAAGCGTAATAACCCACCAATAATAGGTAGATAAAGACTAAAGCAATGCCCAATGCGCCTAACATGTCACGAAAAACATCTAGGGTTAAGCGAATTTCACCGTCCCATAATAGTTGGTAGCCATCAATCGTATCTGGCGTGATAGATTGCAATCGTAAATTGCCCGTTGTTAGTGTCCCATCTTCGCCCAGTGAAATATTGTCTAACCGTTGATCTATATCCATCACGGCATACACTGGTGTTGTGTCAGTTAATTCAGCACCCACATAGGTCACCCGTTCATAATCTTTGTGCAAAATTGGCCTGTCTTGAGTATCGTTAACCACCTGAGTCAATTCAGACAAAGGAACCCGTTTCCCCTCTCTATTAGTTAGATATATGCTCGATAGAAGTACCGGGTCAACCTGATATTTATATGGAATATGTAGCCGTATTGGCACAATCTTTTTTTCTGACGCAATATGTAACCGCCCCATCTCGCCGCCACTCACCATCCGTCTAAGCGCCTGTACAACTTGCGCAACAGAAACTCCAGATAAGGCAGCTTTTTCTTTATCAACAACCACCCGGAACTGCGGTACATCCGCGACCTCAGAATCATGAACTTCAACAACACCATAAGTATTCTTAAAGACCTCACTCACTTTAGCCGATATTTCTCGAAGCTTCTTCGGGTCTTTACCGTAAATTTCTGCTAAAACGGTTGAACGTAAAGGTGGCCCAGGCAAGTCTTCTGCCAATTGAATAACACTACCAGGATAACGCTGCTGAATACTTTCCATCGCAGGACGTAACCGAGCAACTATATCAATAGAGCTGACATCGCGCGTTTTTTTATCCGTTAAATTAACCCTCACCTCAGCAACAAAAGAGCCTTTTTTGTTACTCGCGCCTTTTAATAAGCCGTTAAAATCTATAACGCCTGTTTGCCCAATCCAACTTTGGTAGTTAAGTACGTGTGGGTTATTACGTAATATACCCCCCACTTCTCGCGTGACCTGATCGGTTATTTCTACCGGCGTAAATTCGGGCATGTCAATTGTTACGTTAAAAGTATTCTTATTGTCTTTTGGCAAAAAAACTAAAGCGACGCCACCTGATGAGACGGGGCCACCCACACCCGCTGGACGAATAAATTGCCAAGCCGGTTGCAACATAGACATAACAATCGTTAACATAACCACACCGATTGTTATGTAACGATAACGCCTATTATCCAACAGTGGCGTGATGATTTTGTAATAAAACTGATGCAACTTATCATTTTCATTATGCGTCTCTAAGTCTTCCCCTTCACCCGGTTTAAGCCATCGATTAGCCGCCCAAGGTGTTACAATGTAGGCCACCAACAGTGATGCAAACATAGCAACCGGCACATTAAATGCGATGGGGAAAAAGTATTGACCCGCCATTTCTGTTACAACCACCAACGAGCCAAATACCAACATCACAGCAAACGTTGCCAAGTTAGTTGGATTACCAATTTCATTGGTGGCAATAACGGTTACATCAACCTTATCCTTTAACCATAAATTTTTATAATGCCTATGGATATTCTCAATCACCACGATGGCAGAATCCACCAGCAGTCCTAAAGATAAAATCAAGGCAAACAAGGTTACTCTGTTTATTGTCGGCCCAAAAAGATAATCCGCGCCTAGTGTCAATGCCAAAATAAAAGGCACGGTAATGCCTACGATTAACGCTTCTTTAAACCCTAAAAATAGCACAATCACGACAAAAACAGAGAAAATAGCAATACCCAAATGCTCGATCAGGTTATTAACGGCGGCATCCGCTTTTTTTCCATCATTACGAGTAACGATGATATCCACACCCGCGGGAATAAAGTTTTGCTTCATTCGGTCAATTCTATCTAAGATATCATCTGCAACGACCACCGCATTTGTACCTGCTTTTTTGGCAACGGCAATAGAAACGGCTGGAATTTCAGCCGACGCTGTTGAACCGAACCGTGGGTCTGCCGGGCCATAAGCAAATCGTGAAAGCTTGTCTCGCTCTTGTCGAGGACCATCAATAATGTCTGCAACATTCTCCATATAAATGGCTTGCTGATTAAAGCTGCCTATTATTAGCTTTTTTACTTGATCCGCAGACGTTAAAAACCCATCGAGATAAATACTGCTAACCTGTCCTTGAACCGCTTGAGCACCCACAGGCGCAGAAAGGTTACCGGCTTGTAAGCTAGCTTGCATTTGATCAAGTGTGATACCAAAAGCAAGCAACCTCTCAGGGTCAAGTTCTATTCGAACCTCTCGATCTCTACCCCCTTTGACATAGGCAACAGAAACCTCATTCAAACTACGTAAACGGTCGACCATATTATCTGCCAAACGTTTTAAAGCATAATCATCATATGTCTCCGAGGCCAACGTAACCGCCAAAATCGGCACATCATCCACATCAACACTTCTAATTAAAGGAACCGATGCATCTGCAGGTAGTTGATCTTGCTTTCCTAAAACTCGGTCATAAAGTTTAACTAATGACTGCTCCTTATCAAGCCCCACTTCAAACTGAACACTGACCACGCCGACAGAATTAAGCGCCGTTGCATAGGTATGATCAACACCGGATATTTCGCGAATGATACCTTCAAGCGGGTTGATCACGAGCTCTTCTATTTCATCGGGGGTGGCGCCAGGCATACTGACAAAAATTTCCGCACCAGGCACAACAATTTGAGGGTTTTCCTCGCGGGGCGTTAATAAAATAGCCATCACACCCAGCAATACACAACTGAGCATAAATAACACAGTTAGTTTTGATGTGACGAAGGCTTGGGCAATCCATCCCGCCGGATTTAATCGTTTATTATCCACCGACTACATCCTTTAGTTGAATAAAATCACCATCTCGAAGCTGTACAGTAGGTACAGATACAATCTGTTCACCCCCACTTAAACCCACTAACACCTCAATTTTTCCCTGTATTTCCTTACCAAGACGTAACCATCGGAAACTGATGCGCTGCTGATCATCAACAACAAAAACACCGCTTAGCCCCGCCTTTGTTATAAGTGAACCAACATTAATAACAGGTGAGGATTTAATCCCGACTTTAAAATGTGTACGGCCAAACATGCCTGGCAGTAATTTACTGTTTTCCGGCAACGAGACTTTTACTCGTGACTTGCGTGTTAATGGGTCACCCGACGGGACAACTCGCGCAATAACACCTTGAAGCGGCTCTTCAATCGCATCAATAACAACCTCAACGGCCTCACCCTGATTGATATTTTTTAATTGCCCTTCGCCAATGTACGTTTCGAACAATAAACCTTTACTTGACTCTACAGTAAGCAAGGGGACGGCTGGCGCGGCCAAGTCCCCTTCACGCTTATGTCGCCCGACCACGACTCCACTGACAGGGCTTATAATTTGAGTATATTGACGCTGTGATTGCGTTGTTTGCAAGGCAGCTTTAGCTTCACGTAACGTATCTTGCGCAATATCTCGTTGTAACCTCACTTTTCTAAGCTTATTGTCTGACACGCTGCCACGCTTAAACAGTGCTTGAAAACTATCGAGGTCTGTTTGTGCATCTTTTAGTGCCGATGTTGCTTTATCCACCGACGCAGTTACCTGCCTAATAGCCCCTTCAACATCCGCACCATCCAATATCACTAATACTTGACCCATCTTTACTAAGTCACCTTCACGTACCAATATTTTCTTAATGTAGCCCGTGCTTCTAGATGCAACATCAACTCGGTGATCCGAAACAATAGACCCCGTCGTTCTATAGCCAATCGGTAGGTTTTCGACCTGAACCTGTGTGGTCTGAAGCGACCAAGGCTCTTTCGTTGTTTTTTCAATTTCAGCCTGCTCGGAACAACCTAACACGCTGACAAGTAAACCCATTGATACCATCAATAATAATTGTTTTTTTAAAGAACTCATTTTTTAGGCACCCTCTCACTTGCCACCCCAACGACGGGGTTAATATTGTTTTTTAGCAGCTGTATAACATGTGCCGAAATAACGCTTGGGTTGCTATACGATGTCTCCCAACCCGGCAAATATTGACACATAGGTGCTGTTGTAGAATGTGATAACACCAACCAAATACTTGAGATTGTTAACATGTAATGATCCGCTTCAGGGTCAATATCCTGAATCAACGCGTATACCATTTTAAAAGGCTCTAGCAACACTTCTTCAGCCACTAACTTCAATCTCGCCTCATCTCCGTCCAGCAGCTCCCACATTACTAACGCCCTGAAATTCTGATCTTTATTGACCATCAAAGTAAATCCTTTTATAAAATCCTCTAGCTGCTCTATCGCTGTACCTGCATTGGTTACTGAACGGGCAAAAGCCGTTGCTTTATCAACAAATGAATGCTTCATCACCTCAAGATACAAGGTGCGCTTATCAGAAAAGTGATGGTACAGTGCAGCCGCACTTATACCAACGGCCTTAGATAAATCTCGCATGGAAACGCCGTTATAGCCTTGCGCTGCAAAAAGCGGTGTTGCCTCATCCAATATATGAATGCGTGTATTAATTTCTGTATCTTTCATAAATTTACTTAACGTTCGTTAAGGGGATTCTATTACAAAAAATATCGCATTGCAACATAGGATAATCTATAACATAGCAAAAGATTTCTTTAATACGGAAACAAGCGTCTTTTCGGCTGTCGAAAAGCTAGATAGGTAAATGGAGTTGGCCGATAAGCCGGGTTCTGTCGAGAACAGTCATTCATCTGGGATGCACATCACTGTGCACCTCGAGCGACCTACCCAGAAGCCGTGTGGGCCACACGTTGTAACTTGCGTTACCGCTTCTCTATTTGGTCTTGCTTCAAGTGGGGTTTACCATCGCCGTGATACGTTACCGTACACGCGGTGCGCTCTTACCGCACCATTTCACCCTTACCGGTCTAACAAGTAGACGTAGGCGGTTTGCTTTCTGCTGCACTTTCCGTAGACTCGCGCCCCCCAGGCGTTACCTGGCACTTTGCCCTATGAAGCCCGGACTTTCCTCCCTGCTTACGCAGAGCGACTGTCTAGCCAACTCCGCGTGCAGTGTACAAATTAATACTCCTTGGGGCAATTCTTATTATTGGTAAGCCCTATTAAAAAGCGTGTTTATCTAGGGATAAAAATAAAATAACACGAGCCAATTCGACCATAGACCTTCATCCAGCACTTTATATGCCTTATAACTACTTTTTCGTTAAAAACTATATTAGTATTAGCTAATTCATATGGTTGATGCGACTAGATATAACCCTAATAAAGACCCACTCTAAGACCTATCCATATCAACTTTAAAAAGAAAGTTCTCCAAAAATGAAACTACTTTTAACGTTATTACTCACCATATTGACCCTCTCGGTAAATGCCTCTCAAACACCAGTTTCCGGCACAGTCATTAACCAGCAAAATGTTGCCCAGTATGTTGATTATTTGGATAAGCCAATGGTCGATTTATTATCGAAGGGCCTGTTAACTGTAACCGTTGCCGAATCCATTGATATTCAACCTAATGCACGGTTTTTAGAACTAACAGAAAAACACAATGGAACCGCGACTATTGACCCTAAAACAAGCCAGATTATTAACTATCAAGATGGCCTTCCCTTCCCTGAAGAGCCAACTGAAGACGACCCACTTGCTGGGCTAAAGCTAGCCTGGAACATGCGTTATGCCTACGGTGGCGACACATCGTTGGTTGATCCTTTTATTTGGGATTACATCAATATGAACACTGGCAAAGTAGAAAGAACCCTCTCTTTTGTTGGAAAAATACTCAGATATAAACACCGACTCTCTATGCAGCCAATGCCAAACCTCCCCAAAAACCCCGTAAATATTTTTAATGGCATTTACCTACAAGCAAAAGAGCCTTTCGATATAAAAAACACACAATTATTGGTCCATCGCTTAGAGGACGATAGCGCACGTGAAAGAACGTGGTTGTATCTATCCGTCCAAAGGCGTGTTCGCCGATTACCCGCAGGACAGACCACCGATGCCTTTTTAGGCAGCGACATCATGATAGAGGACTTTCTTGGCTATAACGGTCGTATAAATGATATGCGTTGGCGCTATTTGGGTACTCAGCAATTATTAGCCCCTTTTTACAAACACAACCCAACGGTAAAGGACATTGAATCTGAGCACTCAGGCGACTACAAATTTGGTACGTTCCATGGACAAGGAAGCTGTTTCCCTAACGTACCGTGGCAACTGAGGAAACTTTACGTTCTAGAAGCAAGGCCTACTGCAACAGATCACCCATTATCTAAGCGCGTCTTTTATATAGATGCCCAAACACACATACCCATTGCTGGTCGCCATTATGATAGAAATAATAAAATTTGGCGTATGGGAATAAGTGCCTTTTCTCACCCTGATGAGCATCTTGAGCAAAACAAAGGAACCGGCGTGGCTATCCCATCACTTATTTCAATGATTGATGTTGCAGCTAATCACTGTACAACGCTTAAAATGAAAACGAAAATTAACGACAGCACGGTGAAACAAAAAGACTTCACCGTACAGTCCTTACGTAGCAGAGGTAAATAACCCTGTTGCACAGGTTGAAGCTGTTAATTTTTTAATCGTCGCCTTGTAGCGCTAATGCTTTTTTATATACATCTTTTTTAGATTGCCCCGTCAATTGAACAGCCAGTTTAACGGCTGTTTTTAATGAGCACTCCGTCATTAGGATCTTTAACGTTTCAACATCCTCATCCGACAGGCCATCATCTTTGTGTTTTTTCTTATCAAACCCTTCAATTAACACAACAAATTCACCACGTTGCATATTACTCTCTGAATTAACCAATTGGTGAAGCTCTGCAACGGTTCCCGTTACGATTGTTTCATACGTTTTGGTCAGCTCACGGGCGATGGATATTTTATGTGTTGATGCATAGCTCGCCAGCACATCGTCCAAACACTTCAGTATGCGATGGCTAGACTCATAAAAAACAAGCGTTCCTTGGCGGTTTTTATAATCTTCAAAAACAGCTTTTCGGGCACCCGATGTTCTCGGCAAAAAACCTTCAAAACTAAACCGATCCGTTGCTATGCCTGACGCACTTAGGGCAGCAATTAATGCACATGCGCCCGGAATAGGGCATACGTTAAAACCTGCTTGCTTCACCTTCTCAACTAAGGAATAACCCGGGTCATTAATCAGCGGCGTACCCGCATCTGAGATTAACGCTATTGATTCGCCCGATTTCAACTTTTCCAGCAAAAACTTACTTTTACTTTCTTCGTTATGCTCGTGGTATGAGGTCATTGGCGTTTGTATTGAGTAATGATTCAATAACGCTTTGCTATTACGTGTATCCTCAGCAGCAATCAGCTCTACTGTTTTTAACACCTCTAAGCCACGCAAACTGATATCAGCTAAATTTCCAATCGGCGTAGCAACAATATAAAGTACTCCTTTATCATCGCGGGTCTTAAAATGACTTGAAGCGGAAGAAACAATACTTCCACTTAATTCAGCGTTATCGTTTGACATCATTAAGCTCGAAAAAGATACTAAACACGGGTTTGATCATTTTTTAATTTTGCAGTCTAAGTTGTTTATTTATGAGTTATTACAAAAAGAGTTTAGTTGCGCCTTTAAAGCTAATTGTTATAGCTTCACTTGCGCTAACACTATCCAATTGCGCCAACGTTCAACCGGTAGAGAGTCGGCCGGTTGAACAGTCTAACCCATTGGCAATACAAGCCCAAGAAGCTTTATCTCAACAGGATTTTTCTCGGGCAGCTCAACTCTTTGTGCAACTCGCAAACGCTAGCACCAGCCCGTTAAAAAACAAATACCTCATCTCTGCCATTAAGTCTTACTCAGGCGCTGCCGATTCAGCTAATGCCGACAAACTAACGAGTCATCTGCTAGCTCATTCATCGCAACTGCAAGCAAGCAATGCCCTAGCCCTCTCTGAGATTTTACTTGATCAAGGAAAAGCAGAAGATGCCATTGAATTGTTAATGGGCATAAACGAAAGCAAGCTAGCCACTCAACAACGTATATATTTACACACACTTAGTAGCTCAGCTTTTTTTCAAGCAGGCAATTTAATAGAAAGTGCGCGTGAGCACATAGTGCTGGATGCGCTGATTTCCATTCCCTACGATAAACAAAACAACCAAATAAAGTTATTGGAAGTTTTATCTTTGTTATCCGAGGAGTCTTTGAGTTTTTTACGACCTACTGCTGATAACAATTTCGCGGGGTGGATCGACCTTGCCCTCATTTTAAAGCAACAAATCACCTTTAACCCAAACGACCCGATCATCAACGCATGGAAAAGCCAATACCCCTTTCACCCCGCAAACAACTCCTTTCTGTCGACTCTTGCGGTAAAAATGCAAGACGACTTCAAAGTACCTGCCAAGGTTGGTGTCTTTTTACCTAGCCAAGGGCCTTTTGCTCAAGCTGCAGTAAGTATTAGACAAGGCATCACCAGTGCAGCCTATGCAATGGCTGACAGGTGGCCATTAAATATAAACTTCTACGACACCTCAAGTGCAACTATTGAAATGCTATACCAACGGGCTGTCAACGATGGTGTAAAAGTTATTCTTGGCCCCCTAGATAAAGCAAGTATTGGCAAAATAGAGGCATTAAGTAATTTACCCATTCCTGTCATTGGGCTTAATAAAAACGGTAACCACATTAGTCATAATTATTATGAATTTTCATTGTCACCCGAAGAGGATATCACTCAAGTTTTAAGCCTCGCATGGCTAAAAGGGCATAAAAAAGCATTAATTCTTGCCCCTCAATCATCTAGTGGAGAACGTTTAGCCAGACACTTCTCAACTGTCTGGCTACAACTTGGAGGAGATGTTCTTGACGTCCAAACCTACTCGGCTAAACAAGCCGACTACTCAACTCCTATTAAAAATATGTTACAAATAGACGATAGCATTTATCGATACAAACAGCTTCGCCAACGCCTAAATTTAAACATTCAATTCGAAGAAAGGCGCCGCCATGACGCCGACTTTATTTTCTTATTAGCTGCGCCTCGTGAAGGGCGGCTAATCAAACCGCAATTACGTTTTCATCGAGCTTCAAATGTACCTGTTTTTAGCACCTCAAAAATTTATGAAGGTGAACTCAACACCATTGCTAACCGCGACCTAGACGGCACTTTTTTCTGCGACATGCCTTGGCTCATCGAAACCAGCGATGAACAAGCCAAACCAAGTACTAGTTCATTCACATTGTGGCCAAACACACGTGGCTTACATCGCCGACTAACAGCCTTTGGTTATGATGCCTATCAGCTCATTCCTCATTTAGAACGCTTAAAATCTAATGACTTCGCCCGATTGAAAGGGAAAACTGGTATCCTTTCAATAAAAAACAACATCATTAATCGCCAGCTAAGCTGTGGTTACTTCAAGCGTGGCGCGATCGAATCATTAGGTCTGGCACCAGACTTGGAGCGAACCTCAAATTTGCAAGCAACCGATTCTAACAAACCGCCCATAGAATCTCTTAATACATCACCTCTTTAATGAGTCAATCAAGTGATCTTGGCCAGCAAAATGAAGATTTAGCCTTAACGTTTTTACAGCAAAAAGGCTTAACGTTAATGCAAAGAAATTACCGTAGCCGATTAGGTGAAATCGACCTTGTTATGAAAGATCGAGAACATATCGTCTTTGTTGAAGTACGCTATCGTTCCTCAACAAAATTTGGTGGCGCCTTATACTCAGTTGATCGCCGAAAACAATCTAAATTGATTAAGTGCGCTCAACAATACATGGCCAATACAGCACATCAAGAAGGCTTTCGTTTTGATGTGATAGCAATTTCACCCGCCTCTGGCCAGCATGAGATACAATGGATAACCAACGCTTTCGACGAGTTTTAACATGAGTATACAAGAGAGAATCTATCAACATTTTAGTGATAGCATTCAAACGAAACATGACACCTTAGAATGCCTTCCCGATGCTATCGAGTTAGCCGCTCAAACTATTGTTCAAAGTCTACTCAACAACGGCAAAGTCCTTACCTGCGGTAATGGCGGATCTGCGGGTGACGCGCAACACTTCTCATCGGAAATGCTTAATCGTTTTGAACGTGAGCGGCCTAGCTTACCTGCCATCGCACTCAGCACAGATACATCAACTATTACCTCCATTGCTAACGATTACTCGTACGACGAGGTATTTTCAAAACAAATACGAGCACTCGGCCAATCTGGCGATATTTTATTGGCATACACAACCAGCGGAAACTCTGGCAACATTGTAGCGGCGATCAACGCTGCGCATGACCGAGACATGCTGGTTATTATTGCCAGCGGTAAAGACGGCGGAACTATTTCAGCCAACGCCTTACTCAAGGCTGACGATATTGAGCTAAGAGTCCCGTCTAATTCAACTGCACGCATTCAAGAAGTACACTTAGTGATTACTCACTGCTTATGTGATTTGATCGATTTACAATTATTTGGATAAACGTCATGCCTTTTAAAAAAGCTTTTATTTTTCCCGCTCTACTATCAATTTCAGTCTTATCAGGTTGCGCAGCTGTGGCTGTTGGGACGGCCGCTACCACTGGTGTTGCAGTTGTTCACGATAGACGAACTACCGGCACCATTATTGAAGACCAAACCATTGAGCTAAAAGCACTTAAAACTTTATATGGTATAGATAAAATTCGTATCAATACTCACGTTAACGCGACCAGCTACAATAATATTTTGTTACTGACTGGCGAAGCACCCACTGAGAGTCTACGTAATGACATTTCAAATCGCCTTCGTCAAATCCCCAAAGTTCGCAAAGTACACAACGAAATTTTAGTAGCCGCTCCGAGTTCGATAATATCTCGCAGTAGCGATGGCCTAATTACCAGTAAAGCCAAAGTTGCCTTATTTAAGCTTAATTCAATAAAAGGCTTTGATCCAACACGGGTTAAAATTGTTTCAGAAAATGGAGTCGTTTATTTACTGGGGCTTTTAAAGCAAAACGAAATTGCACCTGTCGTTGACACTATACGTCGCGTGGGAGGCGTTCAGCGTGTTGTTAAGTTATTTGAAATTATTGGCTAATGCAAAGTCGGCAAAGTGATTTCTTACAACAGTTAAAAAATATTTATAACGAAAAGTCTCTATTTTTAGACCCCGCTGATTGCTGGAGTTATGGTTATGACAATAGCCGCCGACACAATGAACCTCTCGCCGTTGTTTTCCCATCCTCACACCAACAAGTCGTTGAAACTGTTGCATTATGTAACACTCACAATATAGCCATTACTGCTCGGGGTAGCGGAACGGGCACAACCGGTGCTAGCGTACCGTCAAATAACGCCATTATTCTATCTACCGAACAGATGGATAACATCGTTAAAGTCGACCCCGATAACCGTTTAATGATTGTTGAACCGGGCGTCGCCAACCAGTCCGTCCAACAAGCGGCAGCTGAACACGGTTTTTTCTGGCCACCCGACCCAACGAGCTCAGCCATTTGTACGATAGGTGGTAACCTCGCCTACAATTCAGCAGGGCCACGGGCTGTTAAATACGGTACACCGCGTGAAAACACATTAGGACTCACCTGCGTTACCGGAAATGGAGAAACCCTTAAGACAGGCGCTAACACTACAAAGAGCGTCGTCGGTTACGACCTAACCCGACTGATTATTGGTTCAGAAGGCACCTTAGCCATTATCACTCAGGCCACTTTAAAATTAACACCACTAGCAGAGGCTAAGCGCACCCTTCAAGCTACCTATAACTCTGTAGAAGCCGCTGCTACAGCCGTCGCTAAAATAATGGCTCAACCTATCACACCGTGCGCACTCGAGTTTATGGATGGCATGGCTATCTCACTCGTTAAAGATAACGCCAAACTCATCTTACCTACTGCTGCACAAGCCTTATTAATGATTGAAGTAGATGGCGACCAGTCTAGCCTAGATGCTATCGCCAAAAAAGTTGCCGACAGTGCCTCCGTAGATGGCCTCATCGATATTCATATTGCTAAAACAACTGAACAAGTTAAACAACTTTGGGCCGCAAGAAAAGCCCTCTCCCCCTCCCTACGAAAAGTAGCACCAAAAAAAATTAATGAAGATGTAGTTGTTCCTGTGAGTCATATTCCTAAGCTAATTAATGGCCTTCAGATGTTATCTGAGCGCTATCAAATACCGATTGTTAATTTTGGACATGCGGGAAATGGCAACATCCACGTCAATCTTTTAGTTCAGCTTGAGCAACTAGAAACTGCTAAAACCTGTTTAAGCGATGTATTTAAATTAGTTATTTCACTGAACGGAAGCCTTTCAGGAGAACACGGTATCGGGCTTGAAAAACGTGACTTTATAAGCTTGGAGCTCGATAGCATTGCCATTAGCATCATGAAAAAAATTAAAATGCAGTTTGATCCAAATAATTTATTAAATCCAGACAAAGTATTCCCAAGCTAATCATCAAAATAGCTTGCCAAATAGGGTAATAAGCCTTTATTGTTAACAATCTAATCTTAGAAGGAATAGATTAATCATGACAACTTATCGACATATTCTTGTTGCGCTTGACTTTGACAAACAATCAACCCAGGTTGCCAACAAAGCTCATCAACTTGCCTTGCAAAATCAAGCCAAATTATCGGCCATCCATGTAATTGAACCGCTAATAGAATCCTCATATTTAGCCTTTGATGGCACCATCTCAACCGATTTAATGCCTATTCAAGAAGAAGTTGAAGCGTCTGCGAAAGCTCAGCTAAAAAAACTAGCCGCTAGTATTGATTTAGCAGAAGAAAACCAACTAATTGAAATTGGCCGCCCTGCCGATACCATTCATCAACTCAGCGAAAAGTTGTCCTGCGACCTGATTGTCATTGGTAGCCACGGGCGACATGGGCTTAGTTTATTGCTCGGTTCAACCGCAAATGCCGTGTTGCATGGTGCAAAATGCGACGTACTAGCGGTTAGAGTGAACGACTAATTCAATCGTCCAAACTCACTCGCATTGACAAATCAACAGCTTGAATATTCTTTGTTAGAGCACCAACTGAAATAAAATCCACACCTGTTTTAGCAATATCACGAATGGTTGATAAGTTAACATTACCCGATGCTTCGAGCTTTGCAGCCCCCTTATTAAGATCCACTGCTTCTTTTAGTTGCTCTAAGCTAAAGTTGTCTAACAGTAAAATATCAGCCTTCGCATCGAGCGCCTGTTTTACTTCAGCTATATTCTCGACCTCAACTTCAACATCAACCGTCTGACTCACTACCCGAGCAGCAGCGACTGCATTCTTAATGGAACCGGCTGCCATAATATGGTTTTCCTTGATTAAAATACCATCATATAAACCCACTCTATGATTTACACCACCACCACAACGTACCGCATATTTTTGCGCTAAACGCAGCCCTGGTATTGTTTTACGCGTATCTAAAACCACCGTCGACATACCTTCCAGCGCTTTAGCATACTGATTTGCAAGCGACGCTGTTGCAGAAAGTGTTTGTAACATATTTAGCGCTGCACGTTCACCCGTTAACAAGGCGCGTGCCGAACCCGATAAATAACACAAAACATCGCCAGAAAATGCTTGCTGGCCTTCTTCATATTGCCAATCAATCTTAATGTTAGGGTCAAGCTTTTTAAATACTGCATTCACCCATGCTTGGCCACAAACCAACATGGCTTCACGTGTTACAACCGTCGCCTTGGCCAATTTCTCTTCTGGAATAACGAGCGCCGTTAAATCACCACTACCAACATCTTCAGCAAGAAAGCGACGAACATCCTCGTCTATTATCTTAGGATCCACCATGAAATACATTCACCTTAAAAATAAAAAAGCCTCCCATCTGGAGGCTCTTTATTATCACATAATTTGAGACTGATAAAAACGTTATGCCAAGCTCGGTTCCTCATTACTAGGCATCATCATTTTCTTCATGCCTTCCAATACCCTTTCTACTAACGGTGCTTTTTCTTGCCCAACCAACGACATCCGTTGTTGCCTTAGTTCTTCAGCAAAATCTGCCATGCTTATATCCATTGCTTTAGCGCCACGATCATTCACAAACAAACACTGCATCGTAACGGCACTTTTCCAAGACAATTTAGCCCGTAACGTGGCACCTTCAGCGCTTTTATACTCAACCCAATCACCTACTTCCATTTTATTGGCTTTTTTACTGAATTTATCATCGGGCATTTGGGCCATCTCGCTTTCTAGTTCATGTAATAAATCTTCTTCTAGGCTCGCGCACAACTCTTCATCAAAGTCGACCAGTACAACCTCATTGGCCACGGGAATATCATCTTGATTATTAGTCTCCGTTGTCAGTATGCGCTTATGCCAAGATTCTAGTTCTTTAAAGAATGGTGCTGATTCATGAAAGTCGTATGAAATGTTTTCTAAGCCCACTCTAATGTCTTTCAATAAGCGCGCTAACCCTTCAAGTATCTCGGCTCTTGCTTTACCATCAGCCGGCTCAACAACACTTACGATCAAGCGCTCTATTACATCAATACATTCTTGTGTTTCGGTAGGCTCTCTTTCACGCCTTAACAAGGCTAATACAAGAACGTCTTTCCATGCATCGTCCAAAAACAATTGGACAAATTCAGGAATGGATTTACCATTCAACCTCAATGCTATTTCATACGCGGCTTGACGCTTAGTTAGTTCTAGTTGTTCTGTGCTTTTTGTTACTTTGCGAGAACGCTCCTCAATCACGTCCATTTGGCGCTGCTGCTGCTCCATAAAAATATCAAATTCTTCAAAAAGTTCTGCAAAAATTTCAATATCGTTATCAAAATCCATCAACACTCGCGCCACTAATTCTTCCATTTTTTCAAAAACCGCACTCTTAATTTGACGGTTCTCGTTACTGACACCTAAACCTGCTTGTGATAAAACGTTCAAAAACTTTCTAGCTGGATGACTTTTCTTAGCAAAAAAATCCTTATCCATCATCGCTACTTTTAAAATAGGAATCTGAAGTTGAGCGATCATTGCTCGAACCGTATCCGGTAAATGTCTATCTTGAAGGATTACATCAAAAAACATCGCAACTACATCAATGAGTGTCTCATCTTGTTCAGCATAAGGTTGGCGCTCGCCATTAACTTGAACTCTAGAGCCAATTTGTAAACGAACACTCTCATTGATATCTAATCCATCAACTGCAGCTTCTTTTTGAAGCGTCGTCAACGTGTCGATAAGTTCGGTGGTTGGCAATGGTTGCCCGGTGACCACCAAACCATCTGATACATTTTTTTCACCCACCTTAGAGCGATAAGTCTGAGCCATTTCAACCAACCCGTTGTATAACCCTGGATCAATATCTGCGATCTGCATCATGTGAGCTTGATCTACGTACTCTGTGCCATCCGCCTGCGTTTGCGTTTGCGTTTGCGTTTGCGTTTGCGTTTGCGTTTGCGTTTGCGTTTGAGCCTCAGTCCCTTCTGATAAAACTCTAGCTACTTTTTCATTAACAAATGATGTCGCTTCTTTTTTTGAAACTCCATCACTAATCTTTACTTTGGGTTTAGGTAATGTAGGAAGGATATTAGCCTGTATAAACTGCTCATTAATTTCATCAAGCACATTACCTAGGTTCGTTAGTACCGCCTCGGAGAATGACTCACACAAAATTTTATGCGCTTCTTTTGAAAATGATTCACCCTTAATTAACTCCACGTAGGTATTCATTAAAACAGCTGGGCCAAAAGGGTTCTTACTATTTTTTAATTCCTTTGCATTTGAGATGAACTCGATTCTGCGCTGCAAAGCATATAACACCTCTGAAAGCTTGCTTTCACAATCTGAAATATATCCATCAAGCAATAACTGGTTCTCAATTTCATCAGTTGCTAGCAACTCAAGTGATGACCAATCGCTTGATTCCGTAGATGAATAAAAAGTATTACCTGTATGCACATTCTTGTCTGTTGAAAAACTCGACAAGTTTTTAATAACACTATCGATGTATAACGATGATAAGTACTGGGAAGCTTTTTGAAGTACTTGAATATCTCCTGTAACATCATCCATCTCTTTACTATCGGCCGCATCAAACAATCTCTGCTCAATATGTTCTAAGTGATTTGCTATCGATTTCTGTAAATAGTTCTTCAATAACCCAGCTGACACGTTTATCACACTACGCTTATCTACTGACATAGTATTCCTTTGTACTTGAGTATCGCCTTGACGAATGGGAACTACTTTAGTTTGTGAACTGTCCATTACTGAATAACCGTTTTATGTAATTTGTTACTTAGAGTATAGTCAGATCATGTATAAAGTTGTGCTCTAGAGCACATTTCGAATAACCCCTTTTTTATATGACCGATACTTCAAAACTCATTAAACACGGTGTGTTGCAGAATGCTTCATTTAAACCGTCACCTAATAAAAACACTCGACCAAACCCTCAAGATATACGGCTCATTATTGTGCACGGAATCAGCCTACCACCTGATCAATTTGGAGGACCGTGGATCGATGATTTTTTTCAGAATAAATTGGACCCCGCTCGACACCCATACTTCCAGGAAATACACAAACTAGAGGTCTCATCACATTTATTGATTCACCGAGATGGTAACGTCTCCCAGTACGTTCCGTTTGATGAACGAGCCTGGCATGCAGGTCAATCAAGCTACCAAGGCGAAGAGAACTGTAACGATTTTTCTATTGGTATCGAGCTGGAAGGTGCCGACCATATCCCCTACACCGAGCAACAATACCAAGAACTAATGCGCTGCTGCAAAACACTTATTGAGCATTACCCCGCCCTTTCAGAACAGACCATAGTGGGTCACTGTGACGTTTCACCCGGGCGAAAAACAGACCCCGGAGAAAGCTTTGACTGGACAAGGTTTAGAAACCTATTCAGCAGTCTTTGAATCGTTGCTCCAGACAATATCAACTAGCATCATCACAACACCAATTGAAATAGCTGAATCCGCAACATTAAACACCGGCCAATGCCAAGTTTCATAATATACATCGATGAAATCAATAACATAGGCATAGGCTATACGATCATACAAATTACCAATCGCGCCACCTAGAATTAACGATAAGGTAGCAGCCATCCAACGCTCATTTGACTTTAATCGGGCTAACCATATCGTTAAAACGATTGTAGCCACCAACGCAATACCAACAAAAAACCAGCGCTGCCAACCACCTGCCGTACTTAAAAAACTAAACGCGGCGCCCGTATTATGCACATACGTTAAATTTAACGATGGTAATAACTGAATAGATTCGTACAATCTAAAATTACTAACAACCCAAAGCTTACTGACCTGATCAAGCCCTACCACCACCAATGAAAGCCAAAGCCATTTCAACATAGTCGTATTTAGGCAAATAGCCTAACTTCCCCCGAACCTTCTACGTTGTCTTCACAACGTCCACACAACTCTGGGTGCCTGTCAGACTGACCAACATCATGCCGATGATGCCAACAACGCACACATTTGTCATGCTCACTCGCTACTATTTCAATAAACAAATGATCATTCTCTGTGCTCTTGGCTTGTTCAGATTTTTCCGACAAAGGCTTAACTTGTGCATATGATGTAATCAATATAAATCTAAGCTCATCTTGTAGTTGAGTCAGTGTTTCAAACAACTCCCCATCGCAATATAAAGTCACTTCAGCATCTAGTGCCGAGCCAATAACGCCTGCGGTACGGACACGCTCTAGCTCTTTACTCACAAGCTCTCGCATATCAATAATAGGTTGCCAAAACACCAGCTCATTGCTCTCTGTAACACTTGACTCCGGGAATCCTTCGTAAGCCGTTGTCAAAAAGACCGACTCCTCACGCTTACCCGGCATCGCCAACCAAATTTCCTCTGCGGTATAACTCAAAATGGGCGCAATCCAACGAACAAAAGCTTCTGCGATATGGAACATCGCTGTTTGAGAAGAGCGTCTAGCCAAACTCTTTTCTTGCAGCGTATATTGCCTATCTTTGATCACATCCAGATAAAAGCTCCCCATATCAACTGAGCAAAAGTGGTGGATTTTCTGATGAACTTGTAGAAATTGGTAGTCATCGTAATGACTTAATACCTCTGCTTGAGTTTGCTTGGTTTTTTCAATAGCCCAGCGATCTAGAGGTAACATATCATCAAACGAAACACTATCTTCAATAGGGTCAAAGCCGTCTAAATTGGATAACAAATAACGCGCTGTGTTCCTTAAACGGCGATAAACATCCGACGCACGTTTAAGAATTTCATCAGACACTGTCATTTCTCCGGTGTAATCATTCGCCGACACCCAAAGACGCAACACATCTGCTCCAAGTGAATTAATCACTTTTTGTGGAGCAACGACATTACCCTTAGATTTTGACATTTTCATGCCCTTAGCATCGACAGTAAAACCATGCGTAAGGACAGAATCAAATGGCGCACAATCGTTCATTGCTACCGATGTTAACAAGGATGATTGAAACCAACCACGGTGTTGATCGGAACCTTCAAGGTACATAGCCGCCGGAAAGGGTAATTCTTCACGCCTTTCTAAAACACACGAATGAGTCACTCCAGAATCAAACCAAACGTCTAAAATATCATTAATTTTAGTGTAATCACTAGCCTCATCGCCTAACAAGTCGGTCGACTCTAATTCAAACCACGCTTCGATACCGGACTGTTCAATTAAGCATGCCACCTGCTCAATTAATTGAGCAGTATTAGGGTGCAACTCACCTGTTTCTTTATGCACAAATAAAGCTATTGGCACCCCCCAGTTACGCTGACGAGAAATACACCAATCTGGGCGCCCCTCAACCATACTGTTGATACGCGCCTCACCCCATTCAGGCACCCAATTAACTCGCTTTATTTCTGCTAAGGCCTTCTCACGTAAATTGTTTTTATCCATCGAGATAAACCACTGTGGCGTTGCCCTAAAGATAATGGGTGTTTTATGTCGCCAACAATGAGGATAACTATGATTTAACGCTTCATCGTGTAGCAACGCACCTTGTTCTTGTAACACCTCAATGACATCAGCATTTGCACTAAACACATGCTTACCAGCAAACAAAGGTGTACTGGTTAAAAACACACCATTATCGCCAACCGGGTTATCAACGGGAAGGTTATATTGCTGACCGATTACGTAATCATCTTGCCCATGACCTGGCGCTGTATGCACCGCACCTGTACCTGCTTCAGCAGTAACATGATGACCAACAATAACAGGTACTATCCGATCATAAAAAGGATGATTAAGCTTCATATGTTCTAAATCTTTACCTTTGCAGTAAGCCACCACTCGGTAATCATCCAAACCATAACGAAGCATCGCATCTTTCATTAATTTTTCAGCTAAAATCAACCGCTCTTCGCCACTTTGAACCATCACATAATCAAAATCGGGGTTTAATGAAACTGCCTGATTTGCTGGTAATGTCCATGGCGTTGTGGTCCAAATAACCACCGAAATGGGGCCGTGCCCCGGCGCACCATCACTACTATGAAAACATTCAATAAAGGCCGCTTCATCTTGAACGCCAAAGCGTACATCAATCGCTGGTGAACGCTTATCTTCATATTCAACTTCTGCCTCAGCTAATGCCGAACCACAATCAGTACACCAATGCACTGGTTTTGAGCCTTTGTGCAAATGACCATTCTCGATAATACGGCCTAATGAACGAACCACATCCGCTTCAAACTGAAAGTCCATGCTCAAATATGGGCGCTCCCAATCACCGAACACCCCTAGACGTACAAATTCCTCTTTTTGCATCGCCACTTGCTTTGTCGCATACGTTCTACACGCCTTACGAAATTCTGCAGCAGATACTTTGACACCCGCCTTACCAATTTTCTTTTCAACCATCAGTTCAATTGGCAGCCCATGACAATCCCAGCCGGGCACGTAGGGAGAATCAAAACCTTGCAAGGTTTTGCTCTTAATAATCATGTCTTTTAATACTTTATTAACCGCATGACCTATATGAATGGGGCCGTTTGCATATGGAGGACCATCATGTAAGACAAATTGCGGTTGACCTGAAAATTTATCGCGAATTTTTTGATACAAGCCGATTTCTTGCCAACGCTTGAGTGCATTAGGCTCACGATTAGCAAGGTTCGCCTTCATAGGAAAGCTTGTTTTCGGCAAATTCAGTGTTGTTTTGTAATCCATGATTATCTTAGGATGGTAGTGATTGATTAAAGTATGTTTTAGCTTGTTCCGAATCTATAGCAATTTGTTGCTTTAATTGCTCTAAACTGTCAAATTTCTTCTCATGACGGAGTTTTTTAGCGAACGAGACGACAACGCGTTGGCCATATAAATCGCCTGAAAATTCAAACAGGTGTGCCTCTAGCAAAACAGCCGTCACATCTTCAATAGAAGGCCGCGTACCAACGTTAGCAACCCCTTGATAGAGCAAGCCCGAGTCGAGCGTTATTGTAACGGCAAAAACGCCTTTAAGCGGAGTTTTTCTGTTTTTAACACGAATGTTCGCGGTAGGAAATCCCAGCTCTCTCCCTCTTTTATGACCATGCATAACTCGGCCTGACATGCTGTAACGTCTATTCAAGTAAACCGCCACTTTATCTAGCTCAGCCTCTTCTAGCGCTTCACGAATTAACGTACTACTCACACGCTCATTATCTATTTTATAAGAATGAGACCGCTGCACTGAGAAACCATAATGCTCACCCGCTTTTGTTAAATAGTCGAAATTGCCTTGACGATTTTTCCCAAAACAAAAGTCATCGCCCACTATTAGCAACTTAACATTAAGGTGTTGAACCAACATTTGCACAAATTGCTCTGGCGACATATTGGCGAGTAGCTGATTGAAACGAACCAAATAAACGGCATCAATACTTGTCTTTGATAATTGTTCTATTTTATCTCGTGCGGTTGAAATTCGTGCCGGTGCGGCATCGCCTCGAAAATACTCAATAGGTTGCGGTTCAAAACACATCACCAGCGTTTTTAAATTCATTGCATCCGCTTGCCCTTGTAACGCATTTAACACCATACGATGCCCGGCATGAACACCATCAAAGTTACCAATCGTTAGCGCACACCCATCAGGAAAAATTGAGCCGTCGGGTAAATATCTAATCAACTTCATCAGTTTATCTAACCCTTAAATGCTAAATGTCGAGGGCGAATACCCAGCAAAAAAGCAGTCGTAACATACAACAAAATAACCGCCAATATTTCCAGTGTTAAATGCAATACCCGATCGAATGCCCCCCATTCATACCATTGCAATGGCGGGTAATCATAAAAATAAATAACACCAACACTAAGGTTTGCAACCAGCACTTTTACGAGAAAAATAAACCAACCTCGTTGAGGTTTAAACGCACCTTCTTTAAGCAAGGCGCTAAGCAATAAACCTGCATTCACAAAGGCCGCTAATGATGTTGCCAACGCTAAACCCACATGTTGATAAAACATAACGAGTGTAACGCTCATCAACATATTAGAAACCACCGCAATAACGCCAATTTTGACCGGCGTTTTCATATCTTGCCGAGACGTAAACCCTGGCACCAGCACTTTTACCAAAATAAATGCCGGTAGCCCTATTGCATAAGCCATAAGACTTAAGGATGCATTATTGACATCACTCGTGGTAAACGCATCATATTGAAATAATGTGGCCAGCATCGGTTGCGCTAAGAAGAACAAACCTAGTGCCGCCGGTACTCCTAATAAAACAACCCATCTCAAACCAGAGTCTAAACTCGCTGAAAAATCGGCCGCTTTTCCTGCCGCATGACTTTTCGATAAGTTTGGCAGAATAACCGTTGCCAACGCAATCCCAAAAATACCCAACGGAAACTCCACTAGCCTATCTGAAAAATAAAGCCACGACACACTACCCGCCACTAAAAACGATGCCAGTAATGTATCCACTAATAAATTAATTTGCGTTACCGATACACCAAACAATGCAGGCAACATTAAATTCATTATTTTTTTCACACCCGCATGCTGACGATCAAATGACAACTTAGGCATTAAGCCCAGCTTTTTCAAAAAAGGAAATTGAAACGCCAACTGAGCAATGCCCGCCAACAAAACTGCCCATGCCAGCGCCATAATAGGCTTCTCCAATAATGGAGATAGCCAAAATATTGCTGCTAAAAATGATAGGTTCAACAACACCGGTGTGATTGCTGGAATAGCAAACTTACCAAAGGTATTTAGCACTCCCCCCGCCATCGCGGTGAGTGAAATAAACAACAAATACGGAAATGTTAATCTCAACATCTCCACCGCCAAATCATGGCGCGTACCTTCAGATTCGAAACCCGGTGCAAATATATAAATTAAAATAGGCGCCCCTATAACACCTAGTAGCGTTATAAAAAATAACACTGTTGCCAACGTACCGGCTGTTTTAGCAATGAGCTCTTTTAGCACTTCAGTTGACTGAGTCTCTTTATATTCTGACAAGACAGGAACAAAGGCCTGTGAGAACGCTCCTTCTGCAAATAAGCGCCGCATGAAATTGGGAATTTTAAAGGCCACAAAAAACGCATCGGTACCTTCGCTCGCACCAAAAAAACGCGCGATGACAATGTCTCGAACAAACCCTAAGACACGCGAAACCATCGTCATACTGCCTACAGTAGCAGTCGATTTTATTAGCGTTTTACTCAGCGTCTTTACCTCTGTTTGTTAAATAGCTTCCACCCTTATAGAGAGAAGCTTCGTTAATGCGGAATGGGTTCTAGCCATGTTCAAGCTTATTAGACTTTGTATTATAAGGGCTTGCGGCAATCAACACACCTTCGATTTAAGTTATCGTTGTATAGCTGCCACGATACACTTAGAATAAAAATAAGCTATAAAGTGGATAATGAAATTGGTTTCAGGTCACAAGAATACTTATCGTACTATTTGGTTAAAGCGTTTAATCATCACCTCGGTCCTATTTGGCGTATTAATTATTGCATTACCATACGCTATCCAATTTGGCATCATAAAAGGGTTTAGCGACGCCGGAAGCAAAGCCATCTCTCTTGATGACGTTAATTTCAACCCTTTTACCGGCAAATTATCTATTCACCACTTGCAGACACAAGAACTACAACAAACACAACCCGACCTGTCCATAGCATCCCTTACCCTTCAAATTGATTGGCTACCCCTATTTAAGCAACGCTTGCTGGTCACCTCTCTCACCATTAAAGACGCCCATATAAAAATTGAGCAAAAAGACCCTGAAACGCTTTACGTTGGTAATATTAAGATCCCTTTAAGCACCCCGGAAAGCAGTGAAAATAAAGAGCAATCAACTACTTGGAAGTTTGGTTTAAAGAAACTACATTTAATAAACAACTCTTTTGTCTATCAGTCTACCGCTTTCTCAGACCATTTCAGCATCAATAATTTAACGATCGATGAAGTATTCAGCTGGGACCCAGACAATTCATCTGCCTTCTCTTTTAATACACGACTCAATCAATCACCTATCAACGGTAACATCAATGTCTCTATGTTTTCTGAGCAACCCTCCATTAACGGTCAATTAAGTGTTAAAAATCTGGATCTTAATAGCTTTGCCTCTTTAGTAAAAAACAACGTCGATGAACTTAAAGGGCTGCTCGATACAGACATTGAGTTTTCAGTGTTATTAGGTGAAAACAACATTGATTATAGCCAAACCGGCTCCCTATCTATCAGGCAAGCAGCTATTACCGCTGCTTCTATACAGTACACACTGGGGTCGGCTGACTGGAATGGCTCCGCACAACTTATAACAACACCCGAAGAACCGACTATCAAGGCTCAAGGCCAACTAGTCCTGAATGAGCTATCCAGCACAAACCAACTAACAAAATTAGTGTTAGGCGCCGCACAGAAGTTAACTGTGAATAACTTAGCCATAAAAAAAACTAGTGATATAACGATCTCATCTGTAGAGGTAGAACGCTTATTCATCGGAAAAAAAGCATTAAACAATAGTCTACTGGATAGTAAAAAACTGCTTATCGACAAGCTCCGAGTTCATGACCTTACTAATATCGATATTAAAGAAATCAACGTTGATAGATTAAATGCCGCACTCGATATCAATAAGCATGGCGACATTAGTTTATTGAACGCACTGATTAATAGCTTACCGACAACAGAGAAAAAACAAACCGATGATACGAATAGTTCTGCCAAACCCCTTCAATTTCATGTAGATCAGCTTGCTATTTCAAAAAATAGTCAGATTAAATTTTCAAAAGAAACTGAACAAGAACGTGTTAAAAAAGAGATCATGCTAGAGCATGTCAGCATTGGTAATATCAATTCACTGACACCAAAAAGCCCAACACCTATTGATATCCAGGCGACGATAGATCAATTCTCCCAATTGACCATAAAAGGCAATATTTTCCCTCTTAGTAAAAAAACAAACGCCACTATTCAAACCAAGCTATCCGCTTTTGAGTTACATGAATTTTCACCCATAATTAGAGACGAACTAGGTTACAACATCCAAAATGGCCAACTCAATGCCGATCTAAACATTGCCATAAAAGACAATATCCTTAAAGGAGAAACAAGCATAGAAATCAACCAATTAGCCTTAGAGGCTGCCGACGAGAGCAAAATGGCAAAAATGACTCAGCAACTTTCGATACCTCTGGATTCCGCTTTATCGCTACTTCGCGATGATAACAACGATATCAAACTCAATATTCCCATCAACGGTGATCTCGCTTCGCCAGATTTCAATATCAGTGACGTTATTAACACCGCGATAGGAAATGCCTTAGAAGGCACCGTAAAAAATGTGTTGAAATATGCTCTGCAACCCTATGGCGTAATTTTTATGGCGGCAGAAAAAGCCTATGGCTTAGCAACGGCGATTAAATTAGAAGCGTTGGTTTTCCTTCCTGGGGACGGCACGCTACCAACAAATTCAATAACCCAGCTAAAACAAATCGGGGAATTAATGAAAAAAAGACCACAGTTAAGAATTCGTATCTGTGGTTTTGCTACCGACCATGACCGTGTTTTTTTACAGAATCTAGCTAATAACACCGATACTACCTCATCTGTAGAGCAGCAAGAAAAGTTAATCCATGAATCTCTACTTAAACTTGCAAACGAGCGCCAAACAACTATCAAAACTTACCTCGTCAGTAACTATCATATAGAGGCCACTCGTTTATTTGCTTGCAAACCTCAAGTTGAAAACAAGCCAAACAGTGAAACGGCTACAAAGCCAAGAGTTGAGCTGATGATTTAAAATTATCAGCTACATTAAGCACCTCTTTACTCCATCACAAAATCTCTTATTAATAAGGCATAGTAGCTCGGGCTTGACAAAGCCTAATTATTTAAGCAAAATGCGCAATCTTTTTTAATATCACTAGAGGATTTACCTTGGCTAACAGTGCACAAGCGTTAAAACGCGCCAAACAAGCAGAACAAAACCGCCAACTTAACATGGCTGCACGTACTCGATTACGTACTAAAATTAAACGCGTTGTTTATAGTGCCGAAGAAGGTAACGTTGAAGGTACTGAAGTAGCTTACAAAGATGCCGTACCTTACATTGATGGTGCCGTCACTAAAGGCATTATTCACAAAAATAAAGCGGCTCGCTTGAAGAGTCGCCTTAATGCTCGCATCGTTAAACTAAAGCAAGCATAAGGTAAGCTCTCACAGCTTCATAAAAGCCGACCTTAGTGTCGGCTTTTTATTGCCTACTTGTTTTTTTAAACCTAAATTAACACCAAGTTATCACGGTGAATAATCTCTGGCTCGCCAACAAAGCCAATCAAGCGTTCTATTTCTGAGCTTTTATTACGCTTAATCGTATCTATCTCAACTGAACTATAATTCACTAAGCCCCGTGCAAGCTCTTTACCCGACTCGCTCACACACGCAACAAGATCCCCTCTATCAAAAGACCCTTTAACACCTACAACGCCAATAGGCAATAAGCTCACACCCGATTGTTTAATGGCTTGCTCTGCCCCCTTATCCATAACAACCTCACCCTTCACATCTAAATGAGCCGTTAACCAGCGCTTACGAGCTGAAACAGGTGCCTCATTAGGTATTAATAACGTCCCTATCTGCTTACCTTCGATAACATTCAAAATAACATTATCCTTTAAACCAGGTGCAATAATGGTCGCTGTACCAGAACGTGAAGCAATGCGTGCAGCGGTTAATTTCGTCTGCATACCACCACGACCCAAAGCCCCAGCACCGGCACTCGCTGCAAAATCTAGCGAATCATCATTGACGCTCACCTCGTTTAGTAGCAAAGCATTTGAATTTATTCTCGGGTCACTATCAAAAAAACCATCTTGATCCGTTAAAATCATTAACAAATCAACACTCATTAAATTAGCTATGATGGCAGCCAGCGTGTCATTATCACCGACGCGTAGCTCTTCATTAGCCACCACGTCATTTTCATTAATAATTGGAACCACTGATAAATCTAACAAGGTTTTTATGGTCGCTCTAGCGTTTAAATAACGCGTTCTATTCGCTAGGTCATCATGTGTTAACAAAACCTGAGCCGTTTTAAACCCTTGCGCTTGAAAGCTTTGCTCATAAGCCTGGATAAGCCCCATTTGCCCAACTGACGCAGCCGCTTGAAGTTCTTGAAGTGTGTGCGGGCGTGTCGACCAACCCAACCTCACCATACCTTCCGCAACCGAGCCTGATGAAACAACAACCACATTAATTCCGCGTGATTTTAATTCGCTAATCTGCTCCACCCAGTGATTAATAGCCGAGCGGTTTAGACCTTGACCATTATCTGTTAAAACGGCGCTGCCAATTTTAACAACGCAACACTTCACCCGTTTCAGATCTGCTCTTGATTTCATACTATTAAATTAACTACCTTCTTCTGGCTTTTTTTCGTCACTTAATTCAAGCGCTTTTTGCTCTTCGATATAATCCATAATCGCATGCACTAACTGATCAGTTCCCTGTTTTCGAATGGCTGATACCTTAAACACCGGTCCTTTCCATTTCAATTCATCAACAATCAACTGGCAATAGCTATCTATTTCCTCTTCTGGGAGTAAATCGATTTTATTTAGCACCAGCCAACGAGGTTTCTCAGCGAGACCACCACCCCACTTTTCTATTTCCTTTATCGCCGATTTTGCCGCTTTAACAGGGTCTACATCTACTTCATATGGCTCAACATCTACAACATGCAGTAATAAATTATTTCGCGCTAAATGACGTAAAAATAAATTACCTAAGCCCGCACCATCAGCTGCTCCTTCAATAATTCCCGGAATATCGGCAATCACAAAACTACGTAACTCGTCTGCTCGAACCACCCCTAGACTCGGATGCAATGTTGTAAAAGGGTAATTCGCCACTTTAGGCTCCGCCGACGATATAGCACGAATTAGGCTTGATTTGCCGGCATTCGGTAACCCAAGCGTACCAACATCTGCCAGCACCTTAAGCTCAAGCCTTAACACTCTTTGCTCTCCATCTGAGCCTGGTGAAAACTGCCTAGGCGCCCGATTAGTACTACTTTTATAACGCGTGTTACCCAAACCATGAAAACCACCTGACGCTACCAGCAACCGTTGTCCTTCACTCGTCACGTCACCAATCAACTCATCGGTTCCGTCATCGTAAACAACAGTACCAAGTGGGACGGGTACAATCAAATCATCACCACCCTTACCTGTACAGTTACGGCTTTGCCCTTTTTCACCATGCTCAGCTCTTATTAATCGATTGAAACGCATATCAATTAATGTGTTTAATGCTTCTCTACCTTCCAAATAAACACTCCCACCGTCACCGCCATCACCACCGTCTGGGCCACCAAATGGTATGTATTTTTCACGTCTAAAGCTCACATGGCCTTTGCCACCATTGCCTGCTTCGACTCTAACACTCGCCTCATCTACGAATTTCATTTTGTGTTTTCCATTGTCTTTATATGACTGCGTCGCCTAACTGTCTTTATACTTCGTTATATTTTGGAGCAATAAAAAACCCTGTCAAAGACAGGGCTTTTTTAATACGTACCTGCCGTTATGACCGCAGCGCACTGTTTGTTTATATTAAACAGTTTCGATACGAATATACTTTCTACGTTTCGGGCCTTTGATTTCAAATACAACTTTACCTTCTTCTGTCGCAAATAAAGTGTGATCTTTACCCATCCCAACATTTTCACCTGCATGAAAACGTGTACCTCTTTGACGAACTAAAATATTTCCGGCTAAAACGCTTTGACCGCCATAACGTTTAACGCCAAGTCGTTTTGATTCGGAATCGCGACCGTTTCTAGTACTACCGCCTGCTTTCTTATGTGCCATGAATCTATCCTTTGTTTATTAAGCTGCAGAAATACCTGTAATGGTCACTTCAGTGTAATACTGACGATGTCCCATTTTTTTCATATGGTGCTTTCTTCGTTTAAATTTAATAATATTAACTTTTTTGTGACGACCTTGAGATTTAACTGTTGCCGTTACGGTTGCACCGTCAATATGAGGTGTACCTACTTTAAGTCCAGCATCACCATTTACCAATAACACTGAGTCAAAAATAACCTCACTGCCTTCTTCAGCATCTAGCTTTTCGATCTTAAGGAAATCACCCTCGGCTACTTTATATTGTTTACCGCCTGTTTGAATTACCGCGTACATTGTCTAGAGACTCCCTAGTTTGTGGGTGGTTTTAAAAAAGAGGCGAATTTTATCCTTTAGTGCGCACTTGGTCAATGCCAAATAAACAAGGAAAACCATTTTCTTAACTGCTTTTAAATCATAATCCTTGTTATTATACCCCTTTAATTTAATTTACCTTAACTTTATCCACCTCATGAGCAGCACAACCGAGTCTCCCATAACACCTAAAATTGACTTCAAAGCAATACAACAACTCATGGCCCCAGCCATGAATCAAGTAGACAAAAAAATTCTACGAGAGCTTAATTCAGATGTCGTTTTAATTAATCAAATTGGTTCTCATATCGTCAATAGCGGAGGAAAGCGTTTAAGACCAATGCTCGTTGCACTATCTGCCTGCGCATTGGGTTATGAAGGAAACGAACACACAACGCTGGCAGCCGTTATTGAGTTTATTCACACAGCCACGCTGTTACACGACGACGTTGTCGATGAGTCTGACATGCGTCGCGGCGACGATACCGCTAATGCTATTTGGGGTAACGCAGCAAGCGTCCTGGTGGGGGATTTCTTGCATTCGCGTTCATTTGAAATGATGGTCAGCGTTAACAACATGCCTGTCATGGACCTCTTATCTCACACCACTAATGCCATTGCGGAAGGTGAAGTATTACAACTACTAAACATCAACAACCCTGATACCAGCGAAACACAATACCTTGAGGTTATCCGCAGGAAAACAGCTAAACTTTTTGAAGCCGCGACTCAACTGGGCGCAATACTTGCCAATAAAGACAACGATATCCAAATGGCTGTCGCCACCTACGGGCTTCACTTAGGCAATGCTTTTCAGATTATGGATGATATGCTTGATTACACAGCAGAGTTGGCAGAGTTGGGCAAAAACCTTGGCGATGATTTAGCGGAGGGCAAACCTACTCTACCGCTAATCCATGCCATGCAACATGGAACTGAACAACAAGTTAATTTCATTAAAGAAACCATTAAAAAAGGTGATCGAGACGCCTATCTTGATATTTTAGCCATCATTAAGTCTACTGGCTCGCTGGAATACACCGCAAAATTTGCTGATGAGGAAGCTCACAAAGCTATAGATGCCTTAAGTATTTTACCCAACAGCGACTATAAAAAGGCAATGGAGCAACTGGCCTTATTTTCCATACAACGCAGCTACTAAACCTGTCTCTTATACACATCTCCGAGCCCACGAGACCTCTCTACATCTC
>OJFP01000015.1_pt1 | contig 134296 bp, 111 predicted proteins | sample 1594141 | NCBI WGS metagenome assembly OJFP01 (sample SAMN05416843, study PRJEB24817) | seawater metagenome | isolation source: Sea water | place: Canada:Atlantic | collected 2013-07 | reverse complement strand
AGATGTAGAGAGGTCTCGTGGGCTCGGAGATGTGTATAAGAGACAGGTTTAGTGAGTCGCCCCACGTATGCCCTTGATTACCTCTGCCGTAGTTACTCGTATTGTAGATAAACGTCATGTCGATTCTCGCTCGACTCTCGGCTGGAGACTGGCCTGCCGTCTCAGCGAGATCTGCATACTGCGCCTCCGACATTGCGGTGTATTCCATACCGACACTGTCTAAATCATAAGCAAACGGACTTTTATCTCGATTCCAAATCGCCGGCCTCATTTTGGAGTTCAGCACCGCTTCTATTGTGGGTACCGAGCCATTGTGGAAATAAGGCGCGGTCGCCCACGCGCCAACTAGCGGCGGCGGCACATAACCGATTCCCTTTAGTGGCTTAAATACTGGCGCGAGTTCTGGTGTGCCCTGTGACTCATAGTAAACCGCCAGCTTACCGATATGCTCGATAACTGGCATCAGCTCTTCAATCGCCTCACTGTAGCTCGAATCTGTGCCCACATTTCGAAGCTGCTCCGAACCGCTATAATTCACAAACCAGGAGCCGGGGAGACTGTAGTCGGTTGCTGAAGGCTTTTTCGTGTACTCACCATGGCATTGAAAACACGCCAGAAAAGTGGAAGGGTCTTCAGGCTGAAGTTTGCCATGAAAGATTTTCTCCCCCATTTGAACTAACTCTGGGTCCAAATTTTCTGGAAAACTTGGCGCCTGAGTTTCTCGAGCAAAGGCAAGCGCTCTCGCGGTCATCTCAACATGCTCAGCATGATGCTCATTGATGTCTTCGTTACCTACACTAAAATTGAGTGAGAAATGCGCTGCATCATTAGGTGCACCATCTCCGTACCAATAATCGCGGGCTTTATATTTCATCGTCCACCAGGGCATCGCTTGAACTGGGGGCCGCTTGAGGTTATTCATCACTTCGACAGGCGGGGTGAGTTCGTCTGAAGTGAGCAGCCCCGTCACCTCTGGATTAGTCATGTGTGCGGCGAGATTCCAAACGGCGTATTGACCATAATTATCTCCTCTGACCACTTCACCGTAAATTTCCGTCAGTGGTGAGGAGGTTTGAATAACGCTGTTGCTGGCCAAACCTGCAACAACAACGCCATTCACAACACCCGAATGACAGGCGAAGCAGTTGGCACTGGCGAACTCTTTACCTTCACGTTCGAAAGCAGATAACCCCATATCAAGGGCCGCGTCAGTCTCTCCGGAGAATGAAGTCAAGGCACCCTCACTGTAAAAGCGCCCCTCATCAGTGGTTGGGTCATAGCCCAACTCGCCTGCTTTGCTGGCAGCAATCGACCGCCGAAAGTTCACAGCACTCATTGGGACCTGAAAGTCGAACATCTTTCCTGATAAAATCTGAGCCAGTCCAGCCTAGCCCTCTTCAGTATAGGCATCAGGCTCAAAACCGTGGAAGGAAAGTAAAAATTCTTCTTTATCTGAGTAAACGGTGCCTACAGCGACTAGCATTGAACCTGCGATAACTCCCTTAAAACCCGCTCTCATAACCGCTTCCTTATTCATTTGATCTCAATATATTAATTTTCCGTGTGTGGCGTCACGCCTTTCTCGGCAATACCTCTAACCCAGAGACTTGGCGTACCTTTAAAACTCTATGAACCGACAGGTAACCCTGTGAAATTAACATAAGATGAAGGTGCCGTCTCTAGCCTAGGCAATGTGCACCAGAACGCTTACAACTTCCTTTTTTTCTGTGGAATTGCTAAGTTAAACGCCCAAAATTAAGCGAATTTCTGCCTCCAACTTGTCAATAACAGCACAACATCCATCCGCCTGCCCAATCAAAGGGAATACCCAAAAGGATTTAGTCACATGGCCACACACAAAATAGCGTTACTCGACGGCGATGGCATCGGCCCAGAGATTATGGCCGAAGCAGTAAAAATTCTCGACCTTGTTGCGCAGCGCAACGATATTGACTTCGAACTCGTCCACGGCGCATTTGGCGCCAGCGCCTATTTCAGCCACGGGGACTCATTCCCCGAAGAAACCAAAAAGCTCTGCGACGAGGCGGCAGCGATTTTAAAAGGCCCTATAGGACTCAATCACGAAGACTCGAAAAAAATTCCTATCGACATGCAGCCAGAGCGAGGCGCCCTGTTGCCTTTGCGTCGCCGCTTCAACACGTTCGCAAATTTTCGCCCCGTTTACCTGCCCCAAAGCCTTGCCCATTTCTCGCCGCTCAAGCCTGAAATCATCGGCGATAACGGCATTGATATTATTATCATTCGAGAACTCGTTGGCGGACTGTACTTTGGCAAGAAAGAGATGGGCATCAACGCCGAAGGCAAGCGCTATGTTGTCGAGAACCTTGAGTATGACGAAGACCAGATCGCTAATATTGCCCGCGTTGCGTTCGATACTGCTCAGAAGCGCAAAAAAGTGCTGCACAATATTCACAAGTCCAATGTCTTGAAATCTAGTGTGCTGTGGAACGAGATAATAGACGAGGTCGGCGCAGACTACCCCGACGTGAAAGTTGTCAATATTCTAGTGGATGCCGCGGCGACCTACCTGTGTTTAAACCCAGGCCAGTTCGACGTGATGGTGATGGAAAACATGTTCGGCGATATCTTAAGCGATCAGGCAGGCGGCATACTCGGCTCGCTTGGTCTTATGCCTTCGGCGTGCATTGGCCCCGAGAAGGCGTATTACGAACCTTCACACGGTTCGGCACCTGACATCGCAGGCCAAGGCATTGCGAACCCCTACTCAATGATCGGTTCGGTCGCAATGATGCTCGAAATGAGTTTTGGGATGGAAGCTGAGGCCAAGAACGTCTGGCATGCAATGCAAGAGGTCTTCGCTCAGGGCAATTCGACTCCCGATCTTTCGAAGCCAGGCGCTGGTGTGAATATGATTAGCACGAGTGCCTTCGGCGATCTCGTTGCCGCCGAACTAGCAAAGTGCCCAAAATTTTAAAGCAGGCTTGCCAGCAGAAGAGACCAAAAAGCGCCTGCTAACGAGGCGCTTTTTTTTTGCAGCGCACTAACCAAATGCTTCGGCATGCATCCTTAGGTTAATCATGCGAAGCGTCGCTTTCACCGCGGCGAGTACCTGATTGGAATCTACGCCGCGCGTTTTAAAGTCCTGCTCCTGCCATTCCCACGTGATGATACATTCGGTGAGCGCGTTGATCTTTCCACCTCGAGGTATGTGGACCTCGTAGTCAATCAGGGCAGGCATGTCGAAGCCAGTTGGCTCGAGAATTTTCTCGATTGCATCGAAGAACGCAGCAAACCCACCATTGCCCGAGCCCGAACCTTGCGCTTCTTCGTCGCCTATTTTTACGCGAATGCTTGCCGTGCTTTCAACGTCGAGGCCGCTGTTGATGTAACAATTAAGAAGCGAAATGTGCTCGAAGTCACCACTTTGCATGACATCTGCAATGATGAAAGGCAGGTCTTCGGACGTAATAATCTGCTTTGAGTCACCGAGTCTGACAACGCGCTCGAGCACTTTTGCCTGATCCTCTTTACTGAGACTTATCCCTAATTCATCCAGATTATTTATAAGCGACGCCTTGCCGCTCATCTTACCCAGCGCATAAACGCGTTTGCGCCCGAATCGCTCTGGGCTCAGATTAGTCACATAAAGGTCACCTTTTAAGTCGCCATCCGCATGAATACCTGCTGTCTGAGTAAAGACATCCGCGCCCACAATCGGCGTGTTAGCGGCGATCCACTTGCCAGAGAAATTTTCAACCATGCGGCTAAGCGTAGTGATACGTGTCTCGTCTATTCCGAGCGCCATGCCCATCTTATCGCGCAGCGCCACGGCAACCTCGGCAAGCGAGGCGTTTCCTGCCCTCTCGCCGAGACAGTTTATTGTGCAATGAATCGTGTTGATGCCGACTTCCACCGCCGCGAGGGCATTAGCCGTTGCGAGGCCGTAGTCGTTATGCGGATGAAAATCGAAGGTCTGATCTGGGAACCGCGCCATCATGTCAGTGAGCGACTCGCGAACCTCTTCGGGGGACAACAAGCCCAGGGTGTCTGGCAACAAGTAGTGACCGATACCAAACGATCGGGTCGCCTCGATAAGACCAAAAACATAGTCGGGGCTGTCGGCATAACCATTCGACCAATCCTCTAAATACATATTCACGCGCAGGCCCTTCTCATGCGCGTAGGCTACCGTCGCCTCGATATCGGCGACATGCTGTTCCAGGGTTTTGCTCAGCTGCTCTCGGCAGTGTTTCTCGCTGCCTTTCGCGAGCAGATTGATGACCTTGCCACCCGCACTGACTATCCAGTCGACACTGCGCTTGCGATCGACAAAGCCAAGCACCTCGACGCGATCGACAAGGCCGTTCTCCGCCGCCCATTCGGTAATCTGCGCCACCGCCTGCTTTTCTCCGTCGGACACGCACGCCGAGGCTACTTCGATGCGGTCGACCTTGAGCGACTGCAGCAACGCGCGTGCGATACTCACTTTCTCGCTGCCGGAAAATGAGACGCCTTGAGTCTGCTCGCCATCGCGTAGCGTAGTGTCTAGTAGCTGAATGCGGCGAGCTTCGGGTTTAGAATTCATAGCAGTGTCTCTGTTGATGTGGCGACCCTGATTAGCAGGGCCTACGGATTCTAGCAAAGTCGATAGCTGGTGTTAATCGCTCCGCGATTTTTCGGCACCACAGAAGATTGCGCATATTCGCCGGTATCTCCACTTCTTTGCGGGTGCTTAACTTCCAATGCGTTTAATAACGTAGAATACATCCTCATTTGATTAACCAACTCAAAACGAGAGCAACACATTGTGAACTCTGAGAATACCCAGTCCGACAGCAAAGAAAGCATTAACGCCCACACCGACGAGTCCTCTTATCCTCGCGCAGGCCTGCCCCGACGCTTGGCAGCCCTACTCTATGATGGCTTTCTTGTGTTTGCGATGTGGATGTTTATCGGCTACGCGATGCTGGGCATCTTCGGCACCGATAGCAATCAGGTGGTCGAGGGTGTTGTTCAAACAGACTCTGTGGTTAGCACACTCACTTTCTTACTGATGGTTGCGAGTAGCTCCGGGTTCTATCTCTGGTTCTGGACTCGTGGAGGGCAAACACTCGGAATGATTTCTTGGCGTTTAAAGGCGGTGTCTTTCGACGATCGGCCGATGAGTGTCCGGCAAGGCATAATCCGATTCTTCTCAGCATGGCCCGCTTTCTGGCTCGCCGGAATCGGCTATTTCTGGCTTTACCTCGACAAGAATAACGATGCACTGCACGACAAACTGAGCGAGACCAAGGTCATTCTGATGCCGAAGGGCCATAAGCCATTCGAGAAGAAAACTACGTAAAAAGCGCTAGCGCACTCTTAGCATCGACACGATCCCCAATGCCGCACAGCTCACAATGGGTAGCAATACGGCAAACAGCGGGTTAATGCCAAGCAGCAGGCTTGCCGGTTCTAGCAGCTGCTGCAGTATGGTAAACAGAAGCCCAACACCTATTGCGACAAAGACCCGAAAGCCCATCGTCGCTTCGCGCAGCGGGCCGAAAACGAATGAGACCGCTAATAGCACAAGCGCGAGCGTCGCTAGCGGCTGCAGTAATTTCCCCCAAAAACTTAGCATATAGCGATCGGAATCCAATCCTTGGGACTCAAAGAAACGAGCAAAGTTATAGAGGCCGCTGATCGACTGCCTGTCTGGCGCTACAAGCAGCACCGCAAGCAATTCCGGAGAGAGATCAACCAGCCAGTCTTCACTCTCACGCTGCGCTGTTACCACCGAGTCCGCCAAAAACCGAGTCTCTAACACATTCTCTAGTCGCCAATAGCCTCCTTCGGCGGCGTCGATATACTGCGCACTCTGCGCGAAACTGATGCTCGCCAGACCAATCCCTGCCTTTAGCTTAGAAACTGCCGACTCTGGCTCAACGCCTGTTAAACGATATCGCGAGACGCCATACAATGACTCTCCTCCAGGCGCGATGGCATTCACGTGGACAAACTCATCGCCAATGCGACGCCAACTCCCTTGGCCCGCGTCGATAGCCTGCACGCCGCTTCGCAGTACCGCCTTCGAACTCTGCGCAGACTGCTGGAGCGAAGGCGCAATGTATTCGCCAAGCACGAGGCCTGCGATCATCACCACAAACGCCGGCTTCAACACTGCCCACACCAAACGCCAGGTGCTGACGCCCGCCGACTGAATGACTATTAATTCGTTATGCGATGCCATTACACCGAGACCGATAAGGCTGCCGCCTAGCGCCGTAAAGGGAAGAAGCTGGAATACCCGCGAGGGGAGCGTCTTAAGCACATACAAAAGTGCCTGCGCAGAAGTGTAGGCATTTTCGCTATCGCCTAGCTCCTCGACCAATGCAAACACCACATCGATACTCAGCACGAGCGAGATGACCACTAGCATAGCGAGCAACACGCGTTTGCGTATGTAAGAATCAATAAGCGTCATGGGTTTGCTAACCATTAGGTCGCCCTCGCTGCGGCGCGCCTGGGCAGGTTAAGAAAACCATTTGCCGCGAGAGCAATAAAAAGAAACACCCCGTGAACCCACCACATAGCCAGGGACGGAGATAATTCGCCTACCGAAATCGCATCGCGGCAATACTGCAGCAGCACAAAGTAGGTCGCATAGAGCAAAGCGGCTGGCACGAGACGAGAATAACGTCCCTGCCTTGGGCCAACTCGGCTTAGTGGCACAGCGATAAGCGTGAGTATCGGCACGAGCAGAAGTGTCGCAATACGCCACTGCAATTCGGCGATGCGGGCGAGGTCGGCGCTGCCAACTAATGCCAGAGTGGACAGCGTTTCTTCTTCGAGAATAAGCTCGCGCTCGCGAGCATCGGGGAGTCTGACCGACTGGGTTTGTGAACGGCTCACCGTGTAACCGGCGGCGCCAGGGACCCCGTCATATTGCGCGACATTGCTCAGCTGCATAAACCGCGAACCATCGGGTTCGACAACGGGTCGTGCGCGCTCGGCAATGAGTATTCTCGGGGCAGCATCGGCGCCCGTTGCGACAAACACGCCTTGCAACTGCCGCTCCCCCGCGTCGGAGGTAGACACCCGTTCAGCATGTGTGACGCGCGCGCCTCCACCGAAGCTCTGAAACTGCCCTGCAACAATCAAATCGACTTCGGTGAGGTTTTTCTGCGCCTGCAGCAGCTCCTCTGTTTTGCGCACGCCCCAAGGCGCGAGCACCAACGAAAGGGAGCCAACGAGAAACATAACCAGTGCAGCAAACCCTAAGCTCATGCGCACAAGTTTCCGCTCGCTGAAACCACTGGCTATCAGCACCACCATTTCGTTTTCGGCATACATCCGCCCGTACACAAGCAGAATAGACAGGAAGAAAGCGAGCGGGACAATAACGAGGAGGAAGTCGGGAAGGCGGAAAATAATCAACAGAAACAGGGCGTCTGTCGCAAGCTCACCCGCGACAGCCTGACCCAAGTATTGGATAAACCGGCCAGTGAGCGCTACAACCAAAAGCACGAGCGTGACAGCTGCCATCGCTTGGAGGAGCTGCCGGCTAAGATAGCGAAATACGATCAATCGGGCCTGCTCCGCGTTTTAGAATGGCTAAGGCACAAGTCTAATCGATTTGACGCGGGTACGTTAGTCTCGCTAAGCCACCCTCACCTGAGGCATTTCTATCCTCGTTTTGAATGCTGCGGGAACATCAGCCAATTGGTGTTTATCAAAATCCATAAAAACAACACCAACTTTTGCCTTACAGACGATCTGGTCAAGCGCTGCGTTGTTCACCGTAAAGCCAATATCACAGCCATAGCGGGTAAATTCGCCTACCGAAACATCGATAATGAGGGTGTCGTTTGCGAAAGACTCGGCGCGGTATTCGATAGCGAAATCGGTGACCACAAGACCTAGGCCATAAATATTGCCCTCGGTGAAGCCGAGATCGCCCAGCATCTGCAGCCTTGCCTCGTGCAGAATCGCCACCATTGCTGCGCTGTCTAAATGCTTCGCGTAGTTCAAATCACTGATCCCCACTTTTCGCTCCATACGAAAGCGCAGGTTGTCTGGAGTACTCACCTTAATTCTCGGCATATAAATTCTCCTGTATTGGCATTATAAGCTATGACCTGCTTTCCGCTGGAGAGTTCCAACAAGGTGACCGCGATACCCTTGGTTAACGTTCATTATAAGATTCGGCTAATCATTCGAAAAGCTGTGTTGAAAATTTGCATAAGCCCCTGAAACTCCCTAGGATTATCGACCTAGATCCAGACTCACCTCAGCATCCCAATAGGATTACCGATGAAAACTGCTCTTAAAACCAGTACCCCCGTTCGACTTGTCACTGATTGCCTCGTTATTGCCGTCGCAGCGAAGAATAAATTCAGCGCCGAAGCAAAAGAAATCGACATAGCTAGCGGCAAACGACTCGCGCGCGTTCTCGAAAATGGCGACTTTGATGGCAGCCTCGGCACGTCGCTAATGCTGCAGGGGTTAGAGGGCGTGAAGGCAAAGCGTGTTTTACTCGTAGGCTGTGGCGACAAAGCCAAACTCTCTCTCAAAGAGGCTCGGAAGCTACTGATAAGCATTGCTAAAAGCTTGCTTTCAAGCCAAGCGAAGGACGCGCATCTCGCGCTCGCCAGCCTCGCACTCGCCGGGGCAGATCATTACTGGCTGGCAGAACGCCTCGCACAAGAGCTCGAAGATGCAAGCTACAGCTACAGCACCACAAAGAGCACAAAGGCGAAAGCATCAGCGCTTAAGTCTATAAGCCTCGCGGCGCCTAAGGGCACCTCTAAAGCAAAAATCGATACAGCATTCGCCAACGGTGTCGCCACCGGTCGCGGCATCAATTGCGCCAAAGAACTGGGGAATTTACCTGGCAACATCTGCACACCTATCTACCTTGCACAGCAGGCGATTGACCTCGCCAAGGGTAACCGAGCACTGACCGTGAAAGTCCTTTCTGAGAAACAGATGGCGCGCCTTGGCATGGGATCCCTGCTATCGGTATCGGCCGGATCGTCTCAAGAGGCGCAGTTGATAGTGATGGAATACAAAGGCGCGAAAGTGAAGCCGAAAGCTGATCGGCCTGCGCCGCATATGCTCGTCGGCAAGGGCATTACCTTTGACACCGGTGGCATCAGCCTAAAGGCTGGCGCTGCTATGGACGAGATGAAATTCGACATGTGTGGCGCCGCGAGCGTCATCGGCACAATGGCCGCAGTGGTCGAAATGGCACTGCCAATCGATATCGTTGCCATTGTTGCTGCGGCAGAAAATATGCCTAGCGGCAAGGCAACCAAGCCCGGTGACGTCGTAACAAGTATGTCTGGCCTCACCATCGAAATTCTCAACACCGATGCCGAAGGCCGCCTCGTGCTCTGCGACGCCCTCACCTATGGTGAGCGTTATAAGCCGGCTAGCGTCATCGATGTCGCCACCCTGACAGGCGCCGCGGTCGCCACCTTCGGCTCGCATGTGAGCGCAATGCTGAGCAACGACGACGCATTGGCAGCAGAGCTCTCCGACTGCGGCAATGCGAGCCTAGATCAGGTGTGGCAGCTTCCTCTGCACGATGAATACCAGCACCTGCTCGACAGCAACTTCGCCGACATAGCCAACATAGGTGGCCCGCGTGCGGGAACGATTACCGCAGCTTGCTTCCTGTCGCGCTTTACTAAAAAGTTCAAGTGGGCGCACTTAGATATCGCCGGAAGCGCATGGAACAGCGGCGCGGCAAAGGGTGCGACTGGTCGCCCAGTGTCACTTCTGCTCGAGTATCTCCGTCGTAAGGCAGCCTAATCTAAAGCGATAAAGAGCGCCTACGCGATGACGCAAATAAACTTCTACAACCTGCAGCAGGACACCGAGCAGATGCGCAAGCTCTTTGCCTGCCGGCTAACCGAGAAGGCACTCTCGCTTGGGCATCGCGTCTGTTTGTTCGCGGGCAGCGAGGCGATAGCGAGTGAAATCGATGCGCTTTTGTGGTCATTTTCGAGCACTAGCTTTATTCCACACGCAATCGTCGCGGCAAATGGCACAAGTGCGGAGGACGTCAGCATCGCAGTGTCGACTCTGCCGCGCGATGCCACCGACGTCGTCATCAACCTGACGAGCGATGCGCTCGACAATGTCGAAGGCATCGCGCGCGTCAACGAAATCATTATCCAAGAGCCGGAGGCGCTCGAGCAGGCTCGTGCGCGCTACCGCCACTATCAGCAAGCGGGTGTTAAACCCGAGATGATTAAGCTCTAATCAGGCTCTGATTAAGCCCCATTTACACGTCATTTGAGCGCCATTTAAACGCCCAAGGATCTCTGCGAAGGCCAGCGCCTTGCGGTATACTTGCGATCTTTTAGCAATCATCGCTCTATTCAAAAGACTCAAGCAAACGAAGCGAATCATGGAAAAGACTTACCAACCCCAGCAACTCGAAGCCAACTGGTATAAGACATGGGAGGAGCGCGGCTATTTTGCGCCGCAGGGCGATGGCGATCCTTACTGCATCGTCATCCCGCCACCGAATGTCACCGGCAGACTGCATATGGGACATGGTTTCCAACACGCAATCATGGACGCGCTAACCCGCTACCATCGCATGCTGGGTTGCCAAACCCTGTGGCAGGTAGGCACCGATCACGCAGGCATTGCGACACAAATGGTTGTCGAGCGGCAATTGAATGCGGCGGGCACTTCGCGTCAAGAAATCGGCCGCGAAGACTTCGTGAATAAAGTCTGGGACTGGAAAGAAGAATCAGGCGACATCATTACCCAGCAGCTGCGCCGCTTAGGTTCATCATTAGATTGGTCGCGCGAACGGTTCACCATGGATGAAGGGCTGTCGAAAGTCGTCGAGAAGGTGTTCATCGACCTCTACAACGAAGACCTGATTTACCGTGGCAATCGCCTCGTCAATTGGGATCCGCAGCTGTTAACCGCGATCTCGGATCTCGAGGTTGTATCGGAAGAAGAAGAGGGATCGATGTGGCATTTCCGCTACCCGATCGCCGATAGCGATGAGCACTTGGTCATTGCCACCACGCGTCCCGAGACACTCTTAGGCGACAGCGCCGTTGCCGTTCATCCAGAGGATGCCCGCTATACACACCTCGTTGGCAAATTCGTCGATCTGCCCCTGTCCGGCCGCCGCATACCCATCGTTGCCGATGACTATGTAGACCCCGAATTTGGCACAGGCTGTGTGAAGATTACCCCCGCACACGATTTTAATGACTACGAGGTAGGCAAACGCCATGACCTCGAGATCATCAATATATTGACCAAACAGGCGAGCATTAACGACGAGGCACCAGAGGCCTACCGCAGCCTCGACCGCTTCGAGGCACGTAAGCAGATAGTCGCCGATATCGAGGCGCTTGGCCTGCTTGAGAAAATCGAACCTCACAAACTGAAGGTGCCGCGCGGCGATCGCAGCGGCGTAATTATCGAGCCCTATCTCACACACCAATGGTATGTGGCAGTACAGTCGCTCGCAGACCCTGCTATTAAAGCAGTCGAGAACGGCGATATTGAGTTCGTTCCGAAAAATTGGGAAAACACCTATTTCGCTTGGATGCGCAATATTCAAGACTGGTGTATCAGCCGTCAGCTTTGGTGGGGACACCGTATTCCCGCGTGGTATGACGAAGACGACAAGGTCTATGTAGGCACCGACGAGGCTAGCGTTCGTGCTGCACATGGGCTTGGTGACGACATCATTCTCAGACAAGACGAAGACGTGCTCGACACGTGGTTCTCCTCTGCATTGTGGACTTTCTCGACATTGGGCTGGCCTGACGAAACCGAGTTCTTTGACAAGTTCCACCCAACCAACGTGCTCGTTACCGGGTTCGACATCATCTTCTTCTGGGTTGCTCGGATGATTATGATGACGCTCAAGTTTACCGGCCAAATTCCGTTTAAGAAGGTGTATATCACCGGCCTCGTACGCGATGAAAATGGGCAAAAGATGTCTAAGTCGAAGGGCAACATCCTCGACCCTATCGACCTCATCGATGGCATTAGTATCGAAGACTTACTCGCCAAGCGGACCGCCGACATGATGCAGCCGCAGCTAAAACAAAAAATAGAAAAGGCAACGAAAGCCTCGTTCCCAGACGGCATCGCCGCCTATGGCACCGACGCGCTGCGCTTTACTTTTTATTCGCTTGCATCAACCGGCCGCGACATCAAATTCGACCTCGGACGCACTGAAGGCTACCGCAATTTCTGTAACAAAATATGGAATGCGGCACGCTATGTGATGATGAACATGGAAGATAAAAGCGTTAGCGATGCGGCACATCATGCGCCGAATTTCTCGCCCGCCGACCGCTGGATAATCAGCCGTTTCGAAAGCACTGCAAAGCAAATCGAAGAGTGCATGGAATCTTACCGCTTCGACATAGCCGCGCAGACGCTGCAAGAATTTGTCTGGAACGAGTACTGCGATTGGTATGTTGAGCTTTCGAAGCCGGTATTATGGGATGACGAGGCTAACCCTGAGGCCGCCGCGGCCGCGCGTTTCGTTCTCTTAAGCATTTTAGAAAAAAGCCTGCGTTTGATGCATCCGTTTATGCCCTATATCACTGAAGAAGTATGGCAACGCATCGCACCTCTGCTCGGCATAAAAGGCGACAGCATCATGCTGCAACCCTTCCCTGTGCCTAATGCGGATAACCGCGACAAGCAGGCAGAAGAAAGCATCGAATGGATTAAAGGCGTTATCGTTGGCATCCGCAACATTCGCGGCGAGATGGACATATCACCTGCTAAAACTATCAAGGTTTTTCTGCGCAGCGATAATCAAGCCGACAAGCAGCGTCTTGATGAAGCGCGTGTCTTCTTGCAAAAGCTAGCTAAGCTCGAAAGCATCGACTGGCTCGAGCCGGGCTCTACTGCCCCGACTGCAGCGACGCAGTTGCATGGGCAACTCGAAATACTCGTTCCCATGGCAGGACTTATCGATGTCGCAGCCGAACAGGCGCGACTCGATAAAGAAATTGGCAAACTCGAGGGCGGTATAAAGGCGGTAGGCGGCAAGCTCGGCAATGCCAAATTCGTCGATAATGCGCCCGACGCTGTGGTTGCCAAAGAGCGTGAAAAACTCGCAGAGATGGAATCGGCGGTCGTTGCCTTGCGCACGAAACGCGAAGAATTGGCGGCGCTGGCTTAAGCCTGCGCCGTTTCGTCTGTGGGTGCTATTCTGCGCGCAATTCGCGCGGCATGCTAAAGAAAATATTTTCTTCAACACCGTCGAGCTCGAGCGGCTTCGCACCAGACTCTCGCTCTAACCATTCGACAACTTGTCTCACCAGTATCTCTGGCGCTGAGGCGCCAGCGGTCACGCCGAATCGCGACTTGCCCTTGAGCCAAGCAGGGTCTATGCCTTCGACATTGTCGACCAGATAGGAATCACAGCCTAAGCGCTCGGCCAACTCCTTTAGACGATTCGAGTTAGAACTATTAGGCGAACCTACCACCAGCAGCAGGTCGCATTCGAGTGCGAGCTGCTTAACCGCGTCTTGGCGATTTTGGGTGGCATAGCAAATATCTTTTTTCCGCGGCCCCTCAATCGTTGGAAAGCGTTCGCGCAGGGCATCGATCACGAGCGACGTGTCATCCATCGACAGCGTAGTTTGGGTAACGTAAGACAGATGTTCGGGATTTCCAACCTCTAGTTTCGCCACGTCCTCGACCGACTCCACCAAATAAATACGACCACCCTTAAGATTTTCGTACTGCCCCATCGTGCCTTCCACTTCGGGGTGATTCTGATGGCCTATGAGAATACATTCACGCCCTTCCTGGCTGAATTTAGAGACTTCTAAATGCACCTTGGTAACGAGCGGGCAGGTGGCATCGAAAACACGGAAGCCCTTGGCATCGGCTTCTGTCTTCACCGCCTGCGATACACCATGGGCGCTAAATATGACTATCGCTTGACGGCCGAGTGAATCCTCAGCGGGAATATCTTCGAGCTCATCGACGAAGATGGCACCACGTTCGCGTAGCGTCTCTACGACAAATTTATTGTGCACAACCTCGTGACGCACATAGATCGGCGCACCATAGATATCTAAGGCGCGGTTCACGATATCGATTGCACGATCGACACCCGCGCAAAACCCTCGCGGATTGGCGAGACGGATAGTGGCGTCGGAGGCTATCGTCGTCATAGAGAAATCCTAGTTCACTAGAGGTTAGGTTTGAGTATACGCGCTGTGCTCGCCCCGTTACGAGAGCGACACGGCGCTTGTCCCAGGCGGAATCACCGACATCACCTTAGCGCGGAAGACGATCGGCTTGCCTGCGAGTGGGTGATTAAAATCGATTTCGATTGTCGCCTTGTTCAATTTGGTCACGACCCCCGGTAAGTCGCCGCCGCCGGGGTCTTGAAACGAGACGATTGTGCCAACCTCGGCTGGATTCATTGGGTCTTCGATAAGACTCTTAAACTTAGATGCGGGAAAGTTGTGGACATTGCGCGGATTCAATTCGCCAAACGCGAGTTCGGGCGGCAGCGTTACGTCGATTTCGTTGCCGACAATTAAACCAATCAGCGGTTCCTCGAAGCCCGGCAGTAAACTGCCATCGCCTACGTGGAAGGTCGCAGGTTTGTCGGCAAAATTGGAATCCACTATGTCACCGGTCGTGAGCGATACTGAAAAATGCAGCGTGACCCTCGAACCTTCTACGATTGCATTGCCTTCACTCATTTCACCCAGCCTCTTCTGTTTTACGCCGCGCAGTCTTGCGCATGCCGATTCCCAAACGCCGTTGTCGGCGCAACGGATGTGCTACGCCGACACAGCAATTTTGGGTCGCCGTGGCCTCTCACTTGCGCCACGGCGCGCGCCTTCACTACGCAAAATGCCTCACTTCACCGTCGCCAGAGATATTATCAACACAGCGCTTACAGATGGTTGGATGCACAGGATCAACGCCTATGTCAGCCGTGTGATGCCAGCAGCGCTCGCATTTCTCTTCGCCAGACGCAGCGATTTTAAGCTTAAGCCCGTCGAGCTCTGTAACAGCCGCATCGGCAGGCGCGGCATCGAGGGCGTGCACCGTCGCACGCGAATTGATCAGCACAAAGCGCAGTTCAGCACCTAGCGATTCGAGTTTCGCAGCCAACTCAGGCGCGCAATAAAGATCAACCTCAGCGCTCAGATTAGCATTCACCACTTTCGCGGCACGCTGGATTTCGAGTTCTTTATTCACTGCATTTTTTACGTCGATTAGCGTGCGCCAAAAAGCATCGTTTTGCGTTGTCGATTCTGCAAACCGTTCGACGCCATCACCGAAATCAGACAAGAACACCGAGAGCGGACGATCGCCGGGGATAGCGCCCCAGATCTCATCAGCGGTAAAGCTCAAAATCGGCGCAATCATTCGGCTGAACATTTCAAGCACATGGTGCATGGCAGTCTGCGTAGAGCGTCGCGCGAGCCCGTCTGATTTGCACGTATATTGGCGGTCTTTGATGACATCTAAATAGAAACCACCGAGTTCGTTCACACAGAAATTGTGAATACGCTGGTAGATATTATGGAAATTGTACTTGTCGTAATGATCGACAACCTCCTCCTCGAGCAACTGACACTGCCGCACTATCCAGTAGTCGAGCCCGATCAGATCCGCAGGGGCAACACTGTCCGTTGCCGGCTCAAACCCATTTAGATTCGACAGCATAAACCTCGCGGTGTTGCGAATGCGGCGATAGGAGTCGCCGACACGTTTGAAAATTTCGTCTGACACGGTCATCTCGCCGCGGTAGTCTGTGGCGGCAACCCACAGGCGAAGAATATCGGCGCCTTGGTCTTTGAAAATCTTCTGTGGCGCCACGGTATTGCCGAGCGACTTCGACATTTTACGGCCGTCGGCGTCGACGAAAAATCCGTGGGTGAGCACCTGCTTATAGGGCGCCGTGCCATTCATTGCGACCGCTGTCTTGAGCGACGATTGGAACCAGCCGCGGTGCTGATCCGAGCCTTCGAGGTAGAGGTCGGCGGGGTATTGCAGCTCACTGCGCTGATCCACGACGGAGAAATGGCTCACGCCCGAGTCGAACCACACATCGAGTGTGTCGGTGACCTTCTCATAGAGCGCCGCATCCGCCGCGCCGAGCAAGTCGGCTGCGTCGAGTTCGAACCACGCCTCGATCCCCTTCTTCTCGATTTTAAGCGCGACTTCTTCGATAAGCCGCACCGTTTCTGGATGCAGTTCTTGTGTCTCTTTATTGACGAAAAGCGTAATTGGAACGCCCCAGGTACGTTGACGTGAGACACACCAGTCTGGGCTACCTTTGAGCATTAACTCAATGCGCGCTTTGCCCCATTCCGGCACCCATTTCACGCCAGCGGCTGCGGCAAGGCTGTCTTCTAACAACCCTTTCTCGCTCATACTGATAAACCACTGCGGCGTCGCGCGGTAAATAAGTGGCGTCTTCGTGCGCCAGCAGTGCGCATAGCTGTGAGTGATCGTCTCGCGGCGCACCAGCGCATTCGCCTCGTCGAGTTTGGCAATGATTGCCTCGTCGACCTTGTAAACATGCTGCCCTGTAAACTCGCCCGCGCCCGAGGTATAGACCCCGTTTTCATCAACGAGATTCAGCGTGCCGATACCGTTTGCCCGGCCCACATTAAAGTCATCGACACCGTGGTCTGGTGCAGTGTGGACTGCGCCGGTACCCGCATCGGTGGTGACGTGGTCGCCCAAGATGATGGGCACTTCGCGCCCGGCGAAAGGATGGTTAAGCGCCTGCTTGTCTAAAGACTCGCCTGTCACGCTGCCGAGTTCTTCGAATTCACTGCAGCCATAACGCGCCATAATGCCGTCGATCATGTCTTTGGCGAGAACTAACAGTTCTTCACCTGCGCCCAAATCACAGCGCACTAGCGCATAATCGAGTTCGGCATTTAAGCTAACCGCCTGGTTTGCCGGCAAAGTCCACGGCGTTGTCGTCCATATCACAACACTTAAGTCGCCCTGCGCTTCTGCCGCACCGAACAGCGCTAAGACGCCCGCACGATCGACAACGCTGAAGCGCACGTCGATAGCGAACGACTGCTTGTCTTGGTATTCGACCTCGGCCTCAGCAAGCGCCGACGCGCCGACCACACTCCAGTAAACCGGCTTATAGCCTTTAACCAGATGGCCATTGCCGGCGATCTTACCGAGGGCGCGCACAATGTTTGCCTCGGTCGAGAAATTCATCGTGAGATAGGGGTTTTCCCAATCGCCGAAGACACCTAAGCGAATGAAATCGCGCTTCTGAATCTCTACCTGTTTGGCTGCGTATTCACGGCAGGCTGTGCGGAAATCGGCGTGGGAGATTTTGACCCCAGCCTTACCTTTCTTCTTCTCGACATTGTGCTCGATAGGCAGTCCATGGCAATCCCAGCCAGGGATGTAAGGCGCGTCGAAACCGCTCATCGACTTTGCTTTAACCACGAAGTCTTTGAGCGACTTGTTGATCGCATGACCCAGGTGGAGTTCGCCATTGGCGTAGGGAGGGCCATCATGAAGTATAAATTTTGTCTTCCCGATATTCTTGTCGGCGATGCGCTGATAGATATCGAGTTTCTGCCAGCGAGCGAGCATTTCTGGTTCGCGCTGCGCAAGACCCGCCTTCATGGGAAATTCAGTAAAAGGCAGGTTGAGGGTTGCTTTTAGGTTGAGGCTGTCTTGATCGTTGCTCATGATTTCGCTTCTTGTTGTAAGCGAGCGCGGCCACTGCCGCGCTCCGCTCTTTAATTTGCTATGGAAGAGTTTCGCCAATACCGCGTCTAGTCGCGGCTATGGCTAATAATGAGTTCGCGCACACGCGCGATATCCTCCTCTAGCTGATGCTTAAGCGCGTCTAACGATTCGAATTTCATCTCGTCGCGCACTTTAGCGATAAACACAATTTCGAGTGTTTCGCCGTACAAATCCCCACGGAAATCTAGAAGATGGGCTTCTAATAATGCGCCACCCTCTGCTTGAACGGTAGGGCGGAAGCCTATGTTGACCGCGGCAGGCAGCAGCACGTCGTCTAAGCGTGCATAGCAAGCAAACACGCCAAGTAGAGGCATTTTTAAACGCTGTGGATCGATATTGCAGGTTGGGAAACCGATCTGCCCGCCTAGCTGCTGGCCTTTTATGACCTCGCCTTTGATCGTGTATTTGCGGCCAAGTAGCTGCTCTGCCAGAGCAAAATCGCCTGCTTGCAGGCTATCGCGTACATAGGTGCTCGAGATGCGTTGGCCGTTACGCTCATAGGCCGCCGACTCCAAGACCTCAAAGCCATGCGCCGCGCCCTCGCGCTTGAGCAGTGCAAAGTCGCCGCCTCGCTTATTACCAAATTTAAAGTCGTCGCCCACGATAAAGGCAGCGATGCCCAATCCGTCGACGAGAATATCGCGAATATACGCCTCAGCGCTCAGTTCGCTTAACTGCTTGTCGAATCTCAAAACCAGCACAAAGTCGACACCGAAGCTTTCGATAAGTGCGAGCTTTTCGTCGATAAGCGAGAGACGCGCCGGACAGGCGCCGGGGTCAGAGGTGAAAAATTCTTCGGGATGCGGCTCGATTACAATTGCGAGCGCAGGCAGGTTAAGTGCCTCGGCCTTCTGCTTAAGCTGATCTAGGATTAGCTGGTGCCCAAGATGCACGCCATCGAATTTGCCGATAGTCGCGACACAGCCCTGCTGGTGCTGTGAAAAGGTATTGGGGTCGTCGATGACGATCATAGCTCAAACTGTACGTGGAAAGCCGTCGAGTATACCCTCATATGAAGCGATTTTCTGCATCTGGCAGAGAGATTCGAGGGTGTATTTGCCGACCTTAGACCAGGCTAGACCGCACGCCAGCGTGCTAGGCCTCGCGTGAAGAGGACTCGAGAGATGACCAACAGCCCAATAATGAGAACGCCTTGACCGATTAGGGTATTCACCACCGAAATCGTTTCGGGGCGTGACGCAAGCGAATACAAGTTATGGATCGTTGCAGCAGCAGCTACAAACACGAGTAACGACAGGATGAGCTGCAGAGAGGCGATGAACTTTTGCATTTCGAACGGAACTCTTAGGAAATTTAAGCCACTAGTATACCGACCCACCTCGCCTGCGTCATGTGCAAGCGCTCGACTCTCTTCCCTAGCCAACCGTGTTGCCTGCCGTATCTAAGCACGCCAGTTTGAGCGCTCCAGCGCCTGTGGCAGGCGCGGCGATGCACTGTTATGCTTTCGATTCAGTCTCTGGATCGTGGTAATGCTCTCTAAACTATTCCTAACCCTTGCGATCATCTTCTTAGTCGCCCTGATTCTTAAGCGCCGCCCATCGCAGGAATCCGGCGTACAAGGTGCTGAAGCGTCTGCCAGAGCGTCTGCTAAAGTCGGCGGCGAGAGGCCTAAACTCTCGGAACATCGGTTGGCCGCCTACCTTTTCTTGGCCATTATGTTTGGACTTGGCGGTGTCGTTTCGGTGCAGAAATGGCGTGACGACCACACCGTCGTCACCATCAAACTCTATAGCGCAGGCGAGTCGGTTCCAACGCAGTACCAAGCCTTTAAGTTTGAACTCGACTCCCGTAGCTTTACTACAGTCGATGGTGTGCAGGTCGTGGTCGCCAATGATGAGCGCATGGAATTAAGCGGATTGGATCAGTAGCGGCTATTAACCGACTAATCGACCTCCGCTTTTATATCGATCTCCGACAGCTCATCGATATCGAACCTTCTCGCAAGGGCGCCGAGGTCTTCGACGCTGATATTTCCGACGATATTAACCAGCACTGTCTCGCTCTGCTCCGCGGCCATAATAGCGATACCGTAGATGAGATCGGCGTCGTCGGACAGCCTGAAGTAGATATCAACATGGCTCTCATCTTCACGTACCCGGACCACTCGCTCCCAGCCTTGCGCATCTAATTCGTTGGCTAAGACCGCCATAGAACTCGCTATTTCAGCAACATCGATGTCTCCGCTCTCGAACACATTGACATTCACTCGCATCAGTTTAGAAATAAAGCTCGCCGCCTGTTCATCCTCCTGCTTTAACAGATTGGTCACCATGTTAAGCAGCGGGGTCTTTAGGCTGATCTGCACCGTTGGCTCGGCTCCAGCGAATCCCGACAGTGTCGAAAAGTCGACGAAGCCGGGATGGTCATTAATACTCGTCTGCCCTTGGGCGCCAGTACTCAGTCCGACCGTCATGATTACAGCGACTAGTAACTCGTTCCATTTTTTCATTGTAACTACCTCTTCCCGCAACGCGGCTAGGTTTAGAATTGCGCAGCCCTTAAATCGGCCCTGCCTGTCGATCTTCATTGCCACTAAAACTCGCCCTTCTTAGAGAGCTGTTAACACTTTGTTGTAACGGTAGCACGACGAAGCGCTCGCCTATCATCGTCTCAGTTTGTCGACTTACTCTGTTTAAGTAGTCGATTGCCGTATTCAGTTCTTCCAATGCCATACGCACCTCGGCCGCATCGAATGCCGCTGGAATCATCGCCGCATTCTCAGCGGACAAATCCGGTGTAACTTCTGCCACTAGTGGCTGAGGCGCATTGTCCACACGCGGGGCCATCACGATGACAACCGCAATCACCAGCGTGCTAAACGCTGCGAATCCGATGGTAAGCGGTAACCAATCTCTAAAAAATTGATCGAGCTGCGCGAAAAAACCAACGCGCGATGGCTGTCGAGAGGTCTCTGCTAAGGCGCCTGTCTTCCCCCTATGCTCTTCATGCCCCTCATGCGCCCCATGCTGCTGTACCCGCTTTTGCGAGCTTATCGCCACGAGGTTATCGACAAGCGCATCACTACAATCGGCTTTTGGCAGATCGAGCACAGACTCGTACAGATGCTGCGCATAGCGAAGCTCGTGCGCGCAGCCGCGACATTCGGCGACATGCCCTACGAACGCTAACTGCTGCTCACCGACGAGATCACCATCCAAGAACGTGTCTATTTGGAGCTGCATGGCATAGCACTGTGTTTGTTCAGAACTTCGGCTCATTTGATATTCCACCTCACTTTGTTCATTACGCGCATTCATTACGCGGCCTCGCGCCTAGACAGCATCATCACCGGACGAATTTATCTCTTCGAATCGCAGCCTTAACTGCGGATCTGCGCGGAGCTTCCGACGCGCCCTGTGGAGATAAACTTTTACCTGGCTTGCGTTCATATCGAGGCTTTCCTCAATATCGGCATAGCTCAATCCCTGCACATCGCGCATAACGAGAATCGATCGAAAAGGGTCGTCAAGCTGGCGAATAGCGTCGGTTAAGCTTGCGGTTAATTGGTTATTCTCTAGCGCTTCGAACTGAGATTGCTCGGCCGCCTGCGCTTCTACGTCGACCGCGTCATCTATCGACTCGTTTCGAGTCTTACGCCGCCTAACAAAATCGATAATCGCGTTATGAGTTACCCGTAGCAACCAAGGCAGCTGCTTGTCATGGTCGATTTTGGGCCAGTGCTGCCACAGCTTAACGAAGACCTCTTGCGCGATATCGTCGGCATCAGCAGCCGAGCGCAGGCTATAGCGCGCCAGCGTGACGACGCGCTGGCGGTGTTTCTCAATAGCTTGTTGGAATTCGATATGCATATGATCTTAAAGACGCGAGGGCCAAAATAAAGTTACAGCAATCAAGATAGCAGTCCAGGCAAAAATTAGAGAGTCGAAATTATTTCAGCCAATAGGCCAAGGCATGACCTACGAGAGAGTCGATTCAGAAGCAACGAGTAACGCCAGGAGAGCGCGCGAGGGAGAGAGGGAGCTAGGGAGCTAGAGAGAGGCCCCGCTAAGGGGCCTCGATCATCCGCGCACGTTAGACGCGCGCGAGAAGTGGTCGTTGCAAGCGGTGTTAAAAGCGGTCTTCTTCGATCCAATAATTGGTCACTACTCCGTTGGTGAACTCGATCGACAGAGTCTCAATTCGCTCCTGCTCAACATCAAACGAGAACAGGAGAAACACGCCAACTTCCGTGTCTTTCTCGGAAATGTTGCGGTATTTCCATATCTCGGTGCCGTCGGCATAATTCAGTTTAGTCACCGGGTCGCCGAAGGAGCTGCGCACCCAATCGGTGTCGCTGCGGCCTAGTTGCAAGCGCGACACGTCGCTCTCGCTCCAAACCATTTGCACCGAATCTGAGTCAGACTCGACAGTTACTAGGCAGCCATTGAGAAGCAACCCTAGTGTAAAAAACGCTATCGCTCTGATCATAGTCGAATCCTCTAATTTGCTATTCTGATAGTTTAAAAGCCGAGCCTTTTAATCGCTCACCTATTTCTGCTTATTGCCCCGCCTGCAAGGCATTGTCCCCGTCTATACGCACAAGAGAGCCAAAAGTTACAGGTGCATAGGAAATACTGCGACGCTTATATGCCGCGTCAATTTTACTCGTTGGAAGGGTAGCGGCTGCGGACTGAACCTTTGCTGAACGCGCACCGGATCGCATGCTAAGCTTGCCATAACAGAGCCTGCGATACATCGATTGTTAGAGGCATTCACAACAGAGACTTTCACGATAAAGTCCTTCACGATAAAGTCCTTCACGATAAAGTCCTTCACGAAAGAGACACCCACGAATGCCTGCTATTAAGAGTAAACGCCCTACGGTGAGACACAGCACACGCCCCCCTTTGCCAGTGCGCTCGCCCCAATCTCGCCTCACAAAACTCTTCCCAATCCTTGCAATAGCTGTTGCTGCCACAGGCGCATTGAGGCCCGATTCTTTCGTGGCAGCGCAGTTTATGATTATCCCCCTACTTGCTTCGATCATGTTTATGATGGGTCTGACGCTCACCCGCAGCGACGCCCAGCGCATCGCGCGCGACCCTCGGCCTGTCGCTGTGGGTGTCGCCCTGCAGTTTCTACTAATGCCGATTCTCGCGCTCACGCTGGCTAAACTCCTGCAACTCTCGACGCCCCTCACCGTCGGAATGGTTCTTGTCGGCAGCTGCGCCGGAGGCACTGCGTCAAATGTTATCTGTTTTCTTGCGCGCGGCGACGTAGCGCTATCGGTTAGCATGACCTTCGTCTCGACCCTCATTGGTGTCGTCGCAACGCCGTTGCTTAGTCAGTTCTATCTGGCCGAGCAGGTTGCAGTAGATGAACTCGCGATGATCGAAAGCTTATTACAAATAGTTTTTGTCCCCGTGATCTCAGGCTTTTGCTTTCGCGCAGTGCTGCCCCGTCTAAGCGCTGCATTACAACCAGCATTACCCCTAATCTCTGTAATCTGCATTTTGCTCATTATAGGTATTGTGGTCGCACTGAATGCACCACAGCTGCGCGGAATCGGCCCTCTAATTGTCTTAGCGGTTATCCTCCACAATGCGCTGGGTATTGCCGGCGGCTTCACACTAAGCCGACTCTTCGGTTTCGACCTCAAGCAAAGTCAGACGATAGCAATCGAGGTCGGCATGCAAAATTCAGGGCTCGCGGCAGCGCTTTCACTGCAATTTTTCTCTGCGACCGCCGCCCTTCCCGCTGCGCTTTTTAGCATCTGGCACAACATTTCGGGCGCGCTCCTCGCCGGACATTGGGGGCGCCAACGAGACTCTTTGAAGTACTTGCTAGCAGATGCCAAAGACAGCGAGATGGATGGAGCTTAGGCCGATACCATGTTACAGTTTGCCGTTGATTGGTGCAGAAAATGCACCATTTTAGGGCGTTTTCAGTATTTTATACCCTCCTAATATCCAACAAGTGTGACACCCTATTTCGAACTAATCATTTGGCGCTCAGCCCTACGCAATGCGCCGCAGGAGATCGACGTGAAACTAGTGACAGCGATAGTAAAACCCTTCAAGTCAGACGACGTAAGAGAGGCGCTATCCGAGATTGGCATCAGCGGGATGACGCTCACCGAAGTAAAAGGATTTGGTCGTCAGAAAGGCCACACCGAATTGTATCGAGGCGCCGAATACGTCATCGACTTTTTGCCTAAAGCAAAAATCGAAGTTGCTGTCGAGGACGTGATAGTCGATCAGGTCATCGAGGCGATATGCAAAGCGGCCAATACAGGCCAAATCGGGGACGGTAAAATATTCGTCAGCAACCTCGAGCAGACGATCCGCATTCGTACCGGCGAAACCGGCAACGACGCCCTGTAACCACAAGACAAGGCTATGACTGGCATGAAAATTATCAAAAAAATCGCCACCGCGGCGATCCTAGCTGGCGCATCTAGCGTCGTCCTCGCACAAGAAACAGCCGAACTTAGTGGCGCAAATACGGCATGGATTCTCACGTCCACCGCCCTCGTTTTATTCATGACCCTGCCCGGGCTTTCTCTGTTTTATGGCGGACTCGTTCGCACTAAAAACGTGTTGTCAGTCTTAATGCAGTGCTTCGCCATCGCCGCTGTGATTTCTGTTCTCTGGCTTATCGTCGGCTACAGCATCGCTTTTGGCCCGTCAGAGTCTGCTTACTGGGGAGGCCTCAGCAAGGCGCTGTTTAGCGGGATCACTGTCGACTCGCTCGCCGGGGACATTCCGGAAAGTGTGTTCGCCACATTCCAGATGACGTTTGCGATCATCACCCCTGCACTGATGGTTGGTGCATTCGTCGAGCGCATTAAGTTTTCATCGATGCTGCTTTTCTCGACACTATGGACTCTGCTCGTCTATTTCCCCGTCGCCAACTGGGTCTGGGGTGGCGGCTGGCTACAGCAAATGGGTCTGATCGACTTCGCTGGCGGCACGGTCGTGCATGTCACGGCAGGCGTCGGCGCACTCGTCACGGCTCTCTATCTCGGCCCTCGCACGGGCTTTCTCTCTGCACCAATGATGCCGCACAACCTGACAATGAGTTTCACCGGCGCAGGCATGCTCTGGGTGGGCTGGTTCGGATTCAATGCCGGTAGCGCCCTTGCAGCTGACGGCAGCGCGGGGATGGCTATGCTTGTTACCCATCTGTCGGCGGCGACTGGCGCGGTCACGTGGATGGCGATTGAATGGATTAAATACGGCAAGCCTAGTGGCCTCGGCGCCATAACAGGTATGGTCGCAGGTCTTGCGACAATCACGCCAGCGTCGGGCTCGGTCGGCCCAGCTGCCGCCTTGCTCGTTGGTCTCTCCGGTGGCGTCGTCTGCTACTTCTGCACAACTTACCTGAAACAGAAAATGCGCATCGATGATTCTCTCGACGTGTTCCCTGTGCACGGCGTTGGTGGCATCGTTGGCACCCTTCTCGCTGGCGTGCTTGTTTCGAGTGATCTCGGTATCTTCAGCGGGAACGGCTTGGCAGAAGGCGTGACTATTGGCTCACAATTATTTGTTCAAGCCTTTGGCATAGTCGTCGTAGCGCTGTTTACCTTTGTCTTAACCTTCGGGCTTCTTAAGCTCGTGAGCGCCCTTACCGGTGGTATTCGCGTGTCTGCCGAAGAAGAGCAGATCGGCCTCGATATTGTCGACCACGATGAGAAAGGCTACTCAATGTAGCTGCACGTCATCACAAAAAAAGCCTCGCCGGATTCTTCCAGCGGGGCTTTTTTTTGCTAAGAGATTCTTGCACCCTAATTAATCGCTTCCCGCAGAAAGACTGCCGCAATCGAACTAATCGCTCTTTCGAAGGGTTGTTATTGCGTAGACTAATTTATTACCTTCGAGGTCTTCGAAATGAGTCGCTACGAGGCAAGTCGAGCGGCCGTCTTTAATCAATTCGCCGCGTAATCTAAAGCGTGGACCGAATACTGGGGCGAAATAGTCGATACGCATATTGACAGTCGCAGACCATTTAAATTGTTGCTGAGAATCGAATAACGTCCGCACGGTCCAGATAGAGATCATGTCTACATAGGTGCCGGTGAATCCGCCGAAGAGTTGATCTCGCGGATTAAGGAGATGGCTGGGAAGATGCGCCTCGACCTCAATCAACCCGCGCTCTTCGCGCAGAATTGACCATTCGCGCGATTCAAGTAAGTCGCCTGCATTGTGTCCTGGCTTTAAAAATATCGGTCTGTCGTCGTTCGCGTCAATCATCTAGTTATCCTGTTCTCTGCTCTTTCTATTGTGCTTACTCTGCTATTTGCTTCGATTTCTTACCCTTTCAACTGCGACTCAACTAATTTGCGCGCGCATCGAGAAGGGAAAAAATCCGGTTGATCGCACGGGAATCGACACCCGGTGCTCGAATCTGTGCAAAGTTACCCGAATGATTGGTCATGTCTAACGTCTCAGCAGCCGTCGCTGCATCGATGCCCGCAGCATGCATATCGCTCGCCTTTACCCAGAGGTCTCGAAGGTAGGCTTGAAAATTATGAATGGGCTTACGTGTCCTCATCACGGGCCCGTGGCCAGGCAGCCATAGTTCGAAATCCAGTTCTTTGAGGCCATCGAGAGTCGCAGGCCACTCGTCGACATGTCCATCTCCCATATAAGCCACGCCCGGTAGCATCATGTCTCCGGTGAATACGATCTTTTCATCCGGCAGCCAAACCAGCACATCGCCCCCGGTATGAGCGCGCCCAAAGTGGCGTAATTGAATTTCGCGGCTGCCCCCTTCGAGGGTTTGAAACAACGTCATTTTTTTATCGAGAGTGATATTGGGTGGCGTAGGCACGATTTCTCTGATCGCTTCCATATAGTCGCGCTGCACTTTCGCTTGTTGTAATAGTTGCTCACGGCGCTCACCGCTCGAAGCATCTGCAGCTTGCCGCTCTAAACTGCGCACGGTGCCCGGCACAGGATCGGAGAAACTCTTAAAAGTGATTTCTTCTAGAACATTGCCAGCTTCGCCATTGAGTTTCATGCGGGTGTATTCGTGGCCGATGATTTCCACCCCTGGCGGAAAGCTTTGGTTACCGTGCGCATGATCGAAATGATAATGGCTGTTAACGAGATAGCGGACCGGCTTGTCTGTTAACACTGACAAAGAATCTATAAGCGCCATTGATGCGGCGGCTGTTACATGGGAGTCGACCAGTAGCGTGTCTTCCGAGCCCACTAGCACCAATGCGTTACTCATCGTGTAAACGCTTCCGGTACCCGTTGCAAACCAAACCCCGTCAGCGACTTCTTCGAAGCGATGCGAGGCAGATTCGCGCACCTCACCTTGCGCCAGCGTCATGCTCGGTGCGGTAAAGGCGAGAAGCGCTGCGCTTAAAGCGCCTAACACGTGCTCTTTAGAGGCCTTTTTTATTCGCCCTTTTTTACTTGTTTCTCGCATTACGCTTTCCTTCCTTTTTCGCGGCAGGCGCTTACTGTGTGTAACTTATTGCCAACTTTTTTCGTCTACAGAGCAGATCGAACTGATAACCGAATAGACGTTAGCCCATAGCCTTTGGGCTGTAAAGCAGGTCACTGCTCGCCAATTTCAATCGGCTCTCGCTGCCAGTGAGATTGATCAAATCGATACCTTTTGGCGAAACTCTCTGCTTCGATGATTCAAGTGGCACCAAAATTTTACATAAACTATTGAATTAAATTGACTTTAATTAACTGGCAAACTTTTTGCAAAGAGTCTTAATAAGAAAAAGTGTACACACCAGGTGACAAAGCCGGTCACTAATCTAACACTGCAGCTAAAGGAGAGAATCCGATGCCTTTTCAGACTAACCATAATATCCGACTCGCGGCCGCCTCATTGCTAGCGCTTCTGCTCTCGAGCTATTTGTTCGCTAACAATGGTCATGCCGAAGAGCTTCGAGAGATAAGCAAAGTGAATGGCGGCATTCGCATCGTTGCCAGCGAGCAAGTCGGAGAAGTGTCGTCGGTCAACGGCGGCATAGACATCGATGACGGGGCCGAAATCGACAGCGCCGAGACCGTTAACGGCGGCATTAGAGTCGACGACAATGTTATCGTACGCCGCTCGCTGGAGACCACCAATGGCGGTATTCGCGTAGGTAGCGGCAGCAAAGTTGGCGGCACCATCGAAACCGTAAACGGCAAGATCACGCTAGATAATACTCACGTGGGCGACAGCGTTATCACCACCAACGGCGATGTTTTAATTCGCAATGGCAGCGTGATGGAGGGCGATATGGTGTTCGAGGGACGACGCCGCGACTAGCCCCTCGGAATAAGCGCGACGCGCTCGGCGCGCTCGCGCAAAAGATACTTTTGCACTTTGCCCGTAGACGTTTTCTCGATAGGACCAAAGTCGACCTTTTTAGGAATCTTAAACGCCGCGAGCTCTTCGCGGCAATAAGCAACGAGCTCTTGGGCTGTCATTTCTTGGCCGTCCTTTAGCGAGACGAAAGCACACGGAACCTCTCCCCACTTCTCATCACTTGCCGCAACCACGGCTGCCTCGAGTATTTTCGGATGGCGGAATAACACTGATTCAACCTCAAGGGAGGAAATGTTCTCACCGCCAGAGATAATAATATCTTTCGAGCGATCTTTAATCTGCACATACCCATCTTCATGCCACACGGCGAGGTCGCCTGAGTGGAACCAACCGCCGGCGAACGACGCCTCTGTTGTCTTCGGGTTTTTGAGATACCCTTTCATCACCAGATTCCCGCGCATGAAAATTTCACCCATCGTCATCCCATCTTTTGGCACCGGTATAAGGGTGTCCGGATCGGCAACCATTAGCTCATCTTGCAGAGGCGCACGCACGCCTTGACGCGCCATCAACTCGGCTCGCTCATCGATATCCATGTTTGCCCAATCCGCCTGCGGCGCACTCACCACGCAGGGGCCATAGGTTTCGGTAAGGCCATAGACATGGGTTACATTAAAACCGAGCTTTTCCATTCCGGCGATTACCGCCGCCGGAGGTGCTGCACCTGCTGTCATCGCATTAATTCCGCTAGGCAGGCCTTCATGCAAACCAGAATCTGCATTTAACATCGTGTTGAGAACAACCGGCGCGCCGCAGAAATGCGTGACGTTGTGCTGCTTTATTTGCTCGAAGATAGCGTCTGCTCGGACGTGGCGGAGGCACACACTGGTCCCGGCGACCGCCGCGAGTGTCCAAGGAAAACACCAGCCGTTGCAGTGAAACATCGGAAGGGTCCACAAATAGACAGGCTGTGCCGTCATGTTCCAGCACATCGCATTAGACAGTGCGTTTAGATAGGCGCCGCGATGGTGAAAGACAACTCCCTTCGGATCGCCTGTCGTGCCCGAGGTGTAGTTAAGCGAAATAGCCTGCCATTCATCTTCAACCTGAAAGCAGCGGTAGCCGGCGTCGCCAGTGCGCAGCAGCGCTTCGTAATCGGTCTCGCCCAAAAGCTCTCCGCCTTCGAAATATGGGTCATCGATATCGATGACCCTAGGCTTCTCATCGAGCAATTCGAGCGCGGCACGTATCGTGTCGCTGTATTCGCGGTCGGTAAAAAGCACGCGCACTTCAGCGTGCTCGAGGATAAAGGCAATTGCCTTCGCGTCTAGCCTAACGTTAAGCGCATTGAGCACGGCGCCTAACATCGGTACACCAAAATGTGCCTCAAAGGTTTCTGGCGTATTAGCCCCCATAAACGCGACCGTGTCGCCTTCGCCAACGCCAAGTTTGCCGAGCGCCGAGGCGAGAAGACAGGCGCGCGCGTAGGTTTGAGACCACGTGTAGCGAGTAGCACCGTGAATAATAGACGCTTGGTCCGGATAGACGCTTGCGGCTCGCTCAATAAAATTAAGCGGAGTCAGCGCAGCAAAGTTTGCCGCGTTCTTATCAAGGCCTTGTTCGTATTTATTCACGTGTGATCTCCTCGCCGTCTCTGCGGCCATTTCTTAAATAGGTCTCTGGGTTAAGACCGGCGCTTGTCACGCTGAGCCGATCCGCTGCGTTCCCACGACTACTGAAAATCCATATCCCCCGCGGTCAGCCACCATTTGCCATAAAGTAGGCTAGCGGGTGGACCAGGATTCCAGCTGTTGCAGGGTATCTCAATGCCCAAGTCGCGAACAACCGCATCCGGCATGTCCAACTTCGCAAGCCAGCCTTTGGTTAGCCATAAAAGTAAATCGCTAGGTGGTTCATTTTCACCAACCTGTGTGCAGAAAGGCTCTTCCGGCGCGCCTTTTGCCAGTGCTCGAGCTAGCACAGTCAGCGCGCGGGAAACTGTCGCGAGTGGTGCAACAATATCCATAACCAGCCAGGCATCTGCGCTGCGCTTAATCACACACAACGCCATTGCCTTACCGGCCGAATCACGCAGCCAACACAGCGAATAACGCCCGCGATGCGGATGCTGCAAATAACGGTAACTAATGTACTCCCAATCTCTAACGCCGATGATGCCATTCTCAAAATCAGCCTGCATTGCGTGCCAGAGTGCGTCTAATTCATCACTTTGCGCTGAGTCTGCGGCATCGAAATCGGCCAGTGTCCACACCGCCTCCGCCGCGCTGCCTGGCCCAGTAATCCCACTCACTCTGACTTCGACGAAGTCGTCGGTTTTCTCGTATAGACCGAGACGGATAGCGAGCCTCATTGTTTTTTTATTCGGAAAACCAAAGCCCAATAGATGATCGACAGTATTGCCAATTTCGCGCTCGAGGAATGTCGCGGCAACCTTGAAAAAGAGACTGCCGCGACCGTACCGAGTTCTCTCCTCAGGCATGACCATGACATCGCATGGCTGAATCGCTAAAGCTGGGCGCCCAAAATAGCTAATATCGCGCGGCGCTCCGCCATAATGTGCGACGAGATCGCCTTCGGCCTTCGCTCTCGCCACGACACAGCGTCCAGCGCCTAGTTCATATTTCCAGTGCCAGACCTCTGCATCGAACGCGTGGCCGAAACTGCGTTCAAAAAGATCAGCAACGGCTGCTGGTTGAAAACTTGATCTGTCACCATATTCTGCCGCAGCGTATTCGCTATCTGACTCGGCAGGTGCCAGTCCCTTGCTAAAGGTGTAAAGCTTGAACACGCGCTTGCCCGAAGCCAACTCCTGCGCTGCTCTGTCGAGTTCGTCTCGCACCAACGTTAGGGTTTCATTCTCATTGCCAAAAGCATTCAGCTGTGCACGCTTTGCAAAAACCTCGATTGAGCGCAGCGCGCTCTGGGTATGGTCCTCTGCAACAGCAATCGAATAATTGAGTCGCTCGGCAAGTTGGATTAACGAGCTTAAGTTCGGCAATGGCGAATGCTCGACGGTACTGTCGTCATTCAAAAATTCACCGAAGACGATCAACAGCCCTCCCGGCCTAAGAAGCCGGCGCGCGCGTGAGAAAATACCCAATTGATCGATGCTACGGTAACTGCCCTCGACAAGGAGGCAATCCATATTCTCGCTCACAGCAGATGCTTTGATGTTTGTGGCCGACGCTGTGGAAGACTCGCCCGCAACCCCGACTGCGATAATTTCGATCGGCGCGGGGTTTTCAAGGGCGTGTTGTGTCTGCTTCATCTCGCTGGCAAAGCTAGCGAGACTCGCGCCATCGATGCCAATACGAAATTCTCCCGCGCTGGCTCCGCGGCCATGCTGCGCGCAAACAAGCTCAACAAGTCTGTAAGTGAGAGCCGCCTGCGCGTCACTCAGCGACTGAGTGTCGTTTGCGAACAGACCGTAATGGTATTTCCCTTTGAACGATTCGGTGCTGCCTAGCACGGCGGCGATCGCGCCGCGTTTCGCCTCTTCACGCGAGTGCGCGTCTGCGGAGTGATAGCTAGATGGGCGGCGGCGCAAAACGAAATGCTGGGGAGCTGAGGCCTGAGATTGGTGGTCGGTCATAGCGTGAAATCGGTTATCGCAGCGGCAGTGCGGGCATTTTACGTAATTGTACGTGTTTGTGGCCTCCTCCACGAGCCAGACCCATTTCGGCATTGTGCGAGGTACGAGCGCGCAAGGTTTTATTAAAGATATCGCCCTCAATATAGCGCGCGAGGACTTCATTGCCTAGGTTCACACCTGCTAAACGCGCAGCCTAACTTAGGCTAGAATGACTGCGCGCATGCCGTTCGCGCTCCAGTTCTTAGAAACCTAGCTTAGGATCAGCGTAATGATAGCGAAATATAAACAGCAATCTCGCCTGCTCGCACTCATAGCCCCTCTCGAAGATAGCGAAGCCTCGCCTAATCGCATCGCACTTCAGCGCTTGCTTCAGCTGCGCGCGTTTGTGACGGTTATTGGTTTGATAGGTTTGGCTATCCTGCTTCCATTCAGCAGTATAAAGGTTCCGCCAAGCGCGATAATAGGACTACCTTAACGCCTTGCTCGAAGAGGGCCATGAGGCGTCGCCGACATCAGCGTTGGCGACAGAATCAGCGCTCGAACTCATGTCAGTGAGACAGCTAGAGTGGGAACATATCCAAAAGGTTTTGGCTGAAAACGAGGGCAATATCTCGGAAACTGCAGAAGAGGCATGTCGCCGGCTGATGTAAAACGACGACAGGGCGTGAAAACCGGCTTACCCTAGCGACGACCCAATGGCGTCGACATGAGATGTCGACCACCGTCAACAATGAGTGTTTCGCCCGTGACCACTTGCGGCCCCGTCACAAAGTGCAATATCGCCTCGGCTACGGTATCGGGGCAAGCAGTCACACCCAACGGCGCGTCCCGCCGATTCGCATCTCTAACCGCCTCGTATTGTGTGTCGCCCAATCCCTCACGCAGCCAATCGCCCTCGATAAAGCCTGGGCAAACTGCGTTCATGCGTATTTTAGGGCCTAGAACGCGAGCAAGTGACATCGTCATCGTTACCATCGCTCCCTTTGAGGCTGCATAAGCAATGCTGCTGCCGATACCTGTCACAGCCGCCGTAGACGCAATATTAACAACGGCGCCCCCTTCGTCATTTGCCTCCATGGCCGCGCGAGCGGCGCGGGTCATCTGATAGCCGCCAATCACATTAACCCCGTAGATACGCTGAAAATCCTCGGCGTCCAGACCATCAAGGTTATTGTGGTCGACAAATTTGGTGGTACCGGCATTGTTAACAAGAATATCAACGCGCCCCCATTTATCGATAGCAGCTTTTACCATCGCCACGCAATCGGTGTCGTTAGCGACACTTCCGCCGAAGCAAACCGTTTCGACTCCCAGCTCCTCGCACTCTTTAGCGACCTGCTCTGCCCCCGCGGAGTTAGCGTTGAAATTAATGACAACATGACAGCCAAGGCTGGCGAAGAGGCGTGCAGTTGCCGCTCCAACGCCACTGCTAGAACCTGTAATAATTGCTACTTTATTGGATAAATCTTTCATTCTTATAACCTCTTTTTTCGCGCATTATACGCAGGCTCTATAGCTGCGAACTCACCTGAGCGAAATTAGCATGCCAGACACACTTTGCCGAGCCACAATCCCCTGTTTTTAATTGCTTTAAAGCGTTGCAATACCAAGCGATAGGGTTACAATACGTAACACTTTGTTTAAGCAAACCGTCCCATCTTGGCCTAATTAATGTGATACTGCCGCGCAGCGCATATCCTCGCCCTGCGTTCTATCAAGGAGTTCATCTAGCTTTCATAGCGAGTCGTAGTAAGTGGCTAAGTCAGCATATAAACGGTAGCAACGAGGCCTGCGACGAGATGACAAGATCAATAATCTAGCAATCGGAGGCTGAATTGAAAAAGCAGCAACTAGTAGCAATCGCAATCTTTATCGCTGTTGTCGCCTGGATGCTTATCCCGCGCGAAGGGACCAGCACTGCCAGCGAAGCAAAGCCCGTTGTTGTGGTTACTGCAGCCCCCGAGGGCAGCAATGCCGGCGAAGGCCTTGAAACACCTCTCGTGCGCACGCTGGCGGTAAGCGAGGAAGACTACACGCAGCAAATTCGAATCCGTGGACGAACACAGGCGTTCCGCCATGTGATGGTAAGGGCGGAGGAGCCGGGCAAATTAATCAGTGAACCTGTCGCGCGTGGCACGCGCGTCTCTCAGGGTGATGTTCTCTGCGAACTTGCCATCGACGCCCGCGACGCCAACCTTAGCGAATCACTTAGCCGCCTCGAGCAGACGCAGTTCGAATACAAAGCGTCGCTGGATCTGCAGAAGCGTGGCCTGCAATCAGATGTGATCGTCGCGCAGCAAAAAGCCGCTGTGTCAGCTGCCGAAGCCGCAGTGAGTCGTGCAGAACTTGCACTCGCGCGCACAAAAATTCTCGCGCCTTTTGACGGCGTGGTCGAAACTCGGTCAGTCGAATTAGGCGACCTGCTAAACGTTGGTGCAGTCTGCGCCTCCGTGCTAGACGACAGTCCTATGCTCCTGGTCGGACTCGTGCCTGAGCAAAATATTACTGCTCTCGAAGTAGGCTCACTAGTAGAGGCCGAACTTGTCACCGGCATGCGCATTGGCGGACATGTTATCTACCTCGCTCGCGCTGCAGATACTAGCTCGCGCAGCTATCGCATCGAAGTCGAAGTCGATAACAGCAACACGAGTATTCGCGAAGGTATTACCGCCGAGCTCTTGGTTGATGCACAGGATTTACGTGCTCACCAAATTCCCTCGTCGGCCCTCACACTTGACGACACCGGCGAGATTGGCGTGAAGATTCTCGATCGCAATAATGTTGTGCAGTTTCAGGGCGTCAATATTATTGGCGACAGCCGCAATCGCTTGAATTCTGGTGTTTGGGTAACCGGACTCAGCGGCACTACGACGCTTGTAACTACCGGCCAAGAAATCGTTTTCCCTGGCCAACGTGTCGACAGCACAACGACGTTTTAGCGAGAAATTAGTAGAGAGTACAAACACTTTGACACTGAACTCTGGACGGACTAGATGAAAAATTATATCGACACAGCTGTATCGCGGTCGCGCACGACGCTGAGCATCTTTGTGGCGATAATGCTTACCGGCTTCGGCTCGTATCTCTCGATTCCCGTCGAGTTAAACCCCGATGTAGAAGTGCCCTTAATCATTACCACGATTATTCACGAGGGCATTTCACCTGAAGATGCTGAGAGACTTCTCGCGAAGCCTACTGAGGTGGAGCTGAAATCACTCGATGGAATTAAGGAGGTAACCTCTTTCTCGAGCGAGAACGCTGCAACAATTATCACCGAATTTGACATATCATTCGAATCAAAAACGGCGCTGAGCGATGTGCGTGAAGCAGTGAATCGCGCTAAGGCGCGCTTTCCAGCGAACACGGAAGAGCCAATCATGCAAGAAGTGTCCGCTGCAGGCTTGCCGGTAGTGAGGATTGCAATTGGTGGTGAGGGGGTTCCAGAACGAGTGCTGCTGCGCGTGGCAGAGCAATTGCAGCGCAAAATCGAAATTCTGCCGTCCATCCTAGAAGCAGTAATGGTTGGTAACCGAGAGGAATTACTCGTAGCCGAAATCGATCCGGGGAAGATTGAGACTTATGGCATACCAAACAGCTCGATCGTCAATACGGTTATGAGCAATAACCGCCTCATTCCTGCTGGGCAGATTGATACGGGACAGGGTAGCTTCTCTGTCAAGGTCCCAGGTTTAATTGAGAATGCGGAAGATCTATTTAACCTACCTCTATCCTCAACAGATCTTGGAGTCCTTACTGTAGCTGACATTGCGGAAGTCCGCCGTACTTTTAAAGACGCAACTCGCTATTCCTATTCCAACGGCACCGCTTCTATTTCGCTTAATGTAAACAAACGCAAGGGCGCCAATCTTGTCGAATCAATGGAGCAGGTCGACGAAGTGGTTGACCGCATAAGGCCCACCCTGCCACCCTCCGTCAGTCTGTCCTATATTAATAACCTGGCTCCCCTAGTTTTAGAGCAAAATTTAGGCCTACAAGGCAACATGGCGACTGCGATGGTGCTCGTGCTAATCGTCGTTATCGCATCGGTAGGCGTGCGTTCCGGACTTATTGTAACACTTGCGATTCCATTCTCTTTTTTCTTTGCTTTTATAGTAATCAGCCTCCTCGGATTCACCTATAATTTTATGGTGATTTTTGGTTTGCTCCTCGGGCTTGGCATGTTGATCGATGGCGCAATTGTGATGGTCGAATACGCCGACAGAAAGATGGCGGAGGGACTAAACAGCAAAGAAGCTTACAAAGCTGCAGTCGATCGTATGTTCTGGCCAATCATGGCCTCTACCGCGACAACACTCGCCGCGTTTCTCCCCATCATGTTTTGGCCTGGTGTGTCCGGTCAGTTCATGAGCTATCTACCAATCACTGTATTTGCTGTTCTGATCGGTTCGCTTTTTTATGCCCTCCTGTTTGCTCCGACTATCGGTGCGTTAATTGGTCAGGGTTCGGCCGCTGCTCAAACCTTTGCGCAAAAGGGAAGCGATGACGGCCGAGTGATCGCAACAGGAGTCACACGCCTCTATGAAAAGTCTCTCTTGATTGCAGTCAGGAAACCAATAACCGTTTTCCTACTCAGTATAGCTACCCTAGTAACCATAGTGTTGTCATACGGACAGTTCGGCAAAGGCGTTGAATTTTTCACCAGTGTAGAGCCGAGTGAGACACAAATTCAGGTGTTCGCTAGGGGCAACTACTCTCCAGCCGAACTTCGCGATGTAATGTTGAGTGTCCAAGATCGAATTTACGAGGTTGGATATATTAAAGGCATTGTCATGCAGTCAGGTGCGGGGCAGAGCCTTGGAGGTGGCCAACAGACGGCGTCCGACCTTATCGGATATATCTACGTTGAGATGGTCGACCGACGAGACCGCGACTTAGATGGCTTCGAGGTTGAAAACCTTTATCGAGAGGCAGTCGCCAACCTCCCAGGCGCACGCGCAGAGGTTGTATCAATCGAACAGGGCCCTCCGGTTGGCAAAGAAATACAGATCGAGCTTTCGGGCGACGAGTTAGAGCCCCTCTTCGCTGAAGCCGCACGCATTAGCGGTTTCATGGAAAACGAGATAACCGGGCTAATCGATATTGATGACACAGCTCCTGTGCCCGGAATTCAGTGGGAAATTGAGGTAGACCGCGCCCGCGCAGCGATGATGGGCGCGAGCATGGCCGAAATCGGCACAGCGATTCAGCTAATGACTAACGGTATATTTATGGGTGACTACCGCCCTGACGATAGCGAGGAAGAAGTCGACATTCGAATTCGCTATCCTGCCGAGTATCGCGGTATTGAACAGATGGATACCATTCGTATTTCGACGATTAACGGTCCAATACCGATTAGCAGCTTCGTCACGCGAGTTGCTAAGCCAGCGGTAAGCAGTATCCAGCGAGTTGATGGCAAGCGAGTTGTTTACGTACGAGCGAACCCTGCGCCCGGCGTCGTCGCAAGCAATAAGCTTGTCGAGATCAGTGCGTGGCTCGAGGAAAATCCTCCCCAGACGGGAGTAACAGCTGTCTTCCGCGGAGCCAACGAAGAACAAGCCAACGCGGCCGCTTTCCTAGGCACTGCTTTCAGCCTCGCGCTGGTGCTTATGGCGATTTTGCTAGTAACCCAGTTCAATAGTTATTATCAGTCGCTTATCATCTTGTCGTCCGTCTTGCTGTCGACTGCGGGCGTCCTTCTCGGGTTGCTCACCACTGGGCAAACTTTCAGCGTCATCCTAACGGGCATCGGAATCGTCGCCCTCTCAGGGATCATCGTGAACAACAACATCGTGTTGATCGACACGTTTAATTATCTTAAAGCGAAACATGCCGATTGGACACTTCAGGAGATCATTGTGCAAACAGGCGTGCAGCGCTTACGCCCAGTTTTTCTAACCACGTTCACGACCGGTTTCGGCCTACTGCCACTGGCGATGCATGTCTCTGTCGATCTCATCAATGCTGAAATAGAAGTCGGTGGGCCCATTACCTCACAGTGGGTCAGCCTCGCATCTGCCATTGTGTTCGGGCTCTCATTTGCGACAATACTAACGCTAATCGTTACGCCTGCCATGCTCGCTCTCCCCGATGCGCTGCGTAAAATGCTGCGGGTGAAAGCTAAGCACCAGCCTCTCGAGACTAGCATCGCTATCAGCTAAGCACAGGATCATTGCTGATCAGAATAGAAAACGGCGACTCAAATGTCGCCGCTTTTTTGGATGAAGATTAATCGCTCTGTAAAAAGTGCGTCAAGATTCTGCGCTTAAAAGTTAGCGAGACGTTCGATTCGAAATCAACGTCTCGGCAAGCAACAGCAGTAAAACTAAGCTGAGTATCCACCACCAGAGTCGCTGCGGAGACTCTAATTCGACCATGCGTTGCGCTGTGCGAACCTCGCGCGGGGCAAGCGTTGTATTCTCCGGATTGATCACGGCATCAAAAATCGATTCGGCAGACACTCTCGCTAGCGCCGATTCGCCGGCATCCGAATTAATAGCAACCCACTGCGAGCGCGTTGAGCGCTCCAGCCTCGTCAAACCCAAGGCAGTAAGGTCGGCTACCTCAGAGTCGCCGATAATATAGCTGGCCGGCTCGCTCAGGCGCGCTGCTAAGTAATTGAGCGATTCGTGAACGAAAGGGAGATACAGAGGCTGAAGTGGGAAATCACCCCATTCCGAATCCAAAGGCATCGCCGTGAGCAATACGCGGCCAGCGCCGACGCTTGCATCAAGCAGCGCGGGCGAGGCATCGTCAAAACGCATCAGCGTCACAGCACCTTCTTTAGGTTCTAAAGTCCAAACGCGCTGGAAACGCGATGACCATTCGACAGGCAATTTGGCAAACAGCGGATGCCTGCGATCGAAGTCGGCGATGATGCGATAGTCACCTATTCGCAGCCGCTGACTTCCTACTAGACGACCCGGTAGAATCGAGTCCAGCGTGCTCCCAGCCGCACTCGTTTGATCGCCTGGCGCAACGAGAAGCCCACCGCCGGCGCGCACAAAGTCAGCGAGCACGCGCGATTGTTGAAGACCCAAATCACTGACATTTAGGAGAACGACTACCTCCACGCTTTGGATAAGTTCCGGCGTCAAACGGTTTGGGACTGTGCTTGTCACAGAGAATGGACTAGCCACCCCGCTACCGCTCGCTAGCTCGAACCAATGCGCTTCGTCGTCGAACCAGTCTGACGAGGCCTCACCGTTAACCACTAACACATCGACCTTTGGCTCAATGGTCACAGCAGCATAACGGGAATTATCCTCGGTGAAATCATCTCCTTGTACGCGAACCTCTATCGCCCGCTCGCCGCGCCCGTCCAGAATATAAGCAAACTCGACAACCTTTTCCGACACATCCGTAAGCTCAACAGCCGCACGTTCGATCACCTCGCCATCGATTAGAAGACTCACCTGCGCGCGTTCGATTGGCAGCGACCCTGAAGACCTTATGCGAGCCAGCACGGGGTCGGCTTGTATCCCATCGATTAATGTCGCAGGTACGCGTACATCAACTACCGTCAGGTTTTGAGTCTCTTCGACGCCAACATCTATTGGGGTAAAGGCAACGCCCGGCGCCAACTTCCAACTCCCCTCTAGTCCATCGGCTCCCGTGGCTTGAAAATCCGAGAGCAATGTAATTGACCGATTCTCGAAGGTGGCGGCAGCGAGCATTTCATCGGCCAGCGCTAAGCCCGAACGAATGCTCGATGCGCCGAAGCTAGGTTCAGTCAACGAATCGAGTGCACGTCTTAACGCCGCCGGCTCATCGGTAAAATCGGTTAGCACTGTGGCACGTTCGCCTAGCACCACAATCGCGACCTCATCCCCGGGCCCGAGATTGTCCATAAAGTCATTGGCTTCGGCTATAGCCGCAGCGAAAACGCCGCGGTAGCGCATGCTTAGTGTTGAATCGATAACCAGTACCGCTGATTGCGGGTCGGCGTCTAATAACTTGGCGAGAGACTGATTAAGCAAGGGTCTTGCGAAGGCAAAAACTAAGAGGCTGATCAATAGCGCGCGCAGTAACAGCAACACCCACTGTTGTAGTTGCTGAAAAAGAATGAGTTTCCTCGGCGTATTCTTAAGGAAGCGTATAGAGCCAAACACAACCTTAGGCGGACGTTCTCGCCGAATCAGATGGATCGCGATCGGAATTAACGCAGCCAACAGGCCAAACAAAAGGAGGGGCGCTAAAAACACCATTTAGAATCCCCTCGCCCGCTTACTTAAATAGGCCGACAGCGCCGAGTCGATCGGATCGGCTGTATTGAGCAGACAGTAGTCTACTCCCGCTCTCTGACATTGCTTTTTACATTCGGCAAGATAGGTATTCACATTCTCTAAATAGGCATCGCGCACCGACGCTGGCGTTGTAATAAACGCTTCGCGTGTTTCGCTATCGATAAATTCAGACGACTCGTCGAAGGTAAAGTGAAGCTCCGCGTCATCCATAACATGCAGCACGATCACATCGTGACCCATCGCGCGAAGATTTCGCAGTGTTGCAATCGTCTCCTCTTCGCCTTGCAGCAGATCAGAGATAAGCAGGATGAGACTCTTCTTTGTCAGCGTCGCTGCGAGGTCACCTAACGGCCGCGCTGCGTCAGTCTGATCGCCTGGCGATACTTGCGTTAGTAGCCGCAACAAATGCATGAGATGAGGCTGCCGACAGCGCGCAGGCAAAAACTCGCGTAACTTATCATCGAAGGTAATGAGACCCACCGCGTCTCGCTGGCGCATAATAAAATACGCGAGCGCCGAAGCAACGCTGATGCCGTAATCGAGTTTACTCATACCACCCGAGGTGTAGGTCATCGAAGCACTCGTATCGAGCGCGATCAAACTGCGAGTGTTCGTTTCGTCTTCGTACTGCTTTATATAAAGTTTGTCGCTGCGAGCGTAGAGTTTCCAGTCAACGTGACGAAGATCATCACCGCGCTGATAGTGGCGATAGTCATTGAATTCGACGCTAAAGCCGCGGTGCGGACTGCGATGTAAACCCGACAAAAAGCCCTCGACCGCGACGCGTGCCCTTAGCTCGAGATTATCGATTCCGGCGAGAATACTCGGATTCAAGAAATTCACAGCCCCTTGGGTGGCCGGTCGAGACTTAGAGGCGTCTGTGTCTGTGTTGCTTGGCATAGGCTTCAGGTCTGGCTACTACTGTTTTGTCTATTGTGTCGCGTGAGTTAACAAACGGCACTCGCGACCGCGTAAATGATTACAGACCAGAGCTCGGCTCTGGTACCTCTTCGAGCAAACGCGCTATGACTGTGTCGGTAGTAATGCGCTCTGCTTCTGCGTGGAAATTGAGTAACACGCGATGGCGGAGTACCGACGGAGCCAGTGCGCGAACATCACCAAAAGAAACGTTATAGCGGCCATGCAGTAGCGCGCGCACCTTGCCTGCGAGAATAAGATTCTGTGAGGCGCGAATACCCGCTCCCCAACTAACCCAGTCTTTGATGAATTGCGGCGCCACGTCAGACTGTGGCCGAGAAGAATGCACGAGTCTTACTGCATACTGAATCACCGCTTCGGCTGCCGGCACCTGTCGTGCGATGCGCTGGAACTCCAGGATATCCTCGCCGCTTAATGGGTGTGCAAGAGCGGTGTCTCGTGTCTGAGTTGTGTTGGCCACAACCGCAACCTCGTCCGCTTCGGAAAGGTACTTAAGCTCGATTTTGAACATAAAGCGGTCGAGCTGTGCCTCGGGCAATGGATAAGTGCCCTCAAGCTCGATCGGGTTCTGCGTGGCAAGCACGAAAAACGGTTTTGCCATGGGGTAGGTAACCCCCGCTGCGGTCACTTGCCGCTCTTCCATCGCTTCGAGTAGCGACGACTGGGTTTTAGGCGGTGTGCGGTTGATCTCATCGGCTAATAAGATGTTCGTGAAAATAGGCCCTTTTACAAAATTGAGGCCGCGTTTACCGTCTTTCTCTTCCACTATCTCGGCACCGACAACATCGGCAGGCATCAAGTCCGGAGTGAATTGGATTCGGCTAAAATTCACCTGCAAAATGTCGGCGACAGTCTTTATTAGGAGAGTCTTAGCGAGACCCGGCACACCGGTTACCAAGCAATGTCCCCCTGAGAACAAAGCAATGAGTAGTTCATCGACGACAGCCTCTTGGCCCACAATTACCTTGCGGATTTCGGCAACAATCTGCTGATGCCCTTCTTGCATCCGCTGCACCAGCGCAAGATCGTCTGGGGTTTCAATTTCAAGCGCGTCTTTTCCGTCACCCGCTGGCGCCTCAACTGTTGAGACATCCGTCTCACCAGAGTCGTTGCTTTGCATCTCTGCCCCTTCCTGTTGCTGATCTAATTCTGTCATCAAAGAGTCCTATTTCTCATTCGGCGCTCGCATGCGGCGCGGCGGTGTCACATTGTTTAGTGGCTAAACGCGTAAATCAAATAATTGATTCCAATCTTGTAGGCATCGTTTGTCGACTGTGTCGGGTAGCCTGCGTAAAAAGTGTGCTCCCAGCCGTCACCGAGGTCGGTGTTGTAGTTGGCGGCAAGCATTACTCTGCCATCGTCATCGAGTACCGCGTAAACAGCTGGCGGATACTGCGGGTCGTCTTTATTCAGAAATCCGCCGTAATCCCACGTCACCATGCGGCCAGGCACTTGAGCAACTTCATCGATATCGAAGAAAATATGAAAGACCTCATGGTCCGACTCAAGCCTTGTTATCTCGCGCTCAGGAAAAATTTTTCGTATTTCGACAAACATATCATCGAGATGCGGCTGTCCCCAAAAATCATCGACCAAGACGAACCCACCTCGCAGCATAAATTCGCGCAGCGCCTCGACCTCGGGCGCGCTAAAATTAGGCCCACTCATGGGATAGCCGATGGGCACGCGCTTCCAGTTCATGTAGAGAAATATATTCTCGAATAACTGAGGATCCGTTAACTCAACATAGGTATAGTTTTTGGGATTAGTATCTACATTCGTGTAGCGCTGCACACCTCGCAAAAAATTTTCATCCGAATCAGGGAAATCAGTATCCCACCAACCACCGCCACGGCGTCGACCGAAGCCGCCTTGCCCTGCACCATGGTTCGTATAGCGACCCCGCACCCATTGAAACTCAGTGATGTCATCACCGTAGACGGACAGATCCTCGCCGTCTGGCGCCAATTCACTGAGTCGCAAATTCTGCGCATAAGAAATAGAGATGTCCAAGAAGAAAACCATCAGAACGCACAAGGAAGGAGCAAGCTTTGGGCGCGTTCTCGCTTGTAACGCCGGCTTCTGATTTGGCTTTTTCATTGCGCTCTTGTTTCTCCAGTCTCTTTCGTAATTCTCGACAATTTTTCTTTAGCTTTTCTTTAGTTTCTCTCTAATCTCTCTCTAATTTTCTCTAATTTCTCTCGCCTTACTCACCTGAGTCTTTTCAGTGCCTAGTCGTCGTTCTCGTTCGCGACAGCCACGGTCAGCAAAAGAATCTTTTGCGCGCGCGCATAGCTTGGTGCAATTTCTAATGCGCTGAGCACATTCCGCTTAGCCAGCGCTGTATCGCCATTGTTGAGATAAGCCTCGGCAAGATTCGTCCGTGCCTCTACGGGGTCATCTACTTCCAAGGTAACGATTACCTCATTCTCGACCACGGCAGCTGCGGTATCGTTCTGCAACGAAGCCAGGCGCGCTCTAAGCTCATGTACTTCGCGGCGATAGGGATCGACCTGAATAGCCCTGTCGATATAGTAGCCGGCGCCGGTAAGGTCGCTGCTCGCAAACGCGGCTTCAGCCAGTGTAATCGCGGAGTTGTAGTCATGCTGCTGATTGTCGAGGAGCACCCTTAATTGCGCGAGGCGCGCAGCCTCGTTGCCTTCCTTCTCGTAAATTTGCGCTAGGACGAGAGGTGGACTTGGATAACCCGTGTATTCGGGCAGCATCGCATAGGCGGTGTCTAAATAGATTTTTGCCTCGGCGTAGGCTTCCTCTTTAAATAAGACAATACCCATTTGCAGATAGGCTTGAAAGTCTTTGGGGTTCGCCTCTATTCGCGCACTCATGTGCTGCTTTAGCGAGGTGTTGTTATACAGTTCGGCTAAGATAGCACTCGAATTCTCGCGCACGCCATGCCCATGACCCTCGCCTTCATCTGGCGCATCTTCTTTATGCACATAGACGTCGATCTCGGTAACGCGCTGCTCGACCCAAGACAGGAATCCTGCGTCAAATTCTGTCAACGAAACAGCAAACGCCTCATCGAATCGCTCGGCATCGGTTTTTATTTCGTCGTACTGCATTACCAGCGAACGGAGGCCTTCGAAACCGTATTCACGGGCTATATAGTCGATGACCAAATACGACTGAAAGTACGCAAAGCCAAGGTCTGCGCTGTTCTGCGCACCACTAAAGCCTTTGTCTAGATCGGCGAATGGCAGCAGCTTATCTTGCTCCCATGCCCGCACCAGATCTAAGCCTTGGCTACGGCCCCAATAGGGCCTGCCTTCTCGTTCCTCCCACACTGAAATCCCCTCGGACAGCCAGCGTGGCAGCTTATTGCCGGTCATCTGCAGCGTCACCACGTGTGCAAACTCATGCCACACGATCTCCTGCCAGTTAGCCGACAGCGTGTCGGGGGAAATAAGCGTGATGACTTTGCCGAAGCAAATACCTACAAGCGGCCCGATATCGGGCAGGCCAACCGAGCGCACGGCAAAGTCTTGCGAATTTTCAAACACCTGAATAAGTATCGGTCCTTCGGGTTCAAAACCGTATTTTGCGGTGAGCGTATCCCAGCTCTCTTCAAGCAGTGGCTCGAGATACGGCCAGAGAACTTGTCCATCTTTCTCGGATAAATTGACTTTAAAATGCTCACTTTCTACCGTTACGTAGCTGTCGAGTGTGTCGTATACCTTCAGCATATTCGACGTCATCACGTTAAACGGATCATTGTCGAAACCAATCTCCAAATTTTCGCGCCCCTCGACCTCCTCACCTAGACGGATAAGATTACTGCCCAGCAGCGTATAACCTTGCCAATAGCTCGGATCAGATGCGATCGCCTCACGCGCTAACGCAACCGCCTCGACAAAACGATATTGCCGTCCGAGGGTGTCGGCAACGTCGCCAAGGAATTGCGGATTAGACGGGCTGAAGGCATCGACTCGCGCGCGAATTTCGGCAAAGTCTTGAGTACGTTCTTCGAGTGCCGCCTTCGCACCCAATAAGCTCAGACTCTTGAGCGACTCGGGGTTTAAAGAAAGCGCTCGATCGATAGCCTCGAGCGCATCGTCTTCGAAGTCGTTAACGAAAAATAATTGCGCCTGTGTCTCTAGCGCAGGAACGAAACTCGGGTTAACGGCGAGCGCCCTCTCCAACGCTCCCCTGTCACCGGTGACGCGCGCGAGACCATTCAACGCTGGCAGATAGCGTGGATTCACCGCGAGAACGTCTTCATACGAGCGCTGTGCATCGGCTGCATTGAATTTTTCGAGGAACAGATCACCCCAAAGTGTCTGTGCTTCAAGATTATTTGGATCGAGACGTGTAGCCTCGCTAAAGAGGCTATTGGCATCGTGAAATTCGCCGAGCAGCCAACTCGCGCGCGCCACCATACCGATGTCTTGCGACGAAAATACAAGGCCATCGGTATAGCGATCTAGCGCGCGCTGGAATTGCGCCGCGGCCTCACCTCGACGGCCAACAAGTTGCAGCGCCTCTCCGTATTTCACTACGGCGCGCAGTGGCGGCTGATCGAGCCCTTCGCTTACATCGGCTAATACGTCGAGCGCGAGTGCAGACTCACCCTGCGCAAGTCGCAGTTCAGCTAACTGAACGGCGACAAGAGGCAAATCGGCAGGTGCCACGTTATTTAACGCGTCTTCGCACAGCGCAGTCGCCCGCGCCCTATCGCCTATCATGGCAAACGCGCGACTTGCACCAACGATACCCTCTTCTCGATCGAGGCCCTGCGCGCGTAAAAACGCATCACCTGCAGCAGCATACGAGCCGCTAAGGAAGAACTGCTCTCCCCTTGCCAGAGGAGAACTCGCACTTAAAAACGCCTCGTCTATGTTCTGTGCCCAAACGGTCGTAGCGAATAGTGCAGCCGCTAACGTGACAGCAGCCATCAGCCGCTTCGCAGCTAGCGCACTGCCCACGTCGCGCGCCAGGGTCGCGCTCATTATCGAGTTTGGAGAGGTCTTATTCCGACGCTTCACGAGTGAATTCCTCCGTTGTTTTAGCAAGGTCGACTAGCAATGTTTCGAGCTGCGTCCAGTAGTCGTCCTCTAGATAGCCAGCTTTGCGGCCACGCAGGAGTAAAACACTGCGCTCTAGGGTTTGCATTCGCCGCTTGAGTGCCAAGCGGGTCGCTGACAAGCCGGTTTCGCCTGCGTCGGACGCGTCGATAAAGGCGATTTCGGCAAGGCTGCCATCACCTTGCCCAGGCGCTGGGCTAAGGGCAAAAAGGGCATCGCCATTGTCGTCTAGCCCCGCGTGTTCGGCTGCAAGCCTGCCCGATTCCTCATAAAATTCTTCGACGTTATTTTTTGCGTAATTAAACGCTTCGAGTAAGGAGACGCGGCTGTTCTTATCGCGATCGGCACGTCTCTCACTCAAGCCCTCGATAAAGTAACGTGAAAAATAGGGGTCAAATTTTTCGGAAGACGAGCGCGTCGCCGAGACTACGATGCGCCCCTCTCCTGCTATCTCGCGGGCGAGTGCTGTTGAAAAGCCATAGCTTGCACTCGTCGTATTCACAAAAATTAAGTCTTGCTCAGTAAAGGCATCAAACAATTGCGCGAACTCTGCGCCGGTTAGGTCGGGGCCACGGAGGTTAAATTTGGCTTCTTCGTCGGTTCCGGTGCCATGGCCAAGCAAGAAAACGGCAAGCTGGTCGCCGGCACTCATTCGATTTCTGAGGTCTGCCAAGCTCGCACTAATTCCTTCGCGGTCAGCGATCGCATCGGTGCGTGAATCCGCATTCGTATTGCCAAAAAGCAATTCTATCGCTGCACTGCTATAGCCGTAATCGCGCGCGAGGATATCATGCAGAGAAACCGACAACTGACGGTATCTGGCTTCATTGTCAGCGCCAACGGTCGCACCGCTAATAATCAGCGCGTATTTCGAGGTGGCAGCCGACTGCGCAAATAATTCTCGCTTACCGTTGTCTTGAGCGCTGACACTCGCTGCAACCAATCCAGACAGCGCAAAGAAAACCACTGTTTTCACAAAACCATTCATTACGACAGCCCCTTTCCGCGGCGCAGCGTCCAATCGAGGCAGAGCATCAAAATAAGCAAACCCAGGAGCCAGGGACTGTCCCAAAGATCGGTTGTGACTTCTTTCGAATACGCATTAGGTGTATTGCGAATAGCTGCAGCAACTGATGACGAGTTGTCGATTGACGCGTAATAACCCCCTGTCGTTTCTGTAATACGTTGAAGCATGCCTGCATCAAGGCCGGCGTTAGAATACTCGCGCAGCGATGGCGTCACGATAATCGAGGCGTTAGCTTCCGAGTTTTCAGCACGCCCTTCACCTGCTGCGCTAGCAACATCGACGAGCAGCGAGTTGACTCCGACATTATTTGCAAGAAATTCGGCCCGATAAACGCCTTCATCTTCGAGTTGCCACTGCATAGGCGTGTCGCTTAACTCTCCAAGGGGGTCTTCGCGTTGAAGCCATAGGGTTGCGTCATTGTCTGCGAGATAATCGGCATCAAGAACGGTTGCTTCGACTCGCACGGTGTCACCCACGTTGTAGAACTCTCTATCGAAGCTAAGCGTGATTCGCTCCTTCGCATTCACCGCAAGCCATCTGAGTAATTGTCGCCATAATTTTTCTTGCGACTGATCGGCAACCGGAAGCATCATCTGCCAGCGCCAAGTACTCGCAGTGGCTACGCTCATGCTTCTGCCAGACCCATAGCGCTGCGTAACGAGAACAGGCAATGGCTGATTTTGATAATCAAGACTCGGGTGTTCAAGCAACACTGATGCACCGGGCTTAACACGGCCGGTAACATAGACACCTTGCAGAGGCGGCATTTGCGCCCATAAATTGATGTTTGCCGCCTCGTCTGCAGCGAGTCGTAACAAGGGCGACACGCGACCCGCTGCTGTCAGCTGCGGATTGAAGAGCGCGCCGGCAGGATGATCGCCGCGGCGAATCCCGCCCTGCAGTGGCTGCGGCAGAAGAGCTTCCTCAACCAAACTTACCGGCGCAATCGCCGCAAGCGGCGTACCAATAAACCCTTCGTCGACACGCCCCGAAAGCAGCAGCCCTCCGCCGCGTTCGCCAACAAAATCATCAAGCATTTTCAGCTGTTCGTTATCGAAAAATTCTTGCTCTATGTCGCCAAGAATAATTGCTTCGTAGTCGAACAGCGCCTCGCGATCGCGTGGAAAGCCATCGCCTAATTCGGTTGGTGATTCGATGCCTTGCCGATAGAATTTCTCGGGTCCCGTGCGTAAATAGGTTGCTAGGCGCAGCGACTTATCGCCTCTGACAGCGCGTTGAATAAACTTATATTCATTTCGCGGATGGCCTTCGATAAAGAGGATGTCGAGCGCGGGTTTTGGTAAGTTATCCACCAGAAATTGATAGCGATTATTCTCGCTAACAATCTCCTCTTTTACCGAATCGCGATCAACCAATTCAGCTTCGAGCTGATAGACAATTGCTTCCTCACGCTCGGGGCTTAGCTCTATTTCGAAGCGCTGTGTCACATTGCCGGGGGCAAGAACGACCTCACGGCTGGCTACTTCTCGCTCGCCATCGACGATTCGAAGGCGGACTCGTTCGTTATCGAAACCAGCCTGCACGAGCCGTATTTGCGCAGTAAAAACAGAGCCTTCTAAAACGGTTCGGGTAGTGACGACGCCTTCAATACCGATGTCGCGGGGCAGTGATGGCATACCCACGCCGAGCGTATAAACAGGCACGCCGCTGGCAGCAAAGGTTCGGGCAGCGATTGTCGCATCCTTGCCACTGTTATCGGCGCCGTCGCTAATCAAAAGTACCCCACCAAGGGGTAAGCCACCTAGCTGATCATCCACATAGCTGAGCGCATCACCGAGGCCTGTTTTACTAAACGCGACAGCCCCTTCCTCTTCATCGAATCCTGTGCCAATTGAGGCTAAATCATTAGCGCGTCGCGTCTCACCACCGAAACCAAAGAACCGTAGCTGATAGTCTTCGGCAAGCGCATCTAGCAAACCGGCACGTTCTAGCGATTCTGCCGCGGCCTGTTTCCGCGTCTGGCCGTTAGGCATGTCGGTGATGGTCATACTGGCAGAGTTGTCGACTAACACCGCAAAAAATGTCTCCTGTGGGATCACCTCGAGGTCGATCACCACAGGCCGCAGCAGGCAAAACATAATGAGCACTAGCACCGCTGCTCTGAGTACAACTAATCCGGCTCGCCAGCTGTTAGTAAGAGGCCTAGTTGTATTGGCGTACCCCAACCACACGAGCGCTACAATACCTAGCGAGAGTGCGACGAATGCCCACGGCGGAATACCGTAAGCAAAAGTGAGAGTGCCCGCGCGCAGTGCGTCAAAGAAGGAAAGATCGGAAGACTGCATAACTACCGCGCTCCTCCAGAATCACCTTCCGACAGCGTTCGATAATATTGCTCCACCAACTCGCGATACGCATCAGGGATCGCCTCTTCGTCTGCGCTAAAAAGCTGTGTGGCCGCACTCTCTAATTCTGCCTGCGCGCGCAGCGCGCCTTCTAACTCAACAATAGGCTGCAGTAACGCCTGAAGGAGCTCGGGCTGCGCGAGGAAATCTTCAATATTTTGCCGCGTCAGCTGCTGTCTAATCGATCGCGCAGTGCCTACGGCATTCGCCTCGCCACGCAGGGTTTGCGTTGTGCCGCCCCGCTGCTGCGCTAACTGCTGGGATAAGTTTTCGGCGAGTGCTTGGCTGTTCTCTAACTGCTCACGCATCTGCGCAAGCGACGGCGTGTTTCCCGTGCCTTCCGTTTCATTCGCCTCGCCTGCACTTCGTTGATTAAATTGCTCAGCCTGTTCGCTCAGGCTTTCGATCTGTTGTCTCAATTGCTGCGCATCACTTGCTACTTGCCGTGCAGATCCTTCGGAGTCTTGCGTTTGCGATGGATCCAGTCGCGCCAGGCTCTGCGCTAACTGGTCGATCTGGTCGCCGAGTTCCTGTTCCATATCAATCGCAAGGTTGAGCATGCCATTGCGAAGAACACGGTTGCTTGTTGCCATCTCATCGCGAATTGGTTTTAGGTCACGCGTTGCTGCCTGAGCCTGAGTCAGTAAGCTGCGGTCATCACTATCGCCTCGAGTGACCACCGCTCGGAGCATGTCTTCGATCTCTTCGATATCACGTTGCTGCTGTCGCTGCGCATCGAGAAGCGCCTCTAGCGCCTCATCACGACGCGCCTCACGGCGGGTCTGACCGAGACCCTGGTTGCGACTAGCCTCTTCTAATCCTTCTTGTAGCGCCTGCTGGTTACGGACAAGCTCCTGACCGCGCTCGCTTAGGCGTCGTGCAATCTGCGAGACCGAACTCTCGCCTTCTTGGCTTAGTTCGCGTTGCTGGTCGCGTAAGCTCTCGAGTGCTTTCTGGCTTTGCGCTGCTGCAATAGCAGCACTGTCGCTCTGCGCGGCTTGCTGCATTTGCTCGAGCGCGCGCTCAATTGCAGATTGAGCAGTTGACTCCCCCGCTTGCGCGGTGCCGTCCTGCTGTGCCGTTTGCTGCCCTTGCTGAGCTTGCTGAGCTTGCTGAGCTTGCTGAGGCGATCCCCCGTCTCTTTGCTGCGACTGTTGAGACTGTTGAGGCTGTTGAGATTGCTGTCCCTGATTATTCTGAGCTAATTGGCGTGCTAATTTTTCAACGTCAGCGGTAAGCTGTTCTTGCTGTCGGCGCAGCCGTTCTAGTTCGCGACGACGCTGCTCTTCTTCGAGTTCTTGCTCTCGGCGAGCAAGGTTTCTCTGTGCGCGAGTGAGGGCTTCTTGGCGCCGCGCTAACTCCTCTAGCTTGTTCACCTCTTCGGCATTTGTTCCACCCGCTTGGCTCGCGCTGTTCGGTGTCTCATACCGATTTTCGAGTTGCCCCATCTCCATTTCGAACAATTCGCGAAGATCTTCGCGCTCTTGCTGAGCGCCTCCTCCTCCACCGCCGCTGTTTTGATTCATGCTTATGTCAGTGCGATTAATATTCGCTTCAGCTTTCAGCACGTACTGCAGGGCGAGTTGTTCAGGCTTGAGTGCGATCGTTACTTGCAGGCTATCTAAATCGTTTGCAGCAAGATTCATCTGTTCGATGGCGAGAGACAAATTTTCAACGGCTAGATCATAACTGTCATCCGAAAAACTCAATCGTTCGGATAAGCGATCAATAGACATCTTAGCGCGACCGGTCGCCTCGCGCTGGCTCTCGGCTATGATTTCTGCATCGGCCTCGATGTCGGCATTCGATGCGTCACGCAGTCGGTTTCGCAGTTTCCAAGTCGCCGCGATAATGTCTTTCTGCACTGAAACAAGCGCACTACTTTCGCCGCCACCCTGACCGCTTCCTCCGCCACCACCACCCTGCTGCTGCGATCGGCGAAATTCTTGATCGGTCGGTATAACTTCGAGGAAATAGATGTCAGACACCACCTCACTCGGGCCATAGAGTGCATTATTGTCGGCGAGTGTTAGGTAGTAACTGACAAAGTCGCCCGGCTCAACCTCCATGTCTTCGAGATAAAGCAGAGTCGATCCCTGCGCAGAGCGAACGGGTTCGGCAGGCAGGAAATTGACCACACTGTCACCGGCACCCACTACCGCGTAATTGAGCACGAATTCGCTCAGCCCATAATCGTCGCTTGCGTCAACTTCGATCACCACCTCTTCGAGTGGCATCACGTCTTGATCAGCGCCGGGTCGGCGCAGAGTGAGCTGGGGGGGCTGATCTTCGATTGCGCGAATGTAGTAATCGAGCGGCGCATCGCTTTGCAGGCCTTGTAGATCGGTTGCCGAAAGCCGGTAAACCCCATCGCCCTTCACGGTAAAACGAGCAGTTGCCTTGAGTCCGTCAATAGTCAGGCTACTGTTTACATAGCCTTCACCGGACGTACTGCCTGCGTCAGCGAACTGCAATTCGGCACTCGCTAGTGGTTTATTGAACGTAATCGTAAGGCTTACCTCGGTGCCTTCTGCGGCGACTATATCGCCGCCATCAATTTCGATTCGATCCTCTTCGCCGGTATAAGCCGGAAAATCCAGCGCCACATCGATCTGCTCTACATTGGGGAGGTCATACAAACTTATCTGGTATTGCCGCGAAGTCTGCTCATCGCCGGCAAGGCTAACCAGATAGACCGAATCTTTTAGAACCGCAGGTAAATAGTAGCTAAACGTCGCGCCGCCGGTGTCCGCCGCATCGAGTACCATCGGGTAGTCGCGCCAGTTCAACCGATCGTCCTGAAGCCGCAGGGTCAGCGCGCCAGGCTGCGCATTTTCTACCCTTGCCGTAAACGTCAGTGGCGAGCCCCGCTGCAGTTCAATATCGCCCGGCTCGACAATAAGCGCGATAGGCAACGCTGCTGGGCTTATATCAGCTCGCTGTTCACTAGCGAAAGGCCAGGCGAGGCGCTGCGCTGCTTGCCTCATCTGGGCAGATTCTTGCAATAAAAGGCCGAGTGCTAAGCAGGCGGCAAGGCCGGCGGCCATCGCAATAAAAGATTCACGTGGGGAGCCTACTCGCTCAACCTCTTGCCTCTGCAATTCAACATGTGAGCGCGCGTCTTTGATCAGCTGTTCGACGAATGCCGGGGAAACGCCGCCCTTTAGAGGCTCTCCTTCTATTTGAGAAAACTCGATAGAGGTAAGTAGACGCTGTTCGAGGTCTGGGAATTTTTCTTCAACATAGAGCGCTAACGCCCTCTGATCGGCTTGTGCACGATGACGGTGACGCCACGCAATCGCCACAATAGATACCAAGAGTGCAAGGGATGCGACGGCGACTACTAAGATGACCGTCGGTGATGCGGTGACATTCGCGACTACAACGAGGCTTGCCGCGATTACGATACAGACGGCGACAAGCGCGAAACCGAACTGCCGAGCGAGCACTAATCTGGCCTGCCTTCGCTGAAGGCTGTAGAGGGTGTCGCGGAGACTATCGAGATTCGGAGTCGTCATGCGTTTCCTGAATGATAATAAGCAAAATCCGACGCCCGCTTTGGCAGCGTAAGCGCCAAAGGAACTTAGTTAAAACGCCGAGGAGTCGCCATTGGACTTGCTCCCCCTCTTGCTGAAAGAAGTGCAGGGCAAGCCTCTCTCGCAGCCCCACTATCCCACTATCGTCAACCGCTTAGCAAGGTTCGGAAAGCGGGTAACCCATCTCTTGTGGCCGATAAAAAGGGGAATCATCGGGGAATATATGCACAGGGGTCGAGGCAGCCCAGTCTAGAAGCGCTTTGACGCTGCTGATTTGGGCGATGCCTTTGAGCGTCTCCTTAGTGGGCTGCGGCAGAACGATCTCTTCCGCCTTCGAAGCGGCGAGCGCAGCTTGAGGCGTAATCCAGCGGTGCTCTAGTATTTCATCGTTGTCGACAACAACTGTGGCCGTTGGTGGCACCGGACACATAAAGAACCAAGTACAAAACCGTCGTGGCAAATGGGGCGGAGTGGTCCAATGGGCAGTGTGAATGAGCTGGCTCTCGCCGATGTCCAGCCCCGCCTCTTCTTTCGTCTCTCTTACCGCCGCTTTTAGTGCCGCGCGATACTCCAGCCCCTCGACCCCCTCGAAATCGGCCTGGTCTACACGACCTCCGGGAAACACCCAATGACCACCATGGAAAACAAGCTTGGAATTTCTCCTGAGCAGTAAAATTTCAATAGAGCCTTGCGTAGCGCTGTCACGGGCTACGACTACTGTGGCGGCCGGAACCGGGGTCATCTCGCTCATTACTGGGTCTTCCTTAAGGCTCAACGCCCTTGTGCACTGTCGCTTTCGGTAACCCTCATGATACCGAATTTGGCGGAAGATCCCACTCCCTGAATGTAGCTATAAGCGGATGGTTTGCGCCTCCACCCCCATACGCTTAGAATCGAGTCAACGGCGGCTCTATCGATGTGTATCGAAGCCCCTTACTTCTATTCCCATCAACAGAAAAACGGAAAACAAGCTATGACAATTGGATTTGAAGGTCGCGTCGCAATCGTAACAGGCGCAGGCGGCGGACTAGGCCGACAGCACGCCTTAGAGCTGGGACGCCGCGGGGCAAAGGTAGTCGTTAACGACTTAGGCGGCAGCGTAGATGGCAGCGGCGGTTCGGCCTCGGCAGCTGAGTTAGTCGCTCAGGAAATCATCGCCGCAGGCGGCGAGGCCATGGCGAACGGCGCATCAGTTACCGACCTAGCCTCTGTCCAATCGATGGTCGACGAGATAATGGCGAAATGGGGCCGCATAGACATCCTCGTGAATAACGCAGGCATCCTGCGCGACCGCACATTCTCGAAACTCGAACTCGAAAACTGGCATGCAGTCATCGATGTGCACCTCACAGGCAGCCTCAACGCAACTAAGTGTGTGTGGCCAATCATGGTGGAGCAAGGCTACGGCCGCTTAGTAATGACAACCTCAACGAGCGGATTGTTCGGAAACTTTGGTCAGAGCAATTATGGCGCCGCAAAGCTAGGCCTGGTCGGCTTTATGAATACTCTGCGCCTAGAAGGTGCGAAATACGGTGTTTTCACCAATGCGATCGCACCAATAGCCGCGACGCGCATGACCGAAGAACTGCCGGGCTTCGAAGACAGCGCAGAAAAACTCGCGCCCGAGTTAGTCACCCCTGCGGTGGTCTATCTCTGTTCCGATAAAGCCCCTAATGGTCGCATCATTCAGGCAGCCGGTGGCCGCTATTACTCTGCCGATGTGCGTGAAAACGAAGGCGTTAATCTTGGCCTCGGAGCCTCGGTCGAAGACATCGAGGCGAATATCGACACAATACTCGACATGACGTCGAGCAAGGGCGTGATAGAGCGGACGCACCACCGATAACGGCAGCACGTTTGCGCCTGCGCAATGTTTGATCCATCGGCAAAGCGCTTTTGAGCCGACCAATAGAAAACGCCCCCTCTGAGAGCTATAATACTCTCAAAGGGGGCGTTTTTTATTCACTCACAGACCGCCTAGGCTTTCTTTTTCTGGTCTGCTAACACGCGCTGAATCGAGGCGCGCTCGTCGAGGCGCGCGATCAGCTCATTGTTGCGGGGCATTGCGGCGGCAACGTCCCAGTCTAGTGCGCGCTTGCAGGCTGTCATGGCAAGATTCATGCTGAAGCGAAAGTAGAAATCGGCATAGGTTAGCTGCTCGCCGCATAAATAGGGCGAGAATTTCGCTAGCCGATTGAACGAGGCAAACCCCTTCTCAAGTTGAGGCTTCACTTCTTTCTTTAATTCATCGGATGCTGGCCGCCCAAAAAACACCTCTCCGTATAGCCGACGCGCCGGTAATTCAACATAGAGTTCGAGGTAGCGGATCATTTCCTGCACCTTAGCCTTCTCGAAAGGGTCTGCCGGATAAAAGCTCTCGCCCTGTCCCAGCGAGTCTAAATAGTCGATCATCACGCCCGTCTCGGTGAGAAAGCCCTGTTCGGTTTCCATGGCCGGCACTTTGCCCATCGGACTTTTGCCCAAAAAATCTGACTCTTGATTAGGGAGTATCAGCATTTCTTCAAAATCCATACCCTTCTCGAGCAGAACAGTCTTTACCATGTTGTAGTAATTACTGAGTGGCATCCCATATAGTTTGATCGTCACACGTGTCCCCTTCATACTTAAGTTCAATGAGCGACAGAAATTACTCTGCACGCGCACAGATTGCAAAACCTATTCACGCAAGCGTAAGCGATTCCCCATGTCAGCCACTGCACGCCTCCGCATTCTCTTATTATCCGGCTACGATGCCGCGAGCCATCGCCTCTGGCATGAGAATCTCGCGCGCATGATGCCCGAGCATGAATGGACTCCGCTAGCTCTCGCACCCCGAAATTTTAGCTGGCGCCTACGCGGCAACGCATTAAGCTTCGCCTTTGGTGAGCGGGAGACCCTGAGCAGACCTTACGATTTGCTGATTGCGACATCGATGGTTGATCTAAGCACGCTGCGTGGGTTCATGCCCGCACTCGCAGCGATCCCAACGCTGTTGTATTTCCATGAGAATCAATTTGCGTATCCCACCCGTGATCAGCAACGCGCTAATGCCGAGATACAGCTCGTCCCTCTTTACGCTGCGCTCTGCGCAGATTCGGTCGCGTTTAATAGTGAATACAACCGCAGGACTTTTCTCAGCGGCGCAAAAGAGTTGCTCCGGCGCCTACCCGACTATGTGCCCAAAGGATTACTGCAGCGCCTCGAGCAGTCTCACATAGTGCCGGTTCCTGTGTTCCAGCCGGAGGAGTTGTCGCCGCGTTGCAGCAACCATTCGACGCTTGAAATAGTGTGGAATCACCGATGGGAATATGACAAAGGCCCTGAGCGACTGTTGGAGGTGGTCAAACTACTCTGTGCCCAGAGGCTCAACTGCCGACTCCATATTGTGGGCCAGCAGTTTAAACAGCAGCCCGAGGAATTCGACGAATGCCGCCGCTTACTTAAAGCGCACTGCATCTCTCTAAATCTTGAAGACGCTCACTTCGGCTTTATCGAAAGCGCTACTGACTACCACACGCTTATCAACTCCTGCGACGTCGCCCTGTCGACTGCGCTGCATGACTTTCAAGGTCTCGCAATGCAAGAGGCTGCGATCGCTGGCTGCTGCCCGCTCGCCCCTGCCGACCTCGTCTATCCCGAATACCTGCCGCCAGAAAATCTTTACTCTGTGACTCAAGACAACGCGCACACCGCGCGTAATATCTTCAAGAAATTGAAACGCTGGCAGGAGGAAAAAAACGAGGGAATTCCACTTCCGCGCGTGTCGCTAACGCAGTTTTTCGAGGAAAATTTGACTGCGCGATATCAACAGCTGTTTGCGCAAACTATCCATTCAAAACAGCAGCCGGCGCTTTAGCTCCTTTGTTTAGCTGATAGACGACTCGGGCTATTCGACGCTTTGCAGCAACGGGAAAACAACTTTCTGGCCGATTTGAATTCGATTGAAGTCGAGCTCTGGATTGTACTGTCGCACAAGCCACAGTGGAGCTGAATAGCGATTGCGCGCGATCGTGCCGATATTTTCATTGCGGCGTATAGTGTATTCCTCTACATCGCGAATTCGATACCGAGCAAAGAAATCACGTTGTAGCGTCGAGTGGTAGTCTTTGCGCCTGCGCTCGAATTCAGGTCTCGATACCTTAGAGAACCCAAGAGTAAGACGCTTACCCACGATGACCGGATCGCTGTATGCCATGCCATTGAGTCGCCTAACATCCCAAGCGCGAACAGCTAACCAGTCGGCATAATGACCGAGCGTCTCGGTCGCCTGCACCTCGATCGAGTCGTCGCTCGCTACCGAATAGTCGGCAGGATCAGCGCTCAACGCCTCGGCAAGCTCTGCGTCGCTATCGACGGCTGTGTCCTCTGACATCGCCGCTGCAACCTCTTCGGCTACGGCATTAACATCCACTAACACGTTAGCTGCTAACGCAGGCTCGTCGAGCATTGAGTCACTGTCCGGCGCAACCAATGTATCGAACGCTTGTTCCTCGGATAAGTCAGGCTCAATCTCCGTGACTTCTACAGGGTTCTGCATCGAGCTCTCTGATGAGACCTCTGGTGAGACCTCGGCAGTCTCGACAAGCGACTCCGGCGCACGCTCATTCGCGACGAGTTGCGGCGGCGCTGCGTAAAGACCCGGCAAGCGCAACTCCTGCCCGGGATAAATGCGGTGCGAGTCTTCGATTCCATTAAGGCGCAGAAGCGCCGTTTCACCGACCGAGAAGCGCCGAGAAATGGTCGAGACCGTGTCACCGCGCGCTACCGTATAGATGCCATTGGCTGGCGCTCGTTGCGATTGCGCAGCAAGTGAAGTTTCGTCCTGCGGTAGGAGTATGCGCTGGCCGATTTGAATGCGATGACTGCTGGTTAGCTGATTCAACGCGACAAGACGCGAGACCGACGTATTAAAGCGCCCTGCAATTGCCGATAGACTATCTCCTCGTTCAACCGTGTAAGACACGTCTGGAGTCTGAACGACAAATTTGTAATCACCATCAATGCTCGCGAGTAATTCCTGCGATGTCATCTTCGCATCGCGCAGCTTTATTTTGAATCCGCGAGGAATTCGCTTCTGGCCTTGCCAAACCACAGGCCTCAGCGCAGGATTGTCTGCTTTCAATTGTTCTAAACTTACGTTAGCACTACGCGCGAAAACTTCGGCATCTATGTAAGCGTCGGTAGTGAGCTCAGTGAAATTAGGCGCTGGATTAAACTGTATGTCACCGAAAAAATTCTCGGCGCGCTTTTCGACTTCGTTAACCGCAAGAAACTGAGCGTAGAAATTACGCGAGGCAAAACCGAAGCGCCTGCCCTTGTATTTTGCAACAATCTCCTCAATGTCACTCGACCCCGTTTCGCGCACCGCGCGTGCGATCCCCGCCGCGCCGTGATTATAGGCTGTTAGCGCTAAGGGCCACGTTCCCAGCACTCGGTAGTTATATTCGAGAAGGCTCATAGCCGCCTCCGCAGCTATGTAGGGGTCCATCCGCTCATCGACTATATGATCTATTCGCATAAATCTCTGACCGGTAGCACGCGTGAATTGCCACATTCCTGCTGCATCGGCCGATGAGTACGCACCCGGATTAAACGATGATTCGACATGCGGTAAGACAACGAGTTGGGGCGGGAGATTTTTCCCTACAATGACCTTTTCGATATGCGCACGATAGGCGCCAGAGCGGCGAAGGCCGGCAAGGAATCTGTTCGATTGACCAAGCTGCCAACGCACATTGTCCGAGGCCACTTTTAAGGTTTGATTACTAACATTCGCAGGCCAAAGAGCGAGCACCTGCTGCTGCTCCGCCGAGAGGCCAGTCCTCTTGCCCGTAGACAGCACTTGCAAGGCCGCCTTAATCGCTTCTCGCCTAGTTTCTATCTGCTTTCGGTCGAGTGGTAGCTTAGTGTAAATGACATCAAGATGTTCGGCGTCGTGGAGAAAACCACTCTGGGTATCTATTTCGGTATAGACGCGAACCCAGAATTGGATTGCAGGCTCGAGTTCCGCGGGGCGAGGAAAATCACGGGTATCCTGCGCAAATAGCGGAGCTGCTGTTGCGACCAGCAGGCACATCACTGCCGCGCGCCAGATGCTAGCCTTACTTGCGCGAGTCATAGGACCAATGAAATAAGGCAACTCGTCTACCCTTCTGATTAATTTTTTATCGCCTAGGTGGAGACCGCTTCCCTTTGAGCATTGACGGCCTCGGTTACTGTACCAACTAGGGGATATCGTCCAATTCCGATCCTTCCTTGATAGGAATCATCAGATCTTCGCGCGTCACGTTCATCATGAGGATCACGTTCGATGCGATATAAATTGATGAATAGGTACCGACCACAACGCCGATAATCAACGCAATAGCGAAACCCTGAGTCGACTCTCCGCCGACGAGTAAAATCGACACTAATACGAGGAGCGTGGTGAATGACGTGATAATCGTCCGGCCCAGTGTTTGATTCAAAGACACGTTGACCATGTCAGCCGGCGATCCGCTACGCAGACGGCGAAAATTCTCTCGTATCCTGTCCGATACGACGATCGTATCGTTTAGGGAATAGCCGATTATCGCGAGCATTGCGGCGAGGGTATTAAGATTGAATTCCATCCCGAAAACGGAGAAGAGACCTAGCGTAATGATGAGGTCGTGAGCGAGGGCAACAACCGCGCCGACAGAGAACTTAAACTGAAAGCGCACGGCGATATAGACCATGATGATACCGAGCGCGACGAGCATTCCTAAGCCTCCCTGCTCCGCCAATTCAGTGCCGACCTTCGCGCTCACATAGTCAGATCCCTCAAGCGTAATGTCGGCGGACGTAGACGACGCTAAGAGCGCAGTAATCGTCTCACCTACGCGCACGGCTTGGCTCGCTTGATCCGCCTCGGCAACCGATTCATCTACTGGCAGAATAATACGAATATCTCGGTCGGATCCAAAGCTAACGACTACCGCATCGTTATAACTGCCTTCGGCGAGGGTTGTATTTACCTCACCAATCGCTACCGATTCTGAAAAATTTAACCGTACCGACGTACCGCTCGTAAAATCGAGGCCAAAGTCTAGGCCGCGCGTAGCGAGTGAGCCGAGTGAGATAAGGACTAGTAGAAGCGAACCCATCGCCGCTGCGCGCCGCACACCCATAAAGTTGTATTGCTTACTCAACATAATCTTTTATCCGTAGTTTGCGCAGTCAGGCGCTTAGTCTTCAACCGTCAGTGCTTCGGTGCGGGGAGGAATTGTCCCGATCGACAGCGCCTCAACCTTGCGTCCGCCATAGATCAAATTGATCAAAGCGCGCGTGCCGACAATGGCGGTAAACATCGACGTAATGATGCCTATCATCAGTGTAATGGCGAAGCCTTTTACTGGCCCCGAGCCAATCGTGAAAAGCACCATCGCAACGAGGAAAGTGGTTAAGTTAGCATCCAAGATAGTCGTGAAGGCGCGATCATAGCCAGCATCGATCGCGCGCTGGGGTGACGATCCTTCGGCGATCTCTTCGCGTATGCGCGTAAAAATAAGCACGTTCGCATCGACTGCCATACCAACCGTAAGAACGATACCGACGATTCCCGGCAGCGTTAAGGTGGCTGGGATTATCGATGACATCACCGCGAAGATAAGCAGAATATTCATGATCAGAGCAATGTTTGCCGCAAGGCCGAACACGCGGTAGTAGAACAGCATAAACAGAATGACCAGCGCCGCAGCAACCTGCACACCGCGGATACCTTGATCAAGATTCTCCTGCCCCATAGAAGGACCGATAACAGACTGTTCGACAATGGTCATCGGTGCCGCGAGCGAACCGGAACTGATCAGCAGCGAAAGGTCATTCGCTTCACGCGAAGACAGGCCGGTGATGACGAATTGACGGCCCAAGGCCGAATTGATTCGCGCATGGCTTATGAGCCGCTTCTCTTCATAAAATTCGACTTCGTCGACCTCATTGCCTTCCGCATCGATTGTCGTATTCGTTCGCGACTTCGTCTCGATAAGAAGAATGTCCATCAGGCGTCCAACATTGTCTCGAGTCACGCGATTAATCTGATTGCCACCCTGCGCATCTAAACTGATTTGTACTTGCGGTAACCCGTTTTGGTCGAGAGATGAGCGCACATTACTAATGCGATCACCCTGCAGGATTACATCGTTGTTAACGTTAATCGACAGGCCCTGATAGTCAAAGGCTTCATAGGAAAGGCTCGACGCGCCTAACTCAGCTTCGAGGTGAAATTCGAGCGTGGCGATTCGCTGTAAAATACGGATAGCTTGCGCAGGATCTTGCACGCCAGGCAGCTCTACTACAATGCGATTCGCACCCTGCTGCTGAACCGTTGGTTCGGACACCCCCAGCGCATCGACTCGATTGATTAGCGTCGTGCGATTAGCCTGAATAGTGTCGCGTTGGATTTGCAGAATGACATCTTGAGTCATACGCATATCGAGCACGAAAAAGTCTCCCGACTCGCTATTTTGCAATTGCAGCTCAGGGAAATTAGTAATGAGGGCGGAGCGCGCTGCCGACCGGTCATCCGACGTCGCAAAGCGTATTTCGAGGTGTGTGCTGTCGACGAGTGTTAGCCCGCGCGAGCGGATACGCTCCTCGCGGAGAATCGAGCGCACGTTACTTAGGTTGTCTTCCATGCGCCGCTCAATCGCAGCGTCCATGTCGACCTCCATCAAGAAATGAACGCCCCCTTGAAGGTCAAGGCCAAGGTTCATTTTTCCTGCACCTATCGACTGCATCCAAGCAGGCGTGGTCGGCGCTAGATTGAGCGCAATAATATAATCAGGGCCAAACGCGTTTTCGAGCGCTGTTTTAGCGCGCAGCTGATCCTCTACAGAATCGAGCCTGACGAGCAAACTTTCGTCGTTAATCGCTGCACCGAAGAAATTGAGCTGCGCGGCTTCGAGTGCCGTGGTCGCCCTTTCAATGTCAAATTCGGTTAACGGCGATAGCTCGCTGCTAATCTGGATCGCCTCGTCATCGGGATAGAGGTTGGGCACCGAGTAAAGCAGGCCCAATAGAACGACTAGAAAGATTAGCGCGTTCTTCCACGCGGGGTATCGATTGAGCATAAGAGGGCTCTGCAAATTGCTAGGTTAACGGTTACAAAAAAACGTGTGTCAACACGCCTAATTTCGAGAGGAGCGCAGAGATTACTCGGCACTCCCTTTTAAGAGGACTAGATCTTCGCGAGAGTACCCTTAGGCAATACCGCCGCGATCGCTGCCTTTTGTATCTTCACCTCGAGACCGGTGCCGACGTCTACGGCGAGGTAATCCTCGCTAACGCGCACAACTTTGCCCAACAAGCCGCCGGAGGTTAACACCTCATCTCCTTTACCTATGCTGGTGACTAGATCGCGATGTTCTTTGGCACGCTTCGACTGGGGCCGCAGAATTAACAGCCAGAAGAGGAGGAACATGCCACCGAACAAGATGAGGTTGAAGGTCAATGAGGGCTGACCGGGTTCTTGGGCGTAGGCTACTGGAAACAAAAAGTCCATGTATTGTGCTCTCTCTTAAGTTTGAATTAATTAGTCATATAGGGCAGCGGCATTCATGCAAGGAGAAAACTTCTTCTTGTTGAATCATCTTCTCTTAGCCACTGCGTTCTTCGCTGCGCATTGTCTCACAAATGGAGGCATCGGAAACGATATCAAGACTCAGGCCAACGAGAAAGCCCGTTTAACTGCTCGCTCGCTCGCGTTAAGCTGCTTTTTAGCCTTTGCCTGCCACCTAAGGCTCAGTCTGCGCTTCTAGCGCGAGGCCTTCGGCCTGCAGTACCTGTTGATTTTCCTCGAATTTAGCGACGAATTCTGACAATTCGCCCTTGGCTATCGCGTCCCGCAATCCCGCCATAAGATCCTGATAATAATGTAAATTATGGATAGTATTGAGTTGAGCGCCCAGCATCTCACGGCATTTATCGAGATGATGCAAATAAGCGCGTGAGAAATTTTGACAGGTGTAACAACCACAATTTTCGTCTAGTGGCTTGGTATCTTGACGATAGCGTTTGTTACGCAGACGTAGCAGCCCTTTCGAGGTAAAAATATGGGCATTGCGGGCATTGCGCGTGGGCATCACACAATCGAACATATCGATGCCCTGCGTAACGGCATAAACAATGTCTTGAGGCGTGCCCACGCCCATCAGATAGCGCGGCTTTTCGGCAGGCAGCAACGCGCCGCAGTGCTGTATTACTTCGCGCATCTCGTTTTTGGGTTCGCCAACGGAGAGACCGCCGAGTGCATAGCCATCGAAGCCAAGCTCAACGAGCCCCGCGAGCGATTCCTCGCGCAAGTCGCCGTACATGCCACCCTGAACGATGCCGAACAGCGCCGACTCATGCTCGCCATGTGCCTCCTTGCACCGACCCGCCCAACGCATCGACAACTCCATCGACTCGCGCGCCTGTTCACGCGTTGCCGGATACGGCGTGCATTCGTCGAACACCATAATAATGTCTGAGCCGAGCGCGTGCTGCACTTCGATGGCCGATTCGGGCCCAAGGAAAATTTTAGCGCCGTCGACGGGCGAGCTAAACGTCACGCCCTCTTCGTTGATCTTCCGCATCTCGCCCAAGCTGAATACTTGAAAGCCACCAGAGTCGGTGAGTATGGGTCGGTCCCAACCGATGAAGTCGTGGAGGTCACCATGAACATTAATCGTCTCGGTGCCGGGGCGCAGCATCAGGTGAAAAGTATTGCCGAGGAGAATGTCGGCTCCCGTTCCACGTACCTGCTCGGGGGTCAACCCCTTAACCGTGCCGTAGGTCCCGACAGGCATAAACGCAGGGGTGGCAACCTCACCGCGTGGAAAACACATCTTGCCGGTGCGCGCCTTGCCGTCGGTTGCGGCGATGTCAAAACTCATGTGGCTCATAGATAACTCATCTGCCGGTCATCGTGACCGTCTCATTAATTCGTTCGGTAGTTTGCCTCGAGACTAGTGCTCGCGGGTCGCGCGAAACTCCACCTCGGGCCAGCGGTCTTCCATTAGACTCAAATTGACGCGCGTGGGCGCGAGGTAGGTGAGATAGCCGCCGCCATCTATGGCCAAATTGTCGTGGGCTTTTTTGCGGAATTCTGCAAGCTTGACTGAATCTTTACAATCCACCCAGCGCGCTGACTGCACGGTAATCGGTTCGTAGATAGCATCAACTTTGTATTCATCTTTGAGGCGGAACGCAACCACCTCAAACTGCAGCACGCCAACCGCGCCTACAATGAGATCATTATTGCGTAGCGGCATAAACAACTGCGTAGAGCCCTCTTCCGATAGCTGCTGCAACCCTTTTTGTAGCGCCTTCATCTTAAGCGGATCTTTTAAGCGAATGCGCCGGAACAGTTCGGGCGCGAAATGCGGAATACCTAAAAACTTGAGTTCCTCGCCACCGGTAAAGGTATCGCCAATCTGAATAGTGCCGTGGTTGTGCAAGCCAATTATGTCGCCGGACACCGCAGACTCTGCTTGATCACGGTCGCCTGCGAGAAAGGTTACCGCGTCGGCAACCTTCACATCCTTGCCGAGTCGCGAGTGGCGCATCTTCATATTGCGCGAATACTCACCCGAGCAGAGGCGCATGAAGGCGATTCGATCTCGGTGTTTGGGATCCATATTCGCTTGGATCTTAAAGACGAAGCCAGTAAAGCCCGACTCTGTTGCGGTGACGTCGCGCGACTCGGTCGCGCGAGTTTGCGGCGCTGGTGCATATTCCACAAAGTCGTCGAGCATTTCTTTCACGCCGAAATTGCCGAGCGCCGTGCCGAAATAGACCGGCGTCATCTCACCGCGCAAATAAGCGTCGAGGTCGAAATCGTTACTAGCGCCGCGCACCAGTTCTATTTCGTCGCGGAAGTCGTCCCGGTAACTGCCTAACAACGCCTTCGCCTCGTCACTATCTATGCCTTCGATCACCTCCACCTCGTGCAGCTGACTCCCCTGCCCGTGTCGGTAGACGAGAATCGTGTCTTTATAGAGATTGTAGACACCCTTGAATTCTTTGCCCATGCCGAGCGGCCAATTGATAGGGGCGCATTTGATTTTAAGCACAGTCTCGATCTCGTCGAGCACATCAATAGCATCGCGAATATCGCGATCGAGTTTGTTCACGAAGGTAAAAATGGGGGTGTCGCGAAGTCGGCAGACCTCCATCAACTTAATGGTTCGGTCTTCGACCCCCTTGGCACCGTCGACTATCATCAGCGCCGAATCGACTGCGGTAAGGACGCGGTAGGTGTCTTCCGAAAAATCCTCGTGGCCTGGGGTGTCGAGAAGATTAACGACGCGGTCCATGTACGGAAACTGCATGACCGAAGAGGTGACCGAGATGCCGCGCTGCTGCTCCATCGCCATCCAGTCGGATGTCGCGTGCTTGTCTGCCTTTTTGCCCTTAACCGATCCAGCTACCTGAATGAGATTGCCAAGCAGAATGAGCTTTTCGGTTATTGTGGTTTTACCAGCATCGGGGTGCGAGATGATGGCAAACGTGCGCCGTTTTTTAATTTCGTTGGCTAAGTTGCTAACACCCATACCTGATGAATCCCAAAAGTGACAATGTCTAATTAGATAATTTGCGCTATCGATGCTCAAAAGCTTCCCAGTCTGCGCAGGGGGCGCATAGTATCAAATTACTGGCTACAATCCTTGCCTGAGTTCACCTACACTCGACTTGATCAATTTTACTAATAGATTCAGTAACGCAGGCATCAGTATGGATTTCACCTTAAACGACGAACAGCGCGCGCTCCAACAATCAGTTAGGCAGTTTGCTCAGCGAGAACTCCCCGAACTCGCTCGTGAGATCGAGCTCAGCGATGAACCGCCCAGCCTCGAGCTTCGAAAGCGTTTCGGTGAACTCGGCTATCTTGGCGTTAACCTACCTAGCGAATACGGCGGTGGCGGCATGTCGCATTTCGATGCGGTTTTAGTACTGGAAGAAGTCGCCAAAATCTCAATTGCTGTCGCGTTCCCCATTTTTGAATCCTGCTTCGGCCCCACGCTGGCCATAGCCCACTTTGGGAGCGACGCGATGAAACAGCGTGTTCTGCCCAAAGTTTGTGCTGGCGAGATGGTTGTTGCCGTTGCAATGTCTGAGCCCGATGCAGGCTCTGCGCTCACCGACTTAAAAACTCAGGTGCGCCGTGAAGGCGACAAGATGCTTCTTAGCGGCAACAAGCGCTGGAGCTCAGGTGCTGGGCACTCCGAGGCCTATGTCGTTTACTGCCGCATGGATGATAGCCCCGGCGCCAAATCTATCGGCGCCGTGCTCGTCGAGAAGGGCAGCAAGGGCTTCACCTTTGGCAAGCGAGACCACCATATGGGATTCCGCGGCGTCTACAGTGCGGATATGTATTTCGACGACGTCGAAGTCACCGATGCAGATATCCTCGTGCCCGCGGGTGGCTTTGGCAAGCTGATGGACGCTTTCGATCTTGAGCGCTGCGGTAACACAACAATGTCACTGGCAACCGCGCAGTCAGCATTCGATTATGTATTGGCGTACGTTCAAGAACGCCAGCAGTTCGGTAAACCGCTTGTCGACTTCCAAGGCGTACAGATACAGATTGCTGAAATGAAGATGAAGCTCGAGGCGGCTCGGCTCTTGCTTTACCGTGCAGTCATCAACGCCGAGAGCGGCCTGCCGTCAATTGCCGAAAGCTCGGTCGCTAAATGCTTCGCCAATGAGACCGCACGCGAGGTTACCGGCAAGGCAATGCAGCTCATGGGTGGCTACGGTTATTCGAAAGAGTTCCCGCTAGAGCAGAAGCTGAGAGATTCGTGGGGATGGGGGATCGCCGGGGGGGCTATCGATATTCAGAAGGTGAATATTACTGCGGCGCTTGTTGGCCGGCGCTTCAATCAAAGAGCGTAGCCTGCCGACGGCGTGGCCTAGTGCAGCACCGCTGCACTAGGAATCTCGCGCGACTCAGAATAATCGGCGTGGAGAATATCCGCGCGCTGCACGAGGAGCAAATCGTTGGGCAGTAGCTTGTCGTATTCATCCGCCGCCGAGTCTATGGCCTGCACATCAATCTCTTCAGTAAGCACACACACCACATCGTCATCGTCTACATCGACAACAATTGCCTGTTTAAATCCCACGATTGTGTTGAGCGAAGCCTTCGAGCCAATATCGAACCGATAGGCCGGCAGAAGCGCAGACGGTGATCTAAGCAGACCAGTCGAGGTAAATGCCACACCAAACCCTGCCGCTGCAACGATATGAATAATTTCTATAACATCGGGGTCTGAGAGATCTACTCTGAGTGTTCTTCCTTCCTCGGGGACTGATTCAAATTCCACCTTTGGCTTCTTCTGGCTTAACAGGCGAAGGAAGAGGCTGATGTCTTCTTCGTTCCATTCCAAGGTTTCTTCTTGCTCAGATCGCATACTGTCCGACGCCAAGCTCAGAACAGTGGTCTCTATAGTGAGATCGGGAACCTCGTTCTCGGGGGGGCGGGGCACCACAAGAGACACAGAGCAATAGCCTTCGCTGCTCTCTGGGCTTAGCCTCCAAAGAAACGGAATATCGGCGTTGAGTTCGATCATAAAGCGAAGATGCCTAAAAACGGATGGCGAAGAAAAAGGGTCTTTGGAGTAGCGCTGCGATCGCCATTTAGGGATACAAAGATAACACAAATAGTAAGGGGTATATATCGCTGCAGCGTGTACTGCGCGTCAGCGTTGAAAGGGCAAGTTAGCGGCATTACCTAAGCAATCTCAGACATTGTCGCTGTAAGCTATTGTGTTTAATGTTGTTTACAGAGAGCGCGGAAACACACTTTTTTTCCACAGAAACTGTGGATAACTCTGGGGATAAAAAAGGAAAAACGCGTAAAAGCCTGTAAATTAGCGCTTCCAAGTATAAATTGGTTAATTTTTGTTCAACTCATAATAAGTAATAAAATCAATATCTTAATTAGCCAATGCGTGGAGAAATCACAAAAATACCGTTAAAAATAGCGTTTTGTGACACGAATGTAGCGCATGTGCATAAAATAGCGAGGTTAACGCGCACTCAATAAAACACTGAAACGCACCCTACTGATTTTAATGAATTTTTATGACCCGGCAAAACGCTCGTTCCGAACTTTTGCCCGTTTATACTCCTCCACTCCAAAAACCGCCTGTGCAACAATAGCCATCTCGCTTGTTACCGGCATCGCTGATATGACCTCGCCATTGCACTTTTTCAAAGCCTCTTTTGCGCTGCGTCTCTGTGCAATCATTACGCTAACCCTCATCCTTGCACTCTTCGCTGGCGCAAATTTCTCGCGCTGGTCGGCAGGTAAAGAGGCGAAGGCACGCTCCCTCCTTCTTGTTCGAAACCTGTTCGTCGACGAAAAACCCTCGAGCCTCATGCTCTTTGCGCACCCAGCTCTGTTTGAGTCAACAAACGAAATCGATTGGCCGAGCCACCTCTACTACTTGCGCGGTCGACTAGGAAGCGTGACAAGCATTGATGCACTGCGCAGCACGGTTGCAACCCCCCTTTTTAACCGCGACTCAGCGGAGTCAACAGCGAGCCATACAGTGCAAGTTACGTTTGAAAGCGGCCCTGCCGACATTCAGATCACCTACCTTCGCAGCGGCGATGAATGGCTTGTTACACAATTCTCAATCCTCGCAGACGCGCTATCAAGCTAGCGTACGGGGCGCTTTTTTAGCCGATCGCCACACCAACCACCTGAATTAACTGACTGTAATCGCTGTGTCCTGACAGTATTTTCTCAATCCCATCTTGGCGCATAGTTCGCATGCCATCTTGTGCTGCCTGATGACGCAGCTCATCAAGGCTTGCGCGCCGGTAGATCAAGCCCCGCAGGCGGCTTCCGCAGACAAGCATCTCATGAATAGCCATACGCCCTTTGTAACCCGTGCCTCCGCACTCGCTGCACCCAACGGCCTTACACAATGTCCATTGCCTAGTTTCAAGTCCGTGATTGACGAAATCCTCCTCTCCATACCACTCCAATAGACGGAGTCTTTCGCTCTCGTCTGGCTCGTAGGCCTGTTTACAATTAGCGCACAGCGTCCGCATGAGTCGCTGCGCCAGAGCACCTAACAGCGCGTCCGAGAAATTGATTGGGTCGAGGCCAAGATCTAACAGCCGCGTGATCGTTTCCGGCGCAGAATTGGTGTGCAGGGTCGACAGCACGTGGTGTCCAGTCAGGGAGGCCTCAATCCCGATATTTGCCGTTTCTTTGTCCCTCATTTCACCAATCAGAATGACATCCGGGTCAGCCCTCAGAAACGCGCGCATCGCCATGGCGAAGGTAAAATTGATTTTGGATTGCACCTGCACCTGCTGCAGACCATCCTGAGTGATCTCTACAGGATCCTCGGCGGTCCAAATCTTCCTCTCAGGCGTGTTGAGCTTGCTTAAAACGGCGTGCAAAGTTGTTGTTTTGCCCGACCCTGTCGGGCCCACACCAAGAAACAACCCATGGGGTTGTGTCGCGATTGTCATAATTTCGCGCTGATTCGCGACACTCAAACTTAAAGTCTCGAGCTGCATTTGGCTGCCTGGCGTCAACAAACGCATAACCACGCTCTCGCCATGCACCGTCGGCAATGTTGCGACCCGCATCTCGATATGACGATCGGCGAGTTTCAGTTTGCACTTCCCGTCTTGGGGAAGCCGCCGTTCGGCAATATTCAATCGCGAAATAACTTTGACCCTCGCGATCGCGGCTGCACAGTGCTCTTCGGGTATCACTAACAACTGTCGACAGAGGCCGTCTACCCGAATCCTGACACTGCCAGGTGCACCCTCTCGACTCGGTTCGATATGGATATCAGATGCACCCAGCCTATCCGCCTCGGCGATAACCCGATTAACAAGCTGAATCATCCCCGATGTTTCACTGCCATGGTCTTCGTCATCGAGGCGTTCGGGCTGCGCCGCTTTGCTCTGAGAGGCGAGGACAGAGAAAAGATCTTCGAAGCTGGTTGATGATTCAGGAGGGGAGTCATCACGAAGAAACAGAGAGATATGCTCGGGCAGGCCAACGCGGAAAACGTAATTTCGCGCGTTGAGAACGCCTTGAATTTCCATAATGCGTTGATGATTCGAAGGGTCATCGATAAGGATGACCGCCTCGTTTTTGTCTCCCGCAACAGGGAGCCGCAGGTTTTTGCGCAAATACCCTTTGCTAATATTCTCGAGTAATCGCAGCGGCAAAATCAACGCTGGGTCATAGGCCATAAAAGGGACGCGGTAGTGGTGCGCAAGCGACCTACCTATAGCCTGTGCTGAGAGGCTATAGTTTCCATAAGAACACTGGACACGGAGGCTCCTCGAAGCGAAGCATTAGCTTGCGCGTCGGCAAGCTCTCTGCTGCTTAAACTCCCCTGTTTAACCAATTGATCGAAAGGACCACCGTTACTCTGAAGCGACTCGCGAAACTGACGGGCAAGCATCTGGCTAGCAAACGCCGCTCGTTTTAAATCGCTTGAGTCGAAACTGGGATCTCCTTCAAAATTAATTAGCTGCAAGACACCAAGCATGACCTCATCTTTAATTGGCACCGCGATCATCGGTTTTATAGGCCAGCCTCGCTCGTCGCTAAAGCGCCGGTCAAATTGGAGACGGGGGTGAATATCAACAAGCTCGCTGGTGTCGTTTACATCATTGATGAGAATAGAACGCTGACTTAATGCGACATAGCCGGCAACAGAAGTAGCGCTAAAGTGGACGCGTATCTCATTCGAGGAATTGTATTCGGTGTCCCCTCCTCGATAAATCGCCAGAAGCTCTTTGCCGTTCTCTACGCACTGATAAACCGTAAAGAGGCGCACGCCTAAGATATCTAACAGCCCCTCTCCAACAGTCTCGAGAGCCACTTCTAGCGTTTTCGACTGACGAATTATTTGATAGATCGCTTTGAGTCTTGCTAGAAACTGCTCCTCTGAAAGGCGCTCCCTTCCCCTAATACCTTGCACTATCATCTATTACCTCGAGTCGAATGACACTGACCTGCCCTCAGTTGGCTAGGCTTGATATGATGAGCACTGCCGGCGCAGACGCTCGTTGGTTTTACGGCGAGGACTTTTCATATGCCTAACACGACAAAAACCGCCCTACCTCTTGCTCTCGTGGCCCTCGCTGCTCTGGCTGCAATGTTTAGCCATGCGGGTTTTAGCCAAGAACAATCCGACACTGTCCTGCCACGACTCAACACCGCCGACGCAGAGTGGCTGGGAGAGCGAATCTTCGCGAACGAGTGCGCAGCGCAGCGTGCGTGCCTGACAAGTTGGAACGAAGGCGAAGACTTCCCTTCACTTGGTATAGGCCATTTCATTTGGTTTCAGCGAAATCAGGACGAAATTTTTGCAGAAACCTTCCCAGATCTCCTAACCTACCTTGCCGAAACAGGCATAACGATGCCGAAGTGGCTACAGCCGAATAATCTAGTTACCAATAACGACCGGCCTGATGGTGATATTCGTGCAGGGGATTTCTCACGTGACATAGTCGGAAAACCACCCTCTGCGGGCATAGACTCGCCTTGGGAATCGCGAGCTGATTTTTACCAAGACATCGACAGCCGCCGCATGGAAGAACTCAGGACACTGCTCGATACGACGCGGCGAGAGCAGGCGCAATTCATCATCGCAAGGCTTGAGAACAGCATTGAGGGTATAGTTGCGCAGGCTCCGTCTGCCGAGCGTGAGCGCTTGCAGAGACGCGTAGAAAAGCTCTCGACTTGTCATTCGCCCGCTGGACTTTATGCGCTTATCGACTATGTGCATTTTAAAGGCACAGGGCTCGCTGAAGGGGAGCGCTACGCAGGCCAAGGGTGGGGACTACAGCAAGTGCTCAGCGCCATGAGCGACGACCTGCCCGTCCTCGATAGCTTCGCATCAGCAGCAAAAGCAACCCTTGAACGGCGAGTAGCCAATGCCCCGACCGAGCGACGAGAGCAGCGCTGGCTAAAGGGCTGGCACAATCGTATAGACACCTACCTTGCGGCAGCAACGCTGCCAACTGCTCATGGCGAGTGTAAGTAGAGGCTCTCATGCACCTACTATTTATTCATTGTTTAATAGGTCGTTGCGAGAACAATGATTGACCTTTAGCCGTAATCCCTTACTCTTTGCACGCTGTAAGGCATTAGAACTAAACCAGTAACAGAGCGCGTAAAATGACTCTCGAAAGATCGAACATCGCTGCAATGCAGGGCTATGCGCCGGGCGAGCAGCCACAAGACCTAACGACTATCAAACTCAACACGAATGAGAATCCGTACCCCCCCAGCCCTGAGGTGGCGGCGGCGCTCTCTGCCTTCGATGTAGCTAGTTTGCGGCGCTACCCTAACCCTATTGCCGACGAGTTTCGCCGCGTTGCCGCCGACCTCCACGGGCTATCTCTCGACAATGTGATTCCCACCAATGGCGGCGACGAGCTTCTGCGCCTCATGCTTACCACATTCGTTGCCGAAGGTGAGGTCGTGGCGACTACTAAGCCAACCTATTCGCTTTATACGGTGCTCGCTGCCATTCAAGGCGCAAAGCTCTCCGAGATCGACCTTGATGAGCAGTGGCGACTACCTAGCGACCTGATACAACAGCTACATGAAATTAAGGCTAAGGCATTCATTCTCGTGAATCCGCATGCACCGACAGGCAGCTTAGTGTCGAGTGCCACAATCGCCGAAATCGCCGAAAATTTCGACGGCGTACTCGTCGTCGATGAAGCCTATATCGATTTCGTCGATCCCGACCTCGAACACAATTGCGTGCCACTTCTGCAGCGCTTCGACAATCTGTTAATACTGCGCACAATGAGCAAAGGCTATTCGCTCGCTGGCCTGCGTTTCGGCTATGGCCTTGCGGCAAAAAAACTCGCTGCGCCGATGCTTTTTAAAACGCGAGACAGTTACAACACTGATGCCATCTCGCAGCGGCTTGCCGCTGCCGCTCTCGCCTCCCAGTCCTATGCTAAAAGCACTTGGAACAAGGTAAGAGAGAGCAGAGAAAAAATGTTTGCCGAACTCACCTCAATGGGGCTTACCTGTCTTGCTAGCCAAAGCAATTTTCTGCTCTGCACGATTCCCGAGTTCATTGGCGCGCCCCGCGCTTACGCTGCGCTCAAAGAGAAAGGTGTCTTGGTGCGCTATTTCGATCAAGATAGGCTTCGCGACAAACTGCGGATTTCTATTGGCACAGAGGAAGAAAACAGCCGACTCATTCAGGCCTTAACCGACCTCTGCCGAAGTGAGTCGTAGACGCGACTCGTTAACAGCCTCATCGAATGGGCAGTCAGAGAATGACTACGACACAAAATTCAACGACAGACAAAGGTGAAGGTGCTGACAGAGTTCACCCTTGCCCGTCTTGCAAAAAGCCGATGCGCCGAATCGATGGTCGCATGGGGCCGTTTTGGGGATGCAGCGATTTCCCTACTTGCAGAGCGACGCTGAACGAGGTCGACGGCAAACCCAGCGCCGACATCAATCCCGATTATCGCTGCCCGCTATGCACGCGAAAGCTCGTGCGCGCCGATAAAGACAAAGGTGAGTATTGGTTTTGCAGTGGTTATAATAAGGGCTGCAAGGTGAAGCTTGATGATCATGAAGGCAGGCCTAAACAAGCGCATCGCTGCAAAAAATGCGGGCAGCTTCTCGTGAAGCGCGAAGGCAAAAACGGCCCTTTTTGGGGCTGCAGCAGCTACCCGGTTTGCACCGCAAGCTACAGTGACTTAGAAGGCAGACCGGCTTTATGATTTTCTCGTTTTTAAAACTAAGGAAAAAGACAGCGGCGGCATTAAGCGGAATACTTATCGGCGCGGGCAGTCTTTGGGGTCTGTCTTTATGGCAGGATATTCCGCTCATCGCACTCGCTAATGAACTCGGTGCGATCGCCCTGTTACTGCTCATCATAGTGAGCGTCGCCGCATTTATTGGCCTGATTCTCAGTCGCTTTCGCCGCTAGTCTCGGCGCCTTCTCACCGCAGCTGACATAACCACCGCGTCTTCACGGTCGCCCCCCGCCGCACCATAGCCGTCGGGATAATAGCCCTTGCGCTCGCCGATACGACTGAATCCAAGAGACTCATAAAGGCTAATAGCAGCGACATTCGAACGCCTCACTTCAAGAAAGCACGTTTCTGCATCAAGCTTTTCTGCTTTCTCTAAAAGAACTTTAAACAGCTTCTTGCCTAAGCCGCGCCGTTGAAAATCGGGCGCGACGCAGAGCGTGAGGAGGTGGCACTCGCCAATAGCTACTGACATCACGCCATGTGCGACAATCTGGTTTTTGCTGGCAAGTACCCAACACTGATAACCCGATCTTAGGCAATCGACAAAAATTCGTTTACTCCAAGGAGAAACATAGGCCGCAGCCTCATTCAGCACAACCAGATCAAGGTCGCTAGAACGCATCGCACGTGCGAAGAATTCGTTTGCCGGGGTTTCGGGTAACATGAGGAGGGTAACTAATTCCTGATCAACCATTTATGGCGTTAGTTGAGCGTTAGTTAATAGACACGCCACTGCATTTTGTAGACAGGTTGCGTGACAGCCTAGGATTTCTGATTGCCTATACGCGCCAATACCGGCTGCAGATCGGCCCACACCTCGCGCTTTAGCGAGGCGAACGATAGCATCGCCGACAAACTTGCCAGTAGCGTCTGATTAAAAGGCATGTTCAAACCAATCTCAGCGATTAAAGGCTCCACGACACCGGCGAAAACAATGAGCTCTTCGAACCGGTCGCCATCGTGTCGACGACGAATAAATCCGGCGAGCGCAGCCGCGCCAGCTTGGTCGCTGCTCGATAGCCCAAGGTCATTTTCGAGCGGCCAGTTAAAGGCCTCATGAACGGGTCTCGGGCTGTGCTGATCAGCATTCAACCCACAGGCAAGCAGTATTGCCGACAGCAGTTTTTTAGCGCGCGCCTTATCTTCGTCTTTTGCCAGCGGCGGAATTTCGTAAAGAATCGCAACGCCTCGAGCCGTCATAAAATAGCCAAGATCGAATCGCATAGTGCCCGTGACCGACACAGCCTCTCGCCTCCCCCGAACCTGAGGTTTCACCGCAGCCGCTTCGCTCTCCGGCGCTCCGGACGCGCTCGCCAATGGCTTCTGGTTAACCGACACGCCCCTTGTACGTTCTTTGGCGTGATTGCCTAAGTCGATGACAGGCCTATCGGGATTCTTGCTGCGGAAACGCGGTATTTCCTGATGCGTGGAGGGCGCACTCGGTAACGAGGATTCGAGCGATGCGACCTTACCGGGCTCTGGTGGCTCTGAGGTGCCGACAGACAAGTCGGGCGTAGCGAGAAACTCATACTCAGGCGAAGCTTTAGCGCCGTCCAATACGTAACGTGGAAAATAGACCTGCACGCCCATGGCGCGCAAATAAGCCTGCCGACTCGTCTCTTCCATTTCGTTTACTTCGCTCGTCTTCGGCTGGACCGGCGGCCCACTAACCCCTAATTCGTGTCAAAGAGCGCCCGGTGATTCATACTCGAAGCGACTTTTATACTGCTCGAAAACGTCTCGAGACCGACTTAAAAGCTGTTTTCAGGCTATTCAATAACCAGCGAAAGAATCCGGCTGTCTCTGACAGCGGAAGAGTAGCAGTTAGCCAAGCTTTCAACAACGCAGGGACCCCGATTGACACAACCGAGAGGCATTTGAAGTGGTCGCCTTTTCGTGATTGAATCCTGCTAGTTTCTTGCGTCTCGACCTGGTGATCGTCGAGCGTTTAACTCTCCAAATTTCACCCTATCCATGAGGCAGCAGTAATGAGAGCAATACTTTGTAAATCACACGGACCGGCCGAAAATCTCAGCCTCGAAACGGTCGACGACCTTGTACCTGCAGCGGACGAGGCCATTGTCGAAGTCTACTCGGCGGCACTCAATTTTCCAGATGGACTGCAAATTCAAGGCAAATACCAATTCCAACCCGACATGCCTTTCTCTCCCGGCTCTGAGGTCGGCGGTGTAATCATTGCTGTTGGCGCCTCGCTCGCGGGCTTCTCTATCGGCGATCGAGTCATGGCAACGCCTGGCATCGGCGGCCTAGCCGAGCAGGTCAGCGTAAAGGCAGAGGGGCTTCGTAAAATTCCCGACAGCATGGACTTCAAGAGCGCCGCTAGCTTTGCCATGGTCTATACCACCTCTTATCACGCGCTCAAGCAACGAGCGAATCTACAACCAGGCGAGACGCTTTTGGTCTTAGGCGCAAGCGGTGGCGTCGGCCTCGCTGCCGTCGAGCTAGGTAAGTTAATGGGCGCGCGTGTCATCGCTGCAGCGAGCTCTGATGAGAAACTAGAGTTTGTCAAAGCGGCGAAGCCCGATGAGCTACTCAACTATGGCGACGGAGAACTCAAAGAGAAGGTCAACGCGCTCACCGGCGGCAAAGGCGCCGATGTAATCTACGACCCCGTCGGTGGAGACCTATTCGACCAAAGCTGTCGTTGCATTGCCTGGAACGGCCGCCTGCTTGTCGTTGGCTTCGCCAGCGGCCGTATCCCCGAATACAAGGCTAACCTCGCTCTACTTAAAGGTTCTTCGATGGTAGGCGTTTTCCTCGGCCGCTTCCGTAAAGAAGAACCGTCCGCTTATGAAAATAATTTCGCCGAGCTTTTTAGTCTTTACGAGCAAGGTAAACTCAAGCCGATCGTCACCGAGTCCTTCGCGTTCGAAGACTATGTCGCCGCGTTCAACGTGTTTACCGAGCGCAAGGTCATGGGCAAGGTCACTCTCGAGATCAAAACAGAGGCGTAACCTCAAACAAAAAAGACTGTAACCAGAGCGGCGCTGAGCTTTGCTAGTGCGCCGCAAAAAAACAACACAGAATAAGAAGCCAAGGCCAAAGCATGCTCAGCGACCAGCAAATTAAGGAAGACCTAGAGAGACTTAAGGATATCGCCCTCGCGACAAAGGCGGTGGGGAGCGAATACGAAACACACACCGAAAACGTAATGGGCACCGAGCTCGATGTTTTCAGCAACATCCCCCCGACTCTCGGCGCCTATTACACACTCGCCAATGGAGTAAAAGACGACTGCTTCCTCGTCTACCAAGACGAGCGATTCACCTTCGGTGAGAGCCTCACTCTTTCGCGACGCTTCGCCCGCGCGTTAATCGAAAAATACAAGATCCAGAAAGGCGACCGTGTCGCCATCTGCGCTCGAAATTCTCCCGAGTGGTGTCTCGCCTTTATGGCTATCACGCAAATAGGCGCGATTGCCGTTCCTATGAACTCTTGGTGGCAGGGTCGTGAAATCGACTACGGCTTAACTGACAGCGGCAGCAAGCTCGTTATCACCGACCCTCCGCGACTCGCACAGATGCAAGATTCGCTAGCGCGCTTGGGTATCGATGCAGTCATTGCGAAGCCTGAAGACGATTCTCACTACCCTGAATTCTATTCCGTTGCTAACAGCTTCGAACCCTACACAGACGCAGACATAGCCCAGTTTGATGTGGCGCCCGATGATCGCGCAACAATCCTCTATACCTCGGGGTCAACTGGCAACCCAAAAGGCGTACTGTCGAGTCACCGCAACACGCTGAGCGCACTTTACACATGGAAGTTTGTTAAAGACATAACCGAGACGCTGCGGCCCGGGTTAGTCGATGAAAACCCAGAATTTCAACCGGCTCTGCTCGCCAACGTACCGTTATTCCATTGCACTGGAAGCCACGCACAATTCCTCGCGAGCTTTCTGTACGCCCGCAAATTCGTCATGATGTTTAAATGGGATCCCGACATCGCGCTCGACCTCATAGAGAAGGAGCGCATCTCAATTCTGCATGGCGTTCCTACCATGGCATGGGAGGTGATGCAGTCCGAAAAATTCGCCACCACTGACCTGCGCAGCTTACGGAGCGTGCAAGCTGGAGGCGCGCCGCGTCCACCCGAACACCTGAATCTCATTACGGCTAAATTTCCTGAGAAAGCGATACCGGGTCTAGGCTATGGCCTTACCGAAACTAACGCGATAGGTGCGATTATTTCGGGTCCTTTCTATCTCGCCCGACCTAACAGTACAGGCCGCCCAACCCCGCCTGTCACCAGTGTGCGCATTGTTGACGAGGCTGGAAGCGAACTGCCCGCAGGGGGCATCGGAGAGGTCTGCATTAAGGGCCCCACCGTGATGCACGGCTATTGGAATCAGCCCGAGGCAACGGCCCAAGTAATTAAAGACGGATGGTTCCACACCGGCGATATTGGGATGCTCGATGAACTCGGCTTCTTGATCCTATTAGACAGAGCGAAAGACATCGTTATTCGAGGCGGCGAGAACATTGGCTGCGCCGAGGTTGAATACGCGATCGCCGAACACCCGAGCGTGAGCGAAGTGTCGGTTTACGGCATTCCCGACACTCGACTCGGCGAAGTCCCCTGTGCCACGGTGATGCTTAAAAAAGAGGCGACTCTCGATGAGACAGAGATGCGAGCCTTTCTCCGCAATCGACTCGCGGCCTTTAAGGTCCCTGCTCGATTCTACTTTCAGCACGACCAACTGCCGCGTATAGCAACAGGGAAAATTGCGAAAAAGGAACTGCGCAAACAGACTATCGCACTTTTGGAACTCGCCTAGCGCTCGCGCTCGAAGCGGTTTATCGCTCGATGGCAAAATTCGATGGCTACGTCACCGGCTGGCCCCAGAAAAAAGTTGCCCTTAAAGGCCAGTTAAGTAAGTTTGCTTAGTTGGCCTTTTTCTATTAGGAAGCCTCCTCTTAAACCCTCGAAACCCTCGAAACTCTCGGCCGCTGGGTACCCAAAATAGTTCTCGACTGGCGCTTAATCCTTGATTAGAGTCCGCCAAAATTGGTCTGCAAATTTGATCCCTAGCCCTTTAGGGAAACGTACTGCAAGACGATAAACCGATTGATAGACAGGCGTTCACTTTAAGTCAAACTTTTGATTGTGAGGGTGCTATGAAAGAAGAAGATTGGGACGGCGAAGCAGATGACGATGTCGAGTCTTTTGACTCTTCGGAGGAAAGCAATGAGTTAGAGAATGACGAACAAGCCGACGCGTCACTCTCAACTAAAAAGCAGAAGCCAGGCGTAACGGATCTTAGACGAAGAATAGAAGACAGGCTCGAAAGCAAGCGACTCCGCGAGGCATTCGATTTCGACGACGACTTCGACGATGACTACGATGAGCCCCTAGGCCGTTTAGGCTAGCCTGCCAAAGGCCAAGCCAGCAGCAATAACGGTATTGCTACCGCGACGATTACCACCTCGAGTGGTAATCCGACGCGCCAGTAATCGCCAAATTCATACCCCCCCGGCCCCATTATCAGGGCGTTATTTTGGTGCCCAATCGGCGTCAAAAACGCACAAGACGCGCCTATTGCGACCGCCATCAAGAACGTGTCTGGGTTAAGGCCTAGTGTCGTCGCTATGCTGTAAGCTATCGGCGCCATAAGGATGGCGGTTGCCGCATTGTTCAAGACATCCGACACAGTCATTGTCACGACTAAAATTAGTGTTAGCAGCAGAACCGGCGAATAGTCCCCCGCTACATTTAAAACCCCCCCTACCAGAACCTGCGTCGCGCCGGTGGTTTCGAGCGCGCTTCCTAACGGGATAAGAGCGCCCAAGAGTACCACCACAGGCCAATCGACGCCGTCGTAGAGTTCGCGCACAGGCACAATCGAACGAAGAACCATGGCCACACAGGCGAGTCCTAGCGCTAGCTGAATTGACACAAGCCCGACCGCCGTAGAGGCGATCGCCGCAACAAAAATTATCAGCGCCGGCAATGAGTTCTCTCCTCGCTTCAAATCAAGCGACCTCGTCGCCAGAGGGTAACAAGCGAGTTTAGTGATGGCGTCTTGCAGCGCGTCCTCTTCGCCGTGGAGCAATAGCACATCGCCCACGCGGATGACAAAGTCGCGTAATCGGCTTCGGTGGGGCGTGCCAGAGCGCGAGGCAGCAAGAAGATTGACGCCATAGCGGCGATTAAATCGGCTCTCCGCAGGCGTGCGGCCCACGAGTGGTGAACGCGGAGTCACGACTATCTCAAGCATCTGTGAATCGGCGGAATGAAGCAGTTCACGCGTCGAGTTTTCGGCGCTTACCAGCGCAAATTTGTGTTCTGTGGTGAATCCATCGATGTCTTCCTGAGAACCCTGTAGCACGAGGATGTCGCCGGACCTCAGTAGTTGCCGCCTGTTCACAACAGGCGACACCTGACGCCTGCTTTGCAGAGTAACGAGATCCATCTTCTGCGCCTCTAAGGCGTTTTTTAACTCACCGACAGGCTGGCCAACAAAATCACTGTCCTCGCCCACTTTTGCTTCGAACAAATAGCGTTCTATGTCGAATCCTTCGCTACCCGCGGCTTGCTTTCTTACTTTCACAAGCTTCGAGCCAAAGACGAGCATAAACACAATACCGGCAAGCGCTACTCCGCCGCCGACCGGAGCAAAATCGAACATCGTAAAAGCTTGCCCCGTAACCTCTTCACGGTAGTTCGCGATGAGGATATTTGGGGGGGTGCCGATGAGCGTGACTAGCCCACCCAATATCGAGCCAAACGAGAGCGGCATCAGCACGCTAGCCGGTGAGCGCCCTGCCTTGTTAGTCGATTGGATAGCGATAGGCATCAGTAGCGCGAGCGCGCCGACATTATTCATAAACATAGATAAAAACGCGGCGATAAATGACAGCACAGCAATATGGAGAGACGGACGCGATGACAAGGGCTCAATCGCGCTGGTGACAAATTCGACAGCGCCCGAACGCGATAACCCAAAGCTTACGATGAGGACGAGAACCACGGTGATTGTCGCTGGGTTACCAAATCCTGCAAAGAGCTGTGACTGCGGCACGAGCCCAAAGAGTGCTGCAGTAAAAAGCGCGCCGAGGGCAACAACATCGTAGCGCCAGCGTCCCCATACCAAAAGAATAAGGAGGCAAACCAACACGAACATGAGCTGTAATTGATCGAGCGTTTCGGCGTCGAACATGTAATCTCCGCAGTCAGACAATATCGAAGTTAAGGGCACTTAATCCGGCGATTTCGCCGCAAAGCTTATCGCCTTTAACGACCGCGGCGACCCCCGCGGGCGTGCCCGTATAAATAATATCTCCTGCCTTTAGCTCAAACAGCCGCGACAGCTGTTCGATTATCTCTGCCACGCTCCAGATCATTTGGCCTAACAGGGCCGACTGCCTTAGTTCGTCGTTGACCGTCAGACAAATAGGCGTATCAGTCGACGGGGCGAAATTCGCCTTCGGTGTTAAGGCAGAAAGCGGCGCCGATTGATCGAAGCCTTTCGCCGTATCCCAGGGGCGACCATGCTTCTTTGCGATGGACTGTAAGTCTCGTCGCGTAAAATCGATGCCTACACCATAGCCATAGACACACGCAGCGGCTTCAGCCAGCGTAAGATCTCGGCCACCGCTTGCCAGAGCGACGACCAACTCGACCTCATGATGCAGATCAGAGGTGGCCTGCGGATAACGAACCGCTTCACCGTCAGTCACGAGCGCCGACGCTGGTTTGGAAAAGAAAACGGGCGGTTCAGACTTCGGATCTCCGCCCATCTCTGCGACGTGGTCGGCGTAGTTACGACCGACGCAATAAACGCGGTGTACTGGAAAACGCGCGTCCAACCCAACGACGGGAACAGACACTTGTGGTGGAGGCGAAATCACATAATCCATTGACTTACTCCGCGCAGCCAAGCGCAAGGCCTGACGTTATTTGTTGGTTTTTAAACATAGTTAACTGAGTGCGATTTTCAATCTCATCGAGCGTCGTGAGTGCCTCACAGTAATGGCGATGACTTTCTGTCGACGATGCAAAAGCAAACGCGGCATACTGCCCATTGAACACGGCAATTTTAAAGAAGCCTTCTTCTTCAAATTCCGTTGCCTGCAGCGGCCCGCTCACCACAAAGATTGCTTCGCTACGCCCGCTTTCGTCGGCGACCTGCTGCGCAGCCAATTCGTTTAGCGCCTGATCTAGCAGCGACCAAGGCCCCTGCCTTAAATCGCTAGGCAGTCGCGCTCTATTCGACAGAAGATTGAGTTCATCCCAGAAAGGCGTTGCAGAGAAACTGGTCATTGGGGCGAGACGCCCCTGTTCGGCAGCGAGTAAAGTGACTTCGGTGAGACGGTAGTCGCGGTCCTGGGAATCTGTCAGGTCTGGCTGCAACAGACGCGTTCGCGCATCTGCTGCGAGTTGCTGTGCGCGGGAACCTCCGAGCAGTGTATCCGCCGCCCACTCCCGCGGCAGAAGAGACGCAACCCCAATGCCCTCACCTACGATACGGTAAGCGACCCAGCGCGGCAGTTGCCCTTCTCCTAGAGAGTCAATCTGCGCGGCAAACAGCTGCCGCACAACAATCTCATCGGCAGCGTCATCGCCCTGCCAAACAGGGCATGAGCCATTAAGACAATGAGCAACAATCGGCTCGAGACTTGCCGCTTTGAGCCCGCAGCTTATTATTCCGAGGACGACAGCGAGCGCACTTGCGTGCACTGCATGAAGCAGTGTTTTACTAACAAGAAAAACACTCGCGCGTGTTCGACCTAGCGCGAGAGTAAAAAAAACACCCTCCCTGTGCATTTTCACTCAGCATTAACCCATCGGGTAAGGGATGAGCTTGTGCACTTCATCGCACCGCTTCATTACCTCATCCGACAGCGTTACCTCTAATGCCGCTAACGACTCCTCGAGTTGCGCGGCAGTGCGCGCACCAATAATCGTCGAAGCGACGAAATCGAAATTCATACTCCACGCAGTGGCAAGCGTGACCGGCGACATGCCTAAGTCTTTCGCAATCTCGAGATACTTTGCAGTTGCCGCTAGCGTGCCCTCGTTGACAAATCTATCCGCCATCGCCCGCTGGCGGGGGTTATCGTGATAGTGATAGTCGCCGAAACGGCAGCCTTTAGGCACCTCAGGGACATTGTATTTACCGCTCAGCACACCACCACCGATTGGCGAATACGGGAGTAATGACACGTTTTCCTGACGACAGGCGTCGGCCAATTCGTCGAGGAAACGTCTGTGCAGTAAAGAGAAATTATTTTGAATCGACTGGAACTTCGCCAGCCCTTCGTATGAGGCAATGGTATTCGCCTTCGTAAGCCCGTAGGTTGTCTCATTAGACGTCCCAAGATACCGAACCTTGCCTGCCTGAACTAAGCGATCGAGCGCCTCCATCGACTCTTCGATTGGCACGATGGGGTCTGGCCAGTGAACTTGATAAAGATCTATATAGTCGGTGCCGAGTCGACGCAAACTGCCTTCGATAGCAGTCTCGATATGAAACCGGTCTATCGCAGTCATCCCGTGACGAACCGGTGGCACAAACCAGCCCGCCGCCGCGCCTGCAACTTTAGTCGCGACAATAAGCGAGTCGCGCGGCTTCGTCTGAATCCACTCCCCGACTATCTTCTCGGTGACACCGACAGTTTCAGCATTCGGCGGCACTGGGTAGATCTCGGCGGTATCAAAAAAATTAATACCGCGATCGTACGCGGTATCGAGAATCTTAAACGACTCTTTTTTGTCGCTCCAACTGCCGAAACTCATCGTGCCCATGCAGATTGGCGTGACACGAAGGCCACTCTTGCCGATATAACGGTATTCCATAATGTCGTCCTTATTCGTTTCTATAATTCTTTACGCGGCAGCTGCACGCTAATCGCATTGATCACCGAGATAGCCACCGCCGCCGCAATAGCCGGCATCTTGTATTTGTATAGCAAGGCCGTCGGGGTCACTAAAATATACTTCAGGCGTCCCTCCTACTACGCCTCCTCGATTAGGTTGCCGCAGGCTCACCCAATGAGTTAGCGCTCGGGGTGGCCGCTGTCCATCACTCGGGGCTAAGCCATAAGCCGTTAACCGCGTACGAATAGCATCAACATCGAACTCAGCCACACTCAAACTGACATGATCGGTGCGGCCCGGCACGCTTGGAGACGAGTTATCGGTACCTCCGACATACATCAAAAATTGCAGGCCATCGCCAAGGCTAACAGTTGGGGAAGTCGGGCCTTGATAGGCAAGTATACCGAGGCCGAGGCCTTCGAAGAACAGGCGATTGCCACGCTCGTAGTCGGCCACAAAATTGGTAAAGTGGTTAATGCCCTGTGCCGAAAATAAACCCGCAGCACTTGCTGCGGGGGCACACGCCCCGCAATCGTCTGTGGACATAACCCTGTACACAATGCCCTCGGCATCGGCAAAAAACAGCGCGTCTTGGCCCCATTTTTCATCGCTCCAGAATCGCATTGCACGAGTTAACGACCCTTGTTCTTGCGCCTCGATAGGCGAAAAACCAATCTGCAACAATGCTTCGGTGACACTTTGCCTATCGAAATTACGCACACCTAAGCCAATCCAAGCAAAGCCAAGCGGCTCATCACCCTCGGCTTCCGAAAGAATGAAATACTGATTACTTGTACCAAGTGCATAGGTCGCACGTGTAGCATCGCGCACCGGCGCTGCGCCAAAAACATCACTGTAAAATCGCACAGATCTGTCTATGTCACTTACTTGCAGGGCGAACGCTTGGTAACCAACGAGCGCGAGTATGGGTGAGTTTTGCTGCGGCTGCGCATGCACAGAATTCAGACTGAAAAAACAAAGACCAAACAAGTAACCCAAACGCAGCGGCGCACAAACTAATTGCAAGAAATTACGCATCGGCCTGTCTCACTCTCTCGTGCGCGTTTGAAGGTCGCGCGACTGATTTTTGTCATCGGCTGCGAGGTTCTAGGAAGACACCTGTTCTATCGCGCCACCTTCGGCCTTCCAGTTCTCCATGCCGCCTTGCATATGCGCAACGCCTTCGGCGCCCATTCGTTTCAGAGTCTGAGCGGCGAGCGCAGAGCGCCAACCCTTATTGCAGTAGAGTATCAGCCCGTCTACTTCGTCGAACTCGCGCCGATAGTAGGGGCTTTCGGGATCAATCCAAAATTCGAGCATACCTCGAGGAATATGAAGGGAACCCGCAATGCGTCCCTCTCTCTTAACCTCGCGCACATCCCTTAGGTCGACGAGCAGCAGGCCGCCAGTAGACGAATCAAGCGCTGCTCGAACCTGCGCAGGACTCAAGGTCTCAATTTCTTTCTCGGCTTCGGCAACTAGGTCGCGAAAGCTACTCGTTAGTTTATTCATTACGTGGTTATTCCTTCACTCTCGCGAGCGTTCGATTTTCATCATTGGACCGCCTCATAGAGCAGGTACATTCTGGTTGGCTACGTTCAGTCTCCTCAGCCCCAAGCCAAGCACAAGCGCACCGCCTGCTATCGCAAGCAGAAGCAGCTGGCTTATTCCAAACAATCCGCCTGCGGGAAGCGCGAGAGTAATACCCGCAATACCTACTAAGGCCCGCACAACCCAACTGAGCGCGCCGCGGCCCAAATCACCCAAGCCTATTAAGTAGCCCTGCAGTGCAGCGGAAACTAAGACGACACCTACTAGCGCAGTTGATAATGCCTGAAGATTCTCGAACCATGAACCTTGCAAGAGAAGTGCAGGATTAAACACAAAGAAGAAAGGCACAAAATAGATAATTGCGCCAAGCCGCATCGCTTCGAACCCTGCGCGCATGGGCGACACCTGTGCCACCGACGCTGCGGCAAACGCTGCCAGTGCAACAGGCGGCGTAATGAAACTTAACATACCCCAATACATCACAAACATGTGGCTCGCGAGAGGATCGAGCCCCGAGTTAGTCAATGCAGGAACCAGCACGATGGCGAGAAAGATGTAAGCGGCGGTTACCGTCATACCAATGCCCAAAATAAAACTGGTAAGCGCACCCATGAGCAGAAGGACAAGCACATTGTCGCCGGCTAAATAGACGAGATCGTTAGCAATTGTGCCAGCGATGCCTGTCACCGCGAGGCCACCAATGATGAGGCCTATGGCAGCGAGAATTCCCGCAAGCTCGGCAAGAAGCTTACCCATAGTCGCCACTAACTCGAGCAGTTTATTCACGTCGAGCCTGTGCTTGGTAAACTGATTGATAACGAGTAACAACGCAGTCGCATAGAACGGCGCAACAGCTTCACGCTGCATGAAGACAAGCATCCAAATTAAGGCAGCAAACACAGCAATGAAATACCACCCGTCGCGGAATACCTCGCCTATCTTAGGCAGTTCCTCTTTTGGCAAGCCCTGCAAATTATCGCGCGCAGCGTGGGCATCAATTTGCATAAACAGGCCAAAAAAATACAGAAGCGATGGAACAACTGCGGCGATCGCAACGGTGACGTAACTGATGTTGAGAAAGCTCGCCATGACAAACGCAGTAGCGCCCATAATAGGCGGCATTAACACGCCGCCCGTCGACGCACAGGCTTCGACTCCCGCCGCATATTCGCGCGTAAACCCAATACGCTGCATCGCGGGAATCGACAGTGGCCCGGTGGTGAGCACGTTACTTATAGGCCCACCGCTCATTGAGCCCATGAGGCCGCTTGAAAAAATTGACACCTTCGCAGGCCCACCACGCTTATGCCCGAGCAGTGCGAAGGCGAGATTGATGAAAAAAGGACCACCGCCGGTGTATTGCAGCGAGACGCCGAAAACCAGAAAGCCAAAAACAAGCTGGGCGAACACCTGCATGGGTATGCCAAACAGACTTTCCTCGCCCATTACATGAAACATAGCGACGTCTTGAACGGGAATGCTAAGCGCGGCCATCACGTCGGGTAGTTTATCGGCGAAAGTTGGGTAAAGTGAGAACACGGCGACGATGGCGAAAACTGGCCAACCGCCCGCGCGCCTGCCGGCCTCCATGACGATAACCCATGTCACCAAAGCCAGCCAAACGCCGATCGGCGGTGCTGCATACTCCCACGCTTCGAGCACAATACGCTCGGCATAAAAAGCAAAGTACGAGAAAACACAGGCTATGACTAGCATGATCACGATATCATACCACGGCACGTGGGTTGGGCTGTGTTTAGTCGCCGGAAACGTCACAAACACCATGCTTAGCATGACCCCAGTGATGAGATACATATAGCGACTGTCGAGCAAAACATAGCCAACGAAAAAGCCTAAATTAAATACCTGATTAATCCCGAGAAGAATCGACACCCCGGTGAGCATCGCCATTACTGTGCGCCATTGAGAGGACAGTGCGCGGTAACGAATACTTGGTACGGGTGCGTCCGCTTTGAGCCCTATGTCACCGCTAACCTTTGGTGACACCGAAGACTGAGTACTACTTTGCTGTTCGCTCATAATGTTTTTCACTTGTTGCTGACGCTATTCGTTTTACGACCCGACCCGAGGCCTGAGAGTTAGCCGCTAGAGGCTGTCTGCGAGGGTGACAAGACCCGCAGCTTCTAACGCAGTGAGACGGGCAACAAGCCACGCCTTCTCAAAGTCTCGATAATCATCCGGAGCTGCGGGGACGAAAGCATCCCATGCTTGTTTTAGTATTGCTTGCCGGTGAAGGTTTTTCGCGTTTTGCGCAGCTGCTTCGGGCGTCCATTCACCGCTCTCTTTAAAGTAACGAATTGCCCCCTCATGGAAAGGTAAAAAGGCTTGTTCCAATTTCTGACGCGTAAACGTCCACCCCATCGCGCCAGGCGCGCTGTCTTTATACTCTTCATAGTGGCGATGCATAATTTTGACGGTGCTATACACCATCGCCTCCTCCGATGTATCGAGACCAACGAGCAGTGGATACGCCGACGTAAACACCTCTAATCCCTCAGCAGGCAATGTCGGACCTTCGAAGGCGATATGTGGAACATACCAAGGCAGACGTTGACGAACACGCGCAATAGCCTCGGCATCATCGTGCGGGAGAGCGGGAAATCTCAGGCCGCGAGGAGACGCATCGACACGTAAAAAAGGCGGTGAGTTGCACGCACCACCGGCCGCATCTGCACGGTTATTAAGAATCGCATCGATCGATGCGTTGTAACCACCCACCTCGACCCTCGTGACGTCGTCCCATGTCAAATTTGCGTAAGACAGCAACGCGGCGGTCGCGTTATTAAGCGACGGCGCGCCCTGCACGAAGGTTATGCGCTTATCCTTGAGATCGGCGACGCCGAAAATATTTGCATCTGCTGCCGTCGCGAAGGTGAAAGAACAGCTGTCCGAAAAATTTGATAGGAGCGCACGCACCGGTTGGGGCCCCCAAATTTTTGAGGCGAAATTGAGAATCCCTTCTTGCGCGTAAACCGCCTCCGAACCGCCGGCGGAAAAATGCACGCGACCCGCCCGCAGCGTCGCTAGCCGAGAAACGTCATTACGCCCCGGGATCACCCGCAGGTTAACGCCATAGGTTCGCTGCAATATGTTGCCTAGCGCAACGGCCTGACTGTAGCCACCCGTGCCGGTCGGATAGGCAGACCATGCCATGGTGCGAGGGAGTTTGATACCCGACTGCGCAGGCACAGAGCCCACACTCGCGGCAAACGTACTCCCGATCGTAACAAAAGACGTGATTGCAAGTCGGAAAAGAAAAGCAGAACAGGGTAGGAAGGAAAAAATGCGAGCGGTCATTGGTCGACTCGTCTCCTTTTAAGAGGCATTAAATAAGAGGCATCAAAGTAACGGCTTTGAGGATCATTAAAGTGCGCCAAAACCGGCCGCGTTAAACTCGTTCGAGCATAACCTAGCACCTAGGACAATGCCACACGCTGCCTAATCTCTAACTGCCAATTAGTCCCATAGCCCTCGCTGGCAGGGGGCAAACCTTCGCCGATGATTGCCCCAGACGTCTAGCAAGTTGTTCACCACCATGCATTGCGGTTGCGCTACAAATCCTTCTATACTCAGACACAGTGCTTATAAAAAATCAAAGCCTAGCGCTCGCAGTCATATGCACCTCGGTGCGGGGTCACAGACCTAGGCTTTACTTTGCAACCGCTTCAGCGGGGGAAAATACAATGCCATTTCGCAGCGCACTTCATTCGACAATTTGTCACAACACAAATGAATTTCAAGAGAGTAACGCGCCGGCTGGAATGAAATCAGTGCGCCCAATTGCAGCAGCACTCGCGATTGGCCTAATCGTAGCCAGTTGTGCACCCGACGAGCCCGCCCTGCCCGAACTCAGCTTCGAAGAAGCGCTTCAAGAGAAGCTCATCATGGCGCAGCCGGGCGATGTTATCGAAATCCCCGCCGGCGTCCATGAAATGACGCGCAGCCTGTCTCTGAATGCGCCAGGCGTTACTATCCGCGGACTAGGGATGGATGTCTCAATACTCTCTTTCAAAAACCAAGCGCAGGGCGCCGAGGGGCTACTCGTTAATGCCAACGATTTCGTCCTCGAGAACCTCGCGCTCGAAGACACCGTCGGCGACGCGCTCAAAATTAATCAGAGCGAGAATGTGGTCATTCGCAATGTCCGCACCGAATGGACCGGTGGCCCACTAACCACCAACGGCGCCTATGGCATATACCCTGTCCAATCTAAGAACATTCTTATTGACGGCGCCGTTGCGATCGGCGCCTCTGACGCTGGAATCTATGTGGGGCAGTCGAGCCAAATCATCGTGCGCAATTCACGCGCCGAATACAATGTGGCTGGCATCGAGATCGAAAACTCTACTTTTGCCGATGTTTACGACAACGTGGCGACTAATAATACAGGCGGAATACTGGTCTTCGATTTACCCAACCTGCCTGTTCAAGGAGGCCGCAATACGCGCGTATTTAATAACGAAATTGTGAGCAATAATGTCGACAATTTCGCGCCCGAAGGCAATATCGTTGGCACCGTTCCCGCAGGCACAGGCATGATGGTGCTCGCCAACGATAACATCGAGATATTTGGCAATCGCTTCGCCGACAATCAAACGACTAACGTGATGGTCGTTAGCTATCTGATTAACGGCCTGCCGATCGATGATCCCAACTATGACCCTTTCCCTGAGGCTATTTATATTCACAGCAATAGCTTCGAAGGCGGCGGCGAAAATCCCGATTCAGAGCCTTTGATCGCATTGCAAACCGCGACAGGTCAGCCCATTCCAGATGTTGTTTGGGGCGGGGCAATCATGTCCAACGCTAACGGCGAGCCTAGCAAAACTTTCGCCGAAATCTTATGCCTAGGAGAGGGCGGTATGAGCTTCGTGAATTTGGATGCAATGAACGGCTTTGCTGCGCCCTCTTTCGATCCCGCCCCGCACCTGTGCGAGCAACCCCGCCTGCGCAAGATAGTGCTGCCCGGCGATGCCGGCAGTGCTGAGTAATCGGTGTTAAGAGGAAAGAAAGTGACACACTCAGCATTACGCGCTTTTCTGACCAAGGGGCTCGCCTCGACGCTTCTGCTCCTTGCAGGCTGCACCGAGGTGACGCCTAGCTTCGTTGCTGATGCCCGACCACAGAGGCTTTCGGAATGGAATCTTTTTGATCTAAACACGCAACGTTTACAACCCTTGCCCGTTGTCGAGGTAGTGAAACCAGCTAATCCACTTTTCACAGACTATGCGCATAAACTTCGCACGTTGTGGATGCCTAAAGGCGCGCAGGCAAAGCTTGTGAATGATGAGATCGACTACCCTGTCGGGACTGTGCTGAGCAAGACGTTTTACTACCCTGTCGATGACGCGGGCAATGTTATTCGCGTCGCCGATCAGGGCGCTCGTGTAATCAATCTCGCCGACTCTCGCCTCATTGAAACACGCGTCTTGGTGCGCCAAGAAGCGGGCTGGGATGCCCTGCCCTATGTGTGGAACGAAGAGGAAACTGAAGCTTTTCTCCGTGTCGCTGGCGCGAGTCGCCCACTGACTATGGTAACCGCGGCCTCACCCGAAACGCCCGCAACCCAGTTCGCTTATTTTGTGCCCAATGAAAATCAATGCTCTGGCTGTCATACAACCGACCATCCAGAAGGCGGTATGCATCCACTGGGCGCTATAGCGAGCCAGCTCACCGCCACGTCGCATTCGGCGAGCGGCGAATTTCAGCCTCAAATAGAAACGCTCGTTGCACGCGGCTGGCTCGACCGCGCACCACAGGGCCCCGCACTTGATTCCTATGAAGATACTTCCCTTCCGATCGGTCAGCGTGCGCTTGCCTACCTTAATATGCAATGCGGGCACTGCCACAATCCAGACGGTGCGGCAGATACCTCTGGCCTTGTCCTCACCGGACGGCATAAAACCGCGGTAAGCATGGGGGTTTGCAAGCCTCCTGTTGCGGCTGGCGGTGGCGCTGGCGATCTGCAGTACGGTATCGTGCCCGGCGATCCAGATAGCTCTATCCTTCATTACCGAGTCGCCTCTGCCAAACCGGACGAAATGATGCCCGAGTTGGGACGCTCGCTTGTGCACGAAGAGGGGGTCGAGCTGATACGTGAATGGATAGGCACACTGACTGGAAGCTGTGACGAGCAGAGCGACAGTCGAGTTGCAGGCGAGAGCGGCTTCGAGCCTAGTGTGGCGAAGAGAACGACAGGCTAATCGGCTATCTAATCGACCATTAAATCGACCACCTAATCAATTACCCAATCGAAATAAGTATCGGGGAAAGGTTCGTCTGCAAGCGTAAAATGCCACCACTCTGTTTCTAAGGGTCTAAATTTTTGCTCCGCCATTACCGCGCGCAGCAGCGCGCGGTTCGCTCGTTGCTCAACGGTCGGCAATTCGCTAGAGGGCCACGACATCAGGTCGAAAAAGTCCCAAGGGGTGCCCATGTCGAGCTCATCTCCTGTTTTTAGATCTACGAGCGTCAGATCAACCGTGCTGCCTCGAGAATGGCCCGAACGCGCCGCAATGTAGCCGTCGCTAAACAGATTAGCTTTGTCGACCTGCGGATAGAACTCGGCTTTCGTCGCGAGGTCATTCAGGTCACTCGCCCAGCGCACAAAATGATCCACTGCACGCTGGGGACGAAAGCCATCGAACACCTTAATGCCCAGCCCGAATTCCACGAGGCCCGCCTGCACTGCGCCCAATGCCTCAACCGCTGGCTGTGTAAGCAATACTCTGGCGTCGAGATAACCCTCGATCGGCACCCCGACAAAATTATGTGAGCCGGCGTAGCGTGCTTCAACCACGACAGTAGGCAGCGCCGCCGCAAGATCGACAAGCGCTGCGTCGTCAGCATGCGCGCTGCCGCAAACCAACCCCAGCCAAAGTGCACTGATCCGGAGCCAAAGACTTTGGCAAATGAGTAAATAGGCGCCTCTGAGCGGGGTTACCTTAATCATGTTTTCTCCAAATTCGACTGTTATTGATCGCCAATAGGGCTACAGCCGTAAACTAACGAACAGCAATAAACCCTATTAAAACTCGGTGTTCACTAAAAGTGACGCTGAGCTTTATCACAGCGTAGAGTGCCAAAGAGACATAGCCTCTTACCCTAATAGCGTCTAGAATGCTTGACGAGAGCAACAGCATAATTCGAACACCATGCTCAATTGAAAATTTGGGGCGTACTCCCTGAGTCGAGAGCATGGTTCCTATTGAGAATAACTGGGAGTTTACCCTATGACCATGCGACAACGATCTATCCGACCCTTTGCGAGCCTTGCCCTCGCCGCCGCAATCGCCGCCCTGGCACCGCTCAGTGCACTCGCTCAAAGCGACAGTTACAGTTCAGCCGCCCATGACTTCGAGATCACCACGGTCGCAGAGGGCTTAGAAGTCCCTTGGTCCATGACTTGGCTACCAAACGGCGATATGCTTGTCACAGAGCGTCCAGGCCGCCTGCGCATTGTCCGCAACGGCACCCTGTTAGCCGCGCCGGTAGAGGGCATCCCGGAGGTTCACGCAGTAGGCCAAGGCGGTCTATTTGACGTGCTTCCCCACCCCGATTTCGAATCGAACAATCTCGTCTATCTTAGCTTCTCCAAGCCATTGCCCGACGAATCGACTACTACCGTTATCCGCGGCACTTTCGAGAACGATCGACTCAGTAATGTCGAAACCATTTTCCAAGCCGACACGATGGGCCGCAATGGTCACTACGGCGGCCGCATTGCATTCGACAACGATGGCTATCTTTTTATCACAATAGGCGATCGCCAAGCGTCTCCCTCTGGAGACCTTCATGCACACCCTGCCCAAGATCTTGCCAATCACAACGGCACAGTGATTCGACTACACGACGATGGCCGCGTGCCTAGCGACAACCCTTTCGTTGGTCGCCGTGACGCTCTGCCAGAAATCTACAGCTATGGGCACCGTAACCCCCAAGGCATCGATATCCACCCTGTAACAGGGGATGTATGGACTGACGAGCATGGCCCCCAAGGTGGCGATGAACTCAATATTGAAGAAGCGGGCAAAAACTACGGCTGGCCGGTGATTGGTTATGGCGTAAACTATGGCCCCGGACTTCCTATCCATAGCTCACAGCAAGGCGAAGGAATGGAACAGCCGCGTCACTTCTGGGTGCCGTCGATTGCAACTGCAGGTCTCATGATCTATAGCGGCGACCTGTTCCCTAACTGGCAAGGTGATATCTTCGTCGGTGGCCTCCGCGGCCAGCAGCTCGCCCGCGTAGACCTTAACAACGAAGGCACTATGGCGATGATGGAGGAAACTCTCCTTAACGGCATCGGGCGTATTCGCGATATTCACCAAGGGCCAGAGGGAGCAATTTACATTGCCACCGAAAACCGCGGTATCCTGCGCCTAACGCCAAGTAACTAAGCGCTGACGTAGTCACGCCAAAGCCCGCTTGCGCGGGCTTTGTGCTTTCTGGGCTCGCATCATCTCTAAAAAGGATACTGCAATGAAGACTATCGGCATGATCGGCGGAATGAGCTGGGAGTCCACCGAAAGCTATTATCGTGCGATTAACGAAGGCATCAAACGCGAACTTGGCGGACTCCACTCAGCAAAAATTTGCCTTGTGAGTGTCGACTTCGACGAAATCGAACAGCTACAGCGAGAAGGTGACTGGGCGCGCTCAGGCGAATTACTCGCAAGCGCCGCCGTCGCTGTTCAGGCCGGCGGCGCCGATTTCCTGCTCATCTGCACCAATACAATGCATAAAGTCGCCGATACCATTCAATCAGCGATCGACATCCCCATCCTTCATATTGCTGACGCAACCGCGCAGGCTCTCGTCACCGACAGCCGGCGCTGCGTTGGGCTGCTTGGCACTCGCTTTACAATGGAAGAAGAATTCTACAAGGCGCGACTAACCGAAAAGTTTGGCATCGAGATTGTGATTCCGAGTCCTGCGAGTTGCAACCGCGTAAGCACTATCATCTACGACGAGCTTTGTCTCGGTGTGATATCTGATGAGTCACGAGAATTTTATCTGCAGCAGATAGCCGATCTCTCAAGCCGCGGCGCGCAGGCAGTGATTTTGGGCTGTACTGAGATCGCCCTGCTTGTGCAGCAGAGCCATACCGAGGTCCCACTCTATGACACGACTGCAATACACGCTGAGGCAGCTATTAAGATGGCACTCACTGATCGATAGCCTATAATGGCGCGTTCCAAGCCACCCCCACTGGTTGCAAAAATAGTATTATGGACGGATTAATCCTAGAGACCTTCACGGTAGGGCTTGCGACATTTTTTGCCACCATTGGCCCTCTCGATGTCGCTGCGGTCTTCGCCGCCCTAACTGCCGACGAGGCACCGAAGCACCGCCGCCGCATGGCTGTGCGCGGGGCTCTTATCGCCACAGGCATTTTGATCACGTTTGCACTCATCGGCGAGTCACTTCTGGCTGCACTCGGCATCTCAATAGCCGCTCTGCGCACCGGCGGCGGCATATTGCTGCTGCTAATCGGCATAGACATGGTCTTTGCCCGCTCGTCCGGCAGTACCTCGACAACGGACGAAGAGGAACAGGAGGCGCTGGGGAAGCGCGATATCTCAGTATTCCCCATCGCAACGCCATTAATCGCCGGCCCCGGCGCCATGGGCGCAGTTATCCTGCTGATAGCAAATACCGAAGGCGAGTTAGTGTTGCAGGCGGCCGTGATTGCCTCACTGATGGTGATTCTCGTGCTTACCTTCGGCATGCTGCTCTTAGCGAGCAAAATTCAACGTCTATTCGGTGTTACCGGAATGCATGTCGTTACGCGCATCTTCGGCGTGCTTCTTTCCGCGCTCGCCGTGCAGTTTATTTTCGATGGTATCGCTCAAAGCGGACTCATCAGCAACTAGGCGCCTGTCGGGCGGCGATATTAGAAAGGTAATTTCTCACCAGCTATTGGAAATTTCAGCAGCGATTGGTTTACTCTACGTTTTAGAAAAAATGCGAATAGGGAATAATCCCTGGAGGAACATACTGCGATGATCTTCACAAGTAAAAATCCAAGCATTCCGTTACCTAATACCGACCTAACATCTGTCGTTTTGCGTCGGGCAGCAGAACTTGGCGACCGCCCTGCTCTCGTCGAGGGGCAGACAGGTCGCACCCTGAGTTTTAACGACCTCGCCAACCAAGTGAAGCAATTCTCTTCAGGCTTGGCACAGCGCGGTTTCAAAAAAGGGGATGTGTTTGCCATTTTTATTCCCAACATGCCCGAGTACGCAGTGGTATTTTTGGGGGTCGCATCGGCGGGAGGCATTAACACAACGGTAAATTCGCTTTACTCCACCGAAGATCTTATTCATCAATTCACAGATGCGAAAGCCAAATATCTGCTAACGATTCCTGCTTTCCTTGATCGCGCACTTCCAGCAGCTAAAGCCTGCGGTATCGAAGAAATATTTATACTTGGAGAGGCACCTGAAGGAACTACGCCGTTCGTCGATCTACTCGCAAACGAGGGCAATGCTCCCTCTGTAGAAATCGATCCTCAGAAAGACCTTGTGGCTTTACCCTATTCGAGCGGCACTACGGGGCTATCCAAAGGGGTCATGCTCACTCATGCTAATTTGATCGCTAACATGGTTATAAGCGCCGAACTCAACACCACTGACGATACCGATTGTACGGTCGGCGTACTCCCTTTTTTCCACATCTATGGCATGGTGCTCATCCTAAACTTGGCCATTTATCGCGGCACTAAATTGGTGACAATGCCGCGCTTTGACCTCGAGCAATTTTTACAAATTGTGCAAGAGCACAAGGTAACAGTCCTCAGTTTAGTACCACCCATTATTATCGCCTTGGCTAAGCACCCCATTGTCGACAACTACGATGTATCCAGTGTCAGGACAATCGGCAGCGGCGCAGCGCCGTTAGGCGAAGAGCTCGAGCAGGCCTGCGCCGCTAGACTTGGCTGTGAGATTTACCAAGGTTTCGGACTAACCGAGGTAGCTGGTGCGTCGCATGTTAATTCGGCTTTAACCGGCGTTATCAAGCCGGGATCCGTGGGTCCTGTAATTCCCAACACCGAGTCAAAAATTATCGATATCGAAACGGATGCAGAGCTTGGCGCCAATGAAAAAGGCGAGATTCTGGTTAGAGGACCGCATGTCATGGTTGGTTACTTAAACAACCCCAAGGCGACCGCTAACGCTATCGATTCAGAAGGTTGGTTCCGAACAGGCGATGTCGGCTATGTCGATGAAGAGGGCATTTTTTATATTGTCGATCGCGTAAAAGAATTGATTAAATACAAAGCCTATCAAGTCGCGCCCGCCGAGTTGGAGGCACTCTTGCTAAGCCACACTAGCATCGCCGACGCCGCCGTAATCCCAAGCCCGAACGAAGAGGCAGGAGAGGTTCCTAAGGCCTTTGTCGTCTTGAAAGAAGCGCTCACCCCGCAAGAGATTATGGATTGGGTTGCAGAACAGGTAGCACCATATAAAAGGATTAGGCTTCTAGACATTGTCGACGAAATACCCAAATCAGCGTCAGGAAAAATCCTTCGCAGGGTATTAGTCGAACGCGAGCGAGCTCGCCTAGCGGGTTAATCCAAGACTACCTAAAACTCATTAGAGCTTATGGAAGACAAAAAAAAGGCCGACAATGTCGGCCTTCAAGCTTCTAGGGACTAACTGAGTTACAGCTAGAAGGACACATCAGGGAGCGAAAAAGAGGGGGATGGCATCCGCTTTTCAGTGATCTCGGGAGAGAATATCCCTGTCCTGATTTGTAAAACGCCAGTCCCTCCACTGTAGATCACTCGCCTGTTTGCACTTTTTTACACCCTATGCACAACGGCTAGCCGCACTCTAACAGGCTAGTCTCATGGGATTGAAGAATTTAAAAAACCATTCTAAAACTTAGAACGTATGAAGGGTTATTCCGATATTTAAACAACGCACAATAGATTTAGGCTCACTACTATGGGTAGAACACCTCGCTCACTAAGTTATTCTAAAAGCCAGCAGGCTAGAGGTTCTTTCCAGCTTGTTCAGGGCGCGCTGCTTTCGCTTTTCCTCATCGCAGCAGCCGATAGCTACGGACTAGAATCGCCAAAATATAAGGTGTTGTATACCGAAGGAAATATCGAATATCGCCGCTATGAAGCCTATTTAGTCGCCGAAACATCAATAGCGGAGGTTGGGGATTGGGGTAAGGACACGCGCGATGGGTTCATGCAGTTATTCGACTATATCACCGGCGACAACACGCTCGAGACGAAAATTGAGATGACGACGCCAGTCGTACAAGGCCAAAGCACTAAGATTGCGATGACGGCACCTGTTGTGGAGTCCTTGAGCAACGGCGTCAATCGCATGGCATTTATGCTGCCGAGCGAATATCAACTCGACAACGCGCCACGCCCAACCAACCCAGCCATCACCCTTAAGGAGATGCCGGTTAGGCTAATTGCTAGCATTCGATACTCGGGGCGATGGACTGACAAAAATGTCGCTAAATACAAGGCGAAACTCGAACAACATCTGGCTGCGAACAAGGTTGATGTGATCGGCGAATTCTCGACAGCCGTTTATAACGCGCCATTCACGCCGCCATTTATGCGCCGCAACGAAATTCACTATGAGATAAGCGCGTTACCAGAGCGCTAACGCCGCTTAACGCGCTAATGCAAGGAAGCAAAGCAATGCAACAACACATTCTCATTAGTGGAGCAAGCGGACTTATTGGCAGCGCACTGAGCACTCATCTTGCTCGCTTGGGATTCGCCATTCATCGGCTCGAAAGGGATAATGCAGCGGCACCATTCAACTACTCATCCGCGTCCAAGCAGGTCACGCTCGATCACTCAACCTCCCTTAGCGCCGTGGTAAACCTTGCCGGCCCCAGCATAGCCGATGGCCGCTGGACAGCTCGCCGCAAGCAAGAACTTCTAGAAAGCCGTGTGGATATCACCACAGCACTCGCCACAGCACTTGCCGCAGCGCCACAGCCTCCGGCCTTGTTTTTATCGGCGTCTGCTGTAGGTTTCTACGGAGAGTCGACCCTCCCCCTCAATGAGGAAGCCCCAGCGGGCAACGATTACCTTGCCTCGCTTGCGACTCGCTGGGAAGCAGCCACGGGGCCTGCGCGGCGCGCCGGCATTCCGACCGTACATCTGCGCTTCGGCGTTGTTCTGAGCACCAAAGGCGGGGTGTTAGGTAAGCTCATGCTGCCTTTTTCGCTCTGTGTTGGCGGCAGGCTCGGCAACGGCCATCAACCGATGAGTTGGATCGCTCTTCCCGATGTCTTGAATCTACTCTCCCGTATCATTGAGGCTCCAGACCTACTCATGGCACATGCCGACAGTGAAGGCGCCAGCGCACTCAACCTAGTCGCCAGCGAGCCCATCACTAACGCCGTTTTCACCAAAGCCTTGGGTCGCGCGTTACATCGGCCAACGCCCTTCCCTCTGCCAAAGTCTCTGATTCGGCTTCTCTTCGGCGAAATGGGCGATGCTCTTCTGCTAGGACATTCGGCGGTCATCTCGACCCGCCTCTCAATTTTGGGCTACGCCCTTAAGTATCCGAGCATAGACCTCGCCCTTGATTATCTGATTGAGCAAAAGGCCTGAGTGCAATTGACTCTATGGCCTAATGGGGTAGTCTGCGTAAATCGCTAAATTTGATCCTAAAACAAGAACGAGGAACGCCGTGAACACAACCTGCTTTGAAGTCTCTATCGCCGACCATATCGCACATATCGTGCTCAATCGTCCTGAAAAACGAAATAGCATGATTACTGCGTTCTGGGACGAACTGCCTCTTGTGATCAGCGCGCTCGAGCAAGATGACAGCGTCCGCGTCATCGTGATTTCCTCGACAGGCCCCCATTTTACTGCGGGCATAGACACCGCTGTGTTCGCCAGCAATGAAACGCCCAACGAAGACCTCCGAGAAGTTGAGCATCAGAAAAGACGCCACGGTGCCCGTTTCTACGACAATGTGCTGCGCATGCAGCGTACGTTCAATTGCCTAGAGGAGTGTCGTGTTCCTGTTATTGCAGCGATACAAGGCGGCGCAATCGGTGGTGGTGTGGATCTTATTACCGCCTGCGACATGCGCTACATGAGCAAAGATGGGTTTCTGACCATTTTCGAAATTAACATAGGCATGACCGCCGATGTCGGCACCTTCCCGCGCATCACCAAACTCATCCCCGAGGGTATTGCACGCGAGCTTGCCTACACTGGCCGGCGAATGAGCGCTGAAGAAGCGAAAGACATCGGACTCGTGAATGCGGTCTTCGATACCCATGAAGAACTGCTCGCTGGGGTTATGGAAATCGCCCGTGAGATTACTAAAAAAGCCCCTATCGCTATTTACGGCAGCAAGCGCCTGATAACCTATTCTCGTGATCACAGCACAGCCGATAGCCTCGATTACATCAGCATCTGGAATGCCAGTATGCTGAATTCAGCCGAGGTGCGCGAAGCGATGTCGGCAGCAAGTGAGAAGCGCGAGGGGGATTTCGCCTCTCTGCCACCCAAAAAGCACACAATGTCGACGACCGTCAGCTAGCATTGTCGCTTTGGATTTGTAACAGGGTTAAATCGAATGAATGGCTAGGCTCAGGCTTAGCGTTATTGATAAGAATGAGAGACGCACCAAGTAGGATGCGCCCTAGACAAAGGAATGGACTATGCTCAAACCGATAATTGCTATCATAGTAGCCGTCACACTCAGCATGCTCATCGCTATAGCGGGCAGTAACAATAGCGCCCTCTTTGATGGCATGCCTATTTTCATGCTCTGTGCCTCCGTTGGATTTGTCCTTCATTGGCTCGGTTTCATCCCTGCCTATCTTTTCCAAACCGAACACTACTTCGATCTCATTGGGTCTATCTCCTATGTCGCGACTGTCGCCCTCGCCTTTTTGCTGGTGCCTTCGTTCGATGCCCGGGGCTTAGTAGTCGCGAGCTTAATTTGCGTTTGGGCGATACGGCTCGGAAGCTTCCTCTTCATTCGGGTGAAAAAGGCTGGCCAAGACCGACGGTTTACACTGATAAAAACGAGGTTTTTCCGGTTTTTGCTGACCTGGACACTGGGCGGCACTTGGGTTTTCATCACAATAGCCGCAGGGCTCGCTGCAATGACCTCCCAAACCCAGGCTGAGATCGATGCGTTCTTCACATTCGGCGTCGCACTCTGGGTCGTGGGCTTTAGTATAGAGGTCATCGCCGATCGGCAGAAAACAGCGTTCCGTAAAAACCCAGATAACGCAGAAAAATTTATCAGCAGCGGGCTCTGGTCAGTGTCCCGTCACCCCAATTACTTTGGTGAAATTATTCTCTGGATCGGCATTGCCGTCATAGCTCTTCCCGTTTTAGCAGGTTGGCAATGGGTTACCCTCGTCTCACCAATTTTTGTCAGTTTCCTGCTTCTCAAAGTGAGCGGGGTGCCGATGCTCGAGAACAACGCTGAGTCACGCTGGGGTAACGACCCCGCATTCAAAAAGTACAAGGAAAACACGCCAACCCTCATCCCCTATTTCTGAAAGCCAGATTTAGGGTAAACTCTGCGACGTATAATAATGAGATCATCGAGGAATAACACCATGTTGCAACGCCTAACCAACGCCCTAGCGGCCGTCACCCTAGTCGCGGCCTCGTTTGCACTTAACGCCCAGTCTATAGACCTCGGACGTGGCGAACTGCCCATTACTGTCCCCGCAGGGTATTCGAGCGAGAATCCCGCCCCCCTAATTGTATTGCTCCACGGCTATACTTCGAGCGGCGCGATGCAAGACAGCTACATGGGTTTTAGTAAATTAGCCGACCAATACGGTTTTTTGTTAGTTGCACCCGACGGTAACCGCGAGCCAGGCGGCGATGAGAATCGCTTCTGGAATGCGTCTGACGCCTGCTGCGACTTTTTCTCAACAGAGGTCGACGATTCGGCCTATGTCGCTGACATCATCAAAGAAGTGAAAGCCCAATTCACAGTAGATAACAATCGCATTTATCTCGTTGGACACAGCAACGGCGGCTTTATGTCTTATCGTGCAGCCTACGAACATTCGAATACGATTGCTGCCATTGCGAGTCTCGCGGGTGCAACGCATATCGAAGAGCGCGACGCCCCAGCGAACCCTGTTCATGTGCTACAGATTCACGGCACGGCCGACGGAACGATCGCCTACGAAGGCTCGCACATACTTCAAAACTACTACCCCTCTGCGCTTGAAACAGTGCAGCGCTGGGCTAAATACAATGGCTGCAAAGCTGAAGGTGAGGCACGCGAATTACGCGACTTGGTAAGTACGCTCGAAGGCCATGAGTCGTCTACAGTTGTCTTCAAGCAAGGTTGCAAGGCGGGTGGTTCTGCCGAACTTTGGACAATAGCCGACGGTTCTCACGTGCCAGCCTTCTCTCCTACGTTTACAGCTCAGGTCGTTGAGTGGCTGTATGCCCATCCGAAGACTGTTCCAAGCTTCGCTGACTAACGATTTTTTCAGCAAAAAAAAACGGGAAGCTCTTGAGCTTCCCGATTTTTTTAGCCGAGATCGAATGCTATAGCAGTGCTTCGATCCTATCCATCAAAGACTCCATTCTCCTTAAGACCGGCGCATAGGCCTCAGCAGTGGTCATATCAAGCCCCGCCTCGTCACGCAGAATATTATGTGCGTAGTCAGAGCCACCGGCACTTAATACGCGAATAAACGAATCGCGAACCTGTTCGTCACCCGCCAAAAACTGCTCGGCGAACCAAGCTGCGCCGGTTATCGATGTCGCGTATTGGAATACGTAAAAGTCGTAATAGAAATGTGGAATAAATGCCCATTCGGCAGCGTATTCGTCATCGATTGTCAGAACGCCAAGCTCATGGCCATGATAGCGCTTCAGCAACTCCCCATACATTTCAGACAATTTGGGGCCCGTAAGTGGTTCACCCGCCTCTACTGCTTCGTGCATTGCGAGTTCGAACTCGGCGAACATTGTTTGGCGAAATAAGGTGCCGCGTATATTTTCGAGTGCGCCACCCAAATAAAATAGTTTTTCCTCATCGCTACGCGCATTTTCGATCATGTATTCCTGCAAAAGAATTTCGTTAATCGTCGAGGCCATTTCCGCCGTGAAAGTCGAATAGCTCGCCGTTTCATAAGGGTTTTGCTTCTGTGCCAGGAGACTGTGTACTGCGTGCCCCCATTCGTGTGCAAACGTCGACAGCGATTCATAGTCGTCGTTGTGATTAAGCAGCACAAACGGATGCACATCGTAAATAGAACCGTTCATATAGGCACCCGAGCGCTTGCCCGGCGCAGGATGACTATGCATCCATTCGCCATCCAATCCTTGATTTAACAGCGCGAGGTAGTCCTCGCCGAAGGGCTTAAGCGCCTCGAATGTAATGGCCGCAGAACGCGCTAAGTCGAACTCACCGGTATCGACCTCGACCAGTGGCGGATAGATGTCGAAATACTTTAGGTCGTCGACGCCTAACATGCGCCCACGAAGCGAAAGATAGCGGTGAAATAGCGGAAGCGATTGGTTTACCTGAGTGACTAGCTGGGTGTAGACCTCAGGCGGAAGTCCATCATCGAAGAGGTTCGCGGCAAGCGTAGAGTCATGATTGCGAACCTTCGCACCGAATACATTCGACTGAATATTGGCCGCCATCGTCGCACCCATGCCATCGTTGTACTGATTCCACGTTTGCCAGAAAGTATCGAATACTAGTTTGCGATCTTCCCGATTAGGTGCCGCGCGCCATAGCGAATACCCCGCTTGCGAGAGTGTCACCTCTTGCCCTTCGCTTAATGTTACCGTCGGCCAGGGAATATCGGCGTTCGCATAGCTTTCGTATATCTGTTCCGACGCGTTCAGCGCAAGACTCGCCTGAGCAAGAATCTCCTCAGTTTTTGCATCAAGGGTATGCGGCGCACTGCGCAGTGTATCGCGCAGGAAAAACTCGTGTGCCGTAAGCGTCTCATCGGCACTAATAAATGCTTGCATGCGAGCGTCGCCTATGCCGAGTATTTCTGGCGCAAGCCATGAAATCGATTCTTCGAAATTTGAGTATAAAGTCCGCGACCGGCCTATTCGCGCTTGCGCGTCTGCATCGCGCTGGTCAGAATCGAATATCAGGTTGGTATACACATAGAGTCTAGCAATCTCTTTTTCGAGCGAGGAGATTTGGTTAAGTGCTGCACTCAGCGACGCTGAACTGTCGCCTAAAGACCCTGCCAGTCTGGGTAGGGTTATGATCTCAGCTTGCGCTGTCTCAAGGGCTGACTCCCACGCCTCGTCGTTGGCATAAACGCCGGTCAGATCCCACACGACACTCTCCGATGCTTTCACAGGTGTTGAAAGCGATGCGACTGCGAGTGTCAGGCCTAGTAAGAGCGCTTTTTCGGTCAGGGTGCGGACGTTCATGGATGTGCCTCACAGAATTTTAATTGCGGAGAGCTGAACTTCTACTCGTTGTTCAGCTCTCCATTTTACCAAGGTATTTCGCTGCCATCCCAGGCGACGAAACATGCCGGGGGTCTCTTCCGATTGTTGCCAGCCTCTTCCTCGACCGGCGCAAGCGCCTCACTCAGGCGCGCAAGTAATGCGGCCGCCACGAAGTCAGGAGTGAACAGCTTGCCCTCCGGTACAGACCGCTGAAACGGCTTACTCAAGGGAGTATCAGTTGTACCTGGATGAAAGGCAATAAACCGGAGCTCGGGTAGCATGCGTTGGTATTCTATGGCGCTGGTTTTAAGCAGCATATTCAGCGCGGCTTTAGAGGCACGGTAGGCATACCAGCCCCCCTTGCTGTTATCTTCAATGCTCCCTATGCGAGCACTGAGCACAGCAATAACTGCGGGGATTTTTCCCCTCAGATGAGTTTTGAGCAGCACTTTAAGGTGTTTTAGCCAGAGTGCAGGAATAACCGCGTTACTTTCGAACACGGCATGGAGCGCCTCTCGATCAAGATCTTCGATTCGCTTTTCAGGACTGATCATTGCATCGTGTAAACGGCCATTACAGATGACTAAACGACTCAGTGTTTTCTGCTTCTCAGCGAGCAAATCACCGCAGTCCTTAACTACCTCGCCCATCTGCTTGTCGCTGTAGTCGCAGTGCAGCCAAACTAATCGTGCACGTTCATCAGACACGCGCTGGCTAATCGCATTGGGGCAACTGCTGCGACTAACCGCGATCACCTGAGACTCAGGCTCCTCGTCTAACACCCGGCCGATAAGCGCTTGACCTATTTCGCTTTGAGCACCTATTACCAACATTGCGCCGCTCATTGCTTTTGCGTCTCGGTCTGCTCTGCCAGCGCGCAACTTTCAGCGCCTATTTTGGCGCAAGGCTCACAGCGCCTTTGACCGGTTAACACATACGAAATGGTGTAACGATAACGCGCAAAAAACAAATAGCCTAGATCGCTAAACCAGCGCATAACCGGCATTCTCAATAGCCCAAGCCAGCGCTTCTGGCCCACGGCGCGCCAAGATTGATGTGCGACGTCTAAACCATAAATCAAGCTGCCATCGGCGTAGAGCCCATGCATTATCTTATTCGCTGCAACGGGGTCTATGTGAGGGAATCGAGTGGCAAAATCCTCGACGTGAATGTCTTCGAAACGCAGGTTGCCTGCAGTATCTAGCTTTGCGAGCTCCTTCATTTCGGCGCTGCAGACAGGGCAGTAGCTGTCGAAAAAAAGCGTCAGAGGATAGTGGTTCATAGCAAAGGCCTTTAGAGTCGATCGGATTACAGTAAAAAAACAGCGCAGGGCTAAGTTTCTAGTCGCTTAAGAGTAAAAACATCCCGTGAAGCAGCAGCACAGCGATGGTTAGGAAAGCGCGAAAAGCTGAGTAGCGGCTGTGCACGGCACGATCTATCGTCGGCATCGAAGCCGCTTCTACCAAAAACAACAGCACAAAGCCGGTAGTGAGAATAATAAACGGGTAGAGGACATTGCCATGGCCTAATAAGAGCGCAGACCATGCGAGTAGCGCAAATACGTTGCTAGCCAACAGCGCAATTAGCCCTGCCCCCAACTCGAGTGTCTTTCCAGACGAGAGAAGTCTGCCCCAGTGCGTTCCGCCCAAGAACGACAAAATAATCGCGCTGTAACTCAGAAACAGCTGGCGGCCGAGGGCTTCCTCGCCGGCGTAGAGTAAGCCACAGGCTGCAAGGAAGGGGGTAAGACCTGCGTAGCCAAGCGTTGAAATCACCTTCTCTGCTCGTGTCATGTCACCCTCCAATTGTAGTGTTTTATAGTACGATCAATGCACGCTTAGGGATTGGTCTAGCATACTCTCACGGGCGTTATAAATGACTTGCCTCTCAGCGCCGCGCGCGATTTGCCAGCTAAGCGTTGGCATCAACTAACCCAAGAGTCTTCCCCCCACTATGCTTCTCGAAAATACACTGACAGTCCCATCGAACACGAAACGAATTCGCTGGATTCTAGGCGATCAACTCGCGCTTTCACACTCGTGGTTCGAGCAAAAAGATGAGGCGGTACTGTATGTAATCGCCGAGCTGCGTCAGGAGACAGATTATGCTCCGCATCACACCCAAAAAGTCTGTGCGTTCTTTGCCGCCATGCGTAATTTTGCCGACAGCCTAGCGAGTCTCGGCCACCGGGTCTTACACCTAGACCTCGATGCGACGGCGCCATTTAAAGACCTGCCCGCGCTTATCAATACTCTGTGCGCAAACAGCTCTATCGAGCACTTCGACTACCAACGCCCAGACGAATATCGGCTACAGCTCCAACTGGAGCAACTTAGTCTTCCGTCTCACTGTAAAAAGTCACGCTATGAATCGGAGCATTTCCTCCTCCCCTACCCCGAGATCGAGAAGACGTTTACGGCTAACAAAGCCGTACGAATGGAAAACTTTTACCGCAAGATGCGTAAACGCTTCGATGTGCTCATGGAAGGCGATCAGCCGCGCGGTGATCGCTGGAACTTTGACGCCGAGAATCGTAAGAAACTTAAGAAACACGACATCGACGCGCTACCGGTCCCTCTAGTCTTTGCAAATGATGTGAAAGCGATTATTTCCAGACTCGAGCGTCATAAGGTGAAGACTATTGGCGTTAAAGCCGAGTCGATAATGTGGCCAATCAATCGTGATCAGGCGCTTGCCCAACTTGAATTTTTCTGTGAGACCTGTCTGCCTCACTTTGGCACGTTTCAAGACGCAATGACTTGCAACTCGCCGCATCGCTGGAGCCTCTATCACGCGCGCATTAGCTTTGCACTGAACTGCAAACTGCTGCATCCTCGCGAGGTCATCGACGCTGCGATTGCAGCACTCGATTCTCGTGCGGCCGAAATAGATCTTGCTCAGGTCGAGGGCTTCGTCAGGCAAATTCTCGGTTGGCGCGAATACATGCGCGGAATGTACTGGATTAATATGCCCAGCTATAGCGAAAAAAATGCACTCGATGCTCACACATCACTGCCTGAGTTTTTCTGGAACGCACAAACATCAATGCGCTGTATGAGCGAGGCTATTGGCCAATCTCTAGAGACAAGTTATGCGCATCATATTCAGCGGTTAATGATAACAGGCAACTTCTGCCTGCTCGCGGGTATAGAGCCTAGCGAGGTCGACGCGTGGTACCTCGGGATTTATATCGACGCGATAGAATGGGTCGAGATGCCCAACACGCGAGGAATGTCGCAGTTTAGCGACGGCGGATTAATCGCAAGCAAGCCATATGCGGCAAGCGGTAATTACGTGAGCAAAATGAGTGACTACTGCCGCAGTTGCCATTACGACGTTAAGCGCAAAACTGGCCGCGGCGCTTGTCCTTTGAATAGCCTCTACTGGCGATTCATGATCAAACATCGCGACAGACTTGCGAAGAATCCCCGCATTGCCATGCTATTCAAAGGATGGGACAAACAGGGCGATGCAGAGAAAAAAGCCGTTTTGGATTATGCCGAAGGGCTTCTCGCTAGCCTCAACACTCTTTAACGAGAGTGATTTCTGTGGCGGGGCTGTAAGCAAACAATTGCTGGCGGAAAATGAATGTGGCGGAAAGATTTCGCGGGTCAGAGAGGGTAGAGAGGATTGAGAGACCGGCAAACTAATTTACCAGTCTCTCACAGCCAATCATTATGAGGCGTTTGCGGCGAGCTGATCGATTTGGCTTAGCAAGGTGTTCACGTCACTGCATCCGAATGGGTCATTTTCGCAATTATCCACTTTGCCCTCTTCGGCGTTCAGCAATGTAATTACACCGTTGTCGACTAGCATCGAGTAACGCCACGAGCGCTCGCCAAAGCCGAGATTTTCTTTCTTCACGAGCATGCCCATTTTGCGCGAGAATTCACCATTGCCATCGGGAAGCATCTGAACTTTTTGCACCTGAAGCTGCTTCGCCCATTGAAACATTGAGAAAGCATCATTCACGCTAATGCAATAAACCTCATCAACGCCCTTCGCGCGAAGCTCGTCATACTTGCTTTCGAAACCCGGTAAATGCGTGCTGCTGCACGTAGGCGTAAATGCACCCGGAAGCGAGAATATCGCTACGCGGCGACCGTCAAAAATCTCTTCTGTTGTCACGTCCTTCCAGACAAATGGATTGTCGCCTCCGACTGATTCGTCGCGTACACGCGTCTTAAAGACAACCTGTGGCACTTTGTCGTTCACTGCTAGTGCCGGGGTGTTAGCTTGCTCGTTCATGTCTGGTCTCCTGCGCTCGTGCGCCAATTAATTTATTAGACCGCTGCAGGAGAGAACCTCCTATAAAGCGACGCGAGAAGTCTAAGTGCAAACGAATAATCGTCAAAACAAAATAAAAAGATAATGGTAATCGCAATTATCGATTAGATGATAATAAGCAAATCAAGTCAATTAACGTTAACCGGCTGCCATGTTTTGTGCCGAGACATCACTGACTCGACACTGTGTTTGCACACGCCAGCCTGATTAATCAGTTTGCTTTCACACACGTCGCAGCGCACACACTCCTTAAAATCAATCTTTTGCATCCGTATCGCACCGGTTGGGCAAGCACTCTCGCAGACCTTACACACCTCGCACTGCGGCACACGCTTAATCTTCCAAAAGGCTGCAACGCTGATCACGCCGAGCGAAGCGCCAAGTGGGCAAGCATAACGGCAATAAAAGCGCGGCACGAAAACACTGCCAAGCATAAAAAGAGACAGTATCACCCAAAGAAGGAACGATTGGCTCTGGTAGAAAAGCGTACCGAAAGGCTCGAAATACTGAAATACAGAGAGCTCAGAGTAGTTGACCGCCGTGACAATTAATCCGGCGAGAATGACGTATTTAAGCCAAAGAGCACGGTCATGAAGCCACTGCGGCAAAGTGCGGCGCCAGCGCTTAGGAACGATCCGTTCGAGGATGTCTTGCAAGGCACCAAACGGACACAGTGACGAGCAAAAGACTCGCCCCCAAAATACCGTCGTTACCAGTGTGAAAAGGACAAGGATAAGCAGTGGCAAATCGTTTAAAAACAGCCCAGGGCCCTGCTTGATGAAATTTGTAAGATGGGACACCGAGAGAAAAGTCCCGTTAACAAAGCCAAGATACACAAACGTAAACAGCAATGCTGCCCAACGCAGCCGCGCGTTCTTAAGCACAAACGCGGTCATCGCCACACACAAAAGGAGGACAAGCAATGCGATCTCACTCCACGGCGCACTGTTGAGCAATGTCTGCAGGCTTGTCTCGACGGGCAAATCGGCATACTCGTCTTTGAGATCAGGCAAAAATTTAGCCGGAACCAAACGCCCCTGCGCCAACGCCAGCGCTATCGGCGGCACCTGATAGACGACCTGCTCGAGCTGATCGATGCTATCGACTTCTACGCCAGTGTTGTAAAAAAGCGTAAAAGGCTGAGCGATGTCGACCTCGGGAGGCAACACGATTGCTCCGGCGAACCGCATTTTATCGCGGCTTTTCCCCTCTTCTGCACTGCCTACATAGACGAACCGGCGGCGTTCGACCTGATAAGTCCACTCGTTCTGTTGCAGCGCCAAATTCTCCTGGCGAAACGGCGAGGAGGCGTTGCCGGCAATACCAATCAGCAAAAGCGTACCGGCGCTCACCCGATTGCTAGCCTCGCGTTCCGCGCGTGAATAATCTTCGCTCCCGACAAGCATTTCGCCGAGCTTCTCGTTGCCCATAAACGCAACAGTCAACTCGATCTGCGAGCCATCTTCTAGCGAAACAGGCCAAGGCTTTACCAGCCCATCGTCGATTAACCCCTCCCAGGAGAGTGGCGCGAGCAGCGATAAAGCCTGATCTTCGAAACTCGCATTGGCAAAAATCGCAGCCTCGCCTAAGTAAGCGCTGGCAACTTCGCGGGCGCTATTGCGGATACCTCGCGAAACGGCCCAGCTGCTTATGGTTGCGCGCGAAACACCATCGATATCGCGGCCCACGCGAAAGCCGTCGGCAACACTTTTGCCTGCAAATTGATTGGGGAAGCGTTCGGAGTTTAAGAAGTCGCCGCGAATGCTTTTGTACGATTCACGATAGAAAAGAATTTCGATGCCGGCGAGTTCACCTTTAAGGTCGATGCCTACCAACACCTCGATAGGAGCGCTGTAGCCAATTTCCTGCGGCTCGAAATCGGTTGTCTCTAACGCATAGCCAACAATCTCGGCGTCTTCCGCACTAGACGCGTAGCCAACGTAAACAGGCGGCTCACCTTGTTTTGGAGAAAAGCGCTCAGCTTGCGGCAGCACAGCCATAAGTTGTTCTTCCGAGATTTGTGCAGCCTGGCCGAATGTCGCAAGCGCAAAGCAACAGGTCATTAGCGCAAGCAAGGTTCTCAAAAAGAGGTGAAACGAGACGCCCATGTCTGCCGATACTCCCAAGTTTTCCTTGTTTTTATGGCACGCCGAAATAGCTTTTTCACTTCGTTTGCGTGCTAAGCAGAGCGCATTAGAACAGCCCAATTGATCTTGCTCAACGGAGAATCACAATTTGGAACGATCGAGAGGGAGATATTAACTAAAATCCACTAAGTCTAGACAATCTACGCGCTCGATAATCGCTGAAACACGCTCCGAAAAAGCACGCAATGTGCTTATTAAATCAATTAAATATCAATAATTTGTGTAAAAAATGTCCTTTTCGAGAATAAACGCACCATTAAGGGGCGTAGAGGAGGAATTATCTTCGGCCATAATTAGGTCATTATTGGACTTTTGCCGCCAAGGCACTTATCCTCCGTAGATGTCGTGGCACTTGGCGCGGCGTTGAGCAGTGGTTAAAAACTGCGAGGCGTGCCTTTGAGCTGTGGCTCGGTTAACAATTAGCCTGTTCGCAGGCAAAACACAGCTTACTTCTACAAGGGGAAAGTAAATGATAAACAGACCTAAAATGGCACGCAGGGTTCTCCCTACGGCTATCGCGCTTGGTCTGCTCGTACCAGCAGGTTTCGCACCTCTGGCACTAGCACAGCAAGCCGACGAGATGGTTGAAGAAATTGTAACGATCGGTTCGCGCCGCCCACAGCGCAGCAATACCGATTCATCAGTTCCTGTCGACGTGATCAGTGGTGACGAGTTCGTCAACATGGGCTTCGCAGACATGGATGATATGTTGAAGACGGCGATCCCTTCTTACAACGTAGCGCGTAACGAAATATCAGACGCAGCGACAATCGTTCGTCCCGCTAACCTACGCGGACTGCCACCCGATAACGTACTCATTCTCGTTAACGGCAAGCGTCGTCACCGTTCAGGCGTTATCGCTGAGCTAGGCGGTTCCTTGTCTTCTGGTTCGCAAGGTGCGGACATCAGCGCGATTCCCTCGATGGCAATCAAGCAAGTTGAAGTGCTCCGTGACGGCGCTGCAGCCCTTTATGGCTCAGACGCGATCGCTGGCGTGATTGGCTTCCAACTCAACGACGCTGCCGAAGGCATGTCACTTGAAGTGCGCACAGGCGAGTCAGGTGAAGGCGACGGCGGTCTCACTCAGGTTCAGGGAAATATCGGCCTACCTCTCGGTGATGACGGCTTCCTGAACATTACTGGTTCGTGGATGGAGCAAGATCCGACAAGCCGCTCTCTCCAGCGTACCGACGCGACCAACCTCCTGGCGAATGGTAACGCAGCGCAAAAAGCAAGCGTTGCACAGCCATACGCGCAAGTTTGGGGCGCACCAGAGCAAATAGACAACTACAACATATTCGTTAACTCTGGTATCCAAGTAAGCGACGAGCTCGAAGTTTACGCTTTCGGTAACTACGGCTCGCGCGAGACACTGGGCGGTTTCTACTTCCGTAACCCGAACTCTCGCGGCGGTGTTTACACTAACGGCTCGACCCGTGCCGTGGTTGACACAAACATTCGCAACCGCGCAACAGGCGTAACGTCTAACTGTCCAGCTCTCACGAGCCCAGGCTCAGGCGGCAACGGCGTTCCATTGGATCAAGCTAAAGTCGCAGCAGACGCCCTCGCGCTGGCTAATTTGCCAAGCAACTGCTGGGTGATGAACCAAGCCACACCTGGCGGCTACACACCACAGTTCGGTGCGCAGCTTAAAGACGCGAGCATCGTAATTGGCGGCCGCGGTGACATCACACCTAACCTCAGCTACGACATTAGCGGTAGCTACGGCCGTAACGCGGTTAGCTTCTTACTAAACAACTCCTGGAACCCTTCTAACGGTCCCGACGGCTTTGTTGGTGGAGAGCTTCAGCGTAACTTTGACATTGGCCAGAACGTGCAGTCAGAGACTAACTTCAACATAGACATGAACTACACTATGCCTGTGGATGGACTTGCCTCAGATCTGAACATCGCATTCGGCGGTGAGTGGCGCGATGAGCGTTTCGAGACTATCGTTGGTGAGAAGAACTCATGGGTTGCTGGACGCTTCGCGTTCCAGAACGTTGACGGTTCGAACACCTACAGCGATGGCGCAACGCCACTACCTAATCTTAGCATCGGTGCGCATGGTTTCGCGGGCTTTAGCCCTGAGCAATCCGGCTACTGGGGGCGTTCTAACTACGCGGTCTACTCAGACTTCGAAGCTGATATCACCGATTCTTTCACTGCTGGTCTAGCCGTTCGTTACGAAGACTTCGAAAGCTTTGGCGACACCACAAACTTTAAGGTTTCAGGTCGCTATCGCTTAACCGACGCCCTCGCAGTTCGTGCGTCATACAACACTGGTTTCCGCGCCCCGACCCCTGGTCAGGAAAATGTAACAAAGCTTTCAACTATTACTGTTGACGGTGAGTTGCAGCAGCGTGGTCAGATCCCACCAACCAATCCAATCGCTGGCGCTCTTGGCGCTGAGGCCCTTAAGCCTGAAGATTCCAAGAACTATTCACTTGGTATGGTTTGGGATGTCACCGGTGACATAAATGTAACCGTTGACTACTTTAACATTGAGATCAAAGACCGCATCGCGGCGACTGGAACTATCGATATTTCCAGCCGCAGCGCTATTGCGGGTGTTGGTTGTCCTGCTGCCTTGGCAGCCGGAAGAAACCTCGCTCTCTGTTTGCAAGAGGCGGGCGTGCCTGGCGCGGCTGACTTGAGCTCTGTCTCGTTCTACACCAACGACTTCTCGACCACCACGCAAGGTGTCGACTTAGTTGCTACATGGAACCTTGATTTCGGCGACATGGGTAACGGCACACTAAACGCCGCATGGAACTGGACTGAGACTGAGGTAGATAACGCAGGTCAAGAAGTTAACCGAAACCGTGTTGTAGGTCTGGAAAATCAGAACCCACAGAACCGTGGCGTGTTCACTTACAACCACTTCCTGAACGATTTCCGCTTCCTCGCGCGTCTCCGCACGTACGACGATTGGATTAACTCGGGCTGGAGCGGTGACACTACTCCACGGGGCCCCAACGGCCTCGGCTACTCGATCAACTGTGGCTTCAACACTGATAACTGCTTCAGTGGCGAAAGCGTAGTCGATCTCGAAGCTGCCTATACTTGGAACAGCAACTACACCTTCGTAGTTGGCGCGAACAATGCGTTCGACCAAGATGCAGCGATCAACCAAAATAACCTCGATGGCACTATTGGTAGCGGCGGCCTGTACGCAGGCAGCACACCATGGGGCACAGAAGGTGCATTCTACTACGCACGAGTTCGCGTAGACTTCTAAGTCGCTTAGCCCCTGCCCTTCGGGGCTAGCAACAAAGAAACAGAAAGGGAGACACGGAAACGTGTCTCCCTTTTTTACATTCTCCCAGGCACTTCCCATAGTCGAACCGCTCTCTTTGCAGGACTCGCCTCCAAAACTCTTCAGAGTGATTTAGTGTTACGCCCCTCCCTGCGCAATGGCTAACTCCCCCAATCTAGGCGAGAATCAGGCATTAGTTCTTTTGGGGAAACTCTGACCATGCGACTCTTTTTGCCTTCACTTTCATTCCTTTTAAATCCGCTCCCTTTGCGCGCTGTCGTTTTAAGCCCTCTCATTCTAAGCCCTAGCCTTGCAGTCAGATGGCTCGCGTTAGTCAGCCTAGTCACCTTGCTATTGGGCTGCTCAAAACCTGCACCAATAACGTCGGATACGCTGACCGCCGACGTCATTATCGACAATGCCCGAATCTACACTTTTGCATGGGGCGAACCCGACGGTGAGGGCAATCCGACGAGTAAGGCACCTGTTATTGCAGGAAATTGGAGCCCCGACGCGACGGCAGTCGCGGTCAAAGCCGGCGTCATTGTGGCCATAGGCTCCAGCGCAGATATCGTCCCTCTCAAAGGGGAATCCACCGAAATAATCGACGCAATGGGCGCAACTTTATTGCCCGGGTTCACCGACTCGCACACACATATCGAAGAACTCGGTGCGACGCTCGATGACGTGAATCTAAAAGGTGTGATCGACGAGGCAGAGGCGATCGCGCGCGTAGTTGCGCATGACAAAGCTAACCCCGTACCCGCGGGCCAGTGGATTGTCGCGCGCGGCTGGGACGATGGCCTGTGGGCTGACCGCTATCCCACACACGACGCACTCACCGCGGCCTTTCCAAACAATCCTGTGCTCATGGATGGCACCAATGGTTTCGGCGCTTGGGGCAACAGACTCGCCATGGACGCCGCTGGCATAATAACCGGTGCGCCCGACCCCACCGGCGGCGAGATTCTTCGCGACGCTGACGGCGAACCAACCGGCGCTGTGCGCAACCGCGGCGTAGCACTCTTCCGCAGCGCAGTGCCCCCGCTTAGCGACGAGCGCCTGCAGCGGCGACTGGTCAATGGCCTTCAACTCATGGCCGACGCAGGCTACACCGGTGTGCACCATGCCGGTGTAGACACGCGTTTAATGGCCGCCTATGAGGCACTTGCCGAGCGCGGAGAGCTATCGCTTCGAGTCAGCGCGATGATTAGCGGGCGCGACAAGCCACTCATGCAGGCGTGGCTTGCGCGCGGCATTCAACGCTTGGGTGATGACAACAAACTCTTCGTGCATTCGGTTAAAGGCTATTACGACGGCTCCCTTGGTGCGCGAGGCGCAAAGCTCTTAGAGGAGTACAGTGACAGAGAAGGACATATTGGTGTGTCCGGCGAGGAGTATGGCTTCTTCACCGAAGAAATAAGCGCGATGCTGCAGGCAGGCTTCCAAATCAATGTGCATGCTATTGGCGACGGCGGTAACCGCGAAGTCTTGCATTTCCTACGTGATAATTTCGCACGCAACCCTGCACTGCAGAAGAACCGTCATAGAATAGAACATGCACAAGTTGTGCACCCCGATGATTTCGCCTTCTATGACGAGCTCGATGTCATCGCTTCCGTACAGCCGCCCTTCGTCGCCGAAGACAAAGTATGGACCGAAGATCGCATCGGCCATGCGCGCTCCGCCGGTGCTTATGCTTGGCGCAGCTTTCGCCGCAACAACACGCGACTCGCCTTCGGTTCGGATTTAATGGGCTATGATTGGAATCTCTTTTACGGCTTGCACTCGGCGATAACACGCCAAAGCACCGACTCGCAGCCGCCTGGGGGCTGGTTCCCCGAGGAAAAACTCACCACGGAAGAGTCTATCCGCGGCTACACAAGCGGCGCAGCCTACGCAGCCTTCCTCGAAGAGGAGACGGGCACGCTCGAAGTGGGGAAATGGGCGGACATGACTCTCGTCGATATCGATCCCTTCGAGACCATTGCCCGCGAGCCTGCGGCGCTATTAGACGGGCGAGTTTTGATGACAATTGTGGGCGGGCAAAAGGTTTTCGAAGCGGCGCGCTAAGCGAGGCTAGATTCTGCTATCATGCGCGCCCTACTCTAAGAGCGCACTCTCGTGTCACAGACCCCTCCTTCTAACAGCCCTAAACCCGCTAACAGCGCCGATATCTTATCCAGCTTTGACAGCCTGCCTCTGCGGGGCGAGATTCTGGCGGCGGCTAAAGCCCTAGGTTACAGCGTAATGACGCCGGTTCAGTCTCAAAGCCTACCGACGCTCATCGAAGGGCGAGACCTGATCGCGCAGGCTAAAACTGGCAGCGGCAAAACTGCGGCGTTTGCGGTAAGTCTTCTTAACCGGCTCGACGAGACGCAATACCATACGCAGGCGCTGATTGTGTGTCCCACTCGCGAGCTCGCCGAGCAGGTAGCTGAGGAAATACGCCGTCTCGCGCGCGGCATTCCTAATGTAAAAACCCTTACTCTCTGTGGCGGCCGTCCGATGGGGCCGCAGCTCGCCTCGCTAAAACGCGCACCGCATATCGTGGTCGGAACACCCGGTAGGCTGCTCAAGCACTTAGAGAAACAGACACTCAAAATTAACAAAGTTGAGACCCTCGTCCTTGATGAGGCCGACAGAATGCTGGGCATGGGTTTCATCGAAGACATAGACGATATCGACGACTATCTGCCGACGACGCGTCAGACGCTGCTTTTCTCGGCAACGTATCCCGATGAAATTGCACAGCTAAGTGCAAATTTCCAGACTGACCCTGTAGACATACGTATCGAATCCGATATCCCCAATGCGCAGATAGAGGAGAGTTTTTACGAAGTCGATCGAGTAGATAGACTGCAAGTGATCCTCCGCCTCCTCGCCCTGCACAAGCCCGAGTCGACGCTCATCTTCTGCAATCAGAAGCATCAGTGCGAGCAGCTTAAAGACGATCTCTGGGAAGAAAAACTGCATGCCTCTGCACTGCACGGCGACATGGAACAGTATGAGCGCGACCGCACTCTGATTCAGTTTTCGAACAAGAGCACGTCGATACTTGTGGCGACAGATGTAGCCGCTCGTGGCCTCGACATCAACGAACTCGACCTCGTGATCAATTTCGAACTCAGCACAGATCCCGAAGTTCATGTGCATCGAGTTGGTCGAACGGGTCGCGCCGGTCGCGCAGGAACAGCGGCAAGCCTCGTTATGCGCTCTGAAGAAAACCGTCTCGCGGCGATTAACAACTACCGCCACACGTCTCACGAAACCCTCTCTCCGGACATTCTTCCTGCGTGGGGCAACGTTAAGCTCTACCCACCTATGGTGACTCTGAGCATAGGCGGTGGCAAACGCGATAAATTACGCCCTGGAGATCTCCTTGGCGCACTGACCGCGAGTAAAGAAATAGACGGCATCTCGATTGGCAAAATCAATGTTCTCGATAAAATTACCTACGTTGCCCTTGCTCAGGAAAGCGCCAAAACGGCACTCGCCCTGCTCAACGAAGGCAAAATCAAAGGCAAACGCTATCAAGCTAGACGACTGCGCTAACCGCCACTTAGCGTTATAATGACCGTCTAATAAGGGTAAAGTTACCCTGAATATTCACTTCACGTTTTGGAAGGTTCCATGGCTACTATTACCGTTTACACTAAAAATCTGTGCAGCTTTTGTTCGGCAGCCAAGCAGCTACTCAAGAATAAAAACTTCGATTACAAAGAAGTGAACATGGAAGGCAATCAAGCACTCATGATGGATGTCATGACCAAATCGGGTCAGCGCACTGTGCCACAAATTTTCGTCGGCGATGTCTCTGTCGGCGGTTATCGTGAACTTACGGCCGCCATGTCGAATGGTGAGTTCGCCAAATTAGTTGGCAAGGGCTAAGCAGAGAGAAACCCCCACTAAAGAGGCGCCACTTGCAGAAGAACGAGCATTTCCTACGCCTTCGCTCAATCAGCGTCGCCCTCGGGCTTATTGCCCTGACGCTTGGCCTCCTCGCGAGCGTCGCCGTGCTTAGCGGCGACGACTTCGGCCGCGTTAACCTTCTCTCCTCGTTAAGCCTGTTTGCGCTCCTGCCGTCGATTGGCCTAGTCGTTACCTTGCTATTGCTTTTCTTGGGACGCCGCAGCGGCATTGCAGCACTGCTTATCGAACTGCCTCTTGTGCCCAAAAAACTAACCTCATTGTTTCTCACCCAACGAAGCGGCGTGCGGCGTCAAACGGCACTTTTCTCACTCAGCCAAAGCCTCACGCTGTTATTTGCGACGGGCAATCTCATGGGCTTTGTACTGATGCTGTTAGCCACTGACGTCAGTTTCGTTTGGCGCAGCACGTTGCTCGACGCAGCCACATTATTCCCGATTCTCGATACGTTAGCTTCACCCTGGGGATTCTGGCAAGCAGCGCAGCCGTCTCTAGAGATGCTAAATCAGACGCAAGATTTCAGGTTACGAGGGGCGTTATTAGAGGGGAATTATGTCGGGCAGTGGTGGCAATATCTGTTGGCCGCTCAGCTCTGCTACAGCATCGTTCCACGCGCCCTTCTTTGGTTGTTCGCAAACAATAAACTCAAACGCGCCGCGCAGCGTCAAGACAACGAGCAAGTCCCAAGACGCCAGCTTGCAGCCGTAACACCGGCGCCAGAGTCGGACAAGCTAGCGGCGTCGGTAAGCGTGATTTCTGCTAATGCCGTGCTTTTCGATTGCGCACATACCTCCGACGCTCTGCTGTCGAAGATAGAGAACAGCCTGCGAGGCTCTGCTAGTGTCAAGGCCCCTGCGAGCTTTGACTTTAAGCTCGACGGCATAAGCCCGACGAGTAAATCCCCTCTTGTTATCGTCGTTCGCAGCTGGGAGCCTCCCCTTGCCGAACTTGCCGATTCGATACTCGAAGCCTTTACGGCCGAGCAACGCCGGAATCTCTTCATCGCGCCGATAGATTGGGAATCGAATCAGCAGCAAGGCGACCATTTAATACAACCAAACGTCGCGCATACGCAGGAATGGCGGCGTTTTTGTGCGAATGGTTTGGGCTGCACTCATCTTGCGCTTTTTGAGGCAACGGCATGACTAGCACGAATACGCCGAGGTTCGCAGTAGTCGGGCATCCCAACAAAGGCAAATCGTCGATTGTTGCAGCACTTGCGCAGAACGACGCGATCGATATTTCCAGCCGCAGCGGCACGACTCTGCGTGCAGATCCGTTCGAAATCACCATCGGTGATGCAACCTACATGCTGATAGACACGCCTGGATTCCAGCGTCCTCGCCGCGCACTCGAATGGCTCAATAGGCATGCAACCAGCGCGGATCAACGCCGCCAGGCGATCGCGCTCTTTGTCAGTTCCGACGACTGTGCCAAGCAGTTCCCCGACGAGGTTGCTCTGTTAAGGCCAATTTCAGAGGGCGCTGCGATACTCTATGTGGTTGATGGCTCACGCCCCTACAATCCAGACTATGAAGCCGAAATGGAAATCTTGCGCTGGTGCGGCCAACCTAGCATGGCGCTTATCAATCCTATAGAGTCAGGCGATCATATCGACACGTGGCAGCAAGCGCTGTCGCAATTTTTTAAGGTCGTGAGGGTCTTTAACCCAATGCTCGCGGACAGGCTGCGGCGCGATGAAATCCTCGAGGCCTTCTCTGTCATCGCACCCGAGTGGCGAACGCGAATCGACCTTGTACGCATCAACTATGCTCAGCAAGATCGCAGACGAATCGCTGACGCGGGCCAATTGCTCGCAGAGACACTCGAACGGCTTTGTTTCTATCAATTGAATCAGCAGACTTTGAGCAAGTCCCAGGCCGAAAAACTCAAGCCAGTTTTGAAGGCGCGCTATTTCGCCGAAATGCGTGCCATCGAGTCGGCAGCGCACAGCCGCTTAAAAGAACTTTTTGACTATCGTCATCTCGACAGCGAAATAGCAGACCTGCCTATCGAAGGCGATCTGTTCGATACAGAGAAATGGGTTGTTTGGGGTTTAGATCGCAAGCAGCTTGCACTCACAGCAGGCATCGCGGGCGCCGGAACTGGCGCGGTAGTCGATGCTGCGACCGCAGGCACAAGCCTCCTGCTGGGCGCTACAGCGGGTGCTTTACTCGCCGGCTGCAGCGCATGGTTTGGCGCCGACAAGATTGCAAATTTCAAAGTTATGGGCCTACCACTTGGCGGTTTCGAGGCGCGACAGGGGCCTAGCGCTAACCGCAATTTCCCCTATGTCATTGCAGGAAGGTTCTTAGGGCTGGTAGAGGCATTGCAAAATAGAACGCATGCACAGCGCGGGCTACTAACGATTACGGACGCGACACTCCAAGACAAAATCGACGCTCTAGGCAATCGCCAACGCAAAGCGCTCGCAGCTGCGCTTCATCGCTTGAGTTCACAGAAAGTGGTGGACGATTTGCCGAGTGCACTCGGCCCTCTTCTCGCAGAGACACCCTAGACGAACCCGCAGTAACGCAAGGCGGAGGGTTAGTATTGCGTTGTTATCGAAGCACCGCCACTGATTTAATCTGCGCCCAAACTTGGGAGCCTACGGCTAATGCAAGATGTTCCGCTGAGCGGCGCGTAATTCGCGAGAGCAGCATCTCGTTGCTGTCCCGACTAGCTTTTGATTGCTCATCCATTGCCTTCGACTCGTCGAGCGCCGCAGTAGACTGATGACCTAAGCCAAGCTTAACCAGCACTGCGTCCTGTGAAAGACACGCCGAAATCTCGATCACAGTTGCCGGCAAGGCATTGAGAATACTTGTGTCGGTGTGCTGGGACAGCGTAAGACTGACATCACGCGCGTCGACTCGTACGCGCAGAGTCTCCCCTTCGGCGCGACCATTGTCGGCGAGTAATAATTCACCCCCGATAAAACTAACGCGCATAAGAGCCCACTGCGCCTCGCGCGAGAGTATTGTCGTCTCGAGCACTACACCGGCATAGTCTAGCTGCATGGGCGAATCTAAGGCTGTCAGCACGTCGGCAAGGCTACCACTGGCAACGACGCGTCCTTGATCGAGCACAACCACCCAATCGGCAAGGCGCGAGAGTTCGTCGATAGAATGGGTAACATAGACGATCGGTATCTTGAGTTCGAGGCGGAGTTTCTCTAGATACGGCAGTATCTCACGCTTACGTTGGGTATCGAGAGAGGCGAGCGGTTCATCCATCAATAACAATTCGGGCTGGCTGAACAAGGCACGAGCTATAGCGACACGTTGTTTTTCTCCGCCGGACAGTTGATTGGGCTTTCGCTGCAGTAAGTTTTCAATACCTAATAGCTCAATCACTCCTTTGCTACTCAGCACACTGCCAGAAGAGCCTGCTAAATCGACTCTTTTCTGCGCATAGCTCAGATTGCCTTCGACCGTAAGATGCTCGAACAGACTGGGTTCCTGAAAGACATACCCAATCGGCCTTTTATGCGTAGGTACAAATACCTCATCACCTTGCCATTGATCGCCGTCGACATTCAGCACGCCACCCGGCGCATGCTCAAGCCCTGCGAGGCAGCGCAGCAGAGTGGTTTTTCCCGAACCTGACTGCCCGTACAAGACAGTCACCCCTTTCGCAGGCAGTGCCAGGTCAACGTCTAAAACGAAATCGTCATAACAGTGCGTGAAGTGAGCGTCTATTGCCACGCCTGTGTCGCCGGCCATGCTCTAAACCCTCGGCCCGACGCTGCTGCTCGCACGCCTATTAAAAGTGTAAAGCGAAAACAGAACAACGAAACTAAACAGCAACAACGCGCCAGACAGCCAATGCGCCTGCCCGTAGTCGAGTGCTTCAACATGATCGTAAAGCTGTACCGAGACGACTCGAGTCACCCCAGGAATATTGCCACCTATCATCAACACCACACCAAACTCGCCAACCGTGTGCGCAAAGCCTAGTATCGCTGCCGTGATAAATCCTGGCTTCGCAAGTGGCAGGGCAACGCTCGCAAACCGATCCCAAGGGCCCGCTCGGAGAGTTGCGGCAACCTCTAACGGCCGCTCGCCAATCGCTTCGAACGCGTTTTGTAGGGGCTGAACAACAAACGGCAGCGAATAAAAACAAGACGCGATGACAAGTCCCCAAAAGGTAAAGGGCAGCAGGCCAATGCCAAGTGATTGCGTCAACGCACCGATTGGCCCGTTAGGCCCCATTGTAAGTAATAGGTAAAAGCCAAGTACCGTAGGCGGCAGAACTAAGGGTAAGGCGACGATCGCAGCAATAGCGCCCTTGAACCAGACACGCGTGCGCGCAAGCCACCAGGCGATTGGGGTGCCGACAAGCAACAAGACCAGCGTGACAGTCGCGGCGAGTCGCAGCGTAAGCCAAATAGCCACCAGGTTCTCATCCATCCGTTTTCTCCACAGTCCCAACTGGCCCGAGCGCGTCACTCTCTACCGAATAGCCAAAGCTATGAAGAATACTGACTGCCTTTGCACTTGTTAAAAAGGCTATAAATTCTTGTGCCGCGCTGTTGTTTAGGCCTCTTGTCAGCAGGACCGCATCTTGGGCAATAGGCGAATGCAGGGTTTGTGGCACCCGCCACAGCGATCCTTTAACGAGCTCGCCATCAACTAAAACCTGTGACATCGCAACGAAACCCAGCTCGGCATTACCTGTTGTCACAAACTGATAGGCCTGCGAAATGTTCTCTCCAATTACCCGTTTTCTCGCCAGCGCCTGCGTTAAGCCCAGGCTAGCAATCACCTGCTGTGCAGCCAAACCATAGGGTGCTAGTCGAGGGTTCGCCTGCGCGAGCCGGACGAAATCGCCTGCTCGAAGCGTCTCTGCATTAATAATAACGCCGTCATCAATAGTCCATAGTACCAGCGTGCCGCGCGCGTAGGTTCGCTGCGAACCCTCGATAGCGAGTCCTTCTTTAACAAGCAGCGTGGGTTTTTCGGTGTCTGCCGAGAGGAAAACATCGAAAGGCGCGCCATTGTAAATCTGTGCGTAAAGTTTACCGGATGAACCTTGAGAAAGACGGACGGAATGACCGGATTCTTGCTCGAAGGCGAGCGCAATCGCACGCGCAGGCGAAGAGAAATTGGAGGCAACGGCAATGAGTGCCTGCTCGGCGAAACAGCTTAAAGGCGCGAAAGTCAGCAAACAGGCTGCGGTCAAAAACTGTATCGTAAAACGCCTCATATTCACTGCTCGGAAATAGGAGGCGTCAGTTTAGTGTGATTAGTCCGAGCGGGCAATTACTAGGCTAAGGTCTCTCTTGCTAGTAATTGCCGTACCGCATCAGTCTGGCGCGTTTGCAAGGTCTTCGCGCAGCGTGCGGGTCGCGAGCACAAAATGGCAAGACGACCAGAACAACGCTGCCGGGATCAAGAAGACCATGGCATAACGGAGAGATTCAACACCGTAGTTAGGCTCGAGATAATCGCTCAGGAATCCTACCGCGCTCGGCCCCATTCCCAATCCAATTAAGTTGAGAATAAAGAACAAAATAGCCGACGCCATCGCTCTCATTCTCGCGCCCACTAATGCATGCGCCGTGGCAATAGAGTTGCCGAGGTACACATTAATCAATAGGCCTGGGATACAAGATAAAATGAGTGCAGTGTATTTTGACTCGGTAAGGAATACCGTGATGAAAAAAGGCACACCAATGAAACCTACTATGGCGGGCACCCACAGATACCAGCGCTTATCTCGTGGCGCGAGCTTGTCGGCAATCATACCGCCGCCCAAAATACCAATCGCACCTAACAACCCAGACGACAGCGCAAGCCATGTGCCTAGTTCGCCAGTGCCCATTTCGTGGCTACGGATAAAGAACGACGCTTGCCAATTTACCGTACCGTAGGCGGCAAACGCGTTGAGGCCCGCAGCAATCGCCATATGCCTGAACGAGCGGCGGCTCCAGAGCAGCTCCAATACGTCGCCCAAAGGCGCAACGGCAGTATTGACCACTCTGCCTTCTGACAACCCGCGTATAGGCTCTTTGAGCGTATAACGAATGACCAGGGCGATGACGACCCCGGGGGCACCAACGACTGCGAAGGCCACGCGCCAACCGAAGAATTCATTCAGCCAACCGCCGAAGAGAAAGCCAAAGAGGATGCCAATATTCACCCCTGTCGAGTAGATAGAAATGGCTGTAGCGCGCTTCTCAGGAGGGAAAATGTCAGAAATAATTGAGTGAGATGGCGGGCTGCCACCAGCTTCACCGATACCCACGCCGATTCGAGCGAGGAATAACTGGAGATAGTTTTGAGCCAGGCCGCTAATCGCGGTCATAAAGCTCCAAATGCCGATTGCGTAGGCGACGATATTACGGCGATTGCCTCTATCAGCCCAACGGGCAATCGGTATACCAGCGGACACGTAAAACATCGCAAAAGCGAATCCGGTGAGCAACCCAAGTTGACCGTCCGACAGGCCAAGATCGGCCTTAATAGCCTCTTGCAAGATTGAGAGCAGTTGCCTATCGATGAAATTAAAACAGTAACCTACGGTGAGCAGCCCAAGCGCATAGTTTCGTGTCTTGTTGCTCAGGTAGGGATTATCAATTTTTGGTGAAGATTCTGTCGAATCTAAAGGGGTCGATGGTTCGGCCATAGTGGATTCTCTTCCGTCTTATTGTTGTTATGCCCCAGCGCTGACATTTTCCTATTTAGTACTTGGCTCGCAGAGCGAATGAACGCCTAGCTGCAACCCTTATATAGCAGATCGAAGAAGAGAAGTGTACTCGAGGAGTGATGCGGGATGGTTATCACAAAGCCTTTGTGACGCCGGAACTGCCGATGGATTTACAGCCTAAGCAGCCTCTCGCTTGTTGGGGAATGGGTAGTCGCGGCTTCTGGCGTTTCCAGTAAAGAGAGTTGGCGCGCCCAGAGCGCGTCGAACCTCTAATAAAGCTACCTAAGCATCTATATCTTCCGGAAGAGCTTACTCCTAACTTTACATTTTTAACTATATAAATCAATACTTTGATTTCCTATAGCACTTCGCTCAGCAATCTCTAGCTGTCTCACCTCGAGAGCATATCTAGCGATTATGTATACGGTCATGTATACGGTTTAACCAAGGGCGGCTTCATAACAAGGGCGGGGGTCTGTTTAGGACTCTGCTAATTGTTACCGTACCTGCGCAGACATTTAATAGGCTGATTTCATTGCTCTAGACAGCATTCCTAAAAGTGATAGGCTTTCTAGAGTCAGCGTTAAGGCATAATCGCCTCGAACGCACAGTTAACAACAAAGGATACGAGCATGCCAATAACTCAACGTCTCGCGTTAATCGTGCTCATACCGTTGCTTTTGTGGAACGAAGCAAGCAGCGCTCAGACGCAAACCGAAAACGAAGAAGCCGTTGCCGGCGCGATGGCTGCGCTAGATGAATTCATGACCACATTTAATGCGCGCGACTCGCAACTATGGGCCATGTCTCTCAACTATCCGCATGTGCGTTTCGCCAGCGGCACGGTCACCGTTTGGGATTCTGCAGAAGAATTTGCACAAACAGATTCATTTAATCGCTTAGCCGCGATTGGCTGGGATCATTCCCACTGGCTGAGTAGAAACGTTGTCTTGGTGTCGCCTGCCAAGGTCCATATCGCTACCAAATTTCAGCGCTTTAATGATAAAAACGAATCCATTGGCATGTACGAGTCTCTATACATATTGACTAGAGTTGATGGCCACTGGGGTACGCAGGCGCGATCCAGTTTGGCTCCTTAGCAAAGACAAAAGGCTGAGATTTAAAGATGATTAAACTTATGTTGAATTTTAGCCAAGCAAAAGCCCTGTCGCTAGCATTAGTGTTGCTTTTGCCTGTCGCACCCCATCTCGTCCTCAGCCAAGCGTCAATAGTCTCGCCAGAAAGTGTTGGAGTTTCATCCCAGCGCTTAGAACTTATCGATTCAATGCTTCAACAGCAAGTGCATGATGGCCGAGTTCCTGGGCTGGTTGCCGGAGTTTCTCGCCATGGACAACTCGTGTTTTTAAAAAGCTACGGCTGGCAAGACATAGAGAATAAGTTACCAATGCAGGAAGATTCAATATTTCAGATCCGCTCGATGAGCAAACCGATTACTGCAGTAGCCGTGCTGCAGCTCATCGATCAAGGCAAACTTAAACTGAACGATCCAGTCGCGAACTATATTCCCAGCTTTTCTGCAGTGCGGGTGTTCAACAATTCAGAGACTCAAGATCTGAATGATGCTCGCTCCCCTAGTCGCGCCATAACTATCGAGGACTTGCTTCTGAATACCGCCGGGCTAAGTCATCGATTCAGCACTTTATATCGTGACAACCGGGTTCGCTCCCGTGCAGATTCTCTAGAAACACTAGTCGATAAAGTAGCCAACATTCCCCTTATTGGCGACCCTGGCGAGCAATGGGTTTATAGTATATCAATCACAGTGCTAGGCCGAGTTGTAGAAATTGTATCGGGACAAACATTCGACAAATACCTCGAACGAAATCTATTCAACCCGCTAGCAATGACTGATACAGGCTTTTACGTAAAGCCTCACCAGCAAGCTCGATTGGCAAAAGCCTATGTGGCTGCAACCTCGCGCGAACCTCTCCGATTGCTGCCGCCAATGGACATTCCAATCACTGTAAAACCACCCCTTATGGAAGGCGCTGCGGGGCTTGTAAGCACCGTGCCCGACTATCTTAGGTTTCTTCAAACCTTGCTCAACAAGGGGGAACTCAACGGCTCACGCATTCTATCCTCAGAAAGCGTGATTGCTGCAACCACTAACCAAGTAGCCGACAGACTATTGCCAATAGGCACTAACCCAAATGCACCGATGCTTGATCGCGGGTGGGGCTATGGCATGAGTGTTGTAGTTGATGCAAGTAAAAGCCCCTATGGAGCCAACAATGGCGAATTTGCATGGGGAGGCTCCCTAGGCACTCAAGCTTGGGCTGACCCGGACACCGGTATGGCAGTTGTTATTATGCTGCAGGTGCAGCCTGCGGGAGCGTTTGATATTGCCAGTAAGTTCAAAGCAATGGTGTATCAAAGCGTAATAGATTAGGCACAAAGCTTCCTAAATCAGTTTCTTATAAGCGCGCTTTCAACTCAAACCCTGAATCATCTTCGCCTGCAGTAAAGGTGCTCGATATTTTATTACACTATGTCAGCGACAGGCTGGAGATATTTGTTGTAGCGGCGCAGATATTCTATGGGCATATTTCGGAAAATAATTCAGTCCTCCCGCCATTGCCTTACTTCAATACTGAAGCATCTACTAACGGCGAGGCCACAAAACCGCTATCAGCGTTCTGAAAGTTGGTTAAGAATATCTACATCAAAAACTTGACTACCTAACGGTTGGTAGGCAAAATTGAGACTCACCTTCTAAATCACTGCAGAGGTCAAGACTATGCTTCGATTAAAATTTACTTCAATGTTTTCTGGCTTAATGGCAGCTTGCGCACTAATCATGAGTGTAGGCACAACTGGAGCAGAAGCTGTTGATGTCCAAAATGATGTAATGGACGTGACGCTATTCCGTGGCGCGGGCAACAACACTTGGTTTGAGGTTTATTTCAAAGCAGATTTAGTCAACGGAGCGGACAAGGTCGAGGTTGAAACGCTAGATATTGATCTTAGGCCCAAACGTGACGTAACTCTTCATGTCAAAATCTTCAATCCCGACGCTAAACTGCCTTTAATAATTACGCCAGGGGGGAACGGTGATACAGACGGCTTTGGAAACTTTGCACGAAACGTCGCAGTAGCAGCGCCAGATTTTAAGGTAATTATCTATGATAGAAGAAATTTGGGACGGTCTAGTATTAACTTTGGCGACTCCCCCCAAATGATCGAAGAGGGAGAAGACCTACACGCTCTTATTGAGCATTTAGACGTCGCTCCGGCCACTTTATATGGCATGTCTTCAGGTGGACGTTCAAACCTTGTCGTCGCTAGCAAATATCCAGAAGATATCGCGGCATTGGTACTAGCGCCACTGACAGGCGGGCCTTTGGCAGCCGCTCGACTCTCGGAAGAATATTTTTTTAAATACCTAAATACTGAGTCGCTAACAACGATGACGCATATCAGCGATTCATCAATCTCGTCGATGGAGGATTTAGGCAAAACACCGCTATGGTCGGCTTACCTCGAGCGAAATCAGGAGCATTATAAAAAGGCTTTTTTCGGCACTCATATTGATGATTTTCTTTCATCCATGAAGACCTCTGGAACCCATCTCCGCTCAGCCGGCGATCAAACAGCATTAGGCATGCAAGATCGAAATTTAGCTGCACTTACTGTCCCAGCGACGTTAATTTTGCATCATGGTTCTTATAAAGACTATTTGCACCCAATAACGAACAGTAGAGCAGCTACCACATTGATCCCCAATTCGAGTTTAGAATTCGCGCCATTTTTGCCCGAGATACTTGAGCATCTGATCCCTTTTGTCCGCAGTAATACACCAGCGCTGCGACAGTGACAGATACTGCGACAAAAATTCTTGATGCCGGCCAGTTTCTTATTCAAACGCGTGGCTACAGCGCAGTCAGCTTCCAAGATATAGCCGCAAGGGTCGGTATCAAGAAGCCGAGCATCATTCACCACTTTGAAAATAAGTGCTCTTTAGGCGTAGCAATTATTCAACGCTATAGAAGCAACTTCGCGGAACAGCTCGAGGCAATCAAAAATGATCCTGATAAAACCTCTTGGGATTCTTTGGAATTTTACTTCTCCCCATATTTCCATTTCGCATCTACACCAGACCAGGTCTGTCTGTGCGGCGCTCTATCAGGAGAAGTGACTGCCTTACCGGAAGAGATGCGAATAGAGGTAAAGCTATTCATGGAAGCTCACCAGCTATGGCTCAAAGAAATTCTAATCAACGGCCTGAATAAGCAGGAAATGAATTTCGATATGCCACCGATACAGCTAGCTCGAATGATATTCAATAGTTTGCAGGGTGCGCTGCTAGTTAAGCGCTCGACTGACGATTTAAATCAGATTGAAGACGTTCGCAGGACAATTATCAAGATGCTCGCAGCATAGCTTCCTTGGCCCAGTCTGCGTTGTCTTGTGTGACTGCTACAGCGCTGAGTGTACATGCTAGTGCTAAAGCACCTGCAGAGTCTCTTAAGCCTTTAGCATCTTAAGAGTCTTCTTACGTTCGAGTGCTATTGCGACTGTATACTGCGTAGCTTCTAAGAAACTATCATTCTTAGCCTTTTCTACTACTTCTTTCCACACCTCCAGCATCTTTATATTGGTGTTAGAGCCATCAATGTCTCTAACCGCAAAAGCATCGTGTACTGCAAGTAATGGTATTTGTTCTTCTGTCGCCCATTGCAGCATCTTTAACGCTATTTCACCTTCTAGCCACTGCATGCGCGTGCCAACGTCATTAAAGAATAGCTCGTCTTTAGTAACCCAAGGATAGTTATGTTCTACAGAAGATAGGATAGCTCTAAAGTCGTTAGCACTCATTGGTGACCTTTTGTCTAAGCTAGCATCCCTTATCAGCTTACCTTTAGAGCGTCCTAGGGTTACTGCACCAAAGCATTTGGTAATAACTGTCTTAATTTTGCCTCTGGACAACCCTGTTTCTTTAGCAATGTCGCTATAAGGATCAGCAGGTAGCTCTTCACCGACAATGTACGAAGCCATACGAAGATGATTACAAGAGAAGTCAGGTTCTACTATCGCTTCACCGTCAATAAGCGTGCTAGTCCTTAAAGGAATACGTCTATTAACTAGGTTTTGATAGTAGTTGTTTATACGACCGCTTCTGCCTACAAAGTCCTTGAGGCTCCGACTACTAGGGTTTTTCATTGCCCATGTATGGTCAAGCATGAACTCGTTATAGCGCGTCAATATTCGCTGCCATTCTTTGACCGATGTTGCTGAGGGCATATCAACAGTTTCAAAGCGGTCTAACTTAAGTGGCTCATAGTTGCTGAAATCACCATACGTAGAATAAAGCGATGAGCTAAATAGCTTTATAAACTTGCTTGTTGGGTAGTACTGAGACGCTTTTGATGTTTCGTTAGGCCTTACGTCTCTATAGCCTTTGCGGCCAAGACGCATGATGTCTTCATCGCAAAGAGCATCCACAATCCGCTGCATGCGCCGACGACTGAAGCCAAGTCCGTTTAGATATGTGCCGTCCTCGAAGTTTGGCGGGTTAGTTGGCAAGGCAAGCCATTCAAACCTAAACATGCATTGGATAAGTGAGTTAAGCAAATGCTTAGTGCAGCGCCTGTGAGCGTCTTGAACTTCTTTCTTGTCGGACTGTGTAGCTCGGCTTGCAAGGTCATCCAGAAGTCCTAGAAATGCGTCTGACGAGGTTCCAAGGCTTGAGCCTTTGTAGACCATCAAAGCTGTTGATGAGTCCTTGTCAGGCTCACCTGCATTGATAAGCAGATCTGCTATTACATCTGTATTGGCCATCTTAGAGCCTGTTTGTTGCAACAGCGACACCACTTCCTTCAATTAAGAGCTGTCTTCTTTCCCGAAATCTATCTCTGGATTGCGCGTCAGTATTATTACGCGTTGACTGCCATATTTCATAACTTGGATACCAAACTATTCGGTTCAACTTAGCTACGCCCTGCTCATCATCTACCTGACGGAATAATCCAACGACCTTTACTTGCCAGTAATCTTCCCAAGTCGTCCATGCTCTCTGACTCAGTGAAACAGCTGTGTTCATAGCGTCAATAGGATAGTGCTCATCGCGATGCACATAGAATCCCTTAGGCGTTGACACTGTACCCGAAACACGAAGGTCCACCGAGTAGTACAGCTTAGTGACAGGCCCAACAATTCGGGTGTTTTCCTTAAACAGGGAGTCGACTCTATCGACTACTGACGTTGAACCGCTGTCAAATGACAACATAGCAATAAAGTCATTTTCTACTAACCCATTAAAAGGCGCGTCATCCGCAAGAACAACCGAATTCCAAATCGCATAGACCGAACCGCCTGCTTCTGCAGCGACTAAGTCGATAGCCGCCTGAATACCTTCAGCTGACATGCTCTCGGAACTTACAACCGAGAAATTGGTGTATGTGTAAAATTGAGTATCTGGTCCTGAGTCGGAGTCTTGAGCATTAGCGTGCGAACTCAACAGCCATGTAATGATCGCAATAACTTTAAAGTGATTTCGAATCATGTTGTATCCCCTGTTAACAGTGCTATTGAATCATCGAGAAGTTTCGCTGACAGAGTGCTCAGACCAAGAATAAGTTATGTCTATTTCAGTGTGCGGCGCAATCATTAGTAACACTTAGTCACTTGTTTTTATTGACTTTTATTGCAAAATATGCTAAATTAAATTTATAGTTTAGCGCATAAGCACTACTGCCCTATCTCCGTCACTTCCATACTTTAATCACTCTAACGCGTCAGCATTTCTAACACACGGTGTAACTCTGTGGCTTTCTGCTGCGTGCTATTTAGCCAATAGAGAACGCAATGAAGGAATACATCCTAGTAAAAGACTACGTTAAGAACAAACCTGTCGCACTAGTAAGGTCTGAATACGGTAGAGCAACAGTCATTGCAGGCGACAAGTCTGCTGAGAAGGTCTTCATAGACGGTGACGCTCATAACATAAACAGGAAGTATGGCTTTACCTTGCTAGGTCACAGCAGCTGTCACCCAGACATTGGCCACTACATAGACCTGTTAGGTCCAGTGGCTGACAGCAAGCAAAGGTTAGAGAAAGCCAAGCAAAGGGCTGTGAAAGCTAAAGTTGCGAAAGCGCTAAGCGAGGCTGATCTAGTACGGATAAGCGAGCTGCTCAGCAACGGAGTTAGTCAGCGTTCGGTGGCTTCGATAATGGGAGTTAGCCAGTCGTTTATACAGCGCAATAAACCACGTGAATCAGCCGCCCTGTAGGTAGGCCTTAGTTAGTGATTCAGAAGCTCTGCAGGTCAGTAGGTACGCGGGTTGTGGAGGGTGAATGAGGGCTAGCGAGGGGTAGGGTTGTAGGAGGTGATAATAAGTCGCAGAGAAATCTTTCAAAGCACCTTGATGCTTCCACACGTCGCGCATTTTGGTAGATAAATTATCTTAGAATATTAACTTGCGTGATGGAATTGACGATGCTATCTTAACTGTAATGATAATCATTCGCGTTTAGATGCGCTCGGAGGAAACAATGAAAAAAGCTAAAGCCTTAGAACCACAAACAGGATTAAACGTAATGATTTCTTGTTTACTACTCATGATTACACGCTATAACGCTTCATGCGATGAATCGCTACGCCAAGGAATAGCAGAGCACTTTCTCTTGATTGCAAATTATCCGGGGTTAAAAAGTAGCACGCTAAAAACCACTTGCGCGCAATTAGAGGAACAATGGTCGCGATAGATGTTAAAAATAACTCCGTAACCAAAATACTTAGAAAAACAGAATCACCTTCAAGCCAAAGCTATTTATAGGTCCGGTTTTGAACTCTCGTACACAAGGAGACTCATTATTAACAATTGTACTTCCAAGCTATTAATGACCAGTAAATTCGCATCTGTCACGGTGTGCGAACATTGCGATTCTTATACGATATATCTGGGTCCGATGAGCTTTCGTATGGAAAAAGAAATTTATGAATCATTCCGCATGATGATTCTAGAAAACTCAGATACTAAAGGAAATGGAAAAACTATTTCTCAGAACAGTAAATACATTAATTAATGTCTTACTGGACGGATTGTTAATGCGCCGAATTTTTATATGGCTTAATTGTCTGATTGCCGATAGAGAGAGTTGCAACATCTACTCGCAGCTAAATATCTAATCTCTCAAAACCGATTATCAGAATGCTGATGATCACGAAAAAATCGGCAGTTTATCTAATGCCTAAATGAACCGCCGATTTAAATGCTCAATCTTTTAGTCCATATGCATCTGTTGTCATTGTTCGATTTAGCGGATCGACAACAATGACATCTAGGTTTTGAGAACCATCCGATAGTGATACTACGCCTGTAAGCCTTACTAGTTGGCCGTCTCTAACCCAGACACCTGAAATAGATCCAGAAACCATTGTGTTCTCATCGATATAACCTCGTCCTTGACCTGTAAAGAACCCGCCCGATCCGTCTCTGTTGTATGTTAAGTGATAGCTAACATACACCTTGCCATACCCATCCATATCTCCCTCGGCCGTGATAATAGAAAGGTCTTCACCAAGATCGATGGATGTAATGTTCATTTCAGTACGCGGCTGTCTCGCCTCCAAGTTAAGCGCGTGATGATCTGCAATTGCGAAGTTTGAAAATGTTAGAAACACAAAACCGAATAGTAAATTTTTCATATTATTTGCCCGCCTCTGTTTAACCTTAGTTTGTAAATTAGTAAGAGCTTGAGGAAAGTAAACCCCGAGGGTATTAGTTGCACAAATTTAGTGCGCTGCACTTTTTTGGCGCGCCTTAATATTAGTAACTTTCCTTAAAGGAAAAGGTTTTATACTTTTCGTTCTTACGATATCAAGGACACTAATGCGAATCAACATTTTTATAAATTACGATCTTAACCAAGGCTATTTATCGCAATAAAGTATCTGAATCACCACCTCTGTAGGTAGGCCTTACTTGGTGATTCAGAAGCTCTGCAGCTCAGTAGATACGAGGTCTGTGGAGGGTGAATGAGGGCTAGCGAGGGACAGCGTTGGTTGAGGTGATAAATAGGGTTAATAGGTTCCTCCGCAGACACACTCTTTCTAACCTTTAGAAACTAAAAAGCATGCGCGAATTAACCCCAATCAACACCACTAGGCGCATCAATACTCTGCAACAAATAACGCTGCTTTATCTTTATATCAGCAGGCGAGCCATATCTGTCTGACACGCCGCTTGCCCATGGACTAATCTAGATTATTAGATGGAGGAACCTCAAAAGACCGTAGCACCATTCCTTCAATGTCCTCAAGCGTACGTTTCAATGATCCTATCGTACCCTGCACATAACCCGCGGTTACACCTGATTTTGCGTGGTTAAGTACTGCTGATATTTTTCCTAAATCATAACCAAGTTCAGATGCAATGGTCGCGACGGTTCTCCTTAGATCATGTGGCGTAAACGCTACTCCCGATTCGTCAACAACACGCTGAACTGTCCTGCTCATAGAAGCATGTTTACTACTATCTTGAGGCGATGGAAACACCCATTCTGAAGACTCCCCGACCAACGTTGAACGAGTCTTAAAAAGACTCTCTGTCGATGTAGTCATAGGAAGAGTATGGTCAGTGTGATTCTTTGTATTCTCAGCCTTGAACCACCCTTCTTTGAAGTTGATGTTAGACCACCTTAAAGTCTTCGCCTCATCGACTCGTAGTCCTGTCAAAAGCAGAAGCAAGACAAAGTCAGCATCAGAGTGCGTGATCTGCCCTGAATATTGAGGGTGGACTGCTTTGGTGAGGCATTCTAGGAGTTCAGCCCTAGGAGATTCGTCTAAAAAGCTATCTCGAGGCTTAAGCACGGAACGTACTTTCTTATCTTTGAGAACATTGCAAGGATTAGCCCTTAGAATCGGCTCACCCCCAACTTCGTCGTTCATAAAGCTATTAATTACAGTCTGAAGGTAACGAAATGCTTTTTGTGCCTCGCCCTGCCCATCAGCGCTTTTATACCGCCTAGTGGGCAGACCAAGATCAGCTCTTTTCTTTTGTGTGTTGCTGCGCCTATTTGCCACGCGAGTTTTTATCTCAGCGAAGCGTCCAAGAACATCACCTCGTGTTATGAGTCGAATAGGTCTATCTAACCAATCACTAAAATTGCGTTGAAACATGCTGATCATGTCGTGTCGAGACTTAGGCTTGTAATCTTTTAATGCGAGGCATTCGTCGAGGGCTTGCCGAAGAGTGATGCTTCGCGCCATCTCAAGCTGCGTTACTTTGCGCTCTTCGATGATTCGTTGTTGACGCTGAGCATTAGGGTTTATACCGGCAGCCAAATCTGCAAGTACCTTCCGAGCTAAACTACGGGCTTGAGACACGCCTATAACGTCACATCTCCCTAGCTTTATGCTCCTTGGGTTACCTCCTTTCTGCCGCGCTTTTACATACCAATCGTCTGTAAGCGCGCGCCTCCGCCGATACAAACCACTTAGTATTGTGTCCTTAACCCATTCATTATTCATTCTAGACTACACATAGACTACACATTTACTGCTAGGCTATAGTATTTACTCATTTAAATACAATGATATGTGCCAAATTTACAGGCCTTCTATTATTGATAAAAGGACTCATAATCCGTTTGTCCCAGGTTCGAGTCCTGGTGGGCCCACCATTATTTC
>OJFP01000014.1_pt1 | contig 135148 bp, 122 predicted proteins | sample 1594141 | NCBI WGS metagenome assembly OJFP01 (sample SAMN05416843, study PRJEB24817) | seawater metagenome | isolation source: Sea water | place: Canada:Atlantic | collected 2013-07 | reverse complement strand
CCGTATGTCCGGTGGTGTGAGAGGACGGAGAGTGTAAACTCTCCTCCTACTCGATCCTCATTAAAGCATATAACCAGTAAATTACCACTCTGTGCACTTGAGGCTAAAGCGTTCTGCATTCGTAACATAATGGGCGGCTGACGCTCGTAGTTGTGCTTGCGCTGCCTCGGGTAACGTTTTCACTACTTTAGCGGGCGAACCCATTACAACGGAATAATCAGGGATCACCATATTTTCAGTGACTAATGCATTTGCTCCTATCAAGCAATAATTGCCAATGCTAGCGCCATTTAGCACCACAGCGTTTATCCCAATCAAACTGTAATCACCAATAGTACAGCCATGCAGCATGACTTTATGCCCGACCGTTACGCCAGTCCCAATCATTAAAGGGTACCCCACATCGGTATGTAAAACGCAACCATCTTGAATATTAGATTGTGCCCCGATCTCAATGCGATCACAATCTGCACGAACAACAACATTAAACCAGATACTGGATTGAGGGTGACACACGACATTGCCAATCACATGCGCGCCGGGTGCGATATACGTTGTATCTGAGATAGTCGGTTTCTCATTGTCTAGTTGGTAAAGCATGTCGTTTCCTTATTTTTTTGGTTCTGCTATCCGGATCATTCCCTCTTGCATCGTCGAAGCAACGAGTTCTTTATTTTCATTAAAAAACTGTCCTTGCACCAAACCGCGAGAATTGCCTGTAAATGGACTAACGGTGCTGTAAACGTGCCATTGATTAAAATCAAACGGTTTATGGAACCACATAGCATGGTCAATAGTTGCTATACGCAGGCGTTTATCACTAAAGGTAATGGGATGCGCTTGTAAAGCGGTACTTAAAAAGTGGTAATCCGAAGCATAGGCTAATGCCGCTTGATGCAAGGCAACATTTTGTTGCAGTTCATATTGTGACTTCATCCAAATGTAGCGTTCAGGTAAAACTTCAGCTGCACCGAACATTTTTAGTGCATCCACAGTACGGATATCGATGGGTCTATGGTAACTGAGAGTATGGCGTAAATGATCGGACAATGGCTCTCGTAACTTAGTCACCAAATCGATGTCATTCATCAACTCAGTCGCATGCACAATGTCAGGGAAAGTTGCGTGCTGATGTTCGATATTCGGTTGTACTAATTGAAACGAAATCGTCATATAAAAAATAGTTTTACCATCTTGTATCGCTTTCACGCGACGTGTACTAAAACTTCGACCATCACGGACTATCTCAACATCATATAAGACTGGCTTACTTGCATCACCAGGTAGTAAAAAATAACTATGAAACGAATGAGCGAACTGATTTTCAGGTGCCGTTTTATATGCTGCAATGACTGCTTGACCTAAAACTTGACCACCAAAGATCGCCGGGAAGCCTAAATCCCAGCTGATCCCTCGGTACAACCCTTGCTCAATCGTTTCTAATGTAAATAACTTAGTGAGTTGAATCTCAGCAATCATAGGTTTGGGACCTCTAGTATTGTACGCGTGTTACGCGGAAAAAAATGTTCAGGAACGTGAGCCTGATGTGTGAATTGTCGCGTATCTTTATTCGGTAATTTCATAAACCCTGAAATACCTAAGCCGGTGATATTTGGCACATGCTGCAACAGCTCATGTAATAGTGCCTTAAATAAATCTTCATATTGATCATCTAATAATTGTAAAAAATTATGAATTTTTAAATGTGTGGGTAACGCTTCAAAAATAATACACCCACTATGGTGAATATCATTCAGTTGTTCGATTAATAATAAAATAGCTTGCGGGAGTTGTAAATATTCATCTGGATCAACGCCATCTTCAAAATACGAATGTTGCTGTGAACGTTGATCTGCCACGTGATGATTGGCGATACTAAACGCAATATGCATGTCCTGAGGAACGACAAATGGATCTGTGGGAGAATTACGCTCAATATGTAATGTCGCACGGGCATCAAACAAACAGGCTTTAAACACCCCTTCACGCTTAATTGCACGCGCAAGCGTAATCACATTATTGACCGCTTCCTCAAATGCCATCAGGTACTGATTGTGAGCAGTCGCCTTAACATTATCGGTACAACTTGGCATAACCGGATATAAATTTAGATTCGAATCAACGGCAATCCCCCCATCATGCCAACGAATAGCCAGTCCTCCCACCACTCGGTAGCGGCCTAAACGTGATACTGCAGCGATAAAGGCTTTTTCCGTTTCGCCCATCCCTTGCAAATATTGTTTATAATAACGGTCAAATTGTGCATCATTTAATGTCACTATTGCATGGTCTGATAACTCACTATGCTCACGCAAAAATGATTTACGTGAACTATATACGACCGTCTCTATGGTTTGTTGTGTCGCGGATACTCGACATGGCAAAACACAAGGCTGATGAGACTCATTGAGATGAGTTGGCAAAACTAAATTTTCGAGGTAAAAACGTTGTTGCGCTAAATACTTCACCACCCTATCTTGCTGTGTGACTAGGTCATTGTCGTTAGCTAACATCAATGCATTGAGTAATTCGGCAATGAGTTGCGGTAAACCAAGTGAATTGGGCCCAATAACCTCTTTACCAAAGCGAGCGCTTTGAGCTGAGCATAAGGCATACAAAGAACTCGCTAAACCTTGGTAATCAAAATAAGGTGAAGATAAGGCACCATTGAGTTGCTCAGGTCCAATAAAATACACATCACCTAATTTACTGTTACTGGTTTGTAAATCTTGGGAGAGTAAATCCATTACATTATGACCGACATGCTGATGTTGTAAGTCAACTTGCGCATATACACTACTGCCCCAATCAATCAAAGAAAGTTTTTGCGTCGTCTCATCCCACATCAGATTGGAAGGTTTGATATCACCGTGAACGATGGGTTTAAGTTGGTCGAGTTGTGTAAAATGATGCAGATACTCTAAGATATCCAGTAGCTGTAATAAAATAGTATGCACCATTTGCACGGGTATTCGACCATATAATAGGCTGTATGCCTCTAGATCTATACCTGGCGCGCGTTCCATCACCAGTACCGATTGCTTATTAATCTGTTGGTAGCTAAGTAATTTAGGGATCGCGGGATGAGATAATTGTCCCAACATATGGGCTTCTTCGGCTAATTTATCATGGACACTTTGTGGTAAATTAATGCGCGTAAACTTAAACACTAACGCTTGATTTTGAGCAGTAACACCTGCAAACGCAAAACCAAACGCGCCCTTACCAATTAACTCAACCTGTTGGTATCCTAACCGAGTTAATTCTTCAATACATAACTCAATCCAGTCTTTTAATTTTTTCGCATCTTTTGATGACAGTAAGTAAATCGACTGGTCTTCAGGAATATAAAAATGCCCAATATCCTGAGGGTGCGCAAGTAAATCATGCGTATCAGACAGTGTGGTCATACTATTGCGGTGCTTTTAGCCAATTAAATTTGAAACTGGCTCTCGGTAAAGGACCTTGAGCCTGAGTGACTTCTGTATACAATGCCGCACACGCTGCGTTTATGGCGTCAGCACATCCCCATGGTAAATTGATCGCTATGATCCCACTACCATACATGCCATGATAATATTCAGGCGTATCAATTAACCATTCTATTTGTGCCATGTTACTGACAGAATCGTTGGTACTTAATGCTTTTAAATCTCGGATCATACGGCCTGACGCGGCTTGTTTCGCCCCGTTTTCAGTAGATATTAGCGGATACCACAACAAATAACAGCCCGTAGCCCAGCGTTTTAGAGATTGCTCGATTGTTGACACACATTGGCTGTACTCACTGATCTGCTCATACGGTGGGTCGATCAATACCACACCACGTTTAGCTAACGGTGGTAACAAAGCAACGAGTTGTTTAAAGCCATCTTGTTGATAGCTATGGGCATTTGATTTGGTTAAATATGCGGTCAGTTCTGGATACACTGCCGGATGTAATTCACAAAAATGCCCATGGTCGCCAGGACGTAAATAAGCCTGCATCCAACCGGCCGAGCCTAAATACTGTTGTTGTGCATACGCAGCACTAACACGATCCCAATACTGTTGTAATAAAGGTGCTGGGTGTTGCTGTAAAGTAGCATCCGATAACAACCCTACCCCAAATTGATATTCAGCATTTTTTTGGGCTTTAGCATCGGTTAAATGATACATGCCAGCACCAGCATGGGTATCAATAAGCGTATAAGGTTTGGTTTTTTGTTGCAGTTTGTCTAAAACACTCAACAGCGTAAGGTGTTTAATGACATCGGCATGATTGCCTGCATGGTAAATATGTTGATAACTTAACAAAAGACACCTTTATCGAAAATAAATATACGTTACAAAGATTTTAATTTTATCACAGGTTAGTGACAAATTATATCAACGTAAATGCGTTAACATTGCAACCGGTTGGATTAAATACTGCATCCACGCATTATTAAAACGCACCATAGTTGCACCATCAATTACTCGATGATCACCCGACCAGTTAATATTCATAATATTAACGCCAACTACTTCGTCCTGCTCATTAAAACGGGGTAAACGTTGGATCTTACCTAATGCGACAATCGCCACTTGCGGATGATTAATGATTGGCGTTGCAGTGATCCCGCCGATTGGACCTATATTGGAAATCGTGACGGTCCCGCCCTGTAAGTCCTCGGCGGATAATTGATTGTGTTGGGCTGCTTTGACTAATTCTTGGATGCGCTGTGCGATTTGATAAATACTCAACACTTGCACATCTTTAATATTAGGTACAATTAATCCCGTAGGCGTAGCAATCGCAATGCCTATATGATGCGATGAATGATACTCAATAGCCTCACCATCTTGACTCAATGATGCATTAATAATTGGAAATTCGCGCATCGCTAATGACAACGCTTTAACCATAAATGGTAATAAAGTTAGTTTTATATCTGCTTGGGCAAACTGGGCTGATAACGTCTGCTTGATAGCGAGCAAATTATCCATGGTGCATTCGTCACTGACGGTAAAGTGTGGGATGCTAGCCCAAGCATGTGCCATGTGCTTCGCCATCGCAGCTTGTAGTCCACGCATTTTAGTGCTTTCAGCAGGCGTTTCAGTAGTTAACTGTCCAGCTGTTTTTAATGGCGCTGGCACGTTACGCGTAACAGAATTTAATGTGTTAGACGTTAAATCAGCCTTCAATACTCGACCTTTATTGCCACTTCCTTTGATGAGATTAATATCAATACCGGATTCTTTAGCTAGTCGTCTAACCGCTGGACTGGCTAATGATTTATGCTGCTTCCCTGAACTTTGCATAGAAATGTCCATCGCAAATAAAGGTTGATGGACTTTAGCAATGTCACCGGTTTGATAATGTAGTTTGGTAATGACACCTGAATACATTGCGGGGATCTGCACAGTTGCTTTATCAGTCATCACTTCGGCAACGGGTTGGTCTTCCACGATAGTATCGCCTTCTGCAACCAACCAAGCTAATAATTCACACTCAACAATACCTTCACCAATATCAGGTAATATAAATTCTTGCATAGCAATATGTCCTATTTAAAAATGCACAGCGTATTTAATCGCTGCAAGAGTTTTATGCTCATCTGGCATATATTCTTTTTCATGACTTAATGGAAAAGGCGTATCTAAACCGCATACACGTTGGATTGGTGCTTCTAAATACAAAAAACACTCACCCTGTACTGTCGCTGCAATCTCACTTGCAAAACCACTGGTTACAGGTGCTTCATGATTAATCAACAATCTTCCTGTTCGTTTTACTGAGGCACAGACTGTATTTACATCCCAAGGTAGTAAACTACATAAATCAATGACAGCACATGAAATGCCCTCAGCTTCAGCCATCGCTGCCGCTTTTTGAATTATCGATACTTGTGCGCCCCATGCTACCAACGTAATATCAGCACCCTCTTGAACCACGTGTGCACGTCCAATAGGTAAGGTATAATCGTCCTCAGGCACTTCACCGACCGCAGCACGGTATATACGCTTTGGCTCCATAAATAACACTGGATCGGGATCTCGTATCGCTGCTAACAATAACCCTTTGGCATAATATGGATTACTCGGTATCACCACTTTTATACCCGGTATGTGAGTAAAAAATGCTTCTGGGGATTGAGAATGATAATGCCCGCCAGCGATCCCGCCACCATAAGGTGTCCGGATAGTGAGGTTACCGCAGTTAAATTGCCCACCTGAACGATAGCGATATTTAGCGGTTTCATTGACGATTTGATCAAATGCAGGAAAGATATAATCGGCAAATTGGATTTCAGCGACAGGCACTTGTCCTTGCGCAGCTAAGCCTGTCGCAAATCCGATAATACCCTGCTCAGTTATCGGCGTGTTAAAACACCTAGCTTGTCCAAACTTAGCTTGTAGTTCACTTGTCGCACGAAAGACACCGCCAAAATGCCCCACGTCTTCGCCTAAGACCATGACACGATCATCTGCGCTCATTGCAGTAACTAACGCGTGATTAATCGCCTGTAATAGATTCATTTGTGCCATATTAATCCTTATTACTCATGATGGTGGCAGGATAATGTTCAGGGTGCCGTTTGATATGCGCTATTAACTCATCACGTTGTCGTGCAAGATGCGCAGGGATCTCTTGGTACACATCTGTCACAATTTCGCTAATATCGGTTTTAGGTTGAATTTCAGCTGTTTTTAATGCTTGGAGTATCTCAGCACGTTGGGTTGTACAATATTCATCTATATGTGTTTGATCAAACCACCCTTGCTGCTTTAGATGACGCTCCATACGTACAATGGGATCTTTGAGTTGCCATTCTTGTTCTTCAGATTTAGCACGGTAACTGGCAGGATCGTCAGAGGTTGAATGGGCGGCTAACCGATATGTCATCGCTTCTATCAACACAGGGCAATTATCAGTTAATGCGATTTCGCGAGCTTTTAGTGTTGCTAGATATACAGCTAGTGGATCATTGCCGTCAACTCGGATGGTATTGACACCATAACCAATGCCTCTTGAGGCAATTCCATCACCGGCAAACTGCTCATGGGCAGGCGTCGATATCGCATAGCCATTATTCCGGCAGAAAAATATCACCGGACAGTGCAGTACCGCAGCCATATTAAGCCCAGCATGAAAATCCCCTTCGGAAGCTGCGCCTTCACCAAAATAACATATCGTAAGTGCTAGTTCCCCTGACATTTTTTGACCGTAAGCATAGCCTGCAGCTTGGGGTATTTGTGTCCCTAACGGCGACGACACGGTCATAAAGTTGAGTGCTTTATCACCATAATGAATAGGCATTTGCCGCCCTTTATTAGGATCAAGTGCATTGGATAATAATTGATTCATAAACTGTTCAGTACGGTAGCCGCGATACGCTAGAACGCCTTGTTCACGATATTGTGTCATCACCATATCAGCATTTGATAGTGCCGCTGTCGAGGCAATTACCGAGGCTTCTTCTCCAGTACAAGCTAAATAAAAGCTAATCCGTCCTTGCCGTTGAGCACTCACCATGCGTTCGTCCAAAATACGAATGTAGTGCATACTTTTAAATATTCGCAGTGCGGTTTGCTCATCCCACAAATCGAGTTCTTGAGACAAAAGATTGCCTTGGGCATCAAGCAGCTGTAGCATGGGTATATCAACTAATCCGTTTTTAATCACATGCACATCGTGTGTTGCATGAATATCTTGGAGATGGTTTCTTTCTTTTATTGCCATTACCTGCACCTAGAAAACAAATGGTCACTTTGATAATGTTATATTAGCCCCTAAGTGTTAATAAAATGTTGCTATTTGGTTATTATTTTTATGCGTTTGTAGGATGGTTATTGCGTTTTTTTATAGGTTAAGCTGTGCCATTTAACACTCCCTTATATCGTATTGAACTTAAACAAGTATTAACTATTGCTTGGCCTTTATTGATTGCACAATTAACTCAAATTGGTATGGGTGTTGCGGACACGATTATGGCGGGCCAATATAGTGCATTAGATATGGCTAGTGTCGCTGTTGGTTTTAGCGTGATGTCCCCAATTCTATTTTTTATTCAAGGGGTCGCACTTGGCTTGGTGCCTATTGTGTCAGGCTTATTAGGCAGACGCTCCGAACAATTAGTGGCGAGTCAAGCACAACATATGTTGCTGATCCTGTTGTGCATTAGCGTGCTATTTATAAATGTATATTGGTTTATAGATTCTATTTTACTGTGGTTCGATGTGCCTGCGAATATGCAACCCATTACCCGCGACTATATTGTGTATATGCTATTTGCCTTGCCTGGATTTGCGATCTATCAAGCGGTCCGCCAAACCTGTGAAGGCCTTAGTATTACTAGTCCAACTATGGTTATCATGTTTATCGGGCTATTAGTCAATATCCCTGCCAATGCAGTATTCATTTATGGTTGGTTTGGCTTACCTCAAATGGGTGGCGCAGGCTGCGGTTTGGCGACTATGCTGGTATATATTGTTATGGCGATAGCTACTATTATTTACACAATTTATGCCAAGCACATGCAACAATTTAGTTTATTTACGCAACTCATCCGTTTTGAGTGGCGCACCACTGGTGAGCTCTTAAGTATTGGCATTCCTATTGCGCTAACGTTTTTAACCGAGGTCACTTTATTTGCGGCGGTGGCAATTTTGTTATCTCCGTTAGGCCATTTGCAGGTCGCTGCCCATCAAATTGCGATTAACTTTTCTTCTGTTGTGTTTATGCTGCCATTAAGTATTGCTATGGCAGTCGCGATTAGAGTGAGTTATTTGATGGGACAAGGTAAACGCCAAGACACAATTATTACGATTAGGGCGGCACGCTGGTTTGCAATTATCTGTGCCTGCGTTACTGCGAGTTTAACTGTGTATTTTGCTCATTATATTATCTCTATCTATACTGTCGATTATGCCGTAACAGAATACGCATTACCGATTTTATTTCTTGCTGCTCTCTTTCAAATCTCTGATGCCGTACAAGTGATATCAGCCAATGCATTACGAGGCTATAAAGATACAACTTGGATGCTTGGTATGTGTATCATTTCATATTGGTTTTTAGGATTGCCTTTGGGCGTAGTGTTGGGCTTGACGGATTATTGGGTGCCGGCAATGGAAGCACAAGGTTTATGGATTGGGATCATTATTGGATTAAGTGTCGCTGCGCTGTTACTCCATTTTAGAATGAAATATTTTCAGCGCAGTCTGAAAGTGGGTTATCAGCTCAAGGTTAAAAATTAATTCTTTACTGAATCACTCACACTTCGTTGTAACGTTGCTAACTCTTCAGCACTGAGATCGCGCCATTGCCCAGGTTTTAATCCTTTCAACGTCAGATGCATGATCCGCGTACGCACCAACCGCTTTACATCATAACCACAATACTCGCACATACGACGTATTTGGCGATTGAGTCCTTGGGTTAACACAATATCAAAACTAAATTTACTGACTTGCGTCACGATACAAGGCTTTGTCACCGTATTGAGGATCGGCACACCGCTACTCATTTTGTCCATAAATCGCGGAGTAATTGGCTTATCTACTGTCACGCGATATAGTTTGTCGTGTGCGTTTTCAGCCCGTAGGATCTTATTAACAATATCACCATCACTCGTTAATAGGATTAATCCCTCTGAAGGCTTGTCTAACCGACCAATGGGAAAAATACGTTCAGGGTGTTTAATCGCATCAATAATATTGCCATGAATATGACGCTCTGTTGTACATGTGATCCCAACAGGTTTGTGATACGCAATATAAATCCGATCTGATTTATCCGTAGCAACGGCATTAATCGCTTTACCGTTAACACTCACCGTATCATGAGGAAAAATCTTAGTGCCGAGCTCAGGGACTGCACCATTGACTCGTACTTTGCCATCGCCGATTAATTTGTCCGCTTCGCGGCGTGAACAATAGCCAGTGTCACTGATAAATTTATTTAGTCGTTTGCCTACGTCAGAGATAACCCACCCCATTATTTATTCAACACGTTATTCAAAAACGGTTTATAGCTAAAGAAAGTAATACAAACAAAAAGTGCCTCGATAATAGTGAGGCACTTAATTAATTCACATCAATTTTCCACAGTTTTTATGGTGATTAAAGCGCTAAGCCTAAACGTGATGCAACTTCGATGTACGTTTCAACAACGCTACCTAAACCTTGTCTAAAGCGATCTTTATCCATTTTATTGCGAGTCGTTTTATCCCACAAACGACAACCGTCTGGTGTAAATTCATCACCAAGGACTATATTACCCTCAGCATCAACACCAAATTCAAGTTTATAATCGACCAATATCATATCACCTTGGTCAAATAACTGTGTAAGTACGGCATTGACTTTAAACGTGAGGGCTTTCATTTGAGTAATTTGAGCTTCAGTCGCCCAACCAAATGAAATAATATGGTAATCATTAATCATTGGATCGTGTAACGCGTCATTTTTCAAGAAAAACTCAAACGTAGGTGGGTTTAAGGTCATGCCTTCTTCCACACCTAAACGACGGCATAATGAACCGGCAGCAACGTTACGAACGACACACTCAACAGGGATCATTTCGAGTTTTTTAACTAAAGACTCAGTATCCGATACCAACGCGTTAACTTGTGTCTTCACACCCGCTTGTTCGAGATGATTCATAATGAAGTGATTAAACTTATTATTTACTTCACCTTTACGGTCAAGTTGTTCAATCTTTTCACCATCAAATGCAGAAGTATCATTTCTGAATTCAAGAATTAATAGTTGTGGATCGTCAGTGTAAAAAACGGTTTTAGCTTTACCGCGATACAATTCATCTTTTTTTTGCATGAAATATAACCTAAGTTTAAATGTCTAATTCGTTTTGACCCAACACTTCTGCAAATGCAGGATAAAGGTCAGATACTAATAAAGGAGTAAGGGAATTACTTTGATCATCCATGAACGTTACTGACGATTTTTCATCAGTAAGTTTTTTAATCAAGATGCGATAATCGGTTTTTTCTAAAGGTAATTCTTTAGTTGAGCCGAATAAACCTTTGATCCAAGATTCATCTAAACCTTGGTACTTAACAAACAACAATCCAGTCGATTTATCAAGATCTTTGACGTCAAAACCGAGTTTCCTGAGCACTAATTGGAACTTAGGCCAGGTAATATCGTATTGTGCATTAATAATAATAGCTGAATCACCATTAGCATCAAATCCTAATTCAGAATTAATACCTGAACGAATTTGTGCGATACGGTTTTCGTCATCTATAATTTGTTGTGATGCAAACTGTTGAATAACAGCATTAATCATCTGGGCTTCGAAATCACGCTTAGTAAACGGATCGATAGTTTCAGAGATATCAGTACCATTTGAGACAACTAAATCTATGAGGTTGACTGTTAATGTTGCGCTACGACCGTGTGGCGCAGGGTTAATAAGTAACTCAAAACGACGCCCTACTTCTGTAGAAGGCGTTGTAAATTCATACCATGCAGCATCAGCATCTTCAAAACTGACAATCCAATCCGTGACGATGCGCTGCTTAGCAGGGTTTGGTTTAGTATAAGCAATACCAGCTCTATTAAGGTGTGCATCGATGTGCAGCATGACAAGTTCTTCGACACTTAAATCGGTATCAAGTTTATCAAAAATAACCGATGTATCCGTTAAGTCTTCTGTAATATAAGTACCACGTGCTAGCGGCAATACTAATGAAGGGGAAACTACTGGTAGATCTCGACCATAAACAGCAGCTGGATTAGCCGCAAGCTGAGGGATTGCATAATCCGGCGCAACAATCGGCTGTTGTAATTCTGGTGGTACTTTAGTTGTTGTAATTTTAGGCAACGTCGCATAATCGGTTGAACCGGATGCAATACGACGTTCTACCTTGGATGCACAACCGGAAAGTAAACATACGGATAAAGCTGTAACAATGAGGCTCTTATTCATTCCTGACCTTTAATTTAGCTTGATTAATCATAATCTAAAGCAATTGATAATCTTTTAATGTTTGTTCGATAAGCGATTGGCTAGAAAGTTCCGCTTGTACTAAAGGTAAGCGTAACTCAGGAGAAGTAATCAACCCCATTTTGTACAATGCCCATTTTGGAATAACCGGGTTAGATTCAATAAATAAATCTGTGTGCAGTCGAACAATACTGCCATCAATCTGTTTTGAATCGTTTATATTACCCGATAATGCAGCATCACACATCATTTTCATTTGTTTTGGTACAATGTTAGCCGTTACTGAAATGACACCATGCCCACCTAGGTTCATAAATTCACAACCTGTTGCATCATCACCACTTAAAATCAAAAAATCAGCAGGAACTAACGATTGCGTATCTTTTAACCGCTGCATATCGCCCGTCGCATCTTTGATACCGATAATATTAGGGTGTTGAGCTAAAATCGCTACGGTTTCAGGCTGCATATCCGCAACAGTTCGACCAGGAACATTGTATAAAACAACAGGTACTTTAGCGGCATCAGCTAACACCGTAAAATGTGCAACCATGCCACGTTGTTGTGGTTTATTGTAATAAGGCACAACGCTCAAAAAACCATCAATACCAAGCTCTTGAGTTTCATTTTGTAAAAATAGAGATTCTTCAGTAGAGTTTGCACCACTACCAACAACTATCTTACAGCGACCATTAACAGCCGCAACCGTCGCTTTAACGACATCAACGTGTTGTTCAAAAGATAATGTTGCAGATTCACCTGTAGTACCAACAGATACGATTCCGTCAGTGCCAGCTGTGATATGGAATTCAACTAAACGATTTAACGATGGATAATCAACATCGCCATTTGCAAGCATCGGGGTGATAAGTGCAACAAAACTACCTCTAAACATATTTACTCCAATCTAAAAACCCTCGCAGTCTAGCATTTACGTGATTTTACACAATAGTACAATGGTGCAAATTTACAAAAATCCATTGCTCTCAATGCAAAACTGTTTTTATACTGGGTCATAATTATTACATAAACGATGGCGATAACGGATGTCTCAACAATTAATTATCAATTTTTTAGGCGAAGATAAGCCTGGTCTGCTCAGTGCCATCGCCACAAGCGTGAATGATGCGAGTTGTAATATCTTAGACAGTCGCCAAGCTATTTTTGGCCAAGAATTATCCTTAACAATGATCGTAGAAGGGACTCAAGCGGCTATCACCCGGTTTGAATTGACCATCCCTACTCTTTGCCAAAGCCTTGATCTTCTTGCCATGATGAAACGTACAAAGCATCATGAAAAACAGCATCTCGCGCATTTAATCAATATCGAATTTTCAGGAAAAGACATACAAGGTTTACTCGGTGACGTTACTGTATTTTTTCACGAACAACACGCCTCAATCAGTGCTTTACGACAAAAAACGTTTACTAATCCTGAGACGAAACAAGAGTGCGTGCGCTGCAAAATTGTATTAACCGTGCCTGATGCCGTAGCTATTAAAGAATTTATTGCACATACAACAACATTTTTAACATCGTTATCGTTAGATGCCACCATTACCGATACGCATCAAACTACTTGGAGTGATTAATGAACACATTACAAGCTGGAGCAACGGCTCCGTCTTTTTCGTTACCTAATGAACAGGGTGATATGATTAACCTAGCTGATTTAGCCGGTAAAAAAGTACTCTTATATTTTTATCCTAAAGCAATGACACCAGGCTGTACGGTACAAGCCCAATGTTTGCGTGATACACAAAGCGAATTTACCGATAGAAATGTCGTTGTCTTAGGAATTAGCCCGGATGCAGTTAAGCGTTTACCCAAATTTATCGAAAAAGAAAATTTAAACTTCTCGCTATTATCAGATGAAGATCATGCTATCGCTGAAGCATTTGGTGTGTGGGGTGAAAAGAAATTTATGGGTAAGATATATGACGGTATTCATCGTATTAGCTTTTTGATTGATGAACAAGGTGTGGTTGAGCACGTGTTTGACAAATTTAAAACTAAAGACCATCACCAAGTGGTGTTAGATTTCTTAAACAAATAAGCCATCAAGGATTACTAGTGGCAGATAATCCGTATCAGCCACTAGTTGCTATAACTCATTATTCCCCTACCGGCTCACCATCATCATTCGACCAAGCAGTAATTAATGCTTTGACTAACGTGGCTAGTGGTATCGCAAAAAAGACCCCCCAAAATCCCCATATCCCACCAAAAAACAACACTGCAACTATGATGTATAAGGGATGTAATGCGACGGCTTCAGAAAATAAAATTGGCACGATTAGATTACCGTCCAACGCTTGAATAATACCGTATACCAACATTAAATAGCCAAATTCTGCTGAAAAACCCCATTGAAATAATGCAACAAACGCGACCGGAATCGTAACTACCGCTGCACCAATATAAGGAATTAACACTGAAAAGCCGACCAACACACCGAGTAAGATAGCGTAGCGTAAATCCATCAAGGCAAATGCGATACATGAAGCAGCACCGACAATTAAAATCTCAATCACTTTACCGCGGATATAATTCCCTATTTGGATATTCATTTCACGCCCAACTTGCGTGATAAGACGACGCTCTTTGGGCAACAAATAGGAAACGTTAGCCATAAAGATAGGTTTATCTTTGAGCATGAAAAACATCATCAACGGCACCAAAATTAAATAGATTAATAACGCGCCCACACTAATTAATGAAGCAAAAGACACACTAATGATATCTTGAGTTAAATTCACTAACGCATCATTAATTTGACTCATCATTGATTTGATCTGCTCTGCTTGCACCAATTCAGGGTATTTTTCAGGTAAAGTTAACAGCCAAGTCTGTCCACCCTGCCAAATCAGTGGTAATTCTTCAACCAAGTTAACACTTTGTTTTGAAATCGTAGGTAATAAGCTTAACGTACCAATTAAGGTGACACCCACAAATAAGACCATCACAATTGTCGTCGCTAACGCTCTTGAAAGTTTTTGCTGTTCCAGACGGTCCACACTACTATCAAGTAAATACGCCAAAACAATAGCAACTAACACAGGCATAATATAACTGCCCCAAATAAAAATCAGTGCACTGATAAACAAGATCAGTAGCAATAACATCATCGCATCAGGATCGGAGAATTTTTTACGGTACCATTTACCGATCAAATCTAACATGTAATAAGTTTCCTAGTCGACGCTATACATTTATATGTTGGCTATAGTAAGGTGTTAATATAGATAATTCTAGTAAGATTTACGCTTTAGATATAATAGCTTAGCAGTATACTAGTCATTTACTTGGTGTATCCATAGTCATAAACTTAACAAACGACATTCAGTCTTAGATGTACTGAACTATTAATACATTTATGACTCTACATAATTATAGATAGAAGCGTCGCGAGCAACACACATCTAACTATATTTTATCATTTTTTCCGAGGAGCCTCGTTATTAACATATTTCCTAAGTTACTGTTGTGTAGTTATCTGTTACTCGCATGCACTGCCAGTGCCCAAGTGTTAAATAACAAAAACGCTTTACCTGATATTGGCGTAGTCGGCGCCAACACCTTATCTATCGAAGAAGAACAATCCATTGGCAAAATGATTTATGCCCAGCTTCGCGGTCAAGGTGGTGTGTTATATGATCCGGTTGTCCAAGAATATATTCAATCACTAGGCAATAAGTTAGTGATACATGCAGATAACACTAAATACCCTTTTTCGTTTTTTGTCATTAATAATCAAGCTCTAAATGCGTTTGCTTTTTTCGGAGGGCATATTGGTGTGCATACTGGGTTAATTTACACGACTGAAAATGAAGGTGAACTCGCGTCGGTACTGGCACATGAAATTGCACACGTTACCCAGCGTCATATTGTACGCAAGATGCAAGCACAGGAACGTAGCTCTCCGATGCAAATTGCGTCGCTAATTGGTGGTGCGATTTTAATGATGGCATCTCCTGAGGCTGGCATTGCAGCTATCAGTGCTGGGAATGCAGGTGCAATCCAAAGCAATATTAATTATACCCGTACTTTTGAAAAAGAAGCTGACCGGATTGGCATAAAAATACTCTCCGATGCGGGTTACGACCCATTTTCAGCCGCTGATATTTTTAGCCGCATGATGGAAAGTAAACGCTGGAGTAGTCAAACCCCTGCATTTTTACAAACCCACCCGCTCTCGCTAAATCGTGTGGCCGAAGCGCGTAATCGTGCTGAAAATTTACCTTCGTCACGCTTACGTAATAGTCTAATGTTCGATCTCGTAAAAGCGAGGATCAAAGCTCGGTATTATTTTACGGCGCAGCATAACATTATTGATTTTACCGCGCAGATCCAAAAACAGTTGCCTGATTTTAAGCTATATGATTCAGTAGACAAACAACCCAAATTGATTATTACGCAGCAAACTACCCATTTATACTATGGTTTGGCCATTGCATTGTTACGCAATAAAGACTATGCCCAAGCACAAGGTCTGTTAGAACAGTTATTAACGACATCTCCTGAAAACTTAGCGTATGTAGATGCCTTAGCGGATGTATATCTAGAACAATCTGAATTTCAACAGGCAGTGACTATGCTCGCGCCTCTAGCCCAAAAACTACCAAACAATGAAATTGTTACTCTCAATTTTGCCAATGTATTGCATAAAGCCGGTCAGCAAAAACAAGCGATAGAAGTATTAAAAGACTTTTTAATGATCAACCCAGGCAATGTACTGGGTCATCAGTTGATCTCAGATGCGTATGCCGCCTCCAAACAACCGATGCTGATGCATCAAGCCAATGCTGAGTTTTATCAGTTGTTGTCGATCTACGGCAAGGCCATTGATGAGTTACAGTTTGCGTATAACTATGCGGATAACTTTTTAACTAAACAACGCATCCGTGCTCGTATTAATCAATTTAGAGACATACAGCAACAAATGGCAAATATGTAGGTTTCGCTAAAGTTGTATGGTAAATGGTGTATTTTCACTATGGCTGCGCTAGTACTGCTTTGATTAAGCTCTCAACCGTTTGCTCTCCCAGTAATGGCTTAGAAATGTTTCCTGACTTTACGATAAAGGTGGCAGGTAAATATTGCGGCCAATCAATGGGAAAATTATCTCCAGTAGCGCCAATCACTGGGAACTGCATATCATATCTAGCTATTATCTCGGTTAATTTTTGTGCAGAAAGCGGATCATAGCTCACTGCGATAAACTCCACATCCGGTTGTGACGTCGTCCATTTTTCAAACGCATTTAATTCTGGCACTTCTTTTAAACACGGCGCACACCATTCAGCAAAATAATTCACAACAACGGTCTGCTCTTGCATTGTGGACCACTTGAAGTTATGGCCTTGAATACTGATAAAATCAGCTTGTTGATGCTGGTAAACGACGCCCCCAATGAACAGTGAAGTAAAGGCAACGCCAAGCAATAGCAGATTTTGTTTATTCATTGTTGATTCAGTTCAAGTAGTTTATATTGCCTTCATTATTCACACTTTTATCACCTAGACCAAGGAAAAAATACCTGTGTTGACAATTTATCATAATCCCCGCTGTAGCAAATCACGCCAAACATTAGCGTTGATCACTGACAGTGAGTGTGCCCATACTATCAGATTATATCTTTCTGACGCCCCAACACTTGATGAATTAACAACCTTACAACAACAACTTGGTTTGGCTAATGTTATCGATATGATGCGCATAAATGAACCAGAATTTACGCAAACTCACTTAAGCTCAACGTCGAATAATGATACTTTACTTGCTGCAATCGTGGCATCTCCAAAATTGCTTGAACGACCCATAGTAACCAATGGCACAAAAGCGGTTATAGGCCGTCCACCCGAAAATGTTAATGTATTAATTAATCTTAAACTCAATGGTTAACTAGAGGCTTTCAACATGACTGAAGCTAAAACAATAGCCCCGATATTAATTGCGTATTATTCAACACATGGTAGTACACAATTACTAGCTGAGATGATTGCTCAAGGTGTTGAGTCGCAAGGTGTAGAAGCGATGCTTCGTCAAGTTCCGCGAGTATCAGATAGCTTAGACAGCACCTCGGCAGCTGTCCCTTTATCTGGCCCGCCTTATGTGACGGTTGCTGATTTAGCGTCGTGCTCAGGTTTAGCGTTAGGCAGCCCGACCCGATTTGGCAATATGGCCGCATCGGTAAAATATTTTTTAGATCAAACATCAGCTCAATGGCTTAGCGGGGCATTAATCGATAAACCGGCATGTGTATTTACATCAAGTAGTTCGATGCATGGCGGGCAAGAAAGCACGCTGCTATCCATGCAGATACCACTATTACATCATGGCATGGTGCTTTGTGGTTTACCCTACTCTCAATCCGAATTACACACGACCCAAACTGGGGGGACTCCCTATGGTGTGACGCATGTTGCACTTGATGGGCAAACTCAATTAAGTGCGTCAGAAAAATCACTCGCGTTAGCCCAAGGTGCCCGTTTGGCTCGTTTAGCTATCGCTTTACAGGATATCCCCAATGAATAACGACATCGAAATGCAACCCAAAACCGCTTTTTATCGTACCCTAAGTCTAGTTGGCTACTTTGGTTTACTCGCTTGGGTCATTATTTGGAATTTCACTCTAAGCAATACCGAGTATTCTGTCGCATTCATACTAATATTATATGTATTACCATTAGTGTTTCCGTTTTACGGGATAGTTAAAGGCAAGCCTTATACTCACGCCTGGGCTAGTTTTGTCGTGTTGTTATATTTAATGCACGGTATCACTGCTTGGTATTCTATCCCTGAACAGTGGTTGTATGCTCTAATTGAAGTTATCCTAAGTCTAATGATGTTTACTGGATGCAGCATGTTTGCCCGTTTACGTGGTCAGGAACTAGGTCATTCACTCCCTAAATTAAAGCAAGTCATGGAAGATGAAAAGCAACGTTTTGAAGGTAAATAACTATGCAAAAATCTTTACTTAACACTAAGCAAAAATCGTTAATATGTTCGAGTCTGTTACTCGCTTTATTCGGTTGTGGTGGAGGCAGTGGCAATGCAAACAATGTCCCCTCTAACCCAACGATACCGAGCACTAATGATCCCGCACCCATTGCTAAAGTTAGTAGCAATAACGGTTTTGATTTTTATGGCGATGCAGTTGGTAAGGTCGGTCAAAATATTGGGTTAGGGATACATCATCCTATAGCTGCCAAACTAGTTGACATCAAATGGACACAAACGAGCGGCCCAGATGTTGATCTTATTGCCGATCACACTAATGTAATCGGCTTTACCCCGGATGTGGTAGGCACATATAGTTTTGCCGTGGATGCACGCATGTGCTCTTCAGTCCAGGATAACTCATGTGGTTCACTCTCTTCAGCTAATATCACTATCAACGTTGATAATCAGTCCTCTAATGCGTCGATCCGCTTAGATCATACTGCAGTTGAGCGTGGTAGAGTGTCGTTTAGAGTCGACCCGTTAAATGGCAAAACCATACAATCAGTGGATTGGGAGCAAGCTATAGGCATTAACAATGTTCAAGCTATCGACATAGAAGAACAAGAGAATAGATTGTTTTTTGAAGCGCCAGTAGTCACCCAAGACAGTATCCTAAAATTTACCGCCACTGTGACGTTTAGCGACAATACCAGCTCTACTGATGATGTATACGTAGGTGTGCGCAATACCGAGATTGATGATGCGAATGGTTACTTCCCTCGTTATTCGGATAATATTGTTAGTGAAAATATGTTTGCTTATGAAACTAATTCACCTTACGCACAAGCTGTTGAACGCTGTGTTTATACCAACCAAATAAATCGTTCTTGCGATTTTAGAGAATTGCCACTGATTGGCATGCAAACCATGACCCCATCTATTGATGACATTATGGATCGCGTATTAGTGTCACATGCATGGATGGGTGAGCGTTTTCGTCAATACTTAACAGATTCAGCCGTTGGACCGGATATGCTGAATTTGTTACGTGGTGTGACCGCGATTGTCATTTCTTATGAAGTGCGACCGTCTTTCTATTGGGCTGTCACAGGAGCAATTTATTTAGATGCTGATAATTTTTGGCTGACACCACTTGAGCGTGACACGTTAAATGAAATCCCAGATTACCGTTCAGGCTTTGGTTCTGACCTGCAATTCATCATGCCCTGGCGTTATGTCAAAGATAATGACTATTATCCACTGGGACGTTATCCTGTTGTTGAAAGAGGATCACGAAATTTTGCGGATTTAGAAGCAGATATATCTTGGTTGATGTACCATGAACTTGGTCATGCCAATGATTTTTTCCCGCCAGCTAGATGGTCTTCACTATCGTTAAACAATAGCCCGTTAGAAACGATTAACTTACCATCAGTCATTCCTGATTCAGATGCTTTGGCCAGTGTTTATCCATTACGTTCAGATGAAATGCATCAGCTAGCACAAGTCAATTACGGTGGTGACACCGCGACTACAGGACAAAAAAATACCACAGCAGATGATGTTACCGATCTGTTTTTACCTGATCTTTCTACTGGATTTTATAATTACTATACGACACGAGAAGATTACGCGACCTTGTTTGAAAAATTTATGATGAAATATCGATTGGATGCAGACTCTGATATTGCGATCGTTTCTAATAATAACAACCCTGATTATAATGTAACGTGGGGACAACGTAACCGTTTTAATGATCCTGCATTGCAAGATCGGGTGTTGTTTACCGTGAATCGAGTTTTACCTGAAATTGATGCTGCAGCAATTCAAGCCACACTACCTGCCCCGCAGTTAATGACCTCAGGCAATACTTGGTTTGAAAATTTAACGATAGGTAGCGCAGCTAAATCTGCGGAACAACAGCAATGGACACCAGCACAAATGAGTACTCAAATGCGCCAAGATGTTCGTATTCCAACGAGTCACAAGGACAATGATTTACTGACGAATAAAAAATAATCGACAACAGCGCTAGTGAATTAAATTCCTAGCGCTTTTTTGATTAAAGGAATGGTAATCGCTTTTTGTTCGGATAACGCAAGCTGATCTAGTTTACCTAACACAGTTTGTATATGCGCAATATCTCTGGTAGTAAATTTCAATAAATAGTTAATCGCAGCGGACTGCATATTTAACCCTTTCATGGCGACATAATCAGTCACCACCCGCTCTAAGCCTAGATCACTTAAGCTCTCTAATTGATAAACTTGTCCCCAGGTTAAACGTGAACGTAAATCAGGTAATTCAAAATCAGTGTTCGTTGGCCCTATCGCACTCGTCAATAACATCGAAGCGCCAGACTCTATGCAGCGATTAATCAAATCAAACAAGGCTATTTGTAATGAGGTTTGGTCTGCAACAACATGTATATTTTCAACAATTAGCAGCTCGTGTTGATCATAATTCGCCAGTAATTCCATATAGATAGACTCAGCATTGTCATCACCTTGCATCGCATTGTATGCATTGAGAATTTCAGGAGCAAACAGCTCTGCCATATCGAGATAGCAAACCGAAAGTTTCTGCTGTAAAGCCGTATGATATAAGGCTGTCGCTAGGTGGGTTTTACCTGAGTGTGACCCGCCATGAATCAGTAATAATTGGGTATTAGGTTGCTCAGCATGTGCCGTCAAATTTAATAACGCATCGTGAAGTAATTCATTGTGTTCAAAATAAAAATTATCTAGCGTTTGATAACTGGGTAATTCAATAGGTAATGGTAATTGCATATTAACGCCAATAATACTCGAATAAACGAGTGTTTAATTCATCCTCTGGATCAGTAATCCCGACGACTTGATTCCCCTGCAGTAATACTTGATGTAATTGTTGTGGTTGCCCTAACAATTTTACATTAAACGTACTTGTCGTCCCACGCTGCTCTAATAAAAGTGCAGTTTCAACAATGGATAACGACGTAAGGTAAGCTTCAATCTGCGATAGTGCAACAATATCAGTCACATGATTGATTGTGATGAGTTGTTGGATTTGACTATTTTCAACAAATCGAAATGTGTCTAACGCATAACGTATTGCTTGGCGCTCAGTATACTGATCAACAAACTTTCCTATGACTGCCAATTTCGTCGTATCAGTAACTTGATGTAATTCTAATTCCGTATTGGATTTGACAAAATAATCAAGTTGCCAAGATTGATCTGACAACTGCTGTAATTTCACACTGACCGTGTAAGGTGTATTATAACGTTGCGCACCTGTATGCAACGTATCGATAAACTGCCCCCAAATATCTATTTCCGAGACTTGAGTGACATCTTCAATATCCATTATTGGTAAAATAAACTCCACGCCGCGATTAAATGCCGCAGCATTTAACAATGATAATGTGTCGTTACTTTCACCATCCATTAAAATTGTGCGAAAACGTGAACTATTATTTTGTTCAATAAACCACAATAAGGCTTCAGGGCGTTGTGCACCCCATAGAGGTAATGCGTTTCTTTTGACCCACTTTTCTAGTTTTGCTTGGTTAAAAATAACCAATAACTGCTCACTATTACCCTCAACAAACTGTGTGGATGTGACATATTGCATCACATTTTCAGATAATGCTCGAAACTGTTCGTGTTTAATTACCGACTCGCTCCCTGATAATTTAACAAGGACTTGAGCTAAAGCTTGACGAATTGCAGTCTGTTGCGAACGCGTATCTTGTGTCTTTAATGACACATAGGCTTTATTGAGGTCGTTAATTGTGGCGCACTGTACATAAAAGCAACTAAATGTCAGTACTAAAAAACTCACCAAACGAACAAGATGGGAACGCGGAAACATATACAAAATAGCAACACACCTTATTTATCAAAAAATCTTTACACTTATATAGTGATATTGTGCGGTAAATCAAAGTATAATACATCTATTATATGGAATTAATGTTAATTTTCTGCTGTCTTGAAAGCAGAACACGCTAACCAACTATTTTCGAGAATATCTGTGACCAAATCTACTCAATCCTTAAGCTATAAAGATTCCGGCGTCGACATCGATGCGGGTAATGAACTTGTTGAACGAATCAAATCAGTAACTAAACGTACACACCGCCCTGAAGTAAAAGGTGGTTTAGGTGGTTTTGGCGCATTGTGCTCATTACCAACCAAGTACAAAAATCCGTTATTAGTCTCAGGGACTGACGGAGTGGGTACCAAATTGCGTTTAGCAATGGATTGTAATCAACATGATGGTATTGGTATTGATTTAGTGGCAATGTGCGTCAATGATTTGATCGTACAAGGTGCCGAACCATTATTCTTTTTAGATTACTATGCTACTGGTAAACTTGATGTTGATGTAGCAGTTGAAGTTGTAACTGGAATTGGTAAAGGCTGTGAATTATCAGGTTGTGCTCTAATCGGTGGTGAAACTGCTGAAATGCCAGGTATGTATCATGGTTCTGACTATGATGTGGCAGGTTTTTGTGTCGGTGTAGTTGAAGCAGAAGATGCAATTGATGGTTCACAGGTTGCTGCTGGCGATGCACTTATTGCATTAGGTTCTTCAGGCCCACATTCAAATGGTTTTTCATTAATCCGTAAAATCATCGAAGTTAGCGAAGCAGATATCAGTGCACCGCTAGGTGCAAGCTCTATTCAAGAACAGCTGCTTACCCCTACCCGTATTTACGTTAAATCTGTTTTAACTTTATTAGAAACAGTCAAAGTGAATGCCATCTCGCATATCACCGGTGGCGGTTTCTGGGAAAATATCCCACGCGTTTTACCTGACAACATGCAAGCGAATATTGATAAGTCTTCATGGCAGTGGCCTGAGATTTTTACTTGGTTGCAAGAACAAGGTAATGTGACTGAACACGAAATGTATCGAACTTTTAACTGTGGTGTGGGTCTTATGATTGCGCTTCCACAAGATCAAGTCGACAGTGCATTACAAATTTTACAAGATGCCGGTGAAGCAGCTTGGGTTATTGGTAGTATTGCCGAAAAATCAGGTTCTGAATCTGTTGTAATGGCGTAGGGCTGATAATTAATATGAAACGCATTGTGGTAATGATCTCTGGATCGGGCAGTAATCTACAAACAATTATTGATCAAATCCATCGTTCAGATGATGCTGCACAAATTGTATGTGTGATCTCAAACAAGCCCGATGCGTTTGGTTTACAACGCGCTAAAGAAGCCGGCATTCCACATGTCTGTGTTGATAGTCAATCTACATCTGGTGACCGTGCAGCTTATGATAAGCTGTTGGTGACTACGATTGAAGAGTATCAAGCAGATTTAATTGTATTAGCCGGTTTTATGCGGATTTTAAGCGATTCGTTTGTTAATCAGTATTTAGGGCGTTTGATTAATATTCACCCGTCATTATTACCTAAATATAAAGGCTTAAATACACACCAGCGCGCGATTGACAATGGCGATACGGAGCACGGTGTATCAGTGCATTTTGTCACACCTGAGCTTGATGGTGGACCGGTTATTTTGCAAGCAAAAGTACCTATCTTCCCTGAAGATGATGCTGAAGATATTGCGCAACGAGTACAAGTACAAGAACATCAAATTTACCCATTAGTGGTACGTTGGTTCATCCAAGACCGCTTAATTATGGATGATGGACGTGCGTTCATGGATCAACACGTATTAGCAAGTAACGGCTTTGCACATGAAGAATAGGGTTTCAAATAAAGTTAATCACTCCATTGCAATATGGTGTTTAACTTTATTTGTCAGTTTATCTTCGGGATTAACTCAGGCTCAATTGATTACTCAGCAAGACTATCAACTCGCACCTTTCGAATCTCAATTCGAAGCATATTATGATGGTGATCCTACACCTGTAGGTTATGCAATCCTAAGACTGTCTCAACTGCCTAATAAATTATGGCAATTAGAATACGAATCCAAAATTTCTAAATATTTTTTAACCGATAAACGTAACGAGACCACTCGATATCTATATCAACCAAACGATTCAGCCGCACAACTAGCATTAACACCGATTACCTATGTCTATACTCGAACAGGCACAGGTTCTGATAAAGGCCTTAGTGTTACCTTTGATCATGCCAAGAATCAGTTTTTCACATCCGTTCCAGTAGACAAACAGGTTGTATTTCCCCTAAACGGCTATGTCGACAATCAACTTTTCAGAATTGATGTTCCTTATCAATTATCTAAAGGGAAAACCGAATTTTTCTATCAGTTTGTTAACTCTCGCGGACAAGCCCGTGAATACAAGATGCATGTTGTCAATCAAGAATCACAATCACTCCCTATCGGAGTACTAGACACAATTAAAGTCGTTATTAATAGAGGCTCCTCATCTCGACAAACTTTTGCTTGGTTCGCCCCTAGCTTGAACTATCAATTGGTGCGCTTGCAACAATTTAAAGATGGTGAAATACAAGGTGATATCAAGTTACGCGTGCACAAACCTCTTTAAGCATACCTTCCCCTATCCCCCTAGTTTTCACCAAACTAACCTTGCTATTTGTTAGAAATTTGTTATCTTGCACGTCTGGTCAGACCATCATCAAGGTGAAATATGAACGACATTATATGGATTTGTGCACTTGCCCTATTATTCGCAATTTGTGCTTATCATCGGCTTAGCATACTAAAGACTTCAGCTGTCACAGCCGTATTACTCATTTTTGGTACAATTACCGGACATTTTTCATTCCTGTCATGGTGTGTGTATGTCCTCTTGTTTGCAGTGTTAGGTAACATCAATCTGCGTCAACGTTATTTAAGCAAGCGCTTATTAGCTTTTTATAAACGTATTAGCCCTGCAATGTCAACCACTGAACAAGAGGCGATTGATGCTGGAACAGTATGGTGGGACGGACAATTATTTAGCGGACAGCCTGACTGGTACAAATTACATAGTGTTAAAAAACCAATTTTAACCAATGAAGAACAAGCCTTTTTAGATGGTCCTGTTGAAACAGTCTGTCTAATGGTGGATGAATGGCAAATTAACCATGTTGATGCCGATTTATCACCGGCTATTTGGCAATATCTCAAGGACAATAAATTCTTTGCGATGATCATCAAAAAAGAATACGGTGGTTTGGCATTTTCTGCCTATGCACAATCACGAATACTACAAAAATTATCAGGTGTCTCTGCCGTTTTATCGACCACCGTTGGTGTACCAAATTCTTTAGGTCCTGGTGAGTTATTACAACATTATGGCACAGCGGAACAGCAACAATACTATTTACCACGCTTAGCTCAAGGTCTAGACATCCCCTGTTTTGCATTAACCAGTCCCGAAGCTGGCTCTGACGCCGGTGCGATCACTGATAAGGGGATTATTTGCAAAGGGCTGTGGAAAGGTCAAGAAGTCATCGGTATTAAACTCACGTTTGATAAACGGTATATTACGTTAGCCCCCGTTGCCACTGTTATCGGTCTGGCATTTAAGTTACATGATCCTGAGCAATTATTATTCAACAAAACGGATATCGGGATCACCTGCGCATTATTACCTCGCGAAACTGAAGGCTTAGAGATTGGTAATCGTCATTTCCCCTTAAATGTGCCTTTCCAAAATGGGCCTATTCGCGGTCAAGATATCTTTGTGCCACTCGATTATATTATTGGTGGGGCTGATATGGCAGGTAAAGGTTGGCGCATGTTAATGGAGTGCTTATCCGTTGGGCGATGTATTACCCTACCCTCAGGATCGGCTGGCGGAAGTAAGTCTGTTGCACTAGCAACAGGTGCTTATGCACGTATTCGTCGCCAATTCAAAATGCCTATTGGCAAAATGGAAGGGATTGAAGAAATGCTAGCCCGTATTGGCGGTAGCACCTATATGATGGATGCTGTGACATCACTGTCGACGACCGCGGTAGATTTAGGTCAAAAGCCATCTGTAATCTCAGCCATCTGCAAATACCACCTAACTGAGCGGATGCGTGTTGTTGTGAATGATGCGATGGATATTCACGGTGGCAAAGGGATCATGTTGGGTCCAAATAATTATTTAGGTCGAGGGTATCAAGGGATCCCAATCGCAATTACAGTTGAAGGTGCAAATATTTTAACACGTAATATGATGATATTTGGTCAAGGCGCCATGCGCTGTCACCCTTTTGTGTTAGATGAAATCAAAGCTGCTGCATTAACGGATCAAAAAGCGGCGTTGGCCGCGTTTGACTCTGCTGTCTTTGGTCACATTGGTTTCGCACTTTCCAACTTCGTAAAAAGTAGTTGGTTTACGTTAACGGCAGGATATTTATCAGCCAGTCCATTTAACGATAGCACCAAACATTATTATCAATTACTCAATGGATATAGTGCCAATTTAGCTTATTTAACCGATGTTTCAATGAGTGTTTTAGGTGGAAGCTTAAAACGTCGTGAACGTTTATCTGCTCGTCTAGGCGACATATTAAGCCATTTGTATTTAACATCAGCCGTACTCAAACGCTTTAATGATGAAGGTCGATTAACCGAGCATGAAGCACTAATGCATTGGGCAATGCAAGATGGCATATACCATATTGAGGTTGCGATCGATGAGTTTATTCGTAACTTCCCTGTGACAGCGGTTCAAATAATGCTGCGCATTGTTGTGCAACCACTCGGACGGACGCGTCAGCGCCCTGATGATCAAACAGAACATACTATCGCTCAAATGTTGCAAACACCTTGTCATGCACGCACGCTGTTGGGTGCTGGGCAGTTCACCCGCCCTGTTGAAGGTAATCTGTTAGGAGAATTAGAAGCCACGCTGAGCGATATCGTTGCAGTAGAACCAATATTTGCTCGTATTTGCAATTATTATCAAGAAAAACATCAATTGACACAACTTGATGTACTGGCAAAGCGTGCTCTTAAAGATAACGTCATTACTGAGTCAGAAGCGGAATTAATGATTAGAGCTGAAGCTGGGAGATTAAAAACGATAAATGTAGACGATTTTGCACCAGAAGAATTAGTGTTTGAAAAATCAATCAGCTAAATCAATTTTATCCACTAGCAATACAACCTGTGTGCGAGAGCTCACGTTGAATTTTTTGAATATTGAACTGATATGAGCTTTTACTGTTGCTTCGGTAACGAAAAGCTCTTCAGCTATTTGCTTATTCATTTTGCCCTCCTTCAGACATCTAAGTACTCGTAATTGCTTAGGTGTTAATCCTTTGACATACTCGATTGACGTCATTAAATCTGGCGCATTGACACCTATTTTATCAATGTACTTCTCTGGAATAAATATCCCTCCGTCTAGCACAGTCATAATTACATGTGCCATTTTGCGTGAGTTGAAGGTTTTAGGGATATACCCACGTGCGCCGTAGTGCATGGCAATATTGACACTTTCTTCATTATCACTGGCCGAAACGACAATTACTGGTGTATTGGCTGCTTTATCAATCACTGAAGTGAGCCCATAATAATTATCAGAACCCGGCATGTTCAAATCAAGTAAAATTAAATCAATTTCAGGGTGATTTTTAATCGCTTTGAGCGTACTAGGTAAACTGTCCGATTCAATAATTTTCATATCATCAAAAAAAGGATTGAGAGCGGCTTGTAAAGCTTCTCGAAAAAGAGGATGATCATCTGCAATTAAAAACGTGCTCATATTTATTACGTCCAATGGTTTCATTCATTTGGTAATGGTAAAATATATCACTAATTGTAAAATATAATACATAAATTTCATCAACCGAATGATAGGTTAATATGCCTCAAATAGACAAGTTATTTTCGACACATCTAAATAAAATCGCTGATTTTTCGTTCGATGAAAATGTCGCCTCTGTATTTCCTGATATGATCGCCCGTTCTATTCCAGGTTACCCATTGATGATTGAAAACATTGGTCGTCTGGCACGTCAATATTGCCAACCTAATTCCACTATTTATGATTTAGGCTGTGCAACAGGTACGGCAACATTAAGTATGGCTAAACATGTTGCGGTGAATGATTGTCAGATTGTCGGACTTGATAATTCGCCTGCGATGGTTAAACAATGCCAACAATTTGTGAGTCAATATCACCACCCTTGCCCTGTGAAAATAGAATGCGCAGATATTACTACTTTTATGTATCAACCTAGTAGTGTCATATTAATGAATTTCACATTACAATTTTTAGCACCTCAACATCGCGAAGCTATGCTCCAACGCATTTATGATGCATTGTTACCTGGCGGAATTTTGATCCTTTCAGAAAAATTCACACATGAGCATGAGCTGGGTAATGAACTACTCATCAATTTGCATCATCAATTTAAAAGTGATAATGGTTACAGTGATTTAGAGATAAGCCAAAAACGAACTGCTCTTGAAAATGTCATGCTCACCGATTCAATGGCGACTCACACCTCACGCCTTGAAGCTGTGGGTTTTGCGAATATCATACCTTGGTTTAGTTGTTTTAATTTTATGTCATTGGTTGCGGTCAAATAAGGATACCCTATGCATTACCACTTTAGTGAGCTGTTATCTAAGTTAGGCACCTTTGGATTGGAGCAATGGCATTATGAATTACCGAGTCGTTTAGGTGAATGGGAAAAAGCCGCTCGCCATGGTAACGCCACTAAATGGCACAAACTTATTGATAAGTTACCCAAAATCACGACACAGTCAGCTTCGTTAGGCTCAACGGTAACCCTTAATCAACCAGCCATCAGCGAATATGAACAAAAAGTATTTAATGGTTTGTTACAGCAATTTAAGCCTTGGCGCAAGGGACCCTATAATATTTTTGGTGTCGACATTGATACTGAATGGCGCTCTGATTTTAAATGGGATCGCATCGCACCCCATATTTCCCCTTTGGCTAATCGTAATGTGCTGGATGTAGGCTGTGGTAGTGGCTATCATATGTGGCGCATGCTTGAACAACAGGCTAAATGCGTGGTAGGAGTTGATCCAACAGAATTATTTTTCAATCAATTTTTGATTTTAAAACGCTACTTACCCAGTGAACCCGTGTATTTCATTCCATTAGGGATTGAAGATATACCGGTTAGTCAGGCCTTTGATACAGTATTTTCAATGGGTGTATTTTACCATCGACGTGATCCTATTTTGTTTTTACAACAACTCAAAGAGCAACTCGTCTCTGGCGGTGAACTGGTATTAGAAACACTCGTTGTACCAGGATGTGAACAAACGGTGTTGGTTCCTGCTGATAGATATGCACAGATGAGTAATGTGTGGTATTTGCCGAGTGTGAAAGCATTAACCTTGTGGTTATCAAAGGTCGGCTTTGTCAATATCCGTATCGTCGACATTGACCAAACTAGCACGGATGAACAGCGTAAGACCGAATGGATTGAAGGTCAATCTTTAGTGGATTTCCTTAATCCTAATGATCCTAACTTAACCATTGAAGGTTATCCAGCGCCAACACGAGCAACGGTGATCGCTAACCGCAAATAGCCATCAATCCCTATTAGTTGCGCAGTGTTGCAATTATTGGCATACATCTTGTGTGTAGATAGTTATGAATTATCGACAAGATGTATGCAATCACTATGTATGACGCCTTTTTAGCGGAGCACCAGCTCTCACCCTCGTATATTGAATCTGCACAACAATGGTTCAACCCGATAATTAACGATTTGATTAAGCACACAAATAGTGCGACGCCGTTATTTGTTAGTATAAATGGGTCACAAGGTTCAGGTAAAACAACGCTCGCTAGTTATTTACAATACACGTTAATTCATAAGCACAATAAGCGTGTTGTTGTGATGTCTATTGATGACTTTTATTATGACCAACAAACGCGTTTGCAACTTTCCAACTCAGTACATCCATTATTAAAGACACGAGGCGTACCAGGAACACATAATCTCAAGTTATGGCAGTCAATTATGAATGCACTCACTCTCGGCCAACATTGTCGTATTCCAAAGTTTAATAAAGCGGCCGATAACCCATATCCTCAAGAACAATGGCAAGCAATAACAGGTAAAGTAGATATTGTAATCATCGAAGGTTGGTGCATGCAGATCCCGCCACAGTTAGATGAAATGCTTACTCCTGCGGTTAATCAACTTGAACAACTACAAGATCCTGATTTAGTATGGCGTCGTTTTGTAAATCACGCATTAGGTGAGTATCAAACATTATTTCAACGTTTCCATTATCAAATTATGCTCAAAGCTCCCTCATTTTCAGTTGTGCATGCATGGCGATCAGAACAAGAACAAAAATTAGCACAGCGCTCTATTGATATAGCGGATCACGCTTTAGGTATTATGAATGAGAAACAAATAGCTGATTTTATTGCACATTACCAGCGTTTAACTGAGCATGCACTTCAGGTATTACCCCCGTTATGTGACATTGTTTTTGCCCTCGACATGCAACGTCAAATCAAATCAGTACAACGCAATCAAGTCAGTTTTATTACTCAGCAAGCACTGCCCCTGATTTTTACCGATTTAGACGGGACTTTAATGGATCATTATAATTATTCAAGTACAGCGGCATATCAGGCATTAAACTATTGCCATGAACTTGAGATCCCCATCATTCCTACCACCAGTAAAACATTTGCTGAGCTACTGGTTATTCGTCAACAACTGAATCTTGATGGTCCATTTATTGTAGAAAATGGGGCTGCGGTATACATCCCTAAACACATTACGTTATCACTTAAAGGTCGGTGTGAAGATAAAGGTAATTATTGGTGTTATTCCCTCGCCCCCAAAAGAGCGAAATGGCTAGCGATTGTAGATCAGTTAAATACCGAATTTCATGGCGAATTTACACACTTCGAAGCGATGACAACATTGGCATTAACCGCAGCGACAGGCTTAACATTTCCTGCGGCAAAGCTCGCAAAACAACGTGAATATGGCGAACCTATTTTGTGGCTAGGCTCTTCAGAGCGTCGCGAGGTATTCATTACCCGTGCTACTGAATTGGGTGCTAGTCCGATTTCTGGAGGGCGATTTATTCACATCACAGGAGAAAGTGATAAAGCCACGGCAATGAAGTGGCTACTTGCTCAATATCAGCGACATTTTGTTGGAAAAGAATTTTTATCTATCGCTCTAGGGGATGGACCCAACGATATATCGATGTTGGAGCAAGCTGATTTTGCCTGCCAAGTGCGTTCGCCTACACATCCATTCCCACCTTTGCAACGTGCTCTCAATGCACCGACTTACCAGACTAAATTAGATGGTCCGGCAGGATGGAACGAGTACATCACAACCTATATTCTAAAAATAACAGAGGAAACTCAACATGGCTGATTTTTATCAAAATGGCGTTATCACAACGTTACATAACTTAGACGAACGCCCGATTACCGCCATCGAAGCAGAATTAACGCGGTTCTCTAAACAACGTCCAATGGGCTTAATTTTACCCTCCTTATTTTCTGAACTTGAAGGTGAAGCATTACCTAATATTATTGATGAAATAGCCAAAGTCCCCTATTTATCACAAATTGTCATTGGACTGGATCGAGCTGACAAAGCACAATTTCAACATGCTGGTGAGTTTTTTAGTCGTTTACCGCAACACACACGCATCCTATGGAACGATGGCCCTCGCCTACAAGCACTAGATGCTAAATTACAAGCATTAGGCTTAGCACCGAAAGAACTCGGTAAAGGTAGAAATGTATGGTATTGCATGGGCTATACGTTAGCAGCGAATAAAGTGGAATCGGTCGCCCTGCACGATTGTGATATCTTAACTTATGACCGCTCATTACTTGCACGTCTTATTTATCCTGTTGCCAACCCGCAATTTAACTACGAGTTCTGCAAAGGATTTTATGCACGTATCGCGGATGGAAAAATTAACGGTCGCGTATCTCGGTTATTGGTCACACCATTATTACGCGCCTTAAAACGTACCTTAGGTGATAACGAATATATTGAATTTATGGATTCATTTCGCTATCCATTAGCCGGAGAATTTTCGTTTCGTCGTGATGTACTCAACGATATCCGTATCCCAAGTGATTGGGGCTTGGAGATTGGTGTGTTATCTGAAATGCATCGTAATTATTCGCACAATCGTCTATGCCAAGCTGATATTGCTAAAGTTTATGACCATAAACACCAAGATTTATCTTATGATAATGAGCACGGTGGTCTGTCTAAAATGTCGATTGATATCACCAAAGCACTCTTTCGAAAATTGGCGACACAAGGCAATACCTTCAGTACTGAGATGTTTCGTTCGATCAAAGCCACTTACTATCGGATAGCATTAGACTTTGTCGAAACATACCGCAACGATGCCATCATGAACGGCCTAACATTAGATATACATGAAGAAGAAAAAGCCGTTGAACTTTTTGCACAAAACATTATGAAGGCAGGACAATCATTTCTTGATAACCCCATGGAGACCCCATTCATACCAAGCTGGAACCGAGTCATAAGTGCTATTCCTGATATTTTTGAACAGTTAGAAGCTGCTGTCGAGGCAGATCATCAAGATTTAGCACAAGGAAAATAATATGAACAATATCGACCGTGGCACACAATTACGTGATGATATTTTGTATTACTTACATAATATTTATGATGATGTGACGCACCCAGCACTGGCTCAGGATTTTAATGACGATCTGGGTCAAGTTGCCAATGCATTAATTAGTGCATTAGCGCTCGATGGTCTACAGCAACAATTTGAACCTAGGGCACACCAAAACCATTGGGACGAAACCCGCATAATGATGATTAGTTATGCCGATAGTATTTTTGATGAGACGCATCCACCTTTGCAAGTGTTGCATCATTTTTTAAATACACATTTAGCGGATGTGGTTACGGATGTGCATTTATTGCCATTTTATCCATACAGTTCTGATGATGGCTTCTCGGTGATCGATTATTCAACAGTGAATCCAGCTCACGGTGATTGGCGAGACATCAATCAACTGAGCCGTGAATATAACCTGATGTTCGACTTAGTCATCAATCATTGCTCTGCCCGCAGTCAATGGTTTACTAATTTTATTGCTGGGTCCGGTAAAGGCCATGATTTTTTCATGACTGCTTCGCCTGAGGATGATACCAGTATGGTGACGCGTCCACGTGTTAGCCCATTACTCAAACCTACTGAGACATCACATGGCTTGCAACATGTATGGTGTACGTTTTCACATGACCAAGTAGATTTTGATTTTACTAACCCTAACGTGTTAATTGAGTTCGCACGGATCATAAACTTGTACCTTGAAAATGGTGCGTCGTTGTTTCGCCTCGATGCAGTCGCGTTTTTATGGAAAACTCTTGGCACATCCTGTATTAACTTGGTAAAAACGCATGAAATCATTAAATTATATCGGTTATTGATTGAACATAAATCCCCCGAAGCCATTATCATTACTGAGACGAATATCCCTAACCAAGAAAATTTAAGTTATTTTGGTAATGCTAATGAAGCGCATGCTATTTATAATTTTAGCCTGCCCCCATTACTCATTAACACGCTGGTATCACAAGATTCGTCAGCGTTAACACAATGGCTCATGAGTATGCCTCCTGCTCAAAACGGCACCGCTTACTTCAACTTTATTGCCTCTCATGATGGGATTGGTTTGCGTCCTGCTGAAGGGCTATTAGCGCCTGAAACAATCAATGAGTTGGTCACTACCATGCAAGATTTTAATGGCAAAATATCATGGCGAACGGCTGCTGACGGCTCGCAATCGCCCTATGAAATTAATATAGCATTGATTGATGCATGTAGAGGTACGCATGAAGGTGAGGATGAATGGCAAATCGCACGATTTATGTGTGCGCACACCATTATGCTAGGTTTGGAAGGGATCCCTGGTGTTTATATCCATAGCTTATTAGGCACCATGAATGACATTGAACGGGTGAGAAATACTGGACAGAATCGCTCTATCAATCGCCATCGTTGGGAATACAATAAACTGGATACGGTGTTAAATAATGAAAACTCATTGCATTATATCATTTTAGATAAAATGAAAACGCTGATCAATATTCGTCAACAACAGTCGGCATTTCATCCCAATGCGACACAGTTCACATTACAACTTGGTGAACATTGCTTTGGGTATTGGCGACAAAGTATGGACCGCGCTCAGAGTGTTTTTTGTATTACCAACATCAGTAAACAAGAACAATTCATCCGCATCAGTGATGTGAATCTGATTAGCACGCAAACCTGGTCTGACTTGCTTTCTAATATGGTTCTGGCGCAAGATCAACAAACATTAACCTTAGCGCCATATCAAACACTATGGCTTACTAACCGGTAAACGCGTTAATAAACTGGAGGTGTCCCAACGGCCGCCTCCTGCTTGTTGCACATCAGCATAAAATTGGTCTACTAAGGCTGTCAAAGGCAAACTAGCCCCATTTTTTCGTGCCGCATCCAACGCAATACCTAAGTCTTTACGCATCCAATCCACTGCAAAACCGAACTCATATTCATTATTAATCATGGTTTTAGCACGATTTTCCATTTGCCATGACTGAGCAGCACCTTTTGAGATAACATCAATGACAGCTTGGCGATCTAAACCCGCTTTGTCACCAAAATGTAAGGCTTCTGATAATCCTTGTACTATGCCAGCGATACAAATTTGATTCATCATTTTAGCCAGTTGACCGGCACCCACATCCCCTAATAACTGATGATGACGACTATACACATCTAAAACAGGTTTAGCGCATTCATAATCCTCTGCGTTTGCGCCACACATAATCGTCAATTGACCGTTTTCAGCGCCCGCTTGACCACCTGAAACTGGCGCATCGATAAAACCAATATTACGAGCTCGACAAGCTTGTGCTAATTCGAGCGCTAATGTTTGGGAGCCGGTTGTATGATCAATCAATATGCCGCCAGCAGGCATATTAGCAAGCACCCCATCATCACCATAAACTACACTACGAACATCATCATCATTGCCTAAACACATACAGACGATTTGTGCATCCGCAACAGCTAAAGCCGGTGTGGAGGCGGTAGAAGTGTGTGCCGTTGATGGTTGCTGCTTTTGCCAATCATCAGCTTTTGAGGCTGTTCGGTTGTACACACAGGTACTAAAACCCGCTTTAGCCAAATAGCCAGCCATCGGGAAACCCATGACACCTAAACCTAAAAATGAGACATTTTTTAACATATTTACCCTTGTAAAAATCCACTTTATGCTTAAATACGTATTATATGATATAAATTATTTCAAATGACAAAACAATCAAATAATCATTCCATACTAGCAAAAATAATAAAGGAAGAATAATGAACAATATTTATGACTTTTCAATGCCTCTGGCAAATGGTCAGGACCAAGCATTTTCTGAGTATAAAGGAAAAGTCCTGTTAATCGTTAATACAGCAAGTAAATGTGGTTTTACCCCACAATATGACGGCTTACAAAAATTACAAGATGAGTTTGCAGATAAAGGTTTTACTGTATTGGCATTTCCGTGTGACCAATTCGGGAAACAAGAGCCTGGCAGTGATGCTGAAATTGTCGACTTTTGTACTACTAAATTCAATGTGGATTTTCCATTATTTTCTAAAATAGAAGTTAATGGGGATAATGCAGCACCGATTTATAAGGTCATGAAATCCTCAGCCAAAGGGATCTTTGGCAGTGAAGGGATAAAATGGAATTTCACTAAATTTTTAGTTAATCAAGAAGGCGAAGTCATTAAACGCTACGCACCTACTTCCAAGCCTGAAGTCATTGCTAAAGATATCGCAAAACTCTTATAGTTTTTGCAATACAACATGAAAATACTTACCTAGCCATTTATATGGTGGCTGGGTTGAATATTCTTTTTCAGCTGTAACTAACGCCGTATAATGCAGGGTTTGATGTTCAATATTACGCATATAATCATGAATACAGCGGATCCCCGCTTCATGAATTACCTTCACTTCTGATTTTTCCTTTAGATAGGCTAACACAGGTTGAACGCTTAACGGCTGCTGAGGATTTAAGCGTACTTTCTTTTTAACTTTCAGGCCTTTTTTGACATAATCAAAATTGCCATACAACAAGTTACCAAACGTGAGCGCATCTTTGTTAAAAAAGCTTAGGGATAAATAGCCATTTGGCTGTAACCGTTCGATTAATAAATCAATCGCAACAAAAGGTTCACTAAGCCATTCAAGTACAGCATGATTGATAATGATATCGTAATTTGTGCTGACATCTTGGAGCTGGCCTACACGATAATTAATCTCGATATTATCCTTTAAGGCTTGTTGCTGAGCATATTTAATTGATTCTCCGGATACATCAATTGCGTCAACATGAAATCCCGCTTTGGCAAACTCTGTCGACATTTGTCCTAGACCGCAACCAGCATCTAACACACGTAGTGTTTTCGCTGATGAATTTTCAGAGCAACGTTCTGGCAAAATACCTAGTTGCTGTAAGTGATAGCACAATAACGTATGGCGTAACGTGCCTTTCGTTGTGCCATATATATTTCGAGCAAATTTATCACTGATCCCATCAAAACCATGATCTGTTTTCGGCATCTGGTTTGATGTTACTGACTCGGTAGATTTTGAGGATGTCAGTTTATCGGTGCTGTTGGGTGATTGACTCACAATACAAATCTCTTAGTTATTAAGTAAGATTAAACAGGATTAGACAGGTCAATAAATGAAACATCTAAATCCCACTGAGCTTGGCAATATTCACCTAAGGCTTGTACACCATAACGTTCAGTTGCATGATGACCGGCACCAATGAATGTCACATCATATTCATGCGCAATATGTGTGGTTTGTTCTGACGCCTCACCAGTAATAAACGCATCCACCCCCGCTTGAGCGGCAGTTTCCAAATAACCTTGGCCACCGCCGGTACACCATGCAACATGTTTGATTAGTCGCCCCTCGGTCACCTCTTGAGCGACAAGTGGAGCAGTAAAACCATTACCCAACACTATTGGCTTACGGTTTAACGCCTGTTCAACGCGAGCGACTAATTCTGTTGCCGATATGCCTTGTGGGAATTCACCGCGCATTAACACCCCTTCAGGTTTAGTGTCTAATGAACATACATTAATGATGCCTAAACGTGCAGCTAGTTGCGCATTGTTGCCTAATGTGGGGTGCACATCTAACGGTAAATGATAGGCATATAGATTAATATCATGAGCAAGTAAGGCTTTAATACGTTGTTGCTTCATATGACAAATAGTTTGGTTTTCACCTTTCCAAAAATAACCGTGATGCACAATGATCGCATCAGCATTGTGTGCAATCGCTTGTTCAATTAATCCAAGAGACGCAGTCACACCAGTGATTACTTTTTGTACATTTTGACGTCCTTGGACTTGCAAGCCATTGGGACAATAATCTGTAATAGAATCACTCCTTAATAGGGTGTTCAGAGATTTTTCAAGATCGAAGTGGTTCATACAGACTGGCCTTAATTTGAGTCAAATAGACTTTAATAAAAAAAAACGATATAAATAATGCTCTATATTAACACTAACTTAGGGTTTCATACACACTATGAGCAAACTAGATAAAGACCAAACCATCGAACAATTCACTCACGCCTACACTGCCGCAAACGGTAAAGCACCAGAAATTGAAGCTAAAGGTGGCTGGTATAGTGTTGATGGTGGAAAAAATATTCGTTTAGCGGCTATTGCCGAAATGACTGCGGAATTATCCGGTGGAACTGCGACGGCTTCTTCAGCACCAGCCACTAAAAAGGCGACTAAGAAACCAACTGCGAAAACGGCAAAACCGTCAAAATCAGCAAGTGGCTTTTCTGTGAAAACTTTTTGGCAAGAAACCGTATTAGCGCCGTTACATAATGCACGTCCACCACGCTAATCTTTTCTAATCATAAATAGACAACCATAAAAAAAGCGAGTTTCGTTGCAGGTAAATATCCGTGCCGAAACTCGCTTTTTTGTTTTAGGGAAAACCATTCCTATGTATGGCGCAATTTAACTAATCGGTGTTTGGCTTTGGTTAAATATGCGATTGTATGTTCTAAACATCGTGTTTTCAGCTGCAAAACCTAACTTTTCCATCACATTTTTCTTTTCAGAATATTTCACGCTAAATATCTCATGTGTTTTATTCAGCTCAAGAATAATATCGTCAGAGGTCGCTAACTCATCTACCAAGCCGAGTTCTTTAGCTTGCAGACCGAACCAATACTCACCCGTTGCGACTTTTGCAATATCTAAACTTGGACGGTTGGTATTCACAAAATCTTTAAACATGACATGAACTTCTTCAAGCTCGGCTTTAAATTTCGCACGACCTTCGTCATTATTTTCACCGAATACCGTTAAAGTGCGTTTGTAGTCACCTGCAGTATGTTGCTCAAAATCGATATCATTTTTCTTTAATAATTTATTAAAGTTAGGCATTTGGGCTATCACACCAATCGAACCAATAATGGCAAAATTAGCACAAATTAAACGATCCGCGACACACGCCATCATGTAACCGCCACTAGCAGCAACCTTATCAACACAGATAGTCAATTTTAACCCTTTGGCTTTGATACGTTGCAATTGCGAAGCAGCGAGTCCATAACCATGTACAACCCCACCACCCGATTCTAAATTAACTAGAACTTCGTCATTATCTTCAGCGGCTAACAAAATAGCAGTAATTTCTTCACGTAAATTAGCTACTTCATGCGCATCTACCGAACCGTGGAAATTGATAACGAATAATCTCGCCTTGTCAGTGCTAATTTTTGCCGGTGAATCTGATAAATTCGGATCTGACCCTATTTTATTTTTGGCAGCTCGTTTTATGGCAGCTTTATCCGCTTTTGCCTTGGCCTTTTCTTCAGCTTTTTTATCTTTCATAAATTGTTTGAGCTGGGCATCACTTAACAGCATTTTTTCTGCATAATCAGTGACATCTTCTAACGCATCAGAAATCGAGCGGATCTCTAATTGACCTTTACCACTTGCTTGTCCTTTTTGTTTCATTGCAATTGCCACAAACGCAATTAACACAGCAACAATAGCCATTACGACCGTGATTGCTTTGGCAAAAAACAATCCATATTCAAATAAAAATTCCAACCACTTATCCTCTTAAAATAATGTTACAAGTTGAGCGCTAGATAATAGCAAAAAAAAGAGCCCTAAGGCTCTTTATTCACGATAAATGTATCATTAATTCATTGCATCAGTTGCCGTTGAAATAGTCATTTCCATTACTTTATTAGCTTCAATATCCACCTCAGTAAACCTAAACGGTCTAAATTGCGGCATTTGTGAATAGAGTAAGGTTTGATCTAGATTTGAGTCATCACCAATAGCATGTGACTGTGAATAACTTAACAACCCTCTGGCTTGTGGCCCATCAGCAGTGAAATTAACCACCATCATCCAGCTACTACCATAAGTGATATGATAGCCTTCGCCATCGGCACTCAAACGCGTATTCGGTAAGGTGCTATATTCATGACGTGGTAACAGTGTTCCATTATTACCAATATCGGTATCAAACACGTTAAAGCCACCTTCTACATTATGCGCCCCACCCCATGGATACTTAACCCCTGACGCTAATCCATCGGCTGTACTGCGTTCCACAAACTGAACTTCGCCAAGGGTCGCATCTAAGGCGATACCAGCAGCTTGAACATTTAGTACTGCTTGTGCAAACTGTCGTAAGGTCACGGCATTCGCAACTAAGGTATTCGGTGTGTTGGCTGGATCTGTTACATCAAAAGCATTTTCCCATTGAATATTGCCACGACTAGCAAAGGCGAATTCACGGAACACATGTGCACCGGTACTGTCTAGGTTCATCTTTCCGTCAAACATGGCTAATGCTGCGCACCCTCCACTAATATCAACTGCTATACCATTTACATCGACGGGGTTTGATTCTTGCGCCTGACAAGCGCTCAACAAATCCGTCAAAATCGTATTCGCCAGATAACTATCATTCCCTAAAAGAGCTTCTTCAACTTCAGTTGCTGAAAACAAACCGTCACTGCCACTCGCACCGGCCAGAAGTTGATGCGCCATACGCGAACGTAGTGATTGCTCATTGCCCACTTGACCAAATAATGGAGATACACCCGTAATTGGCTTCGCTAGGTTCGTTAGCCAAAAACTATCATTCGAGTTTTGTACATAATCTGTCCCTTCATATTTGGGTGCATCTTCATACGCGACAGGCCCAACAAAATCCATTTGTGAAATAAACCCTGGTAACACGGTAAAACCGGCAGCCTGTTTAGTACCTATTAACAGTGGATTAGTGGTTAACGCATTAATTGCCGTATCAGTTAAACCGGGTACGGTTGAATCATCAATATAAAAGACCTCCCCAGTCTTAGAAGCTGCCATTGTATTATTAAAAATCACACCGTCATAATCTTTGAAGGATTGTTTAAACTCATCCATATTCGTTGCTAAGTTCATCGCAAACCAGTGATCAACCACATCAAAATTAGGTAAGTTTGCGTCTTTTATCGCAAATGAATTTGTTGCATCCCATCCAAAGTTACCAGGCACCACAATCATGGGACCATAGTTAGTATAGTAAGATGTTTTTGCCAGACGCATCGACGTTGTAGGTCCTGTCGCCACGTCGATTTCTAATTCATTACTAAATATAGTCCGTTTGTTGCCATCTACCAGATGCGTCAAGCTCTGGGTATCACTGTCATCCATACTTAATTGGTAAACAACAAAATGTTCAGCGGTACTAAAGGTATGAGTCCATGCAACATGTTCATTAAAGCCGATATTAACGGCACCAGGTACCCCCATCAACGAGCCACCCATAACGTTTAAGAAACCAGGGATAGTGGTATGAAACTGCCAAAAACGTAAATTACCCGTATGTGGAAAGTGCGGGTTACCTAATACCATCCCCATCCCATTTTCGGTCATGTCAGAACCCAAACCCCAGCCATTTGACCCCATTTCTTTAGGATTACGCTCAGGCATTGAAAACTGTGGATTTACAGCAAAAGGTAAAGCATTATTGGCTGATCTTGTTTGAGCTCTAGCTTGAGCATTAGCTATGGTATTGGCTTTGCTTAGTGCAACTTTAGGTATGCCAACTGGACGCGGTAAAAAAGATTCACCGGGAGGTGCCGCAGCAAACATCGCAGGCAAAAAATTCGCGGCACCAGGCAATAATGAGACGCCCAATGAATAAGTAAAAATATCCAACGGCTCTAATGGCTGAACCCAAGGTTGATTTGCACAAGCCGGATCAATATTGGCAACACCGGTATCCGCTAAATATTGGTTATAACCTTGCGTGTACCCAGATGCCATTGCCCGAGTATTAGCGGACATACTTGCATAATTATCTTCTGCAATTTGTCGGATCCCAACCGTTAAAAATCCAAAATCATTGATTAAATGTTCTGAATCACCACTTCCAGGTACCATATCTGGGCCGTAATATTTGGCACGTTGAGAGTTATATTTGAGGATTTGATCCGCAAGTATACAGATATTATCTTTAGCAAACGCATAACCCACACCAAATGCCATGCTCTCTACATTATCAGCGATGATGTGTGGTACGCCATATTCTGTCCAACGAATATCGGCACTAAGTTCGCCATCTGGATCAAAAGCAGGTAAAACAGGTGCTGGTGTAACAACGGGTATGACTGGCGCCGATGGTGGTGTAACAACTTGTACAGGATCGGAACCGCACGCGCTTAGTGTTAGGATTGAAAAGGTAGAAAGAGCTAATGTGACATGTTTTGAAATTTGATTATTATGCAAAATGAATACTCCTTTATAAGAGTATTTAACTTACTCGACATTGTTCATATTTACAAATTTTTAACAAAAAAAGACCTGCTATAAACATAACAGGTCTTTACACATTTTTATTTTTTAAAAGCAGGTATTAGTCGTTTATTCAACAACCGTTGTATTGGTAATAGGTAATACTCGACCACCTGATGCAATAAATGCAGCAACCTGAGTTTGCATTTCTAATGTAACTGCAGCACTTGACTCTGGGCTCAATGATGAACCATGCGCACCTTCATTAAACAAGACATAACCAGACATAGGCTCAGTAGACTGTGCTGATGCTGAAACCTGCATCAAACCAGCTTGCTCAACGTAAGCGTCTTGACCTGCTAGAGGTACTGCTGTGCTAACCGGAATAACTTGGTCAGGTAGATTCGTACCGCCATCACCCACAACTGTCATCACATGAGTTGGTGTATTCATACCTAATGTATTCACAAAGCTGATTGGGTCTGCACCGTCTAACGAGGTTTGTGCAGCAAAGGCAAATTGATTAAATGTCGCGTTGACTGTCGCTAACTGTGAATCAGATAGTGCGTTTAAGAATGGTTCAACCAACGCTGAAGTTTGCGCTTCGGTTGCACCAGCAGGATAAGTACCTGCCACTAACGCAGCAAAGTCAGGACTTGCTTGCGATAACAGTAAGCTCTTTATAAGTGGACCAAAACTAGGTGATTCAAGTAAAAATTGTGCAGTACCTGCTCCTGGTGATTCTAGCGACGCTGCTGCAACGCTAAACATACCATCTAATGCACTTAAGTCGCCCCCCATAGATGTATTTGCTACAGCAGCAAAGTTACCGCCTGCAATACCACCTAAAGACACGCCCATCACTGATACGTTACTGGCATCAAGCATAGCGATGCTGCCTGTTGATGTATCAATAACTGCATTTAAGCCTAAACGCAAACCTAACAAATCAGAGACTGATTGAGTTAAATTGGCTTTCGCTGTTGGCAGAGTTTGCAAGTTCATATAATGCGTTGCAGATACAGTGGTCGCATTGATTTCATCAGTGCCGTCCCCATCTAAATCATAGCCACGAGAACCATGTAATGGATGATCAATAGCAACTGTCGCCACACCTGCAAAAGACAATGCAGCAGTGATGGCTAACATGTCTTCTTTTTGACGTGTAATTCCATGATAAAGGATCGCGACAGGCCATCCAGCATCAGGCATAGTCATAGCAGGTTGACCCAGTGCAGCAATAACCATTGGGTCAGGTACAGTAATTTGTACATCTAATGTCATATTACCCGCATTACCACCTTTAGCTTGTGGAATTGGGCTAAAACGAGTGACATTACGATCACGATCTAACGGTGCACCATTCGCATCTTGTAAATCACGTAAACCTACAGCAGCACACGTTGCATCATTGGGACCAGCTGAATAAGTCGCTTGAACAGTAGCTGGTAAACCAGCAAAACCAGCCAAGACAATACCACTATCACATGCAGCAGTCATAAATTCAGTGACGGGTGCAAGTGGATTATCTGCACGAGGTATTGCTAAGAAATGAGGTAAAGAAATAGTAGCGCGTACATGTTTCGCCGCACAAAATGGTCCTGCTGAAGCTAAAACACCACCAGCCACTTCCGCTGCGAAATCATTGACTTGTGGAATAGCATTGCCAAAACCACCCGCAGCTGCTGTAAGTAAGCCGCCACATGTCGTCATGCCACTAAAATCAGCAGCTTGAATTGCTGGTACTAATGCTGCAGCTTCGCTTGGTAATTGTGAAATACCAAACTGCACAGCTCCAGCAATCGCTTCAGCAGAAACTAAACCAAGTGCTTCCATAGCATTAGGTGCATCAGGCGCATCTACGACAGTCATCGCAGGCAATGCCATTCCTGCAGTAGGATCGCCAGCAGCGGCGCGAGCAGCAAATTCACCTACCATGACTTTTTTGATCGTTTCTAAAACAACCGTGGTTGATTGTGTAGTAAAAGACGCAGCGTAAGTGATATTTTCACGAGCTAAACCAACTTGGTTTAGTGACACAACAATACTGTTAATTAAAGTTTGTAAGCCTATTTGTGCTTCCGAACCTAATGGTGAAGTTGCAGGATCTTGATTTACTAAACCCCAAGTTGTTGAACCTTGTACCGAACGACCCGTTGAATCTTTTAAATCATCTGTTAATACTAAGATATAACCTTGGCTAGGCTTAAGCGGCTTTAATGGAACAAAAGCAATGGTATTGTTATCAGCTAATGACACAACATAATCAACACCAAACGTTAACTTGTCACCGACTTTACAACCCGCTGAAGGAACAGGAATAGCTGCACAATCAGGATCAGATTGATTTAGGCCCAATGTTGCTTCGTATAAAGATACGCCAGCAGAAATAGTAGAGGCATCGAGACTGACACCCGATGGGGTTTCAACGTTAATAACGAAAGGTTGTGATACAGACCACCCATCTAATACATTCAATGCATTTTGGGGATCCGTAAAATCAGTTGCATCAGCCACTGGGATATTAAGTGTGTAATCGAAAAAGCCATCGTCGCCTGGTAACATTAACAAATCGTTCGGGATGTTAAGGTTACCCGCACCTGGATCAAATACAATTCGTGATAACGGTTGTTGCTGGGGTGTTTCGGCTTGAAGATCGCTCATAGTTTCGCCACCACAACCAACAAGGGCTAGTGCCGAAGCAACGCTGGTGCTGATTAACAATTTTTTCATTGTATCTCCCAAAGATTTATATATTTGTTGTTATTTTTTATTGTAACGACACGGTAATACCACATCGATGAAATTAGACTGTTGCGAATATATACGCTAACTAAGTGCTTAGACCAGTTAAACATATCACAAGTCTATTGCCTTTGATGTCAATTTGCAAAACTTTGTTAATGTTTTGTAACTTATTTCAGTAAAAAACCCATATTAACTAATAAAATTAAGAAGTTATGGTTCTTTCTCCATCTCTTCCATGCCATCTTTGCTTAACAATTATGCGATGGAGTTATTTTTAGGTACAATACCAACTATTATTTTATGTTAATGTTTTCATCGTTATAAGGTTTTCATTGTGCAAGCACACTTATTTTCTCCATCCCAAACGGAACTCCAAAATAAAGTCATTTTAGTCACTGGCGCTGGCGACGGAATTGGTCGTCAAGCTGCATTGTCTTTTGCCAAACACGGTGCAGAAGTCATTTTGTTAGGTAAGACGGTTAAAAAACTAGAAGCAGTCTATGATGAAATCGTAGCAGCTGGATATATTGAACCAGGTATCATCCCACTCGATATGCAAGGCGCGACCGAAAAGCATTATGTCGATATGGGGGCGATGTTGATTGATCAATATGGCCGTCTTGATGGGATCTTACACAACGCCAGTATCTTAGGCCACTTGTGCCCTTTTAATCAGATAACTAGCACTGAATTTAATGAGGTCATGCAAGTCAATGTGACAGCTCAATTTTTAATGACCCAAGGGGTACTACCAGCATTACAAAAATCCGAACATGGCAGTATCCTTTTTACTACCTCATCAGTAGGTCGTGAAGGTCGTGCGTTCTGGGGAACGTATTCAATCTCAAAATTTGCAACCGAAGGGATGACGCAAGTCATGGCTAGCGAATACGCCAATAGTCATATACGTGTTAATTGTATAAACCCTGGTGCGACTCGCACGACTATGCGTGGCAAAGCATTTCCAGCAGAAGATCCACAACAACTCAAAACCCCACTAGATATTATGCCTAGTTACATTTATCTAATGAGTGACCAAGCTGTAAAGGTGAATGGTCAGTCTATTGATTGTCAGCCTAAATAGCTAAGTATGTTCACTATACGAATGAATTAAAAAAGCCCTATCTAAATAGGGCTTTTTTGATTGTTCGTTCGGTCCTAACCTTTGTGCTTATTCAGACCAAGTATCACGTAATCCAACGGTGCGGTTAAACGTCAAATTATGTGCTTCGCTATCTCTGCAAAAATAACCAGTGCGTTCAAACTGTACACCTTTGCCGACTTCAAGATTGGCTAAGTTAGGCTCAACAAACCCCTGTTTGATGATTAAGCTATTTGGGTTTAGTACTTGCAGATAATCTTCTTCGGCTGCAGGGTTTGGCACATTAAATAACCGGTCATACAAACGGATCTCAGCAGGTACACTGTGTGTTGCACTGACCCAATGAATAACGCCCTTAGCTTTACGTCCATCAGCAGGATCTTTACCTAAGGTATCAGGATCATAAGTACAGTAAACGGTGGTGACATTGCCATCAGCATCTTGGTCAAAACGATTCGCTTTAATGAAATATGCGTTGCGTAAACGGACTTCTTTATCAATCACAAGACGCTTAAACTTCTTATTCGCCGCTTCACGGAAATCTTCAGCTTCAATATACAGTTCACGCGTAAACGGAACTTCACGTGTCCCCATGCTCTCATCATTCGGATGATTAGGCGCATTCAATATTTCGACTTGCTCTTCAGGGTAGTTCTCAATAACGACTTTAATCGGATCTAATACCGCCATCGCACGCGGTGCATTGACGTTTAAATCGTCACGAATAGCTGATTCAAGCATACTCATTTCGACCAAGTTATCCATTTTAGTGACACCAATGCGGGCACAAAATTCACGAATTGAACCTGCGGTATAACCACGACGACGAAGACCGGCTATCGTTGGCATGCGTGGATCATTCCAACCACTAACATGATTGCCAGTGACTAAATCAATTAACTTACGTTTAGACAACACTGTATATTCAAGGTTTAAACGAGAAAACTCATATTGATGAGGCGTAACCTCAATCGTAATGTTGGCTAACACCCAATCGTATAAACGACGGTTGTCTTGAAATTCTAAGGTGCACAAAGAATGTGTGATATTTTCAATTGCGTCCGATATACAATGTGTAAAGTCATACATAGGGTAGATACACCAAGCATCACCCGTTTGGTGATGATGTGCAAAACGCACACGGTATAAAACCGGATCACGCATACACATAAAACTTGACGTCATATCAATTTTGGCGCGTAAACAACATTCGCCTTCTTTGTACTCCCCTGCTCGCATTTTTGCAAACAACGCTAAGTTTTCTGCCACAGACGTATCACGATATGGGCTATTAGTACCGGGCTGAGTTAACGTTCCACGTAAACTGCGCATGGTTTCTTGATCCGAAAAATCGACATACGCTAATCCTTTTTCGATTAACTCAACGGCGAAGCCATGTAATTGTTCAAAATAATTAGACGAATACCGGACCTCACCATCCCAATTAAAACCTAACCAAGAGACGTCATCCATGATCGCATTGACATAATCGATATCTTCTTTTTCAGGATTAGTATCATCAAAACGTAAATTACAGGTACCGTTGTAATCTTGAGCTATACCAAAATTCAAGCAAATCGATTTCGCGTGACCAATATGTAAGTATCCATTTGGCTCTGGTGGAAAACGAGTTTGAATGGTTTGATGCGCACCCTGCTGCAAATCTTTATCGATGATTTGTCTAATAAAATTACTTGGGCGTGCAGCTAATTCTTCACTCATACAACCGTTCCTCTAAAAATTGATATAGATATAAATAGGTAAACATCAAAAACAGCCGAAGTATACCATTGTCATAGCGTTGCAATACAATTTTATCCATCCTTTGCATAAAAATTTCATTTTATGCAATTCAATGATATAACTGAGTACATAATAAGAACCCGAATAACACCTATTGAGGATGCGTTATGAAAGCAAAGTCCACTTCTTTTGATATTGCTCATTTGGCTGGAGTATCACAATCCACGGTATCTAGAGCATTATCTAACTCAACTTTAGTCAATGAAGAAACGCGTCTTCGGGTGCAACAAATAGCCAAAGAATTGAATTATAAAGTTGATAAAAATGCGAGTAATTTGCGTAAACAACGCTCATCTACCATTGCCTTATTATTGTTCGAAGATCCGTCATCTGACGATTCTCAAATCAATCCTTTTTTCATCTCAATGTTAGGTAGTATCACCAAAGCCTGTTCTGCTGCTGACTATGATTTATTAGTCTCGTTTCAAAATTTACAAGATGATTGGCATGCTGAATTTGAAGACAGTCACAAAGCCGATGGTTTGATTTTACTTGGTTACGGCGACTACCTGGATTACAAACAAAAAATTGAACAACTAGAGCAACAAGAAACTCACTTTGTGCGTTGGGGAGCCCATGATCCTAACCATCCGGGTATTTCTATTGGCAGTAATAACTACCAAGGTGGTTTTATGGTCACAGAGCATTTAATTGAACAAGGGCGCAAACGTTTTGCTTTTGTCGGTCAAGCAGGTTCCGAAGCACCCGAATTTATGGCGCGATTTAATGGTCATATGGATGCCTTATCAAAACATCATTTATCTGACCAATTTATGGGTCAGTTTGATGCTATATTTACTGAAGAAGCCGGTCATGATGCAGCAAGTATGTTGTTTGATGAGCAAATTATGCCTGATGCAATTGTGTGTGCAAGTGACTTAATCGCTACCGGTGTGCTGCGTGCTATGCGTGACAAGCAATTACATTGTCCGAATGACATCGCGGTAGTTGGCTATGACGATATTCCTGTTAGTGCATTTACTACTCCGGCGTTAACGACAGTTAAACAAAACACCAAATTAGCTGGTGAATTGTTAGTGGCAAACTTACTTAAACTAATCAATGGCGAACATGTTTCTGACCAACTAATGTCAGCTGAATTAGTGGTCAGAAAAAGCTCTTAACGTTGCATACTTTTTGCCGAATAATAACCGTTATTTGTACACCATTGCATGTTGTGCTGCTTGTAATAAATCAGGCTGCGTGACATTTTCATTCAATACCCACACTTGCACACCATGTGGCTCTACTTGAGTTCTTATCTCATCGCTAACAGTTAATGTTGCGCCTGACAATTGCTCTTCCCACGTACCGGCTTGTACCATCTGATTAATCACAAAAGGTTGATTTATATTGCTTTTATTTAGTAATACAAGTGCAATTTGTTGGGTATCAGCCGTTTGCAGTACGCGATAAAAACTTGCTTTATCTCCTTTAAGCTCATGTGGAATTTGTAATCCTTGTTGTAAAGCGGGTAATTGCTTACGTATGTTAGCAATCTCAATTAAGCCCTCACGAATAGGATGATTAGCCTGTTGGGTTAACGTCTCTTGACCAATAAAATTACGATTTCCGGCATGTTCCGCTGTACCACGCATAAACCCAAACTCTGAACCTTGATAAATAACCGGGATCCCACGAGTGGTAAATAACCAATTATGTGCATCGATAAAGCCTTCATCGGACGCATTCATGCGGCGCATATCATGGTTATCATAAAAAGTCGTTAGGTCATACACGTTATGATATGGACCATGGGTTAAATGTAAATAATCATTGAGTTGTGCAAAATCACTGTCAGGATCTTCAAATACTTGAGTAATCGCTTGTTGCCCAGGAAAGTCTAACACACTGATCTGACCATTTTTAGGTAACGTATGCTGCGCAATAAAATTTGCGTTGTAATCATAGCTTTCTGCAAACATAAAAAAGTCAGGATGTTGCTCTCTAATACGATCAGCCATGATTTTCCAAAAACGGTGTGGAACATGTTTAATTGTGTCAATTCTAAACGCACTGGCTCCTTGCTCAATCCAATACAAATAACTGTTAATGAGATAATCTTGTACAGCGATGTTAGTATCATCTAGATTTGATAACTGCATAATATCGGGATATTGATGAAAAAAATCATGTAATGGGTTATCACTCGATAACGCCTCGGTTGGCAGGTTTTGATGATCAGCAACTAATTGCCCATCTGCGTCATATAACTCGCCAAAACCCGGCTGGTCAATGGGCATAGTAAACGATGGCGAACCGTGGTTTGCCACAATATCCAGCACCGCTTTAACATCATGTTGCGCCAATGCTTGCGTGAAGTCACGGTAAGTTAATCCAGGTGAAATCAAATGTTCATCTTCTTTGTAAAAATTGGTCGCCCAATAGCCATGATAACCAGTTTTACCGCCATCTTTAAACGACCCACCATAGGTAATTTCTTCGCCACCAGCGAACGCTTGATCCGGGTTATCCAATACAGGCGTAAGCCAAATAGCACTAAAGCCCATATCGGTAATGTACTGTACATTATCCAATACCCCTTTAAAATCTCCGCCCATATAACCGACATTGGCTGTAGCCCCATTGTCGCCAACTAGCGCTAGATTAAACGTTGGATAATCACCGCCTTGGTTGACTTGGTTATTAGTGGGATCACCATCCACAAAGCGATCAGTCACGACAAAATACATTGCCTCTTTAGCAAAAGCTTCTTTGGTACCATATAATTCAGGAAAGGCAGTTTGAACGCTAGTTATGGTGTTAGTTTTGGCGCTAGTTATGGTGTTAGTGCTAACAGGTGAAGACGTCGCATCACAACCCATCATGCCAAGCATTGCTGCGCTGAGACAAGCAAGACGAATACGTTGTGTTAATAATGAAACTTGCATATAAAAACGTTCCTTAAATTATGAATTTTTGTCGTTAACAAATAAAACGGCGATAGCGCCACAGAGCATGGATATGCCAGCAACAACAATAATGTACGATGCATTATTATCAAATACGCTGGATAAAATCCACCCTGAAAGTAAACCCGATACGATTTGTGGCACAGCGATCGTAAAGTTAAAGATCCCCATATACACGCCGGTTTTATCCGCAGGCAGTGCCCCAGCTAACATCGCATAAGGCATCGCTAAAATTGCTGCCCACGCAATGCCCACACCAATCATAGGCAATAACAAATTCACTGCACCTGCGGGTACGGTGACTTCGGTGATCAATAAATCAACATGTGTTGGGGTCAGATCCGTAAACAGCATAAACGACATATAAGACAACCCGCCCAAGACTAACGCGCCAGCATATATCGTTTTACGACCAAATGTATCAGCAAGACGGGCTAAAAAGACCGAGAACACTGCAGCAAATACACTGTATGCAGCAAACAAGATCCCCACCCAGTCCCCTGCCGCGCCTTTAGCATCAATGATATGTTGTGGAACTTGACCAATAGCATTGAGATAATCCGGATCAAACCATTTCACCTCTACCGCCCAAATATGTTGGGTAATTGCCGGCATGGTATAAACCCACATAATAAACAACGCAAACCATGAGAAAAACTGCACTACCGCAAGTTGGCGCATAATCGTAGGCATGGTTTTAACTAAACTAAAAAATTCAGCCAATTTTTGTCCAATTGGTTTGCTTTTATCTTTAGTTTGGGCTGCACTGACTTTTTCAGCATCCATGCCTTTGTAGGCATAATAATCTTTGGGTGCATATTCTTTGGTACGAAGTACTGTCCATAACACCGTACCGAGTAATACGGTTGCGCCAATATAAAATGCCCAGACCACTGATTGGGCAACTTCGCCTTTTGACGCGGTATTATCTAAGCCAATAATGTTCGTTAATAAAAACGGTAATATTGAACCGACTACCGCACCAATATTGATTAATAACGATTGAATCGAATAACCGACATTGCGTTGCGAGGCAGGTACCATATCCGACACCAAGGCACGAAACGGCTGGAAACACACATTAAATGACGCATCCATCAACGCTAACATTAATGCACCAAACAACATAGGTGCCATGAACGCAACAAACAAGGGCGCATTTGGCATCAATAACATCCCAATCGCCGCAGCAATCGCTCCCGCTAAAATAAAGGGTTTACGTCGCCCTAACCCATTCCATGTGCGGTCTGAGGCTGCACCAACTAATGGCTGTACCAATAAACCCATAATGGGTGCGACCAACCAAAATAAAGACAACGAATGTAAGTCAGCGCCCAAATCAGATAAGATCCGGCTTACATTGGCATTTTGCAAGGCAAAGCCAAACTGGACGCCTAAAAAACCGAAACTCACGTTCCAAACTTGCCAAAATTTCAACTCTGGCTGGGGCTGATGTGTTGTACTCATTTTGTCCTCATTTATTCTTAATTTTATTTGTTAGTATTTGATGTTGGTGCTGATGGTTGCAATTCAAAAATGCTGACACTATTAGCATCAAGCGTTAATGATTGGTCTAATCGAAAAGAGGCGTTGCTCTCAATATCCACCAATGTTGCACTGCTATTTTCAAGCGGTAACATCTGTGAAAAACGCGTTAATGACAAGTCAATGTTGTTCGAGTTCTTATTCAGCACCACCATTATTGTTTGCTTCTTCGCATGGGTATCTATATGCCTAAAATACACATAGATGCCATCTCGGGGCGCATATTGAGTAAGTTTTCCTTCGGTAATTGCCGGAGTTTGTTTGCGCCAATTTAATAACTTACGCAAGGTTTGTTGGATCCGTTGTTGCTGACTATCAAGCCCTTTTCCAGTAAATGCGTTAACACGATCACCTTGCCAACCACCAGGAAAATCAGCACGTAAGAGACCATGATCGCCGCCACCGTTATCGGTCATGCCAAACTCGGTGCCATAGAAAATTTGTGGGATCCCGCGAGTGGTTAGCAAAAACTTCATCGCCATCATAAATTTAGTCTCATCATTATTTAACTGTGGCATGATGCGATTCATATCATGATTGTCAGCAAAAACGACAAGATTATAGGGATCACCATATAAAAAATCACTGGCTAACGAGTCATATATTTTACGTAAACCAGTTGCCCATGTATCTTCATCGACTAATGCCTGACCTAAAGCAACTTGTAAGGGAAAATCCATAACACTTGGTAATGCGGATTGATAATCATCGTATCGCAGCGAACCCGCCTGCCAATATGCCGTAATTGCTGGATTAACTGACCACTCTTCTCCAACAATATTAAGATTAGGATACTCAGCCATGACGGCTTGAGTCCAAGCCGATAAAAAGGCCTTATCTGAGTAAGAGTATGTATCGACTCTTAACCCTGACAATCCTGCGTACTCAACCCACCAAATCGCATATTGCGTTAAATAGGTCGCCATGTGAGGGTTTTGTTGATTCATATCCGGCATCGTATCGACAAACCAGCCTCGAGCAAAATCATCAATATCCGATTGCACGCCATGTGGATCATGTAAGGCTTCACGAGTATGGGTAGTGGGGACAAACTCGGTTCCATGATTGATCCAATCAACCGCAGGCATGTTGCTCATCCAGGGATGATTAGATCCCATGTGATTAAGTATGACATCTTTAATAACGCCAATACCTTGTTCACGTGCTTCGCTAACAAACGCTTTATACAAAGAATTAGAACCAAAACGTGGGTCAATTTGAAAAAAATCCGTCGTCGAGTATCCGTGATAAGAATATCTTTCCATATCGTTTTCTAACAAAGGCATAGTCCAAATTTGCGTAAATCCCATATCAGCAATATATTCAAGATGGTCAATCATGCCTTGAATATCACCACCATGACGGCCCCCTTTATCATCACGATTGACTGTCTCGAGCATTGAATCAACACTATCATTACTCGGATCACCATTGGCAAAACGGTCAGGTGCAATCAAATAGATGACATCTTTCGCATTAAACCCTACTCTTTTTGCAGATCCTTCGGCTCTAGCTAATAACTCATAGGTTACTTGAACCTTGTGACTATTTGGATGTGTTAACGAAAAGGTTAATGTTTGAGCAGGTGCTGCTTGACTAATCGCTAGGTTAATCAATAAATATTGGGAGGATTCAGGCACAGTGACCGATTCGATTTTGACCTGTTTACCTGACAATTTAATGTCATATTCAGTGATTGGAAATGCTAAATTATCGGCATTGAGTAACAACTCAATTTGTTTGTTATGCATCCCTACCCACCAATTGGGCGGGTCAATATGCACTATAGAATCCTCGGGTTGGGCAGTCGCAACATTTATTGAGCTCACTAATAAAGACAGCGATAGACACCTGAGTGCGGTAGCCTTTATTAAGGATATTTCGTGATTCAATGGAAACATAAATGGGCGCCTGTTGAGACATTACGATAATTAGCTCAACAATGTAAACTATAAGAGGGTATTCCGACAAATTCATGCATACGTATTCAGGTTATTTAGCAAGGTAACTCGGTATAATGTTTTATCCATATTTAGGTACAGAGACAATGAACAATCAAATTATCACCGTCGTCGGCGGCGGAAGCGCAGGTTGGATGACGGCTAATTTATTGCATAATCAGCTGCACCAGCACGGTTTTACGATTAGAGTGATTGAATCACCAAGTATTGGGATTATTGGTGTTGGCGAAGGGTCAACCCCGCAACTAAAAGTGTTTTTTGATATGTTAGGGATTGCAGAACAAACATGGATGCCAAGATGTGATGCAACCTTTAAACATGGCATACGTTTCAACGGATGGACTGATTTGGTTCATCCACAATATGATCATTACTTCCATCCGTTTCCGTCTAACCAAGATCACAACAGCGGGCGCTATTTTCTACAACAAGTACATACGATGTTGGCTGGATACCCTGCGATGCCTCATCCTGATCTCTATTTTTTAACCGCGACCTTAGCTCAACAAAATAAAACACCAGCACATGAACACCCAGAATTACAGACGAATTATGGCTACCATTTTGATTCAGCGAAACTCGGTCAATTTCTCAAAACTCATGGGACTCAACAAGGTATACAGGTCATTACTACAACGATTGATAGTATTCAACATCAAGCAAACACCATTGTGTCTGTTACCGATGAACAAGGGCAAATATTTAACAGTGATTGGTTTTTTGATTGTACCGGTTTTGGTGGTAAATTAATTCAAGAAGCCTTGGGAACTGACTTTATTCATTACACAGATAATTTATTTAATGACCGCGCAGTCGCTATCCCTACGAGGCGTGAGGAACAAGAACTGCCACAAACAACGGCGACAGCACTGCCCTGTGGATGGGCATGGCGTATTCCATTAACCTCTCGTATTGGTAATGGCTATGTGTATAGCAGTCAATATTGCACTGCAGATGAAGCTGAGCATGTATTACGACAACATTTAAATATTGACGATAAGATCCCCGCGCGGCACCTCTCAATGAAAGTAGGACGTTTGGCACAGCACTGGGTTGGGAATACAATTGCCGTTGGTTTAGCGCAGGGTTTTATAGAACCTCTTGAAGCAACAGCGTTACACCTAGTTCAAGAAACAGTGACCCAATTTATTGGTGCATTTACTGCAGGTAGATTCACCACCATCTATCAAGAACAGTTTAACGACAATATTAATGCGCGGTTTGAAGGGATACGCGATTACATAGTGGCGCATTATGCGTGCAATCAATTAACCCATGCGCGAATGTCACAGAAATACGCAAGCAGCAATTCTAGGTTTCATTTTGATGGCAAAGCAGTCACTATTGATACGCCTAGGTATTGGGAAGATTGTCGTGAGAAGGTGGTTACATCTGAAAATTTACAAGCCGTTTTGGCTTGTTGGGAGCGTGGTGGAGACTTACATCAACTGCTGGTGGATAGAAAAATGCAGACGTATTATCCCACATTGAGTTGGTATACCTTACTTGCTGGTTATCGCCGGTTTACGCACCAACAATACCAAGATAATCTTCAAACCCAGCAGATCCAAGCCAAGTTAGTTGAATTAACCCAGCACTTTACTTGCTAATGGTAAAGTAATGATAAAGGTGGTACCGACACCTTCTGTTGATTCAACTTCTATGGTGCCTTTATGTGACTCAATGATGGAGTAAGAAATAGATAAACCTAAACCGGTGCCTTCACCCACAGGTTTGGTGGTATAAAAAGGGTCAAATAATTGCTTTTGTGTGGTAGAAGACATTCCACTACCGGTATCACTCACCAAAATCTGACAACTTTTGCTTCCTAACACATATTCAATCTTGATAGAGCCGCCATCAGGCATTGCCTGAGCCGCATTCACGAATATGTTAACAAACACTTGCTGCAGCTGACCTAGCTTACCAAAGATGTAAATGTCTTGTTCATTGAGAATATGTTGGACGTCATGTTTATATTTTACTTCATTTTTCACGACGTTTAGTGCTGCTGAAACGATTTGCCCAATAGGCAAAGCAGAAAAATCGGTTTCACCTTGATGTGAAAACGTTTTTAATCCATTCACAATTTCAGAAATACGATCGACCCCTTCAATATTTGACGTAACAATATCATCCGTATCTTCAATGATATATTCCATATCGTATTCTTTAACTAACCCCATATAGCGCTCATCATTAATGAGTTTTTGTTCAGCTATAACCGCTTTAGTCGCAGCCATAAACGCACTTATATCTTGTACGTGACTGGATAGAACTTCTAAATTAGAACGAATATAGCCCACAGGGTTATTAATTTCATGCGCAATACCCGCGGCAAGTTGGCCAAGTGAGGCCATCTTCTCTGATTGCATTAACTGAGACTTAGCACTGGATAACTGTTGGGTAATAATATTGAGATTATCTTTGGTTTCGGATATGACAGTACCGTTTTTACGCGCGATTAAAAACGTTCGCACTTGACGTTGAATAATCGTCAATGCGTCGAGTGTTTCTGATGAATTAGGTTCTTGTTTAAGTAAAAACGCGGATAATAAAACGCTACCTTCATCGATAGGCTTGCTACAATACATCATTTTTAACGTATGCGGATAAATTGCACTGTGATTCACATCAATGATATTCCACTCTTTAGACGCCGGCTGCCGTGCTAACTGCGCGTTAATTTGTTGAATAAATACTGTATTGTTAGTCCATTGTTTATTGCGGTCACAGATAGGTGTGTAAATATCAAAAGTGGAATTACTCTTGATTTGCACAGCACTGATCCCCCAGACCGCATGTAAAAAAGTACAAGTCAGTTCGGTTACGTTAGTAAGGAGGTTTTCGTTATTACCACTTAGCGATAAACTACCACTGGTACTGAGTAAAAATTGCAACTCATCACGTTTTTGTTCGCTTTCTAATAACGCGTCTTTGAGCATTTGATTCGACGCGTAAATTTCTCGTGATTTTTCTGCGAGTAATTGTTCCGCCATTTGGCGTGATTTTTTCTCACGTGAAATCCTGCGCTCTAATAGCGCAATCTTGTCATTCACATTAGAAGACGTCGAGTCACTCAAATGACCAATCCTATTTCATAAGTAAATACAGCAATCATAATGCCTTTTATCGGCAATCACTTGCAAGAGTTAAATGATAATTAACCTACTTGAATCGCGACGGCGACAGCTTCTCCACCGCCAATACATAAACACGCAATTCCTTTACTTTTCCCCTGTAAGCGTAAAGCATGAATTAAAGTGACCAAGATGCGTGCTCCCGATGCCCCTATTGGGTGACCTAACGCACACGCACCACCATGTATATTGACTTTGTCGACTGGAATTTTAAGCTCGTTTACACATGCCATCGTCACCATAGCGAAGGCCTCATTGATTTCAAACAAGTCTACGTCGGCGATTTGCCATTGCGTTTTTTCAAGTAACGCCTCAATTGCATAGATAGGTGCGATCGTAAATACTTCAGGAGTCAACGCGACACTGGCATGTGCCACGACTTCAGCCAATGGCGTTATGGCTAAAGCATCAGCTTTAGATTGTGTCATGAGCAAAACAGCTGCCGCACCATCGGATATGGAACTGGAGTTTGCAGCAGTAATAGTGCCATCAACACTAAACGCAGGGTTTAAATGTGGGATTTTGTTAGGTTTAGCGTTAAGCGGTGATTCATCGATACTCACCCGCTCCTCACCTTGTTTACTGGATATAATTACCGATGTAATCTCTTCTTTAAACGCACCAGAAGCGATGGCTGCTTGCGCTTTGGCTAATGACGCTAATGCAAACTCATCCATGCCCAAACGAGTCATCCCCAGCTCATCTGCTTTTGTTTGGGCAAAACATCCCATTGCTTTGCCGTCATAGGCGTTTTCTAAACCATCAACGAACATATGGTCGAGGACTTTTCCATGCCCCATGCGTAACCCTTGGCGTCCTTTAGGCAATATATAGGGCGCTTGGCTCATTGATTCCATCCCACCAGCAATAATGATTTGCGCACTGTTAGCATGGAGCAAGTCTGTCCCGAGCATGACGGCTTTTAATCCTGAACCACAGACCTTATTAATCGTCAGGGCTCCAACACTGACGGGCAACCCGGCATATAATGTAGCTTGTCGAGCTGGTGCTTGCCCCATTCCCGCAGGGAGAACACATCCCATGATAACTTCATCAATCATGTCAGATGTTAGTACAGCAGCGTGTTTCTGTACCAGTGCTTTGATGACACTCGCCCCTAGCTGCGGCGCACTGACATTGGAAAACTGCCCCATAAATGAGCCAATAGACGTGCGCTGGGCAGCCACAATAACCACTTTATCTTGCATCATAGCCAAAATCCTTGTGCGAATAATATTTGTTATAACTTACGTAATTTTACTTTACGTCAACGTCAACCTAATGTAAATTGAAAAGATAACAAATGTTAATAAAGTGTAACCATGATGAGCACCGTAGATGACACCATCTCAATCGGCGAATTAGCCAAAGAATTTGATATTACCGCGCGAGCGATTAGATTTTATGAAGAGCAGGGCCTCCTCCATCCAATAAGGAACGGGCAACAACGCATTTATTACGCCAAAGATCGAATTAGATTAACGTTGATATTACGTGGTAAACGATTAGGGTTTTCATTAGCCGAAATCAAAAATGTATTTGCACTATATGACATCAACCCTAACTCAACAGCACAGTTGGAAAAGATGCTTATATTAACTGAACAAAAACGCGCGATATTAGAACAACAACTCACCGACATACACACTGTATTAAGTGAACTTAATGACGTCGAGATGCGATGTCGCGAAGAATTACAAGGCTTAAGTCAGTCCGTTATTGGAGAATAATATGAATACGTCCTACCCGACCCTCAATTTTGGTTTAGGTGAAGATATAGATATGTTGCGTGACAGTGTATATCAATTTGCTCAAGGTGAAATCGCTCCATTAGCCGCACAAGCGGATGCCGATAATCAATTTCCCAATCACTTATGGCGTAAAATGGGCGATCTCGGATTATTAGGGATCACCGTGAGTGAAGAATTTGGAGGTGTCGATATGGGCTATCTAGCGCACACTGTCGCAATGGAAGAAATATCACGTGCCTCTGGTGGTATCGGCTTGAGTTACGGTGCTCATTCTAATTTATGCGTAAACCAAATATTTAAAAATGGCACACCAGCTCAACGTCAAGCCTATTTACCTAAATTAGTGTCTGGTGAGCATATCGGTGCGTTGGCAATGAGTGAGCCTAACGCCGGTTCTGATGTGGTTAGTATGAAGTTGCGTGCAGAAAAAAAAGGTGATCAGTATGTCTTAAATGGCAATAAAATGTGGATCACGAATGGCCCTGATGCGCATGTGTTTGTGATCTACGCCAAAACCGATATTACTGCAGGTTCAAAAGGCATCACTGCTTTTATTGTTGAAAAAGGCTCACCTGGTTTTAGTCAAGCACAAAAGCTCGATAAGCTTGGTATGCGCAGTTCAAACACCTGCGAACTGGTATTTGAAGATTGTGTGATCCCTGCTTGTAATATTTTAGGTGACGTTGGTGGTGGCGTAAAAATATTGATGTCAGGACTAGATTATGAACGTCTCGTGTTATCTGGTGGCCCATTAGGACTCATGCAAGCGAGCATGGATATGGTGGTGCCATATATTCACGACCGCCAGCAATTTGGCCAGTCAATTGGTCAGTTTCAACTTGTTCAAGGCAAAGTCGCAGATATGTATACTCAAATGAATGCTGCGCGTGCGTATGTGTATACTGTTGCCAAATCATGTGATCGAGGTGAAACCACACGCAAAGATGCAGCAGGCGCCATTTTGTACGCTGCAGAATTAGCGACTAAACTTGCGCTAGATGCGATTCAATTGTTAGGCGGCAACGGCTATATTAACGAATACCCGACAGGTCGAATTTTACGCGATGCTAAGTTATATGAAATAGGTGCAGGCACCTCAGAAATAAGACGAATGTTAATTGGACGTGAACTATTTCAGGAATCTAAGTAACTATGAGTCACACATCTTTTACGTCAGCAATCCAAAGTAACTCGGCACAATTTGCAGAAAATGCCGCACATATGCAACAACAAGTCGATGATTTGCGAGCGACGGTTGCTACACAAGCATTAGGGGGTACCGAATATGCTCGAGCAAAACATACCGCTAGAGGTAAATTATTAGTTAGAGATCGGATTGATGCTTTATTGGATCAAGGCTCCGCGTTTTTAGAAATAGGTCAACTCGCAGCGCTTCATGTATATGATGAAGACGTTCCTTGCGCTGGCGTGGTTGCTGGAATTGGGTGGGTCAGTGGCACCTTATGTATGATTGTAGCAAATGACGCTACCGTTAAAGGCGGAACTTATTATCCTTTGACCGTGAAAAAACACCTACGCGCACAAACTATTGCTGCTGAAAACCATTTACCCTGTTTATATTTGGTGGACTCTGGCGGTGCAAACTTACCTCGCCAAGATGACGTATTTCCCGATAAAGAACATTTTGGGCGCATATTCTTTAATCAAGCCAACATGTCAGCACAAAACATTCCACAAATAGCTATCGTTATGGGGTCGTGTACAGCCGGTGGTGCTTATGTACCGGCGATGGCGGATGAATCGATTATAGTCAAAGAACAAGGAACGATATTTCTCGGTGGCCCTCCATTGGTCAAAGCAGCTACGGGGGAAATTGTTAGCGCAGAAGCATTAGGTGGTGGTGATGTCCATTGTCGTACTTCTGGAGTTGTTGATCATTTAGCTAACAATGATCAGCATGCATTAACTATTGCCCGAGATGTGGTGTGTCAACTTAATCGCCCTAAAGCAACTTATATAGACCGAACAGCCAGTATTTCACCACGTTATGACAGCCGTGAGATTTATGGCATTATTCCCAAAGATGCGCGGCAAACCTACGATGTACGTGAAATTATTGCGCGAATCGTCGATGACTCCGCATTTCAAGAATTCAAAGCTTTGTATGGTACTACCCTTATTACCGGATTTGCCCGTATTGATGGGTTTATGGTAGGTATTGTCGCTAATAATGGAATTTTATTTTCAGAATCTGCCCAAAAAGGCGCACACTTTATTGAATTATGTGCACAACGAAAAATCCCATTAGTCTTTTTACAAAACATCACTGGATTTATGGTCGGTAAACAATATGAAGCCGGTGGTATCGCCAAACATGGCGCTAAAATGGTGACCGCTGTCGCTTGCGCTAAGGTACCTAAGCTAACGGTCTTGATCGGTGGTTCGTTTGGTGCCGGTAATTATGGTATGTGTGGGCGAGCTTATGATCCGCGTTTTTTGTTTATGTGGCCCAATGCCCGTATTTCCGTTATGGGTGGTGAACAAGCTGCGGGTGTATTAGCACAAGTCAAGGCAGATCAATTAGAGCAAGCCCAACAGCCGCCATGGAGCCCTGCCGAACAACAAGCTTTTAAGCACCCTATTATTGACGATTATGAACATCAAGGTCATCCCTACTATGCCTCAGCGCGGTTGTGGGATGATGGAGTAATAGACCCAGCGGATACACGGATTGTATTATCCATGAGCTTACATATCGCTTTAAATGCACCGATTGCTGATACGCAATTTGGTGTATTTCGGATGTAGATTACACGAATCACAATTTAGAGATAACACACATGACAGATTTAATAACATACCAAAAAGACGCACAAGGCGTGATAACGATTACGCTCAATCGCCCAGATAAGCATAATGCGTTTAATGAAGAAATGATTGCGGAACTGATGGATGCTTTTGTCATGGCACACCGCGATAAAACAGCTAGAGTTGTGGTTTTAACCGCATCAGGTACGTCATTTTGTGCTGGAGCAGATCTTAAATGGATGAAAAAAATGGTCGACTATGACTATGAAACTAACCATAAAGATGCAATGCAACTGGCATTGATGCTAAACCAACTTTATACCCTAAACAAACCCACCATAGCCCGAATCAATGGCGCAGCCTTTGGTGGTGCCGTTGGGTTAATCTCCTGTTGTGATGTCGCTGTAGGTACCAAACTAAGTAAGTTTTGTTTGAGTGAAGTTTTACTGGGGTTAGCACCCGCGACCATAGCTCCGTATGTCATTAAAGCGATCGGTGCGCGCAATGCTAAACGCTATATGCTCTCGGCAGAAGTTTTTTCAGCCAGACGTGCACGCCGCATTGGTTTGTTAACTGAAGTAGTCAGCGAAGAAGATCTAGATCAGACCGTTACTATGTTTATTCAAAAATTTAGTGCAGCCAGTCCACAGGCTTTAGCGATGACAAAACAATTAGTTGATATGTGCGATGGTCAAAATATCGACGCGACATTAATGCAAAAAACGGCTGCAACTATCGCAACTATCAGAGTTTCAGAAGAAGGCCAAGAAGGACTTAATGCGTTTTTTACCAAGCGAAAGGCCAACTGGCAACAGGACTAAACCAATGATTACACGTTTATTAATTGCTAACCGTGGCGAAATTGCTTGTCGTATTATTCGTACGGCTCAAGCATTAGGGATCCACACTATTGCCGTGTATTCTCAGGCAGATAGCCATGCACAGCATGTGTTACTCGCCGATGAAGCTTGGTTTATTGGTGAGTCAGCCGTTAATCAAAGTTATTTATGTAGTGATAAAATCATTGCTGTTGCCCGTGCAGCAAAAGCCGATGCGGTACATCCAGGTTATGGGTTTTTATCTGAAAATGCAGACTTTGCTCGCACGTGTATTGAACATAAAATAATATTTGTCGGACCGGATGAATACGCGCTAAGAAGTATGGGCTCAAAATCACAAGCCAAAACGATCATGCATCAAGCACAGGTTCCGCTTGTCCCTGGTTATCACGGTGCTGAACAAGCACCTGCATTATTACAAGCTGAGGCTGATAAGATTGGCTATCCAGTAATACTAAAAGCCTCAGCCGGTGGCGGTGGAAAAGGCATGCGCATTGTTAACATCGCTTCTGAGTTTTCGGCGGCACTCGATGCTGCTCAACGTGAAGCAATGGCTAGTTTTGCTGATGCGCACATGTTAGTAGAAAAATATATCGCTCAACCTCGCCATATCGAAGTTCAAATATTTTGTGACCGTCATGGCAATGGGGTGTATTTATTTGATCGAGATTGTTCAGTCCAACGGCGTCATCAAAAAATTGTAGAAGAAGCCCCTGCCCCAGGTTTAAGTGATACTTTGCGACAAAAAATGGGAATTGCAGCAGTTAATGCTGCATTGGCTATTGATTATGTCGGTGCGGGGACTGTTGAATTTTTGTTGGACAGTAATGAACAGTTTTATTTCATGGAAATGAATACACGTCTGCAAGTCGAACACCCTGTTACCGAGATGATCACCAATGAAGATTTAGTCGCATGGCAACTTGCGGTAGCAAACCATGATGTGTTGCCCAAATCACAAGCACAACTGACTTGTACTGGTCATGCGATTGAAGTGCGTGTTTACGCAGAAAACCCTAATGATAATTTTTTACCTGCGACTGGGATGTTACAGGCATACCAACCGCCTGAATCGAATGCAGACGTGCGAGTGGATAGCTGTGTTATCCAAGGTGATGAGATCGGTATTTATTATGATCCTATGTTTGCCAAATTGATTTGCAAAGGACGTAATCGTCAAGAAGCACTACAACGCTGCCAACAAGCATTACAGCAGTTTTTTATTGCAGGGGTGACCACTAATCTAGGATTTTTACAGGTTATTTTATCCCATCCTGCGTTTGTAAAGGGGCAAGTCAGTACGCATTTTATTGCTGATTATTACGCTGAGTTATTGCCACAACAATTCGCTCCACCGCCGCAAGTAATTGTCGCACTTGCCGCTCTGATCCAGCACACTTATAACACAATGCAGCAAGCGAATAGCACCATTCCGGCTAACTGGCGCGCCAATCTCCCCCATACAACGTTAATGCAAATGCATTTATGCGCAGACGCTGATGTGACATTCTCCGCAAGCGTTAGTTGTCGCTTGGATCTACAGAACAGTCAAAAGAATGATAAGGACGGCTGCAAATATACTATCGTACATGAACATCACAGCCATCATGTTGAACTGGAAGCGACGGGACAGCCTTATCATTATATGACGACAATCAATCATCATCGGACCCCCATCTATGCCTGCGAATTTTCGTGTCATCATTGGGCTATACTGTATGCCGGACAGCAATATTCGATTAGATTAGTACAACCGGATCTGGGTGAACACAGCAGTACACAAGATCATGCCTTTGTAGCGCCTATGAATGGCACCGTTGTGCATATTCCGATTACGCCTCCTTGTCACATTCAAAAAGGCGACACAGTCATGGTGATTGAAGCGATGAAGATGGAGCATAATATCGTGGCACCTTGTTCGGGTGAAATTACAGAAGTGTTCTATCAAACCGGTGCACTAGTATCAGGTGGAGTTACTGTCGTCAATTTTGTAGCAGAGGATGAAATATGAGTAATGCTGTTTCCATCGTAGAAGTAGGTCCTCGCGATGGCCTACAAAACGAAGCCACAAGTTTAACGACAACCGACAAAGTACAGTTTATTGAGGCGTTAGCACAAGCTGGCTGTAAGCGCATTGAAGTGGGCAGTTTTGTGTCACCTAAATGGATCCCACAAATGGCCAATTCGGATGAGGTGTTAACCCAAATACATAGAAAACTGGGCGTTACCTACTCAGCGTTAACCCCCAACATGCAAGGCGTAATAAAAGCTATTGCGAGCGGTGCCGATGAAGTCGCCATATTTGGAGCCGCGTCGGAAGCGTTTACGCAAAAAAATATCAATTGCAGCATTGCCGAAAGTATAAACCGCTTCACACCTGTTATTGCTTATGCACAAGCGCATTCAATACCAGTACGCGGTTATGTATCTACTGTAATGGGCTGTCCATATTCAGGCAACGTCCCTTTAAAAGACGTCGTCAACATCGCAGCTCAATTATATCAATTAGGTTGTTATGAAATTTCGTTAGGCGACACAATTGGCGTCGGGTCACCGACACAAACGAACGCATTAATCACGGCTGTTAGCGACGTAGTACCTATAGCGAACCTTGCGGTACACTTTCACAATACCTACGGCCAAGCATTAGCCAATGTATTAACAGCCATTAATGCAGGCGTACGTATTGTCGATACCAGCGCCGCCGGCCTAGGTGGATGCCCTTATGCTCATGGAGCAAGTGGTAACTTAGCGACAGAAGATTTGGTATATATGCTTAATGGTATGGGTATGGCAACAGGAATAGATTTACCAGCCTTGATTGCCGCTAGTAAACCTATATTGCAAACCCTCAATATCAGACCAGCATCAGCTGTAAATATAGCGATGAGCCAGTAATAAAATATTGCTAAGTATTTGTCATACTACATATTTTTCAATCTATTAACTTAATTTTAACTAGTATCAAGTAACAAAATATTATACTATTATTTCTCTATTTATGTTGGCACACAAGGAACCAGTTATGCATAACAATAGCCCTCGATATATTAGTAATTTAACACGCGATACCTATGCCTTAGTACTCGCAGGGGGGCGAGGTTCACGTCTTCATGAATTAACTCAATGGCGTGCTAAACCTGCCGTTTATTTTGGTGGTAAATTCAGAATTATCGATTTCCCATTGTCTAACTGTATTAATTCAGGCATTCGTCGTATTGGGATTTTATCTCAGTATAAATCTCACTCGCTGATCCGTCACGTCGTTCGTGGTTGGGGTCACTTCAAAAAAGAACTGGGCGAATCCATTGAGATTTTACCAGCATCTCAACGCTTTTCTGATGACTGGTATCAAGGCACAGCTGATGCTGTTTATCAAAACATCGATATTATCCGTGATGAACTTCCTAAATATGTCATGATTTTATCAGGTGATCATATTTATCGTATGGACTACGGTAATATGCTGGCGAAGCATGTTGAATCTGGTGCTAAAATGACAGTTTCTTGTATGCGTGTTCCTTGTGCAGAAGCTGCTGGCGCATTTGGTGTGATGGCCATTGATGAAAACAACAGTATCACAAGTTTTACTGAAAAACCTGAAGTCCCCGCACCATTAGCTGATGACCCTGAAAATTGCTTAGCATCGATGGGTAACTATATTTTCGATACTGAATTTTTATTCGAGCAACTTGAAAAAGATTCACAAACCAAAGATTCACAACGTGACTTTGGTAAAGACATTATTCCTTCCATTATTAAAGAACAAAAAGTCAATGCGTTTGAATTTGGTCTCGGTGAAAAAAACAACTATTGGCGCGATGTGGGTACCATCGATAGCTTCTGGGAAGCGAATATGGAACTTGTTGAGCCAGTGCCGGCCCTAAACTTGTACGACGAAGAGTGGCCAATTTGGACTTACCAAGAACAACTTCCTCCAGCTAAATTTGTCTGGGATAGTGATGATCGTCGTGGTCAAGCCATCAACTCAGTCGTATCGGGTGGGTGTATTATTTCAGGCTCGTTATTGAAGCGCAGCTTATGTTTTTCTAATGTACGCGTGCATTCTTATTCGTATATTGAAGAAGCGGTAATGTTACCTAATGTCGAAGTCGGTCGCCATTGTACGATTAAAAAAGTGGTTCTTGACCGTGGCTGTATTATTCCTGAAGGTATGGAAATTGGGGTTAATCATGATGATGACCGTGCCAGAGGTTTTAGAGTCTCCAGTGCCGGTGTCGTGCTAGTCACGCCTGATATGTTAGAAGCCTTAGCAGCTTCATCAACACCGACGGCTTAAACGTCAATAGCTAATCTAACCGTTGTATGAATTCACTAATTTGTACAGCGGTTAATTCAGGCTCTTCAAACACAAATAAATGTCCCCCACTCACCGTTGCTTGTTCAATACTCGGGTTACCTTTAATAAAGGGTTTAACAAATACTGGTAAGGTTACATTTGTATGTGTCCCTGTCAGTAATAGCCCTGGCAGTTTACATTGACCATAATATTTATGTAAATTAGTTGGGATGGTTCTAAATATTCCCACTTCAACGTCTACATTGAACGTCAGCTGTTGTACATCGCCGACAATTTGTGTTGCGCTCGCAACATAATCTTGAATACATTGCGGGTCGAAATTTTTAAACAATGATTTATGTGAGAAATACTGACTGATGTCCTCTCCGAGATCCCATCGTTGTTTGCGCTGTTTCGTGCGTTTTGCTGGAGTCACATGATCCATTAAGCCAAATATTTTCAACCCTTCAAACATACTACCGCCAATGCCTGTCATCAATGGCGGATCACACAATACGACGGCTTTAAATAACTCAGGCTCGCGACAAGCAGCAAGATATGTGATCACAGCACCAAAACTATGCCCAATTCCAATTACCGGTTCACTGGCAGTGAGCTTGATATAGTCAATAAGCTCAGAAACTTGATGTTCCCAATTATTCACAATTGGATATTGAGGATCATGTGCATATTGATGTTTGGCAATAATATTGATGGGTGAAGTGATGTGCTCATTTAAAGCACTGAAAAAGGTTTGGTAAGACGGAGCAGGAAATCCGTTAGCATGCGCAAAATTAATAGTGGTCATTCATACTTCCTTGGAGTCGTGCCATGAAGATGCAATGGCACTAATATAAAACCAATATGCCACAATTACCGATGAATACAGAATTACTTATTGTGATGTACAACCATCATCTTAGTTAGGTTGCATTTTGAAGCGGTTAAGATAATAATATTCACATCTGACCAGTCAAGAGAATCCCAATGACATTTGATGATGTCCTAGAACAAACCAGTGCCTATTTAGCAGGCGAAAAAGATTCAATCACTATTAGCAATAATTGGTCTCAAGGACGTACGGTGTATGGTGGTATATCAAGTGCTGTTTTGTTTGCTTGTGTTGCAGATAAAATTACAGATGAAAGACCGATTAAAACTATAAACGTGAACTTTGTCGGTCCTTTATTATGTGATGAACCTTTTACCGTATCAGTGACTGAACTTCGTGTTGGACGAAATGTTTCTCAATTACTTGCTATGGCACAACAAAATGGAAAAAACTGTGTCGTATTACAAGCATGTTTTGCAAAGAACAGAGAATCTAAGGTCGTGGTGAAAAACGTTGATTCACATGATTTTAGTCTACCTAAAAAGCCGACTTTCATTCCCCCTATTCCCAAGGTCACCCCGAAATTCTTACGTCAATTTGATTTGGCGATCCAAGATGGCGGCGTGCCATTTACGGGTCAAAAGACAGCGCATTACAAAGGCTGGTTTAGATTTAAGAAACTGACAAGCACGTTTACTTTTGCTCATTTAGTGGGCTTACTGGATGCCTCCCCTCCAACATTAATCCAAATGCTCAAATGGCCAACGCCTGCCAGTACCATCAATTGGAATGTCGAATTTTTAGAGAGTGATACGCAATACACTAGCGAAGATTGGTTTGCTTACCATGATATTACGCGCCAAGCGGAATATGGTTACGGCATTACTGAAGCGAATGTATGGAACTATCGCGGAGAATTAATTGCGATTAGTCGCCAACGCGTCGGCATATTTGAATAGCCACCATTACATCGAAACGAAGCTGTTGGTCATAAATAAACTGACAATTGTTAAAATCCTAAAACGGTTGTGCTCAATAGAATCATCCAGTGCTTTGGCACTAATGCCTATTGAAAAGGCATACTGCTCTGGTAACTCAGTAATATCATTCATAAACAATGGATAGGTTTCTAGTAAGGCTTGATGATAAGCCAGTTGCATGACTTTGCTATCGATTGAACCAATGGTTTGTGGAGAATCATGAATTGGCTTAATACATTCAATAATACCAGCTGGGATCTCCCACACCTTCAACAATGTTTCAGTAACATCTTTGTAAGTGTAGCCCATGACTTCAATTTGTTTTTCCCAAGGTTGTTGGTCAGTGCGAAAACGACTGCACGCTAAGGCGATTTCAGGGGTTTTACGCACCACAACCAATTCCCCAATATTATGCAGTAAACCCGCAGTAAAGAAGCGCTCAGGTTCATGCAGAGATAGCTTCTCAGCCCAGTATTTAGCAAATAACGCAGTGCGTACTGAATATTCCCAATACCGGTCTAAATCAATGGTGTGCTTATCCATGTCGGTAAATGCAGCGCTCACACCATAGCCTATTGCGAGGTCGTATACAGATTTAGTGCCTAAGATCTTGACCGCTCGAGAAATCGAATCAACGGGATTACGAAAATTGTACATAGGGCTATTCACAATTTTAAGTAATTGTGCCGATAACGTGGGATCAAACTTAACCACTCTCGCAAAGTCATCCATCGAAGAAGAGTCATCTTTCATCAACGATTGTATTTTGGTAACAGCGGTCGGTAAGACAAATATATCCGACGCAAACGAAGCATATTCAATCGCTTTGATCATAAAAAAAATAGCCTTATATAACTACATATCATGAGTTATGGTATAGAACACTATTTTGATTTTTGCACGTTGTATATGGAATTAAATCTTACTTGAGTAAATCTTGTGCACTTAAGGCATAACGAGTCGGTGCTTTCTCCATTTTTTTGATTGCTGCATAAACTATATTATTCATTGGTGTATCTATCCCTAAACGCTGACCTGCTATCATTGTCGCACCATTAATAAAATCAATTTCGGTTGCTCGTCCTTGATCGAGATCCCACCACATTGATAATTTGGCATGCGGATCAATATCAACCATTGATTTGGCTACCCTCGAAAATAACCAATTAGGTAATCTTAATACTGTCGGAATAAACTTCGCTGCCACTTTAGTAATTTTCGGTAACGCGATCCCCTGCGCGGCACATACCGCTAAGTGCTCTTGCATCATCAACGCAATGATTTTGCGGTAACCTTTATCGAGCAAGGTTTCTTTAAGAGATAAATTCGATAACGCATTGACACTATTAGTCAAATTAACTTGGCATTTAGCCCATAACAACGCATCCATGTTTGAGCACCATGCACACGGAAATACCTCGCCATATTGTTCGTTAAGTGCGTCAATAACTGGCGAAAAACGCTGATGAAAATCATCGAATACAGGATATTGGCCAAGTGGTAATCGTTCCAACATCACCGTACCGGATGAACCTCGATGAAAATGCCCCTTATTGAGTTTAACCACATTAAACGGAAACATACAACGGATCACCGGATTGTCTGGGAACGCTTGCCGGATGACAGCATCACTACCAATCCCGTTTTGACAACACACTACGATGGTTTGGGGACCTATTAACGGTCTAATGTCAGGCACGACTTGTTTGATACCAGTACATTTTATGGTCAACCACACCACGTTGGGATAACGTTTCGTTGACGCCCATGAGGAAGTATTAGTAACAAACTCTATATTCTGGGTATCCCGAGTTTGCACTGGGGTTGCAAAATCAGAAATCGTCATTCGTGGCCCAAACTGAGATTTCGCATAATCTCTGCCAACCACTAATAGACGTGCATCTGATTGTAATTGCAGGGTGACGTCAGCTAAGTGAGCGGCTAAATAGCCCCCGATTAATCCGGCACCAACAATGGCATGTTCTACGTGCATACTTCTCCCCTTGCGCTCTGGTATTGTTGCCACTGCGATGTTAAGTCAAGAGCGACGATATAATTTTTTGTTTGCCTGAGGTAATATACTGACAAATCGAACAAAAATGAATCTTCGCGTGAAATTATCTGGTAAACAATTGTTAGTAATCGGTACGGTATGGCCTGAGCCCAAAAGCTCAGCCGCAGGTGTGCATTTGTTAAGTTTGATTCAAACATTACAAGCTGCTGGAGCAGTCTGCCATTTTGCTTGTCCTGCAAATAGCTACAAAGCACAACACACTATTGATTTATCGGAGTTGGGTATTACCGCTCACACCATTATCTTAAACGATAGCAGTTTTGATTCGTGGGTCGGGGAGCTAGCGCCGGATATTGTGTTGTTTGACCGTTTTATGATGGAAGAACAGTTTTCATGGCGTGTACGTCAAGCGTGCCCTCAAGCATTGTGTGTATTAGATACTGAAGATGTACATTCATTACGTAATTTACGTCAACAAATAACAAATAAAGCCCCTGCGCTGCCTTTAAGTATTAAGGATTTACATGACTATCATCATGGTAATAACCAAAGCCAATTTGACTTAGACCTAACCGGCTGTTTGCATAACGAATTAGCCCTTCGTGAGCTCACAAGTATGATGAGAATGGATCTGAGTTTGATTATTTCAGCGACTGAAATGGATTATTTGACTCGAAACTACCCAATCGCATCCCAAATCCTACATCATTGTCCATTTCTAGTCCCGCCAATCACATCAAAAACTCAAGCGAGTTGGCTAGATTATGATGCTCGACGTGATTTTGTCTTTATTGGTAATTATCGTCATGCGCCTAATTGGGATGCCGTACAGGTATTAGCGAAAACGATTTGGCCGCAGATCCGATCGCAGATCCCTGATGCCAAATGTTATATCTATGGTGCGTATACGCCCGCCAAAGCACAGCAATTTCATCAACCTAAAAAGGGCTTGTATATCGCAGGCTGGGCGCAAAATGCACAAGATGTATTGGCTAAAGCGCGCGTCAATCTGGCCCCATTACGCTTTGGGGCTGGCTTAAAAGGTAAAGTATTTGATGCGATGCAAGTCGGTACGCCAACGGTTATGACTGATATTGCAGCTGAAGGAATTTTTATGTCAGCTACCGATGATCGCACCAGCCACCCCTCGACGGACGACCATCATCAAGCCATCGTAGCAGTTAATGATGATTTTGATAATTTTGCGCAAGCTGCAATTGAGTTGTATAAATCCAGTGAACATTGGCACCAAGCTCAGGCTCATTTTGCACCGCACATATCCGCGTATTTCAATCGCGGAGACCAACAATATGCGTTGGTTGAACGGATCAGTGATGCTTGCAATAACTTAAATCAAAAACGACAAACAAATTTTTGGCAAGCGTTAGTTAATCAACAACAGCTTAAAGCGACTCAATATATGTCACAGTGGATTGAGGCTAAGCAGACAATCGCACAATTACACGAGATAGACCGTCCACCCGCGATTGACTCAAGTGATGACTAACGCCAAGTTGAACTAAGTATTCACAAAAATCAAAGCTAGCACGTTGTTTAGGGCTAAGTGTGTTGGCTTTTTCTAATAAAATAGCGAGTAGACCTTTGATGATCTTGCTAGTGGCAAAAGCCGTGAATTCCCCATTAAACTCCCTTACCCACACATCTACTTCACACCCAGACACATGGTAGGCAGCTGTGTGATATTGTGCTGGCAAGACAGGACAAGCCTTGCTACTGAGCATAATTTGTCTAAACACCCTATCATAGCCCCGCAATTCAATAAATTGATCCCCGATTGGTGTTGCTCCAAAGTATGTGGTTTTGACGCTGGTTGCATCACCATTGGTTGTTAAGTACCGAATAGCGGCACTTAGGGCATTAATAAACAAGTCGATTTCAGCAATCGTGTTGTAGGCACACAGCGATACTCGTATCGTGCCATCTATTCCCAAATGCTGCATCAACGGCATAGCGCAATGATGTCCGACTCGTAAGGCTATATTGTCACGATCAAGCAATCTAAGCACATCATAGTGACTGATGCCGGTAAGTACAAAACTACATAAACTTATTCGTTCAGGATTTTTCGCACCAACAATGGTGATTAAATTGCTCTCTACGGCTAGGTCAGTATTAATAACTGCAAGCTGTTCCAGCAAATGCAGGTGTAAGTGATGTTCGATTTGAAGAATCATTGACTGATGTTGCTGCACAAATCTTGCTGCCGCTCCCATGCCAATCACACCTGATATATTTGGCGTTCCAGCTTCAAATTTTAACGGGTAGGATTGATACCGGACTTCGTCAAAACTAACATATTCGATCATCTCTCCACCCACTTGATACGGCGGTAACGCATCGAGTAAGACATGTGTGGCATAGCCAAAACCGACTCCTGTAGGACCAAACATCTTATGACTACTACCAACATAAGCATCACAATTTAACGCTTGCACATCTACTTGAATATGGGCTAAAGCTTGGGTTCCATCGACAATACACAATGCTTGATGTTGGTGCGCCCATTTCGTAATGTCTGCGACCGGGTGGACACACCCTAAAGCATTAGACACATGCGCAACCGCTACAATTGCAGTGTTATCAGTAATAGCAGAACGTAATTTAATATAATCATAGTTCCCATTATAGTCAGGCGATAAAGGGGTTATGCGTAACTTTTTTTCGGATTTTAACCGTTCGACTAACTGCTGCCAAGGTAAAATATTGGCATGATGTTCCGAGGTCAGTATTATGATTTCATTACCCTGCCAGATTGGGTGTTCAGATCGGCATAATTCACCTAATCCATGGGCTAATAAATTTAATGATTCCGTCGCACCTTTGCTCCAAAATATTTGTTCAGCAGTGGCGGCATTAATTAACTGTGCGACATCATTTCTCGCAGATTCATACGCATCGGTAACACTCGCGGCTAACTGATAAGACGAACGATGGACATTAGCGCTTTGTTGAATATTGGCATGCCAGATTGCATCAATGACGCATTGTGGTTTTTGGGTCGTGGCCGCATTATCAAAATAAATAGAAGATACTGAACTATCAAAAAACGGAAACTGTTTGCGAAAATCGCGCATGCTTTAACCACTGTGAAAATAATTGAACTAATATCTGTAATTTTCGCATGCTTAGGTCTTAAAACCAAGATCCTTTCTGATACACTACGCACATCTAACTTTATTCAGTTTATATATTTATGAAAATTATCTCTTTTAACATCAACGGACTCCGTGCTCGTTTACATCAATTACAAGCTCTCATTGATGCGCACTCTCCCGATGTCATCGGCCTCCAAGAAATCAAAGTGGATAATGCTCAATTTCCGGTCAGTGATGTCGAGGCAATGGGCTATCACGTTGTTTATCATGGTCAAAAAGCTCATTACGGTGTTGCGATGTTAACAAAAGTTGCACCAACGAATGTGCAATATGGTTTACCAACAGATACCGAAGAACATCAAAAACGCTTAATTGCTGTGACACTCCCTACGGCTAATGGCAAAGACATTACCGTGTATAACGGGTACTTTCCACAAGGTGAAAACATCTCGCATGAAATTAAATTCCCTTACAAAGTCGCGTTTTATAGTGATTTAACGGCACATTTAAAAGCGAGTCATTCTTGTGATGAACAATATATTGTGATGGGTGATATTAATATCTCCCCGACCGATTTAGATATAGGGATAGGGCCTGAAAATGCCAAGCGTTGGTTACGCAGTGGTAAATGTAGCTTCCAACCACAGGAGCGTGAGATGTTAGCAACCCTCCAAGACTTAGGATTACATGATACCTTTCGTCACCTTCAACCTGATTTGACCGAGCGTTATAGCTGGTTTGATTATCGTTCCAAAGGGTTTGTGGATAATCGAGGGCTGCGTATTGATGTGATCATGGCATCGACAGCATTGTTGCCATTGTGCACTGAATCAGAAATAGATTATGAACTGCGTGGCATAGAAAAACCGTCTGATCATGCTCCTATATTTGCGAGCTTTGCGTGCTAATTGGTAATTAGCATTGATAACTACAAAGTATTGAGTGAGGTTTTATGACACTGTTAGAAACGATTTGTTTGGTTTTATACGCAGGGATTTACCTCTACGTGCTTAAGCATATTGATTTTAAAATAATGTTGCAACACAAACGGATCCAACATCTGGTGTTCGGTGCTGGTGTCGTCGTATTTGTTTTGTGGTTATTTAGGGCTGGTATTTATGATGGTCTATCGGTGCACTTTCTATGGTTAAGCGCCCTCTCCTTAACCTTAGGTTTTAGATATGCTGTCTTTATTTCTGGATTGGTATTATTGGGTATTACTATCGTGGGTAAAGAATCATGGTATATGTTGGGTGCAAATGGCTTATTTGGAGTGTTGGTGCCTATTTGCTTAACCTATATGATATTTACCCTGAGCTTTCATAAAATCATGCGTAATATGTTTGTGTATGTGTTTGTTTGCGCGTTTTTCCCTGCGGCGATTGGGGTCGCTATTAAAATGGGATTAATTGGTGGGTTTTATACCTTAAACGGCACCTACTCTTGGGATGTGGTTGTTGATAATTATGAAGTGCTGATCCCACTCATGATATTCCCAGAAGCCATGCTCAATGGTATGACGATGACGTTACTCATTATCTATAAGCCTGATTGGGTGTACACCTTCAATGATAAGCACTACTTTGATCCAGATCCTGAGTAAACTTATACTTTAGCTTGTAACGTCTATACTTATGATAATAGCAGCGAACGAGATGAAGACTATTAATACAGGAAATCAATATGCTAATGAAAGAAACCACTGGCCTTATTATCGTTGATATTCAAGGTAAACTCGCGCGTTTAGTGCATGATAGTGACACCTTAATAGCGAATTGTGAAAAACTGATTAAAGGCGCTCAAGTGCTTGACCTACCGATTGTTTACCTCGAGCAAAACCCTAATAAACTCGGTACTACGGTGGATGAGTTAGGTGTATTGTTAAGTGAATACTCCCCTATTCACAAATACTCATTTAATGCGTGCGATGAGCCTAATTTCCTAGATGCTTTAAAGATCCATAATATTGATACATGGTTGGTTTGTGGTATCGAGGCGCATATTTGTCTGTATCAAACCGCTACCGGTTTATCCGAACGCGGTTATAAGGTGCAAGTCGTCAGTGATTGTATTGCTTCGCGCAAGGCATTAAATAAACAATTAGCCTTAACTCGAATACAGCAAAATAACATTGCTATTACGGGGTTAGAAATGTGTTTATATGAAATGGTTAAAGATTGCCGAAGCCTTGAATTTAAAGATATTCTAACGCTAGTACGGTAACCTAACCGATCAACACACGTTACTCTGGATTTGCTACTTTTACTCTAATTTTGCTATTTGCAAAAAGGAAAGAGTTAAGTGCATTAACCGCTGTTTCAGCTTCGATTTCATCGGGCATTTCAACAAACGCAAAACCTTTTGATAAACCAGTAGCTTGATCTAATACTAAATCACATTCTGTAACGGTGCCATGGGTAGAAAAAAGTTCACGAACTTCATTCTCGGTAGTCGTGCGCGCAAGGTTACGAACTAAAATTTTCATACTGTTTTACCTATTATAAATTGAAAAGCGATTATCGCAGTTTCTAGTCTACTTACCTAGCTAAATAAGCGGATTAAAGGATATCTTGAATATTGCTCAAGTCTGTTTTGCCTTTCGCAATTTCATCTTTGCTCAGACCATTGATCTCATGGGGGAACACAATCCATTCATGCGTTTCTTTTACAAAGTAATCAGGCACAATGCTCGTTTTATTGTTTTGAGGCTTGTACCACGGACATGCCACACGAATATCTGTCGGTGTATTTAATCGCATCTGGATGCGTAATTGGTTAATTAATGCTTCAACACTGCGACCAGAATCAAACACATCATCCACAATCAATAGCTTATCTGACGCATTACAATGTTCAATTATATAATGCAAACCATGTACTTTTATTTCACGAGACTGTTGAGCAATCCCTGTATATGAAGACGTGCGCACTGCAATGTGATCCGTTGATACCGCTTTATATTCAAAATATTCTTGAACGGCTATCCCGATAGGTGCTCCACCACGCCAGATCCCGATAATAAACTCAGGGCGATAGCCACTTTCGAACACTTGATGTGCTAAGCGAAATGAATCTTCCAGTAATTCTTGAGCGGTAATGTAATACTTATCCATGAGGGATGACCTTTTTGTAATTAGATGTCGTGTAAAAAATCGTTAGCACATCATTATACGCACTTTTACTCATACTTTAAACTTTGTGCTGGTTGTAAACGCAAAGCTTTTAATGCTGGAGGCAATGTAGCAAGCACACACAAGAGTAAAGATACTCCCAGAATCCACAGCACATTATACCATTGCAACAAAACAGGTACGGGTTGTCCATCGCCAGATAATGCTAATGGCACATCGAGTAATATCAACAGTGGATTCAAGCCATAGACTAAGATAACACCTAATATCACGCCCGCACCCGCCCCTTTTATGCCATTAAAGAATCCGTTAAACATAAATATTTGCATGATCTGCCATGCCGTTAAGCCTTGAGTGCGTAATATTGCAATGTCCGGCGTTTTTTCAATTACCACCATCACCAATGCAGAAATAATATTAAACGCAGCCACTGCTATCACTAACAGCAACATTAACGACATCATGTTTTTTTCCATTTTGACCGCATCAAATAACGGCCCTTGACGTTCACGCCAAGTCGTATGGGGAATGGATAATGCATTAAGCGCGGCACTTAACTCAGCATAAGCAAACGGATCACTGATAAACCATCGAGTACTGTCACTCGTCTGTGGTTGGCTAGGAGTGTATTTGATGCGTGCGAGACGATGCACATCATCTATATGCATAAAAATAGTTTGGCTGTCTTCAACGGATTGAAGATTAAAAATTCCGCCAACGGTTACGTTGCGTTGAGTCGGCACCCTACCTAAAGGCGTAAAACGTGACGAAGAAGGCAAAATTAAACGCATCGTATCGCCGACTTGCACGTTGAGTTTACGCGCGAGTGCATAGCCAATAACGACGTTGTATTGTTTGGGAACTAATACCGCTAAATCATTAAATACAAAATGATCATTGAGTGATGAATAGTGTTGCATTGTGTCAGGTTCCACACCTTGCAAAGACACCCCTGACAAATCTTGCGCTGATTGCACCAGAGCTTGGCGTTCAATAAACGGCATGGTCGCAATAATTGAGTCTTGTAATTCGGGTTTTAGCTGATTGATAACGGGGTTAAGCAAAGGTTGAGTAATGACAATATGGGGTACAACCCCGAGAATACGTTGCTTTAGCTGGTCTTCTAATCCGTTCATGACCGACAATACCACAATCAACGCAGCGACACCTAAACAAAGCCCTAGTACCGAAAAAAAGTTAATTAATGCGATAAAACTGCTGCTTATTTTGGTTTTACTATAGCGATAGCCGATCCGTGCCGATACAAAACTCATTATGCTTATTATATTCTCATCATGCTTGAATATGTGCATAATACGATACTATGTGTGATAACACCAAGCCATCAATAATAAGGAAGACGAGCATGGAACATGATCAGAATCATTTAGCTCAAAAACAAGCCGATTTTGCGACCTTTTTTATGCTCGAGCATACTGTCAATATTAACTTAGCTTGGTTGGCGTTAGATCATGCTAAACCTGATATGATCTTATTACAGCAGACGATGCCCGATGCATTTGCCATTGCTAATGAAGCCGCAGATCTGAAGACTAGCGCTTTGCGCCCTATACCTAGTCTCGGTGAACAAGGCGAAAAACTCATGACATATCTAAACTTACAATCTCGTAAAATTGATATCCTGTTTACGACCATTTTACAACAGCAAGATGATCCAACAGAACGCCACCAGACCCATAAATTTGGTGCCGCAGGATGTGTTGTGCAGTTAGCTCAACCGATTGAGGTAGGCCGCTTTGCGCGTCTCAAAATGTTTATTCCAGAGGAAGCCGCTGCAGTTTTTTGTTACGCAGAAGTCATAAGTTGTGATCTTTTACCGGATTTAGACGTTTATCAAGTATCTTTATTGTATACTGTTATCCGCGAATTAGACCAAGAAGTGTTAGTTCGTTGTACTATGCACCTGCAAACGCAACAGTTAAAAGCGCGTCAAACAGGTGCTAGCTGACATTTTTTTTACTCTTGTTAGGAATATCAAACCCAAAACATGGCTAATATCTTCGCGCCCCCACTACCCAAATTACTGACCGAATCAACTCGCCCTAACCATATTAGTTGGGGAAATCTTGGTGGCTCAAGCTCTGCCTTAGCCATTGCGAGTGCAGCTAAAGAAGACAGCCGTCCTATGGTCGTTATTACGGCTGATTCACCCAGTGCGCTGCGTTTAGAGCAAGAAATTCGCTTTTTTTTACGTCAAGCTGATAGTGCTAATCCTGCATGTGATATCGAAGTGGGTTTGTTTCCAGATTGGGAAACCCTGCCCTACGATCAGTTTTCTCCACATCAAGATATCGTTTCACAGCGGTTAGAAACCCTTTATGAACTGACGGAACAACGTCGTGGTATTTATATCATGCCAATCAATACCGTCATGCAGCGTTTAGCGCCAGTAAGCTATCTGTCACAATATTTATTATTTTTAGAAGTCGGCCAAACGTTAGACATCAGTGAATTTAGACGAAAATTAGAAAAAGCCGGCTATCTGCATGTATCTCAAGTCATGAGTCATTCTGAGTTTAGTGTGCGTGGCAGTATTATTGATTTATACCCGATGGGCAGTGAACAGCCATATCGCATTGATTTGTTTGATGATGAAATAGAAACAATCAGCCATTTTAACACCAGCGACCAACGCTCTGGTGATAAAGTGCAACAAATTCGGTTATTACCCGCTCGTGAATTTCCAACTGACGATAATGCTCGAAAGTTATTTAGACAAAACTTTCTCAACCAATTCGATGAAAACAACGCTAAAGAATCCGTCTTTTACCAAATAACCAAAGGCACTATGCCTGGCGGCTCTGAATATTATTTACCGTTATTTTTTAATGACACGTCCACCATATTTGATTACCTGCATGAAAACACATTGATGCTAATACATGGTGATGTATTCGGTCGCTGTGAACGTTTTTGGCAAGACATTACCCATCGCTATGACCAATATAGGTACAACTCAGCACGTCCTTTACTCAAACCGGAACAGCTTTATCTTGATTCGACTCAAGTCTTTGCCCGTTTAAAAGAGCGTGCCCGAATAGATATCAGCAGTACTGAACTTGAGAAAAAAGCTGGTCGCCATAACTTTGCGGTCACCCCAATTACCGATATTGCACTCAACAGCCAAGCTAAAGTCCCTTATCAAGCATTACAACGCTTGATTCAAAGTCAAAAGGCTTCATCACGAATTGTTTTTTGTGCGGAAACACAAGGTCGTAAAGAAAACTTAATTAGCTTATTAAAGAAAACTCCCTACGCCCCGACTACGATTAAATCCTTTGCTCAGTATCAAGAAGCCAAAGGCTTATCAAGTGTCGTCGTAGGACGCGTTGAAGATAGCTTTAGTGTCCAGCAAAACAAAACTGATTCTGTTATTTTTATTACTGAAACTCAGTTACTTGGCCATCAAATTACGCAACGCCGCCGCCGCGACAAACGTCAAGCGACAGACGAAAGCGCCATTATTCGTAACTTAGCTGAACTAGCTACCGGTCAACCGGTGGTGCATATCGAACATGGTGTGGGTCGATTTATTGGCTTACAAACTCTGGATGCAGGTGGCGTAACCACCGAATTTGTTGCGATTGAATATGCTAAAGGTGCAAAATTATATGTACCGGTGTCCTCGTTACACTTTATCTCGCGTTACAGTGGGGGTGATCCTGATACCGCTCCGCTACATTTACTCGGTAACGACACTTGGACTAAGGCTAAAGAAAAAGCCGCTAAAAAAGTGCGTGATGTCGCTGCTGAATTACTTAATGTGTATGCAAAACGTGCTGCAAAACCAGGTTTTGCGCATGAGATAGTATGGGAAGAATATAAGAAGTTTGCAGATAGTTTTCCATTTCCCGAAACGCCTGACCAAGAACAAGCGATTAATGCGGTTGTGAATGATATGGGCATGCCGAGTGCGATGGATCGACTGGTGTGTGGTGATGTGGGCTTTGGTAAAACAGAAGTGGCGATGCGCGCGGCATTTATTGCGGCCAATGCAGGTAAGCAAGTCTCTATTTTAGTTCCTACTACACTGCTCGCTCAGCAACACTTCGAAAACTTTGTTAATCGCTTTGCTGACTGGCCATTTAATATCCAAGTGTTGTCACGTTTTGTGTCCGCTAAAGATCAACGTGCAGTCCTAGAAGGAATTGAATCTGGTAATGTCGATATTGTAGTAGGCACCCATAAATTAATTCAAAACGATGTGAAATTTAAAGATCTTGGCTTAGTCATCATTGACGAAGAACACCGTTTTGGGGTGCGTCAAAAAGACAAGTTCAAGGCACTACGCGCCGATGTTGATATTTTAACATTAACCGCTACGCCGATTCCACGTACCCTAAATATGGCCATGAGCGGGATGCGTGATTTATCCATTATTGCTACACCACCAGCCAAACGTCTACCGATTAAAACGTTTGTAATAAAACGCAATGATGAAACAATACGCGAGGCGATCATGCGTGAAATTTTACGTGGTGGTCAAGTGTATTTCCTACATAATGATGTCTCAACTATTGAACGTACCTTAGAAGAGTTACAAGAAATCGTGCCAGAAGCACGTTTTGCCATCGGTCATGGTCAAATGCGCGAGCGAGACTTAGAAAGGGTCATGGATGATTTTTATCATCAACGCTACAACGTACTATTATGTACAACAATTATCGAAACGGGTATTGATGTACCGAGTGCCAATACGATTATTATGGATCGCGCGGATCATTTAGGTTTGGCGCAATTACACCAATTACGTGGTCGTGTAGGTCGTTCGCATCATCAAGCATATGCCTATTTGTTAACGCCTCATCCCAAGCGTATGACTAAAGATTCCGTTAAACGTTTAGAAGCTATCTCCTCATTAGAAAACTTAGGAGCCGGTTTTGCCTTAGCAACGCATGATCTAGAGATACGTGGTGCAGGTGAATTGCTCGGTGATGGTCAATCCGGACAAATCGCCACCATCGGTTATAGTCTTTATATGGATATGCTTAACAAAGCCGTCAATGCAATCAAACTAGGTAAAGATCCAGATTTCTCAGCTACATTTAGCGAACAAACCGACATTGAATTACGTATCCCAGCATTATTGCCCGATGACTATATTGGCGATGTTAATTTACGCTTATCTATTTATAAGCGTTTAGCGTCGTGCCAAGATGAACATGAAATTAATGAACTACAAGTTGAAATGATTGACCGCTTTGGACTATTGCCTGAACCGGCTAAACACTTATTTATGGTGACGCACTTAAAACTCATCGCGCAATCGTTGGGAATGAAAAAAATAGAAGCATCAGCTAAAGGTGGTGTGGTAGAGTTCTACCAAGATGCGAAAATTGATCCGAGTTTTTTGATCCAATTAATTCAACAAAACCCACAAGATTATCGCTTTGATGGCCCCACACGTTTGAAAGTCATGATAGAATCAAAGACGGCTCAAGGCCGAGTAGATTGGGTTGAGCAACTGATTATGAGTTTCTTTGAATTTGGTAAAGCAGCGTGAGAAAATGGATGAGAAAAGCGTTACGCGTAACACACAGGCCGAGCGGAAAAATGATATATTTACTAATTATATCAATACTTTGCTGTTTCCCGTCAATTACCCAAGCTCAAGAAGATACTGACTGGTGGTTTGATGTTGAAATCTTAATTTTCAAACATAATAACGCCGAAAATACCGTTACTGAGCAATTTGATACTGTAGTAGACAAGCCATTTTCCCCCCGTATTAGTAATGTGTTTTTACCTTTTTACGTAGTTGATACAAGCTGGATAGAACAAGCGTTACCCAAGTGTGCTAATCTGAACGATGTATTAGCTGAAGAGTTTACTGATACAGTAACTGATAAAGTAACAAATACATTAACGATGTCAGTAGCGAACGAATCATCCAACCAACACATTATACGAATGGATTGTGCTTATACGTTGACATTAAGTGACTTAGTAGAGCGAAGTCAACCCGTCGATCATTATCAAGCCTACCCCACATTACCTATTCATTATGAAGGGATTATCTTTCCTCGCAGTGAATATGCGCATATGTTGCCTCAATCAGAATTACAACTATTGAGTTTGTACAAAGATGTAAATTGGGATAAATCCTACACCCCTTTACTGCATACTGTTTGGCGTCAACCGGTAAATATTGATGATGAAAACGCCTACTCCATTCCAATTTTAGCCGGTAAAAATTTAACGTATCAAGCGCCTACTCCTCAACTATTGGCGCAACCTTCACTGGAGCAAGTAAATACGCTTATGGGTACTGATAATCCAAGCAATGAGTCTCCCATTAATGAGTCCCCTATAAATATTGTGCAAAAAATTAAGCTAGGTTTAGATGGCACAGTTCCTCTCTATCCAGACCAACTCAAAGAAACCCAAGACAAGGCTATGATTGATACGACCTCTGTCTTTGAATTTGAAGGCTTGGTAACGATCTACATTAAATACATTAATCGTGTGCCATACCTACATATCGATAGCCATGCGCTATTTAATACCTCAAGCGTTTCAGATCCTTTGACGATCATCCCGCATACATTTAAACAGCGTCGACGCATTATTTCCAATCAAGTCCATTACTTTGATCATCCCTACTTTGGCATGGTGATTGAATTACGTCGTTATAAACGTCCGGCATTAGCTGCCCTTGAATCATCCACCGAGTCATCTACTAATTAATTTGTAAGGTTCAACTTTCCATGAAAATCTATACCCGCACCGGTGACACTGGTCAAACACAAGTTTACACCCACGAAGTACTTAAAAAAGACAAAGACGATAGTCTCTTACAATGCTACGGCACCTTGGATGAACTGAACTCTTATGTGGGTCTTATCACAGCCCTCTTGGTCGCTGATAACAATAGTCACCTGCAAGCAGACACGACAACCTTACCACACCCTGAGGTGTTTTCGTGGTTAGAGCAAATCCAACGTGATATATTCGCAATGGGATTTGCCATGTCAAATGCGAGCCAACTGCGTGATGGCGGGGTCGAATGGTTAGAATGTTGTATTGATAGTATGACTGAGCGGTTAGCGCCGCAAACTAGCTTTATATTACCTGGTGGAACAGTCAACGCTGCTAATATTCATGTCACGCGAACAATTGCTCGACGCGCTGAGCGTGAATTAGTCACATTACATAAACATACTGAACTAGCACCAAATGTGCTGAAGTACATCAACCGTTTATCCGATTTTATGTTTGTGTTGGCGCGAGCGACGAATGCACAAAGTCAGATTGCTGATATTAGTGTTTGATGCTAGTCACATGCTCGCTTGACGCGTTCAACCGCCAGTTTATAATTAGGATGCCCGAGTAACTGTTGATAGTGCAACACTGTTTGTCTATTAATGGAAACTAAGGCTTGTGGTCTCGTTGAATATTGCGTTTGGTGTTGCACAGTATGTCCAAGGTTATCAAGTACTTTAATCGCCTCATCAGGGGCGTTACATATCAATGCCATATCCACCCCTGCGGCTATCGCATGTTCAACACGAGATAACATATCCCCTGCTTGGGTTGCGGCGTGCATTGATAAATCATCCGAAAAGATCACACCTTGATAGCCTAGTTTTTGGCGTAATATCTGCTGCAACCAGATAGTAGAAAACCCAGCAGGTTGATCATCAACATTTGGATATATGACATGAGCTGGCATTATGCCGGCTAATAAATCATCTTTAATTAACCGTGCAAAGACAGCCATGTCATGTTCGAAAATCTCAGATTCTGAACGCTCATCAATCGGCATAGCGATATGCGAATCAGCTTGCACATTACCATGTCCAGGGAAATGCTTACCTATTGCAGGCATGCCCCATTGTGTCATGCCTTGAATAAATGCGCGTGCTAACATATCGATTTGAGTCTCACTTGCTGAAAAGCTTCGCTGTCCAATCACTTCTGAGATCCCGTTAATATCAAGTACTGGTGCAAAGCTGATATCAACACCATGCCCTAAACATTCTGCCGCGATGACAGTGCCACACGCCATTGCTAATGGTTCTGGCTCTGCATTCGACGCAATATTTCCCATCGCAGGAACGCTCGTAAATCCTTCAATAAATCGTTGCACCCGTCCACCTTCTTGATCAACACTGATCAAGATCGGATGGGATGCGCTAGCTTTAATCTGAGCGGTGAGATGCCGTAATTGCTGTGGATCATAATAATTACGAGCAAACAAAATTACTCCGCCCGTTAATGGATGCCCAATAACTTCTTGCTCCTGTGCGTTTAGTTCACAGCCTGCGACATCGAGCATTATGGGATGCATATGAGTTCCTGTATATAAGAAAAAAATAAGTTAAATACTGTACAAAATTGAGTGTGTAAATATCGACCGGATTGGGTTAATGTATAAACATAATAATATAAAACCAATAAAGGAAGTGCAATTAATGAAATGGTTTAAACGTATAACTATCACCATAGTGCTACTGATTGTCACTGCAATCGGGCTAGTATACCTTTTATTATCAAGTTCAAAAGCACAACTTGATGGTTCTATCACAGCTAACTCACTCAGTTCGCCAGTCACCATTGCTCGTGACCAATATGGGATGGTCAAAATTACAGGAAGTAATCAATTGGATGCGTTTTATGCCCAAGGTTATGCCCACGGACAGGATCGTTTTTTCCAAATGGATTTATTACGACGTAATGCAGCTGGAGAATTATCTGAATTATTTGGTCATGGCGCATTATCACGTGATAAAAAAGCCCGTTTTCATCAATTTAGACAAAGAGCTCAACGAGCCTTTGCGTTATTTCCAGACAATCAACGCGCTGCAGTTGAAAGCTATACACGTGGCGTCAATGCAGCATTAGATGCTTACACCATCGCACCATTTGAATATCTTTTAACAGGATCGACGATGCGTCCGTGGCAAGTCGAAGACTCGTTATTAGCAATTTATAGTATGTATATGGATCTGCAAGGCTCACAAGTTGAGCGTGATTTAACGCTTACGTATTTACACGGACAATATGGCCAAGAAATGGTCGATTTTTTACTCTCTCCTTCGTCATATCAAGCGGCGATTGATGGTTCTACTCTGCCCTTAAACGAACAGGCTATTCCTGAGCTACCGTTGATCACTACCGCAACGACGATTATCGATGAACCTTGGTTTGATTATTTTGAAGAAGCCGATATCGGCAGTAATAATTGGGCAGTATCGGCACAACATACAAAAAATGAACGTGCGTTGCTAGCCAATGACATGCATTTAGGGTTAAATTTACCTGCCATTTGGTATCGCGCACAAATTCAATACCCGCATAACGGTGAAGATATTACGGTTGTCGGTGTGAGTTTACCCGGCGCACCAGGTATTATTGTCGGTTCTAATTTACATGCTGCTTGGGGGTTTACTAATGCGAATGTGGATAATGTCGACTGGATTGCCCTGCCCGATGACTATGCTACCAGCACGGTTAACGAAACGATAGTGACAACCGAAGGCAGTGAAGATTACGCCATCACCATGAGTGAGTATGGACCGGTGCAGACCATCGACGGGCAACGTTTTGCTCTGCGCTGGGTAGCACATACTGATTATGCAGTGAGTTTTGATTTATTGGATTTAGCGCACGCACATTCTGTTGATTCACTTATGGATGTTGCACAACATATTCGGATCCCAGTCCAAAATATGATGATGGCAGATAGCGAAGGTCAAGTTGCTTATCGATTAACGGGTGCGGTAACTTCACGTGCCCCACTCCAATCCAATGCATTGAGCACGAGTCAATTTGCGACAGTCGCAAATGCATGGCAACAACCAGAAATGATCACACCAATTTATCGTTCACCTACACACCATAAACTATGGACAGCAAATGCTCGGGTATTATCTACAAGTGAGATGTCCCGTTATGGTGATGGCGGGTATGCATTAGGCCCACGCGGCGTACAAATTGCTAATCGTCTAAAAGCTCAAAAGACATTTGATGAACAAGATTTTTTAGCCTTACAGTTAGATAACCGTGCAATTTATATGAAAACATGGCGTGACATGCTACTCGCAACACTAGAACAGGCCGACGACCCACAATATGACCAAGCTATTTTAGCTTTACAAAATTGGCAAGCCTGTGCGTGTGCAAATGATGTCGGCTACACCCTTGCTCGCTACTTTAGAACACAAGTCATGTATGAACTGATGACGCCTCTATATCAAACAGCACAACAAGCTGGCGTGCGTTTTAGTACCATTAATCGCCATTTAGATACTGCCGTCTTGCGACTTTTAGAGGAGCAGCCCACATCCTGGTTAGCGGGTAACTACAAAAGTTATGACAAATTAAAATTAGCTATGTATCAGCAAACTATTAATAAACTCGCGTCCAAAATGCATCTAATTCAAACTAATAAACACATTGACCTGTCACAATTTACTTGGGGTAAGGTTAATGAGCTTAATATTCGTCACCCTATATCAACACAGGTGCCAGTATTAGCAAAGTACCTTGATATGCGCCCTGTACCTGGTTTTGGTGATAGCTTTATGCCAGGGGTTCAAAATGGCACACATGGCGCTTCACAGCGTTTTATCGTACAACCAGGGTTAGAAGAGAATGGCTTTATGTCTTTACCAGGAGGTCAATCTGGACATCCTTTATCTAAGTATTATGATGCGGGTTTTGAAGTGTATGCAGAACATCAAGGACTACCGCTGCTGTTTCAACAACCACAGCATAAGTTGACACTGAGACCGCATTAAGCAAAATATGGCAGTAGTTATATTGCCAAAAAAAATGAGGCGTTATTTACGTGTAGATAAAGAGGCTTGCCATTGCACTTGTGCATTGGCAATATCTTGTTCCGTAACGAGTCGGGATTCTGCACTAGCTAAGGCTTTTGCTATATTAAAAATGAGTAAGTCACGATCAATAATTAACTTCGTGGCTTCTTGATATAGCTGCCCTCGCGCTTCTGGAAATGCCGCTAACAATCCATCTAAAGAATGAAGTTCATGGTAACGCTTTTCCACTTCTTGATTAAACCACGCACGCTTGGCGCGAAATGTCATAAAATCGATAGCCTGAGCAGAACGTAAAAATTTAATTTGTTGGGGAGCTAAATTGAGTTGCATTGCTGTATCAATTAAACGTTCTTGTAATGCTATTAGTGCTTGAGGTTCAGTAAACTTCACGGCGCTAAACGCAGTATTAATCACTTCTTGTACGTTCAACAAATCCATCGCGCTTAAGTTGGAAAAGGCGACATCGGCTGTGGTTAATGATAAAGCTAAGGCCATTTCGTCTTCATCGTTAGGCGAAATATCCGCACTTGCACTTACACCCGCACTTGCACCTGTCGGATCGCGAAACAGGATAGCGTCAAAATCAATTTTAGCTTGTTTGGCTTGAGCTACCATCGGTTTGGTAACTTGGTGTTGAATAAATTGAGTGTAAACCAACCAGCTACCGTAACTGAGTAGAGATAGACTACATATAAGCGTAAAAAGCACCCGAAGGTGCTTTAAATATGAAGATTGTGCCATTACTAGGCTTCAGAACCAGGGGCATTTTCGACGCGAGATTTCAATTTTTGACCCGGTTTAAATGTCACTACACGACGTGCTTTGATAGGAATATCTTCGCCCGTTTTAGGATTACGACCAGGTCGTTCTTTTTTAGTTCTAAGATCAAAATTACCAAAGCCGGACAATTTGACTTGTTCACCGTTTTCCAAAGATGATTTGATTTCTTCAAAAAATGCTTCGACTAAGTCTTTTGCGTCTTTTTTATTTAAACCCACTTTCTCGAACAAATGTTCAGCCATTTCAGCTTTAGTCAAAGCCATAGAATTACTCTCTTAACGTTGCAGCAAGTTGAGACTTTAATCCTGATACCACTTGGTCTACGCATGCTTGTATTTCTGCTTCTTCAAGTGTTTTTTCAGGGTCAGAAAAGATCAATGAAACTGCCAGGCTCTTTTCACCATCTGCAATCCCTTCGCCTTTATATATATCAAATAATGTTAGGTCAACTAATTGATTTACGCCAACTTTTTTAATACAAGATACAATATCAGCATAACTTACATTGTCTTTGACTACAATTGCTATATCACGTTTATTGGTTGGAAATTTAGAAATAGCTTGCGCTTTTGGTAGTACACGGCCTGTTAACGCAGCCTGTTCTATTTCAAACATAAACACTTTCGCATTCACACCTAACGTCTTAGCAAATTGTGGATGTAATGCCCCAACAAAACCAACAACTTGACCATCTTTAAGGATATCAGCACCTTGACCAGGATGTAATAGAGCTTGTTCTGACTTAGCAAAACTAAACGCCTCAGGTGTTGCCGTTTTCGCAATTAAACGTTCAACATCACCTTTAACCGAGAAAAAATCAACGGCGGTTGCTTCCTGCCAAGATTCCGTTAACACCGTACCAGTACATACAGATGCAATCATAGGTGTTTGTTCGACACCACTTGGCGATTGTTCATTAGCAACAAAACGTAAACCCGTTTCAAATAAACGCACACGTGCTTGTTGGCGTTTTTGGTTATAACCTAATGCTTGTAATAAGCCTGTTACCAGACTAACACGCATCACTGACATATCGGCAGAGATAGGATGAGGTAAGGTTAATGTGGGTGTTCCACTAAACAACGCAGATTGTTTTTTCGGATCAACAAAACTATACGTGATCGCTTCGTCATAACCTTGTTGTAACAATACTTGTTTTAATGCATTTAATGGTAATTGTGCTTCATCAGCTGGACGCATATTTAATGACGCAGTCGGCGCAACATTTGGAATATTGTTATAACCATACACACGTGCGACTTCTTCAATTAAATCTTCTTCAATACTGATATCAAAACGATATGCAGGCACTGAAACTGACCATTGGGCGTTATTATAATCAACACCGAAGCCTAATCGAGTTAAGATCTCTGTTACGGTCTCAGTGGCAATCGAAATACCGATGATTTTAGCTAAACGCGCTTCACGTAAAACTACATCGGTCGCTTGAGGTACATGCTCAATAGCAACTGCTTCAATAATTGGCCCTACTTCACCACCAACAATACTCGTGAGTAACGTCGTAGCTCGTTCCATTGCATCTCTTTGTAGCTGTGGATCAACACCACGTTCATAGCGATGCGACGCATCAGTATGCAAACCATATTGACGCGATTTACCTAAAATTGCATCAGGGGCAAAAAATGCCGCTTCTAATACAATATTATTGGTGTCACTCGTTACACCTGAATGCAAACCACCAAAAATACCTGCCAATGCTAACGCTTTGTGTTCATCAGCAATGACTAGCGTATTGGCGTTTATTTTTATTTCAGTTTCATCTAATAACGTTAACACTTCGTCTTGAGTTGCCATGCGCACATGGATATCACCCTCAATGCTATCAGCATTAAACGCATGCATTGGATGGCCAAGTTCAAGAAGAATATAGTTCGTCACATCGACCACAGGATCTATGGAACGAATGCCACTACGACGTAATTTTTCAGATAACCATAATGGTGAACTAACTGATAAATCAACGTTTTTTATAACACGCGATAAATAGCGAGGACAAGCATCAGGCGCATCAAGATGCACAGCTTTGCTGTCACTAATCGTTGCGGGAACTGGCGTGATTTCTGGATAAGTCACAGCTAAGGAATTAAGTACACCGACTTCACGTGCGACACCACGCATGCCAAGGCAATCGGCACGGTTGGGTGTTAAATCGATTTCAATCGCAGTGTCATTTAAGTTTAAATATTCACGGATATCTTGGCCAACCGGCGCATCACTCGGTAACTCTAAAATGCCGTCATGATCATCACTAATACCCAACTCAGAAAAACTACACAACATACCCAATGAAGGTTGACCGCGTAGTTTGGCTTTTTTAATTTTGAAATTGCCAGGTAACACCGCACCAACACAAGCGACTGCAACCTTTAAGCCTTGACGGCAATTAGGCGCACCACAGACAATATCAAGTAATTCAACTGCACCAACATCAATTTTGGTGACACGTAATTTATCGGCATCGGGATGTTGACCACATTCGACAACATGACCAATTACAACGCCACTAAACTCGCCGGCTACAGGCTCTAAGCCGTCTACTTCAAGACCAGCCATTGAAATTTGTTCGGCCAACGCATGGGTGTCTAAACTTGGGTTAACATATTCGCGTAACCACTTTTCTGAAAAAATCATGCCCTAACCTCTTATTTGAATTGCTTAAGAAAACGTAAATCGTTTTCAAAAAATGCTCGTAAATCATTTACACCATAGCGCAACATAGTCAGGCGTTCTACGCCCATGCCAAATGCAAAACCGGTATATTCTTCAGGATCAATCCCCACTGATTTAAGCACATTAGGATGAACCATACCGCAACCTAAGACTTCGAGCCATTTGCCATTTTCACCCATAACATCCACTTCAGCAGAAGGCTCAGTGAAAGGAAAATACGACGGACGGAAACGCACCGTTAAGTCTTTTTCAAAAAAGTGATTTAAGAAATCATGTAAAATGCCTTTTAATTCGGTAAAAGAAACATTCTTGTCAACCATCAACCCTTCTACCTGATGAAACATAGGTGTGTGAGTTTGGTCATAATCATTACGATAAACACGTCCTGGAGAAATAATACGGATAGGCGGCTTTTCAACTTCCATCGTACGGATTTGTACGCCAGACGTTTGTGTGCGAAGCATCACATCAGGGTTAAAATAAAACGTATCATGATCCGCTCGTGCAGGATGATTGGCTGGAATATTTAACGCATCAAAGTTATGAAACCCATCTTCGACTTCAGGGCCTGTCTTAACTGCAAAACCTAATTCACCAAAGAAACTCTCGATGCGTTCAATGGTTCGAGAAACCGGATGCATATTACCCACGTTTTGGGCAATCCCTGGTAAGGTCACATCCACGGCTTCGATAGCTAGCTTAGCATTCATTTCAGCTAATTTTAATGCATCAGACTTAACACTAATTAGTTGTTGAATTTCTTGCTTAGCAACGTTGATTTTTTGACCTGCAAGCGGACGTTCTTCGTTAGATAATTTACCTAGGCCCTTGAGTAAATCGGTTAATTTACCTTTTTTACCCATAAAATCGACGCGAACTGCGTCAAGCGTAGCTACATCAGCGGCAGCTTCAATTAAGCTTTTGGCTTCATTGACAATGGCTTCAAGTTCCATGGAATCCCCAAATGGAAGTAGTTAAACAGAATAATTAAGCACGTATTTTACATGAAATAGACAGGGTTTGTGTAGTTAAACACGCGTAAAATCAAAGATATCTGAAAAAAAAGCAAAAAAAAACGGTGAACATCCGGTTCACCGTTTTTCCAGAACTTAAACTTTTGCTAAAATATTATGCTAAAGCACCTTTAGCCACTTCGACTAATGCGGTGAAAGCAACTTTATCGTGAACAGCGATGTCAGCAAGGATCTTACGATCGATCTCAACAGACGCTTTCTTCAAACCGTTAATGAAACGGCTGTACGATAAACCATTTTGACGTGATGCCGCATTGATACGTGCAATCCATAACTGACGGAATTGACGCTTACGTTGACGACGGTCACGATATGCATATTGACCAGCTTTGGTTACTGCTTGAACCGCTACGCGATATACACGTGAACGAGCACCGTAATAACCTTTGGCCTGCTTTAATACTTTTTTATGACGAGCGCGAGCTACTACGCCGCGTTTAACTCTAGCCATTGTTCAGTCTCCTGTCTTAAACGTAAGGTAACATGCGTTGGATAAGCTTAGTATCCGAAACATGAACTAATTTTTTGCCACGTAAGTGACGCTTACGCTTAGTACTCTTCTTGGTCAAAATGTGACGCAAGTGAGACTGCTTTGATTTGAAACGACCAGACGCTGTCTTACGAAAACGCTTAGCTGCTCCAGAGTTGGATTTCATTTTAGGCATTGCTAAAACTCCGCATTGTTATATAAAGCCAAAAATTTGCAGATTAAATGGCTGATTAAAATTTAGTAATTAGGTGTTACCTGATTGCAGTCAGGTAAACTTGTAGACCAAAATTACTTCTTAAGTGGGGCCAAGACCATAATCATTTGTCGTCCTTCAACACGATGAGGGAACGATTCACAATTTGAGATTTCATCCAAATCCGCTTTAACACGTTTAAGTAATGTAATCCCGATCTCTTGGTGAGCCATTTCACGTCCGCGGAAGCGGATTGTGACTTTGGCTTTATCACCAGCCTCTAGAAAGCGACGCAGGTTGCGCAGTTTGACCTGGTAATCGCCTTCATCAGTGCCAGGGCGAAATTTAATCTCCTTGACCTGAATTTGCTTTTGTTTTTTCTTTTGCTCTTTAAGAGCTTTACTCTTCTCAAAAAGGAATTTGCCATAATCCATGACTTTACAGACAGGTGGCTCTGCATTTGGGCTGATTTCAACCAAATCTAACGTGTTAGCATCTGCCAAAGCTTGCGCTTCAGTTAATGTCACCACACCTAATGGTTCACCTTCTACACCAACTAAACGAACTTCGCTTACGTTAGTGATTTCGTCATTGATCCGAGCTTTGTCGCTCTGAGCCTTATTATTAGCGCCTTTAATGTGCTATTCCTCCAAGAGATTATCTAATTACTTTATCTGCGATGTCTTGCCCGACTTTAACTAAGAACTCGTCAATTGACATTTTTCCTAAGTCATCGCCTTTACGGGTACGTACCGCTACTTCGCCAGCTTCCATTTCTTTATCGCCGACAACTAACATATACGGAACACGCTTCAAAGTGTGCTCGCGGATTTTAAAGCCTATCTTCTCATTTCTCAAGTCCGGTTTCACTCTAATTCCACTTTCTTTCAGTTTATTTGCAATTTTTTGACAATAATCGGACTGTTTGTCCGTAATATTCAAAATTACTGCCTGAGTTGGAGCTAACCAGGTCGGAAAATGACCAGCATATTCTTCTGTTAATATACCAATAAAGCGTTCTAACGATCCTAAAATCGCTCTGTGAATCATTACAGGTACTTTTCGTTCGCCATCTTCAGCGACATAAGTCGAACCTAAACGACCCGGCATTGAAAAATCGAGCTGTACTGTACCACATTGCCACGGACGATCTAAGCAATCATGCAAAGTAAATTCAATTTTAGGACCATAAAACGCCCCTTCGCCAGGCTGATATTGAAATTCAATGTCATTCGCCGCTAATGCTTCGGCTAACGCCGCTTCGGATTTATCCCACATTTCATCACTACCGACGCGTTCTTCTGGACGTGTTGATAATTTCACGACGATTTTTTCAAAGCCAAAGGTCTCGTAGGTGTCATACACCATTTTAATACAACCACTGACTTCTTCTAAAATTTGTTCTTCCGTACAGAAGATATGTGCATCATCTTGGGTAAAACCTCGTACTCGCATTAAGCCATGTAATGCACCAGAAGGTTCATTGCGGTGACAACAACCAAACTCAGCCATACGCAACGGTAAGTCTCGGTAAGATTTTAAGCCTTGATTAAAGATTTGAACATGCCCAGGGCAGTTCATTGGTTTAATGGCATATTCACGTTTTTCAGACTCAGTTGTAAACATGTTAGCCGAATACTTGTCCCAGTGACCTGATTTTTCCCATAAAGAACGGTCCATCATTAATGGGCCCTTTACTTCTTGATAATCATATTGAGTCAGCTTTTTACGAATGAAGCCTTCTAATTCGGTATAAATAGACCAACCATCATTGTGCCAGAATACCATTCCGGGAGCTTCTTCTTGCCAATGAAACAAGTCTAGCGTTTTACCGATCTTACGGTGATCACGCTTCTCGGCTTCTTCAAGACGGTTCAAATAGGCTTTTAATTGCTTTTTATCTGCCCATGCTGTGCCGTAGATGCGCTGTAACATTTTGTTATCAGAATCACCACGCCAATATGCACCGGCCACTTTCATAATTTTAAAGTGTTGGCAAAAACGCATATTAGGCACATGAGGACCACGACACATATCGACATATTCTTCATGTACATATAATGCAGGGGTTTCCTCTTGACCGATGTTCTCGTCCAAGATTTGCATTTTATAGGTTTCATTACGTTCAACAAAGGTGTCACGTGCTGTTTGCCAAGAGCCAACTTTTTTGACAACGTCATAAGAAGTTTTCGCTAGCTCTAACATGCGCTTTTCAATTTTAACTAAATCATCCTGGGTCAAAGAATGATCCATATCCACATCATAATAGAAACCATTATCTATGGTCGGCCCAATCGCCATTTTTACATCTGGGAATAATTGCTTGATTGCATGACCAATTAAATGAGCACAAGAATGACGAATGATCTCAAGACCAGCGTCGTCACGTGCAGTTATGATCTGTAATTGTGCATCTTCGGTAATAAGATCACAGGCATCGGCAAGTTCGCCATTGATTTTGCCAGCAATGGTTGCTTTAGCAAGACCAGGACCTATGTCATTTGCCACGTCCATAATAGAAACAGCGTTATCGAATGCACGGGTTGAACCGTCTGGTAAGGTAATAATGGGCATGAAAAATCCTTGAACAGTGGTGACGCCTACAGTGCGCCACTTGTATTTAAAAAAACATCATATTTCATAAGTACAGCCTTATGATGATGATACAATGCGCGATATTATACAGATAGAGCCTATTTTGATGCAATCTTTTGTTTTTTTTATATTAATCAGTGTATTTGTTAGCGGCAGCAGTGTTGCCGAAGAAACGCCATGGCAAGCAGAAAAGATCAATAAGCACATTTTAGTCAGTTCATCGACACAAAACGGCATCTATCAAATTAATGCTAAAATGTATGTTTATGCTACCCCCGATGAGTTTTTTACATTATTAGAAACCACTGACAACAACTGCCAATGGATAGCGAATTGCAACACGGTAGAAATTTTAAATAATACAATAGATAATACCCGCTATGTACATACTGTTTTTGATAGTCCTTGGCCGGTTGCGGATCGTGAAATGTATACTCGTTCAATACATGAATTTAGTGCTGATCACCAACACCTATCGATCATCATTGACGATATTGCTGATAGCTACCCTGCTCACCCTCGCCGTGTCATGATCCGCGATGTGCGTGCGCAATGGTCGATGACTCACTACCATAATGATTGGTATGAACTTAGTTATCTTGCTAGTGCAGATCCTGGCGGCGTGATCCCACAATGGCTATCAAAGCAATTATTAAAAGATTCAACAGCCATTACATTTACCCGGTTACGCGAGCGTCTACATGCTGACAAAATATTCTAGCCTTACAAATCCCTCTACTTATATAAGTATCGGTATACTGCTTGGCGTTATTGCGCTCCTTACCGGCTGCCAACCACATCAATCGTTACCCTCTGCATTAGACGAATATCAAACGCGGATACATCGTGTATTAGCTATCCCTGAGCAACCGACCAATACAGGTATCACGCTAAACTACCCAGAGGCTTCACAACGTTCGATTACCATTCCCGGAACAATTATGCCGCTTGCTGAATTTTATGCCATTAGTGGTTGTGAATTAGCCCCATTAATCGCACAGCGAAATACCGCTCTAGGCAAAGTAGAATACCCATCACGTCGCTTAGTTTATGAGTCGACATTACTGCACTCGCTAACTAATTGTATTAAGCTTGCCGCAGCTCAAGATATGACTTCAACGGATGCTAACGCAGCATTGTTTGACACACTCAAAATCAAACAAATTCATTACCCAAAAACATGGGCTAACGTTATTCAAAATAGTCCCAGTATGCGCCTAGGGCTCGGGTTTTCACCGGGATATATTGAAGGTGATGCTAGTGACGGGTTTGTCGAGACCAAGGTGGCACTACAATATTTATATCAAGCTCACCTTATCCCGCCATTAAATATTACACAGCTAGAAGCACAACTCGATGTACTCGAGAGTTTTCGATTACCTGCTCGTTTGTACCGCTCAACCCAATTGATAACATTAAAGTTAGGTCAATTAAATCAGCTATTAACCGACTATAATGCCGGTTTTACTTGTGGTAATCCTATAATTAAAGAGCAAATCAAGATCCTCAATAATGTAATGAAGCAATTTTTCATTCAAACATTACAGCCAATTGCAAGTCACATTAATCATTACCAACGAGAGTTAACCCCTATATTAGATGATATAATGGCATCCCCTGAAATACACCCTTCAATGAGAGCCTATTTAAACACACAGGCGCAATCATTTGTCGCTTATCAAGCAGTGTTTACTGAACATGTCACGCAGCTACAACAAGTACTAGCGTCATGTGGATTGAGGCCTACAGCAAACTAACTAAACTAACTTAACTAGCGGGTTTAAGGTTAAATTTTGTAGATGATCACAGATTATTTGAGATAAAAATTTTGTAGAGAAGAATGGTCGAATCGGGCAGGATCGAACTGCCGACCTCCTCGATGTCAACGAGGCGCTCTCCCGCCTGAGCTACGATTCGACGGATATCACTTTGGAAGAGGCGTGAATTATACGGATTAAGATTAGCCTGTCAAAGGTTTTTATTAAAAAACCAAGGGTTTGATATAACTAGTGACATTTTCATCATTAGCCATGCTTAAAAATTCCTCACCCAACCGGTCCGTTTCATCTAAAACCCTTGTCCAGTAGGCGATACGGGTCGTTGCGTCCATCGTTTCAAAATCCGTACGATCAGGAATCTTACCATAGGGTAACTTGGCTACAAACTCAGCACTTGGTACTAACATCATCACATTGTCGTAATTTTTAGCATGCGGTTTACGCTTTTTCAGGGATTTATCAAACCATCCTGTGATTGGTTTAGGATAAAAATGTGGATACAACGTCAACGAATCGGACGATTGCTGATGTGGAAACGATAAATCGAAATGATAATCAATGATCCCCCCATCGCGATACATTCCTTGCGGCGCATCTGAAATATTCTTGATCCCTTCCATGATTGCGGGGATCGAACCTGATGCAGTTAATGCCTGAATAAGGTTCTGCATAGTTAAAGATAAGTATTCAGATGGCAAACCATATGGACAGTCTATAGTGATGCTATCTGTTGAAAATACCACTCGGTCAAAATAATGTTTTAATTTTTTGCGCGATACCGCGTTCATCCCTGCGCTCATTAATAAACCAGGTATTTGCAGGGCTTTGTGTTCAAATCGAGTTAAACCTTTGGCACGTGCTACAATAAAATGTGCTTTGACCCGTTCATTGTTAAGGATTTCTGCAACGCCCGTCTGTCCCATTAATTGATCCATAATAGTATAAACACTTTGCGTAATATCAAATGGCGAAGGCTTGTCATTATATACGGTGTTAGCATAATAATGTGCTAACCGATTAATCGCGGCTTTGGGATCGTTCTGCGCCATACATGCCGCCCTAAACGCACCCGCAGAACTACCGACTACATGTAGTTTATGTGCCGTGTCGGCAAAAAATTCAGGGATAATAACCCGATCTAAACCTGCTAATACAAACCATTTAGGACCTCCTGAGGCACCTAAGATGGTATCAAACAGTGCAGGTGCAAACCCTTCGTTATTAATCCGTTGTAACGCCTTTGGGCCAGCATATATATCGAGCATTGTTATCCATTTCCGTGTAATTGTTAAAATATTGTGTCATTAACTAGTGAGCAAATCACATATTGGATCAATAATATCTTACAAAGGCAAAATGATATCCACATTAAATTTCAAGTTGACAAACATCTCAAAACCATTTGTTTTTGCAAAAATACTGTGCTTTACATTACTAATTTATAGCAACATGTCTAAAATTAAGGACATTACTGAACAACGCATTCTAATCAGAATTAGAATATAAAATTCATTTTATTTCATCTTGAACAAATAACCGACAAACCGCATAAAACATGACCTGCACAAATATAGTGCGGTATTAACTTACTGTTTATAACGCAACCAATTTAATCATTATTCATTGAAAATAAATTCCATTATAGCTTTGATAAGAAAAGTCAACAAACAAAATAGCACAAAAAACAACCAACCTGTTTAAACCCCTATTATATCTAAACTTTGGTCCTTTAATTTTTTATGTCCACAAAGTTATCCACAGATTCAGTGGATAAGTCAGTAAATCAATGTAAGACATTTCTCACAACATTAAATTAACAAAATCAGCTGTTACTTATTGTTTCACTTGAACACGGATAATGTCGGACAACTCAATATATTTTTTATCTTTCTCGGTGAATATTGTAATATATGAATACATAAATATTAGTGACGGATTGACCAAGAATGACAACTCTTTATGGCATCAAAAACTGCGATACAATGAAAAAAGCCATGCGTTGGTTGAGTGATAATAATATAGATTATACTTTTCACGATTATCGTAAAGAGGGGATTGACGCTCAGTGGATTACAGATATGTTAACTAAAGTTGAGTTAGATGTTTTTATTAATAAACGTGGTACTACGTTTAGGCAACTCGATGACGATGTTAAGGCTGCACTTACAGTTGCAAGCGCCATACCTTTATTGCTGGCACAACCTGCTATGATAAAACGCCCGGTATTAATTCATGGTGACAAAATAGAGATAGGCTTTAAACCTGACGCATATAAAAATATTTTTCTATAACCTTATTATCTAAATTGTATCCCCTAACCTGTAACCTTTAACGATAAAGTACATAATATATGAATGATGTAATCGCACTTTGCCAAGCCCTTATCCAAGAACCGTCAGTGACTCCAGAAGACAAAGCCTGTCAGCCTATGATGGCGGATCGCTTAATACCTCTAGGTTTTGGGATTGAAACTATGGTGTTTCATGACACGACAAATATGTGGGCGCGAAAAGGCACACAAGCTCCTCTGTTTTGTTTTGCTGGCCATACAGATGTAGTGCCAACTGGTCCTGCTGACAAATGGCAACACCCTCCTTTTGCTGCGCAAATCCATGATGGCTATATTTGGGGGCGTGGCGCTGCAGACATGAAAGGCAGTCTTGCAGCGATGGTAGTCGCAACCGAGCAGTTTGTCGCAGATTATCCCGATCATAAAGGCTCGATAGCCTATCTCATTACCTCTGACGAAGAAGGTCCGTTTATTAACGGTACAACCAAAGTCATTGATACGTTAGAAGCACGTAATGAAAAAATCGATTACTGCGTGGTAGGTGAACCATCAAGCACCACTTTGGTCGGGGATGTGGTCAAATATGGGCGCCGTGGTTCTTTAACCGGTGATCTAATTGTAAAAGGTAAACAAGGTCATGTTGCCTACCCTCACCTAGCGGACAATCCTATACATAATGTGGCTGCTGCAATTGATGAACTCAGTAAAACTAAGTGGGATGATGGCAACAGTGCGTTTCCAGCCAGTACATTTCAAGTCTCTAACTTTAATGCAGGAACCGGTGCAGGGAATGTGATCCCTGGAGAGTGTCATATCTGTTTTAACTTTCGCTTTTGTACCGAACAAACGTTTGAATCCTTACAGCAACAAGTGTATCAGATCTTAGATAGATACAAGCTTGATTACACCATTGACTGGACGTTCAACGGCTTACCGTTTTTGACCGAATCAGGCACATTGGTTGATGCTACGGTTGCTGCAATCAAACATGTAACGGGACGAGATACGGAATTATCCACTGCTGGCGGTACATCTGACGGGCGTTTCATTGCTCCAACTGGTGCACAAGTAATTGAATTAGGTCCTATCAATGCCACCATCCATCAAATTGATGAACGCGTTAAAGCTGATGATTTAGTACAGCTAGCGGATATGTATTATCACATTTTAGTTAACACACTAGGTAACCAATAAACATGACGCATTGCGATCCACTTAGGCCCAAAACTGACGGTTCTACTATGATGTCGTTAACGGATAATGATCGCCGCCTGTATGGTATCGATGACTCACATCTGTTAACCATTGCTTCAGTTTTACCTGATAACGGCTCGGATCGCCATCGTTTACAACCGGCTGCGGTACATGCGTTTATTACATTACAAACAGCTGCATCTGCCGCAGGTATTGATTGTCAGATCATGAGTAGTTACCGTAGTTTTGCGCAACAACAATCTATTTGGGATCGAAAATGGCAAGGTGAATTACCAATATTAGATGCTGAGCATCAACCGTTGGATATTACCTTAATGACTGATGTAGAAAAAATGCACAGTATTTTACGGTGGTCAGCATTACCAGGTGGTTCACGACATCATTGGGGCACTGATTTTGATGTCATTGACCGTCAATCGGTTAATGCGTGCCAGCATGAAATTCAATTAGTTGAGGCGGAATACGCCCAAGATGGTGTATGCGGAAACTTAAGCCAATGGCTAGTCGCACATGCTCATGAATATGGATTTTATCGTCCTTATGCACAATATCATGGGGGTATTGGCTGCGAGCCTTGGCATTATAGTTTTGAGCCGCTTGCACAAGGTATCATGCAGGCATTGTCATTACCGACAATCACTTACCTCATTAAAGACAGTGATATTAAAGGTAAAGACGTTATACTAGCTAATATAGAAATGATATTTTCACGTTATATTCTTAATCAACAACAAATATAACCCATTTACTTTTGCCTTAGGGATCTAGCATGTCATTGACTGTCATTATTATTATTATCGTTGCGGCGTTGGCATTTATTTTGTCGAATATCATTACGTTACAAAAATCTAAGAGTTTTAGCTTACCGGATTCGTATAAAGCACGTAAAGCTGCTGAGGCTGAGCATTTGGCGCAAGCACAAAAGAATGCTGCAGCAAAAGGTGCAAATAAGCGCACACCAGATACCGAAACAAGTAAAACCCCGCAAGGTTACGAGAATGATTATGCACAAGAAGATAAGCAGGATAATTGGTAATCATTGGCCTAAATTAGGGAAAATGGCCAAACGTCGTCTAAAACTATCCTACTCAATATAAAAGATTCGATCCAAATAACGAGTTATTTAAACGTCACCGCAGTACCACTAATACTGACTAAAAACATACCGTTTGATTGGCCTAACACTTCATAATCAATATCAATCCCTACAACCGCATCAGCGCCAATAGCACGAGCATCTTCTTCAAGTTCTTGAAAAGCAATTTTTCGCGCATTATTAAGCTCATTTTCATATGCACCAGAGCGACCGCCAACTAAATCACGAACAGATGCAAAGATATCTTTCACAAAATTCGCACCGGTAATGGCCTCTCCAACAACAATGCCGTGATACTGAGCAATTGAGCGTCCTTCAATTGAAGGTGTAGTCGTTAAAATCATAAAAGTTCCTTTATCTTCGCATGAGCGAGTATTTGATTAATGAGTATTTGTGCATCAGCCTCTGAATAAGCAATAGTTGGCAAGTGCCCCCATACTGGAGCTGGCCAAGCCTTGTCTTGCTCAAAGCGTGCAATATGATGTATGTGTAATTGACGAACCACATTACCTAAAGCCGCAACATTTAATGTTGTCGGCGTATAGATGTCGAGCAACGCTTGACTCAGCGCATTTGATTCAGCTAAAACACTAGCCTGTTGGGTATCAGACAACTGACAAGTTTCACTGATATCAGCAACACGAGGCACTAAAATAAACCACGGATACTGGTTATCATTCATCAATAATAACTGAGATGTTGGCAGATTGGCGACAAAATATGTATCGTTTTGTAAACGCGCATCTAAGTTAAACATCAAATTGACACTCCTTTTCAGTAACGGGGACAACCGTTAATAATGCCCGCTGCCCTAGCGCAACGTTAGCATTGGGGAAAACAATTGCTTCCGCATCTTGGACACAAGAATAAGAACGCAGTAACGTACCTTGGGCATCATACTCGCTAGCTAATACATCGCCTTGATTAAACGCCGTAAAGTTTGGCGTATTATCAGGAAAGTGAAATTTAAAATCTTCAGTATGACGCAGGATCATTTGTTTGATCCGAAATAAAACCGGCATGGTGCTTACACTTTCAACACTTTCAACACTTTCAACACTTTCAATACTCACCAAATCAAATAACGCCGTGCGCGCTTGCGCAAAATCAGCCATATTATTGTGCCCAAACGGTTTTACTTTTCCTAGTTCTACGGTAAAACTATGTACCCCGCAGTGTAACGAAGAGAAATATGAATACGTAGTAGTGGGTGATTCAGAAAATAACACCGCTTGAATACCTGCTTTAGCTAACCATAATAGCTGGGTTTTAGAGTAAGCTTTACCATGTAAAAAAGGATACACCGCAAAACGCGGATACGCAGAATCTTTTATCGCAGTATGTAAATCATAATGATAACAGATGGCTGGATCGTCGGCTTGCGCAAAAAACGCAATGGTCAGTTGTTCTAATTGATTGGCACGCACCCGTTCAGGATTATCCTGCGGGGAATGCGCCCCACAAAACAAACGATTCATGTTTTCACTTATAAACCGTTGAGCAATATCCATAGCTGGTAAATTAGCAAATTGCACCATCAAACGCACCGTCAAACTGAGCGTTTGCGCTAACAGTGCTTCAACTAATTCATCGCAAATTTCAATTGGAGCGGTTTCATTACCATGCACCCCACACGAATATAATACATGGCTACCTTTACCTTGCTGATAAGCGTTAGGGATAAATTCAATAATGCCAGCAGTATGCACAACAACGCGAGTTTTATTCGGTAACACCCACTCCTGAACTTGACTAAACTGTTCAGGGGCGGTGCGCGAACAATGTAAAAAATTGTCGCGCTGATTAGCAAATGATGGCATGGGTAACATTACTCAAAAATTGAATTAATGAGCTATTTTACGTGACATGACTCAAGATTCCAAATGCGTTCTACATAATCTTTAATTGAACGGTCAGAAGTAAATTTCCCCATCTTCGCCGTATTCAAAATAGCCATACGCGCCCAATCACTTTGATCGCGATAAGCCGCATCAACGCGCTCTTGTGCTTTTGAATAGCTATCATAATCTGCTAAACATAAATACGGATCGCCACCATCAAGTAAGCTGTATTTAATTGAAGACAATGCACGCGGTTTACCAGGTGTAAAGTAATCGGTATCTAACCAATCAATCACTGCTTTTAACTCTGGATTTTTATAGTAGTAATCATAAGGATTATATCCTTTGGCATTCAATGCTTGCACTTCATCAACCGTTAAACCAAAGATGAAGATATTATCTTCCCCTACTTCTTCGGCAATTTCGATATTGGCACCATCTAATGTGCCAATCGTTAATGCACCATTGAGGGATAACTTCATGTTACCAGTACCCGATGCTTCTTTACCGGCTGTAGAGATCTGCTCTGATACATCTGCCGCAGGGATCATTTTCTCGGCTAACGACACGCGATAATTAGGTAAAAATACAACTTTAATTTTACCGTTAACACGTGGGTCATTATTCACTTTTTCTGCGACCGCATTGATTGCATAGATAATATCTTTGGCTAGTTTATAACCTGGAGCGGCTTTAGCACCAAAAATAAATACACGAGGATGCATGTCATAACTTGGGTCTGCTAACAAGCGACGATACAGCGCTAAAATATGTAATAAGTTTAAATGTTGACGTTTGTATTCATGTAAGCGTTTAATTTGTACATCAAAAATCGCTTTAGTATCAACATCAATACCCGTCAGAGCTTTGATTTCAGCCGCTAACAATGCTTTGTTTTCTTGCTTCACTTTCATGAATTGTTTTTGGAACGTTTTGTTCGTTGCGTGCTTTGCTAAACCCGTTAATTTATCAAGATCTAATGGCCAATCAGCACCAATTTTCTTATCTATTAAGCTAGATAATTTTGGATTACAGGCTTTTAACCAACGACGTGGCGTTATCCCATTAGTGACATTCTTTAATTTTCCTGGCCACATGGTTTCAAATTCAGGGAATAGATTTTCTTTAACCAATTTAGAATGGATCTCAGCAACACCATTAACTGCAAAAGAACCAATGACAGAAAGATTCCCCATGCGTACCATTTTTTCATCGGCTTCTTCGATGATAGATAATTTGGCTTTCATGGCATTATCACCCGGCCAGACTTTTTCTACTTCATCAAGGAAACGATGGTTAATTTCATAGATAATTTCAATATGACGCGGTAAGATTTTTTCAATCATACGCACTGGCCATTTTTCTAATGCTTCTGGTAATAATGTATGATTGGTATAAGCAAACACTTTTGAACTGATCGCCCATGCACTATCCCAATCTAATTCAGCACGGTCAACTAAGATCCGCATTAACTCTGGAATAGCAATTGCCGGATGTGTGTCATTTAACTGGATCACGACTTGATCAACAAAGCGGCTCCAATCATCACCATGTGCACGTTTGTATCGACGAATAATATCTTTGAGTGAACACGCACTAAAGAAATACTGTTGGATCAGTCTTAATTCTTTACCTGCTTCGGTTTCATCATTTGGATAAAGTACTTTAGAAATGGTTTCTGCTTGCACGTTTTCACGCTGCGCATCCACATAACCGCCAGCATTAAATACATCCCAATTGAAATAATTTGACGCTTCAGATTGCCATAAACGTAATACGTTGACGGTTTTACCTTCATAACCCACAACAGGAATATCCCAAGGTACCCCTTTGACAATCATACTTGGATGCCATTCTTTTTGAATGCCGCCGTTTTTACCGTATTTAGTTTCTACGTAACCATATAATTGAATTTCTTGAATTGACTCAGGACGGCAAATTTCCCACGGATTACCGTAATCACGCCAGCTATCAGGGCGCTCAATTTGTTCGCCATTGCGTATTTCTTGACGGAACAAGCCATGTTCATAATGCAATCCATATCCGATTGCAGGTAATTCTAGCGTTGCAAGTGAATCAATATAACAAGCAGCTAAACGACCTAAACCGCCATTACCTAACGCCATGTCAGGTTCTTCTTCTAATATATCCGTTAAGTTGACGCCTAACTCTGTTAACGCTTCTTGAGCTTGCTCAAACACACCAAAGTTATGCATATTATTGGATAATAAACGCCCCATTAAAAACTCAGCAGAAAAATAATGGACTGCACGTGTATCATTGAGATAATGAGCTTTTTGGGTTTTACGTAGACCTTCTAAGACCATTTCTTGAATTGCTGCACTCGTGGCTTTCCACCACGCATGATTATTGGCTTTGTTTTCATCAGTCCCTAAGGTGCTATGGAGATGGCGCACAATGGCGTCTTTAAATTCTTTCTTGGATAAAACAGGGGTAGTCGATGGCATAATGATTTCTCTTGAAAAAGTGACTTTATCTAACTGATAAACGAAAAAATAAAATATATGTGTTTAATATAGCAAGACTTGAGACGACTTTATGTAAAATATTTGTTAAATATTAAAGAAAATTGGATGAATACGAATTCAGCACGACTCTTATTAACAATATGATAACAATATAAATCAAAATCATTAACAAGCGGTCATTTAAAAACTATTTAAACACTATTTAAACACTATTTACATACTCATTAAGAGCTTTATTTCGGTGATAAACATCCCGATTTTATATTATGCGATGACACTTTCTACTAATGCTTGAGCATCAGCGAGTAATCGATCTAAATGTTCTGCTGAAATAAAGCTCTCAGCATAAATTTTATAGACATTTTCGGTCCCTGATGGACGCGCAGCAAACCAGCCATTTTCAGTTGAAACCTTTAACCCGCCTATTGCGGCACCGTTACCTGGCGCATGAGTTTGTTTGCTGATTATCGTTTCACCCGCAATACTATCTGCTGTCACTGCATCCGCAGTCATCGACGATAAAACCTGTTTTTGCGCTAATGTCGCAGCCACATCGATGCGTTTATAGTGTGGTGTACCAAATTTTTCGGTTAATGCATGATAACGTTGTGCTGGATCTTGTCCCGTCACTGCTGTCATTTCTGCAGCGAGCAAACATAAGATAAAGCCGTCTTTGTCTGTTGCCCATGGCGTGCCATCAAGACGCAAGAAGATCCCCCCTGCACTTTCTTCACCAGCAAAACCGATTGATTGATTTAACAAGCCTTGCACAAACCACTTAAAGCCAACTGGCATTTCAGCTAATTGCCGTTGGTTACTTGCAACCACACGATCAATCATTGAGCTGGATACTAAAGTTTTACCTATTTGTAAATTGGCTGACCACTGAGGTCGATAGTTAAGAACATAATCAATCGCGACGGCTAAATAATGATTAGGGTTCATTAACCCTTGCGGCGTCACAATACCATGACGATCAAAATCAGCATCATTACCAAAGGCTAATGCGAACTTATCTTTGTACGCTAATAAACCGGCCATTGCGTAAGGTGACGAACAATCCATGCGAATTTGCCCATCTTTGTCTAAGGTCATAAAACTAAAGCGTTGATCAACCGCTGTGTTTACTACTTCAATATTTAAGCCATATTGCTGCGCTATCATCGCCCAGTATCGTGTTCCTGCTCCACCTAATGGATCTGCACCAATTTTAATATTGGCATTAGCAATCGCTTGCATGTCAATCACGTTAACTAAATCATCGATATAAGCTGGGGCAAAATCAACTTCACTTAAGTACTCACTGGACATAGCTGTAGCAATTGGCATACGAATAACCGCAGTGTTACCCGCAGCCATGATTTCATTCGCACGTTGTTGAATGGTACTGGTTGCATCAGTATCAGCTGGTCCACCATGGGTTGCGTTGTATTTAAAGCCACCATCTTGGGGAGGATTATGTGAAGGCGTAATCACTACGCCGTCGGCTTGATCAGAATGAATCGCATTATATTGTAAAATGACATGAGAAATAACAGGTGTCGGCGTATAGTCACGATTGACTTGAATAACAACATTGACCTGGTTGGCACATAATACTTCTATCGTGGTGGTTAACGCTGCTTCTGATAAGGCATGCGTATCCATACCTACATAACAAGGGCCAGTGATCTTTTCAGCATGACGATATTCAGCCAATGCTTGTGCTATCGCTGCAATATGCACTTCATTAAATGAGCGTTTATGGGCGCAACCACGGTGGCCTGAAGTACCAAACGTAACAGCTTGTTCAGCTATACTCACATCTGGCTGTAAGGTGTAATAATCACTAATCAGTTTAGCGACATTAATAAGATCAGATTGTTGTGCTGGTTTACCAGCTCGTTCATGAAGCGCCATCGACACATCCTTTTGAAAAATAACGTTTAAAATAAATCATACTTGTTTAGTATACCTATACTAAGCGTAATCAACTGATAATTCATCTCATTTTTATTAATAATCCGTCGATAATTACTACATTGTTATAACTTAACCTAATGATTAATAAGCAAAACGTATGCTTGTTGTCTATGCTTTAACTAGACTTAACCAGAATGTGGATCATATGCAGTATCTTTTTAGCGCCGCGGTAAGTAAGATCAGCCAAGTATTAATTGGCAAGCAACGCCAAGTAGAACTTGCAGTAACCTGCTTGTTAGCTAACGGCCATTTACTCATTGAGGATTTACCTGGGATGGGTAAAACTACGCTATCGCACGCGCTTGCCAATGTATTTGGTTTGGCGGACACTCGGATCCAGTTTACTTCTGATTTATTGCCTGCTGATGTATTGGGTGTGTCAATTTTTGATCAATCGGCACAATCGTTTTCGTTTCACCAGGGGCCAGTATTTAATCAAATTGTTCTGGCTGACGAAATCAATCGTGCGAGCCCTAAAAGTCAATCTGCGTTGTTAGAAGCGATGGAAGAAAGGCAAGTGAGTATTGATGGTAAAACATATCCACTCCCACGTCCGTTCTTTGTTATAGCGACACAAAATCCCTCATATCAATCTGGTACGTACCCTTTACCTGAATCGCAACTAGATCGGTTTTTAATGCGGATCGTACTCGGGTATCCAAATGTCGCAGCAGAAAAACGCATGTTACTCGAACAATATGATGATACGCGCCATACCACTGAGCCAATGCTAACGATTACTGATTTGTTTGCCGCACAAAAAGCCTGTCAAGATATCCATGTATCCGATGCCGTCATTGGTTATATTTTGCGCTTGGCGAATCACACCCGCAATGAACCTGAATTCCCTAACGCGTTATCACCACGTGCAACCAAAGCATTATTGCGGGCTACTCGCGCATGGGCTTTTTTACAAGGTCGTGATTTTGCGATCCCCGAAGATGTGCAAGCTATATTGCCCAGTGTTGCAGAGCATAGATTACGCTCTGAGTTAACAGATTTAAGTGATGATCAAATGCTCAGTGAACTATTGATTGATGCCGTCAACCCAATCATTGCCCAAACCTCTTAGGCGACGATTCTATGAGCTTTGCGTATCTACAACAATTGCTATCCGTACGCCAAGAAAAATGGATTAACAGACGTATCCCTGAAGCTGTTCGCTATCAATTAGACAATCAATCCATCTTTATACTACCAACCAAATTTGGCTACGTATTTTTGCTGTTCAGTGTAATCCTGTTTGTCTTTGGAACCAATTATTATTCGCAGCCATTAATTATGCTCAGCATCATGCTCATTGCGTTGTTTGTTGTGCATATGTTTGCCAGTTTTTTAAACTTTGCTCGGTTATATGTCAGTATTGGCAATATTCAACCGGTATATGCAGGCACAACTGCTGCAATCCCCCTACACATATTACCGAGTCAATCAGCACGACCAACACGAGGTACATTGTGGGTTAGTTTTTGGGAAATTAAACGTTATCAATCTATTGAACTGGATACGCTGGAAGGTCCAGCCAATATTCGTTATTTTGCAGAAAATCGCGGAGTATCGCAATTACCGAGGATGACCTTACAATGTGATTATCCTTTAGGGCTATTTAGGTGTTGGACTCATTTGCAATTCACGCAACCATTAACGGTATATCCGCAGCTGATTGTGGCTAATTTACCCTTAGAATCAACGATTAAATTATCACAGGTAAAAAATTCGACTCACATTCAAGGTAAAACGTTATCGTTAGATCAACCTGACGATTTTGATTCATTAGTCACTTTTCAGCATGGCGATCCTATGCATAGTGTTGCTTGGAAACACTTGGCTAAAACGGGTAATATGTTGCGTAAACGTTTTGTAGGTGCATCGCCACAACAAGGCTATTTGTCTTTGCCCATGTATAGCAATGTTGAAAAAGGCTTAAGTCAACTAGCCTATCAAATTAATCAATGTCACAATAAACATGCAATATACGGTCTTTATTTACCGACTCAAACCATAGTTCCAAATCATAGTGAGGCGCATAAACAAGCCTGTTTAGCTGCATTAGCCGCCTACCCTATTACTCGTCAAGCTTCCCGTGATGGACAATAGATCCACTAGTGGGCGACATAGTATATTCGCCGATTCGATTGCAGGTAAACCTCGCTCAGCAGCCCATAACAACAGTTTTTTAGCGTTAACGATGGCGTTTTGTTTAGTCACTTTTTCTTTATATACTCATGTCACCATTTGGATATTACTGATTGGCTTAGTTGCGGTTATCATGCGTTTTTTATTGTATTTGGGTTTCTACCAGCATATACCCGGTACGCGAATAATTAATATTTTAGGGATTATATCAGGCGTTATATTAGTTGTGATGAGCCGAAATATGACGATGCTAAGTGCAATGATCAATTTATTAATTATGGCAAGCGCTCTCAAAATCATGGTGTTACATACCCAAAAAGATCTATTGTTCATTTTTATCAGTGTATTGTTTTTGGCCGCTTTAGGCTTAATTATCCATGACGAATTTCTATTTACGTTATTTTATAGTGGCTTGGTGGTAGTATTATTAATCACATTGGCTACACACTTTGCTCCAAGTCGTTCGGTCTCCCAATCACTCACCACAACATTACAGTTATTAGCACAAGCGTTACCAATTGCACTGATTATGTATATACTCGTGCCCCATTTTTCGCCCTTTTGGCAAGTCCCCTCACCAAAACAAGAAACGACAGGGCTAACCGATGTTGTCAAACCCGGAAATATTGCAGATTTAGCACAATCAGCTGATCTTGCCATGATTGTCCGTTTTACTGAAGGACCCATTCCAAAATTTCATCAACGCTACTGGCGAGCTATCGTTATTGACCATTTTGATGGTGAATCATGGTCACAGTCGCAATTACAACGGGAATACCAACAACCATTATTAGCAATGACACACCCCCAACAGCATGTTATTTCGCAGCCATACGACAACATTCATCTCACGCAATATAAGAGTGTGCTAATGGCAAATCAAACTCAATTTGTCCCCACGTTAGATGCTATTATTGATATTAAAGGCAATAGTCATACACCTAACCCTTATATTATTACCGCCTCAAATCATGCGTTCAATTCTCAGCCACAAGTCTTTACAACCGATTATACCGCCATTAGTATGCTCAACGTTAATCATCAGCGAGAGCTGACGCAACTGGAAACTGAGCAATATTTACAATTGCCACCTAGCTCACAGAAACTAGATTATCAGTTCGCACATCAGAACCCTCGTACCCAAGTTTGGGTCACGGAACTCACCAAGCAAAATACCACTTTACAACAACTGATTACTGCTTTTAATCAATTTATATTAACTGAACAATTTACGTATACGCTGCAAGCTCCATTGATGCCAGAAAATATGGTGGATCAGTTTTTATTTACCCATCAAACTGGGTTTTGTTCACATTATGCTGCTGCCATGGGCTATGTGTTACGGCTAGCGGGTTATCCAACTCGTTTAGTTGCCGGCTATCAAGGTGGCGAGCAAGTTAATGATTCAACCTTGCTGATTTATCAATATGATGCACATGCTTGGTTAGAAGTGTATAGCGCTGATTTAGGCTGGCAACGATTAGATCCAACAGCAGTCATTGCGCCGCAACGTATCAGTGATGGCTTAGCGCATGCCTTGAGTAACAAAGATGAATACCTAGCCGAAGAGAGTTTTAGCTTAGCAAAATACACACATATACCTGGTATCGCACAATTACATAGGTTGTTACAGCAAGGTTCAGCGGTGTGGCATGGGTCATTTCGTACATTTGATAATGAAGATAAGCAAGATCTCATTAAAACACTAATGCAACACCTGAATATTAAGCATCCAGCGTGGATCGGTATATTGGGCCTAAGTTTAATAGGATCATGCTTAGCTGGTTATTTTATATATGCTCGTACTGACATAGCTGTTCATCCTGATCATATAAAATGGTATTTACAATGTCGGCAATTATGTATCAGTCGCTATATCCAAAAATCAGCAGAAACCGATACTGATATTCAGCATTACCCGCCCAAAAAATTTGTAGACTGGCTAGCCCTTCATGGTACGTCATCTGTGGTGGCTGAAATGCACCAGATCACAACTTGGTTTATTCAACATGAATATCGCGCAACAGTCGACAACCACCTAACAGGAAAACAAATCAAAGCCGGCTATAAAAGATTAAAACGCTTATCCAAATAACTAAGTCGTTTTTTCATATAACTAAAAGTTAAGCAAAAAAAAGCCCGCAAATACGGGCTTTTAGATTTTGACGTTTAACTACTAATTATTTAGCAGCTTTACGTGCGCGGGCTTCTTCCATTACGGCTTCAGCTACGTTTTGTGGACATTGATTGTAGTGTGAGAATTCCATTGAGAACTGACCACGACCAGATGTCATTGTACGTAATTGGCCAATGTAACCGAACATTTCAGATAATGGAACGTCAGCTTTAACACGAACACCAGTTGCACCAGCTTCTTGGTCTTTGATCATACCACGACGACGGTTTAAATCACCGATAACATCACCAACGTGATCATCAGGTGTAAACACATCAACTTTCATGATTGGTTCAATAAGTTGAGGCTTCGCTTTTGGAATCGATTGACGGAATGCGCCTTTCGCTGCAATTTCAAACGCAACAGCAGATGAATCAACTGCGTGGAAACCACCGTCGTATAATTCAACTTCAACGTCAAGTACAGGATATCCAGCAAGAACACCTTGGTCCATCATCGACTTGAAGCCTTTCTCGATTGCTGGGAAGAATTCCTTAGGAACGTTACCACCTACTACTACTGATTTAAATGTGAAACCAGAGTTCGCTTCTCCTGGACGGATACGGTAATCAATTTTACCGAACTGACCTGAACCACCAGATTGCTTCTTGTGCGTGTAAGAATCTTCAATCTCAGAAGTAATCGTTTCACGGTAAGCAACTTGTGGCTGACCTACTTCTAGCTCAACGCCATAAGTACGCTTCAAAATGTCTACTTTGATATCTAAGTGTAACTCACCCATTCCTTTAAGAATGGTTTCACCAGAATCTTCATCAGTTTCAACTTGGAAAGATGGATCTTCAGCAACCATTTTACCAATTGCAATACCCATTTTCTCAGTAGAACCTTTATCTTTTGGCGATACAGCGATTGAGATTACTGGCTCTGGGAAGATCATTGGCTCAAGCGTACATTCATGCTTAGGATCACATAATGTGTGACCAGTCTGTACGTTTTTCATCCCTACGATAGCAATGATATCACCGGCTTGTGCGCTAGAGATTTCAGTACGGTCGTTGGCATGCATTTCTACCATACGGCCAACACGCTCAGTTTTACCTGTAGCAGAGTTAAGGATAGTATCACCTTTGTTCAATGTACCTGAGTAGATACGAACAAACGTTAATGCACCGAAACGGTCATCCATGATTTTAAATGCAAGGGCACGAAGTGGCTCTTTCACATCTACAATCGCAAATTCACCCGTTGCTTCACCAGTATCTGGATCAGTAAGTGGTTGTGCATCTACTTCCGTTGGGCTTGGCAAGTAATCAACAACAGCGTCAAGTACGTTTTGAACACCTTTGTTTTTAAATGCAGAACCACAATATGTTGGGAAGAAGTCAATTTTACGCGTACCTTCACGGATACAATGCTTGATTTGTGCAATAGTTGGCATCTCGCCTTCCATATACGCCATCAACAATTCATCGTCTTGCTCTAACGCAGTCTCGATAAGAAGCTCATGATAGGCTTCAACATCATCAACCATGTCAGCAGGAACATCAGTAATTTCATAGTTTTCAGGAAGACCAGTGTCATCCCATACATAGGCTTTTTTCTCGAGAACATCAACAACACCAACGAAGTTTTCTTCGATGCCGATTGGTAATGTCATGATCAATGGATGAGCAGCTAGTACGTCTTTAACTTGCTTAGTTACACGATAAAAATCTGCACCCATGCGGTCAAGTTTGTTAACGAAAATGACACGTGCTACTTCAGATTCGTTCGCATAACGCCAGTTAGTCTCTGACTGAGGTTCAACACCACCAGATCCACAGAAAACACCAACACCACCATCAAGTACTTTCAATGAACGGTAAACTTCAACAGTGAAGTCAACGTGTCCAGGAGTATCGATGATATTCATGCGGTGGTCTTTCCAGAAACAAGTTGTTGCAGCAGACTGGATGGTTATTCCACGCTCAGCTTCTTGTTCCATGAAATCGGTAGTTGATTCGCCATCGTGGACTTCGCCCGACTTATGGATTTTACCGGTTAGTTTTAGAATTCGCTCTGTAGTGGTCGTTTTACCCGCGTCAACGTGAGCAAAAATACCAATATTTCTGTAGTGTGATAAATCAGACATAGTTTCACTTATTTAATTGGTTCATAAAAAAATCGAGCGGATTATATCGGATCTTGGGGGTAATTTGATACCTTTTTTTAGTCTAGTGCTAAATAAATCGTAAAAAAATGAGAAAAACGACAGTAAATCCTATCTTAAGGTGTGGTGATAATACAAACGGTGACTTCATCACGATTATGATAGAGATGTTTTGCTTGCCAAGTGAACGATATCCCAGCCTGTTTGAGCTGCTTTTCAATCTCGACTTGAGCATTTTGCATCGCAGTAAATCTTTGTTTCATCGGTAATTTCAAGTTAAATATGGCGTTTGTTGCCCAGCCATCCACCAACCATTGTGCCATTAACTGCGCGACGCGATTAGGCTGCTCTATCATATCGCACACTAACCAATCGACTTTGCCATATTGAGGCTGATATTTAAAGCCATCAGCAGGTGCATAAGTCACTAAACCGGTTGCCATTAATGCTTCATCCATTGCACCATTGTCGACCGCCTCGACGTGCATTTTGCGTTGCACTAATTGATAAGTCCAGCCGCCAGGACATGCGCCTAAATCAACCGCAGTGGCATCAGCATGCAGTAATTCTTTTTGCTGTGTACGGGTCAAAAAGGTATTAATGGCTTCTTCCAACTTTAAAGTTGAACGTGACGGCGCATCTTGCGGGAACTTTAAGCGATAAATGCCATTTTCATGAGCACTGCGATTATTGGGTAAAGTCACGCCCAAATACACCGCACTACCATGTTCAAAAAACGCATGAAGCGTTATACCGACAATAGGTTGTTTACTTTTACTTCGGTAAAGCCAATCATGCTGGCGCAACATTTGACGCAGGGGCACACTGAATTTACGGCAAAACTTCGCTAGCTCTTTACCATCTTCAGTGTCTGCTGATTCAACTACCGCAGTTTTTGCTAAAAATTCTGCCGGTAATAAATCAGCACATACAGTTTGGATCTGCACTAAACGATCGCTGCGGTCTAACACTTGAATATATTCAAACACCCACACTAATTGACGGGCGAACATTAATTGTGAAAACTGAATTTTTGCGTTTAATGCAGACAATGATGCTGGTGTAAATAATGAAAAATACACATAACCGGTCTGGGGTATGATTTTGGCATAACCAAATACGTCACTTTGTGCACAGACTTGTTCTAATTCTTGCGCTAAATTTTGTTCATAGCCACTGCGGCAATAACATAACACGCCTTTAATTGGCAACGAGTCACTAGAAGCGGAGTTAGTCATTGTCGAGGTTTCCTGTTCGATTAGCTTTAAGTGTAATGCGTCTGCTTAAAGCGATAATAAATCCAATATAGCCCAATATAAAAAATATTGAGCTGTATGGAGTGATAAAAGATAGAGCACCAATACCAAATAAGTATTTTAAACCAATTGGCCCAGCAAACATCAGGCTAGCCAATAAAACCAAACACATAGAAACACCGACTAAATGAATGTAACGGTGTTGAGTGTTTAGTTCACGATCAATACTGAGTGCAAACAGCACGATAAACACACTATTCCAACGCACCATCGAGATGGCGGATTCTAATGATTGAATTGCTTTAGCGGTTAGTGTCGTGGCATGAGCAACATAGGCGCTGAGAAAAAACATGGTCACAAATAGCACCAATGCCACCTGCGCTATTCGTACACAATACGAAAAGTTAAATTGTGGCATCATGGGTATCCGCTTGTTTTATAACACTCGCGATGGCCATTGCTGCAGCTAGAATATGTTGTTCTTGCGACATACCACTGGCCTTGCGAGGCTTAAGACTGTGGTCACCATCAAATAAATACTCCACCTGAACATTATCAGGGTATTGATACGTTTCGATTTCGGCGCGGGTGCCAAATGTATCTCGCTCTCCCTGGCATATAAATATCGGTGAAGTTGCCGATTGTAACACTGCTAAACGTAACGAGTCAGGTTTTCCGACTGGATGAAAAGGATATCCAATAATGGTCGCACCGATAATCGACTGAGCTGAGTTAGGATTAGACTCGGCTAATGTCAAGGTGTTTAGGGCATGACATGCAACGCGCCCGCCCATTGATTTTCCGCCTATCCATAATGAATCAGTGCCAATCTGAGCCTGCACATAAGCAATCGCATTTAAGTACTCAACTTCTAATTTGGGTAGTCGCGGTGGTGGACGCCGTTTGCCCTCGGCTTTGGCTTGCGCCATATAGGCAAAATCAAATAACCAAACATGCACGCCTGATGCATTCAATGCACTAGCCAAAGACAACATGAATGGATGCTGCGATCCAGCACCTGCTCCATGCGCAAAAAGCAAATGTGCGTTAGAGGGCACTATACTAGGCTGCTTAAGCAAATTAGGTGGGGCACTTAAAGGGTCAAAGACTGAGCTAGCCATATCAATCCTCCTCCTCTTCAACTTGGCTTAATAGCCATTCACGAAACAAGGTGATTTTTTCTTGTTCATGTTCACTATTCTCACTCACTATATAAAAGCCATCTTTGGACTCTACGCGTTCTTCAAATGGGCAAATCAAGCGACCCGCATCAATCTCGGGTTTTGCTAATAATGTATTTCCTAACGCTATGCCTTGACCTAATGCCGCAGCTTGCAAGACGAGCATTGAATGTGAAAATATCGGACCTTGGTTGACATTAATCTTTTTAATGTCGAACTCCTTAAGCCAGTATTTCCAATTATCGCGTGATGAATCATGCAACAAGATATGTTCCGATAAGTCACTCAATTCTTCTAATGGTTTATCTGAGGCAAATAACATTGGCGAACATAATGGCGTCAAGTATTCTTTATGTAACTGTTCACTATGCAAACCTTGCCAGCGCCCTCGCCCATAATATATCGCAATATCGGTGCTTTCATCTAAAAACCCTTCATCAAAATCTACGGCTTTAATACGCACATCAATATCTGGATACAAGGTCGAAAATTGACTGATTCGTGGCACCAACCATTTGGCAGCAAAGCTAGGTGGCATCGCAACAGTAATCGACCCTTTGGCGCCTCTATTTAACAGTCGCTCAGTCGCATCCACAATATGCGAAAAGATATCTTTGATATCGGAATAATACGCTTGGCCATCTTCTGTTAACAATAATGTACGATTTTTACGTAAAAATAACTTTATTGACAAAAACTCTTCTAATAACTTTATTTGATGGGATATTGCCGCTTGTGTAACAAAAAGTTCATCTGCAGCTTTGGTAAAGCTTAGGTGCTTAGCCGCTGATTCAAAAGCCTTCAGGGCATTTAATGGGGGTATTCGCTTAGCCATTGCAATTATCAGTTATTAATGATTCGTAAATACTAACATTAGTTATTCTAATGACAAAGACATAATTCTTTTCATTTTTCAAGGTTGTGTTTTCGGCATATTATGTGTCTCGTTGAGGGATGGCCCTTAACCTATCAAAATTTTAGAAATCGTCTAGAACGATATTCAAAACATTTATTTTCTTGGAGAAAATTGTGAAAAAGTCCGTAGTACCATTTGTATCAGTTGTTGCCTTTGCGGTTATTGCTTCAAATAGTGTACATGCAGCAGGTGTAAATCAAGATGATTTAGCCCTAGTTGCGTTAAACAAAGTTGCCGTTCAAAGTGTCACTCATGCCGCACTTACCCCATCACCAGCTATTGGCCGTGCTCGTGTTACTCAAGCACATGATAAGAACGACAATGTTATCGGTAAATCACAAGTAAAAGCAATCATTGCTCAAGAATTGATTCATAGCCTCAACATCACAAAGAGTGATTTATTAGGGTCAGAACCGATTTATGCAATTGATTTATTAGGGTCAGATCCACTTAAATTAATTGGATCTGACCCCATTTATTCTAATGCTACTGCGATGCTAACTGACTAATTAGCACTGGTATCAAGCGGTGGAAAGGATTTAACTAATTCATCTACCGCTAGCATCTGTGCCAAATAAGGCTCAAGTTTATCGAGCTTTAACGCACAAGGCCCATCGCATTTCGCTTCATTTGGATTTGGATGTGCTTCAATAAACAACCCTGCAATCCCCAACGCCATTCCACTTCGGGCTAACTGTGCCGCTTGAGCGCGTCGACCATCGGCAGATGATTCACGCCCGCCCGGTTTTTGTAACGCATGAGTCGCATCAAAAATCACCGGAGCAAGAGATTTCATTTCGTCCATCGCTAACATATCAACGATTAGATTATTATAGCCGTAACAAGAGCCACGTTCACATAACAGTATGTTTTCGTTGCCTGCTTCAGCAAATTTATTAATGATATGACGCATTTCATGTGCAGCTAAAAACTGTGGTTTTTTGACATTGATCACCGCACCTGTTTTGGCCATTGCCACAACTAAATCCGTTTGACGTGCCAAAAATGCAGGTAACTGGATCACATCTACTACTTCTGCTACAGGCTGTGCTTGATAAGGTTCGTGAACGTCAGTAATAATAGGTACGTTAAATGTCGCTTTGATTTCTTCAAAAATCTTTAAGCCTTCATCCAAACCGGGTCCGCGATAAGAATTAACTGATGAACGGTTCGCTTTATCAAACGATGCCTTAAACACATAGCCAATGCCTAATTTTTCAGTGACACGTTGGTATTCTTCAGCAATACGCATCGCTAAATCACGCGACTCAAGGACATTCATGCCCCCAAACAATACAAATGGAGCATCATTAGCTACGGTTAAATCGCCGACCTGACAAGAGGTAATCGTCATGTATTTTCCTTAATCTGATAATTTATAATATTAAAACAATGCTGTTTTGGTTATTGCAATCTTCCCGGTTAAGCCTAACCATGCAACCGCGCCAATCAGTGCAAAAACACGCATCGCATTGGTTCTTGCCCACTTTACTGCAACAACAGCAAGTAGTACATACGCAACTAAACCAATCAACTTGCTAGTAACCCATTCATCGACAAACGGGTATTGGGCGAGTGTGACGCACAGGCCTATTGCGGTGATGATCAGGACTGTATTAATGATATGTGGCAATACTTTTAACCATTTTGCTTCTTTCATTTTACTGTCCATTAAATGGGCTACGACTTGTAAAATTAAAAATAATAATGAAAGTGCAATTGCAGCTAAGTGTAGATGTTTAAAAGCCATGTACATGATGAATTCCTTAAGTAATAAAATAATAGTAATTTTTTGTTATTGGTTGTTAGTTATTTTTTGACCTAGTGTGATCCTAGGGTGTTGTGCATAATCGCATAAAGTGGCGACTTGGCTAAAACCTTTGGCTGTAAATAATTGTTGAATACTGTCAGCTTGTTGATACCCATGCTCAATTAGCAACCAGCCCCCCTTGTGCAAATAACCAGGGGCTTGCTCGACGATCAATTTAATATCCGCCAAACCATTATCTGCAGCAGTCAATGCAGTATCGGGTTCAAACCTTACATCGCCTTGCACTAAATACTCACTATCCGGCTCAACATAAGGTGGGTTGGATACAATAATATCAAATGTTCCACTCACCTGAGTAAACCAATCACTTTGCAAAATAGTAACTCGCTCGGCGTGATTAGGAATTAGACGCTGCGCATTTTGTTTGGCTAATGCAACGGCTGCTGGGACAAAATCCACTGCTTGCACACGAATAGATGGGCACTCTAAGGCGGCGCTAATGGCTATGGCTCCGGTACCTGTGCCAAGGTCCAGTAGGCGCGCCGTTATAACATCGACATTCGCACTTTCAGGGCTTTCGCCAGTTTTAGCTATTTCGCTTAGATCTGCGATTTTATCTATGATGACATCAACGAGTTGTTCTGTTTCTGGACGTGGGATCAATGTAGCAGATGAAACTAAAAATTCGCGACCATAAAATTCTTGATAGCCAAGAATATAAGCTACGGGTTTTCCGATACTGCGCTGTTGTATAAATTGTTGATATTTAGCCGATTGAGTATCAGATAAGGTTTTATCCGACCAAGTATGAAGATAAGCACGATTGCAATCAAGAACTGCACATAGCAGCACTTGCGCATCGATTTTAGCATCGACAAGTGCATGTCCGTTAGCGTTAGTTTGATCTGAATCCACGTGTGCCAACAAACATTGCTGCGCACCAAGAATCAGTGCATCAGCAATGGTGCAAGCTTGAGGTAAGCGCAACACAATATTCGCGATTAATCTTCAGATAATGCAGCAAGCATATCTGCTTGGTGCTCTTGACGAATTGGTTCAAGTAACGCATCAACATCACCTGCAACAACATCATCAAGTTTGTATAATGTTAGGTTAATACGGTGGTCAGTTACTCGACCTTGAGGATAGTTATAAGTTCGAATACGCTCAGAACGGTCACCACTACCGACCAATAATTTACGTGTACTGGCTTCTTCGGCGTCGCGTTTTTCTTGTTCGATATTATTGAGGCGTGATTGCAGCACCGACATAGCTTTAGCACGGTTTTTGTGCTGAGAACGCTCATCCTGACATTCAACGACTACGCCACTTGGTAAATGCGTAATACGAATGGCTGAATCGGTTTTGTTAACATGCTGACCACCTGCACCTGATGCACGGAACGTATCCACACGAAGATCAGCAGGGTTAATACTAATAGCTTCTGACTCTGGTACCTCAGCTAATACGGCAACTGTACAAGCCGAAGTATGAATACGCCCTTGGCTTTCCGTTTCGGGAACACGTTGAACTCGATGTCCTCCTGATTCAAATTTCAAGATCCCAAAGACGCCATCACCAATCACATTAGCGATAACTTCTTTATAACCACCATGTTCTCCTTCGTTGGCAGAGACTTGCTCTACACGCCAACCTTTAGTTTCCGCATAACGCGAGTACATACGATATAAATCACCAGCAAAAATAGCTGCCTCATCACCACCTGCCCCAGCTCGAATTTCTAAGAAACAGTTGCTGTCATCTTGCGGATCACGCGGTAACAACAAGATTTGCAATTCCTGTTCTAAGGTTTCGATTTGTGCTTTGGCTGCTTTGATTTCTTCTTGTGCCATTTCACGCATTTCAGCATCATCTTCTAGCAGCATCTCATGTGCTGAGGTTAGATCACCTTGTGCATCTTGATACTCGCGAAAACTTCGAACCACATCTTCTAATTGTGCGTATTCTTTAGACAATGCACGAAAACGATTTTGATCGCCAATCACAACAGGATCACTCAAGAGTGCTTGTACTTCTTCAAATCGTTCAACGAGGGTTTCGAGTTTTTGTACGACAGACGGTTTCATGTAGTTCCAATAATGGTTAGATAGCAGCGTTCTGTGTCAATTTTGGACGTTATGATTTGTCTAAATTGACGTTAAGTGCGTCAGTTAATAATTCAAGAGTGCGATTATCCTGCAATTGCGCCGCTTGCGCTAGTGCTTTCGTCGGACCATGCATCATTTGGTTCGTTAATTTATAGCCAAATTCTTGTAAAACTTGCTCAGCCGCCATGCCTTCTTGCAGTTGGCTAAGTGCTTTGGAAATTAATTTGTCGCGCATCAAGGCTTGTGCCTCGCGATATATTTTAACCATATCGACATTTTCTTGCGCTTGTTGCCATTGCGTTACAAGTAAAATCTGTGCATCTATCATGGTTTGTGCTTGCTCAGCTGCTTGCTCACGGTTTGCCATGTTTTGCGCAACAATATGTTGCAAATCATCGACCGTATATAAATAAATCTCGTCTAACTTGGCAACTTCGCCTTCAATATCTCGTGGCACAGCGATATCAATCATTAACATCGGCTTGTGTTTACGTTTTTCTAAGGCTTGCTCGACCATGCCTTTACCAATTAACGGTAATTGCGACGCTGTCGATGAAATGACGATATCAGCCAAAGGTAAATGTGTCGGCAATTGATTTAGTGTCATGGCTTGCCCACCAAAGCGCGTTGCGATTTCTTGAGCTTTACTGATCGTGCGGTTAGCGACATCTATATTCACAGCACCTTGCTCATGAAGATGCTTGGCAACTAAATCAATGGTTTCACCGGCACCAATTAATAACACGCGTGAACGCGCCAAATCGCCAAAAATTTGTTTGGCTAATTGCACCGCAGCAAATGCTACAGAGACAGCATTAGCACCAATATCGGTATCAGTACGGACTTTTTTTGCTACTTGAAAAGTATGATCAAAAATTCGTTGAAATTGCGTATTCAAGGCATCATGTCGTTTGGCATCACTTACCGCCTGCTTAACTTGCCCCAATATTTGCGGTTCACCCAAGATCAACGAATCCAATCCAGATGCCACACGCATAATATGATTTAGGGCTGCTACATCTTGATGAATATAAATATGTTTAGCTAACTCATCATAATCACATTGATGAAAATCCGCTAACCAGCGCACCAAAAAATCATTAGATTCTACCGTGTCATTCAGCTGAATATATAACTCTGTGCGGTTGCACGTAGAGAGTACCACCGAAGACGCAACAGGTTCTACCGTTTGCAAACTGGCAAAAGCATCAGTCATTGCATCTGGAGTAAAAGCGACTTTTTCTCTCAGTGCAACAGGTGCGGTATTGTGATTGATGCCAATGGCAATTACGGTCATGAAACTATTCGGTAGCTAATTTTCACAGGTATTGTACGAAAAAGGCGGAGTGATTAAAAGCTATTCACGCTAAGACTATTAACCAATAACCTATTGCGATGTGTTTTAAATTTTACTATGGGCGTTTTTTTCATTATTCTTGAGTGCTTAGTTGTACTAATCTAATGTTGACATTCAGGGTTAGTATGCTGTTTATCGCCACAGGAATTGCCGAATATGCCCGTTGTGCCTCATCATTTTTGTAGATTGTTTAACTTTGCGTTACTTAGCCTCGTACTCCTATTATTGAACGGCTGTACCTTATTGCAGTCTTCAGTGAAACCTAGTGCCAATCTAATCAAAGCTAATAATGTTAAAGCACTGACACAATGGCAAGCCAATGGCAAAATAGCTATTATCAGCGAAAATAAGCGCCAATCTGCTAATTTTAATTGGCTGCAACACAACGAAGATTATAAAACTTACTTTAATACCTTTTTAGGGATCAATGTTCTAACGGTTAAACGTGATAGTGAAGGATTAATGATTACTGTTGAAGGAAATACTTATCAAGGTGACAACCCTGAGCAACTTGTATTTGATTTAACCGGTTGGTGGCTACCCATGGACCAATTAAGTCATTGGCTAAAAGCTGACGTGTCTGGCGAAGAAGGGTCAATTACGCGTAATGCACAAGGACAGATAAACCAGTTTATCCCCCATTGTTCGCAAACCCTATGCAGTACTGATTACGTGATTAATTATGGTGCATACCGCCAAGTTGAACAGTTATTATTACCTCACAGTGTGACTTTGCAAGCAAACGGCTTAACGCGTCAAACCCTTAAAATTAAAATTCAACAATGGCGCTAACATGTCTTTATTAGCTCAATACCAAACACAAGCATGGCCGTCACCCGCCAAACTCAATATGTTTTTGCATATCAGCGGACGTCGTGCCGACGGCTACCATGAACTGCAATCATTATTTCAAATGACCGATTACGGGGATACGTTACGCTTTGCACCAAATGCAACAGGTACGGTGCGCTTGTTAACGGCATTTCCAGATGTTGAGCATGACAGTAACCTAATTGTCAAAGCGGCTCAATTACTCCAAGACTACTCTCACATAACCTCTGGTGTTGATATTACTATCGATAAGGTATTACCCATGGGTGGCGGGATTGGCGGAGGTTCAACGAATGCCGCAACAGTGTTAGTTGTACTCAATCAGTTATGGGAATGTGGTTTATCATTAGACCAGCTCGCTCAGTTAGGACTTGAACTTGGTGCCGATGTGCCGGTTTTTGTACAAGGTAAAACCACATTTGCTGATGGAGTAGGTGAACATTTCACTCCAGCACCTACTCAACACAATGGATCAGATGCTGTTTTTTTAGTCATTCATCCTGGTGTGCATATTTCAACGCAACAAATATTTACTCATCCTAAATTGTGTAGAAACTCACCCAAAATCGATTTTCAAGACTATACTTTTGCCAAAACCCATAATGATTGCCAAGAATTAGTCGTAAACTTGTATCCTAAGGTTGCATATTTATTACAGCACTTGTTACACTACGCACCGTCGAGATTGACAGGTACAGGTGCTTGCGTATTTGCGGTTTTTGACAAGGAAGCTTCTGCTCAACAGGTATTGCATGCATTGCAAGACCAACAAATATTAGACAATACAACCCACGCATTTATTTGCAAAGGGGTGGCAGAATCACCACTGCACACAACAATAAAGTCGATATTTAACGTTCGGGAATAAGGAATTACAATTGGGGTATAGCCAAGCTGGTAAGGCAACGGGTTTTGATCCCGTCATCCGTAGGTTCGAGTCCTGCTACCCCAGCCATTCTCTTTACATAACCTTCGCACTGAGGAACAACCTGTGCCAGACATGAAGATTTTTGCCGGTAACTCGGTCCCTGAGCTAGCTTTTAAAGTAGCCGAACGACTCTACACTAAACTTGGAAATGCCACTGTTAGCCGCTTTAGCGACGGTGAAATTTCTGTTGAAATCCATGAAAATGTCCGGGGTTCGGATGTATTTATCATTCAATCAACCTGTGCGCCAACCAATGATAACTTAATGGAATTGATCGTAATGATCGATGCCTTACGTCGTGCATCTGCTGGTCGTATCACTGCCGTAATTCCTTATTTTGGTTATGCTCGTCAAGACCGTCGCGTACGTTCTGCACGTGTACCTATTACTGCCAAAGTAGTCGCTGATTTTTTATCTAACGTTGGTGTTGATCGCGTATTAACGATTGACTTGCATGCTGAGCAAATCCAAGGATTCTTTGATGTGCCAGTAGATAATGCTTTTGGTACGCCATTATTATTAGAAGACATGGTTAAACGTGATTTTCACGATCCAATCGTCGTGTCTCCAGATATCGGTGGTGTAGTTCGAGCACGTGCTACGGCGAAGTTGCTCAATGACATTGATTTAGCAATCATTGATAAACGTCGTCCAAAAGCAAACGTGGCAAAAGTCATGAACATAATTGGTGATGTCAGAGGCCGTGACTGTATTATCGTGGATGACATGATTGATACTGGTGGTACTTTAGCAAAAGCTGCAGAAGCATTAAAAGAACATGGAGCACGTAAAGTTTATGCTTATGCCACTCATGCTATTTTCTCTGGTAATGCTGCTGAAAATTTAGAAAATTCTATGATTGATGAAATCATCGTTACAGACAGTATTCCACTTTGTGACAAAATGCAAAGAGTCAGTAAAGTGAAACAATTAACCTTGTCTGACATGCTTGCTGAAACGATTCGTCGTATCTCTAATGAAGAATCTATTTCTGCGATGTTTGATTATTAAATCAACCCGTCGATAGATTGCTATAGCCTCGAAGTTTATAATAAACATCGAGGCTTTTTTATTTAAGGAACTGACTATTACTGCGCACACCACTACGGCTATTTTTGTTGATGTCCAAAACATCTACTACACCACGCGTGATACGTTTGGTCGTCCTTTTAACTATCGCCAGTTCTATGCACATATTGCTCAATCTCGCGATATTACTCTGGCTAATGCTTATGCTATCGCCCGCAACGATGATGGACAGCATAAGTTCCAAAGCGCATTGCGACATATCGGATTTGACGTCAAACTCAAACCGTTTATTGAACGCAGTGATGGCAGCGCCAAAGGTGATTGGGATGTGGGGATCACGATTGATGTCTTGGAAGCTGCGCCAAATGTGGATGAAATTATCTTGTTGTCGGGAGATGGGGATTTTGCGATATTACTAGACAAAGTCGCACAGAAATATAACTGTAAAACCACCGTCTATGGTGTGGATGCATTAACGGCGAATGGATTGATTCACTCGGCAAGCAAATTTATACCTATTACAACAAAGCAATTAATATGACCAAACCTAAGCGTAACTGCACATCTAAACACTGCCCCAATGCATTATTTCTAATGTTCCCTACGCAAGATATCCCAGCGATATTAGCAAAACCTTATTTTAATCCAACATCATTACACAGTGAAGGATTTATTCACGCGTGTTCAGCACATCAAGTGGATTATGTTGTGCAGCGTTTTTATCGTGACATTCTGGATTTAACTTTGTTAGTCATTGATCCTCAATTGGTGACTGCCGAGATAAAATATGAGTCGGCCAGTGTGTCTGAGTATGGGGATTTTCCGCATATTTACGGACAACTGAATATCGATGCAGTAGTACAGCAATGTTTATTATCCGATTTCAGCACGTAAAATGCTAATACCTAAACGTTTAGGACGTTTATAACCGATAGACCATACGTAAAAACGTTTGCCCCGTTAGTGCAAGCTGGGTACTTGCGGTCGTCATAAAATCACAGCTTTCATAAAAACACACCGCTTGCTCATTATCACTATCCACATCAATTACAACTTGTTGCTTACCCAACAACTTAGCTTGCCTTATCCCATAAGCGATGAGTTTTTTACCCAGCCCAAGACCTTGATATTCAGGTGCAACTGAAATATGCCCTAATGCAAGTTCATTGCGTGATGGCGAGACAAACACTGACAATAGAGCGGTATTGATACGCGCGATTTGGGTTAATTGCTCACTGGTAAACACATTAATCATTGCACTTATGGTCTGGTTCACAAAGTCAGCACCTAAATCATCATGCCAAAGCGTGATACATCCAACTACCTGTTCGTCTTGGCTCTGTTGATCGTGCATCACGAGGACTTGATGACGCACTGCGCTATATTGACCATTGGGCAACATTAATGCATGTGCTAAGTAATTTTTTAGACACTGCTTGTCTCCGAGAACAACCGGCAATAATTCAGGCGCAGTTGCAACAATTAATTTGCTCAGCGCTTGTGCATCATGCGCTTGGCCCTGACGTAATATAAACATTGCTCATCCTGCTTAAATAAAGGTATAACTTGCTTTAATATCTGCATTAATGGTAGACTTCGTCGCCCTTAAATTTAGGGTCGTTTTACATTGTAATTATCACTACACATTGATTGTATATTGAGAAAAGCATTGTATTACATTCAGGTTGAATTTGGTCGCAAAATTCAACAACACTAAAAAAAATACAATATTTGTATATAACTTGGAGACATAAACATGTCTGAAGCAATCTTTAATTTAGAAGCACAAGTCCGAACTGACCTAGGGAAAGGTGCGAGCCGCCGCTTACGTCATCAAGACAAAGTACCAGCAATCGTATATGGCGCTGACAAAGAGCCTGTATCTATTACTTTAGCTCATAACAAACTTATGCAAGCGCAAGAGTTTGAAGCTTTTTATTCACACGTATTAATTCTTGATATCGCTGGTGAAAAAGTTGAAGCCTTAGTAAAAGACATGCAACGTCACCCGTACAAGCCAAGAATCTTGCACGTGGATTTTTTACGTATTGATGCTTCTAAATCGCTACACACTAATGTACCTGTTCATTTCATCAACGAAGAAACTGCACCAGCAATCAAAACTGATGGCGGCCATGCAGAGCATCACGTAAACGAAATCGAAGTAGCTTGTTTACCAAGCAACCTTCCTGAGTTCATCGAAGTTGATTTAACTAACGTTGCATTAGGTCAAACGTTACATTTATCTGATGTTGTATTACCTGAAGGTGTTACATCAGTAGAACTTGCTAAAGGTGAAAGCCATGATTTAGCAGTAGTAACTATTAAAGCGGCAAAAGTTAAAGCTTCTGACGCTGATGACGAAGCAGCCAGCGCGGAATAATCTGCGTTGACGGACATTCGTCTAATCGTGGGTCTGGGTAATCCAGGCCCCGAATATCAAAATACTCGCCACAACGCGGGTCAAATTTTTGTTTCTTCCCTAGCACGCACCTTCTCTTGTACCCTCAAACCTGAAAGTAAATTCTTTGGCTTAACCGGCCGAACGACGATTGCTGGACGTGATGTGCGCTTGCTCTACCCCACTACATTTATGAATCTTAGCGGTCAAGGCGTTGCTGCGATTGCCCAGTTTTATAAAATAGAAGTAGCAAACATTTTGGTCGCTTACGATGAACTTGATCTTCCCCCTGGCATCGCAAAATTTAAAGTCGGTGGAAGTTCAAGTCAAAACGGCATTCGTGATATCGTTGCACGTATGGGTAATCAAAAAGATTTCATCCGCCTACGCATCGGCATTGGCCATCCTGGCCATAAAAGCCGCGTAACGGGTTATGTCTTAGGTAAAGCCCCGCAAAACGAACAAGAAAAAATCGATGCAGCGATTGATGAAGCAATCCGCAGTACTGAAATATTAATTAAAGAAGATTTAGTTGCTGCTCAGCAGCGCTTACACAGCTTTTCGGCTGAATAACGATAGGAATACTCCCATGGGATTTAAATGTGGCATTGTTGGTTTACCCAACGTTGGTAAATCAACCTTATTTAACGCACTGACGAAAGCCGGTATAGAAGCCGCTAACTTTCCATTTTGTACTATTGAACCTAATACAGGTGTAGTCCCGGTGCCTGATTTACGTCTTGATGCGTTATCAGCAATTGTAAAACCGCAAAAAGTTATTCCTACAACGATGGAGTTTGTCGACATCGCAGGACTAGTTGCTGGAGCATCTAAAGGTGAAGGTCTGGGTAATAAATTCCTAGCCAATATCCGTGAAACCGATGCTATTGGTCATGTTGTTCGTTGTTTTGATGATGAAAACATTGTTCACGTTTCAGGTAAAGTATCCCCTGCTGATGATATCGAAATCATCAATACTGAATTAGCCTTGGCCGATTTAGATACAACAGAAAAAGCGATTCACCGTGTTGCTAAACGGGCTAAAGGCGGCGACAGTGAAGCAAAGTTTGAATTAAAAGTACTTGAGAAAATCAAGCCACACCTTGATGAAGGTGAAATGCTGCGCTCTGTTACACTAGAAAAAGAAGAGTATGCTGCCATTAGCTACATGAACTTCTTAACTATCAAGCCCACTATGTATATTGCAAACGTGGCTGAGGATGGCTTTGAAAACAATCCATTATTAGACGTAGTAAAAGAAATTGCCGCAGCAGAAAATGCTGTCGTAGTCGCTGTATGTGCAGCCATTGAATCTGAAATCTCTGAACTGGAAGATGAAGATAAAAATGAATTCTTAAGTGAAATGGGTCTTGATGAGCCGGGTCTTAACCGTGTAATACGTTGTGGTTATGAGTTGTTGACTCTGCAAACATACTTTACTGCTGGCGTAAAAGAAGTACGTGCATGGACCTTCCCTGAAGGATCTACGGCGCCTCAAGCTGCTGGTAAGATCCACACTGACTTTGAAAAAGGTTTTATCCGTGCTGAAATCGTCGGTTTTGATGATTTCATCGCTGGCAACGGTGAGCAAGGTGCAAAGGATGCCGGTAAATGGCGTCTTGAAGGCAAAGAATATATTGTTAAAGATGGTGACGTTATTCATTTCCGATTTAACGTATAATCTAAATATTTACCGCTAAAGTTAATAACCGACTTAAACGTAAAAAGCGAGAACCTATGACTGGGTTCTCGCTTTTTTGTGGAGCACTTTTATGTCTGCTTAATCAATAACTATTTAAGCGTCTTGCATATCGAAGCAACGAGCTGCCACCTAATAGAATCAGCAACCATCCGGCCAAACTCCCGCCAGACGATGAAGGGGTTGTCACCTCTGGATTGTTTATTGGTGTATTAGTATTAGTGGTTACTACATTCAGAACTAAATTATCCACTACCGTCATTACTGGTGTGCCATTATCGGTAATTTCTAATGCCATATCTACCGATGAACCAGAAATTGAACTCGGGTCAAATGTCACTATCAAGCCATTATTACTAACCGTTTGATTCGATACAGCCACACTACTCCATGTATAAACATGATCACTCAACCCATCGCTATCTGTAACCGTTGCAGTGATAGTTACAATGCCAGCAGCAGGATCAATTTGAGATATGGCGATGTTGTTTTGCGTTGCTGATAAACTTACAATGATAGGAGTAACATTTACAGGTGTCACGACTACATTTTCAGGTGCTTTACTAAAATAGATATTATCCAAGTATACATCACCACTACCTGCTATTTTTAACTGAAAGGTATTTGATAGGTCTACAACACTTGCAAATGTACTTAATGGAATAGCTAGGCGCTGCCAAGAACCTTTTACAACATTAATGACATGAGGGGTTTCTTGAGGCCCTGGGCTAATCAAATAAAGTTCGAGACTTTGTGCATTTGCTGTCCAGTAATCAATATGCAAAAACTCATAACCTGATACATCTTGTTTATTATCACCATAATCAGTGCCTTGGTAATTTAATCCGGTGTATTTAAGGACAGTATTACCTTCAACTTGAACCTGAGTCACTTGTGTCGCTTGGTTCCAATTAGGGTTGTAGTCAATGCTATCAATGTTATTGTACGCGTCACTAAACAACGAAATCACATCATCCGCATTGTGCGTTGGTGCTAGAGGGGCTGTTTCAGGGGTTGCAGAAACAGGTGTGGTCTGCGTCACTTCACAACCAGTTATATCTACAGTCGTATTAACCTGCGAATTAGGGCATTGGTCTTCGATATCCGCAACACCATCCATATCACTATCAACGGCAACAGGTGTGAATTCATTACACGCATTGACTGTACTCGCTTCATTTGCAACACAGCGTGCAACGTAATCTACTTCCATCGTAGCTTGAGTCATAGTAGGGTCAACATTACCACCTAATGTCCCCCCTATCGCGACATTCAATAACAAAAACATCGGCTCTTCGTATTGCGCACAGTTGGTCATGTCATGACGCACAACTAAATTATCATTGGCGTACAAACTGATCTCATCTGCACTCCATTCAATGGCATAGGTATTAAAACTTTGCACATCAGGCGCGCCACCAGGATAGTTGTAACGAACGGTGCCACCACATTGACTGCGGTTAACGTTATGAAAAGCAGTAATAAATGAATTACCTGCATTGCCATGCCATTCCCACACATCAATTTCACCTGCACCAGGATTTGGCCAACCAACAATATCATTATCATTCGCTATAGGTTGCTCTCGAATGCGTCCCTCTAACATCCAAAACGCAGGCCAAGTACCGTTGCGCAGCTCATCAAATTTTAATCGGGTTTCAATACGTCCATATAAAAATTCGGCTTTGTCTTTAGAGTTTAAACGACCTGAAGTCCATGATTTATTTTGTCCATTTAAGCCCGGACAAGCTATATTTTGTTTACGTGCAGTAATTTTGAGGGTGCCATTGGACACTTCATAGTTACGATCAGCCGACGTTTCATCATCGGTATAACATTGAATTTCGTTGTTATAATTGGCTTGAGTTTGTGCGGTCCAGTGTGATAAATCAACACCCGTCCCATCAAATTTTTCAATCCAAGTGCGTTCCCAACCAGCATGTGCTGCTGAACTTAATAATGTGGTGGTGACTAAAGTAGTAAACCCTAGAAGCAAGGATGTGCGTTTGACAAATTGCATGCATATTCTCTGTATAAAGGTAAATTAATGCCTACATTTCAAGAAAATTCCTAAAGAAAAACCAAAAAAATCACAAAATGTAAGCGGTTACATTTATGTTATCACAATGTGTATCAAGGTTGTAATATTATTGTGTATGCTTTGTAAATAGTGGCTATTTACGCAACCACTTTATTGCTTGCCATATCATCAAAGAAAACAACACCAGTGCACTGAGTTGATGAACACTGCCAATCATATCATCGTGTGAGCCATGCGCGAATTGCATACTGATATCGTAATAATTGAAAATTACATCTACTGCCCACCCCGCTAACAACGCAGAGGAGATCAAAGCAATCAAGTACAAGACCAGCTCGCGTTGACCTAATTCATTCTTGATAATCATCAATGTTGCTATATTTGTCGCAGGACCGGTTAACATAAACACAAGTGCAGCACCTGGCGATATTCCTGCTAGCATTAACCCTACTGCAACCGGTGTCGATGCTGTAGCACAAATATACATTGGGATAGAAATCACAACCATCACTAACATCGCTAAGGGCCCAGATCCATAGCTCGCCATCCAATTACTAGGTACATAAGTTAACACTATGGCAGCAAAAAATAATCCAATTAATAACCATTTCATAAAGTCGACTAGAAGTTTATCAAAACCGTATGACAACACAGCTTTGATACTGAACAACCAGTCTTGCTTTGGTGCATTTTGTTCGGTGTCAGCAATCGTACTTAAACCACTGCTACAATTACTTTTTGCGTGACAACAATTACTAGAGCCACTATCAATATCAGGTTTGACGGGTTCTTCTTTACCCCATATCGCAATTGTCATTCCAGTAATAATAGCTGAAACGATTGCAGCAATCGGTCGGGCAATCGCCATCGGTAAGCCCATCAATGCATACGTGATCCCTATTGAATCTACGCCAGTTTCTGGTGTAGATACCAAAAAGCTGGCCGTACTGGCTTTACTCGCACCACTCCGACGGATCCCCATCGCAACCGGAATAACTGAGCATGAGCATAAAGGTAACGGTGCACCAATTAGTGCAGCCGTCACAACTGGACGCAAGCTGCCTTGCTTTTTATTAACGATATTTGGAGTCGAGCCGCCCAAGGTGCTGACAATCCACTCATTGGGTAACCATTCATGGATCATCCCTGCAATAAGCATCCCTAATAATAAATACGGTGCTGTCTCCGTAAACAAAGCAATAAAGTTTTCAATGAGTAGAATGATCGTTCTCCAATATACCGTGCACAATGCAGGCTACATAATTGTAGAGATATATGATGTTCGCGCTGCATTTACCCTAAAATGGCAATTATTCTAGAGATTTTGCCAGACTAAATGCACCACGTATTTGTCCTAACTGATATCCAGTGGCCATGTCACTTGGATAGGTAGTGTTAATAATTGATTGTACTGCTGTATTGATATTTGTGCCATGACAATTTAAGCACACTCCTTCTACTGGCTGTGCTTGCATATAGCGATAGGTATTATTTACGATTTGTGATGATTTGAGCACCGCAGCCTCTCCCTGTGTAGATTGCTGTTCTGCAAACCACGCTAATGTTGTACGTTCATGCTCGTCTGGTGTGGCCGTATCGATATTACGTGGCTGTAAACTCACTCGTTTTACGTCCCAGCCAGTTTCTGCACTTAATGCTTTTGCGATTGCAGGTGCTTCAACGGCGCAAATATTCAAGGCATGTACTAAACCTCCCGATTGAATCGCCGCTTTGAGTTTCGGTTTTAATGTACCACCAAAACGCTGTGTAATTGTTCGTGCCTCGGTTTCTAACGCCAATTTATCATCTGGTGAATATAACTTAGCAGAACAGCCTTGCATACCCAACAACCCCAAGCTGAATAAAGTAATGATTGATGTATGACGAATAAATATTGAACGATTCATAGTCTTAGCTCCGATATTTCTAATCATAGTAAAAAGGAAAATAATAAAAAAGAGAGGATTCATTCTTATATTAACTCAAGTAATCGTACTATATGTTGAGTTATATCAAACAATTATTGTGTGTTTTTACGTCACCCAACCATTAATCGCCGCATAATTGTGTGTATTTCAGGCATTTGAAACTAAGTTAAGTGAAAAATGCCTTTTTTCCACAAAAAAGGGTTGACGAGCATTCTCTCAATACGCATAATACGCCCCGCTTCAACGGACAACATTGTTCGTTTAGTAAGTGGCTAAGTAGCTCAGTTGGTTAGAGCACATCACTCATAATGATGGGGTCGCAGGTTCGAATCCCGCCTTAGCCACCATTTATTTCTATATTAGAAGTAAATGAGATAGAGAGCAAACTCCGTGCGGGAGTGGTGGAATTGGTAGACACGCTGGATTTAGGTTCCAGTGCTTCACGG